>Ga0210403_10000038_pt1 | contig 144018 bp, 112 predicted proteins | sample IncBWC19MmetaG_FD_150863 | JGI IMG/M metagenome (GOLD analysis project Ga0210403, IMG submission 150863) | Forest soil microbial communities from Barre Woods Harvard Forest LTER site, Petersham, Massachusetts, United States - Inc-BW-C-19-M | ecosystem: Environmental > Terrestrial > Soil >... | reverse complement strand
ACTTCGCGTGTCTCTGATCGGCGGCGACCGTATCAGAATCGGGCTCGCTCACCGCCTTGTCGATCCTATTGATGACAATCGAATACAAGTCGGGCTTGGCCAGGTAAATTCCGCCGGCAATAATCGCGACGGCCAACAATACATACATAATCACCGTTTTATAGGTGACCGCCGTCCAATACACTTCGACGCGCGGCCCTTTGTGTTGGGCCTGTGCGTGTTTGGGATCGATGGGTGCTTGTGTGGTCACGGGTGGTCGCGCTGTAAAAGCTCCAATTTTTTAATCTACCACAGCGGTCTGCGCGTGCCTGAATTGCGGAATGAAGCGTAGTCAAATTGCAAATAGCGGATGGACACTGCGCGGAACTGTACTTCACCTGTCCTGTGGAGCAGGTGTCTCACGGAGCTTGCGCCGTACGGTTTTCGCGAATAAAAAAGTGCTGCTTATCCACGGACGCAGGCACCGCGACATCGAAGAAGCCCACCATCATCTCGTCATACGTCTGCTCGCCCCACTTTACCGCCGCGGTGGGGTCCGGATTGTGTGGATTGTCTTTCGAATTGTCGAACCACGCGACAGCCTGCAGTTCCGTTCCCGCTTTCAGCGTCCGTGGCTCCGCCAGCCGGTAGCTCATCTGCCAGTGGAAGTGGTATTTGACGCGCAACAGCGGTTCAATTTCATGCGCGGGTAGACCCTCGGCGCGCTTGCTCGTGTGGATGATGTTGTATTCGAATCGCTTCCCGCGCAGGTGCATGTGCGGAAAGAAGCTGAGGAGCGTGGCGTCGTTCGGCAGCGTGCCGCGCGCCTCCACGCGATAGTCCGGCGCGCCCGGCGGAATAACGAAATGATCGTTGGTGAGCTGCAGTGTCAGCACGCGCTGCTCCGGCGCACTCTTCGAAAAAATCAGTCCAATGCTGGATTGATCCTGGACCGCGCGGCCGCTCGCCGTGTAATGCATTTGAAAAACTAGATCGGAGCCTGCAGGAATGAATTTCGCCATGTTTGCCGGCCATGTGTCCGGTGAACTGCCGGGCGCATACACCAGCAAAATGTCGCTATCCGTCCAGTGAGCGCCCCGGCGGTCTTCCGCATCCGTGAGTGTGGACGCAGTGAAAGGAATGCCTACGGGCGCGTGGCGCAGCCACTTCGAATCCGGGGGCCGAACGTAAACCACCGCATGATGGACATTAGAACGCTGCGCAGGGAGCACTTCCGCCAGTTGCACCCAGCAGTCCTCGACGAAATGAGTGGGCACGATCTCATAGGCGTATTCAATATCGCCGCTCGCGGGGAGCGACACGGGTTTTGGCATTTTCAGAATTAAATCCGGTTTAGGAATGCTCCAGCTCTGCGCCCACTGGCGCGGTGGCGGAGCATCCCGCGCATCCCCGCTAGACGCGTTTGCGGCGGCCCATGCGGCGAGCGTTGCGATCTGTTCTGCCGTTAAGGAGGGATCGTTCGAAAAGCGTCCGACCTTCGCGTCCGCGAACCATGGCGGCATGGATTTCTCCTGCGCCGCATGGGCAATCGCGCCTGCAAAAGGCCGTGTTTGTTCGTACGTTTCGAACGGCATTGGCGCGATGCCGCCGCCGCGATGGCAATCCTGGCAGTGCCGCTGAAGAATTGGGAGGACATCCCGGTAGAAAGTCGGCGGCTCCTTTGCCAGCATCTCCTGCGCGAAGGGAACGCGCGGCGAAAAGGGCAGTCCAGCGAGAGCGCAACCGAAGCCAAGAATCGTTAGGAGCTTCGAACCAACCCGAGTCGGCATAGGATTACGATGCGCGGTCACCACATCTCGTGGCTCGCCCTCATCCTTTTACTGCCCTAAGGACTGCATCGCCGGGGGGGAGCTTGGCGCCCGGAGACGATTCTATTTGAGGCGCGTGCGTCTATCTCCTATAATACTAAGTTTGTCTACTGACCTGGGAGATTCATCGGATGGCTGGCGCAAAAGATAAAAGCAAACTCGGCTACCGCATCCTGCTTGGAGCGGTGGTCCTGGTCCTGGGTGGCAGCATGCTCTTGTACCTTGTGCCACAGACGCCGGACACCGGCCAGGTCTCGACAGATACCCTCGCCAAAATCGGCGATGAGAGCGTGACTGTCGCGGATGTCCGCCTGCAATTGGATCAGATGGAGCAACATAATCAGGCCTCCAAGATCATGGAGCCCTTCTATGCCCAGCGCATCCTCAAGGAGCTCGTGTTCCAGAAAGAGATTGAGTACGAAGCCAAGCGCCTGGGAATTGGCGTCTCCGACGAGGAGCGCGCCGAGCGCATCCGCCAGTATCTGCCTACTGTTTTCAACGGCGGCGCGTTTGTCGGCATGGACCGTTACGCAGCGGAGGTGCAGCAGCGCTTCCAGTTGAGCGTGCCGGTGTTCGAAGAGCTCATCCGCCAGGGTTTGCTGGAAGAGAAATTCCGCAAGCTGGTCACTGACGGCATCAGCGTGAGTCCCGAGGATCTTCAACAAGAGTTCCGCTACAAGAACGAAAAGGTCAAGCTGGACTACGCGATGATCAAGCCAGAAGACTTGGAGGCAAAGATCACGCCCGACGAAGCGGAGATCAAAGCCGCCTACGAAAAGAACAAGTCGAGTTACCAGGTGCCCGAAAAGCGCGTCGTGCGCTATGCCCTGGTGGATGTGAACCAGATCCGCCAGAGCATCCAGATTTCCGACGACCAGCTAAAAGTCCAGTATCAGCAGAACATTCAGCAATATCAGGTGCCCAACCGCGTGCATGTCCAGCACATCCTTCTGATGACCGTTGGAAAGACTGACGCGGAAGTGGACGAGATCAAGAAACGGGCCGAAGACGTCCTGCAACAGGCCAAAAAGGGCGCGAAGTTCGAGGACCTGGCAAAAAAATACACCGAAGACCCCGGAACAAAGGATAAAGGCGGCGATTTGGGATGGATCATCCAGGGGCAGACCGTGCCGGAGTTCGAAAAGACCGCGTTTTCCCTGGCGCCTGGTCAGATTTCGGACCTCGTCCGCACGCAGTACGGCTTTCACATTCTCAAGGTGATCGAAAAAGAGACCGCTCACACCAAGTCGTTCGACGAGGTCAAAGACTCGCTGCGCGCCCCGCTTATGCTCTCCGAGGCCGACAAGCGGGCTAGCAGCACGGCGGACCAGTTGTCGGCCGCCATTCGCCAGTCCAACAAGGCCTCCCTCGACGATTTGGCGAAGCAGTATCACCTCAATATGGGCGAAACGCGCCCCATCAGCGCCACCGATCCGCTGATTGAACTCGGGAATTCGAGAGATGTGAAGGATGAGATTTTCCGCCTGCGCGTGGGAGATTTGAGCCTGCCGATTCGAACGGATCGCGGCTACGTGGTTCTTTCCGTAAAAGAGGTCCGTCCGGAGCACCTCGGCTCTCTCGACGAAGTTCGTGAAAAGGTCATTAGCGACCTGAAGCGCCAAAAGTCCACGGAACTAGCCCGCAACAAGGCAGAAGAACTGGTAAAGCGCCTAAAGGCGGGGGAGAAGTTCGACGCGACAGCCAAGGCCCTCGGCCTGGAGCCAAAAACCAGCGAGCCGATCGCCCGAAATGGCACTATTTCCGGTGCCGCCAGCGGGAAGCAGCTTGCCGCTGCCTTCAACTTGAAGGCTGGCGACGTTGGCGCTCCCCTCAGCTTGGGTGCGAACTGGCTGGTCTACCGCGTTGCGGAGAAGCAAGAAGCCAATCCAACGGACTTCGACAAGCAGAAAAAGGAATTGACCGAGGAAGCTCTCCAAAACAAGCGCAATTTGGCCTATGAAGCCTTTCGAACCTCACTCGACACCCGGCTAAAACAGGAAGGGAAGTTGAAATTAATGCCGGAAAGGCTGAAAACCTTCGGCAGTCTTGGCTGAGGTAACTAACACAAAATAAGCTGTTTACGTTTTGAACAGGGGCCCTTGCCTTTCCGCACGCACCCCGATACCCTATTGCTGTCTTCCCCTCAGCAAGCTTCGTCCCAATTTGACGTGTCACTCAGGGGCAGGCTCCTGAATCCTTGGGAGGAGCGAAGACGGCCACCCAGCGCCAAGATTATAAAGATCGGTGAAACCAACATGGCAGCCCGAACCTCAGCCGTTCGCAACGAGTATCGCTGCAGTATGGAACGCAATCAGTCTGGAAAGTACTGCATTCGCATCCAGGTGCACTATCCCCGGCATGCCTGGACGCTGAGTGTCTACTTTCTGGCCTCTTCCTTCGATCGCTCGATGAAAAAGCTCGAAGAAGCCCTGGATTTTATGCAGCGCCAGGAAGACAAATTGTGGTTCTGGGGAGTGGATCGCGCCGAAGACATGGGTTTTTCGGCCGAGTTTCTGAAGGATGCCGGGCTGAGGCTGGACCGCCGCATGGAGTTCCCCCGAAAAGCCACCAACGTGTCCCTTGCCCCGGAGCGGCAGGTGCCAGCCTTTGTTCTCGGGCCTATGCGCAGGGGACTGGCCGAATCGGTGGAACTCACCCGGGGCGTCGCTGCGGGAGACTAGGCAGTGAGGATCATCAGGTTTTCGTCCATTGCCTTGCTTTCTGCATTGCTGTTCGTGGCCATCCGCGTACCGCCTCAAGCGCAGCCTGCGAGCAATCCCCATATCAATCGGACGGACAAGCCAAGACTGACTTAAGCCGGACTCGAACAGCACGAAAAAAATTGCTCCAAAGAGCGCTGAGGCTGCAAAGCGTCCTCTGCGACCGCATCGGGAGCTCAAATCCCGACTCCGGTGAGTACCCCAAGCACTCCGGCCGCGTCTTCCAAGCCTTCCGCAACCCATCAGCCCTTCCCCGCCAATCGCGGAGGCACGGTCTGGGTCCGCACCGACACCGGCGTCTATCACAAACCGGGGAGCAGCCGGTATTACGGCAAGACCAAAGTTGCGAAGTACATGACGGAAGCCGACGCGAAGAAAGCCGGTTATCACGCGGTGAAAAAGCAGTAACGAAGCTTCTATGAAACCTGCCTCGCAGAGCGTCTTTCGCGTGATTTATTTCTCTCGCAGGATCACTTCGCCATGGCCCACGAGCTGGTCGTTCAGCCACAGGCGATATTTGTACGTGGCCGCCTTGCTGCCGGGGCGCGGCGGGCCGCTGAGCAGGCGCATGCCGGCGGGTGCCTGAAAGACATTTGATGAAAAGGGACAGCGGTTCACGTCGAATTCGACGCGCAAATTCCCCGCGTCGGAAATCCACGAAACCTGGTCGCCTTCGTCGAGCACGACGACTTGCGGGACGAGTCCAACGAGTACGGGACGTTCAGCCATTTGCGATGTGGCCCTCGCCAAATTGCAGGGCCGATGCTCCTAAGTTGATGAGTGCAAAGGGACGATAACACATTCGCGGGGAACAGTCCCTGGGGCACAACTCGCAATTCCCGAGGGCTCCTTCCGGGCGCCACTTTCGCAGGACTCTGCACAACGGACCCGTCCTTTCGGGCATCTAAGCTAACGTCACCTGTACTTCACTGCGCTTGACCGCTCCTCAACGCAACCGTACACTGAATTTGTAAGTTTGCATGTTCGTGGCGCGAATCTCTGGCTGGACCTCTTGCGCTCGCGGAAAATGTTATAACAAGCGTCCGAAACTGGACGCGGAGGATTTTGCCGGATGGCTTCTGCTTCACGCTATTTATCAATCCCGCTACCGAATGGCTCGCGCATTTCGCTTCTGCTGTCTCTGCCGTTCGCGCTCATTCACATCGCATCGCTCCTGATTTTCTTCATGCCGTTTCACTGGTATTACCTGGTGACCTGCCTGGCGCTGCTGTTCGTGCGCATGTTCTTCGTCACCGCGGGCTACCACCGCTATTTTTCGCATCGCTCGTTCAAGACCAGCCGCGTGTTCCAGTTTGTGATCGCGTTCATGGCCATGACCTCTTCGCAGAAGGGCGTGCTGTGGTGGGCGGCGCATCACCGGCATCATCACCGGCACTCGGACCAGGAACTGGATTTGCATTCGCCGACGCTTTTCGGGTTCTTCTGGTCGCACGTCGGATGGATCGTTTCCGACAAGTACAACGACACGCGCTTCGATTACATCGGCGACTTCGCGAAATTTCCAGAGCTGCGCTGGCTGAACAAATACCACCTGGTTCCACCCGTCGCGCTCGCCGCGGTGCTGTGGCTGATCGGCGGATGGCATCTGTTTATCTGGGGATTCTGCCTGAGCACCGTGCTCCTATGGCACGACACCTTCACGATCAATTCGCTCTCGCATCTTTTCGGTTCGCGCCGCTACGAAACCACCGACACCAGCCGCAACAACTGGCTGCTGGCGCTGCTCACCCTCGGCGAAGGCTGGCACAACAATCATCATCACTTCATGGCTTCGGCGCGCCAGGGCTTCTACTGGTGGGAAATTGACATCACCTATTACACGCTGAAAGTCATGTCCTGGCTCGGAATCGTCTGGGACCTGCGCAAAGTGCCCGCGCACCTTCTCACGCAAGACCGCCTCGCGGCCTAGCGGCATACCCTGAATTTGTGGGATAGGCATTCCTGCCTGTCCCTTTTTTTTGTGTGGGCATTGCTCGCTATGAAATCCAAATGACTTGGACCGTCTGGGGAAAACGCCCGAAGCGCTACTTCGTACTCGACGGACTGAAGTGGAGAGTGAGCGAATATCCGGGCAGCTTTACCCGCGCATCGTACTCCGCCGCAAGGTAGATGGCCTCGGTCTTGCCACTGCCCACATGCTGCACAGCCACCTGCTCCGGCTCCAGATGAATCCCGTGTTCTTCCGCCTTGTGAATGACGGCGTTGCGGAGATCCTGATCCGAGTTGGGTGCCTCCATCCCGATTCGCGAGGCAAGCTGAATGGAGATGTCGTGCAAGTCCGTTTGCAGTTCGAGGTTGGCGATCTCGCAGGAACCGATCTGCCAGCCGGTGATGGCAACCAACGCAAGAACGGCCAATCCGACGAACAGTTTGGCTTTCCCTTTCAAGGCCATGCCCTCCGCTTCGAACTAAAAGCCAAGTTTTTACAGTTGCAGATGAGACGGAAAGCTGGCCCACTGCGCGCGCTTGGGCCAAATCAGAGTCTTGAGATTCCGAGCGAGGATAGTATACGCCGAGTTAGCGGTGATCGAGATTGTGCCACATTCAGAAGAAGCCCGTTCTGTACTTCATCCCATGGTGCGGGAATCCGTGTGGTGCGCTGCTTCGGGGTTCCAGGTCGGCAAGGATGGGGCCGGTCTTGCGGCGGGAGGCCAGGCGGCGGAAACGCTCTCTGCGCTTCTCACCGTAGATCCATTGAAAAAGGATGTACAGCAACAGGTCGCACCCGAGAATGCAAATCGCTAGAAACACGGTCAACGACATACGGTCTCACTTTCAACAGCACGAATTCCGCAAGCGGACTAGCTCATATTGGCGGCGTTCAGGCTAAAAAGTCCTGAGAGGAGTATGAGGAATTCGTTAGGACGGCTCTCTGGAAATGCTCCCAGGCCTGGCAGTGAATGAGACGCTACCGCAGGGACGATGGGACGGGAACTGGCCGAATGTGGGAAACGGCGCCGCCACGGGGCACTGTGCCTACTTCTTGATCAGGCTCAATTGACTGGCGATACACAGCCACTGGCCGTTCTTCTTCATCCACGTATCCGTGAACCGGCCTTGATGCTGATACGGTTTGCCCTTATAGGTGCCTTTCTCGTGAGTGGCGCCGATGACCACGACGGTATCCCCATGGCGGTGCAACTTCATGTTCTCCGAAGCTTCGACGGTGAGCTGGTAGGACTTGTCGCGGATCGTCTCCAGGAACTGCTCCTTGGACATCACCGTGCCGTCGTAATCGGTGAACACAAAATCCTCGTCCAGCAGTTTCCCCATGGCGTCGGCGTCATGGTTGAGCTGCATCTGGTTCCAGAGATTTTCGAGCGCGACGATTTTCGTCTCGTCGCCCTGCGCCATGGAAACGTTTTGCACCAGGGCCAGGGAAGCAAGAATAAGCAAAAGGGGAAACCCGCGTCGCATAACATGAACCTCTCTTGGTATAAAGATTCTCCAGAGAATGCCACGAATCGAGTTGTTTGTAGGCCCGGAAGTTCCGCACTTGTCTTGTTTAAGTAAGGGAGCTCGATCGAAACGGCCCGGCCAATTTGTCGGTTGCGCCGCTCCGGCGATTGCGCGAAAATTGGTTTTCCCGCCGTGGCCGGAATCGTCCCTGATAGTGCCCCTGCGGACAGCTTGCATCCCTTGGACGTGAGCTAAGTGCAGGATAAAGAAGGGCAAAACTTCATGACGCAACACGTTGGTGAACTCAATCCACCCGTGCGGTTGATGCTGACCCCCGGGCCTTCTTCGATCGATCCGCGCGTCTACCGCGCCATGGCCACACCGCTGGTGGGGCACATGGATCCGTGGTTCAAGGGCTGCATGGACGAAACGCAAACCCTCTTGCGGCAGATTTTTCAGACGCAAAACCGCGTCACGATGCCTCTGTCAGCCTCCGGCTCCGGAGGAATCGAAGCGGCCGTATTGAACACCCTGGAAGAAGGCGACGAAGGGATCGTGGCCGTCAACGGCGTTTTTTCCGAGCGCATGTTTGAGATCGCCACGCGGGCTTCCTCGAAAGTCGTGAAAGTGGAAGCGCCCTACGGCAAGCCCGTGGATGCCGAGGATATTCGGCGCGCCGCCAAAGGTAAAAAGATCAAAATGATCGGATTCGCCCAGGGCGAAACGTCCACCGGCGTGCTCACTGGCGTCGAAGCCTACCGCAAGGTAGCGGACGAGGCCGGCGCGCTGTTGATCGTGGACACGGTCGCGTCTCTTGCCGCCGTGCCGCTGCACGTGGATCGCGAACGCATTGACATTTGTTTCAGCGGCTCGCAAAAGGCCATCAGCGCGCCGCCGGGAATGTCGCCCATCACCGTAAGCTCCGCGGGCGAAGAAGCGTTCCGCAAACGTAAAACGAAAGTGCAGAGCTGGTATTTCGATCTCACCACCGCAATGAACTATTGGGGAAAAGACCGGCTCTATCATCACACCCCGCCGATTTCGCTGATCTTCGCGCTGCGCGAAGCCATGCGGCTGGTGGTGGAAGAAGGGCTGGAAGCGCGCTGGGAGCGCCATCGCGTGAATCAGCTCGCGCTAGTTGCAGGCCTCGAGGCCATGGGGCTGAAGCTCCTGGTCGAAAAGCCGGCGGACCGCCTGCCCACGGTCACGGCGGTGATGATCCCGGCCGGCGTGGATGACGCGAAAGTTCGCAATCAGTTGCTCGATGAATTCAATATCGAGATCGCCGGCGGGTTCGGCCCGGTGAAAGGCAAAATCTGGCGCGTGGGGCTGATGGGCTACTGCAGCCAGAAGCCCTTCGTGCTGCTTTTCCTAGCGGCCCTGGAGAAGACCTTGCTCGACCAGGGATTCCGCGTCCCGAGCGGCGCAGGCGTGGGAGCCGCGATTCGCAGTTACGCTCAAGTCGAAACCGCTGCCGCCGTGAGTAGATAACAGAGAAGAAGAAGTGAGGAGTGGAGCTTTTTGTTCAGAATTCCCCTCCTTACTGAAAACAGAACACGGAACACTGAAAACTCTTCCAGAGGAGATTGCGTGACCACACGCCCCGTACTCGCCAATGTCGGCGCCATGAGCCAATTCGTCGGCGCCTTCGAAGTCACCTCCAAGCTGAGCGGACAAACCTATCAATGCCGCTTCTCGCACATGTGGAACGGCATCGCCACGCGCCACGCCGACACCATTGACACGAAGTTTTTTGTGGATGGCGAGGCCCATGTGGTCGGGCTGGCGCACACCGCGTTCGTGAAGTTCCGCCACAAAGCGGGACGCGATCTGACGGACCGCGAAGCCAGCTTCGTGGCCGCGGAGTATTTGCGCGAACGCCTCGAGGAAGAGGATGTGCGCCCGCTTTACGACGTGGCCCACGACGACGTGCTCCGCCTGATCGCCCAGGTCGGCATTAAGTAGCTCTCCAGACTCAATCCCCAGGTTCAGCGTGGAACGCATCCAGCGTCGGATGGCGGAGCCCGTCCCGGCGAATGAAATGAATCACGAGAAACATGAGCAGCGCGCCGCAAACCAAAACGGCGACGGCGATTTGCAGGCCGAGTTGCAGATCGTGCAGATCAGAAATTTTGCCGATGACTTGCGGGCCGAGGCCGCCGACCAGCTGCGTCGCAAACATATAGACGCCAACAGAGGTGGCATGCGCCCGGCGAGGCATCATGTCATGAAGCACGGCAGTGACCGGGCCGTGATACCAGGACATGAAAAAAAAGGCAACGAAGAGGCCCATCATCACAACTTGCTTCTCCTCGGACTGAATCGCGAGCAGGAGAAACGGCGCCGCAAGAAGGAACGCCGCAGCCACAGCGATGATGCGGCCGTAAGCCAGTCGCTTTTGAAGCTGGTCCGCGATCCAGCCGCCCATGAGGACGCCGCACACCAGAGACAATAGTGCGATCAGCGCGAGCGAGACGGAGGCTTCGCGCAGACTGAAGTCCTTATAGTTCACCGCGAAGTCGATTCCCCAGGTGAGCAGAGAAACACTCGCAAACGTGATGCAAATGCCGGCGGCGATCATGGCTACGAACGCGGGGACAACCAACAGCCGCCCGATCGGCACCACTTCACAGCGCGGCCCCCGCGGCGGCTCTTCAATCCAGAAAAGCGCGATGCCCGGAATAATTCCGGCTACGGCCACGACGAAGAGTGCTTCCTGCCAGCCATAGCGCGGCCCGATAATGCCGCCAAGCGCCTGCCCAGCGGCGCCTCCGAGCAACATGCCCGTGGCAAAAATGGCCTGGGCCATGGCTCGCCGCTCTTGCGGGAAGGCCCCGGAAATCATGGACTGTGCGGCGGGAGCATAAGCGGCTTCGCCAAGCCCGACCATGGCCCGCGCAACCAGGAAAAAAAGAAACGTGGAGACAAGGCCGCCTGCAAACGTCGCCACGCTCCAGAACAATATCCCGATCGCGATGATGGCCTTGCGGCTGAAGCGATCGGCGAGGAAGCCGAATGGTATGCTGCCGACAGCGAGAACCAGGAGTAGAAACGTCTGCAGAGATCCCAGCTCTGCGTCCGTCACATGCAGGTGATCGCGCAAAAGGGGAATCAGCGGGATAAAGACCTGGCGCGCGGCAAAGTTGACAAAATTGATTAAAGCAAGTACAGCAAGGAGGCGAATTTGATAGGCCGAAAGCGGAATGGACTTCGTTGACATGTTGAGTTGGCTCAGTGGCCCGCGCGCGACCTGTTGCAGCGTAAAACGAAAGGTATCAGCCTTCGCTCGACCTATCAATATTATATAACGTCTATGAACCCCGCTCCCTCCACGAACACAACCACCAGTGACCGGTTGACTACCGTTCTTTCGTACGGGGTGTTGCTGCTCCTGATTTATCTGGTTTTCAGGATCTACGAACCGTTCTTGGCGGCCCTGGGTTGGGCGGCCATCCTGGCGATCTTTTTCTATCCCATGCACCACTGGATAGCGCAGCGATTTTCGCCGAACAAGGCAGCCGTCCTCAGCACGCTAGCGGTGACCTTCCTGCTGATCGTGCCGGCCATTTTCGTGACCTCGCTCTTCATCCGCGAAGCGTTTGCTGTTTCACGGAACGTGCAGCACACACTTCTGGTGCAGCAGGCGCCCTTGCTGGCGAAAACTTGGGGTTGGATCGCACACCACGTGCCTGGGCTGGATCCCAACGCCGACGTGTTCGACACGCTCGAGCAGGGCGTCCAAAAGCAGGCGGGCTATCTCGCCGAGCGCCTAGGCACAATCTTGCGCAATATCGTCGCGTTTCTTTTCGATCTTTTCGTCATGCTCTTCGCCATGTTCTATTTTTTCCGCGACGCGGATTCGATCATCCGCGGCGTCCGCAGCATTCTGCCTTTTGACGCCGTGCATCGCGACGCGCTGATGACCCAGACGCGCGACCTCATCGCCGCAAGTGTGACGACCAGTCTCATACTCGCGGCCATTCAAGGGGCCATCGGCGGAATTGGATTTGCGCTTGCCGGTTTGCCTACGCCTCTCTTCTGGGGTGTGGCCATGGCTTTCTTCTCGCTCGTGCCGGTGGTCGGTTCCGGCCTGATTTTTGTCCCCGCGGTGCTGTGGCTCGGCTTCACGGGACATTGGGGGCGCGCTCTTCTGCTCCTGGCCATTTGTGCTGGAGTATCCGCGATCGTGGACAACATCTTGCGGCCCATATTGCTTGGCGGCCGCACGGAACTCAGCGCCCTCGTGATCTTTATCAGCGTCGTGGGTGGCGTCGCCATGTTCGGAATGCTCGGTCTGGTGCTCGGACCCATTCTGGTGGCCACGGCCGCCGGGGTTCTTGCGGTGTACATGGAGCGGCCAGACGGCCCTCCGATGACGGCTGGGTAACATGAGGTTTGTCTCGTCGTGGGAGCTTGCCCCGGGTGTGCTAGAGTAACGCGCTCGAAGGGATTTCATGACCACCAAGCTCGCCCTCAAGCATGCGGAGCTGCCTCTGGAAAAGTTGCGCTGGAGGTGTGAGCTCTCGCGCATCCCCTTCGAAACCACCGCGCAAGCCGAATTGCGCGAAGGCTTCATCGGCCAAGACCGCGCACTTCGTGCTCTGAAGATGGGCGTCGAGCTTTCCGCGCCGGGCTATAACGTCTTCGTTTGCGGATTGGCGGGAACCAGCCGCGGCGGCACCATCGCCCGCATGATCGAAGAGCTGCACCCGCCGACCAAAGAGTCCCTCGACCGCTGCTACGTCAACAATTTCAAATTGCCGGACCGCCCGCGATTGCTGACCTTGCCGCGCGGCCTGGCCAATGGCTTCAAGAAGGACATGCAGGCCGGCCTTGATTTTCTGCGCCGGCGCATCCCCCAGGTATTCGAAGGCGAACCGTTTCAGCGTCAGAAGGGGCGCATCGTCGAGCGCTTCACCGTCCGCGAAAAAGAGCTGATGGACGATTTCACGCGCCGCATCGCGAGGGAACAGTTTGCTCTGGGCCACATGCAGGTGGGCGCCGTGGCGCTCCCAGAGATTTTTCCGGTGCTCGAAGGCCAGATGGTGCCCATCGAAGACATCTCCAAAATGGTTCACGAAGGAAAACTGGAAGGGCCGGTCGCGGAAGACATCGAACGCAAGTACGAACAGTTCCGGCAGGAATTCACCGTCGTGTACCGGAAAACGCTCACGCTCTCTCGCGAACTTGCCAGTGAGTTGAGTTACCTGGAGCAAGAAGCCGCCTCCGTGTTAGTAGACGGCGTCATTGAGGAGCTGAAGGAAAAATATCCAGGAACGGACGTCTCCGAGTATCTCGAAGAAGTGCGGCATCATCTGCTCGATAATCTCGATCCTTTCAAGGAGCGCGAAGGCGAAGGCGAGCACGATGAAGACACACCGGACGGTTTGCCAAAGTCGCCGGGCGGACCCGAGCGCGATCCCTTCCGCGTATACGGTGTAAACGTCATCCTCGCGCATAACGACGAGGACAAGTCCCCCGTCATTTTCGAAACCACTCCGACCTACGCGAATCTATTCGGCACCATCCAGCGCGCGTACGATACCCGCGGCGGCTGGACCAGCGACTTTATGGATTTGCGCGGCGGCTCTTTGCTGCGCGCCGATGGCGGCTTTCTGATTATGTATTCCATGGAAGCGCTCTCCGAAGTGGGCGTGTGGCGCGCGTTAAAGCGCACGCTGAATCACAACCGCCTCGAGATTCAGCCTCTCGAAATGTTCTATCCCTTCGGCGGCAGCGCGCTCAAGCCGGAGGCCATCGACATAAACGTCAAAGTGATCCTCATCGGCGACCGCCAGATGTACGAGTTGCTCTACGAGTACGAGGAAGACTTCCGCAAGATTTTTAAAGTCCGCGTCGAATTCGACGAAGAAATGCACATGAGCGACGGCGTCATCGCGGAATATGCCGGCCGCCTCCGCGCCTTGTCCGAAAAAGAAAATCTATATCCATTTGACCGCGGCGCCTTTGCCGCCATGCTCGAATATGGCGTGCGCCAGGCAGGCCGCCGCAACAAAGTGACCGCGCGCTTCATTGATATTGCGGACTTGGCGCGCGAAGCGCACTACGACGCGGCCGCTGCCGGCGAATCCGTCGTGCGCGCGGCTCATGTGCGCGGCGCGCTCTCTTCCAAAATGGAGCGCCACAACCTCATCGAGACGCGCATCCGCGAGATGATCGAAGAAGGAACACTGCTCGTGGACGTTAGCGGCACGCGCGTGGGCCAGGTCAACGGCCTCAGCGTCCTCGAAATCGGCGGCTACTCCTTCGGCAAGCCCGTTCGCATCACCGCGACCGCTGCTCTGGGAAAGACCGGCCTCATTAATATCGAACGCGAAGCAAACCTCAGCGGCCGCTTTCACGACAAAGGCGTGCACATCATCGCCGGCTACCTGCGCAGCCGCTTTGCGCAAGACAAGCCCTTGTCCCTGGCCGCCAGCATCTGCTTCGAACAATCCTATTCGGGAGTGGACGGCGACAGCGCCAGCTCCACGGAGATTTACGCCCTGGTCTCCGCACTCTCCGGTTTGCCCTTGCGCCAGGACATCGCCGTGACCGGTTCCATCAACCAGCAAGGTGACATTCAGGCCATCGGCGGAGTCAACGAAAAGATCGAAGGCTTTTTTGACGTCTGCCGCATCAAGGGACTCACCGGCACGCAGGGCGTCATGATGCCCGATTCCAACGTCGAAGACCTCATGCTCCGCGAGGATATTCTCGACGCCGTGTCCGCGGGAAAATTTCACATTTGGCCAGTCGCCAAAATCGAGCAAGGCATCGAAATCCTCACCGGAACTATGGCCGGCCAAAAAAACGCCGACGGCAAATATGATCCAGGCACCGTCTTCGCTTTGATGGACGATCGCCTCCGCGACATGGCCAAGACCCTCAAGGAATTCGAGTAGCCTCGCATCAATCGCAGACCGCTCCGCAGCGTCAAGTGCTTTTCTGGTTTTCGGAATACAAGCCGCTGGCGAGGAATTCGGCGTTTCTACGAACGCCGAGCAGTGAAAACCGGATCACCGAAAGTGACCAGCCACTTCTCCATCTATTTCCCCAACACCCCGCGCGCGGCGCCTTAGCAGCCCGCTCAAAAGGCTTTTGGACTCTTGGGGCGCGGCTTCACCCGCGACGTCAGCCCTATCCCGCTACATTGCAATCGGTGCATCGGCAACGCCCGCGAGGCCAAACACCCTCTGATAGCGCGCGATCTCTTCGGGCGGGCCCAGCGCTTTCTGAAAATTGTCGGAAAGTTTCACTGCCGGCCTGCCATCGGCATCATTGAGCTTGCACACCAGATTTACAGGATCAAAACCGCTGCCACCCTGAGGATTGCAGTTGCGAAAATCATTGGTCAGCAGTGTGCCCCAGCCCGCGCTGAATCGAATGCGCCGTTCCGGAGTCCATTTTCCTTTATCGCAGAAGTCACTCGCTTGCCTGAAGTCGGAAGGAGAGGCGCCGTTGCGTAGCACCCCGGAAAAATAAGCATGCAATCCCAGAATCGTGTCCACATCCAGAGAGTCCGAAGCAATGAAGAGTTTTTGCCGCGGATCACGATTTCGTTGCTTGAGCCACGCAATGTATTCATCGCCCGCAACGAAAGGATCTTTGCTGTCCGCACGCTGCCCCGTCCAATCCGCCGCCCAATCCGGAGCGTTGCGCAGAAACTGCGTCGTGCCAAACGTGTCTGGAAGCAGAATCAGCAACTCCCCTTGATAGGTCTGCTGCCACAGTTCCAGCAAGCGGTATTGCGCGGTCTTTAGTTCTTTGTCGTTCTCGGCCATCGCCGCCATCGCCATGGGCAACTCATGCGCATTCGTACCGATCGCTTCCAAATCGTGCTTGTACGCCAAATACGTATTCGAAGTCCCCGTAAAGTTGCCGCCGAGCACATCGCTCATCGCTTTTACGACATACTCCTGCCACAAGAAGCTGTGCCGCCGTCGCGTTCCGAAATCGCTCACTCTCAGTCCCAGGACGCCGCGCAACCGCTCCATTTTTTCCCAGAGTTTCGTCTTGGCCCGGGAATAGAGAATGTCGAGCTCGAATTCACTGAGGCACTTGAGGCTGGCGCGCGTCTTCAGTTCGCTAATCGTCGAAAGCGCATAAATCTCCCACATCGTCGTTTCAGTCCACAGACCGCGAAAGGAGAGTGAGAACTGCCCCTCTCGAATGGACAACTCATACTCGGAAAGGCGGAAGTCGCGCTCGAGCCACTCGAGGAACCCTTGTTCAAACATGCCTCGGCGTCCATAGAACGTGTTGCCTGCGAGCCAAATCAGCTCGGATTTGTGAAAGCGCAATTGTTTGGTTTGTTCCAACTGCGCGCGAAGCTCCTCGACATCGATCACCTCGGCGAGGCGCAAGTCGGTGGAGCGATTGATGAGCGAAAACGAAGCGGTCGTTTTGGGGAACTGCTTCCAGATGAACTGCAACATGAGCAGCTTGTAAAAATCCGTGTCGAGCAGAGACCGCGTAATCGGGTCCAGCTCCCAGTTATGGTCATGCGCCCGCCGCGCGAGGTTGATGATCACAATCCAACCACTTTACCTCACTCGGAACGCCATTCCGAAACACGGTTTGCATGCACCGATCAGCCCGCTTGTCTCTGTGCGATCGGGAGCCTGATCTCAAAACGATCGGATCCAGGCTGGTCATTTTGATGTCCGGCCATAAAACGAGTGACCGTTTCCTTCGTCTAAGCGGGGGCACGGGTGCCGCCAATCTGTAGCCGGTCACCGTCTAGAATCCACGTCTTTCGGGTTCCAACATCAGATAAGGAGCACCGCGATCATGAAACAAATACGAATCGTCTTGCTGTCGGCGCCACTCATCTTTGCGACGGCAGTCTTGGGCCAAAGCGCAAATAGCGCGGGAGCCGCGAACGAGTCTCAGTCGCAACTGTCGCAGCAGCCTCCGCCAACCATCGCTTCAGCCATGGACCGCGAGATCAGCGCCATCGAAAAGGAGATTTTGGAAGCTGCCGAAGCCATGCCGGAAGACAAATTCAACTTCTCTCCTGAGAGCTTGAACATTCCGGGGAGTACCTATAAGGGCGTGCGCACCTTTGCCTTGGAGGTCAGCCATGTCGCCGCTTCCAACTATGCCATTTGGTCGCCGCTTACCGGCGAGAAATTTCCGGAGAACTTCATGGGCGGGAACGGTCCTGAAACCTTGAAGACCAAAGCCGACATCATCAACTTCCTGAAGGATTCTTTTGCCCTGGGCCACAGGGCGGCGGCGACCCTGACTCTCCAGAACATGTTGCAGATACCGGAGCGCAGCAAATCGTCCCGCCTGCACCTGGCTGCCTTTGGCGTTGCCCACGCCTTTGATCATTACGGACAGATGGTCGAGTATCTGCGGATGAACGGGATTGTGCCGCCAGCCACCCGGCGACAGTCGGATTGATTGCCGGAATTGCCGCTACCGCATCGGATGGAAAATTTCTCCACTACTGAGGCGGTGGAGCAACGTACGCCCGGCGATGATCCAGCCGGTAAACAACGCCCGCCGCCTTCGGAGTGGAGGTCTGTGGCGGGTCGATGCGAACTTCGATGGAGTGGACGGTGCCGTCCCGCACGGGGGGCGCGAATGCCAGGCTGTATTCGTGACGCACCAGTTGTGCAACCTCCGCGTACGCCGCGCTGAACTCTTTCTCGTTCACGGGGAAGTAGGCGCGCCCTCCCGCAGCTTCAGCCATCTGCTTCAAGAGTTGGTTCGCCTGCGCGAATTGCTGTGGGAGTTGCGGCGGATTTTTTGCAGCAGCTTTCTTTTTGTTGCCGGGCGGTGAATCCTGCAACCCGCCCGCCAGCGAAACAGCGAGCAACCGCACGTCGCCGGTCTTCAGCTGCTGAAGCATCTTCGCCCGTTCGTTCACCGCGGAGGTATCCACGCCCGTTGAGAGCAGCACAATCGTTTTCTTCCCCCGTACCCGCACGAGCCACTCGATCACATTTGAAACGCTGGAGGACAGATTCAGCGAACCGAACCCAAGATTGAAGTGCAATTGTTCGAACGAGGCCGCAGCGGCCTGTTTCTCCGTCGTGAAATCCAGTATTCCCTGCGGCGCTTCTGCATATTTGACCACCGCAACCCGATCGCCCGCGGACAAACCGTTGAGCAAACCAAACGCAGCTTGCAAATGACCGCCTTCCAGAAGATAGACGGCAGGCCCAGCTTCAATCAGAAGCAGCACCTGCGCCGGCTCTTCGACCGCGGCGAATTCGGTCAGCGGCTGCTCCGCACCGTTATCGAAAATGTGAAAATCCTCGCGCCGCAGGCCTCCCGCAAACTGCCCGCGCGCGTCGGTCACAATCACGCCAACATTGACGCGCTCCACCTGGATACGAATTGTTTGTGGCGGTTCCTGCGGATTCCGCTTTGCGTGCGCCGTTCCGCTCAGCAACAACAGCGTGGCAAGCGCCAACGCTTTCGCAGAAAGACCAGAGGAATGCATCGCCCCGCTATTCGACCCACTGCTCCCAGTGAACGCCCTTGGAGTCCTTCCAAGAGAAACTCGAAGAATAATGTAGATGCCGCGCGAAAACCTGCGGGTTCGCCTCCAGGAGCCAATCCGGAATAGTGTTCGTGACTGGCGCTGCTTTCTTCGCGGCGTCCGCCGATTTTTGCGCCGAGCTTTTCTTGGCTTCCGCAATCCAGCGATCCTTCATCCCCTGCCAATCCACTTTTTGAAAATCAAAGTAACCAAGGCTGTTTAGCGTCTCAGGATATTGCCCGCGTCCGGCCTGAAACTGCGGCACACTCGCGAGGCCCGCAACGGATGCGCCTTTCGCGCGAGTCGCCAGCACTTCACGAAGCGAATCGGCGCGGCTGGCTCCCAGAATCATGTCCGGCGTTACCGCAAGATTGAAAAAATTCCACTGCGCAACGCCCGCGTTGCCCTGGCTCCCCCCGAGAGAGATCTTCAGATACGTCACGTCGCTTTCATTGCGCTCCGATGTGAGCTGATCGCTGAACACCGTGCGCATCAGCTTCAGCGTTTCCGGCTTCTTTCGAATTCCCAAAAAATACACCTGCTTCGCAGTGTCCATGGACGGACTCATCTGCATCGAAGCGAATTCTCCGCTGAACAGCCCGATTGCATCCGGCAGCGGCATGCCGATCCGCGCCTGCGCCAGCGTATCCAGAATATCGGCGTTGCCCTGCTGCCCGGTTGGAAACGCAGCCCGTGCGATGCGCTTGATCACCGCGTAAATCCCCAGAAAATTGATCTGCGTCGAGCCATACGAAATAGCATCAGCGGGAACTAGGGCAAGCGAAGCCGGCGCGGCAACTCCGTCGGTCCAAATATCGAATGGCGTGCCGGGCGCGGTATCGCCCAGAATCGCCGCCTGCAAATGCGTTTTCGCCCCTTCAAACGTTACGTGACCGCTCAGCGAATGAATCGCATCAAGCTTGGCCGCGTCGAAAAGCGGCGCAACCTTGAAGTCTCCTGTTTTCGAATCCGTCGCAAATTCTTTCAGGTTCGGAACGCGCAGGAAAAACTCGATCACCCCGCTCCCGACGATCGGCTTCGCTTCCTGATATGCCGCCAGCTGCGCCAGCGGCCCCGCCGCCGCCGTCTTGCCATCGAGCCGCCGAAGCACATCTTCCATCACCGAGCGCTCGCTCGCGCTGACCGCGTACTTGCCATGCTCCGCCCAATACGTCGCGCTGGTTTTCCCCTCAATCTTCAGCGCCGGCACGTCCCCGATCGTCACTTGCGAAACCTGCGGCGCCTCTTTCTGCTGCGAGCGCATTCGAAGCACAGCTTTCGCAAGCACCAGTTCTTTTCCCGTGCGGTCGTACACAAAAAACATCCCGTTCCACGCCGGCGCTTTCGAATTCGCCGCAACCCCGGCCCCCGCTGTACCCGCCCCGCCTGCGGCACCCGCCGCTTTCGAATCGGTCGCACCCGCTCCACCTGCCGCCTCGCGCTTCGCCGGCTCGCCCACATATCCCACCGTAAATGAATTCTCCAGCAGCGACGCGAACTCCTGAACCTCCTCCACCGTCATCTTCGGTTGCCCCGATTTTTGTTCCGATGAGGCCAGCATGTTCGCCGCCATCGCCGACCGCACTGACACAAAGTCCGGGTCATCCCAAAGCGCCAGCAGCGAATTCGTTTTTCTCACTTCCCCCGCCGGAGCCCCGCGCCAAATCAAATAAAAGACCGTTCGCGGCGACATCTGCGCCGGCTCCAACGGAGCTTGCGCTCGCGCCGGGCTTGTCCCCAGCACCAGAAAAACCAGCACCACCGGCAAAGGGTTGCGGAAGTTCTTCGCGTTCATCGGGCGCTCCTGCAGTATTCGTTTCGAACGAGGCTGTCTTTTCATGCTAGCGCCAGCGCGGAAAAGACAGAAGCCCTGTCCCGCGTCGTGTTTCCAGAACGCGGAGCAGGGCTTCGCTCGAAATGCACTTGAAAGTTTGCCGTCGCGCGTTACGGCTTGCTCGCCGGAGCCGACGCCGGCGTCGCCGCGGGAGTCGTCGCCGGAGCCGCCGCGGGAGTCGTCGCCGGAGCCGCCGCTGCGGCCGGAGCGCCCGCCCCCGTGCCGCCTTCCTTCGGCGTCGCCAGGTACCCGGTAATCTGGTTTCTGCCCACGTCGAACACCACGATTTCGTACGGCGCCATCCGCGACGCGCCCTTCACGTAAAACTGCACCGGCTCGCCCGCGGTCTTGTCTTTTTTCTCAATGGAGCGGTCGTCCACGAAGACCGTCATGGTGTACTTCGCTTTCTTCTGGTCCACCTTCGATAGATTGATCTGCACCGGTCCCACGCGCTGCGGCGTCTTGGTTTTTTGCACCGTGAACTCGTAGTAGTTGCGGTCTCCGCGGCGCCGCAGCTCATCCAGGTCGTCGCGGTTCCGCGCGATCAAGCCGCTCATCACGTTCATGTCGCCCAGGCTGCGGTCCAGTTTGCCTTTCGTGGCTTCCAGATCGGTCTTCGTGGCTTCGATGTCTTTTTTCGCGCCGCCCACTTCTGTGGCCACCGCGCCGATTTTCTCTTCGTTCTCCTGCTTCACTTGCGAAAGCTGCGCCGTCAGTTTCTCGTCCGACGATTGCTGTTCCTTGCGGATGGATTCAGCGCGGCTCTTGGCCTGCGCCAGTTCGGACTGCGTCAAGCCCACGCGCTGCGTGGTGATTTCCATCTGGCTCTTCAAATCCGCGATGCGCGAATTCGCCTGATCCAGTTGCGCGGTCAGGATCTTGTTCTGGTCCTGCTGCTTGGACAGGTCCTGGCTCAGCCGCGTCTGCGTCGTATACCCCGCGATGCCCAGCACCACCAGCAGCGCGATCACCACGCCAAACAGCGCCGCGATCCACCTCGGCGTGCCCGTAGATTCGTAGTTGTAGGACTCCTGCGGCGTCGGTACGTTTGGAGAAATGCTCATTCTCCCTCCTCGGATTTAGGCGCCCCCCATAACCGTTTGCGCCGAATTAGAATTATCTCTTGCCACGCATCATCTGTCCACAGGGGCAGGGGAGGGGCGGAAAGTTCGGCCTTCACGGCCACGAGCGTATTTTTCTTATTGACGGGCTGATTACGTTGCAGCAAGGAAGCATACTTCGGCCCTGGTCATTTCCTTCCTGCGGGTTGATTACCCTGGGGCTCAAATCGGCCAACGGTTTCTCCGTCATCCTATTGACTACAGACAAGCCGGAGGGCAAAGTGAGTCGCTTTCACTTCTTCCGAGTATTCGTTTTTGCTTTGATCGCCAGCCTCGCTTCGGCGCAATCCCCTGTTATCCCCTTACGTCCTCACCTCGCGCCGCTCTTGGGGCGGATAGAGGGCCAGCGCGCGAAGACGGAGGTGGAGAGTCCACCGCGGGGGGTGAATTCGCCGCGGACGACGCACCACTCGGGGTGGATGGCGGCGACGATGTCGCGGAGGATTTTGTTGACCGCGTTTTCGTAGAAGATGCCGAGGGTGCGGTAGGCGAGGAGATACATTTTCAGGGCCTTCAATTCGATGCAGTCTTTTTTGGGCATGTATTGAATGGTGATAGTGCCAAAGTCGGGGAGGCCGGTCTTGGGGCACACGGAGGAGTATTCGGGAAATTTGGTGGTAATGACGTAGCCGGGGAACTGGTTGGGCCAGGTTTCGAGTGCGGGCAATTTCGCGTTGACGCCGGCGCGGGCGTGCTCGGTGGTGTAATTGGGCATGTGCGCTCCTCACTTGTATTGTATCGTGCCGAGGCGGACACTGCCTCTTGCCGAAGGCGGCGCTTTTCGCCTATGCTTGCGCCGGAGACCGCTCATCGGAACAAGCCCGATCACTTGCCCGGTCTGTCGTGTCGCGAATGCCCGGCGCTCCAAACGCCGGTCGGTGAAGGACCATCTCCTCGGACTCGCAGGAATTTTGCCGTGGCGCTGCGGCGCATGCGAAACGCGATTCCGCGCGCGCGTCGAACCGCTGCACAATCTTTTTTACGCGCACTGCAAAATTTGCGGCAACCTGGAATTGCAGCGGATTTCCGGCGAGCACGTTCCGGGCGTGACTTCCATATTCGGACGGATGTTCGGGATTCCTGCGCTGCGCTGCGAGCCGTGCCGCAACAAATTTTTTTCGTTGCGTCCGGTACTGCGCGAAGTACGCAACATAGCCGCGGCCGGCAGCGACTAGCATGAGATCGAACTGATTCGAGCAAGCCAGCAGCGATTGCTGCGCGGAAAAATTCCTACCCGCTTCCGGCGCGCGACGAACTAGAATCAGATACCAAAACAGTTACCCGCCAGTTCCCACTTCTTAGGTACTTTTTTTTCGCTCCGGAGTACTAACGCCCCGTACCCTTTCCAGCCTGTCGCCCGTTTCCAAATTCCTCTAGAGTTTGCCCTCCACCGGAGGACTTCATGGAAACCAGTGTCCGGGTTCTCGTCGCCAACCGTCCGCGCCTCTTGCGCGAGCTGGTGCTCTCGACGCTCACCGGGCAGGAGGGAATCGACGTGGTGGGCGAAGCAGAGAACGAACAGGACGTGCCGTCGCTGGTGGCGAAAACGAGACCGGATTTTCTGCTGATCGGATTGGACGAATCGCGGCGCCGTCCGCCGCTGTGCGATTTGCTGTTGCGGGATTTTCCGGCGTTACGAATTATCGCGGTTGCTCCCAACACAAATGTGGGAATTTTCTACTGGGCTTCGTTCGAAATCCATTCGACGACAATGGAGGCGAGCGAAGAGGCGTTATTGGGTGTGATGCGCAAGAGCGCGGTGCCGCAGAAGGGAAGTGTTGCGTGACGCGCGCACCAGTTTTTTTTCTGACAGCGATTTTCCTGTGTTCTAGCGCGGCGCGCGCGCAACAAGCGAACAGCGGAGCCTCCGCGCAAAAAGCGACGGAGCGGCACGCCTGGGGAGGCGGGGATCTCGCGGCGGACAATCTGGAGCGCGTGGCGGCCACGGCCGAGCAGATTGCAGAAGTTTTGAATCGCGATCCCGGGCTGGTGGTGGAATTGAAACGCGCGCTGGCGCAGGATGCCGGCGCAAGCGGACAACTGCTCGAAGAGTCGGACTTAAGCGATGCGGCAATCGCGGAGCGCTTGCGCGACGAATTGCGCACGCGCGTTCTGGCGACACGTCTTCTGCAGCGATATGGATATCTTCTTCCGAAACTGAATCCCGATTCCGAGGCGGCCCAAGAACAGAGAGCATTAACGCAAGTGCGCGTGCAAGCGCTGGCGCGCGCGGCGGAACGAAGTTCCGAGGCGCGGGAATCGTCCGCGGAACGCACGGCGGCGTGCAATTCGAATGCGGCAAGCGGCTGCGAGTGGCCCGACGGGGCCGCCCAACCAGCGGGAGGGCGTTCGAACGCGCGCGGGACGAACAATTCTCCCGCCAGCCAGGAACCACAGGGCGGCGAAACTGCGCCGGCGGCGCGGCCCGAGAATTGGAATTCCCCGGGCCTGCAACGCGCCGAAGCGACGGAGGCGGGAACGGCGGAAACGCTGCTGGCTTCGGCATCGCCAATGAGCGCAGAAGGAAATCTTTCGCCGAACCGAAGCGGTGCAAAGGTTTCGATGGAAGGAACGCTCCCAGCAATGCTGGGCGCGAGCGATGATCCATGGGGCCGCAGCAGCGCCCGGGAACGGTCGGCTAGCGCCGGCGCGATGCCAGGATCCGCGCGCGATTTCGAGCACGGCTACGCAGGACGCGAAGCTAGGGAAGTCACCTTCGCCGATTTCGATCAGGTGCGCATGGTGCACCGCGCCAGTCCATACGCGGAGGCCCCTTCGCTGTACGACTTGTACGTGCAAGCGGCGGCTCCAACCCAGCAGACCAAGCGGTTTGGCATGGAAGTATTTCGCCACAGCGCAGTGAACTCGGAGGTCTTGCCCATGGATCTCCCCGTGGGAGCGGACTACGTGCTGGGGCCGGGCGACAGCTTGTCCATCGATCTCTGGGGCGGCGTTTCGCAGCGGCTGTTCCGCACCGTGGACCGCGAAGGGCGGCTGCTGCTGCCAGAGGCGGGGCCGCTGCTGGTTTCGGGAAAGTCACTCGGTGAAGTGCAGGACGCGGTGCAGCGACTGCTGCGCACGGAATTCCGCAACGTCTCCGCAGACGTTTCGCTGCTGAAACTGCGCACCGTGCGGGTGTACGTGGTGGGAGAGGTGGCCTCACCGGGAGCATACGACGTCAGTTCGCTTTCGACACCGCTCAACGCGCTGTTTGCCGCAGGCGGCATCACCGCCCGCGGGTCGCTGCGGCGTCTGGAACATTACCGCGGTCAACAGCTCCTAGAAGAAGTGGACGCGTACGACCTGCTGTTGCACGGCGTGCGCCGCGACGTGAAGCGGCTGGAGAACGGCGATTCGCTGCGCGTGCCGCCGGTGGGAGCTTCGGTCACGGTCGAGGGCATGGTGCGCCGCCCAGCACTGTACGAGCTGCGCGGAGAAAAAAATCTCAACGAAGTGCTGGAGCTGGCGGGAGGAATTCTACCGGCAGCCGCGCTCCATCATATCGAGGTGCAGCGGCTGGAGGCGCACGAAAAGCGCACCATGCTGAGCCTGGAAATCGGGGAGGGCAGCGACAAAGAAGCACTGCGCGCGGGGCTCGAAAAATTCAACGTGCAGGATGGCGACGAAGTTCACATCTTCCCGATCGCTCCGTACAACACCCGCGCCGTGTATCTCGAAGGCCACGTCCTTCGCCCGGGGCGTTATTCCTACCAGGACGGAATGAAGCTGAGTGACTTGATCCCCTCGTACAAGGATTTATTGCCGGAGCCCTCGGAGCGTTACGGCGAAATCATCCGCATCGTCGCGCCAGAAAACCGCCCCGTCGTAGAAAGCTTCAATCTAGCCGCCGCGGTTGCACATCCGGAAAGCGCGCCAAAGCTCCAGCCGCTCGACACGGTACGCGTTTTCGGGAAGTACGAGCTGGAAGCCTCGCCGGTGTTCACGATTCTCGGAGAGGTGCGCCATCCGGGAAATTACCGCAGTTCCGGGCAAGCGCATTTGCGCGACGCGATTTACGAAGCCGGGGGAACCACACCGGAAGCGTGGGAAGAATCGGCGCAACTGTTCCGGGCGATGGCGGACGGCAGCAGCAAAGTGTTCAGCATCTCGCTGCACGAAGCGCTGGCCGGGGAACCGTTGAATAACATTCGCATCGAGCCGGGGGACCGCATCCTGATTCACCGCCAGCCGGAGCGGGTAAATCCGCCTAGCGTATTGGTGCGCGGCGACGTCGCGCGCCCGGGCCGTTATCCGCTGGCGGCCAACATGCGCGTGTCCGATTTAGTGCGCACCGCCGGAGGACTGCTGCGCAGCGCGAACCCCAAGAGCGGGGATCTGACGCAGTATGCCGCGACAAGCGGCGCGGCAGCGCAGGCATCGGAGTCGCGTCCCGTGAATCTGGCGGCAGCATTGTCGGGACAAGAAGGCGCGGACCTGGCGCTGCGGGACGGGGATGTTTTAACCGTGCCGCAACAAACAGGATGGAAGAACCTGGGCGCGTCCGTGACGGTCCGCGGCGAAATCGCAAAACCCGGCGTGTATGGCATCCAGCCAGGGGAACGGCTGAGTTCGCTGCTGCGCCGCGCGGGCGGGCTCTTGCCGACGGCGTACCCGCCGGCCGCGGTGTTCGAACGCATTGACGTGCGCGAACTTCAGCAGAAGACGAGGCAAGAACTGATTCAACGATTGGAACAGGAATCACCGGTAGTGAAGTCCGCGGTAACGACGTCGGGGTCCGAAGAAGCGGTGCTGCAGCAAGCCGCCCTGCAACAGCGGGAGCGCATGCTCGAAGCGCTGCGGCGCGCGCCGGTTTCCGGGCGGCTAGTGGTGCACCTGCGCCCCGGGCAAAAGGATTTCCAGGGTTCCGCGGACGACATCGAGCTGCGCGCCGGCGACACTCTCGAAATTCCAAAGCAACCCGGGTTCGTGGTGATTGTCGGGCAGGTGTACAACTCAAATGCAATCTCGTACGCGCCGGGAAAAAACGCCGGCTGGTATCTCTCCCGCGCCGGCGGCGCCACCGGGCTCGCAAACAAGAAAGCCATCTTCATCATCCGCGCGAATGGATCGGTGAGCAGCGGCGGCGGAGACGTATGGTCTGGCGGCATATTGACCGCGGCGGTTGGCCCGGGCGACACGATTGTAGTTCCGGAGAAATCCTCGTTCGGCAGCAACACGTGGAAGAACGTGGTGGCCATCGCGCAGATTGCCCAGGCCGCCGCACTCGCCGCGGCAGTGGCCATCCCATGAAGAAAGATCGGAATGGCAACGGGAAATGGGAAGACCAAGGGAGCACCGCGAGCAAGGGTACGGGAGCGAGATTCGCGTGAGTGAAACGCAACAAGAAGCGAGCACAGCGCCCGCCCCGCGCGCACAAATGATCGAGCAGCTGCGGCTGCTATGGCGCGACCGGCGGCTGCTCTTCCGCGCCTGCTTTTTGGGTGCGCTGCTTTCCGCCGGCCTGGTGCTGCTGATTCCGGTGCGCTACGAAGCCAACACGCAGCTGATGCCTCCGGACGGCCAGTCGGGGTCGGGCATGGCGATGTTGTCGGCGCTGGCGGGCCGCGCGGGAGGTTTCGGCGGGGTAGCCGGGGACATGCTGGGGGTGCGGAATTCCGGTGCGCTGTTCGTGGGGATTCTGGAGAGCCGCACGGTGCAGGACCGTCTGGTCGAACAATTCGACCTGCGGCGAGCCTACGGCAGCTCACGCACGGAAGATGCAAGAAACACGCTGGCCGCGGAGACGCGCGTTACTGAAGATCGCAAGAGCGGAATCATTTCGATCACCGTAACGGAGCACGATGCGCATCGCGCCGCGGCGCTGGCGCAAGGTTACATCAACGCGCTGGATCTGCTGGTGGAACAGGTCAGCACGTCGTCGGCGCGGCGGGAGCGAATTTTTCTGGAAGAGCGCCTGCGCGCGGTGAAAGTGGATCTGGACGGCGCCGCGCAAAAGTTCAGCGAATTCGCGAGCAAGAACACGGCGATTGACATCCCGGCACAAAGCAAAGCGATGGTGGAAGCGGCAGCCACGCTGCAGGGGCAGCTGATCGCCGGAGAATCGGAATTACGGGGCCTCCAATCCATGTACACGGAGCAAAACGTGCGGGTGCGTGCGGCGCGCGCGCGGGTGGCGGAACTTCGCGCGCAGCTCGGGAAGCTCGGCGGCGACGGCAGTTCGTACGGCGGCTCGAAAAGCGATTCTTCGTTGTACCCGGCAATCCGGCAATTGCCGCTGCTGGGCGTGACGTACGCCGACCTGTACCGGCAGACCAGGATTCAGGAAACAGTGTTTGAGCTGCTTACGCAGCAGTACGAACTGGCGAAAGTAGAGGAGGCGAAAGAAGTTCCGAGCGTCAAGGTGCTGGATGCCGCGGTAGTTCCAACGAAAAAATCCTATCCGCCGCGTTTGGTGTTCACTGCCGGAGGCGCGACGATGGCGTTTCTCGGCGCATGCGCCTGGATCCTCCTGAAACACGCCTGGAAGGGGCTAGATGGGGAAGATCCCGGAAAGCAATTCGCCCGGGAAGTTGCCGAAACGGTCCGCGGAAAAGCGCTGGCGGTCGCGGCAGCAAGCACAATGCTTCGACAGGAATGGGCACGGCGATTTGGCACCAGAGTTGAAGCATCGAGTGTCGCGCAAACGTCAATCACCGAAAAAGGGAAAGAATCGCCGGAGCTGACGCGAACCGCGCGAAACAGTTTGGGATAGTCGTCTGAAGCAAGCGAGGGAGAACGAGATGAATTGGCCGCATACAAAAGCACTGGTTACGGGAGGCGCATCGTTTATCGGATCGGTTCTGGTAGACGCCCTGGTGGCCCGTGGGGCGCAGGTCCGGGTGGTTGACAACCTATCCAGCGGCAAGCGCGAGAACGTGTCTCATCTGCTGGACGAAGGCACGATTGAATTCGTCGAGGCCGACCTGCTGGAAGACGGGGTAGCACGGAAAGCCGTCCGGGGCATGGATATGGTGTTCCATCTCGCCGCGGACCACGGCGGGAGAGGCTACGTGGATTTGCATCAGGCAGCGTGCGCGGGAAATTTAACGCTCGACGGGCTGGTGTTTCGCGCCGCATTACAGGAAAACACCGGAAAAGTGGTGTACGCATCTTCCGGCTGCGTGTATCCCAACTTCATTCAAGGCAACCCCGACGAGCTTCTTTTCCTGAAAGAAACGCAGGCGGGCCCGCCATACGATTCCGACAACATATACGGCTGGGCCAAATTGATGGCGGAAATGACGCTGCGAGCCTATCACCAGGACCACGGATTAAAAGCAGCGTCGTGCCGCTATTTCACGGTGTATGGCCCGCGCGGGCACGAGAATCACGCGGTCATCGCCATGATCGCGCGGGCCTTCATCGGCCAGAACCCATATGTGGTGTGGGGAAACGGCCGGCAGATTCGCAATTGGACGCATGTGGACGACATCGTGGCGGGAACGATCCGCGCCGCCGAGGCAATCGAGGACGGCACGGCAGTGAACCTGGGAACCACGGAACGCACGCGGGTGATGGACGCGGTGAACGAGGTTCTGCGCTACACCGGGCACAAAGCCACGATCGAGCTGCACCCTGAGATGCCCACCGGCCCGATGAATCGCGTCGCGGACAACGGGCTGGCGAAGCGCTTGCTGGGGTGGGAGCCGAAAATAAAGTTCATGGAGGGACTGCGCCAGACAGCGGATTGGTATTTTTCGAAGAAAGATCGCGCGCAGGTGGCGGCCACGCTGGAACGGCTGCTGACCGAGCGAACGCACTCCCCAGCAACGAGAGCCATTGAGCGAACCGCCAGCGCGGTAGCGAACTAAGAGAACCGGACCCGTCCAACACGGAACTTTCCCAATGAATGGAACAGCAACACCCCGAGCAGCCGCACCACCCGCTCCCGAGAGGATGCCGGGGATGGTTGTAGAAACCTGGCCTCCGGCGGAACCGGCCCATGCGGCACGCGCGAGAAGCGCCAGCGCGCGCGGAGGGCTGGCGCGGCAAGCGGCCTATGCAGCGATGGATTTCGGGCTGGTGTGCCTCGGGGGGATGGGCGCGTTCTGGCTGCGCTTTGGATTCGCGAATCCGTTTGGCGCGGCCACGCTGGCGCTCAACGAATTTTCGGGGCAAATGACGGCGCAGGCGTATCCGGGTTTCCTGGTGCTGTACGCGGCGATGATGGTGCTGTCGTGCATCAGCCAGGATCTGTACCGCACGGCGCGGGAACTCAGCGCGCTCGAGGAGAGCACGAAAGTGGCGAAGGCCGTTGGGCTGGCGACAAGCTTACTCGCGCTGTTCATTTTTACTTCGGGAAACAAAGAGATATCGCGGGTAGTGGTGGCCGGGGCCGGAGCGCTGAACGTTGTGACGCTCGCGGGATGGCGGTATGGCAAGCGGCGGTATGTGCTGGGCCGGGCCGGCCGCGGCGTGGGCGTTTCGCGGGTATTGATTGTCGGCGCGGGGAAGATGGGAAGGAATTTCGCAGCTTGGCTAAGCGAAAACCGCCAGCTGGGATTCCACGTTTGCGGATTTCTGGATGCGCATCCGAACGGCGACCCGCGGGTGCTGGGAGCGTTTCAAGATTTGCGGCGCGTGGCGCTGGGCCAGTTCGTGGATCAACTGTTCATCACGCTGCCAGCGGAGCGCGAAGTGGTGAAGGAAATGTTTCTGGAAGCGCGGCGGCTGCGGCTGAATTTAAATGTGGTGCCCGATTTGTACGACGGATTGGCATGGCGCGCGCCGGTGCAATCGATCGGGGGGTTCCCGGTGATTCAGCTGCATGGGCAGCCGATTCCGATATTGGGGTTGGCAGTAAAGCGCGTCATGGATGTGATAGGAGCAACGCTGGGGCTGGTGGCGGCGGCACCGCTACTGGCGCTGACGGCAGCGTGGATTCACTTCGATTCGCCGGGACCGGTGTTTTATTCCGCGCCGCGAGTGGGACGGAAGGGGCGGAAATTCCGCTGCTTCAAGCTGCGAACCATGGTGGCCGAAGCAGAAGCGCAAAAAGAATGTTTGCGAGACGCGAACGAGCGCAGCGGCCCGTTTTTTAAAATGGAAAACGATCCGCGCATCACGCGCTGCGGGCGCTGGCTACGGAAGTACAGCGTGGACGAGCTGCCGCAACTGGTGAACGTGTTAAGGGGCGAGATGAGTTTGGTGGGGCCGCGGCCGCATCCGGTGGACGACTTCGCGCGCTACAAGATCGAGCATTTGCGGCGATTGGATGTGAAGCCGGGAGTGACGGGGCTGTGGCAGGTGACGGCGCGGGGCGATCCATCGTTTGAAGCGACGATGACGCAGGATTTGAAATATATCGAGACGTGGAGCCTGCGGCTGGATGTGCAGGTGTTGCTGCAGACGGCCGCGGTGGTTCTGGAAGGAGAAGGCCAGTGAATTCCTCCGGAGCCGCGGCAGAGGTGATGCCAAAGTTTTTGTGGGCTGTGATGCCGAAGCGATGGATGCAAGCGATCACGGAGCATCCACTGCTGGCGTCCCTTTTTCCGCTGGTGCAGCAGTCGGCGATTTATTTGATTGGCGCGGCGCTGGTGGGGCTGGGAAATTTCGTGCTGGTACCGCTGTACACGCGGTATTTGTCGGCGGAAGAATTCGGCGTGTATGCGCTGGTGGAGATCAGTGTGTTCGTGGCGGTGACGACGACGCAGCTGGGGTTGGGAACAACGTATGTGCGATGGTACGCGGAAACGGAAGAGGCGCGGCGCGGGGAGCTGCTGGGGTCATGCGGCGCAGCGGGACTGGTGGCGGCGCTGGCGGGAGGGAGTTTGCTGGCGGCGCTGGCGGGTCCATCGGGTTTCCGCTGGTTCGCGGCGCTGGAGCAGCTGCGCTGGATGCTGCTGCCGGTGGTGGTGTTCCGGAATTTGCAGGGACTTCTTTTTTGCGCCTTGCAGGCGGCGCAACGCGCCACGGCATACGTCACGGCCGCCGCGGCGCGGCTGCTGTTTCTTTCAGGAAGCGGGATCTGGTTCGTGGTGCTGCATCGCAGAGGCATCGCGGGCGTTCTGGAGAGCTGGCTGGTAGGCGACGCGGTGTGCTTTGTGGTGCTGCTGGGATTTTGCGTGCCGGGCCAGCGGCTGAGGGTGCGATTCGCGGCACTGCGGCCCATGCTGAAGTACGGCGCGCCGCTGGTGTGGAGCGCGTTCATGGCGTTGCTCATGGACGCGTCGGGGCGATTCTTCCTGGCCAACGACAAGAGCCTTGCCGAGGTCGCGCGGTACGTCGTGGGAATTAAGATTACCAACATTATTTCGATGGGATTTCTGCAGCCGTTTGCCAGCGCCTGGGGAGGCATGGTGTTTCCGATCGCGCACCGTCCGAACGCGGCGCTGACGTACACGAAAATGCTGGGATACGCGCTGATTGCGCTGATGCTGCTGGTCGCCGTGATGATTTTGTTCGGGCCGTTCCTGGTGGTGCTGTTTGCGGGACGCGCGTACGTACCGGCGGTGCGCCTGCTTCCGTGGCTGTTGCTTCCGGTGGCGTTCCGTTTGTTTGAGTACTGGAGCAGTTTGCCGCTGTATCTCACCTACAAAACGCACTGGATTGGCGCGCTGGCCACGGCAGGAGTGTTGTCGTGCGCGGGATTGAATGCGGCCCTGGTGCCGCGGCTGGGAGCGCTGGGGGCAGCGCTGGCGTGGGCCGGAGCGCTGGGAATCAACATCGCGCTGATGACGCTGGTGAGCCGCCGGTATTACGTGCTGCCGGTGGACTGGAAGACGCTGGGCTTTGCGGCGAGCCTGTGGCTGCTGGCGGTGGCCGGCAGCCGGATGACGGTCGGTTTGACACCGGGCCTGGGTTTGGGAATGGCAGTGGTGATGGCGGGAGTGCTGGCGGCGGCGTGCGTTTGGTATTTCCGGCTGGACGTGCGCGCGACGAAGATTCTGTTCACGGAAGAGGCGTATGCCGATTGAGATGCCCGTGTACGTGGGAGCGCGGCTAGCGCAGTGGCACCGGTCGTATGCGTCATTGACGGCGCGCGAGCTGCTGGGGAAGGCGCGGCGGCGGCTGACGCGGCCGTTGTTCCTGGGATACCGCCAGGTTCTGTTGGCGGCGTTTCACCTGCGAAACATTTTGAAACGAGCGGCGCCGATTCAGGCGGAAGCAGGCGCGGTGTCGTTCTGCCTGGTGCCTGAGGGGGCCGTGGCGTTCGATCTTTGGTCGGGGTTGCGGTTCGAACGCCCCGAACTGGAATTCATCCTGAAAGTGCTGCAGCCGGGAATGACGTTTTTCGATATCGGCGCAAATGCCGGCATATTCAGCGTGGCCGCGGGAAAAGCCATGCCAGAGTCGCAACGTTCGATCTACGCGTTTGAACCTTGCTCGGCGACGTTTGCGATTCTCGAGAAAAATCTTCAGGAGAATGAGCTTGCGGGCGTCCACGCGCAGTGCGTGGCGGTTTCCGAGCGCAGCGGGGCAGCGAGCTTGTACGTCAATGCGGCGATGAAAGATGGATTGAACTCGCTCGAAGATCCCAGCCACGGGGATGCCGAGGTGGTCGGAACCGTTCCGGTGCGCGTCACGGCCCTGGACGAATTCATCGTGGAACACGACATTCCCCGCGTGGAGGTGATGAAGGTGGACGTGGAAGGAGCGGAGTTGCTGGTGTTTCGCGGCGCGCGGGGCTTGCTGGCGCACGCGGACGCGCCGCTGATCCTGTATGAAGGCTATAGCTGGTGCACCGCGGGGTTTCACTATCACCCGGTGGAAATCATGTGGCTGCTGGAAACTTTTGGTTACGAGATTTTCGTTCTGGATTCTTGTTCGGGGCGCCTGCGGCAGCGAATACCGGGGGAAAGCTACGACCACATGGTGGTCGCGGTAAAGCCGTCACACCCGCGGTACACCGAAGTCACAGCGGATGGAGCAAAGGCATGAAGGTCGCCATCGTCAAGCAAGTTCTGGACACACTGGGGCCCTGGACAGGGTTGCGGTGGGAAGAGACTACGCCCGCGTCTTTGTTCCGGTTTTGGCCTTGCAAAGGACTGCATTGGGAGATGGCCACGCTGTTGCGGGCGGACTGGTACATCGTTCCTCAGCAGGTGAATACGGACTACATCTATGACTCGGTGCTGAAGCATGCAGGCCAGGCGGAGGTTTTACGGAAATACACGCGGCGCATCACGTTGCCCGAGGAGATTCCGTTCGATGCGTATGACCTGGTGATCACGCTGGATCCCATTCTGAAATTTCCCGCGGGGAGGAGAACCCTCTTTGCCTATTTTGTGGACGAGCACTGGGACCGGCGATACGGCAAGTCCCTGCGCCACCCGCTTGCGAATGCGGATCTGTTCCTCGCTCACATGCTGGATGCTCCGTGCGAACTTGGCAGGCTGCCACAGGCGATTGCGTTTCCCTACGTTCGCGACGTGCGAACCATGCGCGAGGTCTTTCCGGTAAAAGAGCGCAATGATGCCGTGTGGGCAGATTGGCGGACACTTGCGGCGCTCAACCCGGCAAAAGGCGGGCAGGAACCTCCTCCACTGCAGCATGCTGCCGAGCGGCTAGAGGAAGCGCTGGGGCTCCCGGTCGCGTATCGTTCGTTTTCGATGGGCCTGTATCACGGAGAAGATCCGCCGCGCTGGGGGGATGCGGCGGAGTATCTGCGGGAACTGGGAAAGCAGAAATACTACCTGTGCCTGGGAAGAGGAAGCGGCGCGGGGCAAGGGCTCGCGGACGCCGCCTGCCTCGGTTGTCTGTGCTTCGGCGAACGGGACAAGGCGTATCACCGGCTCATCTGCCATCCGGAAACACTGTGCGGGGACCTGCAGGATTTGCCGCGCCGCTTGCGACGCGTGCGCGCTTCCGAAGAACTGCAAAAGGAAGTTTCCGCGTGGCAGGAAGAGAAGCTACGGAAACATTTCACAGAAGAACCGCTAAACCTGATTGAGAAGGCTCTTGAACTCAAACAAAGAGGCTTTGCCAAGGCCCGGGCACGAGTTGCGGCAACGATGCCGGTTCGCCCGCTCCACTTGGACTCAAGGATGAAACTTCACGGGAAGACGGAAAGGGAGTAGCTACCGGCGCCATGCGGATTCTGGCACTCAATTTCAACCAAAAAGGGGTGGGCACCTACCGGCGGTCATTCTATTTCAGCAGGGAACTGGCGCGAGCGGGCCACGAAGTGACCATGATGACGGTTTCCCGCAGTTCTCGATTCCACCGCCGCGTCTCGTGGAAGCGGGACTGGGTCGGCGAGTGTACCGAGCCGCAAGGGGAAGGGCCGTGGATCCGGCTGATCGAAGGCCCGGCGTGGGGCTATCGCGCACTTCCGGGATGGGGCTCGGGCCCACTAGACATTTGGCAGCGCATGCGCGAGCTGCAAACCGGCGACTACGATGCGGTCCTAGGATTCGAATACCACCCGAATGTTTCCTGGCCGGTTTATTTGACGAAACCCTGGAAGCACTTCCGCTTTGTATCGGACTGGTGCGACTGGTACGGAGGAAGTTCGAACGGATTCCGCGGCTGGAAGGTCGCGCACCGCATCGATTCTCACTTTGAAGAGAAGATTCGCCATGTGGCCGACTGCGTCAGCGTGACTTCGCGCCTGCTTTTCGAACGCGCGCTCGCGATCGGGATCGAACCGAGAAAAATAATCCACATCCCGGAAGGGGCGGCAACCGACTACATCGTTCCCATGGAACAAGGGCGAGCCCGTGAACGAGCGAAACTGCCTGCAGGAGTCCCGATCGTAGCTGCCGTTCGCAGTGGCGAAATGTGCCGGGAAGTTTTGATCTTCCGCGAAGTCTTGCGCCGAATTCCCGAGGCAATGTTCCTGATCGTGGGGAGCAAACCGCAAAACGCCCTGGAGATGGCGGAACGTCTGGGAATTTCCCGCCAGATGGTGCCGACAGGCTGGGTCAGTGATCAAGACTATCCACTCTATCTTTCCTGTGCAGACGTGTGCATCTGCCCGCTCGAAGATGCCCGCAACGATCGTGCCCGCTGGCCCGCCAAAATCCTGGACTACCTTGCGGCCGGCCGGGCCACGGTAACGAACGCCGTTGGAGAAGTCGCGGCGCTATTCAATACGCGGGAAGTGGGTGTGGTGACGGAGCAGGAAACCGAACTCTTCGCCGAATCCGTCGCCGATTTATTGAGCAATCCAGACCGTGTGTGCTTTCTCGGCGTACGCGCGCGCGAAGTCATGGTTGAAGAATGGGACTGGCGGACGCGAGGCCCGCAAATCGCGGAAATGGTCGTGGCTTGAACCATGTTCCTGCTCATTCCAGCCATCATCCTGGCAGCGGGCATGCTGGTGCTCGGGCTTGCGGCGCGGCCCGCGCGTTTGATTTACATGGTGCCGCTGCTTCTCGCGTTCGAATACCGCGTGCGGCCGAGCATTTTCAGCATAGATGTAGCTGAATTATGTGTGGTGGTAGTCCTCGGAGTCTGGCTCGTTCGCTGCTGGGAACAATCGGCACCCGGTGCCTCGCCAGAAACGCCGCGGGGATCGATTTTGATTCTTGCACTGGCGATGTGCGCTGCGCCCTCCATTTTGTTTGAATCGAACACGGCACACGCCGCGAGCGTGTACCGCGACTTGATGGCGCCGTTCCTGTTCTTTTTTTTGCTGATGCGATGCCGGCTGGAGCGACGGCACGTGCACGCGTTGATCAAGTTGGCTTGCGCGCTGGCGCTGGCAAACGCCTGCCTGGGCCTTCTGCAGTACGCCACGGGAAACTTTCTCTGGTTCGCAGGAGCAGAGGAGGCCGAATGGCAGGAGTACAAGATTGGACTTGCGAGACTTTCTGTTTTCGGGGACTCGCTCGCGCCGGGAAACGCGCTGCCCGTCGGGCTGTATACCGGGGCAAACAATTTCGCCTGTTTTCTTTCGCTTCCGCTGTGTCTTGCGACGACGTTTGCGTTTACACGCGGGATCGGAAGACGCCGGCGGGCGATTTGCATGGCCATGAGCTTGGTTCTATTTGTGTGCCTGCTGCTCACCATTTTTCGATCGGGACTGGTGGTATTTTCGGCCTCCATGACGCTGGTTTTCCTGCTGCTGCATCCTGAAAAGAAATTCGCGCGAGTGGCCGCGGTAGCCGGCTTACTTGCCTTACTCGGCTTTCTTTTCCTGACGCAGGGAATTCTGGATTGGGATCAGTTCGGATCGTTCCAAGGGCGCGAGGAGATGGTCTCCGCCGCAGGGCGGCTCATCAAAGCGCATCCGGAAGTTCTCTTGACTGGCGGTTTTTCCGATCTCTACCACGCGCAATCGAGGGAAACGCAGGAAATCCACAACCTTGCGCTCTATTCCCTGGTGCACTACGGGCTACCCGCGACGATCTTGCTGTTCGCGTTTTTCATCCGTTTCTTCCGGCGGGCCATAGCAGCAGCCCGCAGCATACCGGGGCCGGAGCGCAACGTGCTTGTAGCTACGTGCGCCTCAATCACTGCGAGCGTCATTCTCTACGGCGCAACCACCATGGTCATCGACTCGGTGCAGACCTCCATCTGGCTGCTGTTCTGGGTGGGGATGGGCAGCTACCTCATCGAGTTTCAACAGTGCAAGAGCGCTGGCAGGCTGGAGAGTTTCGCTTCTAATGCAATCGCTCTTCCCGCGAGAGGAGAACCCGCATGAATCTGCGGAGCCAACTGCGGAAGTACGTCCGATCCTATCCGCAATGGGGATTTGCTCCGCCGCGGGTGCAAGTCCAGCGCCGGCTGGAACGAATTGGCACGGAGTACGGCGGGTATTACCTCGCCCCCTCGCTTATGAAGCCGGACGCGGTGGTGTACTCCGTCGGAATTGGAGAAGACATTTCGTTCGACCAATCGCTGATCGAGACGTTTGGCGTGGAGATTGAAGCGTTTGATCCAACTCCCAAGGTGAAAGAGTGGCTGGCGTCGCAAGCGTTGCCGGAACAGTTTCATTTCCACGCGATGGGGATCGCGGATGCGGATGGAGAAGCGGTGTTCCACCTGCCGCCAAGGAAGGATTGGGTGTCGCACTCGATGATTTCCGCGCGGCAATACAGCCGGGAGACCGAGAGCTTTCCAGTCACGCGCCTGTCCACGGCCATGGCGCGTCTGGGGCACTCGCGCATTGACGTGCTGAAAATGGACATCGAAGGCGCGGAATACGGAGTGATCGAAGACCTCGTGGGAACGCAGATACCTGTTGGACAGCTTCTGGTGGAGTTTCATCACCGGCTTTCTTCTTTTGGAACAGGCGACACGCGGCGGGCAATTTCGCTGCTGGAAGAGTACGGGATGAAGATTGGACACGTCTGTCCGCGGATGGAAGTGTTCACGTTCATCCCCAGCGGCTTGAGAGAAAGCAGGAGAACGCGAGATTTCCCGCGCGAAGAATGATAACGCGCGCGCGAGGGCAAAAGGTGAAACGAATCCTGATTATCGAAGCACAGATGAAGCAATATCGTTTGCCGTTCTACGCGAGACTTCACGAGAGCCTGCGGGCGGAGGGCAAGCAGCTCCGAGTGGCTTACAGTGGACCGGCGCAGGAAGAACTAGGGAAGCGCGATAACTGCGAGTTGCCGTGCGAGTACGGCCTGAAGGTGAAGGGTTCCTGGCTGCTAAAAAAGCGCGTGTTGTATCAGCCGTTGCTCCGTGAAATTCACGCGGCGGATCTGGTGATCAGCGATCAATCGAACAGGCTGGTGCTGACGCACTATCTGCTGTTGCTCTCGAGGCTGGGAATCAAGCGTGTAGCGTTTTGGGGTCACGGAGAAAACAAACAAGAAAGTTCCTCTTTTTTTCTTGAGCGCTACCGGAAGCGGACGCTGCATTGGGTAACGTGGTGGTTTGCCTACACTGTGGGTGCGGGGGAGTATGTTCGCCGCCAGGGGTTCCCGAACTCGAAGATTACGGCGGTCCAGAATTCCGTGGACACGCGGCAGATCCAGGAATGCCTGCAAAGCTTTGACGCCAATGCGAGGGCGGCCTTGCGCGCTTCCTTGGAGATTCCTGCCGCCGCACCGGTGGGAATCTTCGTGGGCACGCTTCAGAAAATAAAATCGCTGCCATTTCTTCTGGAAGCGTGCCTGAGAATCCGGGAAAAAGTGGATGACTTCCATCTCATCGTAGTGGGCGGAGGGGCCGCGGAAGAACAAATCCGGCAAAGCGGCGCGCAGCACGCCTGGGTGCATTTTACCGGGCCGAAGTTTGAAGAGGAGAAGGCGAGATTGCTGGGAATCGCCGACGTGTTTCTTCTTCCCGGCGCGGTCGGGCTGGCAATTTTGGACGCGTTTGCCGCGGGTTTGCCGCTGGTGACGACCAGCGTGCCGATGCATGGGCCGGAAATGGATTATTTCGAGCAGCACGGCAACGGCGTGATGACCGCGTGCGAAGTGGAAGCTTTCGCGGACGCCGCCGTCCGTTTGTTTCTGAATCCGAAAGAGCTTCGCGTTCTCCAGGAAGGAGCCCGGAGTACCGGCCGGAAATATTCCATTGAAGCGATGGCTGAAAATTTCCGGAAGGGCATCGCGCTGTGCCTCGCGGGGGAACAAAGGGACGAAATTCGAAGCGCCTGGCGCGGGGAGGAAGGAACGTCATGAGCGCAGCCAGCAACAGGGCAGGCGGAGACGCTGGAGACCGGAAATTCCTGATGACCACCAGCTGGGACGACGGGCATCCTCTCGATTTTCGCGTTGCGGAGTTGCTGACAAGGTACGGGCTAACGGGAACCTTTTATGTGCCGCGCTCTTCGCAGAGACAAGTCATGAAGGCGGCGCGCATGCGCGAATTGAGCGGCACATTCGAGATCGGGGCGCACACGCTTGACCATGTTCACCTGAACCGCGTGACCCCTGGGGAAGCGCGGCGCCAAATCGCGGAGTCTCGGGGCTGGATCGAGGATGCAACGGGAACGGAATGCCAGGCGTTTTGTTTTCCTGGAGGAATATTTCGCGGTCAGCACTTGGAGATGGCACGAGATGCGGGCTTCGTAACGGCGCGGACCGTCGAACTTTTATCGGTGCGGGCTCCGCGTCTCACGAACGGACTGTACCTGCTTCCTACAACCGTTCAGGTATTCCCGCACACGTGGAAGGGTTACGCGCGCAATTTTCTCCGGCGAAACACCCTGCGGCGGGCCGTCAGCGCCAAGGTGTTTCTCCGGACTCGCGCGTGGCCGGAGCTCGCGAAGGATCTCTTCGAGCTGGCGCGAAACGAGGGCGGAGTTTTTCATCTATGGGGCCACTCGTGGGAGATCGCGGAGAATGAACAATGGAAGCAGCTCGAAGAGTTTCTCGGCTTCGCTGCAGAGCGTCTCGGTGAAGCTCAAAGTGTCCGCAATTCGGCGCTGGCCATGCTCGGCACGGGGTCAGCTGGGAAACGCGCAGGGCGAGGGGAGGTGTTGGCGGGCCACGAGCGCAGGGAACATCCCGCCGAGAAGGAACCGATTGAACTGAGGGCGCCGCCTGAGTCCGCCATCGAGGACATCGCACTAGATGCGCTGTCCGACGAAGACCGTTCGCGGCTGGGATCCAAGTCGAGAGATTGGCTCGGCTCCCTCGGTTTTTGCCAGTGGCATTGCAATCCTCCGGCGGAGCGCGCGATGTACTTGCGCAACGCGGCCGGCGGAATCGAAGAAGCGTGTTTCTACCGCCGCACAAATTGGCTGAGACGCTTTTCACAGATTGAAGTTCTTGGGCCTCTCAGCGCGCAGAGTCCGCTGCTGCGTGCTTTGAAATCGAGGTACGCTCCCGATCTGGTGAGCACCTCGTTCGAGCGGGCACCGGCTTCAAACGAAGCTCCGAACAATTGGATAGCCCGGGATGTCCAGAAAACCAGCGAGGACCTTTGCATCGAGCTTCCTTCCAGGCTAGCGGAATACTTGCAAAGTCTTGGGAATAAAGCGCAAAGACAATTACCGTACTACGTGCGCCGCCTGGAAAGGGAATGGGGATCGAAGTGGTCTTTCGAAACGAGACATGGTGCGGCGATTCTGCGCGACGATTTCAACAATCTCGTTCGGCTGAATCAACAAAGGATGAACTCCAAAGGGCGCCGGTCTTTATGGACAACGGAGTTACTCGAACGGCGTTGGGAGCACGTGAGAAAGGAGGGCTGGTTTTGCGCGGGGAGCATCGAAGGCAGGCTCGCAGCTGGAATCGTATTCTTTGTAACGGGCGGTGAAGCCTATCTTTCGTTGATGGCGCACGATCCGAGGTTTGACCGGCTCAACCTTGGAAATATTTGTCTCTGGCTCATGCTTGAACACTGCATACAACAGGGATATGGCCGCGCTCATCTTCTTTGGGGCCGCTCGTTTTACAAACAGCAATTCCATGCAAGCGAGCATCCCTTGTACCGCACGACGTGGATCGCCAATCGCACCGCAGCGTTTCTCTGGAAAACCGGAAAAGCGCTTGCGGCACCGCAAATCGCGAGATTCCTGCAGAAGGCGGTGCGAAAGGCAGTGTGGCTGTTCGATAGGACGCAACAGCATGGCAATTCCAGCGGCCGCGCAAATTCAAACGCGCGGGGGAATTTACCCTGCCAATCCGCAGTACGCGCCGGGGCATTTGGATTTCCGGCCGAGTTGGTCAGAATCCTTCTTTGTCCGGCGGATGGCTCGCGACTGTCGCTGGCAGAACCGTCCAAGTCGCCGAAAATCTCAAACGGCGAAGTGCGCTGCGCGAAATGCGGCGCCAGATTCGAAATTCGAGAGGGGATCCTGCGAATACTACCTCAACAGACTGCTTTACAAGCACTCGTGCAGCTGGAACAGGAATCTCGCGACGCCGGGGCGGAGGCGTATGACTCGCACTGCCGCGATTGGGAAGTGGCGGTCGAACTGGCAGCGCTTTCCCAGCAGTGCGTGGGCATCGAAAACAAAGCGGTTCTCGATCTCGCGTGCGGCACCGGAAGGCTCACGCTTCCTTTGTTCGCCGGAGCCCGCGCGGTCGTCGCCGCCGACCTCTCCGAGGAATCGCTTCGAGTATTTTCCCGCAAGCTCGGCAGCAATTCGAACTTCGGCCTGGTGTGGGCGGACGTCACTCGACTGCAAGTGAAGGCATGTTATTTCCATATCGTGCTTTCGACTCAGCTCTTCGAACACCTCCCGACGCCGGAAGACCGGCGCCGATTCGTGGCGGCCGCGCACGCCGCCTTGAAGCCAGGTGGCATGTTTTATCTGACGTCCTACTATTACAGCGCGCTCCGAAGACTATTGCGGCGGCCCCAAGAAGGGTTCCACGGTTCGTCGATTTTCTACCGCCGATTCACGCTTGAGGAACTCCGCGGCGCGCTCAAAGAGCATTTCGAGATTCTCCGCTTGCAGCCGCTGCAGATTGATCCACGCCTCCTTCCTATCTCCTCTCCGCTCGTCCGGCCAGTTGCGTTTGCCCTCGAACGCACTCCGCTGCCGCGGCTCATCGGGCAGCTGGCGTTCGTGAAAGCGCGCAGGCCCGCGGCCGCGGGAAGGTCGAATCTCCGCGCAGGCTCGTGAAGGCGGCCGCCCCATCAGCATAGGGAAGAACGATGAATATCCTCGTGGTCCACAACTTCTATCAACAGCCCGGCGGAGAAGATCGGGTTCTGCGAGCGGAAACAGATTTGCTCCGGGATGCAGGCCATTCGGTGGTGCAGTACGTGCGTCACAATCGCGAGATGGGAAGCCTGCATGGGGCCGGCATTTTGCGGGCGGGCGTGGATACCATCTGGGCGAAGAGATCATTCTGTGAGCTCAGCAATCTGCTGCGAGCTGAGAAGCCCGAGGTCGCGCACTTCCACAACACGCTTCCGCTCGTTTCGCCAGCGGCGTATTACGCCTGCGCGGAGGCCGGTGTGCCGGTGGTGCAGACGCTGCACAACTACCGCTTGCTTTGTCCGGGGGCATACTTTCTGCGGGATGGGCGGGTGTGCGAGGAGTGCCTTGGGCGGAGCGTGCCGTGGCCTGGGGTGGTGCATGGATGCTATCGCGAGAGCCGTGCAGCGACCGCCGCGGTGGCAACCATGCTCGCGTTGCATCGCGCGATGAAAACGTGGCGGGAGAAAGTTGGCGTGTACATCGCGCTGTCCGAGTTTGCGCGGAAGAAATTCATCGAGGGCGGGCTGCCGGAGGAGCGCATCGTTGTCAAGCCCAATTTCGTGGATCCCGATCCGGGGCTGAAGCGCGGAGCTGGTGAATACGCGCTTTACGTAGGGCGGCTCTCGGTGGAAAAAGGCGTGCGCGTGCTTCTCGGCGCATGGGGTCGGCTGCGCGGAAGAATTCCGTTGCGTATCGCCGGCGATGGACCTCTAAAAGAAGAGATCGCGGCGGAAATCAAAACAAGAGGGCTATCGAGCGTGGAGTTGCTGGGGCGCCTCGCGCACAGCGAAATCGTTTCGCACATGCAGGGCGCGCGGTTCCTGGTGCTTCCAAGTGTTTGCTACGAGAACTTTCCACTCGCGGTTGCGGAAGCGTTCGCATGCGGGCTGCCGGTGATCGCTTCGCGGTTGGGATCGATGACCGAGATTGTGGCGGACGGCGATACGGGCCTGCACGTTACTCCAGGGGACTCGGCCGAGCTGGCGGCCAAGGCGGATTGGGCGTGGAGGAATCCCGGCAAATTGCAGGAGCTCGGCAAGGCTGGACGGCAAGAGTACCTCTCGAAATACAGGCCGGAGCAAAACTACAAACGTCTGATGGAGATTTTTGAGCGCGCCATCGAAGGGAAAAGTTGAATGGCGCCGTGGAAACCGTTCGAAGCAAGGACCTGCGCTGCGTCAAACCGATTCACCGGAAGCTGCGCGAGCAGATGACTGATCTAATTCCAGAGGCCGCCGTCAAGTCGACGGGCTTTCCCGCTCTGGGGAACAATTTGGCGGCTTTCTATCAAAGAGGCACGGAGGCGTGATGCCGGCGGCCGAAACAATGGGTGAGCATGCCTGCTATGGAGTGCTGGGGATACCGGTGGCGGCGGTGCAGATCCCGGACGTGATCGCTCGGATGGAGGAGTGGATTGCGAGGCGCGATGCGTGCCGCTTTGTCGCGGTCACGGACATGCACAGCGTGATGGAGGCGCAGCATGACACCGATTTCAAACGCATGCTGACGGGAGCCGATCTCGTGGTGCCGGATGGTTTTCCACTCGTGTGGATGGGCCAGCGGAAGGGATTTGCCCTGCGGCGGCGAGTGTACGGACCGGAATTGATGGCCACGTTTTGCGAACAGACGGCACGGAAGCGATATCGCCACTACTTTTATGGAGGCGCGCCGGGAGTTGCGGAGGATCTGGCGGCACGGTTTTCCGCGCGATTTCCGGGCCTGCGTGTAGCCGGAACCTGCTGCCCGCCTTTTCGTCCCCTGTCGGCGGAGGAAGATCACGAACAAGTGGCGGACATCGAACGTTCGCGCGCGGATGTGGTGTGGATTGGCCTGGGCGCCCCAAAGCAGGAGCGCTGGATGTTCGAGCACCGGAAGCGGCTCAGCGTCCCGGTGCTGATCGGGGTCGGCGCGGCGTTTGATTTTCACACCGGGCGTGTCCCGCGCGCGCCGGTCTGGATGGGCGAACACGGGTTCGAGTGGCTCTTCCGGTTGTCCGTGGAACCGCGGCGCCTATGGCACCGGTATCTCGTGCATGGCTCCCAATTTGCGGTCCTGGCTGCTTTAGAGCTGATGGGGCTCAAGAAGTTTTCGTGAGTGTGAACGCCCGCCTCGAATCCCAGATTTTCCGGAGTTGTGGCTTGCTCTGCCTGATCGTGCATGCGAAAATGACTGGACATGCGGCATCTTGCGGCCGGTTTCGCGACCTACCATGAATTAGCCAGCTGAATCAGCCTGTTTATTTAGATTTCTTCTGTGGCGATGAACGTTATGTGGCGCTGACTTTGATTGGCGATCTAGCCAGCGAAATTTTGCAGAAAAGCACCACATAATCTGAAACGTGCCTCCAGTCTGATCCTTGTATTGGCATTGGTCTTCATTGCACTTCTCGAACGGATGCCGCCTGACCATTCTGGATTCGAGTAGCGAGTACGAGTCATACGACATCACACGGCCAGGCCAGACTATCATTCGCCTAGCGCGGCCGGCTTCGTTCAAGTCGCAATACCGGACATCTGGCGCCCTAGGTCACATGCTCTGGGTGCTCAAGATCACTGTGTTCACACAACCAAGGTCACAGGTGAAGAGATGACTGTTTATCGGGGCTACCTGAGCGTCTTTGGCGTCCCGAGGATCTTGTTCACCTGATGGTGACCGTAGGGTGGAGATCCTCTGCGATGACTAAACTCTTCGCTGTGGCGCGCCGGCTATCGGACCGGATTAGCCCGGTCTGGTCTGTGAAATAGTGTGACAGGTAAGAATTCTCTGGAGAACGCGGGGTCCCATGGATTTCGTATCCCGTACGTTTGCCGTTTTCCTCCCGGTCAACTTGATAGGTCAGGATGAAGTAGCTCGCCGCCTCCAAAGGATCTGTAACCAGTGCGGCGTGGTCGGAGCTGGGAGCAGCAACCCGTGAAGGAGGGGCTAGTTGTTTTAGATTGTCCGGATACTGCCCGTACGCCTCTTTATATTTGATGAGAGCCGCGTTTAACGTTCGCAGCGAGCTGACGATCGCAAAATGACTTGCCTTTTCCGTCTCAATTTGGGCCGTGGCTCGCACACTCTCGAACCTCGCAAAGAACAAACTGACAAGGAACATGAACGACAGCATGGTGACCACTCGCAATGCCGTCTTCGCCGCGGAGCGTTTTTTCGATGTCAGAATCCAGAAGACGAGAGGCACGAGGAGAAGAGTCTGCACGAGAAGAACACCAGTGATGAAGACGGAAGTACTGGTCTCAAAATACGGCGACTCGAAAAATAACATGGTCAGCAGACCAATCGCGGGCATGAAAAACGCCATGCCGAGCCCTCCGGATTGGGAATGTGGCCCCTGCATCGCCATCAAGGCGAATGGAACCTCCAAGGCGCAGGCGATCAGCGTGGCCAAAATCCAAGGTCGAAGTTTGCGCGCGTCGTCCCCCAAGAGCATGCCCAAACCTCGCAACCCAAGAACAATCTTAGAGAAACACCTGGCCAAATGTACCGCAACTGCGGGACGGGAGTTGGAAAATGGTAGCGGACATGATCAATTCCGATCTGCCGCTTCCCGGCGTGCCACAGTAAGAACCTGCCACCCGCTCTTTGACGCTGGATGACACCACCTTAAGTGCCTGATTGATGCGGTTGCCGGAAAAGTGCCGTAGGGAAGCCCGGCGACGGTCAAGCTATTTCGTGATCTGTGGGAAAAGAAATAGAATCTACTTGAAGCGGCGTTCGTAGCTCATCACTCCCCTTGTTCTCACTTGGTTTCGTTTCCGTCCGAAGAAAATACTATGACACAAAAGGCCAGAACGGAACGCCGACCCTTCAGTTGTTATTTTGCCGCAAATTTTTGAGCCAGACCCGTGATGATCGCAATATTGCGGGGCTGCATCCGGCCAAACGCAGCTTCTACACGTCGTAGACTATTCATAGCTTTCCGGTTCAGCTTTGGGGCAGGGCCGTTCTTGCTTGCCAGAAGGGGTTTGGCGTCTTTTCCGTCATCGGCAAACAACTGGCTCAAGTTGATCTCAAGAGCCTTGGTCCACTTTTCGAGAGTTTCGATGCTCGGGACGGTGTGTCCATTTTCCACACGCGAGACGTAGCAGCGCAGTAGTCCTGTTCTCTTTTCGATATGGCCTTGGCTCAACTGTTTTGATTCACGAATCGCTCTGAGGCGCTCACCTACAAGCATGTCTGTTTCCTCCCTAAGGGGTTGTCAAACAAAGGCCAGGTCGGAGCCCGGCCCTCGTCAGTTCTGGAGATAACCTCGCGGATGCAGCTGCCGTCCGAAGATCGGCGTAAACGCACTCTGCAAGGATGCCCAGAGCCTCCACAGGACGCTCCCAGCTATGGTGTGATTCCAATGCACTTAAAGTACAAGTCAGTTATCGCAGATTACTATTCGTGACTCTCGGTTTTGTACTGCTCCACAGCTAGCATAGCAGAGCCGAAATTGTTCGTTCTTTGCGCGGTATCAATCGACGTGTAATCTTTATATTGACTTCTCTGGTGTCCGGACATGCAGACTCTGACCAAATTCTCTCAATTCCATCGGCTAGCGACTGCTCATGGCTCAGAAGATGGCCCCTCGCTAAAGCAGCTCCGCATGCCTTTTTAGAATTGAACTATCTTGTGTATCAGCGCGTAACGGACAAGCTGCCCAATTGAGTGAAGATCGAGTTTCATCAAAATTCGTGCCCTGTAGGTTTCAACCGTCTTAACGGATATGTTCATAAACGGGACTAGTTCCTTATTACTCTTTCCTTCCGCCAGAAGTCGGACTAATTCACATTCTCGCTTGCTCAGTGGTTTTCGATTTGGAGGTAAGTCTGATGGTGTCAATTCGCATGAGTTGGGTCAGACGCTCTTTTCTCGAATTGCGATAAGATATCATATAGATTAACAATTTTGGAGTGTACGGTACATTTATTTTATTTAATTGACACGTTTAGTGTGAGTATGTATAAGTTTTCCTCGGAAGGGCGTTCGGACATCTCCCACCTGCCTCTGAGAGGGAACCCAAGAGATGGCACGACGCAAAAGAACGCCCTTCTCCGGGAGCGCCGTATGCTTACCTTTATCCGTCAGCCTCATCGTGCGACCGACTCGCCTCGTTCGGGGAGTACGTCGGCTGACTGTGCCAGCGAACCAAGGCTCCGTTGGAGAGATTTCAATATCTGTCCTTACTGCCGCTCAAACGGACGGCCTTTCGCTGCTTGTGCGACTGAATGAGTGGGGACCAATGATCTCTCGGTCGGATGGATTCGATTTCCATCTTGTCCTGGGTGACAGGCCAATTGGGTATCCCGCTGAGCGAGCGGCGGGTAAGTCAGAGATGATGTCTGTCGGATTCTGGTACCAACATGAGGCGTACGGCGGGTCAACAGAGACTGTCGTCGTCATTGTTCGGAATCCACCTGAGCTTGGGCTTCTTTGATTCGTCGCCTAGAGATGGTCGCTGACAAGTTATACGGGAGGCTCTGCAAGTCGGGCCGTCTCGCTACCCTCTATGAGTTTGATGGCGACCGTCTCCGCGAAGTCCACCATTGAGCGCGTAGGCTACGGTCATCCCAGCCACACACCGGAGTGCGGAGATGGAAAGAATTTACGATACATTACAGCGCATCCAATCACTGTGGAAAAAGCTGGAACGAACAAAGCCGGATACGAGCGAGTACGTTGCACTCATGAATCAGATTCGCGCCTCGTCGAATGAGTACAGGGCGCTCATTGACGCACCCAAAAAGCCCGGAGAATCAAAATAAAAACCGGGCAGCTCTTTCTATTTACAGGCCGAATCTGCCCAAGCGGAAATCGTCTGACGACATCGCATGGGGTAGCTCAGGCAAAGATGCGCGATTTCTAAGTAAGCTAGGCCGGGCATTGGGCAAAGCCAAAGAACAAGATCGCAAGCTGCTTGTGCATATGGCGCAGAAGATGGCCATTCGCTACGCGGACTTTGCTCTGTCGGTCTTTGCCAATCGGAATTCAAGGCGATACCGTTTTTTCGTCGCCGGGGAATAGCATTCGGGAAAGTGCAGTCCGGCGATCCCTGCCATAGCTGGTACCCTCGTTCGGATTTCCAATCTTAAAGCGGGCAATTTAGCAATTACTACATATATTGTGACTTGCGATGATGCAGTCATATCCAAAAGAACACATAGCAAACATTTTATATTGAAGACCTGAAAGCCTATTGCTTGAATGTAATCATCGTGAGGTCCTGATGGATAACGCCGAGCTACCAGGTACCCCCCCTGTTGCCCCCGCGCCGGTCGCGCAGGTTCAGGCCACAATGCAGAGCGTTGCTCGCGTGCAGCGCTGGATATGGTCCTCTGGAATTCTGGTAACGTTGCTGTTGACGCTGGGAATTGCATCCTTCGCGTTCCCCGGTTTGCTCTCGGAACAGAACGAGTTCTATACATTTAACCTAAATTTGGCCGTTCGTGGCCTGGTCGGACTCGTCTTGCTTTTCAATATCTACACAGTTTATCAGCAGTTGCAAATCCACGGACTCCAGTCCGACCTCAAAAAGCAAATCAGTGCATTTGACAGGTTAGAAGACCGCACTGAGCAGGTGTACAAGATAGCGTCTCTCGATGGCCTTACGGGTCTTTACAATCGGCAATCCGGGGAGCTGCGCCTCGCCGAAGAAATTTCGAGATCGCAGCGACATTCCAGACCCTTCACGGTTCTTATGTTGGACATAAACGGGCTGAAACAAATCAATGATACTTTCGGACACCCGACTGGCGATCTCATGCTTAGATATTTTGCAGAGCGATTGCAGAGCGCAGTTCGGGGTTCCGATATTCCAATCCGCCTTGGAGGAGATGAGTTCTTGGTTTTGTTGCCCGAGTGCAAAATCAGCGAGGTACATTTCGTACTTGAGCGATTACGAGGAATGATAGGTGACTTTGACGGACACCAAATCCCCCTTGAGTTTGCTGCCGGATGGGCCAACTATATTCCCGGAGAATCGTCTCAGAAGTTGATCATGCGTGCAGATGCCGCTCTATATGCCAATAAACGCATTGCCGCAGAAAAGCGCAGACAAGAGAAAGCGACTGAAACAATTCAGCCCGGCCAGTCGTCGGGCGGGGAGTCGTCCAACGGCCACGCCGCAAGCACTCTTACACGGAGAGAATACCAAGTTCTCCAGCTCCTGGCTCAGGCCAAGAGCAATAAAGAGGTTGCAGGGCTCCTGGGACTTAGCGTTAGGACAGTTGAGACTTATAGAGCCAAGATAATGGCCCAGCTGGATGTACATTCTGTGAGCGAGTTAGTTCTCTACGCAGTGCGTAAAAATATTGTAAAATTAGAAGACCCCAGAGAGTAGCTTAGTTTCGTCAATTTTGGGCTTCTTTGGCAAACAACTAGGCCGATCCTTTGCCCCGGCTTCCAGCTCGGCAACGGTTCACGCCGATCTGGGCACCCTCTAGTAGTTCACGGTAAGTAAAATTCCTCTATAGATAAGCGATTTTCAGTAGAACTCGGTATTGACTCCACGCAGTTTGCGTATCATACAGATACTAACAAAGTATTACTGACGGTTACGGATTAGTATCGGGGCGAATCGCAGTTGGCATCGCACTGCTGTCAACCTGACCCCGTTTCGTGCTTCTAGTCCGTACCCACCGCCAGGTCCCCTACAGCGGTAGATCGTCGGAGGCTATATGATTCGAGTATTTCTCGCCAGCGATGATCCTAATTTCAGCCAAACTCTGTGTGAGTACCTAATCGTTCAACCCGATATTAGAATCTGTGGGAAAGCGGCAGTCAGCCTCAGGGCAGCTCGTGAAGCCAGCAGACTTCATGCTGATATAGCTATTCTTGAAATGCCGATCGTGAATGACCTAGAAATCGTCGATTGCTTCAAGAAGCTTTCTCCGAATCTTCCACTTCTCCTGGTTTCTGGACATGTCAACTGTGAGGCCGAGAAGCAAGCCTTATCACACGGGGCGGATGCGGTCTTTCCGAAGGAAGATGACCCCAAGTCCCTCGTCCTGAACGCGCGGGCGATTCATGGTTTGATTGCACCTTGACGTATGTAAGGGGGGAACTGCTGCAAGCGTCCCCGCAAGGAGGTTACCGAGATGGACCTCTTCTCGATCTGTAAGAATCCGAGATGTCGCTTTGTTCTGGACCGGCGTGTACTCGTGGAATTGCAGGAAAACCCACAATCCCTGAGCAACTGTCCGGTTTGTGGGGACGACTGGTCGTCCTCATGCCCATTCTGCGGTCGGGCCCTAACCATCAATTTTGTTAGCGGACTACCTCAGTCCGCGTGTTGCGGACAGAGGTTGCGTGTGAAAGCAAGGGCTGCTTAATGGAACCGCCAGTGCCTAATTAACGCGGAGATTATGGTGAGATTCCATTGACCGGTGCGAAGTGATTTGAGACCGTCTGGCCAGGACGGGATGGGAGCAGGAGAATGATGCCAAGCCGCGCAGAGCAATCCCATTTGAGCAGCTTTACCAAACCGTGGGAAGAGGTCGCAGAATTGGAGGCGCGCCTGACGCGGGCGACGAATGTGTTGTCCGAATTATACGAGCTTCTTGAGGAGTACGGTCCACACTGGTACACGCCGGCCCAAGAAGAGAGAGCCGAGTCTACACTGCGTCTGCTGAGAAAGGGTTGAAGAACGGTTTAGAGACTCGCGCTCGTCCTCGCCCGATTCGCGCCGTTCTTTCTGTTCCCGGCGACCACGGAACTGTCCTTCGTGTTCGCCAACGCGAGACATGCCTGAACGAGTGCTCACGATTGCACCCCCAAGCGTGCTTGTATCTCACGGGGCAGCTTGCTCCACGTGAGCACTCCACCCGAGTGAAAAACGGTTAGAAGCTAGAAACTTCTCACGCTCTTGCCATGTCCAGGTGTGCCAAAGTGTGCGGGCGAAACTGTGTACCTCACAATTTTCATTTTTGAGGATGCGTTTCCGCGTCTTATTCACGATTGCACCGCCAGTCCGTCGTTCTGAATACCAGCGACGATGTCTGCGATGTAGCGGTGCTCGACTACGACCGTCGGGTAGTAGGGTTGATAGCCGTTATCGAAACCAATGTTGTCATCGACCCAGGCAATCGCGTTTTCATTTTGCGGACGAAGCAGGAATAGGGAGCCGTGGTTCTCCGCGTGGACCTTGCTGAGTATTGGGAGAAAGCTGCGGCGTGACCGCGGAAGGTCTCACCTTGCAAAAATGGTAGCCCGGACGGGAATCGAACCCGTAGTCTCCGCCTTGAGAGGGCGGCGTGTTAAACCGATTACACTACCGGGCCACTCTTTCGATTGTATCACTTAGCAGCGAGAACTTCGAACGCTTCCTGAACCGCACCTTTATCCATGATAGCGTAGCGACGGAACATGCTGTCAGTTTTGTGTCCTGAGATCGCCATCGCGACCACTTGAGGGATTCCCGCCTTAATCATATTGCGGCAAGCAGTGCGGCGGAAGTCATGTGGCCGTAGGCCGCGATAAACCTGGGTCTCCGGGCTCGAATCCCGGTATCGCTACCAAATTCATCGCCATCCGCGGCACTTCGTCCCCACAGAATCACGCCAAATTGGATGGCGACAGCTTTAATTTCTTGAATTCATTGCATCAGGTCTTTCGATTGACGGTCGGAAGAGCTGCGCGATACCCTATTGCCGGGCCGGCCGTCCCTTGCCGGCAAGAGTTTGCCCCAAGCTTGAGTCTTATCCCACTTTGAGGAGATTCATGTCGAACGAACTGCGCAATTTTCTATCCCTTCCCTATGACGAACTGGAGCAGTTGAATCTGAAAGCCAAGGAACAGCGCAAGAGTCGCGTCGCCCCCCACAAGGTTCAGGAAGAACGCATCAAGTACCTGACGGATGAAAAGCGCATCAAGGCGGTGACGGTGCTGTTCAGCGACCTGGAAGGCCGCTTGCACATGCTGGACTACGACAAGAAGTTTTTGATCAAGAGCTGGGACAATTTGACGTTCGACGGTTCCTCGATTCGCGGGTTTACGGCGCAGCGCGAGAGCGACTTGCGGCTGGCAATGGACTGGGGCTCGTTTTATTGGGCGCCTTCGGATGTGTTTGGATCCGGGAAGGTGCTGGTCTTTGGACACGTGATTGACAAGGACGGCACGCCGTACGCTGCCGACATTCGCGGGGTCCTGAAAGGTTACGCCGACAACCTCTTCGAGAAAAAAAGTTACACGCTCAACGCCGCCAATGAAATCGAAGGATTTCTATTCAAAGGTCAAAACGCGGAGCGCACGTACAACGAAACTGGCAAATTCGAATATGTGAACACCGGCGGCTACTACCACTCGCTGCCCGGCGATCCGCTGCGAACGTTCATTGACACGACGGCGGAAGTGCAGCGTTCCATGGGCTTTCAGAATGAGAAGGACCACCCGGAAGTGGCCCCCTCGCAATTCGAAATCAACTACGGATACGGCGAAGTCGTTTCGGCCGCCGACCAAATTCAGCTTTACAAGCTGATTTGCCGCCAGGTGGCTACCAACATGGGTTTCACAGCGTGCTTCTTGCCGAAACCTGTGGTCGGCGTCAACGGAAATGGCATGCACACCAACGTGTCGGTGAGCAAAGCTGACAAGAACCAGTTCTGGGATCCCAAGGGAGAAGAAAAACTCAGCAAATTCGGATGGGAGTTCGTGGACCGTATCCTCAGCCACGGCAACGATATCTGCCTGCTGATCAATTCGAGCGTCAACGCCTACCGGCGCCTGGACCCGCATTTCGAGGCGCCGAACCAGCTGAATGCTTCGGCGGTCAATCGCGGGGCCATGGTGCGCATCCCCATTGGGAATGAGAAGAGCATGCGCACGGAAGTGCGCGCCGTCGCCCCGGACTCCAATCCTTATATGGTGATGTATTCGATCTTCAAGACCGGCCTGGATGGCGACATTGCGAAAATCAAGAACCTGCGCTCGGCGCAGCGGTATTTGCCGGACAACATCTATACGGCCCTCGAGAACTTCGAGAAGGCGGACTGGACCACCACGCTCTTCGGTGCCGACGTCAAGGCTCGCTACGCGGAGCTCAAGCGCGCTGCTGCGGATCGCTGCCCTCGTTCTCTCGGCACGGTGGTTAAGTCTCCCGAAGTGCAGTACCACCACGAGGTGTACAACCAGTTCCTCTGGAACCAATTCTAGGGATAAGTCTCCAACGCAAAACAAAACGCCCCCAGCGATTTGGGGGCGTTTTGTTTTTGCCCGGAGATGTTTCGCGGGCGGGCGTTCAGTTTTTCTTAGAGTAAGCGCGCGACGCAGTTATGCCTTTTCCTTCGGTCACTGTGATGGCCTGGCTTGCGCTTATGTTTGAAAGTTTATCGACTTGTCCGCTCGGCCAGCGCAGTTCGATGGAGTCGGCCTTGTCGTGCTGCGCGAGGCCGAACGTTAAGACGAGCTCGCTGGCGGAGAGGTAGCTGGAGCCGCTGCGAAGCATTTCCGTCTGTGTTTCTCCGCCAGACGTGAGCCTGACAGATGCGCCGATGCCATCACGATTGGATTTTGTGCCAACTAGTTTGATCCGCAAGCTGCGATTTGATGCCGCAGCGTCCTGCGCTTCGTTCTGGAACAAATACACCGGGCCGGCGTTAGTGGAGAGCAGTAGGTCCAGTCGGCCGTCGTTATTGATATCGGCGTAGGCGGCGCCGCGACCGACGCGTGGGGCCGCGAAAGCCGGGCCCAGTGATTTTGTAACTTCCTGGAAATTCCCTTTGCCCATATTGCGGAAAAGATGCGGCGGCATGGCGTATTTCACGTTGGCCTGCACGCGCTGGATATCAGCGTCAATGTGGCCGTTGGCCACGAGGACGTCGGGCCAGCCATCGAGATCGTAGTCGAAGAAAAAACAGCCGAATCCGAGCGTGAGCAGAGAATTGCGGCCGATTTCTGAGCGCGGAGCCTCATCGATAAAGAGTCCTTTTCCTTCGTTGTGATATAGCGAAAGCATTTGGTTGGCAAAATTGGTGATCAGCAGACTAGGGAGGCCGGAATGATCGTAGTCCGCGGCATCCACGCCCATGCCGGCGCGGGCAATGCCGTCTTCGCTGAAGGCGACGCCGGCCACGACGGCTTTTTCGGCGAACGTGCCGTTGCCATTGTTGCGATAGAGCTTGTTGGGTTGCGTATCGTTCGAAAGCAGGAGATCGGGCCAGCCATCGTTGTCGTAGTCGAGCACGGCGATGCCGAGCGTTTTTGAGGTTGGCTCGCCAAGACCGGCTTTTTGCGTCACGTCTTCAAACGTGCCGTTGCCGCGATTGTGCCAGAGACGGACGGAGGTTCCTTTGTACGATTCGGGCGTGCAATAGGACTTGCTCTTTCCGTCGAGCGTGCAGAAGAGGTCTGTTTCCGGTGTCCACTGCACGTAGTTGCCGACGACGAGATCGAGATGGCCATCCTTGTCGTAGTCCACCCACGCGGCGCCGGTGCTGAATTCCTGCGGGCCGAGCAGGCCCGCCTTCTGCGTGACATCTGTGAATGTGCCGTTCCCATTGTTGTGAAAGAGATGGTTCTGGCCGTACGCGGTCACGAAGAGGTCGTCGTAGCCGTCGTTGTCAAAGTCACCGACGGCAACGCCAAGTCCAAACATCTCGACGTCCAGGCCCGCTTTATGAGTGACGTCGGTGAAGGTGCCGTCGTGATTGTTGTGATAGAGCTTCGGCGTGGAATGTTTCTGAACGTGGCCGGGCCAGTCCATGCCGTTGGCGAGAAAAATATCCGGCCAGCCGTCGTCGTCATAGTCAATGAAGGCCACTCCCGGTCCCATCGTTTCGGGAAGATATTTTTTCCCGAAGGCTCCGTTGTTGTGGACGAAATGGATTCCGGCTTGGCGAGTAACGTCGCGAAACGTCACGGCAGGGGCGTCGGGTGCCGCTAGAACGGAGAGCCCGGCCTTTTGCAGAAGGAAAATTGTGGCGGAGCCGCACAGCAGAACAGCCAGGAGAAAACGCTTCACTCGGGCCTCGCGATTGGGTCGCGCCCGACGCCAAGAGCGTCGGCGACCTTGTTGATGTAGTTGAACCATGCGGCAATCAGCGTGATCTGAAGAATCCCTTTGTCATCGAAGCCTGCCGCGCGCAATTTGACATGATCCTCGGGCGAACAGCGTGTGGCATCCTTGGTCAGTTTCACGACGTAGTCCAGCATCACGCGATCCTGTTCGCTGATCGGCGCAGTGCGATAGTCCCTGCGAAGCGCTTCCACCATCTTTTCGTCTAACGTGACCCGGCGCAGAAACTCTGCGTGCGATTCGATTCAATAGTGGCACCGGTTAGTGATCGAAACGACGGTTGCGATCATTTCGTGCTGGTGCCGTTTCAGCGGCAGATCCGGCGACAACATGGCGCCAAACGCCGAGAACGAGTGGAACAGGGCATCTGGAATGAGCGAGTGCGACGCCGTAATGCTGTTTTCTTCGCCGCGGTCCACCTTCGGAGCGGGTGTGCGATATTCAGGCGGGTAGAGCTTGCGCTCCTCCTCCATTGCGCGCTTCACCAGCGGGTCTTCGTCCATGCGAAGAGTCTTGATCCAGGTCATCGAGTTCCTCTTTTCCGGTGGAAAAGGCCGCGGGTGATTATTGCCCACCGCCGGGCTTCGCACTAGCGTGCTCTGCGAATTTTGCAGCAACATTCGCCGCCGCTGGTTTCTTTGGTGGAACCGGGGCGAGCGCGATGCTGACGTGTTCGTGAATCGCTTGCCGCTCATTGTTGTCCTCGGGATGAGACTGGCGGTACGGCCCGGTAATGGCTTGCGCGGATTCATCCGCCTTGAAACGCAGGTAGCGCGCTTTGTGCTCTTCGGCTTTCGCGTCGTTGCCCAGGCCGTTGTAGCAGAGCATCAGGTTGTAGTGCGCCTGCAAATCTTCGGGATCGATGGTGAGCGTCTGTTCGAATTCCTTCACCGCGTCGGCATAACGCTTCTGGAGGAAAAGAACGCGGCCGAGTTCATTGTGCACGACGCGGTCGCGCGGGAACTGGGAAAGCACGATCTGCAGGTGCTGGATGGCGCCATCGTAGTCGCCGTCTTCTTTTAGGGCACGCCCATAAAAATAATTGGTGCGCGCCAATTGCGGATTGATGGCCAGCGATTTCTCCAGGACTTTGCGCGCGCCAGCGGTGTCACCCTCTTGCAACAAAGCGCGGCCGATGTTGGTCCAGCCATCGGGATTTTGCGGGTCCGCCTCGGTAATCTTTTGGAACGCGGCTGCTGCTGCTTTCAGATCGCCCTGCAGGAAGAGGCCAATTCCGTAGTCGTTCCAGCGGGTCCAGTCTTCCTTGGTAGTGACCGTTTTCGGCTTTGGAACGGGGGCGGTTCGTGGGAGAACGCGCAGCGTCTTGGTGTCTTCGGCAATGATGGTGATGGGAAGATCGGGGATCGCTTTGAGATTGCCGGATACGTGCGAGGTGTCGCCGGTGAAGGCCCACTTGCGGTCGTCGTAGTCCTTTGTAGTGACCGCGCCGCCGCTGGCTAGGGCACTTTTATCTGCTTCGACGCCAGCAAAAGAGAAATGCGTGTTGAACCAGGCGAACTTGCGATAGTTGAGCTTGGCGTGCAGCGCGATCTTGTCACCCGCATTGTCCGGAATGTGAAGACGAAAGTGCGCCGTATCTGCTGCACCGGGCGGGATCAGATGGACGTAAACAACGGAGCGCGTTGCCCAGGCATTGCGCTTGTTGATGGGATTGCCGTGCGCGTCAATCTGCAGCGAGCGATAGAAGTGCGCACCCGGCTCGACCGGACCTTTGCCATCGTCCTCCACCTTCCCGCTCCAGAAAATCGTTTGGCCTTTGTCATCGGTGGCCTGCAGTTCGAGCCAAACATCGAAGGCATCCACCGTGCCTCCGGGGAAGAAATGGCCGACTTTGCGAGTGCGAACAACGACGTCCACGCGCTCGTCATCGCCGCGCCGCACGGCGGCATCGGTGCGATCAATCGGGGCGGTAATTGGCCGGATTTCTCCTGCCGGACCTTTGGGCAGTGCAGTTTCAGACTCTTCGCCGACGGCAAACGTCGTTGAGATTTCCGGAGCTCCAGGACCGCTCCGGGCGGGGGTGTTGGTTTCCTTCTCCGCTGGAGAAATGGCGAAAATATCCAGGCTCAATTGTTTGTCTTGCAGGAATGTCTTGGCGAACTCGTATTGTGCCTGGTCTTGATTTGCGGCGGGGACGGCGGTGTTCGCGCCGGGGAAGCGATGTGAATGCACGAGGCCATTCGTGTTGCCATCGTCATTCGAAGGAACTTGCGGCATGTGGCAATCGGCGCAATTCATGGGCGACTTCGGGTAGTAAAACGCTCGCGCGCCCTGTCCGGAGACGCCGCTGGCCTGCCAGTTGTCATACTCATTGAAGCCGCGAATCCACCGGTAATGATTCACGGGGACATCGAGATGAACCTTGTGGCACGAAGAGCAGAATTCCGCCGTGTCCGCGCGCATGAACGGCTTCAGGAAGGTGCGGCGGTGGGGCTCGGGATTCAGGCGAACCATGAAGTCATGCAACCTGCGGACGAGTGGATTTTCGCTGGCGGCGAGTTCATGCAGTTTCGGATATTCCAGAAGAAAATCGCCCTGGCCCATGGTGCTTTTTACTTGCACGATGCTGTGGCACATCAGGCAGCCGAGGCCGGCGCGCGCTTCGGGGCGATCGACGATTTGCTTTACGGGCGTATCGAACAAGCCGCTGTACAGCAGTGCGGGGTCGTGGCAGCCGGCGCACCACTTCGAAGAGCGCACGCCGGCGACGTCTTGCATGTACTCGATGCTCTTGCGGTACCACTGATTGTTGAACGAGGAGAAATGGTGCATCGAGCTGTCCCACTGCTTGTAGATATCTGCGTGACAGCGCTGGCAGGCATCGGACTTCATAAAATATTGCGAGGGAATGTTTCCGCCATGTCTGGTTTGCGCGGAGCTGGGGAAAAACTTCCCCTGGGGGCCGTCGCCTTCGTTGTCCATGGTTTCCGGAGGCATCAGCGGATTGGTGATGCGATTCGTTTTTTTCCAAGTGACCTCGCGGGTCCACCAGGCCCCGGCGGCGATTCCCACGGTCAACAGCGCCATCGCGGCGAATCCCAGTCCTCGCTGCAGGATGCCGTGGCCCAGCCAGCACCGCGAAGCGAGCCAAGAGGTTGCCAGGAAGAGCGTGCCAACGACGCACAGCGCAATATGCGCGAACAGCCAGGGTTTCAACCGGATGGGCGTGCCGACTTTGATCAGCACGATCCCGATACATGCTCCAGCGGCCAACAAAATCCAGCCAAGGCGAGCGAGGAGCGTTTCATTCGGAAGCAAACGCAGCAGATAGTAGACGAGGAGGATCGTGAAGAGAATTCCGAGGGCGATATGCAACAAGTCGGCGAGCGCGTACGTGATTGTCGCCGAAGGGTATCCGTACAGGTACAGGGCGCTGATCGCCAGGGCAATCAGGCTTCGCGATAACCACCGAGTAACGGATCCTAGTGCCATCGTTTCCACTCAGCCACGCGATTTATGTCTATCACGACAGCGGCCGGATGTTTTAGAAACATCCGGCCGCGATTCAGTTTGGGTTGCCCCGAAGCAAGCCGAGTCTGGCTCCTCTGGAGGCGGTGGTGCTTTGTGCGTGATGTATAGTGCGGCAGGAGACGCGTGACAATACTCTAAAAGCATTAGAACCCCGCCTGCGCCTGTATCCCCTTTGTTTCCAGGCACTCGTAGGTTTTTCCGGCTGCGAGATCCTTGTATTCCTCGGTACGGCCGCTGGGCCAGTCGATGACGGAGCGCTCGATTGTGTCGTGCATCCCCAGGCCAAAGGTGACCGGCAGTTCGGATTGCGAAAGATAGCTGGAGCCCCCATGGACGATTCGAGATTGGCTTTGGCCGTTGAGGAAAATGCGGACGGTTGCGCCTATAGCATCGCGATTCGATTTCGAGCCCTGCAGGTGAAATCGGATGCTGTGGCGATGGTCCAGCTGATCGTTTCGGTAGAGGTAGGCCGGCCCGTTGTTCGTGGTCATTAACACGTCCAGGTCTCCGTCGCGGTCAAAATCGCCGAGGGCCAGGCCGCGGCCGACTCTCGGAGTTTCGAATCCTCCGCCTACGCTTTCCGCAACATCGCGGAATTTTCCGCCGCCCAAATTCAGGAAGAGTTGCGGGGGTTGCGCGTAACCGACGTTTCCCCGGATGTTTCGAACGGTTTCGTCGATATGACCGTTCGCAACGGTCAGATCGAGGAGGCCGTCGAGATCGGCGTCGAAAAAGGCGCAACCGAATCCCAGCGTGTTTCTGGAAACCGCACCGACGCCCGCTTGGATGGCGACGTCGTCGTAAGCGGTGGCACCGACCGGACGAAACAGTCCGATCATTTCATTATCGAAATTGGTGATGGCGACGCCATGCCGGCCGGAGTTGTCGAAGTCGCCGGTATCCACACCCATCCCAGCGCGGGCTTTGCCTTCCGTGCTCAAGGCCAATCCCGCTTCGACGGCGACGTCCCTGAATTTTCCGTTGCGCAAATTTTTGTACAGCTTGTTCGGTTGCGTATCGTTGGCGACCAGAAGATCGGGCCAGCCATCCTGGTCATAATCGAACATGGCCACGCCGAGGGATTTAGAGCTGCTGTCGAAGATGCCGCTGGTGGGCGTGACATCTTCAAAGGTGCCGTCCCCACGATTGTGAAAAAGCCAGCAGGTGTCGCCGCGGTACGCTTCCGGCGTGCAATAGGATTTGTGCGTGCCGTCGAGGCTGCAAAAAACGTCGTGCTCGGGTGACCAGCGGACGTAGTTGCAGACGAAGAGATCGAGCAAGCCATCGCGATCGTAGTCAAACCACAGCGCGGAAGTGCTCAAGCCCTGGTGATGTTGCAGGCCGCTTTTCGTGGTGACATCCACAAAGGTGCCTTTGCCGGTGTTGCGGAAAAGACGGCTTTGACCCACGCATGATATGAAAATATCGGGCAATCCATCGTTGTTGTAGTCACCGACGGCCACGCCCATCCCGTACATTTCTGTATCGAGACCAGCGCTCTTGGTCACGTCTGTAAATGTGCCATTGCGGTTGTTGCGATAAAGCTGCAAGGCGCTTCGCTGGCGTTTGTGCCCCGGCCAGTCCATGCCATTGATCAGCAGGATGTCTTGCCAGCCGTCCGCGTCATAATCAAGAAACGCACAACCGGAGCCGAGCGTTTCGGGGAGCAATTTTCCGCCGTAGGCGCCGCTATTGTGTTGGAAGTGGATGCCCGCGGAGGCGGTGACGTCCGCAAAACGAAACGCGAGTCCCAAGTTCGAGTTAGTTTGTGCGCGCGCGGGGGGCAGGGTCGCGGTGAAACCTGCAGCACAGGTGCCCAGCAAGAACTCGCGCCGGTTCAAGGCAGATTCACCAGGCCGTGTCGAATGGCGTAAACCACAAGCTCCGCCGTCTTGTGAATCCCCAGAGTATCCATAATATTCGCGCGATGGACGGCCACGGTGTTGGCGCTGAGATTCAGATCAACGGCAATTTCCTTGTTCGACTTGCCGGCCACGATGTGCTGAAGGATTTCCAGTTCGCGCGGCGTCAAACCGCCGCTTCGCTCGCCCTTTAGATTCGATGGGAGAGACACTTGCGGGTCCAGCACGGTCATGCCTGCGGCGATACTTTTGACCGCGCTGACAAGATCGAGGTCCATGGCGTTTTTCAGCACGTAACCGCGCGCGCCGGCATCCAAGGCTTGCCGCACCAGGGTTTCCTCGGAATGCATGCTCAGCATCAGGATCTCGGCTTCGGGAAACGACTCTAGAATTTTTCGGCTGGCTTCGATGCCGCTCAACTCCGGCATCGCGCAATCCATAACGATTACCTTTGGCCGCAGTTCGAGGGCGAGCCGCAAGGCCTCTTTGCCGTCGCTGGCTTCCCCCACGACGGAAATTCCTGGGTCGTCTTCCAGCATGCGGCGGAATCCACGCCGAACAAGGGCGTGATCGTCCGCCAGCAGCACGGTGATTTTAGGAGCCATGAATTTCCGCTCTTTCCTTTGGAATCTGAAGGCGAACCGTGGTTCCGCCTTGCGCCCGCGGTGTGACGACCAGCGTCGCGCCAATCAACTCTGCCCGCTCTCGCATGGCTACCAGTCCGATCCCGCGCTGAATCTTTTCCGCCACAAAACCTGTGCCGCGATCTTCCACCTCCAGCTCCAGTGAATCGGGCAAAAACTTCAGATGAACCCAGGCCTCTCGTGCTCCGGAATGCCGGCTAACATTATTCAACGCTTCCTGCGCGACGCGATAGATATGTACGCCTGCGCTCGTTTCCACAGGAAAGGACTGCCCGCTTTTCTCATAATGCAGCACGAGACCTGTTTGCCGCTCCACTGTGGGAATATACCAGTCGAGCGTGCTTTCCAAGCCCGCTTCTTCGAGCAAAACCGGATGCAGCGCCTGAGAAAGAGTTCGAATGTTGTTCAAGGTCGCTTGGGCGATCTCCTGAACTTCTTTCAAGTCTTCCCGCGGAGGTGATCCCTCCGGTATATGATTTCCCGCGCGACGCAGCATGGAGCCGATGGCCGTCAAAACTTGGCCGAACTCGTCGTGCAGTTCGCGCGAAATGTGCCGCAGCGTTGATTCCTGTGTGGAGATCAGCTTTTGCGCCAAGTCGCTGCGCTGCTCGGAAAGTTCTGCGAGGTGCGCGAAAATCTGGCGGTTGCTGCGGATGAGATAAAGACTCGTCAGGACAATGGCGATCAGAGTCGCCGCAAGAAAGATGTAAAGTTGACGCTGGACGCCGTCATAAATCTGGGCGATTCGCGCGGCAGCTTGCTCTTCGCCTTCGTTGTTCTCGACAAGCAGCCTTGAAACCGCCGTGCTCAGCGCTTGTTGCCGCGCTTGAAGCGACAAGCGAATCTGTTCTCGCGCCTCGGAGTCCTTACGTTTTTCCGCCAGGGCGAACATGCGATTCACGGCGTCCCAGAATTGCGCCACCGATTGCGTAAGGTACTGGCGCTGCTCTGGCGTGCGGTTCACCACTGCCAGCTCTTCTTCCAGCTTCAGTCCCGCATCCAGGTCCTGATGAATGCGATCGAACTGCGCCGACCAGGCCGTCAGGGGATAAGGTTCCGTGATATCGAGCATGTCGCGCATTGCCAGCGCGATGGAGTTCAGATCATTTTGAATGCGCAGAAGCTGGAGCGAATCTTTGCGGTTCCGATCCACCATTTCGCCCTGAAGTTTTCGCAGACCCGCGAGCTGCACCGTGATGTAGGAAGCGTAGGCGACCACCGCGGCCAGCGTGATCACCAGTCCCAGCAGCAATCCTGTCGTCGGCGAGCGTTGTGAGGATGCGGCATTCGGCACGGGCTAAGAATACCTCATGCCGCCGTTTGCCGCCGGAGCAACAGCACCAACCAAATCATCACGATCGCGCAAGCGAATGGCACGAGCAATCCAACGCGCAAGTTGCCCGAGAGCTGGGAGACGGCTCCGACAAGGCCAGGCCCCGCGGATCCTCCGAGAGATGCCAGCGCGAAAAGGATGCCACCTATTTTTTTGGCGCCTGGGCCGTACCATCGCGAGAGCCAAGCAATGTAAATGGGATAGATACTGGCGCAACCCAGCCCGGCCAGAAAAACCGCGACGGTGGCAATTGGCAGCGATCGGGACGCAATCAGCAATGCGATTGCTCCGGCCGCCAGGCTCAGCGCCCCGAGTACTATTTTTCGTTCCGGGTGCAATCGTAGAACAAGTGGCGCGCTTGCGCGTCCGGAGGTGAGGCCCGCATAGAAAAACATTGGTGCCAGCGTGGTCATCGAGGTAATGCCATGCGCCAGCCTTTTCGCGTACTCCGCAGACCAGATCCCGATGCCATTTTCCATCGCCACGTAAATGAAAAACAAGGCCGCCATGATGATCGTGACGTGCACTCCAATCGCGGGAAATGCCGCCTTGGCCGTGTCCGTGCTCTGTTCGTGCTCTTGTCCGTCGATGGAGACGAACAGCAAACCCAGAACAACAAATCCTCCGCAAATCGCAAAGCCTTCCAGAAGGATCGGAAGTGCGTTGCGTTTGAGAGCTAGTGCGATTAACGGAGAGCAGGCCATCGCTCCCGCGCCCCAGCTGAGATTCAGCAAACTAAGTAGGGATGCGCTTTTCGCCCCACCCAACTCCGCGACGAACAAGTTCGATCCTGGAGTGATAAGGCCGTAGCCCAATCCAAGTGCGGCCGTGGCCGCCAAAGCCGTCGCGTATGAGTTGCTGTTCAGCGTGGCCAGCCCGGCCCCCATCAATGCGTACCCCACGACTAAAGCGGGACGATATCCCCACCACGACGCAACTATGCTCGAAACTACCGTGCCACCGAGCGCCGCGAGAAATTGAATCGACGAGAAAAGACCGGCTTGCCCGTCATCGAGAGACCACCTCTGAATGAAGACTGGCAACATAGGTCCGACGATGGTGGTTGCAACTCCGCTCAGCACAAAACCCGCAAAGAGCAGGATCAAGAGGTTGCGATGCCCTTGTCCTTGACTGGCAGTTGAGTTTTGTTCGCTCATCGGCAATCTGCCATTCTGAGGTACGTCGCCCTTTCAGGCAACTTTGCGCTTCCGAAAAATCCTTCGGCGCGGAATCGGAATGTTCGATACTCTTTAGCGTTCGCTCTTGCGGAAAAATCGTTCGCTATGATTGAAGTCGGCCTCATCGGATTCGGTCTCGCGGGCAGCGCCTTTCACGCTCCTGTGATTTGCGCCGTCCCCGGCCTGCATCTCGCTGCCATTCTCCAGCGCAGCGGTAACGAGGCCGCTGAAAAATACCCTGACGTTCGAATCGTTCGCACACTGGATGAGCTACTGGCGCTTCAGGAAATTCGGCTGATCGTGATTGCCACGCCGAACGAAACACATTATCCGTTCGCGCGGCAATGCTTGGAAGCTGGGCGCGACGTGGTTGTGGACAAGCCATTCACTATCACTCTCGAAGAGGCTGCTTCGTTGGTGCAGGTCGCGAAGAGCGCAGGCCGCCTGCTCACCGTCTATCAAAACCGCCGTTACGATGGAGACTTTCAAGCTATCCGACAACTAGTGCAAGCCGGCACGCTCGGCCGCATCGTTCGCTTCGAAACCAGCTACGACCGCTTCCGACCCCAACTCAAGCCGGGAGCCTGGCGCGAAACGCAACGGCCCGGCAGCGGAATCCTGTTCGATATTGCTCCGCATCTCATCGATCACGCGCTGGTGCTGTTAGGACTTCCGGAAGCGGTGACGGCAGACGTTCGAATCGAGCGTGAAGGCGCGGTCGCCGACGATGCGTTCGATATCACGCTTTACTATCCGCACGGAACGCGCGCAGTGCTGCGGTCCAGCATTCTCGCGGCCGCACCACGCCCGCGATTTGTGCTTCTCGGCACGCAAGCCAGCTTCGTCAAGCAAACATTTGATCCACAGGAAGGCATCCTACGCCGCGGACTCATCCCCACCGACACGGCCTGGGGCGCCGAGCCGGAAGAGAATTGGGGCGTTCTGACCGTCCCTTCCGGCGATACGTTCACGCAGCGGCGCATTCCTTCGGCGGCCTGCGACTATCGCGATTACTACGCTAATGTACGCGATGCGATTCTGGGAACCGCTGCGCCGGCGGTTACTCCCGAATACGCCTTGGACGCGATGCGCATGCTCGAACTCGCGCGCCGGAGCGGCGGGCAGCGCCGCACGATTCCGTGGTGAGACACGGATTCTTGCCCGAACCACACTTTTCCGCGAGCAGCACGCATGTTCCGCGTATAATCTCTTTTTTCAAGGTTGGGGAGGAGCGGCCGGGAGCCCATGGCGATTGAACTGGCACCTTCGATTCTGTCCGCGAACTTCGCGCGGCTTGGCGATGACGCGAAAGCTGCACTGGATGGCGGCGGCTCCGTGCTTCACGTGGATGTGATGGACGGCCATTTCGTTCCGAATATCACCATCGGGCCGCCCGTCGTGGCGTCTCTCCGAAAAGCGCTTCCCGAGGTCATCTTCGATTGCCACTTGATGATCGAAAATCCCGACGACTACATTCCTGCGTTTGCGGAAGCTGGGGCGACGTGGATCGCGGTGCACCAGGAAGCCTGCGTGCATCTTCATCGCACGCTGCAGCTCATTGAGTCGCATGGCTGCAAGCCAGCGGTAGTAATTAATCCCGCCACGCCCGTGCACACGTTGGACGAAGTGTTAGATATCGTTCATCACGTTCTGGTGATGTCCGTGAATCCGGGGTTCGGCGGGCAGAAATTTATCCCCGGCGCGCTCCACAAAATTAAAACGCTTGTGGAGGTTCGCGAATCGCTCGGCCTCGCGTTCCGCATCGAAGTGGATGGCGGCATTTCCCTCGAAACTGTTGGCGATGTTGTGCGCGCTGGAGCTGAGCTTCTCGTTGCCGGCAACGCTGTGTTCGGCAAAGGCGACATTCGTGAGAACGCCCGCAAGCTCTTGCAAGCCGCACGTTCCGCGGCCCTAACGCACGCTTAAACGAAGCGGCGCTCCGCTCTGTTCCTCCCTGCGCCACCGGGAAGCCCGCCTATTTTTCTATTGCTCCTGATAGTTCCAAGTCAGGCCGCCATCCACGAAAAACGTCGTTCCTGTCGCGTAGTCGGACTCCGCACTCGCCAGGAACGCGGCCATCGAAGCCACATCTTCCGGTTTGCCAAGCCGCTTCAGAGGAATATTCCCCAACAGAGCGTTGAGCTTTACCGGGTCGTTCAACAATTTGCTGTTGATGGGCGTCTCGATGGCCCCGGGTGCGATGTTGTTGATGGTGATGCCCAGCGGCGCGAGCTCGATCGATAAATTGCGCGTCAACATCTTCACGCCCCCTTTGCTCGCGCAATACGAAGTGAAGTGGGGGAAGGGAAGCTCCTCATGCACGGAGCTGATGTTGATGACCTTGCCGCCGGCCTTCGCCTGCATGCGGTGCTTCACAAACGCCTGAGTAATGAAAAACAATCCTTTCAGATTGACGTTGAGAACCGCGTCGTAGTCCTCTTCGGTGGCGTCGCAGAAATCGGCGTGGCGTTCGAGTCCCGCGTTGTTTACGAGGATGTCGATCTTGCCGAGCGCGGCGATCGCTTCGGCGATGAAGCGCTGTCCGTCCGCAACTTTGCCGACGTCACATTGAATCGCCGCCGACCTACGCCCGGTGGCCTTGATTCCAGCCACGACTTCCTCCGCGCCCGCCTTGTTTCCCCGGTAGCAGATCGCCACGTCCGCGCCTTCCTGCGCCAGCCGCTCCGCGATGGCTCGACCGATCCCCTGATCTCCTCCCGTAATTGCTACCGCTTTGCCTTCCAGCCGGTAAGTCACAAGAATCTCCTTCTTTGTCGCTATGCAGTCTGATGCGGCAGGCCGGTTTTTGTTTCAGCGTTCTCCCGCGCTGTATCTCTTGCCTTGGTGGATTGAGACCGTCGTCAGATGCGAAAAGAGCTCTCGGCACTCTGCGGCGCCGATGACTCGGGTCTCGCAAAGATCGCTCGTCGCTCAGAACAAGCGCATGCGAGAATGACTGGCGCTTTCGAAAAAATGTTTACTCGCCAGATTTTCTCGTTCGTCGCTCCCACGGTAGCCCGCGGCGTGCAGCGCTGGATCTTCCACCTTGGTGGACTGGGTTTTATACCGCTCGGACTCGTGGACAGCTCGGTCATTCCCCTTCCGGGAAGCATGGATGTTCTTACCATTGTCTTGTCCGCACGGAACCAAGAATTATGGCTTTATTACGCATTGATGGCGACGATCGGCTCTGTAATTGGAGGCTACGTCACCTACCGGCTCGCTCGCAAAGGAGGGAAGGAAACGCTGGAACGCAAGTTCCCTGCTAGGACGCTCAAGAAGATTTATAAGATTTTCGGGCAATGGGGCTTTGGGGCTATCGCCATCGCTGCCTTGCTGCCGCCGCCAATGCCGTTGGTTCCATTTCTCTGCGCCGCTGGAGCGATGCAATATTCCGTGAAGAAATTCCTCCTGGCGATGACGCTCGGGCGAATTGTCCGATACTCTCTCCTCGCATTCCTGGCTGCCCGCTATGGACGGCACTTGCTCGCGGTCTTCTTACAACATGGACACCCGGTCCTCATTGCGGTTGTCGCCCTGATTTCAGCGGTGCTCGCCGCTCTTATTCTCATTTTCGTGCGTAAACGCAAGAAATGAGCGCGACGCGAACCAGCTTCTGAATGAAATGCAGTTTAAGCGCAGACGCAGGGCAGGTGCCGCCGGTTACGGCGCTTCGGAGGTGTCTCCCAAGCGCGCTAGGCGACGGTGACTTCCGGGCTTAGGTAAACGTCTTGAATGACGTTGAGGAGCTGCACGCCTTCTTTCATCGGGCGCTGGAAGGCCTTACGGCCGGAGATGAGCCCGGTTCCCCCCGCGCGTTTGTTGATGACGGCGGTAGCAACGGCTTCTTCAAAGTCGTTGGCTCCCGAAGCCCCGCCGCTATTGATCAAGCCTGCGCGGCCCATGTAGCAGTTGGCGACCTGGTAGCGTGTCAAGTCAATTGGATGGTCACTGCAAAGTTCGGTGTAGATGCGCTTGTCGAATTTTCCATAACTAGAATCGCCGATATTAAGCGCTTGATAGCCGCCATTATTTTCCGGCAGCTTCTGCTTGATGATGTCGGCTTCGATGGTCACGCCGAGATGATTGGCCTGGCCGGTAAGGTCGGCGGAGAGGTGATAGTCCTTGTCCTTCTTGAAAGCGTTGTTGCGCAGATAGCACCACAGCACCGTGGCCATGCCGAGTTCGTGGGCGTGCGCGAAAGCTTGAGAGATCTCCACGATCTGGCGGCCGCTTTGCTCCGAGCCGAAATAAATCGTGGCGCCGACGGCTGCCGCGCCCATGTCGAAAGCCTGCTGCACCGTGCCGAAGAGAATTTGGTCGGCCTTGTTTGGATAGGTGAGCAGCTCGTTGTGATTAATCTTCACGATGAAGGGAATTCTGTGGGCGTACTTGCGCGCAACGGAGCCGAGCACGCCAAACGTGGAGGCAACCGCGTTGCAGCCGCCTTCGATGGCCAGCTTGACGATGTTTCCGCCGTCAAAGTAATCGGGATTTTTCGCGAAGCTGGCGCCGCCGGAGTGTTCGATGCCCTGGTCGACAGGCAAAATGGAGAGATAGCCCGTCCCGTTCAAGCGGCCGTGACCAAAGAGGCGTTGCAAATTCGTGAGCACGCGGAGATTGCGGTCCGTTGAAGCGTAGATGCGGTCGATAAAATCCGGGCCAGGAAGGTGCAGCCGCTCCTTCGCGATTTTCGGCGAGTTGAATCCCAGCAGCGAGTCTGCCTTTGCACCGAGATAAGTTTCAATTTTTCCTAATCCTGCAGTGGTCGCCATTTCGTTCTCCTCGTTTCATCGGTGGCCGCCAAACGGCCGACTCGACCGAGACTGCTGGGCAGCCTCGCTATTCCCGAGTTCCAGCAGCAAGCATGCTGCCTGCGGCCGTGTCCACCAGCCACAAAAGTCTTCCATTTTTCGGCTGGAGAAATTGCGCGGGCAATTGCTCCGGCTCGTACGGCCCTTCCAGCACAGCCTTCAATGCCAGCGCTTTGTCGGCGCCCGTCACCATGAAGAGGATTCGCGCAGCATTGCTGGCCGCGGGCGCAGTGAGCGTGATGCGCTCGGTGTAAAGCTTGCCCACCCAGTTTCGCACAGCAACGCGCCCATTGGTATGCAGTGCTCTCGTTCCCGGGAAAAGCGACAACGTATGACCCTCGTTGCCCATCCCTGCCAGTAGGAGATCGAAACGCGGATACTCTCCATCCCTCAGCTTGAAATTGGCGCGCAGAGTCTTTTCGTATTCTAGCGCGGCCTGCTCAGTATCCGGGTATTCGCCCTTAATACGTGTGACTTGCTCCGGCTTCAGAGGCACCCTGGAAATCATCGCTTCCGTGGCCATGCGGAAGTTACTGTCCGGGTGCTCGGGTCCCACATGGCGTTCGTCGCCGAAAAACAAATACATTTTATCCCATGGCACTTGAGAACGCAGCGCCGGATCGGTTGCCAGGAGGCCATACAGAGCGTTGGGTGTCGAGCCGCCCGCAAGTGCCACATGGAAGGAGCCTTTTTCGCGCACGGCGGAACCAGCCGCTTGAACGAACTCCTGCGCAGCTCGCTGGGCAATTGCCGCTCCATCGATCAGGATTCGAATCTCGCGCTCCACTCGCGCTCCTCTCAGGTGATGATGCCTGCTCTATCCGGGACGGCAATTCTGCCGCGCTTATCCACTTCTTCTTCGCCGATGCGCCGCCAGGAGCGCCCGTCGCGCTCCAGCAAATCGTCGGCTTCGATCGGCCCCCACGAGCCGGCTGCGTAATTCGGGAAACCGCGGGCTGGCAATGCGCGCCAGACGTCCAGGATGGGCTGAATCACATTCCAGCCGGCTTCCACCATGTCCGCGCGCTGGAAGAGTGTGGGATCGCCCGCCATGCAATCGCGCAGCAGCCGCTCGTAGCCAGTGCTGTGCTCCAATCCGAAGTAGGTGCCGTAATCGAAATCCATATTCACCAGGCCGAGCTTCATGATCGAGCCGGGAACCTTGGCGCCAAAGCTCAAGGAGATCCCCTCTTCCGGTTGAATATGGATGACCAGCCGGTTGGTTTCGAGATTTTTGACCGCGGTGTTGCGGAAGAGCACGAAAGGAGTCCTGCGGAACTGGATCACAATCTCCGTGGTGCGTTGCGCAAGCCGCTTTCCCGTGCGCAGATAAAACGGCACGCCGGCCCAGCGCCAGTTGTCGATCAGCAGCTTCAACGCGACATATGTTTCCGTATTCGAATCGGGCGCGACGTCCGGCTCACTGCGGTAGCCGACGACGCGCTGGCCGTCCACGGTGCCCGCGCCGTACTGGCCGCGCACCGTGTTTTTCAGCACATCTTCCGGGGTAAAAGGTTGGATCGCATGCAGCACTTCTGCTTGTTTATTACGGACCTGATCGGCATCGAAGGAAATCGGCGGTTCCATGGCCGTCATGGTCAAAAGTTGGAAAAGGTGATTCGGCACCATGTCGCGTAACGCGCCGGCGGTTTCATAAAAACCGCCGCGATGCTCCACGCCGACAGTTTCCGCCGCGGTGATTTGCACGTGGTCCACATAATTGCGATTCCACAGCGGCTCGATGATGTTGTTCGAGAAGCGAAAGACCATGACGTTCTGCACGGTCTCTTTTCCGAGGTAATGATCGATGCGATAGATCTGATTTTCCGTCAGAACTTGCTGCAAATCACGGTTGAGCTGCTTCGCCGATTCGAGGTCGTGACCGAACGGTTTTTCGACGATCACACGCGCCCAGTGGCCAGTTTCTTCCTTCGTCAGGCAACATTCGCCAAGTTTATTGACGATCGGAGAAAAAAATCGCGGTGCAACCGCCAGATAGAAAAATCGGTTCCCCAGCGTGTTATGAATCTTGTCCGCTTGCTCAATCTGCTCTTTCAGCCGTTTGTAGGCTTCGGAGTCCAGAAAATCGCCGCGAACGTAATACGTCTGTTGGGAGAGCCATTCCCAGGTCTTCAGGTCTATCGGGGAAGGGGCATACTTGGGGATCTCCTCGCCCAACATCTTTCGAAAGCTTTCGGTGGTATAGTCGTTGGTCGCAAAACCGACGATGGCGAACTGTTTTGGAAGCAGGCCATCCTGCGAGAGATTGCTGAGCGCGGGAATCAACTTGCGCTTCGTCAAGTCGCCTGTAGCGCCAAAAATAACCATGACGCAGGGCGAGGCCGCGGGATTCGAATCCGGATGGTTTGGGATCATCACTGGAATTTCCTGTCTTCGAACCTTGAAGGGTCTGCGAAACTCTTAGTGTCCGGACTTCTTCTCAATATGTCCACCGAACTGGAAACGCATCGCGGACAGCACTTTCGCCGCGAAATCATCTTCACCGCGCGATGTAAACCGCTGGAAGAGCGAAGCAGTTAGCACCGGTGCGGGCGCCGTCGATTCAATCGCCGCAAGAATTGTCCAGCGCCCTTCGCCGGAGTCCGAGACGCGCCCGGAGAAGCGCTCGAGTGTAGGTTGCTCCAGCAGGGAAATGGCGGTCAGGTCGAGCAGCCAGGAAGCTACCACGCTTCCGCGACGCCACACTTCAGTGACATCAGCCAGATTGAAATCGTATTGATAGTGTTCCGGATTTCGCAGCGGAGTGGTTTCCGCGTCTGTCTCGCGATGCGATTTGCCGGCGTTCGCGTGTTTCAAAATGTTCAAGCCCTCGGCGTACGCGGCCATCAAGCCGTACTCGATGCCGTTGTGTACCATCTTGACGAAATGCCCCGCACCCGATGGACCGCAATGCAAGTAGCCTTCTTCGGCAGTTCCAGGAACTTTTTCGCGACCGGGCGTGCGCTCTGCGTTGCCGCGGCCCGGCGCCAGCGTCTTGAAGATGGGATCGAGACGCTTTACGACATCCGTCTCGCCCCCGATCATCTGGCAATAGCCGCGCTCCAGTCCCCAAACACCGCCGCTGGTGCCTACGTCGCAGTAGTGAATGCCTTTTGCCGAAAGCTCCCTCGCGCGGCGAATGTCATCAATGTAGTAGGAATTTCCGCCATCAATGACGACATCGTCTTTCTCCAACTTGCCGACGAGCTCGTGAAGCATGGAATCCACGACCGCCGCAGGAACCATCAGCCAAACTGCGCGAGGCTTCTGCAATTTCTTGACGAAATCATCCAGTGACGTAGATCCGGTCGCACCCTCACCTTCCAGTTGCTTCACCGAATCCGCGGTGCGGTCGTACACGACGCACTTGTGCCCGTTTTTTTGCAGGCGCCGCACCATGTTGGCGCCCATCCTGCCGAGTCCGATCATGCCCAGCTGCATCGTGTCCGCTCCTCTGCGTCGTGGATAAGTAGAAATTCCGCTTGGCGCTTTAGGCAAGCGCCTTTTGTACGGCCTTTGCGAGCGCGGCGAGTCCCGCTTTCACGTTCTTGCCAAGGTGCACGCGCAGGGCGCGCCGGCCGCGTTCGGCGAGCACAGCGAAATCGCCGCGAGCTTGCGCCGCCTTCACAATACCAAAAGTGTACTTCTGCCCAGGAACAGGCAAATCCTTGGCGTCGTCACAGGTAATCTGCAAAAAGACCCCGCTGTTTGGCCCGCCTTTGTAAGCCTGCCCAGTGGAGTGCAGGAAGCGCGGGCCAAAACCGAGAACGGTGGCGACTTTTTTCTTGTCGCGCACCGCATGGCGGATGCCCTGCAACGCTTTTTCATTTGCGGGATTCATGGTGATGTAACCGAGGACCGCAAAATAGTCGCCCACTCCGGCGCGCGCGAGATGGGACTTCAAAACGGCAACAAGATTCGGGCCGTGCACGGCAACTGCATTCTTGTCGTCCGCGAAAAGTTTTATGCCGCTCGCTTCGAAAAACGGCACTTCCGGCGGAAGGCTGCCCGTTGCTTCGTACTGGCTCGTCAGTTTCTTGGTTTCAATCTTGCTGGCTTCCACGTCCGGCTGGTTAAACGCATTGATGCCGATGATGGAACCGGCGACCGCAGTTGCAATCTCCCAGCGGAAAAACTCCTGGCCGAGGTTATAGATATTTGGCAGCGTAATGCGCACGACCGGATGCCCGGCCTTTTCGAGTGCAGCGACAGCCGCATCTTGCACCTTGTTCGGTTTTGATGCCAGGCGCAGATACGCAAAAACGCGATCGTTTCCGTACGCTGCCGGCTTGGCCAAGCGTTCACGGTCAACAGGAATGATGCCTTTACCGCTTTTCCCGGTGGATTCGGCAATCAGTTGTTCGAGCCAGGCCCCGAGATCGAATATGCCCGGCGAGGTGATGATGGTGATTTTGTCCCGGCCGTGAGTGGCGGCAACGCCCAGGATAGTTCCGAGAAGAACACCGGGATTCGAATCGGCAACACTGGATGCGCCGCAAGCTTGGACCATCTCTTCCGTATTTTTCAGAAATTTTGCAACGTCCACGCCCATCACTGCGGCGGGAACCATCCCGAAATTCGAAATCGCGGAATAGCGTCCGCCGATGCTCGGCACTCCGAAAAATATCTTGCGAAACTTGTCCGCTTCCGCGACCTGCTGCATTTTCGAACCCGGGTCGGTAATGGCGATGAAGCGATTGCCCACTTCCTTCTCACCCACCTTGCCCTTCACGCGTTCGAAAAAGTATTGCTTGTAAATGTTCGGCTCGAGGGTGCTCCCCGATTTGCTCGACACAATGCAAATGGTGCTCTTGAGGTCAACCTTCGCTTCGATGGCTTTGATTTGCGCGGGATCCGTGGAATCCAGCACGTGCAGCTCGGGATGGCCTTTGATCTTTCCAAAGGTCATACGCATCACTTCGGGGCAGAGGCTGGAACCTCCCATGCCCAGCAAGAGCGCATGTTTGAACCGCGCCTTCTTGATGTCTGCGGCGATCTGCTTGAGTACATCAATGTGAGCGAGCTGCTCCTCCGTGATGCTGAGCCATCCCAGCCAATTGCTTTCGTCCGTGCCCGTCCACAGCGAGGCATCCTTCTGCCAAAGCCGCGCGACTTTGTTGTTCTTCTTCCAGTCCTCGAGCGACGCCGCAACCGCGCCTGCAAGCGAATCGGGCAGTTTGTAGGTTTGTTTGTTGACGCTCACACCTTGACCCCGGCGGTCTTGCCAACGGCATCCAATAAGGTTTTGAAAGCGTCGGAAAAGAGCTTGACGCCATCGACCATCAGCTTGTCCGTTACTTCCTTCATCGAAATGCCGGCCTTTGCAAGATCCGCCATCGTCTTCGCCGCCCCTTCGACGTTCTCGGTCAGGCTCGGACGCAGCTTTCCATGATCGCGGAAGGCGTCGATGGTTGCCGGAGGAATGGTGTCCACGGTGTCCGCCCCGATCAGTTCTTCAACATATACGACATCGCGATACTTGGGGTTCTTGGTGCTGGTGCTGGCCCAGAGCAGCCGTTGCGTTTGCGCCCCTTTGGCCGCAAGAGCTTTCCAGCGGGCCCCTCCGAAAAGTTCCTGATACTTCTTATAGGTCATCCTGGCGTTGGCAATCGCAACCTTGCCGCGGATGCTTTCGAGCAGCGCTTTTTGGCCGGGGTCCGTGGTGGTCTTGAGTTTCTCATCAATCTTGCTGTCCACCAGAGTGTCAATTCGGCTTACAAAAAAGCTGGCAACGCTGGCGATTTGGCTGATGTCCTGGCCCTTGGCAGCGCGCGCTTCGAGAGCGGAAAGGAATGCTTCAGCGACTTGTTCGTAGGCGGACTGTGCGAAGAGCAGCGTGATATTGATGTTGATGCCTTCTTCGAGAGCCTGGCGTATCGCCGGCACCCCTTCAGGCGTGCCGGGAATCTTGACCATGACATTCGGGCGATTCACGGCCTTCCACAGGCGGCGAGCTTCTTCCAGCGATGCTTTCGTGTCAAACCCAAGAAACGGCGAAACTTCGATGCTGACGTAACCGTCGCGGCGCTTTGCTTCCGTGTAGACCGGCTTGAAAATATCGCACGCATCCTGAACGTCGCGAAAAGCGATTTTCTCGAAGAGCCCGTTGGCATCGAGTTTCTTTGCGTCTGGAACAGTCAGGATGTCGTCGTAGAGGTTGCTGCTGGTAATGGCTTTTTCAAAAATGGCGGGATTGGAGGTCATCCCGCGGAGGCCATCGTTATCAATATACTTTTTCAACTGTCCGCTGGTAAGCAAATCTCTGCGGATGTAGTCCATCCAAGGCGATTGCCCGTACGCCAGTAGTCCTTTTAGTGGATTTGTCGCCCCGCCGGTCGAAATGTTTGGAATTGCAGTGGTCGTCGTCATCATGCTTCTCCTTCACTTCCGATACTCGTTGAAACTCTATTGTACGCTTGAGCAGGTCTGCGCGCCTCTCGCTCAAGATTCTTCTCGTTTTCTTATTGCTTTAATCCCGCTGCAAACTTTGCTTCGAGCGCTTTCACTTTTCCCAGCCGCCGCACATGCCTCTCTTCGTTCGTGAACTTGGCGCCAAGAAACGCCTTCACCAAATCTTCCGCCAGTTTCACGCCAATCACCCGCGAGCCCAGCACCAGCACGTTGATGTCGTCGTGTTCCACGCCTTGGTGCGCTGAATACGTGTCATGACACATGCCGGCGCGAATCCCGGGCAGCTTATTAGCCGCCACGCTTGCACCGACCCCGCTACCGCAGATCAGCACGCCGCGCTCGGCTTTCCCATCCAGCACTGCCCGGCCCACCGCTTCGGCAAAGTCTGGATAATCAGACGGATTCTCATTGAACGCGCCGACATCCAGGACCTCGTGCCCCAGAGACCGCAACAAATCGCCCATGGCCACTTTCAATTGAAATCCAGCATGGTCCGAGCCAATCACCAGTTTCATCGCGGGCTCACTTTCCGAGGACTTCCTTCGCCGCTGACATGACCTTGTCTACTTCAAACCCAAATTTCTTCAGCAGGTCCTTCAACGGCGCAGATGCGCCGAAACTGCGCATGCCGATGATTTTGCCCTTCAGGCCGACGTAGCGCTCCCATCCAAACGTCGAGGCCATTTCCACCGACACCCGCGCCGCCACGCTGTCAGGGAAAACGCTTTCTTTGTAAGCCGCGTCTTGTTGCTCGAAAAGTTCCCAGCACGGCATGCTCACGACTCTGGCCTTGATGCCCTCGGCCTTCAATTTTTCGTAAGCTTCCACGCACAGCGAAAGCTCGCTTCCGCTGCCCATCAAGATAACATCCGGCTTTCCGCCCGCCGCATCAGCCAGCACGTAACCGCCTCTCGCTACTCCGGAAGCGGGAGCATATTTCGTTCGATCGAGCGTCGGCATGGCCTGACGCGTAAACACCAGCGTGGACGGTCCATGCTTGTGTTGCAGGACGATCTTGTACACTTCCACCACTTCATTCGCGTCGCCTGGCCGCAGAACCAGCATGTTCGGCATCGCGCGCAAGGACGCCAATTGTTCGATAGGCTGGTGCGTCGGCCCGTCTTCTCCCACGCCGATCGAGTCGTGCGTGAAGATGTACATCGCGGGGATTTCCATCAGCGCTCCCAGCCGCATGCTGGCCCGCATGTAATCGCTGAAGTTGAAAAACGTTGCGCTGAACGCCCGCAGCTTCGAAAGCGTCATGCCGTTGACGATCGCGCCCATGGCATGTTCGCGCACGCCGAAGTGCACGTTGCGCCCGTGAAACTGTTCCGGATAAAACTCTCCCGCGCCTTCAAACGTCAGGTTCGTCTTGTTCGATTTGGCCAAGTCCGCCGAGCCACCCATCAGCCACGGAATATTTTTCGCCAGCGCATTCAGCGTCTTCCCCGAAGATTCGCGCGTGGCCATTCCCTTGGGATCGGCAGGGAAGTTCGGCAAATCCTTGTCCCAGCCCTCCGGCAATTGCCCCCCCTGCATCCGGTTCAGTTGATCGGCCTGCTGCGGGAACTGTCTCTTGTACTCCTCGAATTTCGCATTCCATGCCGCGCGCGCTTCCGCACCGCGCTTGCCCACACCATTCTTAAATTGATCGTAAACGCCGTCCGGTACCAGGAATTTCGCATCTTCCGGCCATCCGTAATTTTCTTTCACCAGCTTGACTTCTGCGTCGCCCAGCGGCTCGCCATGCGCTTCGTAGGAATCCTGCTTGTGCGGCGATCCATACCCAATGTGGCTGTCCACCACCACCAGCGTCGGCCGGTCTTTTGTCTTCAGAAACGTTTCATACGCGTGACCCAGTGTCCTCAGGTCGTTGGCGTCCGCCACGCGCGTCACATTCCAGCCATAACCGACAAAGCGTGTCATTACATCTTCGCTGAAGGACCACTCCGCCGGGCCGTCCAGCGTCACGCGGTTGTTGTCATAAATCCAGCAAAGATTCGAAAGCTTCAGGTGGCCCGCCAGGGACGCCGCCTCCGACGCCACCCCTTCCATCAAATCTCCATCTCCGCAGACCGTGTAAACATTGAAATTAAAGATCTCAAATCCCGGCCGATTGAAATTTTCACCCAGCCACTTGCTGGCAATCGCGATCCCCACGCTGTTTCCCGCGCCTTGTCCCAGCGGTCCTGTCGTTGTCTCCACCCCCGTCGTGATATGCGACTCCGGATGCCCCGGCGTCTTGCTGCCGATTTGTCGGAAGCGCTTGATCTCCTCCATCGAGACAGCAGGTTCATTTATAACTTCGCCTTTTGCGTTGACGGCGCGAACTCCCGTAAGGTGCAGCGTGGCGTAGAGGAGCATCGACGCATGCCCCGCAGACAATACAAACCGGTCGCGGTTGAACCAGGTAGGGTCCGCCGGGTCATAGCGCAAATACCGTTGCCAAAGTTCATACACCACCGGTGCAAGCCCCATTGGCGCACCGGGATGGCCGGAATTGGCCTGCTGAACCGCGTCGATTGCCAGCGTCCGTATGGTATTGATGCTCAGTTGATCGAAGTCCAGTTGCGTTTTCGCCTGGCTCACATTCGCTCCTGTGGCGGGCAGGAGGACACCCGCAGGTCTCGGACAAATCTTTGATGCCCCGCGCGACAGAACGGGTCCAGAGATTTTACGCTAAAACGGACTTGGCCGGTTACTCGGATTGGTTGCGTCACCGGACCAGCGCTGACCCTTCCAGAACGCTACCCTGGATCCGTCTCGTGAGGCGCTGCTTCCCCATTTCTCTCCTCCTCTGCGGTTCATTGATCCTCTAGGCCGGCCAAGCGTGAGACCCAAGGTAGCTTCGCGGAATCCAGAAAAGGAACAGCCCGTTCTTCTCTTACTAAAGACTGAGAACTGACCGCCATCAACCAGCTCCGGACCCCAATCCATGATTTGAATTGAGCGCTTTCCCCGCCCATGCTACTTTTTCTTATCTGCCCTGCCCGGGTGGCGGAATGGCAGACGCTGAGGACTTAAAATCCTCCGGGGATTTTTCCTCATGTGGGTTCGACTCCCACCCCGGGCACCATTCATTTCCGCTTTGCTTTCAGCGCGTTACAACTTTCCCCCAAATTCCACGTATCAACCACGTATCAAGCCCTCATCGCCCTCGCGCTCGATCTCCGTTGCCAACCGCTGCCCGATCGCTAGATCGCGCTTCGCCCAAACTTTTTCCTGGACCTTCTTTTCTTTCTCCAGGTCGTCGAGCATATTTCAGAAATTCTCGACAATCGCCTGGACGCGATGCTCGAATTGCGGACCCGTCAAATACTGGTAGAGCATTTGCATCTTTGTTTCCTGCCCTTCCGCCGCTTGCCGCGCCGTCCGCCGACGCGTGACGGAGGACCGCGCACAACTCAATCGCGTACGGCGGAGACACGATCAGAATTGTGAAACGAATTCAGCATCACGGACACTAATCTGATGAAGACTCAGTAGTTCAAATCTTCCAGGCTCCCGAGGTCCAACGCGGATTCTCTTGGTCAATCGGAAGGAGGCCTGCTATGGCACTTCGAATTACCGTGGATATCTTCAGCGGACGCGCTAATCCCGTTATCGAGGTCAAGGGTTCCGAGGCCGACGAGGTCTTGGGCCGGTTGAAGCCCGGGCGCAAATTGACGGGCCGGGAAGCAGCAGGACCTGAACCAATTCTCGGCTATCGCGGGTTGGTCATCGAACAAATCGGTGCCGCGTCGGGCGGCTTACCGGGGCAGTTTCGATATTTGCACGGCAATCTTTTTGGCGCTCGCCTTTCGCACGCTGCCGAGGACGAGCGCTTCGAAGATTTCATCTCGGCGGATGCCGGTCTTCTTCGGAGGCTTTCACTTGGAGAAGGCTTTCCCGATGTGTTTCGCAAGGAGGTTGCGCGATCTAGGAAAGAACGGGCCGAACACGAGGAGAAAGAACATCACAAACGCCGACACCACCATTGCGAGTGTGGCCCATTGTATGAGCCCGCTTGGTGGAATGTGCCACAACGTCAGCCCTTCAACAATTGCTATAATTATGCGACAAACTACCGAACGGACACTTTCGCGCAACCCGGCCTGGCGGCGGGATCCATGTACACCGCCCTTAATTGTTCGTCCGTAGGGCAGGCCGCCGTGAGAGACGACCTAATCAACACCCCGAACGCTAAGAACAAGTGTCCCAAGGAGGGCCATCTCGTTGCCCTGGTCATCTGGCCCGGCGTTGACTTTCACTGGTTCCGAAAAAGCCGCAACGGTTTTTGGAGCCACAAGCCGGGTAGCACTCCCGTCAGAAACGTGGATAACAGTAATCATCTGATCCCCGACCCGCGCACCGCCAACCGGGGACCGTATACGAACTTTTGTACTTTCATGGTGGTCATGCATGGCCACATCAAAATCAGATAATAAGTCGACGCAATGGATTGGTGGCGCGCTTGTCTTTTCCGGGCGCCCCGACCCAGTGTGGAGAGTTCCCGACGAAGCTGCCCGGGATTTGCAGAGTCTTTGGGCGGGCCTTCAGCCTTCAGTTGGCAGATTGCCTGTGGCCCCCGCTTTGGGCTATCGCGGTGCGTTTCTCCGCGATGCGGGTGGACGGGAATGGCTCGGCTACGGAGGTATCGTGACACTTAAAACAAAAGATGTCGTTCTGTCGCGGCTGGACCCGGCGCGTCAGTTTGAAAAAATGCTTCTTGCGACAGCGCCTCCCGCACAGTTATCTCCGGAGGTGATACGCGCTTCACAGGAGAAGCAATGATGACGCCCTCGTGTCCAGTGATGTGGAGAACGGCCACCTTCCGAACGCGCCGCAGTCTTCGAGCGAGGATACGCCGGCGTATGGGTGAGCCGGTAACTTCCACGTTCTTTCCGGCAACATGGGTTTTTCACTCCAACGCTGGGCGCCCCCCTTTCCTTTTTGCTTGGAATCAGTTGACGCTAGAACAAGGGAATGGCAAGGTCTCAGGCAGCACCAGGGTCCGAACGCCAAACCCACCAGGATCCTTAGCATGAACGCACGCAAGTCTTCGCTCATTTCCATCGCGATGCTGATGGTGTTGCCGGGAGGCTGTAAGCTTTCGAATCACTCCGTCCTCACGCAGCACAACAACTCCATGCGCACGGGCGCTTACTTGCTCGAAAAACAATTGACTCCTACGGCCGTGGACACGTCGACGGGTCCCGGCATGGCGCTGCGCTACTGGCGCCCGGTGGACGGCAACTTGGCCGCACAGCTTCTCTATGCGCGAGGCGTTTGGATCGGCTTGAAACGCAGGAGCGTCATCTACGCCTTCACGGATAAGAACATTGTTTACGCCTATGATGCGAACGAGGAGCGAGACCCCGGCACAAACCGAGGCTTGTTCTGGAGCCGTACCCTTCCGGTTGCGCCGAACCCTTCTCTTCCCGTTCCGGCCAATGGAGGCATTCTGGCCACACCGGTGATCGACCGGTCGTGCGGCAAGCTCTACCTTGTCTACGCTATTTCCAACGGGCTTTTTCCACCTGGAGGACAAGGCGACGGAAATCCCCTCTACGAAGTGGAGTATCACCTTGCCGCGCTGGACCTCGGCTCTGGAAATGTGCTCCAGGACATTGTGATCAGCGGGACCGTTCCAAGCAGTGTGCCACCGGGTCATGTGGATTTTGTGCCGCGCCGGCAAATCCAGCGCGCGGGGCTCCTCTTGTTGCGCAACCCGCTTGCACACTCGGAGCACACCGTATACGTGGCCTTTGCCTCGCGCTGGCATGAGGAAACGCACAATTACCACGGTTGGGTGATGGGATACGACGCCAAAACATTCGGCCCCCGGGGAGTATTCTGCAGCACCCCGGATCGGCGGCTGAACAGTGAGGGCGGTGGCATTTGGCAGGGTGGCGGCGGCCTGGCGGGCGACAATGGCGGCAACGTATACTTCAACACAGGCAATGGCCCCGGCTCCGGCAACGACCACGGCAACAGCATCGTCAAGCTGACACCAACCCTAAGCTCTGCTACGTACGGTCTTGGTTCTCTGTCTTTCAGCGCCGCTGCGGATGATCCCGCACACGCCTCCGAGTGGGCCAATAATGATATTGATTTGGGTGGCGGAGGTCTCACCGTCCTCCCGGACTCCTCCCGGCTTGTCAGCGGAGGCAAGACCGGCGTGCTGTATCTGATGGACCGGACTACGATGACCAAAGTCCTGTCCTTTGACGCCTTTAGCGTCAATCCTGCCAACGATGCTGATCCCGTCGGCGCGCGCTACCGTGATTGGGGCAGCGGGCCGCATCTACATGGCGCGTGGACCTACTGGCCCGTGTCTGCGACTCGAAGTTATGTGTACCACTGGGGCGAAAAGGATTTTCTGAGGCGCTTCGACTACGACCGCACGACGGGACAAATTAATCCCGGCAGCGTTGTCACCGGGGATGTCCTGGCCAAGCCGTTTCCCTTTATGCCGGGCGGGCTGATCTCCCTCTCTGCGAATGGCACCAAAGATGGACTGCTGTGGATTACGCTGCCGTGGGATAACGGCACTGGTCGTGTCATGGCCTACGATGCTCTGACGATGCGGCGGCTCTGGGACACTACAGTTCCAGCTACCGGCGTAAGTCACAACGGCCCCCCGACGGTTGCCGATGGCAGGGTGATCGTTGGCACCACCAATGGCAACTTCCTGGTATACCGCTTGGCGATCCCGCATTTTGTACCGCCAATTTATCCGCGGCCCGAGCCGGTCTTGCCCATGCCACCCGAACCAGGTCCATGGATCCGGGAGTATTTGGCCCGATTGGCGCCGGAAAAGGCGGTCCGCCTTAGCCCGCCCAATGGTCATCGAGCATTGTTCCTAGCTGTCGGCCAGGGCACCCTGGCTTACGAAGTCAAAAAAGTGGAGGGCGCTTCTTCTCCTCAGTGGGTTCTGGTCGGAATCACCGGCGACCTGCTGGACGACAGTGGCGTCATGCCGCACATGGCCTATCGAGGACTAGGTGCCGTACTGGCTAGCCCGGCGGAAGGTCTTTCGTGGAAATCACAAGAAAGCGGCGGGATGCGCTGGACGCCGGAAAGTTCTGTGGAAGCTCCGGAGAAGTCCGACGCCCCCTGGGTCCTTTTTCGGTCCGCGTCCGGCGATGGTCGCGGCCTCCTCAGCTACGTCACGTACGTCCAGCTGCTGGGCACATCCGGCGGCGCGCCTTCGGGTGCGGCTGCCCAGATAGGGCGCCGGATGCAAGTGCCCTACACGGGCAGGTACGCGTTTTATGTTGCGGAGGGCGGCACGCAGGGATCGAACAAAGCAGCCCCTTGAGCACGGGCCTTCGGGCCTAACGGACCTTTACAACCGGAACCTTTCCAGTACCACCGGCAAGAAACTTCTCTGCCCTGCGCTCGACTTCTCCTACAATCCTCCCGGATACGGTTCGTCGGTCCAGCGATGAGACACGTGTGGAGGAATTCGTGGCGTCGAGCGACAAGTTTGACCTGATCGTGATTGGCTGTGGCCCAGCTGGCGAAAAGGGTGGCGCGCAGGCTGCCTACTTCGGCAAGCGTGTCTCCGTCATTGAGCGCGCCGAGTATATGGGCGGAAGCTGCATCAACACCGGCACGGTCCCCAGCAAGACGCTGCGCGAATCCGCGCTTTACTTCTCGGGCTTGAAGCAGCGCGGCCTCTACGGCATTGACTACTCGCTCAAAGAGAATCTCACCGTCCACGACTTCATGCATCACGAACGCGAAGTGGTGGATATGGAGCGGCAGCGCATCCTGAAAAACCTCGTGCTCCACAACATCGAGCTTGTCCGTGGCCAAGCTGTCTTCGAAGACCCTCACACCGTCGCAGTTTCAGGAGCGAATGGCACGCGCCGATTGAAAGGCGATGTCGTCCTCATCTCCACGGGCTCCAAGCCACATCGGCCCTCGGAGATCGCTTTCGACGACATTCACACCTTTGATTCCGACACGTTTCTGCAGATGGACCGCATCCCGAGGAGCCTTGCTGTCATCGGAGGCGGCGTCATCGGCTGTGAATATGCTTCCATTTTCAAAGCACTCGGTGTCGATGTCACTTTGGTGGACGGCCGCGACCGCCTTCTTCCATTTCTGGACAACGAAATCTCCGACCGTCTGCACGACCGCTTGGCGGCACTTGGCATGCATTTCTGGTTCAACGAGCGCCCCGTCAAAACCGAGAACTCTTCCACTGGCGTGCGCTTGACAATGAAGAGTGGCAAGGTCCTCGAAACGGACGCTGCGCTCTTTGCCGCAGGACGCCGCGCTGCTGTGGATGGCCTCGCGCTGGAAAAAGCTGGCCTTGCGCTCAATGATCGCGGCTATCTCCCCGTGGACGAGCACTATCGCACCGCCGTTCCCCACATTTATGCCGCGGGCGATGTGATCGGTTTCCCCGCGCTCGCCTCCACTTCCATGGAGCAGGGCCGCGTCGCTGCTTGTCACGCGTTTCACCTCAAGTACAAAGAGCGTGTCGCTTCGCTACTTCCCATGGGCATCTACACCATTCCGGAGATTTCGGCCGCGGGAGAGACGGAGGAATCCTGCAAGGAAAAGAAACTTGGCTACGTCGTCGGCCGCGCGCTTTACGAAAATAATGCGCGAGGCCATATCACCGGCGACACCGCGGGTATGCTCAAGCTGATTTTCGCCCGCGCCGACAGAAAACTTCTCGGCGTAAGCATCATCGGCGAAAACGCCACAGAGCTCATTCACATCGGCATGATGGTTCTCGACAACGGCTTGACCATCGATGAATTCATCGAACAGGTTTTCAACTATCCGACGCTCAGTGAAACTTACAAGTATGCAGCGTATGATGGCCTAGGCAATCTCGCCGGACACAAACTCCGCGAAGGCTAACTTGGAGTGCGGCAGCCCACCTGCCGCCTTTGCGATGCAAAACTCTGGCAACAATTCGATGATTGAAGGAGCAAAATCGCCGACAGCCACTCTTCCGGTGATCGCCCTTTTAGCCGGCGCAATCTTTTTGGTTCTCAGTGTTTCCCCGCAATCTGCCGTGGCTCCCAAGAGCACACAGAGTTTCTATCTTGGCTTTGACCGCAATATTTATCCCGGTGACGCGGGGCTTCCGGTCCTTCGCAAAACCTTCACGTTCGCCAGTTACTGGCTCAGCCCGCCGCCCGGAGAAAAAACCAATACCTGGCGTGGAAAGCGCGAGCTTTTCCGCGCACAGGGTTTTGGTTTTCTGGTTCTTTACCGCGGTCGCGACAGCAAGGAGTTCAAAAATGTGGCGGGCGCTATTGCGAAAGGAGTCCAAGATGGAAAGAATGCCGCAGCCAACGCGAAGACCGAAGCCTTCGCTCCCGGCACAATCATTTTTCTCGATATCGAAGAAGGCGGCCGTCTGCCCGCTACCTATCACGCCTATCTTCACGCCTGGCACGACGAGCTCGCAAAAGCAGGTTTCAGCTCCGGCGTCTATTGCTCGGGCATGCCAGTCAGGGAAAGCCCTGGCTTGAGTATCACCACTGCCGATGACATTCGTGACAACGCCTCGTCACACGACTTCGTCATTTGGGCTTACAACGACGCCTGTCCACCGTCGCCCGGTTGCGCCTTCCCAGAAAACCCGCCTTCACCGTCCTCGAGCGGAATCGGCAATGCCACCGTCTGGCAATTCGCGCAATCGCCCCGCCGCAAAGGGTTCACCGCGCACTGCCCTGCAAAATACGCCCCCGATGGCAACTGTTACGCGCCGAATGACACCGCACACAAGTGGTTTCTCGACGTGAACTCTGCGACGTCCACCGATCCTTCCGGCGGTGCCAAGTGACGGTCTTTCCGAAAACAAAAAGAGACGAGCTTGCGCCCGCCTCTTTCGTCCTGCACTTCTAGAACCGGCCTTTAGATCTGTCCCATGCCGCCGTCCACATTGATTTCCACGCCAGTGATGTACGACGCATCTTGCGAAGCCAAGAACGCCACCGCCCCCGCTACTTCTTCTGGCTGCCCAAACCTCTTCATGGGCACCGTTGCGATGATTTCCTTTGCGAACTGATCGATGGCTTCCTTCGGAAGTCCGGTCCTTCCAAAGATGGGCGTGACGATCGGTCCAGGTGCAACCGTGTTCACACGGATGCCGCGCCCCACCAGTTCCGCCGCTGCCGTTCGCGCGAGAGAGCGCAGCGCTGCTTTTGTCGCAGCATACGCGCTGGCGCCCGCCGTGCCCTTGCTGTCCACTACGCTGGTGTTCAAGATGATGGAAGCGCCGTCATTCAGGAACGGCAGCGCCTTCTGGATCGTGAAGTACGCTCCCTTGATGTTGATGTCAAACTGTTCGTCGTACAGGCTTTCCGGAGTGTCTGCAAGCGGAGCGAACTTCGCGACTCCAGCGTTGACGAACAACACATCAATCTTGCCCAGTTTTTTCGAAACCTCTGCGTACAACTTGTCCAGTTCCGTGAGCTTGGCCACGTCCGCCTGCACCGCAACCACGCCGTTTCCAATCGTTTTCACTGCCTCATCGAGTGTTTTCTTGCTGCGGCCGGAGATGGCAACCTTCGCGCCTTCTTCCTGCAGTCTCTTGGCGGCCGCAAGCCCGATGCCGCTGTTTCCGCCTGTCACCAGTGCTACTTTTCCTTCGAGTCTCTTCATGATCGTCTCCTCTTTTTAAGTCGCCTTATTCGGAAGCCTTTTGCCGCTACTTGCCTTGTCCCGCTTCCCCGGCTTTCTACATTTCGGTAATTAGATGAACATCGAAGTATTCGGTTGCATGATTGTTTGGGCGGATTCTGTTGCCGGGGATCTCCCTGGCGGGAAGAGGAGTTGTCCGTTACACTCCGGGGGGAGACCCATGGACCGCGCTCAGGTGGAAAAAATATCGAAAGCTCTGGCCGACGAAACGCGCCTCAGGATCTTTGAAGCTATCTCCAACAACAGCCATATGAACTGCGGCGAGATCGTCTCGATGCGCGGGGTCACTCCGGCAACCGTTTCACACCATTTAAGAATTTTGAGTGAAGCAAGCCTGATCGACTGCCACCGCGAAGGACAGTTTGTTTACAGCCACGCTGTTCCGGAAACCATCAAAGCCTACACACAAGCACTGACCAAACTTGCTCGCGGCAAGAAGCCAGCGCGTCGCCGCTGATTCTTGGGATTTAGTTGGTGGGATTCCTGGGAAATTTGAAATAGGGAAGACGCACGCCCTCGTCCATGATTTGATCGGCGCGGATATTCGTCGGCGCCTCGAATCCCGCAGTTCCGCCGTTCGTTACGTAGTCATCTTGGTCCACGCCGTCGCCGCTTACACCCAATCCGCCGACGAGAACACCGTTGCGATACAAGCCCGCGCTTCCGGGAAAGAAAACGATCCCGCTCTTATTGGAATTCGTCGCCCCGCTCTGAAATCCCTGTGTACAAGGATTCGCCAGGTCCATCGCGTATAGATTGAAGAAGGGACCGGCATTCGAACCGTCGATTCCCGGCGGGTAAAGTGGCTGCGCGCCAAAACTAATCGTACGATTTGTTACGGCCGTTCCCATCGGCACACCGTTCAGATCGGATGCCGTTCGCGACGCGCTGTTAAAGTACACCATATTGCGCGCCTTGCTTGCCGCAACGTCAATGCTGAAGACCGTGGAATCCTGCATGCGCCGCAATCCAATGATGGTTCCGTCCAAATCCGCAACCGCGATCACCATCCGTGTTTTCGAACCCAAAGGCAATCGAATCGCCGCGCGTGTGTTGTTCGCCGTAGCTTCCGCACTGTTCAGAATCTGCGTCACGTCGCCTACGCTCAATCCACCCAAAGGCCCCGCGGACGGCGCAATCAAGTCGCCTTCGGGCGGCTGTCCCTGGCTGTTTGCGGGCGCCACCAAGAAACTTCCCGCCCCTGTAACCGGTCCGGAAGTAAACCCAGCGGGAAGCGATGTTTGATCTACAAACGGCAGCGCAATGCCGCCGATAAAAACCACTCCGGGTGCCGCGGGCGTCGGGCCAAAATTGTCACCCGCACCACCACGTTGTGTCGTGCTGCCAGTAAAGGCTGCATACTCCGCAACACTAAGATTGCTCGACGAAGTGACGACGCCAATTCCGCCGACCACAACATTCTTATAAAAAATGGGAACGCCGCCGGGATTCACCGCGGCTGCGTTCGAATCGTTAACGTCGGCTTTCCCGGTGAGGACTCCGAGCCCGAACCCGCCGCCCAGCGCCAGCGACGGAGGAATCCCGTTTTCGAATGCCGGGTTGTTGATCAACGTGCAGCCGCGATTCGTGTTTTCGATTCCGTAGAGATCGGCGGGCGGCTGGTTCGCCACGCCCGGCGGAAAATGAATCCCGCTGATGAAGCGCACCGTCCGCGAAGAGAGCGGTGCCTGGTCGTTGCTGAAAAAGGCTCCCGTCCGCGCCAGCGCTACGGCCACGTCATTTGCGTTTTGCGTTTGCCCGAAATTTCCCATCGCCGTGGCCGGCGCATTCTGCGTTCGAAACACTCCCAGCACAAACCCCGCGCGGTCTACTACCGCGACCACCATGTCCACATTCACGGAATTCACCGCCGCGGTCACAACATTTTGCACGTCGGCCACTTGCAGTGCCTGCACAGATGGAATGATTGGCGGCGCAACAGTTACGCTGCTTACGCTCCCGCATCCGATCAGCAGCAGCAACAGCGTCCCGGCAATCCCCAATGCCAAAGCCACGCCCAGCGCCAGCGTCCTCTGGCGGGTTTGCAGGGCGCGCCGTGATTCCACCGGCTTTCGCAGCTTGCGAACTGTTTTCATCGTGGAGTACATTTCTTCGTATCACAGACGTTTGCGGCCGCTCAACGAATTTGCCCCCCTCTTGCCGCGTACTGGTGAATGACCGAAGCGTCAGTCCGCGTTGTCGAATGTGTCTCTCCGCCGGGGAAAACTGTTGCTCGTTGCTTGTCGATATTGTTATCTAGTACGCGATTCCGATTTTTTCAGCAATTCATTCAGGCCGAGCGCATGAACTTCTCTTCTCCGCGGCAAGTGCGACGCGCGTTCTGCGCGGCTTGCTGTTTTTCGTTCCTTTTTTTTGCGCGCGGCTCTGCGGCTCCGCAGCAGCACCCTTCTTCCCCAGGGCAGAATCCCCCGTCGCAATCCCGCGAGCAGGGCCCGCCTACGCGCATCCCCCGCCAGCAGGCGCAAAACACAGCCGCGCTCGACGGCATCGTGCGTGATGCTGGCTTTTCCAATATCGCGCTCCCCGTTCCCGGCGCCGTGGCTATGCTGCGCAACTTGCAATCCGGCCAGCTTTTTTCCGGCACCGCCTCGGCCGAAGGTGTCTTTCGTCTGTTCCCGTTGCCGCCGGGTCCTTACGAGCTTCGCGTCGAAGCCAAAGACTACGCGCCGTTCGTTCTTTCCGATCTCGTTCTTCAGCCCAACGAAGTCGTGACCCTGGAAATCTCTCTCGTCACCGCCGCGGCCATGGAAGCGCGTTCCCGGCTCCCGCGTCTCCCCGAACTCGGTCCCGCGATTTCCGCCGAAGGGCAACCTTCCTTCGGCACGTATCGCGAGTTTCGTCATCGTCTCGATGCGGATCCCAACTACACCGAAAACATTTCGCCGGACGCGCTGCCCCCCGTCGCGGACGTCTACAACACCGTTCCGAACCGCTGGGCTCTCGAGCAACCTGAGTATCGCCGCTATTCGCAAAAGGGCGAGTTCATCTACACCAAGCCCCACTGGTACGATCCTTTCAATCGCAATCGCTTTAAGGGCGACGAGCCGATCTGGCCGGAGCTGCTCGGCCAGCAGACGTTCTTAAACATCACGGCTTCTTCCGAAACGTTTTTCGATGGCCGCCGCGTCCCTTCCCCCAGCAACGTCAGCGCGGAACGCCCCGGCAGTTCCGGATTCTTCGGCCAAGGCGAACAAGCTTTCTTTGACCAAACGCTGCGTTTCAGCTTTGATTTGTTTCATGGCGACGCTTCGTTCAAGCCGGTGGACTGGCGCATCCGAATCACACCCGAACTCAGCCTTAACGACCTAAGTGTTAGGGAGTTGGGCATCGTGGGTCCCGACCCTCGCAGTGGAACGAATCGCTTCGACGATCACCTCGGCCTGCAGGAAGCCTTCGTTGAAGTGAAACTCCACGATCTAGGGCCGAACTATGACTTTGTCTCCGCGCGCGCTGGCATCCAGCAGTTCAACGCCGATTTCCGCGGCTTCCTTTTCGTGGATGAGCAACCTGGGCTGCGTATTTTCGGCGATCTTCGTTCCGACCGTATCGAGTACAACGTCGCCTATTTTCATCTTCTCGAGAAGAACACCAACAGCGGCCTCAATACCTTCGACCGCCGCCATCAACAAGTTGTTCTTGGAAATGTGTACATGCAGGATTTCTTTTTCCCCGGCTACACCGCGGAGTTCGTCGCTGCGTGGAACAAAGACGATCCCAGCCTGCATTTTGACGACAATGGCTTTCTGGTTCGCCCCGCGCCGGTCGGCAAGGTGATCAATCAGAATCCCGGCGCCGGCCCGATTCTCCACGGCATTCGCGTCGGCTACTTCGGGTGGCTGGGCAGCGGTCATATTCGACGCTTGAACCTCACGCACGCTTTTTATCAAGCCGTGGGAAAAGATACGTTTAATCCCATCGCCGGAAAGCCCGTCACAATCAACGCGCAAATGGCTGCTGTGGAACTTTCTTACGATAAGGATTGGATCCGCTACCGAGTTTCGACATTCTACACTTCTGGGGATGCCAACCCTCGCGATGGCCGGGCCCGCGGCTTCGATGCCATCGATGATCTCCCCAACTTTGCCGGGGGCCTCTTCAGCTTCTGGAATCGCGAAGCGATTCGGCTTCTGGGTTCCGGCATTCTGCTGACTTCGTCTGGTAGCCTGATTCCTTCTCTCCGCTCCAGCAAGGAGGAAGGCCAGGCGAATTTCGTCAACCCTGGCATCTTCCTCGCGAACGCCGGCGCGGATTTCGACATCACGCCCAAGCTAAAGGGCTTTGCGAATTTTAATTTTCTCCGTTTCGAGCGGACGGAGCCGCTGGAATTTATTCTTTTCCAGTCCCCGATTCACCACACCATCGGTGAAGATTTTGGCGCGGGCGTCGAGTACCGCCCGCCACTGTCGGAGAATATCGTTCTCACCGGTGGCGCTTCCGCTCTTCAGCCCGGCCAGGGTATCAAAGACATTTATACGAGCCGCACACTCTTCTCGCTTTTCGGCTCCGTAAAGTTTACGTTCTGAGATGCGGACGTGATGACCAACGAATGCCAATCCGTCTCCTCTTCTCTGCGAGTCCTCAGCGCACTCTGCGTCTCGGCGCTATCTTTGTTCTTCGCACTCCGCTCCGCTCCAACTGCTTCCGGGGCTCGTTCATTGCAAGACGGGATGTCGTCTACCTTCCGCGGCCAGTCCATAGAAGAAGCCGACCGCAAATCCGCTGGCTGCATCTCCTGCCACACCCCGACCGATGAGCCCACCATGCACCCCACAAAAACTGTCCACCTCGGATGCACGGATTGCCACGGCGGCAACGTGACGATTTCCGTGCCACCCGGTACCGCCGCGAATACCGCGGAATACATTTCCGCAAAAGAGAAAGCGCACGTCCAGCCCCGCGATTCGTCATTCAAAAATCGCTCCGCGCTTCCGAAGCGCGCCTACACCAAGTGGCTGAAGGAATCCGTCGAGTACATTAAGTTCGTCAACCCTGGCGATCTGCGCGTGGCTCCAGAAACCTGCGGCGCGGTTGGCTGTCACGCCGCCGAAACCCGCGCGGTTTCCACCAGCATGATGACGCACGCCGGACTGCTCTGGGGCGCAGCGCTTTACAACAATGGCGGCTATCCTGCGAAAAACACGCGTTTCGGCGAAAGCTACGACCGCGACGGAAAGCCGGAGTCCATCAAGTCGTTTCCCAAGCCAACGCCGGAAGAGACGCGCGCCAAAGGAATCCTGCCGGAACTCGATCCTCTTTTTCGCTGGGAAACTTCGCAGCCCGGGAATGTTTTGCGCGTGTTTGAACGCGGCGGGCGCAAGAAAGGGGAGATTGGCAATCCCACCCGCGAAGAAGATCCCGGCAAACCGGATGACAAACTCAGCGACCGCGGCTTCGGCACGGAGCTTCGCACCGATCCCGTTTTTCTCGGCTTGCAGAAAACGCGTCTGCTCGACCCGATTTTGTCACTTCCTGGCACCGACGATCATCCAGGAGATTATCGCGCCAGCGGTTGCACCGCGTGCCACGTCATCTACGCCAACGATCGCGACCCGGCACACTCTGGAGCTTACGCGGGATTTGGTCACTCCGGCTTCAGCTCTTCGTCCGATCCCACAATTCTGAAAAATGAACCTGGCCACCCCATCAGGCACACCTTCACGCGTTCGATTCCGTCGAGCCAATGCATGATCTGTCACATTCATCCCGGCACGAACATGGTCACCACGTATTTCGGGCTCACTTGGTGGGACAACGAAATCGATGGCGACAAGATGTACCCGAAAGAGCAGCACAATCCCTCCGAGGAGCAGCGCTACCAATCCTTCCTGCACAATCCGGAAGGAGCGGCGGTTCGCGGGCTCTGGGGCGACGAGAAATTTCTGGAAAACCTTGGCAGCCCCGAATTCAACAAACAACTAAAGACTACGCAGTTCGCGGACTTCCACGGCCATGGCTGGGTGTTCCGCGCCGTTTTCAATCACGACCGCAAAGGGAACTGGCTCGATAAAGACGGCGAGAAAATCGCATTTGACGATCCGGCCCGCTTCGGGAAAGCCGTCCATCTCGCGGACATCCATCTCGAAAAAGGAATGCAGTGCAACGATTGCCACTTCGCGCAGGATAATCACGGCAATGGGAAAATCTACGGGGAACCGCGAGCCGCGGTCGAGATTGACTGCATTGACTGCCACGGCACGATTCGAAAGAAAGCTACTCTCACCACATCAGGCCCAGCAGCGACCGAAGGCGGCCGCCATCTGGATGCGCTGCGCACGCCGTGGGGTTTGCGGCGATTCGAATGGCGCGGCGATAAGGTGATGCAGCGTTCAATGTCTGAGGAAAATAAGGAATGGGAAATCGTTCAGACCGTTGACACGGTTACTCCCGGCAACGCGCACTTCAGCCTGAAATCCATGCGCGCCAAATTGCTGAACAAGGACGGCCTCGTTCCCTCGTTGATGCCAAACGACGACGCGCCCCTCGCCCATGCGAATAGCAGCATGACCTGCTATTCCTGCCACACTTCGTGGACTCCTACCTGCTTCGGTTGCCATCTGCAGATGACTGCCAACGCGCGTAAGCCCATGCTTCACAACGAAGGCCTGCTTACGAGAAATTACACCAGCTACAACTTCCAGGTGCTTCGCGACGATATTTACATGCTCGGCGTGGATGGCACAGTCACCGGCCATCGCGTCGCTCCCGCGCGCTCGTCTTGCGCGGTGCTGGTTAGCTCGCAAAACGCCAATCGCGAGTGGCTCTACTACACGCAACAAACTATTTCCTCGCCCGGTTTTTCCGGCCAGGCGTTTTCCACGTTTGTACCACACACCGTGCGCGCGAAAGAAACGAAGCAGTGCAGCGATTGCCACGTTTCCGCGCAGAACGATAACAACGCCTGGATGGCGCAGTTGCTGCTCCAAGGCACCAACTTCATGAATTTCATGGGCCGCTACGTTTACGTGGCCACGGGCAACAAGGGTTTCGAAGCCATCGCCGTCGCGGAACACGATGAGCCGGAAGCCATCTACGGCAGCGATCTGCAACGCGTAGCCTATCCGGACAATTACGAAAAATTTCTGGAGCGTCACCGCGAACTCAGCACCGCCGCGGAACATGCCGGAAACATTGTGGACATTCAGGCTCGCGGTGAATACGCCTACGCGGCCATGGGGTCGAGCGGTCTTCGCGTCTATGACATCGCGAACATTGATAACAAAGGTTTCTCGGAAAAGGTTTCGACCGCGCCGGTTTCTCCCATCGGCCAGCGTTTCTACGTTCCAACGAAAAATGCTCAGGCCCTCGCTTCCCCGACCACGCTCGGGGTCGATCCGCTTCGCCAGCAATTGCCGGAAAACGAGGAGCAGGCCATTCATCTGCTCTATGGTTTCCTTTACGTCGCTGACAAAGAAGAGGGGCTGGTCATCATTGGGGACTCAAATCTGAAATCGAAGAGTCCCGGCGTGGGCACGCTGCTCGACGGCAATCCCGCCAATAATTTCCTGAAACGCGCCTTAGCTTTCAATCCCGGCGGCGTTCTCACAGGCGCGCGCCGCATCACCATCGCTGGGACGTACGCGTACGTCCTCACGGACAAAGCTCTGGTGGTGGTGGATCTCGATGATCCGCTCGCTCCGCGCGTCACGGCCAACGTCGGCGCGCCGGCGTTGAACGATCCTCGAGGCATCGCCGTGCAGTTCCGCTACACGTTTGTAGCGGATCGCGATGGCCTCAAAGTCCTGGACGTCACAGATCTTTCCCAGCCCAAGCCCGTCGCAAACGCGCTCGTTCCCCTCGAAGACGCGCGCAATGTTTATGTTGCACGCACCTACGCCTACGTTTCGGCAGGCAAGCAGGGAATCGCGATTGTTGACGTTGAAAAGCCCGACGCGCCTAAGCTTGATCGACTCTTTAGTGCGGAGGGCCAGTTAAACGATGTGAACGACGTCAAAATCGGCATGGTCGCGGCCAGCGCATTCGCATTCGTTGCCGACGGGAAGAATGGACTCCGCGTTCTGCAAATCCTGTCTCCGTGGGACGACCCCGCGCACTTTTCTGGCTTCAGCCCGCGCCCGGCGCCCAAACTCATCGCCACGGCCCGCACACGCGGCCCCGCGCTGGCCATTTCCAAAGGCATTGATCGGGACCGCGCCGTGGATGAATCCGGAAACCAGCTTGCCGTGTTTGGCCGGCGCGGCGCTCGCCCGCTCAATCGTGCGGAAATGCGCTCGCTCTACATCCATCCGCGCACGGGGGGAGCTTACGTCGTCTCGGACGACGCCATCCAGCAACCTGGCTCTGCGCGGTCCTCATCCGCGTCCTTAACTTCTTTCACTTCCTTCTTCACTCGCGCTCGTGAGTGGTTGGATTCTCTTCACTGAGGGGGTGACCATGCAACGCCGCAGATTTCTATGCTCTGCTGTGAAAGCCGCCTCGGTCGCGGCTTCCTTTCAACTCCTTCCGCTCGAGTTTCGCGCGTTTCCCTTTGCGCAAAGCGCTGAGCCAAAAACAACTCCCAACAATCCTGTGCGGCCGCAGGTCGCGCTCACGATGGACGACCCCACGCTCTCGCTGGGCTCCGTCGTGAGATGGCAGGAAGCCAACGCCCGCATCCTGAAAGCAATTTCCGCGAAAGACGTCCGGGCCGCGCTGTTCGTTTGCGGAATGCGCGTAGATGAAGCCGACGGCACTAAGCTCATCACTGCTTGGGACCAGGCGGGCCACCTCATCTGCAATCATTCCTATTCGCATAAGTTTTATGGCGAGCAAACCAGCTACGCCGACTTCGCCGTCGATTTTCTGAAAAATGAAAAAGTGATTGCTTCCTACCACAACCGCACCGCGCTGTTCCGCTACCCGTTCTTGAAGGAAGGCGACACGGCGGACAAGCGCGACCGCTTTCGCGCTTTGCTCAAAGAGCGCGGCTACCGCGTCGGCCATGTCACCATAGATGCCTCCGACTGGTACGTCAGCCAGCGCTTTTTGGATCGCCTCGGGAAAGACCCGAAGTCGCCGATAGCTCCGTATCGCGATTACCTGATCGCGCATCTGCTGGATCGCGCGGCGTTTTACCGCCAGCTTGCTCTGGAGGTCCTCGGCCGCGACATTCGCCACACGCTGCTTGTCCATTTCAACCCGCTGAATGCGTTCGTCCTTCCCGATGTTATGAGTGCCTTCGAGAGGGCCGGCTGGCAATGGATTGACGCCTCGCTCGCGTTCGAAGATCCCGTCTTTCGCAGCGAGCCGAAAACGCTCCCGGCCGGCGAAAGCCTGGTCTGGGCGCTGGCCAAAGAGACGGGTCGGTTCGAGGACCGCCTCCGCTATCCCGGGGAGGATGACGTCTACGAAAAGCCGAAAATGGACGCCCTGGGCCTGTAGTTGGCTGCCGACGCCCAGTCCCACGAACACTTTTCTCAAACCCAAGGGCAACGCCGGGAATGGCCTGTCGGTCACGAATTCGCTTTGTATTCGCCCATGCTTATCTCTTTCTGTCTACGAAACTTGCCGCACTATGTTGCGTTCCGGAACACCCATCTCCTTTCCTTTTAACCTTTTATAGCTCCGGCACATCTAATCGAGGTATAATGAATCGTTCACACTTTTAACGCATAGCACCCATCAAAATAATTCGTGGGGCACCTGGGGGTAACGCGGGTATCGTGTTTGTAGAGAGAGTGCGGGAGGCTTCCCAGGGCGGACCCGCCAAAGAAAGGCAGCAACAGGAGTACTAGTACATGACTAAACAATTCTTACTGGCCAGCGATTTCGACCAGACGCTCAGCTTCAACGACTCAGGAGTCGTACTGAGCGAACTCATCGGCTTTAACGGTTTCCATGACAAGGTCAAGGGCCTGGCAGAGATGAACCTCGTCCAACAGGGCGCGGAGCTCAGCTACCTGATTCTCCATGACCCGGATTTCCGCCGCGTACGTCGCGAACACCTCGCGGAAACCGGCAAACGCATCCGCCTGAAGAACGACGTCGCGCTCTTTGCGCGCGCGCTCGAAAATCTTGCGGATGGCTACAAGTTTCATTTCAACGTGATCTCCGCAGCGCCGCAGGAAATTATCCAGTCGGCGCTCGAGGGCATCGTTCCGGCGAATCGCATCTTCGGCACGCGCTTTCGCTACAACGAAGCCACTGGCGAAGTGGACTCCATCATTCGCGCTTCGGCCGGCTGGGGCAAAATCACCGTGCTCGAGGAACTCCGCGCGACCCTGGGCATCAGCCACGACCAAATCATCTACATGGGCGACGGCAGCTCCGATATTCCTGTGATGATGCACGTCAATCAGTATGACGGGCTCACGATCGCCGTCTCCGAAGCCAAGTTCATCACACGCGTTGCCAAGCGTACCGTCATCAGCGATAACGCCATGAGCGTCCTCGTCCCGGTTCTCGAAAAAGTTCTGCGCTGGGACTCCGCGCGCATCCGCCGCTTGTTCGCTTCCTACGGCTTGACCTTGCTCGAATGGGACAAGATGCGCACCGACCGCCTCACCATCCAGGATTCCACCGAGCACGTCTCCGTCGCCGCCGCGGCGCAAATCAACGCTCCCTCAGGCGCGTAATCATTCCCTGACATTAGGGCGGCCCGATATCCACTGGGCCGCCCTTATTTTTTCTGCTTGCACACGTGCCGCCTGGTTTCGGCCGCGCATCTTCTTTCTGCTATCCTTTTCGTTTTCCGGAGGTGCTCATGTCCAAGAAATCCATTCTCATGCTTGTAGGCGATTACGTGGAAGACTATGAAGTGATGGTCCCCTTCCAAGCGCTGTTGATGGTGGGCCACACCGTTCACGCCGTCTGTCCTGGTAAAAAATCCGGCGAGTCCGTCCGCACCGCCATTCACGATTTCGAGGGCGACCAAACGTACTCCGAAAAGCGCGGTCACAATTTCACTCTCAACGCCACTTTCGATCAAATCAAGCCGGAAGAGTACGACGCCCTAGTCCTGCCCGGTGGCCGCGCTCCCGAATATATTCGGCTCAACCCCCGCGTCATCGAAATCGTCCAGTACTTTTCAAAAACCAACAAACCCATCGCATCCATTTGCCACGGAGCGCAAATTCTCGCAGCTGCCGGCGTTCTGGAAGGGAAGAAGTGCAGCGCATATCCCGCAGTCGGCCCGGATGTCACCCGTGCAGGCGGCACCTACGTCAATCTCGCCATGACCGAAGCCATCACCGACGGAAATCTCGTCAGCGGGCCGGCCTGGCCCGCCCATCCTGCCTGGCTCGCGAAATTTCTCGCCGTCCTCGGAACGCGCATCGAGCTTTAGAGAATATTTCTATTGTTGTTGCTGCTGTTGGTGGTCAAAGGCCAAACTCGACGCCCCATTCAACGGTTTCGAACGAATCACCATCACCGGCGGCAATTCCTCCGGCTCGGGCGCATCAATCGGGAATACAGACACAAGCACGCTCAATTCGCTAGCCGCTTCTCCCTTGTACACGCCGCGCGTCGGCGGAACATCGGCGTAATCTCGCCCCACGGCAACGCGAATATGCCGTTCACAGCCCGGCAAATTGTTCGTCGGGTCAAACGCCACCCACCCCAGCTCCCCCAGATAAGCCTCCACCCAGGCATGCGTAGCGCCGGCCGGCGACCGGTCCTTCACTTTGTCTTCATGGTACAAATACCCGCTCACGTACCGGCACGGAATTTTCAGCTGCCGCACCAGCGCGATCATAATGTGCGCAAAATCCTGGCAAACGCCCCGTCGCGCCCGCAGCGCATCATCAATCGGCGAATCCACTTTCGTCGTGTTCGGAGCATACTCGAAGGATTCATACAGCTCCGTATTCAACACCTGCAGCAATTCCAGCGGATTCCCCTGCCGCCGAAGCTTCAATTCGGCCCTTAATTTTTCCAGCAGTTCCGTCGGCCGCGCGTACTGGCTGGGAAGCAGCATCTCCCAGTAATCCCCCTCCGCCACGCGCGCATCGAGCTCCTCCCAACTGCACGCTTCGCTCGCAACGGGCGGTGCTGTCGGCTGGACCTCCACAATCGCCTGCGCAGCCACTTCCACGAGCTCATGTTGTCCCGGAATATCAAAGTGGTGCACCGCATTCCCAAAAAAATCCCGGTACATCATGATGCTAGCCCGCGGGCTCACGTCCAGCGAAAACGAAAGACACCGCTGCCGCATATCCGTCCGCGGCTGCAGCCGAACCTCCATCACGCTCTCCCGCACCGCCGGCTCATACCGAAACCGCGTGATGTGCCGCACCGAATACGCCATATCGCTCCGTTCGAAAAACTACGACGCCATCTCCGATTCGATCGGGTAATCAAAATAAATTTCGTGAATGGCGCTATGAATCGCCGCGCATTCGCTCCGCACATTCTCCAGGTAAGCGTGCGGCCCCCGCGCCATGATCTCCTCGATCTGGCTGAAGCTCAGCTGCGCCCGCAGCCTCCCCGCAATGCGCGTCGGCGATTTCTCCCGCCGCTCCGTCAAATCCCCGATGACGTGCAGTGCCGCATTGATGCGATCCACCGAAAACCGCACCGAATGCGGAAACTCCGGCGTGAGAATCAGAAACTCCGCAACGCGCATCGGCCGGATCTCCGCTGTATACGCTTTGCAATACGCCTCAAACGCCAGGCAGCTTCGCAGCAACGCCACCCATTCCAGGTATTCCGCGCTTTCCACCACTTGATCCGACGGTTGCGCATTTCGCTTGAAATGCGCTTCCATCAACGAAGCCAGCGTGTCCGTCCGTTCGACGTACCGCCCCAGTTGAATGTATTGCCAGCCCTCGCCATGGCTCATCGTCGCGTCGGTAATTCCCTGAAAAAGGTGTGTGCCCTCTTGCACGGCCCTGAAAAACCCGTGGGACTTCACCATCCAGGCTTCATCCGGGCTCGTCTGCATCACATTCAGGTATAGCCGGTTCAGTTGTTCCCACATTTCCGAGCTGCATTGTTCCCGCACATGCCGCAAATTTTCTCTCGCCGTCGCGATGCACGACACGATCGAGGACGCATTCGTCCGGCTGAAAACCAGCGCATTCATCAACTTCGCCGCGTCCACCGCACCCTTCGCGCCCGGCGCATGCAACCCTTCCAGCAAAAACCTCCAGCGCCCCGCTCCCGTTTCCGGCGATTGATCCAGCCACAACTGCAACTCCACATCCACCAGCCGCGCCGTATGTTCGGCGCGTTCCAGATACCGACTCATCCAGTACAAGCTGTCGGCCACGCGCGAAAGCATCCCGGCCTCCCGCCGGAATGTCTTCATGAAGTAGTTTCTTGGAGGCCTCATCGTTCCCATGTTCTTTCAGCCTGCTTTGCGTTCGAAGCTCGCGATTTTCGCCACGCGATCTTCACCGTTGCCTTCGCGCAACACCCAGGTATCCTTGCTCCCGCCGCCCTGCGAAGAATTCACCACCAGCGATCCTTTTCGCAGCGCCACCCGCGTTAACCCTCCAGGCACCAGCGTCACTTTCTCTCCCATCAGGATGTACGGCCGCAGATCAATGTGCCGCGACTCCACCTCCCCATCAATCAGGCACGGCGCGCAAGACAGAGACAGCGTCGGCTGCGCGATATAGTTCCTCGGCTCCGCCAGAATTCGCGCGCGAAATTCCTCCCGCTGCTGCTCTGTACTGTGCGGCCCGATCAGCATCCCATACCCGCCAGATTCCCCCACCGCCTTGACCACCATTTTTTCCAGGTTTTGCAGTACGTGATTGCGATGCTTGCCGTTGGTCATCAAGAAAGTCGGCACGTTGGGCAGGATAGCTTCCTCGTTCAAATAAAACTTGATGATCTCCGGCACATACGCATACACCGCTTTGTCATCCGCCACACCCGTCCCAATCGCATTGGCCAGCGTCACGTTTCCCGCTCGATACGCGTTGAAAAGCCCCGGAACACCCAAAATAGAATCCGGCCGGAAGCACAACGGATCCAGGAAGTCGTCATCCACTCGCCGGTAAATCACGTCCACGCGCCGCAACCCCGCCGTGGTCCGCATATACACCACGTTGTCGTGCACCAGCAGGTCGCGCCCTTCCACCAGCTCGATGCCCATCTGCTGCGCCAGGAAGGTATGTTCGAAGTACGCGGAGTTGGACACGCCAGGCGTCAAAAGAATCGTCGCCGGATCTTGCCGGTACTGGCAATTCTCCGGCGTCAAGCTACGCAACGTGGCCAGCAGCACTTGCGGGTAATGGTCCACCGGCCAAACGCCATAATCCCGGAACATCGTCGGGAATACGCGCTTCAGCACCTTGCGGTTCGCCAGCATGTAGGAAACGCCGCTCGGCACCCGCAGATTGTCTTCCAGAACCGCGAAGTTTCCGTCCGGCAAGCGCACCAGGTCCGTCCCGCAAATGCTCACATAAATGTCCCGCGGCACATTCAACCCGCGCATTTCCCTCCGGAAATGTTTGCAACTGCAGACCAGCTCCCGCGGCACAAGCCCTTCCGAAAGGATGCGCCCCTCGTGATAGATGTCCCGCAGGAACATATTCAGCGCCGTCAAGCGCTGTGTCAGCCCCTTCTCGATTTTTGCCCATTCGACGCACGGAATGATCCGCGGCACCAGGTCGTTCGGAAAAATCTTCTCCGTCCCCTCCTTGCTGCCGTACACCGTGAAGGTTATCCCTTCGTGCAGGAACGTCAGGTCCGCCGCCTGCTGCCGTTTCAGCAGCTCCTCTTGCGGCAGCCCCAGCAGCGTGCGATGGAGCGCCTGATAGTGCTCTCGCGGCACACCCGGGGCGCTGAACATTTCGTCGTATGCGGTCTCAAACTGGTAGCGGACAAACGAGGGTTGCAATCGACTTCGTGAAGGTAACGCCGTGGCGGTCATCGAACTTTCCGCAACCCGGCAGGTGGCCTGGTCGCCGCAGGCCGCTTAGTCGGACGCACATTCCCCCGCTGCCTTCAGCGGGTCGGAGACCCTCCAATCTAGAGGCCAGCTCAGGTCAAGTCCAATTGAATTTCCCGATTCACTCGATGATATTTTTCGCTGCAGTGCCCTCTCGGAAAAACGTGGGTCTGCTCTTTCTAAATTTCGCGCTTGAGGCGATAATTTCCTGTTCGGCATCCCACGAAAGGGCGACCTTTAGACTCATGGCAAACGGCAACACTAAAAAAGGCGTTATCGGTATCTTGACCGGAGGGGGTGACGTTCCCGGTCTCAACCCCGCCATTCGCGGCGTTACTCTCCGCGCTATCCGCGAGGGCTACCAGGTTATCGGCATTCGTCACGGCTGGGCCGGCCTCGTGGACATGGTCCGCGAGAAGGATTTCGACAATACCGACAACTTCTTCCTCCTCGACGAGGAAATCGTGGATCGCGCCGGCCGCACCGGAGGCACCTTTCTCCATTCCTCCCGAACCAATCCTGGCCGCGTCGCCAAGGCGAACGTCCCCGCTCATCTGAAAGACAAATTCACCGCCGAGAAGAACGACCTCACGCCCGAGGTGCTAAAAAACCTTGCTTGGCTCGGCATTGATACCCTTATTCCCATAGGTGGGGATGACACGCTCAGTTATGGCGTCCGGCTACACAAAGAGGGCTTCAAAGTCATCGGTATTCCCAAGACCATGGACAACGATGTCCCCGGCACGGACTACTGCATCGGCTTCAGCACCTGCGTCACGCGCACAATTCAAATGGTCAATAGCCTGCGAACCTCCGCGGGCTCCCACGAACGCTTCATGGTCCTCGAAGTGTTCGGACGCTACGCCGGTTTCACGGCCATGCTTCCCACCATGGCTGGCGCCGCCAATCGCTGTGTCATTCCCGAATTCAAATTCAACATCGAACATCTCACCGAGTTGCTGGTCGCCGATCGCCGCAAAAATCCCAGCAAATACTCGATCGTGCTCGTTTCAGAAGGCGCCATGTTCGAAGGCGGCGAAATGGTTTTCGAAGGCGATGCGGCCGATGCCTTCGGCCACAAAAAACTCGGCGGCATCGGCGATATCGTCGCCGAAAGAGTCAGAGACATCTCCGCAAAATTTAACAATGGCAAGAAAATCGACGTCATCGCCCAAAAACTCGGCTATCTCGTGCGCTGCGGCGACCCCGACGCCATTGATTCCATCGCTCCCATGGCTTACGGCAATCTCGCTCTCGATTTGCTCCTGAAAAAAATCAGCGGCCGCCTCGTCGTCCTCAAGAACGGCCACTACGACAACATTCCGCTCGAAACCGTTACATCGACGAAAAAGCTCGTCAACGTCAAGGAGCAATACAATACCGACCGCCTCCGCCCTCAATATGCCAGCTTCGAAATGCGCCCCCTCTTCCTGATGACCAACGAGATCCGATAGTTTCGCCGGTTCGTTTGCAAGCGCGGCTGTAACTCACCCTTCAGGGGTGAGCCTTTGCTTTTTTCATCACAACTTCAGAATCCAGATCTAATGGAAATACCGCGTGATGGAATAAAACGCCACCAGAAAAACCGTCACCAGTACGACCGCCGAATTCCTGGCACGGTTAGGCTCCTTCTTTTCATCCAGAAGGTCGCCAATCGAAGAACTGAGGAAAAGGACTTGCAGCCCCGTGAGGACGCTCGCCGCCACTTCCACCAGCGCAAATTGATGAAACAAGGCGACGACGAAAATCGCACCGCTGATCACCGCGGCCACCAGGCTCATTAGAATTGTCAGCAAGTGTCGTTTCATCTTCGGCCCAGGCATTACCGCTGTAGCCGCATTATGCCACTCTTTCGAACTGCTGAACCACGGTGGCGTAGCATGTCCTCCTCAAGCTGCTTTTTCCGCGCGCACCCATGCCAGCAGCTGTTCTCGAAGGGTGTTGACGCTATTCGTAATCCGGTCCGCTTCGACATTCGCTAGCGCGTAACGCTCCGCGTGCGGATCGCCGGATTCCAGTAACCGGTGATGCTCCTCGCGCAAATCCGGAAAGTCGTTTGGGTGTGCGGGCGTGCCTCGAAGCGCCGCCGCGAGCAGCAAGAGGGTCTTTTCCACGTCCGTCGCGAATGTGAGGAACGCTGGCCGCACCGGGACCGCCGCCGTGTGCTGCCAGCCTGCGTCCAGCGACATCACCGCATGTATAAAGCGGTGCGAGCTCGCGAGCAGCGCGTTCAACTGGTTCATCTGTTCCGCGGTCGTACCCGGCTCGGCGCTTAACCGGTCCATCGAAGCTTCCAGGTTCGAGCGGGCCCTGCGGGCGGCTAGACGCACGCGATTCAAATCGTCCGCATTGGCATTTCCGCTCCGAAGATAGAATCCCACGAGACCATGAAAGTAGTCGCGGTACGCATCAAGCATTTGCGCGATTCGTTCAGAAACGCCAGTGCGCTCCCACGTCGGCCAGGCCCAATACGCGAGCAGTGCCAGCGCGCCTCCCGCTGCGGTATTGATGCCCCGCGCCCAAATCAATTCGCTCGGGGAAACGCCGGTGATGGCAATCAAAAGCACAATCAGCGCGCTCACCGCCACGCCAAAAATTCCATAATTTGCTGGACCAACCCATCGGAGTAGCAGCGTGAATACAAAAATGAGAATGATTTGCGTAGTGATCGTAGCCGGGAAAAAGCGAAAGAGCGCGGTAGCCAGGAAGAGCCCGACGATGGTCCCGGCGATCCGCAAAAGGCCCCGGCTGAACGTGGTTGTGAACTCCGGCTTGAGTACGAGAACAATCGTCATTGGCAACCAATACGAACGGCGCCAGTAGAAGCCGCGCTCAAGAATGTTGCCCAGCGCCACCATCGCCGCCAGCCTCAACGCATGACGAAACGCCGACGATTGCAGGTTCAGGTTTGCCCGCAGCGTGGCGATCTTTCCGCTGAATCGCAGCAACAACGGCTGCCGTGCTTCCTGTTTTTCGAAAGCGGCTTGCCCCATGGGAGTGGCGTTCGCCGCCAGCTCGACCGCGGACCTCAGCTGGCCGTTGAGTGCATCCATTTGAATTCGTGCGTCCTTGGCGACAGCGGCCAGGAAGGAAGCCGGCATGCTCTCCGTCTCGCGGCGCAGCTCGCCTGTAAGTGTTTCGATCGCGCGAAACAACTCACCCGACGTGGCGGCGGGCGTTCCGGAAATGAACGATTCGCCGATCGCGCGCAGAATCTGCGCGGCTTTTTTTAAATAGTCATCGAGAATTCGCACTGCGGCATGCGACGAATTCTCGCGGCTCAGCCGCAGATGCAGCCGCGAGAGCATCAGCAAGCTGAGGCGGACACGTTCCGCTTGATTTAACAGCGAACGATAGCGCACGGCTTCCAACGCCGTGTCCCGGTCGAGGCCAGAAAGTGCCTCCTGCGCCTGCGCACTCTCTAGCGTGGCGGGAGGAGCGGAAGTGGGAAGGACCGGCTGTTGTGCCGCGCGCGCAAGTTCGAGATAGACATTGGCTAGCGCGCGCCGCTCGGGCTCGTAGCGGCGGACAGGCCAAAGCGCGATCGAGAGCGCGGTTTGCAGAAGGCCGCCGCCGAGCGCGAGGTCGCTGGAGACCACAGCTTGATGCGGTGTGAGGGGCTGCGCGGCATAAATCAGCAGCGTCACCAGGCTGATCACCCCCAAATCAGCCGCCGTCGTGCTGATAGCCACCAGCATTCCGGCGAAGAAGGCCCACAGCGTGGCTATGATCACTGCGGCCACAATGTGACTTCCAGTGAGCCCGCCAAGTAACACGGCGAGGGCGCACAGGGCGCTTGAAGTTAGCATTCGTTTGGCGCGCTGCGCATACGGATCGCTCCCGTCGGAATAGGACACGTTCAGGGCTCCGCTGGCGACTACCACCCCGCCGCGCGGCATATTGAGCGCGATGCCAACGATAATCGGAAGCACCACGCCAACGGAATTTCGAAGTGCTTGATAAGGTGAGAGTTTCGTACGGTCGAAGCGCCTGAGCAAGCGCCAAAAGGCGCGCGCCGCGCCTTCATGCTCCACTGGTGATTCTGCGGCCGGCGAAGCAGATGGCTGTGAATCGACTTTGGTTTCAGTAGACATCAAAAAGCCAGTTTGAGGCTTCGCGCTCCGCACGCGCTCTAATTGTAGCGAAGGATGCATAATCTTGTTCGGCTGGGCCCGGTTGTATCCGAACAGCCCAGCAGCACATCCAAGGAGAGGAAACTTTCTTGCGGAACTTATGAATTCACCGTTGAGAGGCGATTTTTATGCAAAAACGTCATCTTGGTAAGAACGGACCACTCGTTTCGGCGATGGGACTGGGATGCATGGGCATGTCCGAATTCTATGGAACCCGCGACGACGCGGAATCGATCGCCACCATTCATCGCTCCATCGAACTCGGCATCACCTTTCTCGACACCGCCGACGTCTACGGCTTTGGCGACAACGAAATTCTTGTTGGCAAGGCCATTCGCGGCATTCGCGATAAAGTTTTCCTCGCCACAAAATTCGCCATCGTGCGCGACAAGTCCAATCCCGCCGTCCGCGGCGTGAGTGGTAAGCCCGACTATGTTCGTGCCGCCTGCGACGCCAGCCTGAAACGCCTCGGCGTCGAGCGCATCGATCTGTACTACCAGCACCGCGTGGATCCAAACGTTCCCATCGAAGAAACCGTTGGCGCCATGGCCAGTCTCGTCAAAGCCGGAAAGGTGCAACACCTCGGCTTGTCCGAAGCCTCTGCCGCCACCATCCGGCGCGCTCACAAAGTGCACCCGATCGCCGCCTTGCAAACCGAATACTCCCTTTGGAGCCGCGACCCCGAAGACGAAATCCTTGCCACCACACGCGAACTGGGAATCGCCTTCGTCGCCTACAGCCCGCTCGGACGAGGCTTCCTGACCGGCCAGATTAAGCGCTTCGAAGATTTCGCCCCCGACGATTACCGCCGCAACTCTCCACGCTTCCAGGGCGAAAATTTCGATAAAAACCTCGATCTCGTTCGCCGCGTCGAAGCCATCGCCAAAGAGAAAAAGTGCGCCCCTGGCCAACTCGCTCTCGCCTGGCTCCTCGCCCAAGGCGAAGACATCCTCCCAATCCCCGGCACAAAACGCAGAAAGTATCTCGAAGAAAACGCCGCCGCGCTAAATGTCGCGCTCACCCCAGAAGATTTGAAACGCATCGATGAAGTCGCCCCAAAGGGCGCCGCCGCCGGCCCGCGCTATCCCGAACACATGATGCAGCTAGTAAGCCGCTAAGCAGTTGAAAAATCCGCAATCGCGCTGAGCTCCCTGGCAATCCACTTCCGCTCCGCGCACATTTCTATCGCACATCGTTCGAGCGAATTTCACCGTGAATCTCTCCCGTTCGCAGCGCCGGCAGCGTAAATGTCGGCGTCACTTCCTTCCGCTTCGACCAATCGTGGTACGTGTGGCATTCGAAGCACCGCGACTCCGCATGCTCCGCCCCCGGCTCATGGCACTTCTGGCAAGTCGCAATCCCCGGCAACAAAATGTCGCTGCTCTCCGTGCTTGTCTGCGCCTTCTCATGGCAACTCACACATGTAAATCCCGTATGCGCTGAATGATCGAATTTCGCATGCGGCATCCATCGCGTAATGATCTTGGCTGACGCAACCGTCGGGCGCAGCCCGGATTCCGCAACAACACTTCCCGCTTGCCCATTTGGCCCGCGTCCGCTGATTTGCGCGTTCGCCGCTTCCCATCGTGCAATGCTCGTATCCTGAAGAGCCGTCATCGTCAGCGTGTGGCATTGCGCGCAAGTCTTGCGCCACAGCAATTCCTCCGCGATTGCTACCTGCTGAGCCACCCACTGACCGGGCGTCACGACGCGACTGCTCGGCGGCAGCCTTTTGCCGGTCAGTTCGCGGTCCGGGTTTTGCATTTCGCGCAACTCATTCGAATGTGCCGCAATGTACGCCGCGAATTTCTGGCGCAGAAATGTGTCAATCACCTCCGGTGTATCGTGCGGAACGCCTTCCTCGAACCTCTTGTCGAACGCCAGTGAATGGCAACCAGCGCAAGCGGTGGCAAATTTCACTGGCGCCATCAATTCGCGCCCGCTCATCGGCCTGCTCGGTTTCAGTGTCGTAGACTCTTCTGGCGGCGAATTTTCAAGATCTCCCCTTGCGTACGTCGGCGTGTAGCTAGCAGATCGAAAATCAGCATACGCCCATGTCGCCGAAACCACCGCCGGCCGGTGGCAATCCCCGCACACCAGATTGACGATCGGCCCATTCGGCCCCCGTCGAATGGGCTTCATGTGGATGCTGTGATTGAGTTTGATAGTTCCCGGATCGCGCGCACCGTCCCGCAGCGCCGCGAACTCCGGGTGCCCATCGTCGAAGCTGTGTACATGCGATGCGAAATGCACCGCGCCGCCGGTCGCTTTCAAATCCGCATGACATTCCGCGCAGCTCTGATTGCTAGCCGCGCGAAGATTCACGCGCCCGCGATGTTCCATGTGACAAGCAGCGCATTCCAGCGATCTCGTCTGATTCGCGTGATGAATAGGCCCGTCGTGACACGCGAGGCAAGCGTTGTCAGCAGCCTTCGCGGAAAATGCCCCCGCCGGTTGCGCATGGCACGCCGCGCATTCTTTTTCCAGAACGGCATGCGGTTCGGAAAGCCGCCCGCTGCTGTAAACGCGCGAGTCCTTGAACATCGTCCGTTCCGCAATCCACAAAAGCGCCAGCAAAGGCAACAGCGCGCTGAGCCATAACTTCGCGCGCTTCATCGGTGTCGGCCTCTTGAAATAATTGAGGTCGATCCGCTGCGCCAGTTTTTTCGTTGTGCGTGTGCGTGCCACGTTTTCCTATTAGAAGCGCAGCGCCATCACCGCGTGAACCGCGCCAAGCAAAATCAGCGCGAGCGAAAGCGGAATATGCACCAGCAACCAGCCATGCAGCCAGTGATGCAGTCGCGCCTGCCGCTGCAGCTGCCGCGCCTCGTCGCAAATATCCGCAAGGTCGTCGAGTGACGCGCTCGCCGCAGCAGGCAGCAGTGTTTGCAATCTCGCAAACGCGCTCGCTGCCTTCTGCGCATCTCCGAGCCGCTGCCCGCCCCGCTCCGGATGGTCGAGAAACAACCGCATCTCCTGCAAATAGAAACAACGCAGCGGCGCGCTCTCCTCCTCGCTCAACAAAATAATTTCCGGCGCAGACGCAACAGCCGCGCTAGCTCCCGCACTGACCGCCGCCGACGTCCTCAATGGTACGGCAGACGCGGCAATCGCGCGCAACGCCGTGAACCCACCTGCGCGCCGAACCTCCCCGTCCGAACGTTTGCTCAGCCCGATCGGCCCGCAGACCGATTCGACCGCGCGATCCGCTTCTTCGCACAGCAGCGAGCGCACATGCCCGATTTCGTCATAAATCGTTTCGAGCGGCGCCTCTGCAGTCATCACCCGCGGAATGTAATGTTGCAGCACTGCGCCAAACACACCGCTAAAAACGGTGATAATGAGCAGCCACATCAAAACCCGCGTGAGTGTCCCGCCAAAATGAAATCCCCCATGAAATAAAATGATCGGCAGTGCCAGAAAACCCAGCCAAAGATGCCCGCGCATCCAAGCCTGCGCGCGCCCAACCCGCCAAGTTGGAACGCGCTTCCGCGCCCCAAGAAGTGCCGCGAAAATCATGAACGCGAAACCGATGACGCCAAAAGTCACGCCAATCGCGCTGCCACCGCGCGGTCCTCGCGGAGAATTGAAATCATGGACGACGTAAATAATCGCCGATGCCGCGAGAATCGCGAGCGACGCGATGGCCCAGCCGCGTTGGGTCTTGTCCATTCTCATTTCGCGAGGCCCTGCCCAAGCATTTCGGCGAAAAATGTTCTTGGATCAACGCGATGCGCCGCGTCGTGCGGGCACGCATAGACGCAGCTCGGCTCTTTCAAATGCGTGCACAAATCGCACGACGTAGCCTTTTGCTTGATCGCCGCCTTCTTCCGCCCAGCGCGCTCCGGATCGTCCACCATCACTTCGAACGGGTGCAAATTAATATTTCCGTAGGGACAATTCTGCGCACACAGCCCGCAGCCGATGCACCAGTCCTCAATAATCACTTCCAGCGAATTTCGCCTTCGAATCGAGCCCACCGGGCAGCCCACCATGCATAGCGGATCGCGACACTGCCGGCAACTGGTCGCCACAAGGTATTGATCGAAGCGCAAACCATCTCGCACCAGCCGCGTAATGCCATCATGCGCGTCGGCGCAGGCATTCACGCAAGCATCGCAACGCGTGCAATTCTGCAAATCCAGAATCAGCAAACTCTGCGCTTCCATCAATCCTTGCGACAAAAACTGTTCAATGGGAACGCTGTGAACCATCTGCATGCGCTGTTGATTGGCCGCGAGCCGCTCCGCCGCAACTGCTTCGAGTCCCGTTCGAACGCTCGGAGAACGCGCGACCATGTCGCGGAAATCGTCGCCAGAAATGCGAACAAGCTCGACGTGGTCCAGCGCGGTGCAAGTCGCCGTTCGAATTCCTCCACCTAGCAACCCAATTTCCCCAAAATAATCGCCGCGCGAAAGATACGCGAGCACGATCTCGCCACCCGGGTAGTTTTCCGAAATCTTCACGAAACCAATGCGCACCAGATAGAAACTATCCGCCGGCTCGCCCTGCAGCGCGATGGTCTGGCCCGGAGCAAACCGCTGCAATTCCACGCTTTCCTTCAAATGTTCGATGAAATCAGCCGAGAGATCCGCGAACATCGGCACACCACGCAGATGATTTTCCAGAGCCCGGCGCCGGTAAGTCTGATCGAGCTGCGCGCGAAACGTCTTGTTCTTAAGCATGATGTCCAGAACATTGCGCAGCATTTCGAAGGCAACCACGTCCGATTCCGCAATCACCGTCGCCGACCGCGGATAAAAATTCATGCACGTCATTTCGCCAAAAAGATCACCAGGCCCAAGTTCCGCAACCGGATTGCCATACGAAAGGTCCACGGAAGCATCAATCGGAATCGTTCTGTCCCGCGTTTCCTCCTCGCGCTTGTCTTCTTCACGCGCTACGAGCGTGCTGGTAAGCCGCTTGAAAAATCCTTTGGCCCCGCCCTGCGTCTTGACGTGCGCGATGGGCGTGGAAATGGATACTTTGGCTTTGCCTTCAAGAATGTAAAACGCCGTCGACCCGAACTCTCCTTCGCGGCAGATGAGCTCGCCCTTGCGAAAGCGCCGCTTGACGATGGCGCCGCGATTGAGCTCAAGAAATGTTCCAGAAACTCCCTTGAACACGGGAATCTGCAGAAGGTCTTCCGCTTCGAATCCTTGCGCATCGGCGCCCGCCGTGATCGCCGTGCCGACGACACTTTTGTTGGTCAGCGCGCCCGTGGGGCAAGAAACCATGCACTCGCCGCAAGAAATGCACGTGGAATCGCCCATCGGTGAATTCAGATCGAACGCGATGCCCGCCGAATATCCTTTGCCCATGCGCCCAAGAACAAAGTTGCTTTTCACCTCATCGCAGCCACGGATACAGCGATCGCACAGAATGCAAGCGTCGTGATCCACAGCGATAGCCAGCGATGAATCATCTTTGCCACGCGCAACGGTGCGCTTCGCAAAACGTGGTTGAGAAGCCCCTGCCGCTTTCGCGTGCATTTCCAATTCGCAATCGCCCGAATTCTGCTGGCGCACGCAAGGCGAAGGATGATCGGACATCATCAATTCCAGTAGCGTCTTGCGCGCGTTCAGAACTTTCTCCGAATTGGTGACCACCTTCATCCCGGGCTCGACCATGCGAACGCAGGAAGCGGTGAGCACGCGAGCCCCCGTGTCCACCACACAAAGCCGGCATACGCCCACGGGAGTCTGGTTTTGCAAGTGGCAAAGCGTGGGAATATTGACGCCATTCATGCGCGCCGCGTCAAACACGCTCGTGCCCGCAGGCACACGCACGACTTTGTCGTCCAGCGTGATGTCCACCATTCCCGGAGGTGTAGCGGCAGTCGTCATATCAGGGACGAATCCCAACGCGCTGGACTTCTCCAGCGCGAGCAGCAGCCGTAAAACAAATCCCGCTCGCGCATTGACTCTTTAAAACATGCGCGTCAATTTCCGCGCGAAAATGTTTCAGCACGGATTGTATCGGTGCGGGAACAATCTGCCCGAGCCCGCAGATCGACGTTAAGCTCATCGCCTGCGATAATTCCTCAAGGAGCCCAAGGTCCGCATGATATTGCGATTCAGGCAAGCCCCCTTGTGTCCAGCGCACTAGCATATCCGTCATTTTTTGCGAACCCACACGGCAGGGAACGCATTTGCCACAGGATTCATTCCGATAAAAGCGCACCGCGGCCAGCGCCATGTCCAACATGCAAGTACTGTCGTCGCACACAACGATTGCACCGGAACCGAGCATGGAGCCGGCTTCGGCCAGCGCCTTGAAATCCAGCCGCACATCCACCATCGAAGCAGGAAGATACCCTGACGAAGGCCCGGACGGCGCAAACGCTTTCAATTGCCGTCCGCTGCGAATTCCGCCCGCGTGTTTGAAAATGACCTCGCGCATTGGCGTGCCCATGGACACTTCGAAAATGCCCGGCCGGGCCACGTGCCCGCTGACGCCGACAAATTTCAGCCCGCGCGAGCCCCCGGCACCCTGTGCGGCAAACCAATCCACGCCCCGCGCAAGAATCTGTGGCACATTAATGAAGGTCTCGACGTTGTTGATGACCGTTGGCTTTTGCCAGAGACCTGCTTGCACAGGGAATGGTGGCTTGTTCCGCGGCTCCGCGCGATGCCCTTCAATCGCCTCCAGCAGCGCGGATTCTTCTCCACAAATGTATCCGCCAGGACTGACAAAAACTTCCAAATCAAACGCGAGCGGCGTCCCAAGAATGCTTTTTCCCAGCAGCCCCGCGCGATAGCAGCGTCGAATCTCCTCTCCGAGAATTTCTTCTTGAAGATGATATTCGTGCCGGATATAGAGGATCCCGCGCTTTGCGCCGGCGACGAGCCCCGCAATGATCATTCCCTCGATCAGCAAATGGGCAAGATGCGTCATGATAAAGCGGTCTTTGATCGTCCCCGGTTCACTCTCATCGGCGTTGCAGACGACATACTTGAGCGGGTCAGCCTCTTTTCGCACCAGATCCCACTTCATACTGGTAGGAAATCCCGCCCCGCCCATGCCCCGCAGTTCGGCTGCCTTTAGCTGCGCGATAACGTCGTCGAACGCCCGCGATTGCGCAAGCTTTCGAACGACGCCATACCGTTCGTTTTGCGCCGTGCCGTCGCCGTAAGGATCCGCCTTGCACTCCACGCGCGCCTGCTCCGGATGCGGCTCATGAATGTCTTCCCCACGCATAGCGCGGCGCGCGATCTGCTCGGCGTGCTCGCCGGTCACATCCGTGAAAATCGCATCGTTGATGGATACAGCAGGAGCGTGATCGCACCGCCCCAGACACGAGACATCCCGAATCTGTACGTCCTCCGAACGCGACCCCGCAAATCGTCGCTGCATATCCGCGTGAAGCTCGCATGCGCCGTTCAATCGGCAGCTCATGTCCGCGCACACGCGAATCTCCGCTTTTGCCGGCGGCACAAGGTGAAAATGGGGATAAAAACTCGCGACACTATGAAGCTGGTACAACGGCGTCTGGGTGCGTTGTGAGAGGCCCTCCAGTTCCGCTTTCGGCAGGAAGCCATAGCGAAGCTGGATGGCCCGAAGGTCGTCGAAGATCACGGCGCCCCGTCTCGCGAGAAAAGCGCCGTCATGCTGCGACTGCGATGCGCGGCGCAAAGTGGCGTGCTGAATCCCCTGCATACTACTGGCAGGGACGCGCCCTGTAAATAGCGCCCCTTGGGCTTTTCGCGCCGCGCAGCGAAAAATACAACTCGGCCCGTTGACTTCTCTGCGGCGCAAACGATATAAGCAAACAGATTCACCGGCACACCGAATGCGCAAAATCTCCAACCTCTGCATCGTCCGCGCTGTCCTCTGCACATCGCTGATGACTCTTTCGACGACGCTTTCCGCTCAGAATGAGCCCATCCGGTACATCGGTCCGGGTTCCTGCGCAGCGACAAGCTGTCACGGCAGTGTGAAGCCCATTGCTGGGAGCCGAATTCTCCAAAACGAATATTCGACGTGGATCATTCAGGACAAGCACAGCCGCGCCTACCAGGCACTGACCGGGGACATCGGCGAACGCATGGCGCGAATTTTGAAACTCGGCGCGAAGGCCGAAAATGCGCCGAAGTGCCTTGCGTGCCATGCGCTGAACCCGCCGCCCGAGCAGCGCGGCCGCGCATTCGAAATCTCCGAAGGCGTCTCCTGCGAGAATTGCCATGGACCCGCTTCGGCATGGCTAGGTCCGCACACCACGCGTTCGTGGCCACACGAAAAATCCGTCGCGCTGGGAATGGCCGACACGCGCGACGTGATTCATCGCACCGAAAAATGCCTTGAATGCCATCTCGGAACGAAAAACAAATTTGTAGATCACGAGATGATCGCCGCGGGCCACCCGGATCTCTATTTCGAACTGGACTCCTTTTCCGCAGTGATGCCGCGCCACTGGAAAGTTCCGCGCGAATCCCAGCCGGGCAAACCCTTCGAAGATGCGGCTTGGGTTGGCGTCCGCGAATGGAGCACCGGCCAAGCCGTGCAATTGCGTGCTGCGATGGAGCGCCTGACCTTCCGATCTAAAAGCGAACGCTTCGACAAAAAAGACGTCTGGCCCGAGTACTCCGAACTTTCCTGCTTCGCGTGCCATCATGCGCTTGGACCGTCGAAAGACAGCTGGCGCCAGGAGCACGGCTACGCCGGACGGCGTCCGGGCGATCCGGCGTGGAACAGTTCCAGATACATCGTCTTTCGTTTGCTGGCGAAACAGATCGATTCGGCGAACGCACAGGAACTGGACCAACAGCTGCTCTCCGTTTCCGGCGAAATGAGCAAGCTCCATCCCGATCGCAACGCCGTTGCCTCAGCCGCCTCCGCCGCCGCACCGCTAGCCCAGCGAATCGCGGAACGCCTCGCGACCATGCAATACGATCAAGCCGTTGCGTTACGGTTGCTGCAAAGTATTTCGGGAGACGCAGAAAATATCGCGCTCGCCGACGAGCGCGCTGCCGAACAAGCCACCATGGCCATGGATTCCCTCTACATCGCCTACAGCAAGGACGCCAAGCCCGCCAACGCCCCCGAAGTCCGCGCCGCTATCAACACCCTCTTCCAGCAACTCGAAAATCCCTCCGCCTACAACGCCGATCAGTTTGCATCTTCTCTTCGACGGATCCGCACATTGCTTAACTAAGATCCAGCGCTTGCGGTAGAGTCGTGAGTCCCATGCCTCATCTGAACTGTCGATGAATCGATTCGAAACATGGTTCTGCGGATCTCCGTTTTGGCGGTATGTCACGCAGCGGCAACTTCTGCCTTGGCTAGTCGAAGGTTCGGAACTCGGCGAGCATGTGCTGGAACTAGGCGCGGGGCCCGGCGCGGCCACGAAGGAGTTGAGCCGCCACGCAGCACGCGTGACTAGTCTCGAATACGATCACGCGTTTGCCGCCAATCTTGCCGCGCGTGTGAGCGGCACAAATATCAGCGTGATCCAAGGAGACGCAGCGGCCTTGCCGTTTCCGGGAAAAACCTTTTCCTCCGCAGTTGCGATTCTCATGCTTCATCATTTGCGTTCGAATGAGCAGCAGGATCGCGCCTTCGCCGAAGTCTTTCGCGTACTCCGTTCCGGCGGAGTCTTCCTCGCATTCGATATTCAAGACGGGTGGTTGCACCGAGTGGCGCACATTCGAAGCACGTTCGTGCCGGTAGCACCCGCGACGGCATCCGCGAGGCTGACAGCAGTTGGATTTTCAGACGTGACCATCGCGCTTTGGCGCGGAGGCCTTCGAATCTGCGCGCTGCGCCCGCGCGAAACTTAACCGCTTCCAGCACGCGCCGCGTTGACGCAGCGCGAATGCGGGCTTAGCATCGTTAGATGGCGCGCGCCACCCCCAACAAATTTCCTCCGGGACCGAACGACGGACTCAATCGCTGGTCGTTCGGGCCGCTCAATGCGAATCCGCTCGAATACTTCATGAAGCTCGCGCGCGATTATGGCGACGTCGCGGGAATGCGCGTCCTGAAATTCAAATCAATTTTCATCAATCATCCCGACGCGATTGAAGACGTGCTTGTCACGAATTCCCGCCGATTTACAAAAGGAAAGGTCCTTCGCGCGAACCGGCACGTTTTTGGCGAAGGATTATTAACGAGCGAGGGAGAATTTTGGCTGCGGCAACGGAGGTTGGCGCAGCCGGCGTTTCACCGCGCGCGCGTCGCTTCTTATGCCGCGACGATGGTGCAGTATACACAGCGCCTGCTCGAAGATTGGCGGGACGGCGAAGAGCGCGACGCGCATAAAGAAATGATGCGGCTGACACTGCAGATTGTGGGAAAAACTCTGTTCGACGCTGACGTTGAGCGTGACGCGCGCGAGGTCGGCAAATCGCTGGAACTGTTGCTCGAAATCGGGGCCGATTTTCGCCGCACGATTTTAATTCCGCACTGGGTACCCACGCCAACGAATCTGCGTGTGAAAAGAGAAGTGGCGCAAATCGAAAAAATCCTTTATCGAATTATCGCGGAGCGCCGCGCTTCTGGCCGCGACGCCGGCGACCTGCTCTCGATGCTTCTTGCGGCCCAGGACGAAGACGGTTCGAAAATGACCGACAAACACCTTCGCGACGAAACGATTACTTTGTTTTTGGCGGGACACGAAACCACCGCCAGCACACTTTCCTGGACGTGGTGGCTGCTCGCGCAAAATCCCGCAGTCGAAGCAAAGCTGCATGCTGAACTGGATTCCATTCTCGGCGGCCGGCCTCCTTCGTTCGACGATTTGCCGAAACTTGCTTATACCGGGCACGTCATTACGGAATCGCTGCGGCTCTACCCCGCCGCGTGGGGGATGGCCCGTCTTGCCGCCGAGGATCACGAAGTCGCCGGGTACCCGGTAAAAAAGGGTATGGGCGTGGCCATGGCGCAATGGGTCGTTCACCGCGATCCGCGGTGGTATGACGCGCCAGAAAAATTCCAGCCGGAACGCTGGGAAGGCGACTTACTGAAACGGTTGCCGCGGTTCGCTTATTTCCCGTTTGGCGGCGGGCCGCGCCAGTGCATCGGGAATTCGTTCGCGCTGATGGAAGCGGCGCTGATTCTCGCGACGATTGCGCAGAAGTTTCGATTGCGGCTGGTGGCGAATCATCCGGTGGTGCCGCTGGCGTCCATCACGCTGCGGCCGCGGCACGGAGTGCGCGTCCTGCTGGAAAGCCGCCAGCAGCGCGGTTTGCGCGACCGTTCGATCAGCGCACAATCAGCGGTTGCGGATTAGTTTTTCCTTTCGTGGCAGAATTCGTAAAAGCTTGGCGCGAAGATTCTCAAAAACGTTTCGCTTCAAAATAAAATTCACAAAAAATTCGCTCTAAAATTCTCCAAAACGTTTCGCTGCAAAACACAATTCAGTTACTTCTCCGCGGTCCATTTATTTCTCCGCAGCGAGGGGCCCGAGCTCGGTGCGGGTTTGCACGACGCGGAGAATGGAATCGCGCGTGACCATGCCAACGACATGGGACACCCCTTCGCCGGAATCGCTCACCACCGGCATCTGATTGATGTCCGTCGTGAGGAGCCGCTCCAGCAAGCGGAGCAGCGGCTCGTCGGGCGAGGTCCACAGAATTTTCTCGCGCGGGATCATGGCGGCCTGGACGGAATTGTGTGCCCACTCCTCGCGTGGGACGGCGTTCAGGGAGTGGACGTTCATGAGTCCAGAGAGCCGGTCGCCGGTAAGAACGATGTGGCAGCGGCGGCCGGTGCGCAGCACTTCCGAGCCGTAGTCCTCGAGCGTGATGTGGCCATCCACAGTGGGAACTTCGTGGCTCATCACATCGGCGGCGCTGAGGCCGGCCAAGTTTGCGCGGATGGCCACCTGCGCGACGCTCTCCTGGGCGGCGTTCAGAAGGAACCAGCCGATGAAGGCGGTCCAGAGGCCTTGTTGCACGTAACCGTGAAAGACTTCCCAGGCGCCTCCGACAATTAAGGCGTAGGCGATGATTTTTCCACTGGACCCCGCGGCGCGCGTCGCCTTCTCGAAACTCTTGGTCGCTCCCCAGACGATGGCGCGGAAGATTCTTCCGCCATCCAGGGGAAATCCCGGCAACAAATTGAAAACGGCGAGCATAGCGTTCGTTTGCCAGAGCCAGGTGGCCAGAGCTCCGACCGTCTGGCTGTAGGGGAAGAGCTTGGTCAAGCCGAAGAAACAGGCGGCGAGGAATCCGCTGGCCAGCGGTCCGGCAATGGCGATGTTGAATTCCTGAATGGCTTTGGAAGGATCGCGCTCGATGCGCGCCAGGCCGCCGAAGAGAAAGAGGGTGATGGAGAGTACGCGAATCTTGTAATGCTGGGCCACGACGCTGTGGGAAAGCTCGTGGAAAAGCACCGAGGCGAAGAAGAGCAGGCTGGTGACGACGCCGACGGCCCAATGCTGCGTGACCGACCAGGCTGGATGCTGCTCTTTGAACTGCATGGCGATGATGTAGGTGATGGCCGCGAAGATGAAGATCCACGTCGAGTGGAGGTAGATGGGGATTCCGAGAACTTTGCCGATGCGTAAGCCTGATCCGCGGTTCATGTGGGAACTCAAGATTAGCCTAGCACAATGCGTTGATGGGAGCGGGGCGGGAGGAATCAGAAACAACTGGAAGCGTCCCAAAGGTCGATGCGTCTCAGAGTCTGCAGAAAAGAACCTGCCACCCCATACCCCCCTTACTTGGATGAATGTCAAAACAAAGGGGATAGAAAATGGGCAATTTGTAAGTGGTTGAAACGAAAGAGTGGGATGTTTTTTGATCGTTCGGCTAAAGGGTGACGCGCCTACGGCGCTGTAAGAGTGGCCTGCCTCCCCGACCGGAGAAGAGCACCGTCAGGAGTGACTGTACTACGAAGACGAATGCGGGGATCGGTGCTGGGGTGAGTCTGGAGCGACACGACGTGTAGCGGGGGCCACAGTTTTTTGGGCGGGTTGCTTCTGTAAGTCGTTTATTATCAATACATTGAAATCGGTCACGAGCGTGCGATTTACCAAATCGCAAGATTTGGAGGTTCGTCATGATCGCTTTGCTGCATTTTGCCACGCTGGTGGTTACCACGATGTTTGCGGGGGCGGCGGCGGTGGGATTGAACTGGATGCTGTTGCGCGGGGCGTTTTGGATGATGCGGCCGGCTACGGCTGGGCGGGTCCCCGCAGAGGACGGAATTGGTGCGGGGGACGGTGCAGTTGGCGCGGGCGTATTCGACGACGCGGTGAGAGGGCGGTGGTATGGGCACTCCATTGGCTGGCGCATGGACGGCCGGAGCGGAAAAGCCTCAGGCCTGAAGGCTTGAGCTACAGGATTTGGCCGGAGTGAAGAGCACGGACAAAACGGACAAAAGTGTCTGTGCTACTGGCTCTGGAGGTGGAACGGAAGGGAGTTAGGCGATGGTGGCATTGAAATATTTGTTGACGATTGTGGGGGCGGTGCTGTTTGGGAGCGCGGGGGCGTTGGTGGCTTATGACATTTTTCTTTCGGAGCAATTGAGGCGGTTGTTGTCGCGGGGGAAGACGGAGGAAGACGGCGGGGAGGTGGGTGCGCTGGCTCGGCGCCCTTTCCGGCCGGTGCGCTGGAGGCTGGCGCTGCAATTGGTGATCGCGGGCGCGCTGGCGTTCCTGATTACGGAGAGCGTGGTGGTGATTCCGGACGGAGCGGCCGGCGTGCGCGTCAGCCAAATCTGGGGCGCGCGGCCCGGTACTTTGTATCCCGGCGTGCACGTGGTTACGCCGCTGGTGGATTCCGTGGCTATCTACGACACGCGCGAGCAGGTGTACTCGACGCTGGTGGCCGAAAATCCCAAACAAAAGGGTGACGTGCTGACGGTGCAGGCGCGCGAAGGGCTGAACATCGGGCTGGCGGTTTCCGTGCGCTACCGGCTGGACCCCAAGCGGCTGGATTCGATTCACACGAATCTGCCGCAGCCGGTGGGGGAGCAGGTGGTGGCCCCTGTGGTGTCGACGATTTACCGGCAACTGGCGCCGAATTACATTACGCGGGAAATTTTTGCGACGAAACGGGAGGAGTTGCGCACCAAGGCGGCGAACGCGATCACTACGCGGCTGGCGAGCGACGGGATCGTGGTTCGCGAAGTGTTGCTGCGCGACTTGAAACTACCCGAAGAGTACGCGAAGGGACTGGAAGGACTTTTGCTGAAGGAGCAGGAGAACGAACGGCTTGGCACGGAGACGGAGATCAAGGGCAAAGAAGTGAAGATTGCGGAGCTGGAGGCGGAAGCGCAGAAGGCGCGCGAGGTGAAGCAGGCGGAAGCGCAGGCGCAGGTGCGCGTGCTGCAGGCCAAGGCGGAAGCGGACGCGATGCAGTACACGCTGCCGCTGAAACAGAAACAGATTGAACAGAGCAAGCTGGAAGCGGAGGCGCGGAAGGAGTCCACGCTGCAAAACGCGGAAGCTGCGGCGCAGGCGAAGATTATTGATAGCAAGGCGGAGATTGAGCGGCAGAAGAATCTGGCGGACGCGGAGGCTAATCGGATTCGCGTGACGGCGGATGCTGACGCGAATCGCATCCGGGTGACGGCTGCAGCGGATTCCGAGCGGATGAAGTTTGAGGCCGCGGTGCTGAAGTCCAATCCGATGCTCATTCAGAAGATTATTGCGGAGCGGCTGTCGGACAAGCTGCAGATCATGATGGTGCCGATGGACGGGAAGAATTTTTTCGCTAGCGATGTGATGCGCTCGGCGTTTTCGGGAGTGAACAGCAGTTCGGCGGATGATGGGCCGGAAGATGGGACGCCGACGGCTTCGGCTTCGGCGCAGAAACGGCAGCCGAAAAGGCCGTAGGCGATACCGAGATTTGCACAGGCTAAGAGCCTGTGCTCCTGGGCTCCGCTAGCCAAAACCCCTGTGGGTGGCGCGGGACGCGACGCTGGAAAGGAGGAACAATCATGAGTCGGAAGGCAAGCACCGCCGCGCTTGACCAGATCAGCGAGAGATTGTTCCTCCGACGGCATCGCGCATCGCGCTACCCGGCTAGCGGTTTGGAAATCGAAGCAGCGATCGAATGAGGAATGCGGCTGGATGCCGCGTTGCAATGCAAAAAGGCCGGTTGTTCGCCGGCCCTTTTTGCTTGTAAGCGAGAACTGCGATTTGAGAATGGGTCTTTATTGCTTCGCTACCGGATACTTCGGCCTTGGCGGAATTGGGGTGTAACTCTTCAAAGCTTCCTTGGCTAGTTCGATGGCTCTTTCAAGTTGCGGATCGTGGCCGGCGACAACGAGGTCCGGGCGCTGGGGCACGACGACATCGGGATCGACGCCGTGCTGCTCGACGACCCATTCGCCGCCGTTGTCGGTGCTCCAGAAGCCGAAGCCGGGAGCGGTGACGAAGCCGCCGTCGCGCAGCGGCTGGAAGGTTCCGATGCCGACCAAGCCGCCCCAGGTGCGCGTGCCGACGATGGGGCCGATTTTTTCGCGATGGAAAAACCATGGGAAGGCGTCGCCGCCGGAGCCGGCGAGTTCGTTGACGATCATTACTTTGGGGCCGTAGATCGCCACTGGCGGCCAAGGAATATCTTTCGTGTCGCGCGGCGCGACCACCGCTAGCAATTGGCGCTTCAGTTTTTCCGTGTAGAAGTCGGGAATCTGGCCGCCGGAGTTGTCGCGTTCGTCAACGATGATGCCGTCCTTATCGAGCTGCGCGGTAAGCTGCTTGTCGAAGGCGATGATGCCGGGGATGGAGGTGTCCGGCACGTGCATGTAGCCGATGCGGCCGCCAGTGGCCTCTTCGACTTTGCGGCGGTTCGCGTCAATCCAACCGAGATAACGCGGGCCACTTTCGTTGGGGACAGGTTTCACGGTGATTTCCCACGCGCCTTCGCGGGACGGTTTGCTGTTGATTTTTAGCGTGACAAGTTTTCCGGCAAGGTCCTGGAAGTAGGAATACACGTCCTGATTCGAAAGCGCTTCCTGCTCGTTCACGGCGATCAGATAATCGCCGGCTTTTACTTTGAGGCCAGGCTCGGTCAGCGGGGAGCGCGTGGCGTCGTTCCAGTTTTCGCCGGGATAGATTTTCGTGATTTTGAAATATCCACCGTCCGGTTCGAAATCGGCGCCCAGCAAGCCGACGGTGACGTGCGGCTTTTGTGGTTGATCGCCGCCGCCCACGTAGGTGTGGGAAGTGCTCAGCTCGGAGATCATTTCGCCGATCAGATAGTTCAAATCGCTGCGGTGTGCGACCCACGGCAAGAGTGCCTCGTAGCGCTCGCCGATTTTTTTCCAATCGTGGCCGGTCATGGCGGGATCCCAGTAGAAATCGCGTTCGATGCGCCACGCTTCGTGGAACTCCTGGCGCCATTCTTCACGCGGGTCCACTTTTACTTGCATTTCGCCGAGGTTCAGCTTGCCCTCGCCGACTTTGACTTTGCCGGGCGTAGCCTCGACGATGCCGAAGACGGGCCCGGCTTTGTAGAGGACCTTTTTGCCATCTTTGTCGAGGTCGTAGCCGTCAATGCCTTCGAGCAGGGGTTTGTCCTCGCGTTTCACGATGTCGTAAACGTGGAGCACGCCCTTGGGACCCCGGTCGTTGGTGCCGAATTGCCGCGCTTCTTGCGGCGTGGCGAAGTAGAAGAATTTTTCCTTGCGCGCGGCGAGGCCACTGAGGATCCCGGGAGCGACGGGCACGGGCGCGATGCGCGAGCTGATGCCCTCCAGGTCAATTTGAATGGGTTTTACCGGCTCAGGTTTCTTCTCCTCTTTCTTTTCGTCTTTCTTTTCATCTTTTTGTTCATCACCCGACTTGGCATCGGCCTTCTTGTCGTCCTTCTTATCTTTATCGTCTTTCTTCTCGTCCTTCTTTTCGTCGGCAGCTTTTTCCTCGTCGCTTTGTGGCTTGAAGGGAGAGGCCTCATCCGCTTTCAGTGTGAGAGCGAAGACGCCGTCGGTCGTGTAGTAGTTATAGCGCTGGTCGAGCTGACCGATGCTGGGATAGAAGTAGCGCGAAGAAATGAAATAGAGGTACTTGCCGCTGGGATCGAAGACCGGATTCGTGTCGTTGTAAAAGCCGGCGGAAACTCCGATGATTTTCCTGGTGCCGAGCGAATAGAGGTAGACGTCGCTCGAACCACGGCGATGCGGTTTCGAATAGGCAAGCCAGAGGCTGTCCGGCGACCAGCTTCCGTCGGTGATGTCGCCGTAGCCCGCCTCGTCCACGAGGACTGGCTTCTTATTCTCGACACTGACGTACCAGAGCTTGTGCAGTTTGTCCCAATAGAGAAGCTTCTTGCTGTCCGGCGACCAAACCGGGCCGTAGCGGTAGATGCCGCCGTCGGTGGTGATGCGCGTTTCCTCGCCGCCCATTTGCGGGCGCGTGTAGAGTTCGTATTCGCCCGTCTTGTCGGAGAGATAGGCGATCCATTTGCCGTCCGGGGACCACGCGGGATTCAGTTCATGAATGCTCGAATGTTCCGTGGTCAGTGTGCGGATGCTGCCGTGTTCGGCAGGAACGGTGAAAATGTTGCCGCGGGCTTCCATGACGGCGCGGGCGGCGGAAGGCGAAACCGCAAAGCCGCCGATGTGTTGCGCGACATTCTTGAACTCGGAACGCGCTTCCGTGTCCTCTGCGCGCACGACGATGGGGAGATTGCGCGACTTGCCGCTGGAAATATTGTATTCAAAGAGCAGGCCGCCGTTTTCGTAGACGATGGCGTCGGGTCCGAGACTCGGCCACTTGATGTCGTACTCTTTGTAGTCGGTGAGCTTTTTCGTTTGCTTGGAGCCGAGGTCGTAGCTGTAGAGATTCATCACGCCATCACGGTCGCTGATGAAATAAATTGCATTCCCGTGCCACATGGGGAACATGTCCATTCCGGTGGACTTGGGCAGTTCTTCATAGGTGTTTTTCTTGAGATCGTAGATGGCAATGGGCAGGTTCCAACCGCCGTGGTAGCGCTTCCAGGTACGGAATTCCTGGGAGGTTTCGATGTAGGCGACTTTGTTGCCGTCGGGCGAAAACGACGTTAAATCGCCGCGCGGAACTTGCAGGGGCTTGGCCGTGCCGCCTTGTGGAGACACGAGGAACAGCTTTGTGTAGCGGCCCGGGGGCGCGCTAAAGCGGTCCGAGCGGAACAGGATGTTTTTGCCGTCGGGTGTCCAGCCGAGGACGATGTCGTTCGAAGGATGAAACGTCAGGCGTTTCGGCTCGCCGCCTTCCGCCGAAACGACGTACACGTCCGGGTTGCCGTCATATTCGCCGGTGAAGGCGATCCATTTCCCATCAGGTGAGAACTTCGGAAAAAGCTCGTCGCCCACGTGCGAGGTGAGCCGGCGCGCATTGCCGCCTTCGCGCGAAGAAACCCAGAGATCGCCGGCGTAGGCGAAAACCACCTTGTCTTTCGAGATATCGGCAAAACGGAGAAGCTTTGTGGGTCCGTCTGGCACCTGGTCGGCGGTTGCTTGTGCAGGTGCTTTCGCCGGCGTTGCCGTCAGGCATACCACTAGTGCCAGACTCAGCCACAATAAGATGTTCACTCGCATGGGCATGGGCTTCATTCCGTTCGCTCCTGAAGATGGATTCCCGGGAGTACCTGGCTTCCTACAGGGACGGCTGACCGGGGCAATTCGTTTCGCTTGTATTAGATACTGTCTTTGGTTCGGTAAAATTCCTTTGCCCGAAGCTTTCAGCCACAACGCCGCGGAAAAGGTCCAAGAGCCGCTCCGACCTTGTTTTGCAGCCGTGATATCATCAACCCGGAACCCCGTGTCCGCCAAGCAAAAACTGTCCCCGCCGCCCCCGCTCGGCTCTATTCTTTCTTGTCTTGCTTTGGGATTCGCGCTCCTTTTCGCCCCGGCTCTCGCGCGCGCGGACTCTCTTGAGGACGCGGCGCGAGCGCTGGCCCGCAAGGTAGCCTACCTGTTGAACTCTCGCGAGGGGGTCAACGTTCGTGTGCGCAATCTCTCTTCGCTGAGTTCCGACCAGATGACGAGTCTGAGCCAGACATTTGAAAGAGAGCTTCAGAGTCGCGGGCACAAAGTTTCACACGATGATTCATCTCCCGTCGCGGTGCAGTTGACCTTTTCCGAAAATCTCTCCGGCGCGATCGAGATCGCGGAGCTCGTGGAGAACGGGCGATCCCGTTTTTCCTTCGAGCGCGTGACGCTAAGAGCGGTTCCGCCCGGCGATCCCGGCTCGCAAAAGTTTACGCTTATGCAGGAGCTTGTCTGGAGACAGGAAAGCCCCATTCTAGACCTGAAGTTCTTGCGACCTCCAGAACAGAATCAGCAGCGCATCGCTGTCCTTAGCCAAAAGGAGTTGTCCATCTATGAGCGTCAGGAAACCACTTGGGCGCTCCTGAAATCTCTTCCTATCCCTCCTTCGGGGCCGCAATCGCGAACTCCGCGAGGACAGCTTTTCCAGTTCAGTGAGAATGGCAACCCCCGTCTCATTGCGAGCTTTCCGAAGCTTTTCTGTTCCATCAACCCTGTCGCGCCGCTAGATTCCCCTCGGATTGAGTGCAGCTCAGATGAGCAAAAGGAACTGGTGGGGGTAAGCCTTCTCTCCGCAGGGCCATACTTGATCGACAACGGAGCAAAATGGGATGCATCAGGCACTTATTTTACGGGCGAGATCTACGCAGAGAGCGGAATCAGATTGCACATCAAGCCTTTTTTTTCTGCTGGATTCCTGGCATTGAAATCCGATGAACCATCAGGTCTATTCATTGCGGCAGGCATCGATGGGCGCGCTAGATTGTTAGCTCACAGTGATAAGGAGTTAGAAAGTCTTGTGGGTTGGGGTAATGAGATCACAACCATCCACAGCACTTGCGACGATGTTTGGCACATCCTGGCCAGCGCGCGCAAGGACTGGACAGAGGGCGACCAGATTACGGCCTATCAGGTCGAAGAGCAGCATATTGTCGCGCTCGACCGGCCTGTTGCGTTACCTGGGCCAGTCCTTTCGCTTGGCTCTGAGCAAATTCCATCCGATGCAGAGTTTGCCGGAACCCACGACGGGGCGATTGCTACAGTCCGAAACCTCAAGACCGGAGAGTATGAAGCGTATCGAATATCGCTGGCTTGCAATCATTAGCGTGCTGGGTCTCCTACTGCTTTTTCCAGGCGCTGCGGGATCCTCAGTTCGGCCAAGGTACGGCGGAACTCTGCAAGTAGAGTTGCGAGAGACAGGTTTGTCGCTGGATCCGCGGGAATGGATGGCCGGAACGATGGAGGCGGCCACCAACGAGAAATTGGCAGGACTCATTTTTGACCGTTTGGTGCTGCTGGACAACTACGGTCGATTTCAGCCGCAGTTGGCGACGGAATGGATTCATGATGCGGCGTTCAAGCGTTGGCAATTCGCAATCCGCCCCGGAGTGAGGTTTTCGGATGGTTCGGTCCTCACGGCCGAGGACGTCGAGGCTGCACTCCAGCCGCTGCTCCCAAATGGACAGCAGATTACCGCTTCGGGTAGCAGCGTTGTGATTCAATCGGCGGTTGCCATGCCGGATCTGCTCGAAGAGTTGGGGTCGGGACGTTTTTTTGTCTATCGCGTGCAGCCGGATGCCACGCTGCTTGGGACGGGGCCGTTTTTTGTTTCGGAGTCGAGAGAAAGCGTGAAGAGTGCGGACAAGTCGGATTCCGCGCCTTCTGAAGCCCCGAACACGCCTCCTGCGCGAAGCGAAGGGAAGCCCAGCCATCTGCGCTTCCGCGCGAATGAGGAGACGTGGTCGGGCAGACCTTTTCTGGATGGGATTGATGTGACGCTGGGCGTCCCGCCGCTGCGGCAACTCTTTGATTTGCAATTGGGAAAGGCCGATCTGGTCGAAATTTCCCCGGATCTGATGCGGCGCGCCATGCAGGACAATCTGCGCGTATGGTCGTCGGCGCCGGTCATTCTCTATAGTCTGCGTTTCGACGAAGCGCTGCCTGCGGCGGTGGGCGCCCAATTGCGGGAGGCGGTTTCCCTCTCGCTCGACCGGCAGACAATGGCCAGCGTGTTGCTACAGAAGCAAGCCGAACCTGCGGCAGCCCTTTTGCCGCAGTGGCTCTCGGGATATGCTTTCCTCTTCACGATGGAGACCAACATCGCACGCGCAAGAGAAATTCGCGCCGCGCTTCCAGCCAACGCCGCTGGCGGCAGGGAGCCGCTACGCCTGCGCGTGGACGCGGCGGGTGATTTGCCAAAGCTCTTGGGAGAGCGCGTGGCGATTAATGTGCGGCAAGCGGCGATTCCCGTGCAGGTTGTCAGCCGAACGGCGTTGCATAGTGCCAGCACCACAGCCAGTTCCACCGATGCCACGGCCGGATTGCAACTTTTTGTCTGGCATTATTCGACGCTCTCCCCGCGGCTCGAGTTGGAATCGTTCGCGTCCGCGCTTCATCTTGGCGATCCTAGCAAGGGCGTCATGTCTTCGACGGACCCGGAACAGCTCTATGCGCGCGAGAAGAGATTATTGGACGAACGCCGCGTTCTGCCCCTGGTCGCATTGCCGGAATATGTCGGAGTAGGTCAGAATGTTCGGGACTGGATGCCAGCGCGTTGGGGCGAATGGCACCTCGCCGATGTGTGGCTCGATTTGCCGGAACCCGCGCAGGCACAGGCAGGCAATTCGAACGGCGCCGGGAGTCCGGCGAATGCGCCGACCGTCGCACTCCCCGGAGCTAAACCATGAGCTTTCGAACAAAATTGCTGCTCATCGTATTGCTCATCATTTTTGCCTCCGTGACGGTCGTGGCTTACGGCGTGACGCACTATACGCGCGAGGCTTTCGAAGAGATGGACGCGCAGCGCACCGAAGCGCTGGTCGCGCAGTTCAACAAGGAATTTGCGCAGCGCGGCGAAGAAATCGCGCGCCAGGTGGAAAACATCGCGAATGCGGAAGTGACGCTGCGCATGGCCATTGACCTGGGGCGACCCAACGCCGACCAATCTCTTTATGTGCGTGATGCCAACGGCGCGGCGCAGGATCATGGGCTGGATTTTGTGGAATTCGTGAATAGCGACGGAACCCTGATTTCCTCGGCGCAGTATCCCGCGCGAGTGGGCTATAAGAATGACTGGCTTACCTCCACGGCCGATTGGAATGCGTCGTCCGCGTTTCTGTCGCGAGAAGAGCTTCCGACGGAAGTTGCGCTGTCGTTGACCGTAGTTCGCACCCAACCGAACGTTCCCAAGCCGTTTTACATTGTCGGGGGGCGGCGCCTCGACAAGAAATTTCTGGAATCGCTGGTGCTGCCGGCTGGAATGCGCACGCTGATTTATTCGAATTTGGAACCGGCCTTTGTTCCCACGGCGCTCATTTCCGCGAAAGGGGACGTCGAGCAACCGGAGCGCTTTGCTCCGCTCGTCGAACAGATTCAAAAGCAGCCGCATCCGCTGGTTCGCACGCTCGATTGGTCCAGCGATCCGGCCGATGCGGAGGCCTTTCACGCCATCCCGCTGATGGGAAGAAACAATGAATTGCTGGGCATCTTTCTGGTGGGGAGTTCCCGCAAGGAACTGGTTCTCCTGACCAACAAAATCGTGAAGATCGCGCTGGCCGTGGGCGCGGGGGCGCTGTTCGTGGGGCTGCTCATGGCTTTCTGGATCTCCGCGCGCATCACCAAGCCGGTGGAAGAGTTGGCGGAAGGAGCGCGCGAGGTCGCCGCGGGAAGATGGGACACGCACATCGACGTGCACGGCAGCGATGAAATTGGACAGCTTGCCGAGGCCTTCAACCATATGACGCAGACTCTTGCGGCGCAGAAGGAGCGGCTGGTGCAGACCGAGCGCGTGGCCGCGTGGCGTGAACTGGCGCGGCGGCTGGCTCACGAACTGCGCAATCCGCTTTTTCCCATGCAGATTACAGTTGAGAACCTGCAGAAGGCGCGCAAGCTGGAAGCCAAGCAATTTCTGGAAGTTTTCAACGAGTCCACGGCGACTTTGAAGACGGAGCTGGCGAATCTCAACACCATCGTCACGCGCTTCAGCGACTTTTCAAAAATGCCGGCGCCGCAGTTTGCGCGTGTGAATGTAAATGAGTCGCTGCGAAATGCCGTGCGCCTCTTCGAGCCGCAGTTCAACGAGGTAGGAAAACCGACGATCACGCCTGAATTGTTCCTGAGCGATCCTTTGCCGGAGATTGATGCGGATCCTGATTTGCTCCACCGCGCGTTTCAGAATCTGATCCTGAATGCGCTGGATGCCATGCCTGCCGGCGGGACACTTACGCTGAGAACGTCGGAACATGACGGCAATGTGCGGATGGAAGTCTCCGACACCGGCAAGGGCCTGACGCCGGAAGAGTGTTCGCGATTGTTCACGCCGTATTACACGACGAAACTGCAGGGAACCGGGCTGGGGCTTGCTATCGTGCAGTCGGTCGTGAGCGACCATCACGGAACGATTTCCGTGACTAGCTCCGAGGAGCGCGGCACGACGTTTCGAATTGATTTGCCGCAGCGCCAGTCTGGCGTAGTGATCGTTGCCAAGGACTCCGCTTCCGAAACGAAAAGCTCGCCGCCGACTCTGGCCGCCGCTTCCGATTAGCGCTTGCCAAAGGATTGATGCTTGACGCGCAAAGCTCACCTGCTCCTTGTTGATGATGATCCGAACACCCTGGCATCGCTTTCGCGCGCTTTCCGTCTGGCCGGACACGAAGCGACCGTCTGCGACAATGCCGCGCGCGCCGTGGAACTTCTGCGAACAGAAACCTTCGACCTTATTCTTTCGGATGTGGTGATGCCAGGGCGCAGCGGCCTGGAGCTGCTGGAAGACTTGAAGAAGGCGGGAGTAAAGACTCCCATCATTCTGATTTCCGGCCAGGCCAATATTGAAATGGCGGTGAAGGCCACGAAACTGGGCGCGCTCGACTTCCTCGAAAAGCCGCTCTCGACAGACAAGCTGCTGCTGACCGTCGAAAATGCGCTGCGGCTTTCGCGCCTGGAAAGTGAGAATCGCGAGCTGCGCCATCGGCTGGGGAAACACGAGCTTGTCGGCTCCGGGCCGGCGATGAAGAAATTGATGGCGCAGATCGAACGCGTGGCCACGAGTGAAACGCGCGTGTGCATCCTGGGCGAAACGGGCACGGGGAAGGAACTCGTTGCGCGCGCCATTCATGAGAAATCGCCGCGACATGAGAGTCCGTTCATCACGTTGAATTGCGCGGCGGTTCCTGCGGAGCTGATCGAATCGGAACTCTTCGGCCACGAAAAGGGCGCCTTTACCGGCGCAGCGGCCAAGCATGTCGGCAAGTTCGAACAAGCCGACGGGGGCACGCTGTTTCTCGATGAAATTGGCGATATGCCGGTGGCGATGCAGGCGAAGCTGCTTCGCGTGCTGGAGGAAGGCGAGGTCGAGCGGGTGGGCGGCGACAAGCCCGTTCGCGTGAACGTGCGAGTGGTTGTGGCCACGCACCGGAATTTGGAAGATTTGGTGAAGCAGAACGCCTTCCGGCGCGATCTGTTCCACCGCATTTATGTTTTTCCGCTTGCGTTGCCTCCGCTTCGCGAACGACCGGAGGATTTTCCGGAATTGGCCGCGCATTTTGCTGGGCAAGTCGCGGCGCAGAACGGCTGGAAGCAGAAACTTTTTGCAGAAGACGGCATCGCTGAATTGCGCAAGTACGGCTGGCCGGGAAATGTGCGGGAGCTGCGCAATATCGTGGAGCGGCTCATTCTGCTTGCTGCGGTGGAAACTATTACGGCCGCCGACGTTCGCCTGATTCTGCCAACCTCGGAAGCCGGCGCCGGCAGCGGAGCAGCAGGAGCGCCTGGAAATGCAAATGGTACGCTGGCGGAACGCACGGAAGCATTCGAAAGGGAAGTAATGCTGGCGGAGATTCGGCGCCACAATTTTCACATGACCAATGTGGCGCGCGCGCTGGGTTTGGAGCGCAGCCACCTGTATAAAAAGTGCCAGCAACTCGGAATCGATCTGCAATCCCTTCGCAAGCCGGAATAGACAACCAAATCAGGAAATGTCTGTAAGTGATTGAAAACAGGGATAATTTTCCGCTTGACAGAATTGCAGAATGTAATATCCTATTTGCAGATTGCAATAGGCAGGTTTCCCATGAAACTCGGCGACAAACTCCGCTCCCTCCGCTCCGTCGAAGGTTCGCTCCGTGGCCTGGGCCGCTCCATGACCCAGCAGGAGCTGGCCGCCGCGATGAAGCGCGAGATCGGCCGCGGCTTGAGCCAGGCATATCTATCGCAAATCGAAAACGGTGCCCGGCCGCACCTGACGCACACTACGCGGGAGCTTCTGGCGCGCTTCTTCCGGGTCTACCCTGGTTTTCTGGTGGACGACCCCGAAGGTTACACCCCCGGACTCCAGTCTGAGTTGCGGGCCATTGACGCGAAAGTGGATTCGTGGCTTTTCGCCGGCGCCGAGCAGTTCACGGCGGATCCGGAGCTGCAACGCGGGCTTCTGGCCATCGCCCAGCATGAAGATTCCCGGCGAGCGATTCTGCTGCTTGCAGAAATTCTCCGCACGCCCGATCTTGCCGAGCGCTTGTCGGAGGTTTTGCATCCCGGCAATCATCGCAAGAACGGCCAAACAGGCAGCGGTCATCCGCCGCCAACATCTCTCCGGAATTAAGCAGTAGGTTCGCGTCTCGAATCCCGGCCCGCGCACCGCAACCGAAAGTTGCGCAAGGAAATCGTCGCGCTCGAGGTGTGTCATGACCTGGTCTGATTTTTATCTTCTCTGCTTCCTGGTGGGCTTCTCGCTGAGCGTGCTTTCGTTCATGGCCGGAGCGGTCCACCTCCATCTGCCATTCAAGATGCACCTGCCATTTCACGGGGCGCACCACGGCGGAGCTGGCGCTTCTCACGGCGGGCTCAAAGGCGGCACGCACATTTCCTGGTTCAACGCGTCGTCGGCGATGGCGTTCCTGGCGTGGTTCGGTGGAACTGGCTATCTGCTGACCCGGCATTCGCATCTGCTAGCCATCGTCAGCCTTCTGATCGCTACCGGCGCCGGCTTGGCAGCCGGATGGGTAGTTCTCCGCTTCATGGTGAAACTCATGAGTTCAACCGATGCTCCGATGAAGAGCGAAGACTACCGGATGGAGGGCTCGCTCGGGACGATTAGCATGCCGATCCGGGAGAACGGCACCGGCGAAATCATTTTCTCGCTTGCGGGAGTCCGGCGGTGCGCCGGGGCGCGCTGCGACGACGGCAAAGCGATCGAGAAAGGCGCTGAGGTCGTCATCGAGCGCTACGAAAAGGGAATTGCCTACGTGAAGAGATGGGAAGAATTCTCGAAGTGAAAAAGTTTCTCGGACTAGTGTTCGAAACAAACCGTCCGGAAGGGTTGAAAAGGAGGATTTATGTTCGGGTTGCCAAACGAAGTGGTGGTCATCGCGGGGCTTCTCGTTCTGGGCCTCTTGATGATCATGGTAGTGATCGCCAAGATGTATCGAAAAGTCGGGCCGAATGAAGCTTTGATCCGGTTCGGCATGGGAGGGACCGAAGTCTACTGCGGAAAGGGCGCCTTAATCTTTCCGATGGTCCAGACGAGCCGGGAACTTTCCCTGGAGTTGATGTCGTTTGACGTCGCTCCGCAGCAAAGTCTGTACACCAAGCAGGGTGTCGCCGTCACCGTTGAAGCCGTAGCACAAATTAAGGTGAAGAACGACAAGGAATCCATCCTGACGGCCGCCGAGCAGTTTCTTACCAAGCGGCCGGAACAGCGTGAGGCCTTGATTCGCCTGGTGATGGAAGGCCATCTCCGGGGAATCATCGGCCAGCTTACAGTGGAGCAGATCGTCAAGGAACCGGAGATGGTTGGCGACCGCATGCGCTCCACGTGCGCCGATGACATGAGCAAGATGGGGCTGGAAGTCATCAGCTTCACGATCAAGGAAGTTCGCGACAAGAACGAATACATAACCAACATGGGGCGGCCGGACGTCGCACGCATCAAGCGCGACGCCGAGGTGGCCGCAGCCGAAGCCGACCGCGACATCGCCATCAAGCGCGCCGAAGCGACGCGTGCCTCGGCCGTCGCAAAAGCGCAAGCAGACATGGAACGCGTTGCCGCGGAAACCGCGTCCCTCGCCAAACAGGCGGAGGCCGAACGCGACTTGGACCTCAAAAAAGCCAGCTACCTGGAAATGACGAAAAAGGCCCAGGCCACCGCCGACAAGGCCTACGAAATCGAGACCAACATCATGCAACAGCAGGTCATTACCGAATCGGTGAGGGTGCAGCAAGTCGAACGCGAAGCTCAAGTGAAGGTGCAGATAGCGGAAATCGAGCGTCGCGAGCGCGAGCTCATCGCTACGGTATTGAAGCCAGCCGAAGTCGAGCGCCAGCGCATCGAAACGCTGGCCAGTGCCGAGCGGCAACGCTCGATCACGGAAGCCGAAGGCCGCGCCTCCGCGATTCGCGCGCAGGGTGAGGCCGAAGCCGAAATCATCTTCAAGAAGGGCGAAGCCGAAGCCAAGGCCATGAACGTAAAGGCGGAAGCCTTTCAGGAGTACAACCAGGCTGCCGTCATCGATAAGTTGTTCACCGGATTGCCGGAAATTGTGCGCGCGCTCGCCGAGCCGCTCAGCAAGGTAGACAAAGTGACCATCGTTTCCACTGGCAATGGTGATGCCGCCGGCGCCTACAAACTGACCGGCGACGTCACGAAAATCGCCGCGCAAGTGCCGGCGCTCTTCGAAGCGCTCTCCGGCATGCAGATGTCGGAGCTGCTCAGCAAAGTCCGCATGATCGGGGACAAAGCGCCGAAGCCGGAGCTGCCGCAAGCACCGGCCAAGAAGGCCTAACGATCGCTTCCGTCCGCGGTGAGCCCGTAAAGGCCCACCGCGGACGCTCCAATGGTCTTGGGGGGATGGCCATGAAAGAAAAGCTTCTCGTCGTTTGGATCCTGGCGATGGTGGCATTCAGTTTCTTGTTCCGCCACTTCTGGAGTTGTGCGGTGTACGTGATTGAAAAGATTGTCGCTCTCAGCTTCGTATCTTTTCCTTGCCTTGCGAAGTTCGCCGTGGCGATTTGTGGCGTTTGCTTCTTACCTTGAGCGCATTTGCGAAAGGCATCGCTTTTAGAAGAGTTCGAGTGGTTCGTAGGATCAGGTTCTTGAAAGGAGATTCATCATGGGACTTTTAGAACGTGTAAGCACTTTGATTCGCGCGAATATCAACGACATGGTTGATCGCGCCGAAGATCCGGAAAAAATGATCAAGCAGGTGATTCTTGACATGGAGAATCAATACCTCCAGGTCAAGACCCAGGTGGCGGTTTCCATCGCCGACCAACACATGCTGGAAAAGAAGTGGCAGGAGAACGAGGACTCCGGCAAGGACTGGATGCGCAAAGCGGAAATCGCCGTGGATAAAGGGCAGGATGATCTGGCGCGCGCTGCGCTTGACCGCTTCCACACCTCGCAGCGGCTGGCGCAAAGTTACCGCGAACAAGTGGATGACCAGAAAGCGCAAGTGGAGACGCTGAAGGGGGCGCTCGTGAAACTCGAACAAAAGCTCGACGAAGCCAAGTCCAAGCGCGATTTGCTCCTCGCGCGTCATCGCCGCAGCATCGCGCTCGGAAAAGCCGCGCGCGCGCAAACCGCCATGGGCGACAACTCCAAGAGCGCCACGTTTGACCGGCTCAAGGACCGCGTGCATCACACCGAAGCGGTAGCCAGCGCTGAGGTCGAATTGATCACCGACGATACCGCCGAACGCCTCACGCGCCTCGACCGCGATTCCGAGGTGGACCGCCTCCTCGCCGACTTAAAGGCCCGGCGCGGCCTGCCGGCTTGAAGCGCTGCCGATTGGCCCTGAATACGTGTCCGCAACGTGCGCGCAAGCTGCTGAGCGGTCCGCACGGCTTGTTTCGAAGCCCATCGCGGAGCGGAGGAAAGCCAGCGGAATTGCGGACCGGAGCAGGGCGCGCCTAGCTGCCGACGGCTGACTCCAGCCCTTTGCGCTTTAACGGTTTCCAGGCGAGGTCACCGCGCAGGTATTGCCAAAGACCCTGCAGCCGCCAAATCATGTGCATTTGCCGGTAGGGAAAATGCTCCAGGAAGCAGTAGCTGACGAGCCGGGCAACGTCTTGCCAGTCGTTGTACCGCTTGTAGGTGATCTCTTCCTGCAAGACGGAACCGATGGAAATTACCGTGGCAAACGCGTAGCCGAACAAGAGAAACTGCAGAAAGAATTCCCGGCTCAGCACACCCAAGCAAGCCGCCAGAATGATCGTCACGATCCCAGTGATCTCAATCACGGGCGCGAAGAACTCAAAGAGCCACAGATAGGGGAGCGCGAAGCAGCCGATTCTGCCGTAACGGGGCCGAAAAAGCATATCCCGGTTTGGCCAGAGCACATCCAGAAGGCCTTTTTGCCAGCGTGCTCTCTGCCTCCCCAGCGATTTCAGGTCCGAGGGAACTTCCGTCCAGCACATGGGATCCGGAACAAAGTGGATGCGGTAGTCCACACCTTTTTCCAGCAGGAGCCGGTGCAGGCGGGCGACTAAATCGAAGTCCTCGCCAATCGCTTGTGAGCGATAGCCGCCAACGGCGCGCACCAAGTCCGTTCGAAACACGCCAAACGCCCCGGAAATGATCATCAGCATATTTCCCTGTCCCCACGCCTCTCTCCCGATCAAGAACGCGCGCAGATATTCAATGACCTGGATCACTTCAATGCTCTTGCGCGGCAGACGCACACGCTGCAAATGTCCCCCTCTAATCTCCGACCCATTCAGGACGCGAATGATTCCACCCACGGCCACGACGAGTTTTGGGTCCGCTATAACCGGCACCATGATTCGCAGCAGCGCGTCGCGCTCCAGGACCGAATCGGCGTCCACAACGCAAACGTACGGCGAGGTTGCCGCATTCAACCCCGCATTCACCGCGTCCGCTTTGCTGCCGCCGGCTTCTTTGTCAACGACCAACAGACTTGTGTTTAGCTGGCTGCGATACAAACCTCGCACCGGTGCGCTCTTTGCGTCCGGTACGTACACGGCCCGCACCGGTCGCAAACGGAACTCCTTCCTCATCTCCTCGAGAGTGCGGTCCTCCGATCCATCGTTGACAACGATGACCTCCAGTTGCGGGTATTCCAGTTCCAGCAGGTTTCGAACGGCCACTCGAATGGATCCTTCTTCGTTGTGCGCGGGGGCAATGATGGTGATCGGGGGCGCCAGCGGCGAATCTTTGTACCACTCGAGGCGATGGCTTTTCAGGCGGCGCTGGTGGACCGCACTGGTCTTCAACGCGACAATGAGCATCACTAAATAGGAAATATTGCTGGCCAGGTAATACCAGAAGAGGGCGTGATTCGAAAATTCCAGAAGCCGGATCATGACAGCAACGCCGTTCTTGGCGGGGCGCTCTCCGCCATCGCCAGTTCCTCGGCCCGCAGCACACCCGTCTGCAAAACCCTTAGCAGAGTCTCTTTCTCCTCGTTGCTGTCTGCTGTGCCAGCCTGGAGCTCATCCTCCAGCTTTCCGCGCAAGTCGGCATTTTCGAGCGCGGTCAAATAGGCTTGCAGCCCGTAGCGATCCCGCGTCGCTATCACTTGCCGGAAAATTGGAATCATCGGCACGGCGAGCTTTACGAGAGCCTCCGCCGCACGCAACCGCACCAGCCGATGCGAATCCGTCAGCCCCACGAGCAGATCGGGAATCGCGCGGGGATCGCCGAGCTCGCCAAGGCTTACAAGCGCGCGCAAGCGTACGAACCAGACGGGATCGCGAACCAGTTCGTTCAGAACGTCGAAGGCCAAACCCCGTTCTGCATGAGACATCGCGCGGGCCGCGGCGGCGCGCAGTTCATCAAGGTCATCTCCGACGAACTGCAGCAGGTCCAGGCTGAGCGACGGAGTGGCAACTTCGCCGAGCACACGGCCCAACACTTCGCGCAGCGGGCCTTGCGCATGTTGCAGATAGGGAATCAGCAGCTGAGGGCGCTCCGCGCAGCACTGAATCAATGCGCTCTGCAGCGGCAGCGCCGGCACGCACAATCCACTTTCGCCCACCCACGCCAGTATTTCCTCCGCCGCCTGCGGACAGGCCATTCTCCCCAGCCCGCGCAGCGCCGCCAGCCGTATTTCCAGATCACGGTCGCGCAGGCCTTGAGCCAGCGCGGAGATGCCTTCGAGTGCACGCGTTTGCCCAAGCGCAACCAGCGCGCGCATGCGCCGCCACCCGGTTAGTTTGCGAGCCTCAAAAATACGTTTCTCGATGAGGCCGCTTTTTCGCAGAAAGTGAAGGAGACGAGCCGACTCTTCTGCTCCCGCCGACTCCAGCGAGTCCAGCGCGATGGTTTCTACAATGCGCCGGTCGAAGGAGCTCCGCCGCCAGGTCTCATAGGGGATCTCGCCAGAAATCAGCCGGTCCCAATCCTTGCGCAGTTCAAAGACGCGTGCGTCGCGCCTGGCAAAATACCGCTTACGGTACCAGCGCCGAAGCAGAATGAACCCTAGCAATACTCCATTCGCTACAGCGGCCGCGATGATGGCCTCTACCACAAGCGCGGCCGGCCCTACTCTCCAAAGCCTTTCAAAAATGGATTCCATAGCTCAATCCAAAGCTGGTGTCTGTCTTATCTCCCGTACGTTTCTGATACGAAGCGAAGCCCGTGACGTCCTGACGCGCGCTGAGCTGGAAACGCAATCCGCCCCCGTAGGTTTGCGATGCGAATCTCCCGATCTGATCGATTTCCGCGAAATCTTCGGTACCGGCAGCGAAGAAGATATTTCCGGAAAGCCTCTTCTGGTCCCAATTCGCCAGAGGAAAGCCCAGCTTGGTAAATCCTGAAGGGCGCCACTCCGCAGCGGTTCCGGAAAATGTGCTGCGCACGCCCGTCGCTCCCAGCGATAGCGTGGTTTCTCCGGGAAGATAGACAATTGTGGTGCCGTTCAGCGTCAGAATCCGGGACGCCTGATACCAATACCAGTGTTGTCCGTAGACAAATTCAAAGCCGCGCAGAAGTTTCCTTTCGGTGATTTTCCATCCGTGGTCGAGGTCGAAAAATGCCTCGCTCTTCGGGATCACCCCGTTGTCATGCCCCGAAGCCCCACCCACCGTCAGAGCTCCCCAGTCCTTCAAGCGTCCGGTAATGGCACCCGCAAATTTTCCTGCGCGGATTCCGGATCGGTCGTAAAAGCTTCCCGCAAGGCTTGTGGCCCAATGCGGCGTCCACTGCGATACCAGGCTGACCCATCCGTCTTGATTGGCGCTCGCGAAATTAAAGAGGTCATTATCCTGGCCGAAGCGCAGCTCGTGTTTTGGTTCGCCGCGGAGGGAAATCATCCCAGCACGCGCTTCCAAACTGGTGGGGTCCAGGTTCAGCGCGTTTTGAAATTCCGCGCGAGCTTCGTTTCGCTCCCCCATGGCGCGCAGCGCCCGCGCTCGAGCGGCCCGCAGGTCCGCACGTTTCGGATCGATCTCCACAGCGCGGTCCAATGACCGCAACGCGTCTTCTAATCTGCCTTCGCGCGTATACACGCTCGCAAGCCCCATCCAGTTGTCCGGATCGTTCCGGGTGAACCTCAGGATTTCGAGGTATTCTTTTTCTGCTTCGGCGACCCGTCCGGACCAGGTCAGAACACGCGCGCGCCATGCACGCACGTCCATGTCTTGCGAAGCACGGGCGAGCTCGCGATCGATGATTTTCAACGCCGAATCCCAGTCTTGCGCTTCGGCATATTTCCTGACTTCTGGCTGCCATGCGGGAGGCTGCTCTTGTGCGCGAATCGGCAAGCACAACAGAGATACTGCGACGAGGAAGCAGAGCAAAGGCAGTAACCGAACGTGGAGCGGTCTCCAGCCCGCGGTGCTTTTCTGGTTGCCAAATGTAGATTCCTCGCACACGGCGACAACCACTTCCACTGCAATAGGCAGGCCATCCCAGCCTGAGTACCGGCCGCATGCAAGATTTAAGTTGCTTAAATTCTTTTACTTGCAAAAAGTTTGCTTCCGGGACAAGGAAAGGTGTCCCTTGGAGGGACACGCCCCTGAATTCGAACCAAATTGGTACAATCAGGGCCTCTATTCTGGCTTCGCCAGGAGGGATCAGGACTTGCTGGGCACGCATTGCTGTGATGCTTGGGGAATGAATCTGGCATGAACTCGCTGCTGATCGAAGCACCCGCCGTGGCCATCGCGGCTGCGGCCGGTCTGACGGCCTACGGAGCGGTCTATCCGCGCGCACAGATCTTTGGGCGCACGATTTGCCGGACCGATTCGCCGCGCAAGCTGGCGATCACGTTTGATGACGGGCCGAATCCCGCAATCACCCCCAAGCTGCTCGATCTTCTCGACCGTTATGATGCGAAGGCCACATTTTTTCTCATTGGGAAATTCGTCCGCGAATGCCCGGAGTTGGTTAAAGAAACCATCGCGCGCGGACACCTCGTAGGAAACCACACGGAAACCCATCTGAATCTTTTCCGCCTGACCCCCATGCAGATCCGGGTCGAGCTGCGCCTCTGCCACGACGCTATTTCGCGTGCGGCTGGTGCGCCGCCGAAGTGGTTTCGCCCGCCGTACGGCTTCCGGAATCCTTGGGTAATTCCCGCGGCTTGCGAACTTGGCTGCCAAACCGTAATGTGGACGCTGATTCCCGGAGATTGGCGAGAAAAGCCCGCGGAATGGCTGATTCAACGCATGCAGCCGATTGGGCAGCATGCTCAGCGGAACTCCGGGAATGGTCCGGACTCGCCCGCCAACGGCACCGGCGATGTCCTCTGCCTTCACGACGGCACGCACCGCCAGTTGAATGGCGACCGCACGCGAACGCTTGCCGCTCTTGAACACTGGCTGCCCCGCTGGCGTGACGTGGGCCTCGAATTTGTTACAATTGCCGAAGCGGTGCGTGCACCCGCGCCTTAGCCATGGACGAGCGACAGTTTTACACAGAGAAAGAAGAGACGCGCAAGGTCAAGCTCATCTGCCCCAGCTGCCGCGGAGAATTCGAAGCTCCCGTGCGCTGGAAAGTCTGCCGCAAGAAAAAGGAATTGCCTCGCGGCATGGGCGAGGAAGACCGGAAAAAGTTTTCGAAGGCTTCTTCCTACATGGTCCGCTTGGATGATCTGGTGGCCTGCTACAAGTGCCGCAAGCGTTTCGAATTGACCGGGCAGTCCACCGTGCTCATCAACGACAATCTCGGCGATCCCAACGCCGACCCGGAAAATTTCGGCAACCGCTAATAGCTCCTCAAATCTCCGGGTACATCTCAAAAAAAGCTTCAATGGATTGTCGAAACGTCGTTTCGATTTCTTCCTTGCTGCCTTCGATCAAGTGCATGGTCACGCGCGCCTTCCGGCCATTTTTCAGCACCACGGTCGCGTCCTGCACTTCGCCAAGATCTTCCTCCGGCAGCAATCGCATCCCGTAAATCAACGCTAGCTTGGCCATTTTGGTTCTCCCACTTCATTGAATGTTTCTCAGCGTACTCACCGCGGCGCCCACAAGTCAATTCTGCCGCCCAAATCCTCCATGAAGCGCAGGCAGATTGCGGCCCACCAGAGGGTTCTTGCCAGAAGACCAGAGTCGCTTGTAAGGATCTTTCGTTCTGCGAGCTTTGACACTGTCAGCAATTGGCGCTGTACTAAGGCATCTGTTCCGGCTATTCTGCGCATCGGAATTGGCAGAGACGGAGGCCTTTATGAAATCCATCCATGCCGCGGCTCGCCGCTTTACGCTGGTTTTCGCAGCGGCAATTATCTGCGCCACCCCCTTGCTTGGGCAGCAGCCTGAAGGGCCTCAGACCTCTGCACCAACTGTGGTCGCGCCTGCGCCGAGGCCTGCTCCCGCGCCGCGCGCCGCTTCCTACGAAAAGATTCTTATTCCGGCGGGGACGCGCCTCGGCGTAGTCCTCGAAAACGGCATCTCCACGCGCAGCGCCAAGATCGGCGATTCGGTGTACCTGCGCACTTCGTTTCCGCTTACGCAGAATAATCGCATCGTGATTCCCGTCGGGTCGTACTTGCGCGGCGAACTGCTCGAAACCAAGCGCCCCGGCCGCATCAAGGGCAAGGGCGAATTCCGGCTCAAATTAAACACTTTGATTCTTCCCAACGGCTACACCGTCAACTTGAACGCGGCCCCGCGCAGCGCCGATTCGGGCGGCAAAGAAACCATGGACTCCGAAGGCAAAGTGACCGGCCCCGGCGGCAAAGGGAAAGATGTGGCCACGGTTGCGGAAACCACGGCCACCGGCGCGGGTATTGGCGCGATCGCGGATGGCGCCAAGGGCGCTGGCATCGGCGCAGGAATTGGCGGCGTGGCGGGTTTGGCCGCAGTATTGCTGACGCGCGGACCGGAAGCAGAGCTGCCTCGCGGGTCCACGCTGGATATCGTGCTGGAACACGAACTTGCGCTCGACGGCGGCCAAATTCAGTTCACCGACTTGGGGCAGGCCCTGCCCGTTACGGCGCCAGTCGTCCGGTAGCTGCATTTCGTCTGGTTCTGAGAAGAGTCAATCCGGAGCGTGTTGTGCCGCCGCCGATTGAAAACGCAAAGGACTAAACCGGCTCCAATCCGCACTTACTCGTTGTTCCGTAATCCATTCACGCATCAACCGCGCCGTAATCGGCGTCAGTAGAATTCCGCTGCGAAAGTGCCCAGTGGCTATCAACAGGCCATCCACGTCCGTTGGGCCGAGAATCGGAAGATGATCGGGAGTATCGGGACGCAACCCAGCCCAGGTTTCTTCAATGCGCGCGTTCGCGAGGTTCGGAGCGAGTTCAATCGCCGCCGATAGGATTTTCTGGATGCCGCCAGCAGTGGTTCTCTTGTCGAAGCCAACATGCTCAACCGTGGCCCCCGCAAGGATCTTTCCGTCATTGCGTGGCACAAGGTAAATCTTGTCCGACCAGAGTACGCGCTGAATCTCCACGTCATCCGCACGCAGCGCCACCATCTGACCCTTTGCAGGGCGAACTGGCGCGTACTTTGCAACTCCTTCGATCGTCTCGGAAAAGCAACCGGCCGCAACGATCGTCCATTTGGCTAACACCTTCTCGTCCTGCAACTGCAATCCCGCGCAACGATGGCCCTCGCGCCATACCGCTTTCGCGCCGCTGCCCGGAAAAATCTCGGCACCGCTGCGTTGCGCCGCTTCCAGCAAAGCGTTTGTCAGCGCTCGATTGTCAATCGAAGCTTCGTTCGGCCGGAGCACCGCCGCCTCGACCTCTTCGCTCAGCGCTGGTTCGAGCTCGCGTGCATCCTCCGCGCGAAGCGGCTCCGCTTGCAAACCCAAACCATGGTGCAGCGCAATGATTGTGCTAAGCTCCTCCCTGGTATCCTTCGAAAACAGACCTTCGAGCGTCCCCTTCGGCCGGAAACCAGTGCTTTGTGCGGAAATCTCCTCTACTAGCGCCACAAAATCCGGGTACAGCGAAAGACTGGCTTTCCCGAGCGGCACCATGGCAATCATTCCCGGGCTTTCCGGCGCCGGCGACAATATCCCCGCGCTGGCCCATGATGCTTCCTGCCCCGGTTGCTGCCGGTCAAAAAGACCGACGCGCATTCCCGCGCGCGCCAACTCCAGCGCAATCGCCCCGCCAATCACGCCACCCCCGGCAATCGCCACATCGAACTTCTTCATAGCGTCATCTTATCTCATCTATTCGCGTGCGCCGTGCGCGCAGATGCGCAACGAAGGAAGGGCATGTCAGGCAAACGGAGGCATTTTCTGGGAGACGGAAACTAAAGTGATCCGGCGAGCTCTTCCGACAAAACTTGCGCCTTCTTGGCAAGGCTTCGCGCTCGGCTCCAATCCCCAATTTGAGCCGCTTCACGCGCATCCTTAACGAACCCCTTGATCTTGGACACCAGATCGGCCTGCGCCTCGTTCAGGCTCTTTCCCTTGGTGACCACGAGATTTCTCTCCGCCCTCGCCAGACTCTGATTGGTTTGCTGTTGCGCGACCATGGTTTCGGCAGGCGTAAGCTGTGGAGCAATCATCGGCGCTTCCCGCTTTTCCACGTCGTTCCCCGCAGAACTGGGCGCATTCACATGCGGCCGCGGGGGCGCAATCCGCCCGTTGACCAGATGAGGCGGAAAAGGCGGCAGCTCATACCGCAACTCCGGAACCGGATCTTCGGGAATCTCGCTCGCGGTTGTTTTGTTCGCTTGCGGAACCGGCCGCACCTGCACGGCCGTTGCCCACGGAATCGCCGGCCGCCTTCGAACGCTGCACCCGCCGAGCGCAATCGCCGCGCAGCCCAGAAAAACGAGGCTTGGGCGAAGAGCGCGGAGCGGGAAAATACTTTGGGTCCGGGCGGGGTATTCCGTCATGTTCAGGCCGCGAGTGGCAGTTCGATTCGAAACGTCGTACCTCGCCCGACCTCCGAAGTAAAGTCTATCGAACCGTTGTGAAGCTGCACAATTCGAAATGCGCTGGCCAGCCCTATCCCGCTGCCCCCCGGACGCGTGGTAAAGAACAACTGAAAAATTTTCTGCCGATTCTCCGGCAAGATGCCCTTGCCGGTGTCTCCCACGGTAATCTCCGCCATTTCACCGCGCCGGCTCAGCACCAGCCGCAGTTGCCCGCCGTTGGGCATGGCTTCCGCCGCGTTCAGCACCAGATTCAGCACCGCTTGTTTCAATAGCGCGCGATCCACATACACAGGTGGAACATCAATCGGCAACAATTGCGCCAATTGGATATTGGACTTCTGCAGCTGCGGCCGCGCTAGTTCCAAAACGTCTTTCAATAATTCGGAGAGTTGCGTGGCTTCCAGCCGCACATCCATCGGCCGCGTAAAATCCAGGAACCGCTTGACCACCGCATCGAGCCGGTCAATCTCTTTGTCCAACACTTGTACAGCTTGTTGCGATGCGCTCGCTTGTTCCGGCGGGAGCGATTCTTTCAGGTTTTCCAGCCACAGCCGCATGGAGTTCAGCGGATTTTTCACTTCGTGCGCCACGCCCGCGGTGATGCGCCCCAGCGCCGCCAGCCGTTCGCTCACTTGCAGCTGTGTATTGATGCTTTCCAACGAATCGAGATCGCGCAGCGTCACCAGCGCGCCCATACGCTCTCCGTCTTCCTGAATCGCCTGTACGTTCACGCTCACGCGCTTTGGCCCCTCGCTCGTTTCCAGCTCGATCTCCGCCGCAACTTCGCTCAGCTCATCGCTCTCGATGTGCATGGCCTCGTGCAGCGGATGTCCGCTCGGAAAAATCTCCGTCACGCGCTTCCCCAGAAAATGTCCTGCGGGTGCTCCGAGAAATTTCTCTGCTGCCGGGCTGATCATCACGGCGCGCGAATCCCGCGTAAACAGCAGCAAACCGTCCTCCAGCCCCGCCATCACGGAATTCATGTTTTCGCGCATGGTGCTGAAAATCTCATGCACTCCGCGCAGTTGCTGTCCCACTTGCGTGATTTTTCGGCTCACCAATCCCAGCTCATCGCCGCTTCCCGCGAATCCTTTTACCTCCGGCGAAGGCGCGTCGTATTCACCCGCGGAGATGCGGTCCAATTGCGCGGCAATGTCACGCAGCGGAGCAAGCGTTGCACCGCTGACCACGGCCGCAAGCAGGGTTGAAATCACCAAGGCCACCAGCACGATCGTCCCGGATGTGCGCAGGCTCGGCTCAATGTCATTCAACAGAAATCCGGAGGAGAGTGCCACGCGTACTTCTCCGAAAGGCTGGTTCGCGTTGCTGAACGGAAAATCCTGTTCGAATACCTTCGAGGGCCCGGCGAGCACTTTCACCTGGTGCAGAAAATTCCTGCGCACCAGTTGCGAAAGCGGCGTCCTTCGAGGCAGAAACGATCCCGGCAAGTTGTCGTCGGTCGACACCAGAACATTCCCGTTCAAGTCTGTAATCGAAACTTCGTAAATCAGAGGGTTTTCCTTTGCCGCTTTGAGCTGCGTTCGCAGGCCTTCATTAATTTCAAAGGCGTGCCTCACGTAGTCGTGAATTTCCTCTGGAGCGTCCGAGGCCGGACGAAGACCCCGTTGACCTGCCTCTTGTAGCGCATGCTTGGCCTGTAGGAACACCTGCATTGCCAAGTCATCTGCGCGCTTGCTAGTGGCCTGCAACAGCTGATCGAGCAGCTGTGCCGCAAAGACGCCAGACAAAACCGCCGAGACGAGCAGCACCAGCCCCGTCATTACCAACGTGAGCTTTGTCCGCAGCCGCAGCTGCATCCCGCGTCCCTACTCCGTCTCGGCGCGTTCGCCGCCGTATTCTTTCAACTTGTTGTGGAGCGTCTTCAAGCTGATGCCCAGCAATTCCGCGGCGCGCGTTTTATTATTTCCCGTCGCCCCCAGCGTCTGCAAAATCAGTTCACGCTCCATTGCGTCCACCGTCGTTCCCACCGGAAACTTGATGGCGGAAAGATCGCTCGGTCCCTTTGACGCGTTCTTCCCGAACTCTCCCGGCAGGTTCGCGCGTGTAATCAAATCCTTCTCGCACATGATCGAAGCGCGCTCCAGCACGTTGCGCAGCTCGCGAATATTTCCAGGCCACGTGTGCCCCATAAATATGTCCAGCACTTCCGCGCCGATGCCACGCACATGTTTCCCGTGCTTGGCATTCACATCGCGCAGAATATGCTCGACCAGCAGCGGAATATCATCCTTGTGTTCACGCAGCGGCGGCAAATTAATATGAAACACGTTCAGGCGGAAAAAAAGGTCCTGCCGCATCTGCCCGCTGCTCACCGCCTGCTCCGCTTCTTTGTTCGTAGCCGCCAGCACTCGCACATCCACCGGCGTTTCGCTCTTGCTGCCCAACCGACGGACTTTGCGATCCTCCAAAACTCGCAAAAGCTTCGCCTGCGTCGGCGCGGGCATCTCCCCAATTTCATCCAGCAGCAGCGTCCCGCCGTCCGCCAATTCGAAACAGCC
>Ga0210403_10000037_pt1 | contig 145489 bp, 126 predicted proteins | sample IncBWC19MmetaG_FD_150863 | JGI IMG/M metagenome (GOLD analysis project Ga0210403, IMG submission 150863) | Forest soil microbial communities from Barre Woods Harvard Forest LTER site, Petersham, Massachusetts, United States - Inc-BW-C-19-M | ecosystem: Environmental > Terrestrial > Soil >... | reverse complement strand
CCTGGCTAGGTTTTGACCGAGTACTGCCAAACAGATGGGTTCTTCCGGAGAAGCATTGTCGAATCAACGCATTGGATGGTGTTGCATCGACCGGTTGAGCTGGCAGCGCTTACCATACATGTGGGTATCGTGACCTACTCGATCGGTTGTCCGGCTCTTCTGGAGGTAATCTGAAGCACGCTAGAATTCCTTGACCCTCATCGGACCATTTCTATACATTACATTCCATCCGAGGCGTCCTCACATCGCCAGCAACCTTTTCAGTGAAGTAGCCTACCCACGGGGCACGGTCTGCGCGCTACTGGGATCGATATCTATCTCTGTCTACTATGCAAAGGCATATACAACCTTGAAGGAGCGCCGACCTGTCACGCCAACATTTTCCGAGATCCCTGGCGGTCCGCCAGCTGATTCCTGGGAAATGCGCATTCTCAAATTCGGGATCACTGCTTCGATATTAGTCTATATGTTGACGGGCGCTGCCGATGCCACGAGCGACGGCTTGGTAATCGTTGGAGGAACGCTTATGGGGCTCTGCGGGGCGTTAGGAGTCGGGATAGCCGGCTTCGGCTTTGTGGCGCTCTGGAATCTCTGGAAGGAGCTTCTTTCACAACTGCGTCGAGCCAGCATCGGCCGTCTGCTAGTGTCGTTGCCCCTGGCGCTACTCGGTCTGGCTGGAGGCCTCGGCGCCCTCATATTGGCGGGATATTTAACAGAGAAATTTCCCGCGGTTCCCGCAGAAGTTTACAAGGCCTTGTTCTGGTTTCTCATCGCGGTCATGTTCTGGTTTCTTTGGATGGGGCGCAGCCATGTGGCATTGTTCCTACGCCTGATTTTGCTGGTACTGTTCAGCGCAATAATTCTTGTTTCGGTGGTTCTCGCCCTGCGGTGGGCTGGTTCGCTCACGACGCACATATTGGTACTTTTCCTGACTGTGATTGGGGCGATCAATACACTATTTTACGCGGCGTTCGTTCGTGATATCGCGCTCGCCGATAATCTGGTTGATCCTTCTTCACCTCCGCCACAAATGCCATCCCCCTAAAACTGCTGCCGTGAGTTGCAGGAGTGTCAACGCTGTGCCCGCAGCGTACCGGAGAAGTAGATTCACATGCCAATTCCCCTGGTCCAATGGGCGCTATTCCACTTCGCTGCGAATGCGCTTGGCCAGCTTTTCGATCTTTTTCAGATTTTCGATGAGATCTTTCGGCAGTTTGCCGTTGCCAATCTGTTCCATCTGATCGGGAAGCAACTGCGACATGGCCGTTAGCTCACGCGCTTCCGATTTCAACTGCCTGACATCGACGGTGCGCTTCCCCGCCGCCGGTTGTACCCAGGTTCCCGGCTGGCCGGATTCCGTGGTTGGAGTCCGCACACCGCCCCGGTCTTGGGCTGCGTGGACGGCCGTAGGAAAATTTCTGGAAATTAAGACCGCAAACGCGCAAAAGAGGAGGCAAATAACGAAGAGGCAGATCTTACGCATGAGATTCTCCCACAAGCGAGCCGAATTACCGCGGATTTTACACCAAGAATCGTAGGAAGACGGCATCCCTCGCTTTGGTCATCGGTCAGTTTCCGATTATGCGTTAACGGGGAAAAAGGACTGGGTCCCACATTTTTGCACCGTCGTGCTTGAGAATGGGGCATCACTTTTGGCATCGAAAATGTGCATTCCAGTTCAGAGCATGACGACCGGTGACTCGCCGTAAGACAGATGTCTGGTTAAGCGACTAGCGACATGTCGAAGACGCGGTTAAGGCTTATCGGGAGTTAGTTGACCTGTCGGAATCGACTTATTCATCGACTGTGAACGGCGATGTCCTCAGAACTTAGAGAAGGCTGACGACTTTCCGGTGCCTTCCCTCTTCCCTACAAACACGAGGGAAGCTACAATCTTGTGCCACAACAACGATCTGGAATAATGCCGCCCTGTCAAGGCCCTTGGATAAATCATGATGCTTAAATCCTTGCCTCTAACTCGCACGTTTCGCCTTCTTTGGTGGCCCGCTCTTGCAGTCGTGCTTCTACTAGTCCAGGCAACCCTTTCAGTCACCGTCCGGAAAGGGGGCATTCTGTCCGCATATGGCATGATCACGTATTTGCTGGTGATCGTTCTGGCTGCGGGAATCGCCACCCTGAATGCAGTTCAGAGCAGGGAAGCGATACGGATATTTTGGTCATTCCTTGCGATGTCTTTTGGGGTGTGGTCCGTCAGCGCATGGAGTTGGATCCATTCCGAACTGTGGTTTGGCGGGATTCGACCTGCGTATTTGGTGGTTGCTGCTCCATTATTTCTGCACATCGTACTGATGATTGCGGCCGTGGTCTCGCGTCCCCATTTGAGATTATCGCCGCAGCGAGGGTATCGAACGTTCTTGAATTTTCTTCTCTTATTGTTCTTCTGGGTTTTTGCATACGCCCTTCTCCTGGTTGAATACCCGTACACAAGCTGGGATGCCGCCCTCATCTTGCGGGGCCAAGCCCTTTACTTTGCGGAAAATTTCTTGCTACTCGTAGTTCTGGGTGTGCTGATTTTTCGAGCCCAACCTCCGTGGAGGTCAATTTATTGGCATCTGCTCGGTGCTTCGGCCCTGTATTTATTTGGCTCTTTGATCGTGAACATCGTCTTCTCGTTCAGAGGGCTTTACGGTAGCCTGCAATACATACCCTTTACTACGGCTGCTGCTTGTTGGTTTGTTTGGGTGGCACTGCGGGGGCGAAGGCTGGCACCGCAGCTGGCGCGGTCAGTCCAGCCTGACACCGGCGACACCAAGTACGCCTCGCTTCTGGCGTTGATGTCCGTGATTGCCGTCCCAGTCATCGGGGTGTGGGAGCTGTTTCGAGCGGACGAGCCGTATCGAAGCCGCGTGATACGTCTTCTCATCGTATTAGTCTCCGTTTTCTTTTTGACTGTTTTCGCCTTTGTTAAGGAGTACCTCGCCAACCGGGAGCTGTCTTCAGACATCGGGCTATCCAACGAGAGGCTTCATCTGGCAATGGAAGCCAGCGCGTCGGTGGGGTGGGATTCCGAGGTCAAGAGCGGACGAGCTCTTTGGTTCGGTGACCTGCAGGGTAGCTTCGGAATCGCGTCCAACACATACGCCGGAAGCGTAGAAGAGTTCATTCGCTATATACATCCCGATGACCGACAGCAAGTCTCGGAAGCGTTCGCGGATGCAAGGCAATACCGGAAGCCGTACGCGGTAGAGTTTCGCATCGTGCGGGCTGACGGGACGGTTCGGTGGCTGGTCGCGCGAGGGAAGTTCTACTACGCGACGAACGGTGATCCCGAGCGGATGTTGGGCGTGTCGCTGGATATCACCGACCGCAAGCAGGCGGAGGACGCGGTCAAGGAAACCGAGAAGCGGTATCGCAGGATCGTGGAGACCGCAAACGAAGGCGTTTGGCTCCTCGATTCGAACCTTCACACTTCCTATGTGAATCGGCAGATGGCGGAGATGCTGGGATACGAAGCGGGAGAGATGGTTGGGCGGAGTGTATTGGATTCTTACTTTCCCGAGGATGTTGAGCACAAGAAGCAACTCTTAAAGCGCCGACAGCAAGGAGTACGTGCACAGGTCGAGGAACGGCTCCGGCAAAGGGACGGTTCGGAATTGTGGGTACGTATGGCAGCAACCCCGGTCTTCAACGACAAAGGAGAGTTTGACGGGGCCTTGGCGATGGTAAGTGACATCACAGAGCGCAAGCGGGCGGAAGAGGCGCTGCGGGAGAGCGAAGAGCGGTTAAGTATGGCGGTTCAAGCCGGAAGGATGTATGCGTTCGAGTGGGACGCGGCGACGGACGTGATAGTGCGAAGCGGACAGTGCGTAGATATTCTCAATTGGCTGGAGGACCCAATGCGCGATACGGGTCGGCAATTCGTCGCCAGAGTTCTCCCTGAAGACCGCGAGGCGTATGCCACTCCAGAGACCGGGCTCTCTCCTGAAAATCCGATCTATCAGACAAGCTATCGGGTGTTACGTCCCGACGGCAGTGTGATTTGGCTGGAGGCAAACGGGCGCGTCCTGTTCGACGGTCAAGGCAAGATGCTGCGCATCATAGGCTTGGTGGCGGATGTTACCGAACGCAAGCTTGCGGAAGAGGCGCTCTCCAGTGTGAGCCGCAGGTTGATTGAGGCACAAGAACAAGAACGAGCCCGCATTGCCCGAGAGTTACACGACGATTTGAGCCAACGGATGGCGCTTCTCTCGGTTAGCCTCGCGCAATTCGAAGAGAATCTGCCTGATCTTTCGTCCAAGACCCGACAACAAGCGCACAACATTAGGGAAGTAGCGAAGGAAGTGTCGTCCAACATCCACAATTTGTCCCACCAGCTTCACCCATCCAAGCTGGACACTCTGGGTCTGGTGGCAGCCGTGGGGGGCTTCTGCAGAGAACTCTCCGATCAGCACGAACTGCAGGTTCTATTTGTCCATCGTGACATTCCCGGACAAATTCCAAAGGATGTGACTCTATGCCTCTTTCGGATCGTGCAGGAGGCTTTGCGAAACATCGTGAAGCACAGCGGTGCCGCGGAGGCCAAGGTTGAACTATCTGGTCATGACGATCGAATCGATCTTTGCGTCTCCGACTCCGGCGCAGGATTCAGCATTGAGTCTGCGAACGGAGACGCAGGTCTTGGTTTAATCAGCATGCGCGAGCGGGTGCGATTGGTTAGGGGACACTTTTCTGTTGAATCGGAGCTATCCCATGGGACGCGAATCCGCGTCCGCGTTCCGTTGTTCACGACCAGGGAAGGAGTCACCAGCGAGGAGAAGGCAAACAGTGCAGGGGCATGAGCGTATTGGGCCATGAATCATTGAGGATGCTGTGAAACTTCCGCGAGAAAAGGAACCGAATGGGACTCTTCTCCTTGGGACTCGGTGACGCTTTTGACTTGCTGCGGCTGGGGCGAAGGAATGTAAGGCGAAAAACCGTCTTGACTCATACACCGGCCTTCTCATGGAAGGAGCTAAACTAGGAGAGCCAGTCTTAGTAACCCGTGCCGCGCTTAGTGACTATGCAGAGAGTCGGAAAGGACCATTAGATTTTGCGCATGGACGCGGACCATGCCGCCGCGCGGACCATCAATGTCCGCTATCAAATAGAATGAGATGGAGACGACAAGCGGCAGAACCAGAAGTAACGTGGTTCTGGCTTTACCCGTACGGGCACCATAACCGATCAACAGGCTGCAGCAGATAGCGATTGCCAGCATCAGACCCCATGCTGCATTTGGAATGCGATTCCACCATGCGGCTTGAGTAGAGCCTTTGGAATTCAATACGTCGTTCATGCCCGTGACAGCAATAGTCGCCAAGAGTGTGTTCTGCGCCGCAGCCGGAACCTGGACGGCGGACCACAGGTCGGTCTCCAGTCGTGCTGTAGCGGCATCGATCTGCCCAAGCTGGCGGTCATCCCGAGTCGCATAGAAGGCAATGCGCTGATCGATATAATTCCTGAGCAGCGAACGTATTTTCGCCGCATCGGAGGCTGGCAGAAACTCTGCTCGAAGGTACTCCGTACCGATCGCGTTGGCCTCTGCCTCCTCCAAGTTCTTGCGCTGATCGTATCGGGAAATGGCCATCGAAAAGCTGAATCCAATGATGAGCCCGAGCAGGGTCAGGATGGCGGACATGATCGTGCCGAAATCTTCGCGCTCATTTTCCTCCAGGGATCGACGTCTCTTGCGGATGGAAACGCCGATCCACACCGATAGCCACAACACCACGAGAGAAAGTGCCAATATCAGCGTCGGAAATCTTATTAGATGGTCCATCAACTGTAGCCTCCTAATGGCTCTGACCAACTTTATAGCATCTGCGACCCAGCAGGTTCCCACGGCGCAGAAAAGAGTGTCGCGGCTCAGTGCCCGCGGCGCTTAGCGGAAAAATGTTTTTTGGAGGTTGCCCGAGCCGCTGGCCGTCGCTCCGGCCAATCCTAGCGCAAAGCTTGCCCGCCAGCTGAGCGTCCATTATCCCCGGTGTGGAAAAACCAGCGGAGGATGCGTGGAGCACTCGCCAAGTCAGGACGAGGTCAGGGCCGGTGTGTGCCGGTGCCTCGGAGTATCCGTCGCGTGCTGGCAGCCTTTTGCAACGGACTATCCACCGAAAAAACGAGAATATCCACTGAGAAATATCCACTAAGATAAGACAAATGCTCTTCTATCCATAGGGAGTGAAATGAATGAAGCCGCGACTAGTGGTCATGAAATTCGGGGGAACGTCGGTGGGCGATGCGTCTTGCATCGCGCGCACCGCGAAAATTATAGCGGGGGTGGCAAAGGAAAATCCCTGTGTAGTGGTGGTTTCCGCGATGAGCGGCGTGACGAACCGGCTGATCGAAGCCGCGAAGACCGCTGAAGCAGGGAACGTAGCGGGAGCCGAGGCCATCCTGGATGCGCTGGGGCAACAACACGAAACCGCGCTCTTCAATTTGCTTCCTGACGATCAGAAACGCACGCGCCTACGCCAACGGATTGAACCGGTGCTGGCAGAGGGCCGGCGGCTGTGCGAAGGAACCGCACTGCTGCGCGAACTTACGCCGCGGACGCTTGATGCCATCTCGAGCCTGGGAGAAAGGCTCTCGGCACCGTTGGTTGCAGCGGCAGTGGACGAGCTTGGGGTTTACAGCGAGGCGGTCGAGGCCACGGAATTGGTGGTGACGGACGCGTTTCACGGCGGAGCGGAACCACAAATGGAGCTGACCCGCGAAAAATCCCAGGCACGGTTGGGTCCGCTCCTGGAAAAAGGGATTGTGCCGATCGTGACGGGCTTCATCGGCGCTACGGCCGAAGGCCAGCTGACCACACTGGGACGTGGCGGCTCGGATTATTCCGCGACGATTCTCGGCGCCGCGTTGGAGGCGGACGAAGTCATCATCTGGACCGACGTGGATGGCGTGTTAACCGCCGACCCGCGGCTGGTGCCCGAGGCGCGCACAATTCCGGTCATCTCCTATCGGGAGGCGGCGGAACTTGCGTACTTCGGTGCGAAAGTCCTGCACCCCAAGACCCTGAACCCGGTGATCCAGGCAGCGATCCCTGTCTGGATTCGCAACAGCTTCGCGCCGGAAAAACCGGGAACGAAAATCACGCCCGAGGGACGCAGCATCGGCGGCGGGGTGAAAGCGCTGACCGCCATTCGCGACGTAACATTAATCAGCGTCGGCGGCCCGGGAATCGTGGGATTGCCGGACGTCGTCGGGCGAACGTTTTCGACGACCGCGGAAGTGCGCGCGAATGTGCTGCTCATTTCGCAATCCTCTTCGCAGAACGACATTTGCTTCATCGTCTCGACGGCGGACGCGCAGCGCACGGTCGAAGCCTTGCGCAAGGAGTTCGCGCACGACCTGGCGCACCATAAAGTCGAGCACATCACGGTGGATTCGAAGATCGCCATCGTGGCGGTGGTCGGCGAAAACATGCGCGGCACCCCCGGAATCGCTGGCAAAACGTTCAACGCCCTCGGCCGCGAAAGCGTGAACCTGATTGCCATCGCGCAGGGTTCATCCGAATGCAACATTTCCTTTGTCATCGAAGAAAAGGCCGTGAAAGCCGCGCTGCTCACAACGCATCGCGAGTTTGGCCTCGAGAAGGCTGAGAAAGCATAGCCTTCGGGGATCGCACATCTAAGCAGTCAGACAAACAGCCGCCGTCGCGCTTGTGAGCGCCGTGAAAGGCGTGGAAGTGTATGTTTTTTCTAAAGAGGCCTGAGCCGGAATTTATCCACGCGTTCCTTGCGGGGCAGGAGAATTGTCCGTTTTCCTATTCAGAAGTGGGGGCTTCGCGCGGGGACGCGCCGAAGGGCTACACGGTTGACCACAATCGGATTCAATTGGGCAATGGGCGCGAATGCTTTGAGCAGGCGGTGAGGGCCGTGCGGCAGTGGAAGATGTTCGAGATGCCGTGGGTGGAGCTTTGCTGGCCAGATGCGCCGATCCGGGCAGGAGCGAACGTTGCGGTGATGGTTACGCATTTTGGGGTGTGGTCGCTGAACGCGGCGCGGATCGTTTACGTTATTGAAGAACGCGGAACGCGAGAAAGATTCGGATTTGCCTACGGGACGTTGGAGGAGCATGCGGAACGGGGTGAGGAGAGGTTCAGTGTGGAGTTCGATGCCGATGACGGGTCGGTGTGGTACGACCTTTATGCGTTTTCCTGGCCGAATTTGCTGGCGCGATTGGGGTATCCGTTGGCGAGGTCGCTGCAAAAGAGGTTTGCGAGGGAGTCGAAGATTGCAATGCAAAGAGCCGTCGGCGCTCCTTAATCAAGTAGAGGAACGCTGACGGCTCGGTTTGAAGAGAGAAGCAGGTTGAGAGAAGGGACTCTCAACCGATTAGTGTTAGTCGTGATCGGGATGGCTGTGGCGCCACTGCCAGTAATGGTTCTGCACTTTGTGATTCTGATGTTCGTAGACAACATAGGTGCGGTGCCGACCCTCGAGATATTCCCTGTAAGCGCGGTCCTCGTGATCGTTCCAGTAGTGGTAGTCGTGATGGTCCCGATCGTAGACGCGGACCTGCACGTTGGCTTCTTGAGGCAGTGGAGCAGCCATGACTACGGCTGGTGCAGCAACGGCGGAAGCCAGAATGATGGTGCTGATAAAACGATTCAAATAGCGCAAGATGTATTCCTCCAGGTCCGAGACTTGCAGATGGAGAATCCCGGTGTACATGACTATGCGCCGGAGGACTGGCGATGTATGTCGCATTTTGTACTAGTTATAAAATTATAATTTCTGGGGGAACAGGCCACGCGATGGTCAGGGCGCAGGCGCGCGGCGGGGCGCGTTGACTTTCTTTTGACCAGGCACCTAACATGGTGCGGAAATTCCCGCACGTTGAAGAACTCCTGAGAGAGGTGAATGGGTATGAAGACGTGGCGAGTTTGCGTGTTGATGCTGGCCGGGCTGGCGATGGGGACGGCGATTGCGCTTCATACCTCGGCGGACAATCCTGCGAAAGCGGGAGACGTGACGGAGGGGCGAATTACTTCGGAGATGGCTGCAGCGAACAACTGGCTGCTGAACGGGCGGACGTTTGATTCGAAGCACTTCAGCCCGTTGCAACAGATCACGGACAAAAACATCGGCGGACTTGGGCTGGCGTGGTTGTTGGATATCGAGAGCGGCATGGGTGTGGTGTCGGAGCCGATTGTGGTGGATGGAGTGATTTATGTGAGCGCGCCGCTGTCGATTGTGTATGCGGTGGATGCAGTGTCGGGGAAAGTGATTTGGAAGTTCGATCCGAAGATCCGGCTGAATCAGGCGATCAATGGGTCGTATTCGGCGCGGGTAAATGCGGGCGTGGCGGTGTGGAATGGGAAAGTGTACGTGGGGACGGGCGATTGCCGGTTGATTGCTATTGATGCCGCGACAGCGAAGCAGGTTTGGGAAGCGGAGGTTTGCGAGCCGACGCAGACGGGGATTACCGGAGCGCCGCACGTGGCCAGAGGAAAGATTTTGATGGGTTACAACGGATCGGACGACGGAGTGCGCGGGGCGTTGGTTGCGTACGATGCGGAAACCGGGAAGGAGGCATGGCGGTTCTGGACGGTGCCGGGCGATCCGTCGAAACCGTTCGAAACGAAGGCGCTGGAGATGGCGGCGAAGAGTTGGGGAGGCAAGGATTCGTGGAAGGTGGGCGGCGGGGACGTGTGGAACGCGATCACGTATGACGATGCGACGGGGCTGGTGATATTAGGGACGGCGGGCGTGGGCGTGGATTATGGCGAGTTCCGGAATATCAAGGCGACGGGCGACCGGCTTTTTGGCGAGTGCATTATTGCGGTGAATGCGGACACCGGAGAATACGTCTGGCACTACCAGACGGGGACGGAAGGGATTCACTCGGAGAACAATCAGATCGTGATGGCCGACCTGGTGATTGATGGAGAGAAGCGGCATGTGGCGTTGACTGCGCCGAAGAATGGTTTCTTTTTTGTGCTGGATGCGAAGACCGGGAAGCTTTTGTCGGCGAAGCCGCTGGTGAATGTGGTTTGGGCCAAGTCGATTGATTTGCAGACGGGGCGGGCGGTGCTGGTGCCACGATCGGAAGGCGGCGGGAGGCAGTGGACGGTGCACAACTGGTGGCCGATGAGCTACAGCACGGTCACTGGATTGGTGTACGTGCCGACGACAGACCGGCGGGCGGATTCGAAAGCGGCAGTCGAGGCAGGTGAGGGCGGAGTTGGCCTATTTGGGAAGCTCGTCGCGTGGGATCCCGTGAGCCAGTCGGCGCGCTGGACGGTTGACGAAGAAATTGCAACGAATGGCGGAGTGCTTTCTACCGCGGGGAATCTCGTTTTTCAGGGACAGGGCACGGGAGAATTTGCGGCGTATGCGGCAGACAGCGGGAAAAAAGTCTGGTCGATCAAGACGGGATCGGCGATTGAGTCGATTCCTGTGACTTTTTCCGTGAAGGGCGAACAGTACGTAGTTACTCCGGTGGGATGGGGATCGGGGTCGCGGCTGTTTGCGCCGGCGCGGACGATGGCTACGCCGGAATCGAAGCGCGGGCCGGCGCGGTTGCTGGCGTTCAAGCTGGGGGCAACAACACCGTTTCCTTATCCGAAGATTGTGATTCCGCCGGTGCCGAAGCCTCCGGAGCAAAAAGCGAGCGAGGAAGTGATTCGCAAGGGCGAGAAGCTTTATGGAACATTTGTTTGCGACGGCTGTCATTCGCCGGAGCTGGATGGGAGCGGAGCGTGGGTGCTCGATGGAGCGATTCCGGATTTGCGGTACATGCCGCCGGAAGCGCACAGGGATTGGTATCAGATTGTGCTGGGCGGATCGCACTGGGATAAGGGCATGCCGGGCTTTGCCGATCCGCCGAAGTTTGCGTTTCCGCATGACAAGATGACGGTTGCGGATGCGGACGCGATTCATGCGTATGTGATTGATGGGGCGTGGAAGGCGTATAAAGCGGAGCACGAAAAGTCCAAACAGTAAGAATTAAAAACCATCAGACTGCCTGGAGAGCGGCAACTGGCCCTTCAACCCGTGCGGACGAGCTCGCAAACTTCCATCCAGGCGATCTCGCTGCGTGACATGGAACCGGTTGTTGTCCGTGACGCTCACAACGTCACAGCGGCTCTGCAGCGATTTTCATTTTCGCAGTTAGTCCTGGTTCACCGCAGTGGCTTGGAGCGACTTAATACGCTGTTCAATCTTGGTAGCTTCCTCGTTGCGGCCGAGCTTGCGAAGCGCTTGAGCCTCGCCGGTGAGCGTGGAGACGAGGATGGGGTTGTCAGGGCCATACTGCTTCTCAAGAATGGCGAGCAGATGCACTTGACAAGGCGCAGCTTTGTCGGCATTACCCAATTGGTCGTAAACAGAGCAAAGGGCGGTGACATTGAGTAAGGCATTGGGGCCGTCGTGACCGTAGATCGTTTCGTCGATCTTAACGGCACGCAGAAGGATCGATTCCGATTTGGCGAAGTCGTGCTGGAACGCAAACAGGCCTGCCATCATTCTGAGGCTGTTGGACACGCCAGCGCTGTTCTCGCCGTAGGCCTTCACATTCAAATCGATCGCGCGGGCGAAGAATTTTTCAGCAGAGGCGGGGTCGTGCTGCGCGAATGCCTCCATGCCGAGGTTTTGCAGCGGATCGGACATCATTGGCGATTGTGCACCATATAGCTCCTCAGTAGCTTTCATTTGCCGTTGAAAATATGCGTCTGCCTCGCTGAATTGTTGAAGCCCCATGGTGATTCTGCCGAGTTCGCCGAGAGCGATGGGCAGGCGCCCGTCGCGCGGCTGTATTTTTTCCGCTAACTCAACAGCTCGTTTGTAACTTCTAACGGCTTCTTCCCAGTTCCGTTGCGTGAGGGCATTGGCTCCTGCTTGCATCGCGGCGTCCAGATTCTGTGAGGCCCCTGGATCCGACTTGGAAGCCGCGACGCCGGATTCCAGTTTTTCAGCTTCCGCGGAATTGCCTGCCGCCTTCAGGGCAGCGAGATGCTGGCTGAATCGTTGCTGCGCGTCTTTGTACTGAAGTTGAGGGGTGGGGGAAACGACTCGCATCATGTTGTTTCCGAGAGGAACTGTGGAGCCAGCGAGAGAGGCGAGGCGGTACTGTTCGAGTGCGCCGACCCAGTCGCCTTTCTTCTCGAGTACGGCCGCCAGTTCGAGCCTAACTTCCGTCTGCTTGGAATCGAGAGAGAGAGCTTGCTTGAACTCGGAGACGGCCGCGTCGAAATTTCCTGAACCTTGAAGAGCCTGGCCGTAAAGGTCATGCGTGAGCGAGTCACTCGGTTGGAGGTTCTCGGCTTGCTTCAATTCCAGTAAAGCGTTCGAATAATCTTTCTTGGCGATCAGGACCCTGCCCGCGTTTCGGTGGGCATGGGGAGAATTCTCATCCAGGAGTTCAGCGCGACGATACTCCTTCAAAGCGGCATCGTAATTTTTCTGGTCTTCACGGACGGCACCAAGACCTATATGAGGTTCTGGGTCGGACGGGTCCATCTCGGCGGCTTTGCGATATTCTTGCGAGGCGCCCTGGAAATCCCAAGTTCGGTGAAGCGCGCCCGCCAAACAAATATGGCAGACTTCGGAATCCGGGGCCATGGCCTCCAACTCGCGGAATTCGATAACAGCCTCAGCGTTGAGATTGCTCTTGGCGAGCGCTGAACCGAGATTCTCCCGAGCTCTCAGGTTCTTAGGATCCAGGCGCTTGGCCTCGCGAAATTCGCGGATGGAGGAAGCGAGATCGCCCTGCTTGTAAAATGTGATGCCAAGGTTGTAGTGAACAGTTGCATCGCTCGGATCGAGAGCAATAGCTTTCTTATACTCGGTCACGGAACCATCAAGATCGCCCTTATTGTAAAGCAACAGTCCCAGGTCATAGCGCACGGCCACATAGTCAGGCTTAATGCGAAGCGCTTCCTTGTATTCGACAGTCGCGGCGTCAAATTTTCGTGCGCTCTCGAGGGCCAGCCCTGCGTTTTTGTGGGCTTCCGCGTTCTCCGGGGTTTGCGCCAACGCCGCTTTGGCCTCTCGCAACGACTCCTCTGGGTCGCCCATACGGTAAAGCAGGTAGCTTAGTTTCGTGTGTGCCTCGGGAAAGTCGGGGGCCCGCTTCAGCACTTGTGCATAAAGAGACGCCGCCATAGGCCACTGCTCTTGCACCTTCAGGAGTTCACCCATGACAAAGCCGGTTTCAGGACCGCCGCCGGACTCGAGGGCACTATCCAGCTCCTGGGTAGCTTGCTGATACTGCTTGGCGCGGATCGATTTGCCAGCCGCAGAAAGATGATCGAGTAACTCACCGGATGACTTTTTTTCGTTGCCGCTGGCGTCGCCGACGGACGTGGCCTTGCTCACGGCTGCAAGAACACGCGGATCCGCGCCCGCAGCGGTAAGGTTATCGCGGTACTCGTTCGTGGGATGGAACGACAGGCCGCGCGATTCGATCTCATGGACGATGTTTTCGCTGAGTGCATTGCCGGCGACCAGAGCCAGCAATTCACTGTCGGTGGCAGGCTTGCGGCGATCCTGCGCGCTAGCCAACGACACGCAGCTGCATGCGATGAAAAGAACGATCAGGTTCCGGTGGATGGACGAGGCCATGGGTTCACCTGTAGGACTGCATTTCAAGCTTAGGGAGATCGCGTGTCAGCGAATAGGACGCGATTCGGTGATGGCTACGGAATGAATAACTGACCAGATGGCCAGTACTGGAATGATGTGAAGAACAGAGACGGAACTGAGAACTAAGAAATACGGCCTGGAGCCAGGATATTTTGCGGGTCGAAGGCGGATTTGAGGCGGCGCATGAGCGCCAGGCCGGGAACCTGCTCGAGGCGCGCGTTTGTGGTGGGCCGGGTAGAAGCTGGCGATACTGGATGCGGTCCCCCCATGTTGATTTTCTGCTTCAGGGCGAGCGGGGCGAAGAGAAGAGTTGCGTAGCCTCGATTCCTGGGATCCGGTCCGCCAGCAGCGGAAACGGCGTTGAAGATGCGGGTCGCGCAGTGTGCGAGGAGACTGATCGTTTCTTCGTTCGTGGAAGTGGGTAGCAGGGCGAAATAGATGGTGCCGCCGGCGCGGGCTACGAGTGCATGAGGAAGCGCGGCGTGATCGGCGATTTGGCGGAGGCTTTCGAACAGGGTGGCGTGATGGCTAGGAAGGACGCTGATTTTGAAAATGGCGGTGGCGGGGGAGGCCTCGAGAAACAGGGATAGGCTTTCGCGGAGGCGCCCCCAAAAGGCGGGGCGCGTGGCGTCGTCCAGGATGGTGGTGGAATTGGCGCGGGAGCGCTCGGCGAGAAGAGTGAGTTCGCGTGCGTAGCGAGTGAGGACTTCGGGAGTGCCGGCAAAGGCGGCGCAGAGTTGCCACTCGCGGGAGGAAAACCAATCGCCGACGGGCGGGAGCGAAGCCTGGGATGGGGTGCGATTTTCTCCGGCGAAGACGGCGGTCTCCGGAGTGGCAGGAGTTCGCGTGGCGAAGATTTGGGCTAGCTCGGGGCTGATGATGTCGTGTGTAAGCGGAGTCAAGGAGGACTTAGTGATGGCGCGGCGGAGTGCCAGCGCGCCTTCGGCGCTGGGAAAGGAAGCGACGAAGCCGCGGCTGCCGGCGATGGGAGCCGGAAATGTGCGGAAGTTCAGTCGCGTGATGACGGCGAGGGAGCCGAGCGAGCCGATGAGGAGTTTGTGCAGGTCGTAGCCAGTGACATTTTTTACGACGCGGCCGCCGCTTTTGGTGAGGGCGGCGGAGCCGGTGACAAATTCCGCGCCGATGAGAAAATCGCGAGCGGTGCCGTAGAACTGCTGCAGCGGAGAATGCAGGCCGGAGGCGATGGTGCCGCCGATAGTGCTGCGCGAATACCAGGGGACGAGGAGGGGGAGGAATTGGTTGTGTTCGTATAGAAGAGCGTTCAATTTCGTGAGCGGAGTGCCGGCGTCGGCGCTTACGGTAAGGTCGCCGGGATCGTAGTGCGGGATTTGGTTTAGGGCAGTCAGGTCGAGGGCGATGTCGTAACGTGAGGGGGGCATGCCGAGAGCGAGTTTGGTGCGGTTGCCGCAGGGGATGAGGGCGAGTTTTTCGAGAGAGGCGAAGCGAACGATTTCGGCGACTTGTTCGGCGGAGGCAGGCTTGACCACGACGGAGGGAAGAATTTCATCGACAGCATAGGCTGCCCAGGAAGCAGGATCGGCAAGGACTTGCGAGGATCCGAGGATGGATTCGAAACGCGCGATGAGGTTGGTGGAGGGACTAGTCATAGGATGGGCGAAAATCTAGCCACGTTGAAAGTTGAAAGGAAAGAAGGAAGTAGCACAGAGGGCACAGAGATGAGACTCAGGAAGAAGGATCACGAGGCACTCGCGGGATGAGTTGGCTGTTTGCGGGGGCGGATTTCGCCGCAGCCCTTGCTTAGGGGGAAGATTTTGCCGGGGTTGAGGGAGGAATCGGGATTGAAGGCGTCGTGGACGCGGCGCATGAGATCGAAATCGGCGTCGGAGAAGATCAATGGCATGAGTTCGGATTTTTCCATGCCGACGCCGTGCTCGCCGGTGAGCGCACCGCCGACTTCGAGGCAATAGCGGATGATTTCGGTGGAGGCTCGCATGGCGCGTTGGAATTGCGCGGTGTCGCGCGGATCGTAGAGGACGATGGGGTGGAGATTGCCGTCGCCGGCGTGGAAGATGTTGCCGATTTGAAAGCCAAACTGATTGCCGATCTCCTGGATGCGGCGGAGGGTTTGCGGGAGTTTCGAACGTGGGATGACACCGTCAAGGACGTAATTGCTGGGCGCGAGGCGGCCTAGCGCGCCGAAGGCGTTTTTGCGGCCTTTCCAGAGGAGTTCGCTTTCGGGATTGTCACGAGCGAGGCGGACTTCGCGGGCGTGGTGCGAGTTGCAAACTTCGGTGACGGCGGTAGCTTGCGCGGTAACGGCTTCGGTGAGCCCTTCGAGTTCGATGAGAAGGACGGCGGCGCTATCCATGGGGAAGCCCGCGTGGATGTAATCTTCTACGGTGCGCAAGGTCCAGCCATCGAGCATTTCGCACGCGGCGGGAGTGATGGCGCGGGCGGTGATGTCCACGACAGTATCGGCGCAATCGTCCACGGAATCGAAGATGGCGAGAAGAGTTTTTATGGCTTCCGGTTTGCGGGAGAGTTTGACAGTGATCTCAGTGACCAGGGCGAGTGTGCCTTCGGAGCCGACAAAGAGGCCGGTGAGATCGAAGCCGGGTGCTTCGCCGTGTTTGCTGCCGACGCGGACGATTTCGCCATCGGGAAGGACCAGCTCGAGGGCGGTAACGTGATTGGTGGTGACGCCGTACGCGAGCGTGTGCGGGCCGCCGGCATTTTCCGCGACGTTGCCGCCGATGGTGCAGGATTTCCAACTTGAGGGATCGGGGGCGAAGTAGAGGCCGTGGGGTTCGGCGGCGCGGGTGAGTTCGTAGTTGACAACGCCAGGCTGCACGATGGCGCGCTGATTTTCGGCGTCGATTTCGAGGATACGGTTCATGCGCGCAAAGACGAGCATGACACCGCCGGTACGGGCAAGCGCGCCGCCAGAGAGACCGGTTCCCGCGCCGCGGCCGACGACTGGGACATTGTATTTGGCGGCGAGTTTGACGATGCGGGAAACGTGCCGGGTGGTAGTAGGAAAAACGACAATGTTAGGGCGGCCCTTTTCCACGGAGCCGTCATATTCGTAGAGAAGAAGGTCTTCCGGCTTGTGGAGGACGGAGGAATCGCCGAGCAGCTTCTCGAGTTCGTCGATGATGCCAGGATGCATTTGCCGTCCACGCGCAAAGGAATCCTGTCACTATAGCCGGAATCTTAAGCCAGATTCTAGCCGGGAGAAGAAGAGCGGCCCGGCCCTGCGCCGCGTCGCAAGCTAGGGAAGGCGGATTGAAAAGCAAACTGGCCGGGCGTACCATCGCTTTGTCTGCATGCTGGACCCGGAGGTATTCATCATGGGTCTCCCACCCGGTAAGCGCCGTTCGTTCCTGAAGAGCTCCAGCCATGTCGCAACTTGTTTGTCGGCCTTGATTCTCTGCGTGCCGCTGGGCGGTCAGCAGGATTTTCTAAGCAAACCGCCAGATTTGTGGTCGGAAGAAGACGCCCTGAGGGTCTTGAACGATTCTCCATGGGCGCATTCGGTGACTACGTCCACGCAGGACGCCGCCTGCGGTTACAAGAATCCTGCGATTCCCGGTGAGTTTTCTGCGGAGGGGGCGGAACTTGGAGAACTGCATACCCCTACGCCGGTGTCAATAAGTCCAAAACCAGATGGCGCTCAGTATTTGATCCGGTGGGCGTCGGCGAAGCCGGTGCAAGCGGCTGTTCAACGCCTGATCACTCTCGATGAAAAATGGACTGCGTACGGGCAGCACTTTGAAAGGAATAATCCTTCGGCGAAACCGACCGATCTGTCGCGGCCTGCCTACAACCGAAATGACATGATCACCCTCTCAGTCATTCTGGTAAAGTCCGGGCCGGATGGCGGCAGCTTTTTGGATTACGCTTTTCAGGACGGCGGAACGCGCTTCCCCGCCAAAGGGTTTTACATGTTCATTTGCGCAGGTCTGAAGACTTCCAATGGAGTGGTTCATGCCCGTCTGGGTGGTCCGACGGGCTATCCGTCGGTTCGCCCCGCGATCACTCTCTCTTTTCCCAGTCTGATCGATGGAAAGCCCCTGATCACGCATCGAGATGAAAAAGTGGAGTTCCGTCTCGTGGCTATGCAGCGCGTGTTTGAGGCGACGTTCACCATCGACGCCCGGGATTTGACCGACGGGTCACAAGCTGGACTTTACCTTCCGACGACGGCGACCGATTTGAAACAGAATTCTGCCCAGTCCACCGGTTCGAATCCATAGCGAACACCCCAGCGTTCGCACAAGCGGAACACGAATAGATTCCCATTGCTCGGTGCGCTCCGAGTGAGCAACCTGTGTTAGTGTAATTTTCTAAAAATGAGGACGAGGAGCTGATGGCGAAACCGAGAGTGTTTGTGACGCACCCGCTATTTGAGCCGGCGAGGGAAATCCTGAATGAGGGCTGCGAGGCAGAATACTGGGCGCAACCGGACCGGCCGCCAAGGCCGGAATTGATGCAGCGGCTGAAGGACAAGGAGGGGTTGATCTGTTTGTTGACGGAGAGGGTGAGCGAAGAGCTTTTGCGAGCGGCGCCAAAGCTGCGGATTGCGGCGAATGTGGCGGTGGGATTCGACAATATAGATGTTGTGGCGTGCACGAAGCGGGGCGTGGTGGCGACGAATACGCCAGGCGTGCTGGACGAAACGACGGCGGATTTTGCGTGGACGCTGATGATGGCGGTGGCGAGGCGACTGGGAGAAGGCGAGGCGCTGGCGCGATCGGGGATCTGGCAAGGTTGGGACCTGGATCAGCTCGTGGGGACCGATGTTTGGGGGAAGACGCTGGGGATCGTGGGATTCGGACGGATCGGGCGGGCGATGGCGCGGCGCGCCAGCGGATTTCAGATGAAAGTGATCTACACGGATGCGGTGCGGGCGCTGGTGGAAGTGGAAAAGGAATTGAAGGCGGAGTTTCGAGAGATGAATGCGCTGCTGGCGGAATCTGATTTCGTGAGCGTGCACGTGCCGCTGCTGCCGGAGACGCGCGGGTTGTTCGATGCGCCGAAGTTTTACAGGATGAAGCCGACAGCGTTTTTGATCAACACATCGCGCGGGCCGGTGGTGGATGAAGCGGCACTGGTGGCGGCGCTGGAAGAGAAGAAAATTGCGGGCGCGGGGCTGGATGTCTACGAGAACGAGCCGTTTATCCATTCGGGACTGAAGCGCGCGAACGTGGTGCTGGCGCCGCACCTGGCGTCGGCATCGCTGGAGACACGCACGAAAATGGCGTGCATGGCGGCGCAGAATGTCGTGGCGCTGTTCAGAGGGCAGCGGCCCCCAAACATGTTGAATCCCGAAGTGTTGGAGGCATCTTGAGGAGTTCCGCGGCAAACCTCCCATGGCGGATCTGAAGCAACTCGCCCGCCGAATCTTCCACGAAACCCTGGCTGCGATCGATATTCCCGCGACCATGCAACGAAAGCTCTGGCGAACGGGAACGCAATTGCACTGCGACGGCGCAATATTCGATCTGCGCAACTTCGAGAAATTGCGAGTCGTGGCCATTGGAAAAGCGGCGCATGCGATGGTGGATGGGCTCGCACTCGTGCTGATGCCTTTCGTGAGATTCGAAGGCGTCGTGTCCGCGCCTACGGCGGCGCGAAGACCTCTGCCGGGCGTGAAATATTTCGCGGCCGGGCATCCGATGCCAAACGAAGAGAGCTGGAAAGCGGCCGAGGCAATTCTAGCGCTGCTGAGGGGTTGCGATGAAAAAACGCTGGTGTTCTTCCTGCTTTCGGGCGGGGGATCGGCGCTGGTGGAACTGCCACTGGATTCTCGACTGACCCTCGAGGACGTGCGGCAGCTGAATCACGCGCTTGTGACGTGCGGCGCGCCAATCGAAGAAATTAATACCGTTAGGAAACACGTTTCGGCGGTGAAAGGCGGGCGCCTGGCAGTGGCAGCGAATCACGCGACAAAGATCACCCTGGCGGTAAGCGACGTGCCTGCAGGAAAAGAATCGGCGCTGGCGTCCGGGCCCACGCTGCCCGATCCGACGACAGTCGCCGATGCGAAGCGAGTCCTTGAAGAGTATTCGCTACGCGAGAAGCTTCCGGCCATACTGCGACGCCGATTTGACGAAGGGAAGATACCGGAGACGCCGAAAGCGGAAGCCCTGGCGTTTCAAAACGCGCATTTTATGTTGTTGCTGGGCATGGACGACCTTTTTCATCCGGCCCATCACGCCGCGGAGGCGAAGGGATTCATCGCTTGCTGCGACAATTCGACGGACGATTGGCCGGTGGAGAAAGCGGCGGGATATTTGCTGGATCAATTGGAAGAGCTGCGAAGAACTCACCGGGGGCAGCGAGTGGCGCTGATCGCCGATGGAGAAGTGAGCTCGCCGGTGACGGGCGATGGAATCGGCGGGAGGAATTCGGCATTTGTGCTGGCTTGCGTGGAAAAGATCGCTGGGAAAAAAATTGCGGTTCTCAGCGCGGGAACAGACGGCCTCGATGGAAACAGTCCGGGGGCAGGAGCGGTGGCGGACGGCGAGACGCTGGAGATGGCGCGGGCGATTGGGCTCGATCCGGGAGATGCGTTTCGAAGAAGCGATGCGTTTGGTTTTTTTTCGCGATTTGAGGATGTGATTGTGACGGGACCGACGGGGAATAACCTGCGGGACTTGCGAATACTGATTGCGGAGGTGTAAAACTCAGGACGAAAGGATTTAACACAGAGTCCACGGAGAGAACGGAGTTCACGAGGCGGAAATGCAAAATGGTCCCGGGTACCCGGAACCCATTTTGCATTTTGAATTGATACTCCTACTGCTTTGGCGGCGGCAGGCGCGTTTCGATGGTCTTGAGACGGTCATTCATTTGCTGAAGGAGGCGCTCGAGTTTTTCGAGGCGCAGATCAGTCGAGGACTTCTCTCCCGTGCCAGCCGCGGCTGGTTCTTCGGCTTCGTCATCCGAGCCGTATCCAGCCCTCGGATGAGTTCCGGACTTGGCATCCGGGGGCCTTTTCAGGCGCGCGATCTGGCCCTTGATCATCGGGGCCATTTCGATGCTGAGGTCGTCGCTCTTTAACAGAGCTTCGAGAGCAGGGATCGCAGAAGCATCGCCACGCGTGCCCAGGGCATAGATGGCGGACATTCGAATGGGATGGCGCGGCTCGGTGAGGTAGGAAGCAATCTGGCTGGTAATGTCCTTATTTTCTTTCTGCAGACGCGCGAGGCTGTAGATCGCTGCGGTGCGCGATTCGATAGGCTTTCCGACAGCGGACCACTGGAGGAGATGCTGCACGGCTTTCTCGTCGCCGAGAGAGCCGAAGGCACGAAGCGCGGAGTTGCGAAGGTAGCCGTCGGGCGAATCGACCTCTACGGTGGCTTCGAGAGTGGCGAATGCATTGGGCGCTTTGAGTTTGCCGAGCGCCTGCAGCGCGGCGGCGCGAGCTCGATAAGAGGTGTCGTCCTTGGCGATATCGTTGAGCCGGGCGGTGACGGCTGGGTCATCCTTGATATTGCCGAGCGCGGTGACTATTTCGCTGCGAACCCAAGGGACATCGTTCGAATTGGAGGCCTCGAGGAGCAGTTTGGCCGCGGAGGCGCCGCCGATTTCACCGAGAGTAGTGGCAGCGGTGGCGCGCACGCCCCAGGCTTTATCGTTGCGAAGCGCGTCACCGAGAGCGGCAACAACTTCCTGGTCATTCCGGATTTTTCCGAGAGCGAGGACGGCATCGGCGCGGTCGGAAAGCTCGGTGGCATTCTTTAATTGATAGAGCCACTCTTTCTTTTCCTTGTGGAAATCGGCGGACTTCAGGACATGGCCGCCTTTGTCGAAAAGGACGAGGAGCGGAGCAGAGGCCGAGGGAAAGACGAAGATCTCGTTCGCTTTTGAGACTGTGATGGGATAGAGCTTTGGACCCGTGGTTGTGGTGATTTCGACGTCAACGGGAATGCGGAAGAGGCCCACGCGGCCTTCGACGGATTGAGTCTGCTTGACGGTGAGCGCGACTTGATGCTTTTCGGTGTCGTAGGAGTAGCTCAGGTCAAATTTGGGAGCGCCAGCTCCGTAGAGCCACTGCACAAAAAATTGATCCAAGCTGGTGTAGGTGGCTTCTTCCATGGCCTTGGAAAAATCCGCGGTGACGACATTTTTGCCGCGATTGACTTCGAGATAGTGTTTGAGACCGCGGTAGAAGGCGTCTTCGCCGAGCTGGTGGCGCATCATGTAGAGGACCAGGCCGCCTTTATCGTAGGCGTTGCCGTCGAATTCGCCGGAATCGTCGAAGTCGTGGCGGACTATGGGCTTGTTCCAGAGATTTCTGCTTTCGAACCATTCGCGAATGCCCTGCCAGCGCTCGTAATCGGCTTGATCCTTGCCATACTGCTTTTCGCTCCAAACGTACTCGGCGAAGGTCGCGAAGCCTTCGTTGAGCCAGATGTCTCCCCAGTCTTTACAGGTTACGAGGTCACCGAACCACTGGTGGCCGAGTTCATGAGAGATGAGGCCGTCTTCCCCCGTCGGGTATTCGTGGGCAAGCTTAGGATGAACGAGTGAAGTGCTGGTGTTGGTGGTGGCGCTGGAATTCTCCATACCGCCGGCGACGAAATCATCCACCATGACTTGCGCGTATTTTTCCCAAGGATATTCCACGCCGAATTTCTGGCTGAACAGGTCCAGCATCGCGGGTGTGCGGCCGTAGTTCACGCCCAAGCGATCGCCGCGGCCCTTTGGCGCGTAATACGTGACGGGGATGCCGCGCCAGGTGTCTTTCAGTTCGTCGAATTCTCCGGCAACGACGGTAATCAAGTAAGTGGAGCTAGGGACGGACTCTTTCCACGTCCAGGTCTTGAGACCTTTGCCGGCGTCGGTGATGCTGATGAGCTTGCCGTTCGAAACGGTAATCCATGAGGCAGGGACGGTGAGAATCGTTTCGGTGGTCAGGCGATCATTGGGATAGTCGTAAGTGGGCAGATAATACCGCGTGTCCTCCGATTCGCCTTGCGTCCAGATCTGTTTGGGACGGTCGGGGTAGTCCTTGTCCGGCAAAATGAAATACATGCCTTTTGCGGGCTTGGCTTCGTAGCGGATGGCGACGTCGAACTTGTCTCCGGCTTTCGCGGAGGCTGGCAGAGAAATGATCAGTTTGTCGGAGGAAGTTTCAAACTTCGCAGCGGATTTGTTGAGGATGACACTCTGGATCGTGAGACCGACGGAGTCGAAGGAAATTTTGGTGGTGCCATCGCGGAGAATGGATAGAGTGTGGGTGACGTCACCGAGAACTTTTTTCTGGTCGGTGTCGAAGCGGAGGGCGATTTTGGAATGCTGTAAATTGTAGTCGCGGCTGCGAGCGTAAGGCTCATCGGCGCGGAGCTGCCATGGGGTGATGAAAATCGCCAGCAGAGCAGCGAATGTAAAAAAGGCCGGACGACTGCGATGTAGCCGGCTTTTACGAGGGGATGTAACGATCATTCTGCTTTGCTCCTGTGAATGGTGTGTCCTGCCCGGGTGAGTGCAGTGATGGGGGCCGAGAGAGTTTCTGCGGCCACGAGCAGGTAATCCGTATCAAACGTAGAAATGGCAAATAAACTGATTTTGGCCGCGGCGAGCGGAGCGGCAAGCGCCGAGAGAACGCCGACTTCCGACAAAACGAAGGGCCCGTGAACTTTGAGGACGCGCCATCCGGGTTGGGAATGCACACCGACCGGGACCTGGGAGATTTCCGTGACAACAGAGAGTTCGTCGCCGGTGCGAGTGACGGAAAAGAAAGGGCCGCGCGTCGCCCAATCCGGAATGAGCGAATCGGCGGCGAGCCGCGAAATGGCAAAACGCTCGGTGAGGAGAGTGAGTTCGAAACAGCGGGATGCGGCGGCCATGGAGAGCTAGAGAAGACTCCTGACCAGACCGCCATCGACGGCGATGGAAGTTCCGTTGACGTAGCCGGCACGCTCGGAAGCGAGGAACGCCACGACCGCGCCGAATTCTTCCGGTGTGCCGAGGCGGCCAGCGGGAATTTCGCGTTCCCACCCAGCGAAGACTTCTTCCGGTTTCGCGCCAGTACGCGCGGAGATGCCGGCGGCAAGTTTGTCGAGGCGGGCAGTCCGTGTGAAGCCGGGGCAAACGTTGTTCACGGTGATGCCGTCGGAGGCGTACTCATTGGCGAGGGTGCGTGCGAGGCCAGTGACGGCGGCGCGGATGGAATTCGAAAGCAGAAGGCCATCCACAGGCTGTTTGACCGCAGAAGATGTAATCGTAATCAGACGACCCCACTTATGCTTTTGCATGCGCGGCAGGACTTCCCTGGCGAAGTTTACCGTGCTCATCAGGAGCTGGTCGATGGCAACGCGCCACTCTTCGGGCTGGGTATTCCTAAAAGAGTTAGACGGAGGACCGCCGGAATTGGTAACACAAATGTCGATCCGGCCGAAGCGAGCTTCGACGGAGGCGACGAAAGCGGCAACTGCCGCGGAATCAGCGACATCGAGAGGCTGGTGGAAGACTTCGCGCCCGGTGGTTTTTTGAAGGTGTGCGGCGGTTTCGGCAAGGGTGGCGGGAGTGCGGGCGCAGATGGCGACTTGCGCGCCTTCGCGAGCGAGCTCTTCTGCTACGGCGCGGCCAAGCCCTTTGCTGGCGGCCGCGACGATAGCTACGCGTCCAGCGAGTCCCAGATCCATTCCGGCACCTCACCCAAAACTTTAATCCTCTCGCGAAAAGCAAAGTGCGTCAACGCATTGAGACGAATAGCCATCGTTTGAGCTATAACTAGGCAGCAACGCGGGAAGAAAAAGTATCCGCGCCTGTGGATCATGCTCATTGCATGTCGAGCAATTTCGAGCAACAGGAGTGCACAAACTTTTCAAGCCAAGCTAGAGCCAAATGATCGCATCCTCTGAACGTCAATCGAAGATTTGGTCCGTGGTGAGGGTCTCCAGCGGGAATTTCCTGGAGATGTACGACTTCATGGTGTTTGGCTACTATGCGGCTGCGATCGGGAATGCCTTCTTTCCGAGCGGCAGCGCTTTCGTTTCACTGATGTTTTCGCTGATGACCTTTGGCGCGGGGTTTCTGATGCGTCCTATCGGGGCCCTGGTGCTCGGAGCTTACACGGACCGGCACGGGCGTCGCGCCGGCTTGCTGCTCACACTAGGGTTGATGTCCGCCGGGATCTTCACCATCGCCTGCATGCCGGGTTATTCAACCATCGGACTGTTGGCGCCGCTGCTTGTGGTTATCGGCCGGCTGCTTCAAGGTTTTTCGGCTGGCATGGAGTTGGGAGGCGTCTCTGTCTACCTATCAGAGATCGCCACACCCGGCCACAAGGGCTTCTATGTGAGCTGGCAATCCGGCAGCCAGCAGGTCGCGGTGATGGTTGCGGCGTCCGTCGGCGTAGTCCTGAACTCTATTCTCCCGCCGGAAAAAATGCAGCAGTGGGGATGGAGAGTTCCACTTCTGCTGGGCTGCATCATTGTTCCGTTTCTGTTCAGGCTGAGAAAGTCGTTGCAAGAAACGGATGAGTTCTTGGCGCGCAAACACAGACCGGAGACTTCGGAGATATTAAGCACACTGGCGAACAATTGGGCGATCGTCGTGGTCGGGACGTTGATGGTGACTATGACCACGGTATCGTTCTATATGATCACGGCGTATACGCCGACATTCGGGAACTCTGTGCTGCATCTTGCGAGCGCCGATAGTCTGGTGGTGACCCTTTGCGTTGGAGCGTCAAATCTCTTCTGGCTGCCGATCATGGGGGCGCTTTCCGACCGCGTGGGACGCCGGCCGCTGCTGTTCGGGTGCACGCTGCTGATGCTGGTCACCGCCTATCCGGCGATGCTATGGCTGGTTCGGGAACCTTCTTTTGCCAGGCTATTGATGGTTGAACTCTGGCTTTCCTTTATTTACGGGAGTTATAACGGTGCCATGGTTGTCTTTCTCACCGAAATCATGCCGCTTGAGGTTAGAACTTCAGGATTTGCTCTAGCCTATAGCTTGGCGACAGCGATTTTCGGCGGCTTCACGCCTGCCTTAAGCACTTATTTGATTCATATTTCCGGCAATCGCGCGATTCCCGGATTGTGGCTGTCCTTCGCGGCTGCCTGCGGGTTAGCGGCAACCCTTCTTGCCAGGCCGCATTCTCCTGTAGCCGAGGTCGATCGGCCCGTGGCAGTCGAATCCTAGACAATCGTCGCATTGGATGGCGGCGAACCGGCGTGTCTGTGGGTAGCGATTCGCCTGCCGCAAGGAAGAAGTGTATCCTTGTATGCTAAGGCGGCAGATAAATGTATTGGTTCTGTAGCCTCGCCTTGGTTTTTGATTGCGCCTTCCAGCGCTCACCCGGACTTGCCGCGAGAGCGGGTAGCGAAATCAAGAGTTGTTCCGTCCTTGCGCCAACCAATGCGCTGGACACCCGAGAAAGTCAAAAACATTTTTGGCGGCGGCTTGTTTGGGAGCCTTTACGCTAGGATTCCAGAGCAAGCGCGCTGGACAGAGATTAAATTCGGTCGCCTCTCGCATGCTGTTTACTGGCGCGCGGGAAGGAATACCAGGTTGTAAGGAGTATGATGGAATCCATGAGTACTCAGACCCTAGAAACCGCGTCGGTTGCGCATCCCACGATCGTCGCCACGGCGACGGCGCTGCCGCCGCACACGATCACCCGCGAGGACGTGAAGTATTACATGGGGCGGGTGTTTGACATTCCCGAGCGGAAGCTCGAGGCCATGATGACGGTGGTGGACAACGCGCAGGTCCACAAGCGGCACTGCATCTTTCCGATTGATTACACGATCGTCCCGCGGCCGCTTTCCAAGACCAACGAGGAATACCAGGAGCACGCGATAGCCCTGGGGCGCAAAGCCGCCGAGGAGTCCCTTGCGAAGGCTGGCGTGGCTCCGGCGGATGTGGACCTGATCATCACTGTTTCTTGCACCGGGTACATGATTCCTTCGCTCGACGTGCATCTCCTGAACCTGATGGGCTTTCGCGAAAACGTGCGGCGGCTGCCCATCACCGAATTAGGTTGTGTCGCCGGCGCAATAGCGCTTTCGCGGGCCGCGGATTTCCTGCGTGGGGCTCCCGGCAAGACGGTGTTGATTGTAGCCGTCGAATTGCCATCACTTACGTTTCAGCGCAAGGATCTTTCGCAGGCAAATCTGATTTCCGCGGTTCTATTTGGGGACGGCGCCGCGGCAGCGGTGCTCACGAACCGGCCTGCGCCAGGACCGAGAATCCTGGATTCCGAATCTTTCACGCTCCCCGGCTCCATGGATGCTCTAGGCTTCGATCTTCGCGACACGGGATTCCACATCGTGCTTTCGAAAGACGTCCCGCAATTGCTGCGCGACAAAATCAAGGGGCTGGTGGAAAAGTTCCTCGGACGAAACAATCTAACACCACAAGAAATGAGCGCCTACCTGCTCCATCCCGGCGGGCAGAAACTGCTGCTCTGTATCGAAGAAGAGTTGGGCCTGCGGCGGAGCCACACGGAGTTTTCCTGGGACGTGCTTCGCGACTACGGAAACATTTCGAGCGTCACGATTCTGTTTATCCTCCAGGAGTGGCTGACGAAAAAACAAATGAAACCCGGGGAATACGGTCTGATGGCCGGATTCGGGCCGGGGTTCAGCTCGGAGCTTCTGTTGTTGCAGTGGGCGTAGAGCGGCGCGCGCAGCGATTCGGCGAATCCGAGGAAATTCGTTTGCGCGAATCCCGGGGCGGCACTAAGATGCAGCTACTTTCCTGCCCTTGGAGGTGCCCATGCAAAGGACAAAATGGTTGGTTGGAATCCTGGTTCTGCTGGGATGCACGGCGATTCCCGCGTTTGCGCAGCAAATCGGCAAATACGTTCCGATCCAGGCGGGTTCGGAGGCGGATCACGCATTAACGGAAATCAATGCGGCGACCGATCCGGCGCAAAAGCTCGCGCTGATCGACAAGTTTGCGGCGGGGCCGGGCAACGAGGGCAATTATCCAATTTTGGTGGATGGTCTCTACGTGGAGACGTACCTCGCGCTGAAGAATTATGACAAGGCGTTTGAATACGGCGACAAACTCTTTGCGCTGGACCCGGATAATTTTCAGAATGCGGTCAACATGGTGCGCGCGGCTTCGGAAAAAGCGGATGCCGAGCGACTGATTGCGTATGGAGAAAAAGCCGCGGGGATTCTGCAGCGCTACAAAAATGCACCCGCGCCGGCTGGGACTGCGGAACAGGCTTGGGCGGATCAAAAGGCCCACACGCTGGAGAGTAACAAGGACGCCATCACTTACATTCAGCAGGCGGTTTTCAGCGGTGTTTATCAGGTGAAGGACCCTGGAAAGCGCGCGGACCTGCTGACGCGATTCGCACAGATTTTCCCGGACTCGCCGTATGCGATTCAGGCGCTGGGCGTGGCGGCTACGGCTTATCAGCAGGCGCAGAGTGCGCCGAAGATGCTAGAAGTGGCCAACGGGCTACTGGCAAAGGATCCGAATAACGTGGGCATGTTGCTGCTGGTCTCCGATTATTACGGCGAAAAGGGGGAGCAGTTGGATAAGGCCGAGGCTTATGCCAAGAAAGCGATCGCCGTGCTGGACGGGGCGAAGAAGCCGGACGAGATGACGGACGACCAATGGAAGCAACAGAGCGGGCTGCAAAAAGGACTGGCGCTGAGTTCCCTGGGGGAAGTGGATATCCAGAAGAAGGACAACGCAACAGCGGTAGTAAATTTCAGGGCCGCGGCGCCGCTCTTGAAACCGGATGATGGGAGTTACGCTAGGAACCAGTACCGGCTGGGATTTGCGCTGCTGAATTTGAAGAAAAACGCCGAAGCGAAAGAGGCTTTTACGCAGGCAGCTTCTGTAAATAGCCCTTATAAGGGGCCGGCGCAGGAGAAATTGAAAGGTTTGGCAGGGGCGAGCGCAGCACCGGCGCGAAAGAAGGCGTCCTAAACTTTTCGGCGAAACAAGAGAGGCGGCTCGCGCATCTAAGGTTTGTTCTGAAGCTGTACTAGAGGATCGATTCACGGGGAGAAAGCAATGTCAGAGATCGCGACGTTTGGAGCGGGGTGCTTCTGGGGCGTGGAGGCGGCGTTCCAGCAGATACCTGGAGTGATTGACACGGCAGTAGGTTATAGCGGAGGAGAGATGCCGAACCCCACGTACAAGGACGTGTGTACGGATGAAACGGGGCACGCAGAAGTGGTGCAGGTCACATTTGATCCAGCGAAGCTCAGTTACGAACAGTTGCTGAACACGTTCTGGCGGGTGCATGACCCGACGCAAGTGAACCGTCAGGGGCCCGACTTCGGCGCGCAGTACCGGACGGCGATTTTCTTCCATTCACCGGAACAGGAAGCCATTGCGAAGAAGTCGCGCGCAGCACTGGAAGCCAGCGGAAAGTTCAAGCGGGCCATCGCTACGGAAATCACGCCGGCGAGCACCTTTTATCGCGCCGAGGAATACCACCAGAAATACCTTCAGAAGCGCGGCGCGGCCAGCTGCCACTTTTAAACCAGAGAAAAAGAACAGGAATTGCGATCGAAAAAGGCCCAGCAGAAGTCTGGGCCTTTTTCCTTGCTATAACTTGTTTGAGGTACGGGGAAAATGGCGGAGAGGGTGGGATTCGAACCCACGGTACGGTTTCCCGCACGCTCGCTTTCGAGGCGAGTGCTTTCAACCGCTCAGCCACCTCTCCGCGGTCGTTTACGTATTTCATTTTAGCAGAGGGATTGTGCAGGGGCTATGGCCGTCTGCGCGGAGAGCGTTGGTTAACGGCGCGCGGCGAAAAAAGACTGAAGCAGGGAGACAGCTTCGGGGGCGAGGATGCCAGCGGTGACTTCGACCTGATGGTTGAGGCGGGGGTTGGAAAGGATTTCGAAGCAGGACCGCACCGCGCCCCCCTTGGGATCGTCGGCGCCGTAGACGAGACGTGGCACGCGGGCCTGGACGATGGCGCCGGCGCACATGCTGCAGGGCTCGATGGTGACGTAGAGCGTCGTGTCGGCAAGCCGATAATTTCCGAGCAGGCGGGCAGCTTCGCGAAGGACGATGATTTCGGCGTGGGCGGTGGGGTCATTATCACGGATGGTGCGATTGCCGGAACGGGCAAGGATCTTGTCATCGTGGACGATGACGGCGCCAATTGGAACCTCGCCTGCGGTAGCCGCGGCCAGGGCTTCACCGAGGGCTTCTTGCATGAATTGGATATCTGAATCCATATTCGGCGAGAGAATAACACGCGTTAAGGAGGGAAACGGAATTTACACATCGGTAGCTACGGTAACGGATTGCCCGAGATAACTTTTTAACGGCCCGAATGTCGTTACTCTCAAGCCGTCTCCATTAGGGACCACGTTGATCGAAAAATAACACCCTCCTTTGGGGTACTCGCTGGTAGGTACCGCATACGTGAACTTGCGGATAGCATTCGAATGGCCATCTAAGTAGACTTTCGTCCCTGCTCCTGCTTGTTTCAATTCACTACTCAGAGGCCAGCCGCAGTATTGTAATAACTTTTCTAGTTGAGGTGGAAATTCGGAGCGATGGACCATCTTCGTAAATTCGGGTTCCATCTTGTCGTCGGCCGCGTCCGTTCGGTGAGCAACCAAATCTGCCATAAACGAATCGCTCAATCTTTGCGCCGCCGCCGGTTCGATGGACGAACCGGCGGCACCGTGACCACATCCTCCGAGTGTTAGAAAAAACAGGGGCACGCCAAGGACTGCGGCTCTCATAACTTATCCCCTAAACGGCAAGTATACGCCAGTCATTGCCTACGGCATTTCATTGTCTGATTATCGCGCGCTAACTGGAAACTGATCACACTACCTGCCAAAGGCGTTGCTTGACAATTCAGGAAGGGGGAAACAAACTACGCGCATGCGTGAACTCCTGGAACGGTTGTTTCAAGTGGACTTTTTGAAGGGGTTGGCGGTCACCTTTCGGGCGCAAAACCCGAAGAATATTGTTACGGAGCAGTATCCGCTGGAGCGGCCGATGGTGGCGGAGCGCTACCGCGGCGCGCCCCGGCTGAACAATAATCCGGAGACAGGCGAGACGTTGTGCATCGGCTGCAATTTATGCGCACTGGCGTGCCCGGAGAATTTGATCGTGGTGGGATGGGAACGCGACGATGCGACACGGCGCAAGGTGCTGACGACTTTCACATACGATACTTCGAGGTGCATGTTCTGCGGGCTCTGCGAAGATGCCTGCCCAACGGACGCATTGGAACTCACGCAGGATTTCGAAATGGCGTACTTCACGCGCGAAGGGGCGATCTGGGACCGCCACCGCCTGGAGCAAGGGCCAACACCAGCGCGCTACACCCGCTAAAGATACCGAATGGAACTCCGCAAAGATCCCATCACACAAAGCTGGGTCATCCTGGGGCAGAGAGAGATACTCGGCGAATCGGTCGAGGAATGTCCGCTGGAGCCCGGGAAAGTAGACAAGCTGCCTTCGATCCTGACGTGGCCTGCGGAAGGTGCCTGGCAGGTGCGCGTGCTGGCGCATCCGGAGCCGCTCTACCATGTGGAAGGCGAGCCTGGGCGCTCCGCGGAGGGCATGTACGACAAGATGGGGGCGATCGGCGCGCATGAGGTGGTGGTGGAAACGCCAGCGCACGAAAAGCGGATGTCGCAGTTCAGCGACGAAGAGATTGAGCGCGTGCTGTGGGTGTGGGCGTCGCGCATCGCCGATCTGAAAAAAGATGCGCGATTCAAATACGTGAGCGTTTTCAAGAACCAGGGCGCGATGGCTGGGGAAGAGTGGGCGCACGCGCACTCGCAGGTGACGGCGACAATTTTTGTGCCGCGGCGCATCAAGTATGAACTGAGCGCGGCACACGAATGGTTCAAGGATAAAGAGCGCTGCATTTTCTGCGACACGGTGAAGCAGGAAGAGAAACAAGGGAAACGCATCGTGGATGTGCAGGGCGAATACTATGCGTTGTGCCCCTATGCGTCACGTGTGCCCTACGAAATCTGGCTGGTGCACCGGCGGCATAATCATCTGTTCGAACAGCCGCGGCCGGGTTCGAATCGGCGGCAACTGGCGGCGTTGCTAGGGCGGGTCTTGCGGCGATTGGAGAAAGTGGCGCCGGCATTTCACCTGGTAGTGCACACGGCGCCGAGCACGAAGAGCAAAAAAGGCGAACTCGCCGGATATTGGAAGACGCTGGCGGAGGATTATCATTGGCACATTGAAATTCTGCCGATCGTAGAAAAGCGCAGCAAGTCCTACAGCATCAAAGAGGTGTACTTCAATGCGGAATTGCCGGAGCAAGCAGCGGCGCAATTGAGGACGCTGGACCCGAATTCATGAAACAAGGCAAAGGGAAGGAATCGGAACGGGGCGGCATCCTCGTGAACCTGATCGTAGTTGTGTGTCTGGTGGTATTGTGCACGATTTTGTATATAGCGCGGGGGCCGATACTCCGTTTCATCGCGGAATCATGGATGATCGAGGACGTTGATGGCAAAGCGGACGCGCTGATTGTGCTGAGCGACGACAATTTTTATGCCGATCGAGCGCAGCGCGCGGCGGAATTGCTGAGGGAAGGGAAGGCGAATCTGATTGTGGCGAGCGGAAGACGCTTGCGGCCGAACGCGGGCATCTCCGAACTGATGGAGCATGACTTGATCGAACGCGGCGTGCCGAAAGACAAAATTGTGCGGCTGGCACACGACGCGGACAGCACGCGGGAAGAAGCGGAAGCCGTTGTGCGGCTAGCGAAGGAAAAAAAATGGCACAGTGTCATTGTGGTGACGTCAAACTATCACACGAGGCGAGCGCGGTATATTTTCCGGAAAGTTTTTCCACAGGGCATAGAGGTGTACGTGGCAAGCGCGCGAGACGGGGACTTCGACCCACAGCACTGGTGGGAAAAGCGTAAGTCAATCAAAGAGTTAACGAGGGAATTCGCGGGGATGATGGTAGCGATGTGGGAATTGCGCGGGAAGCATGAGACGGGTGAGACATCACAATCCGTAGTGGGTTTGAGAGCACCAATTCCGCTATACGTAGTATAGCCCTTCACGAAACACACCACATTTGCTACCCGCCATTCTTGTTTACAGCGGCTAAGTCGTGTACTATGTTCACTCTTCCGAGTCGCGGCTCCCAACCAGCCCTGCGATATGCGGCTTCGAAAATCTAATTTTCGATGTCGAGGTGTTTGATGTGGAAAAAAGAAGACGCTAAGCCGCAAGGAGTTTCAGACAGCTTCTCCGACACGACAAGTTCGCAGAAAATATCGAACGTAACTTCTAGCAGTACTCCTCCTTTGTCAGCGGCTCTTCCATCTTCGTCTCGCGGTTCCGCATCAATCAGCCAGGGAATTCGAATTAAAGGCGAAGTGACGGGCAGCGAAGATCTTTTTGTCGATGGACTCGTTGACGGAAAGCTCAATTTGACAAACGGAAGCTTGACGATTGGGCCGAATGGCACGGTGAAGGCGGACGTCAATGCGCGCGAAGTGATTGTGCGCGGAAAAGTGGAAGGAAAGGTTACGGGCCGCGACAAGGTGCAGCTCTGGAGTACGGGCCAGATCACCGGCGAAGTGCAGACCGAGCGCTTGTCCATCGAAGAAGGTGCGGTGCTGAAGGGCAAGGTCGAGGCCGGCAAGCAGCCATCAAGGACGACTGACATCAAGGCGGCAGCAGCGGCGGCGAGCAAGTCTTCTGATACGACAACTTTGAGTTCAGGGACGGCGGCGGATTAATCGATGAGTTTCCTGCACAAGCTCGGTATCGGAGTGGGAGCCGGAACAAGCCGGGAAATGTCCCGGACTGTGGGTTCGACGATCCGTCCCCGCACGCCGGGCTCACCGGTAGTGGGCGGAAGCGCACCTCGTGCGCCAGAAATAGTGGAAAGCACGCGTGTTTCGAACGGGTTGAAGGAACTGTTGTGGAATCTGGATGGTCTGGGACGTGGCAAGCTGCTCGACCTTGGGCCGGCTTGGCAGACCACCTTAAGTTTCTTCATCGAGCGAGGATTTCGCGTTTCTTCGGAGGATATTCTGCGCGGGTGGAAAGGATTCCTGAGCGAGGAAGAGGCCCGGCTGCGGGAAGATGCGTCGCTGGTCGAGGGTCTGGACATGACGCCATCTGGCCGCGCCGCGCGTTTTCTGAAAGAGAACCTGCAATATCCGAGAGCATCGTTTGATGCGGTGCTGTTGTGGGATTTGCTGGACTACCTGGAGCCGACGTTGGCGAAGCAGATGGTCTTGAATGTGACGGAATTGTTGCGGGCGGGCGGCGTGGTGTTCGCGATGTTTCATAGCAAGAAGCCGGAAGGTTTCCAGCGCTACCGCGTGGCGGATTCGAATACGCTGCAGATGATTTCAAGTGCAATCATCTGCCCGGCGCAGAAGGTTTATCAGAACCGCGAGATTCAGGATCTGTTCGGGCGCTACCGCACGATGAAATCGTTCGTAAGCCGGGACCAACTGCGCGAGACGCTGTTCATCAAGTAACCAAAATTCGAAAACTTCAGGATGTGGGCGCCCTGTGGAAATTGCGTGTTCACCAACTCTTCGCTTGCATTCGACGAATTGCGGGCGTACAAGCAAGGCGTGAGCTCAAGGAGCTCCGGAGGGACCATGACTCCACCGGGCTTAGAGCTGCACCAAAGTTGAACACACCGCTCTTGCGGTGCGCGTCGCTCGTGAAACATACGTGCTATTAGCGCGCTTCCGAGACGACACCTAAAACTAGCAAAAGGGGGAACCGCCCGGTTCCCCCTTTTGCTTTTTTCGATAAATGCTTGGAATTAATGTTTTGCGGAAGAAGTGTGATGGTGATGGTGACGTTTGCCATTGGTGTGATGGCGGTTATGGCGATCGTGCGAGGACGCAGGGTTAGAAGCTTGTGTGGAAGCCGCAGTTACCGATTTCTGTGAATCGGATTGCATTGCGGATGCGGATTTAACAGTGAAAAAAAGCGCAAGCGTCGAGGACAGCAGACAGAGTCCCAAGATTCGTCGCAAAGAAAATCTCCCGAACAAAAGAATTCCCCTGTGGGGCTATTGAATCACAAGTTGAGATAAAAGTCGTGAAGGAATGTACAGGATCTGGCCTCAGATACTAACGGGTGGGTAGCACGTGAAGTAGAGAGGGGTGTTAACCGAGAATAGAGGATGAGAGTCGCGATGCGGGGAAGGCCTGGCTAGCTCCCAAACTTGAGTTGTTCAAGCCACTGGATGGCCTCGCGCTGGTTGGCAATGATCTGTGCCTGCCAGACGAGGGCGACGGACATGAAACTCATGGTGACCACACAGAGGACAAGAACGAGCCCGATGTTGGACTCAGGAGCAGGAAGGTGAAGAGCGCGGCGAAGCCAGGTCATGGTATGAGGACTCCTAGTACGCGGTTTGCGCAGTCGAGCTCGATAAACGCAAATCCGATTCGACAGAGCTTGGGACAGCGCAACTCGCCTGGAGAAATCAGGGCAATCGGAAGGCCAGGAACGAAATCAGCAGTCGCGAGAAGCTATGCTGCGGAAAATAGGCAATTTGCGGAACGAGAGCGAGAGGTTGGTCGCAGATTTCGGAGCAGGAGTGTGCAACTTAACGCTCATTTATGTCTCTTATTTTCCGCAGACTTTAGCTTTTAGTGTGGACAGCTTCCAGGACGCGATCCCAAGTGTCTGCGGCACGAAGGGGGAATCGCCGCGCTCGGGGACTCTCAGGCTGATCCGCCGAATCGACTAGCAAGCTGCTTTCCGCGAGGAGAATGGTGCGCTCACAGAAAGGGAAGAGGCCTGCCGCCTGATCCGGCGTGGCGATTCCAATGGAATGAGCATGATAGCGCAGCGCCCGGTCGTAGAGCTTCGAGAGCTCACGGATGCAGCGTTGGAGGCTAGCGCCGATGGCTACGGACCAAAGCACTCCATGCTGCCGAAACTGGAGCTTGCGATTTCGGCCCTCGACGAGAAAGCGCTCGACATCTTCGTCCGAAACACCAGCAAAGAAAAATACCTCGTCGAAGTCGCGCTGCCTGGAGAGTTCCGCCTCAAGCTGGGGAAGATTTGTATTCTGTGCAAGCACACGGGGGGACAGGGAGCGAAGCGTCACCACGGGCACTCCGGTGTCCTCGGAGAGGGTTTCCAGGGCCTCAGCAGCAGCGGGCAAGGCCTCTGCCATGGGAATGCAAGTAAAGCGCCCGAGGCGCAGCGTAGACGCTTTCTGCTGCTTCGAAGCAACAGACTCCGGGCGCAAGTGGAAGTAATCTTCGGGTAGATAGACGGCGCAACCGTCTTCCGCGATGAAGGGATGGGTGTGGCCGTTCTTGCGGCGCGGCTCGTCAAATTGCAGGCGCGAGCGGCTAGTGACCCAGACATCAGGAATACCCTCATGATCGAGGGTCGCGGTGAACTCCTCCAATCCGGGAACGCTTTTGCCGCGGAGGGGAATCAGCGAATCGACGGCAATGTAGAGAATACTGGAGGTCTGGCGCAAACAGTGCTCCGGGATGGCGAACTTCATTCTAGCGGAATTCTGGAGCTGGCCGGAGTTGGTGCAAAAGAAAAAGGCGGGCAGAAGATTCTGCCCGCCTTTGGTGCGCCCGGCTAAATCTGCCGGAGCCCTTCTCTTCGTAGTTAGTTCCCAGACTTTTCGCTGCCGGTGGAAGCCACTTGCGAATTCGCCTTGGGGATGCTGACGTATCCGCTGATGGTGTTCTTGCCCACCTTGTTGATGACGACTTCTTCCGGAATGTGCGTGCCGGAAGTATAGAAGAAGATCGGCTCGTTCATGGCGCGGTTCTTCTTTTCGAACTGCTTGTCTTCGATGGTCAATGCGGCGCTGAACTGATTGCGCTTTTCGTTGACGCCCTTCAGTTCGACGGTAACGTTGCCCACCTTCTGAGGCTTGTTCTTGCCGACGATGGTGAATTCAACGTAATCGCGTTCGCCGAGGCGGCGGAGCTGGTCGATTTCATCGTGATTGCGCGCGATGAGCGTGCCCATCTCGCTGCGAGCCATTTTCAGGTCTTCGCGGGTGGCGTCGAGGTCGGTCTTGACGCCGACAACCTTGGTGTCCACGGTCTTGACGTCATCGTTGGTCGCCTTGGTGGCGAGTTCCGAATGAACGGACGTGTCAAGCGCGGACACCTTCTCGACAGTGGCGTCGTTGAGCTTGGCCGCTTCTTCGCGAGCCTTTCTCAGTTGACCCTGGGTAATCTTGAGTTTGCCGGTGATGACCTTCAGGTCGCCCTGGAGATCGGTATTCGCCTTTTCGTCCTGCGCGAGGCGATCTTTCAAGGACGACATGTCCTGCTGCACAGACTGTTGAGTGGTCTTCAATTGCGTTGCTACCGCCTGCTGCGTGGTATCGAGCTTCGAAGAGGCGTTATAACCGAAAGCAAGGCCGCCAAGGGCCACCAAACCTAGAACGATAATCGCGGGAAGCTGCCACGAAGAACCGTTTCTTACTTCTACGATGCGATCCTCTGACATAGTCAATATCTCTCCTCACCCCGTATTGGGGATGCCGTTTTAACCGGCCTGTAACAGAGAGTTTGCATGCGCGGAGCCAAAGGAGGAAAACCGTGAGTGGCGCTAAGTGATAGAGGAATGGGCGGTTGGAAGGAGATGAAAAACATGGGGCGGTACTAGTCCTAGCAAAGTTTACGCGAACGTACAGCGAACAACGGATTTTTTGCTTGGCGAAGCTTCAGTCAAGCCCGACGCCGAGGTTTCGGAGATCAGATTGGAGCTGCTCAGGGTTCTGAAATACGACTCCGGTCATGCCAAGACGATCGGCGGCTTCGGCATAGGCGGGAACGTCGTCAATGTAGATGGCTTCCGCGGCGGGGACTTTGCAGGCTCGGAGGGCTTCTCGATAGATGAGGGGGGCAGGTTTGCTTGCGCCAACCCGAAAGGAGTAGATGCGAGTCGGAAAAAAACCAAAGAAGGAGAAGCGTTCTTCAGCATGAGACATGTGGATCGGGTCGGTATTGGAGAGGAGAGCGAGTCGAAAGTCTCTGGAGAGTCTTTCGAGGAATTGGTCGGATTGTATGGGTTCGGGCACCAGCGCCCGATTCCAAACCTCGGTGAATTGCTCGAATGTGAGGGAGCCGCCGAGACGCTTGGTGAGATGGAGGTGCCAGTCTTGAGGAGACATGCGGCCCTCCTGCCAGTCTGGCCAGAGCGGATCCTTTTCGATGGCGGACCAGGTCTCCTGAGGAGTGAGCTTGAGTCCGGTCGAAAGTCCGGCCATAGCGCGGCTGACATCCACTTTGATCAGCACGCGGCCGATGTCGAAGATGATGGCGCGGAATTTGCGAGACGGCACGGGGCTATTTGCCCTCGGCACTAGAGATAGAAGGGGCGCGCCTGGAGCGGAGGAGGCTGATAATCACCGGCAAGACCGATACGAGGATCACCACGGCGATCACGTAATGGATGCGGGAGCCGATGTTGGGGACGGAGCGGCCCAAGGAGTAGCCGCCAAGGATCATTGCGCCGACCCACAAAACGCCTCCACAAATGTCGAAGGCGACGTAACGGGCGTAGGGCATTCTCGCGGCGCCCGCGACGGGCGGGCAGAAGGTCCGAACAATGGGGACGAAGCGCGCAAGGATGACGGCCCGGCCACCATATTTTTCATAGAAATCATGAGCGCGCTGGAGATGGCTGCGGCGGAAGAACATCGAGTCTTCGCGGCGGTAGAGCGCCGCTCCTGCTGAGCGACCGATCCAGTAGCCGATTTGATCGCCGACGATGGCGCAAAGCATCACGGGGAATAATAACCATTTGAGAGGAATTCCGTCGGGCAAGGCCGCGAAAATGCCGGCAGTGACGAGCAGGGAATCGCCGGGAAGAAAGAAGCCCACAAAAAAACCGGTTTCAATGAAAACGATGGTGCAAACGAGGGGGGCGCCGCCGGAGCGGATTAGCTCCTTGAGTCCGTCCGGGTTGTAAAGCGAGTGGAGGAAGTGAAGGATGGCGTCGAGCACTCGGAATTAGGCCTCACGGTGGAATGATTCACGGCACTGCTTACGGGTACAAGGACTCGAGAACGCGAACGGGCGTTCGTGACGGCACCCAATCCTATACGGTAGCAGAAAACGCCAAGATCCTCCCCACATTCATGCCAGAGAATGAGCAGCATGGTAAAGGTAGCGAGGTATGCGCTGATTCGAATCATCGGAGAGCCTCCGCGAGCCAAAGGTAACCTTTGTCTTCTGCTTCGAGCCGAGCTTCACGATCTTGCGCGGTGTCTTCCTTTTGTCCCAGCAGCTTCTGGATGCGCGGAAGCGCGCGGCGGGCAGCCACCGCTCCCGCCTCGATGGCTTCTTCGGCGCGGTCAAAATCGTCCCAAGCGAGGGACTGCACTTCGGGGCGAAGGACAAGATCCGCGTGGCGTTCCCAGATTTCGAGTTGATGTTTTTGGGCGGCGTTGACCGCGCGGCTGACAACTTGAAAGATGTTGGTGGGTGCGCCGCGATGGCCGTCCTGCATTCCCACGGAAATGCCGATGACCGAAGTTGCGCCGAGCTGGCGTGCGGCTACGGTCGGGACCGGTGCGACCAGGCCTCCATCGGCAAGACAGCGAGTGCCAATCTCCACGGGCTCGAACAAGCCGGGGAAAGCGCAGCTCGCGCGAATGGCATCCACGAGAGCGCCCTGCGTGAACACGACAGGTTCGCCGGACGTGAGGTCGGTGGCGACCACAGCGAGAGGGATGCGAAGGTCTTCGAACTGACGGGATTCGAAGACGCGTTCGATCAAGTCGCCAAGGCGATGGTTGCTGGCCAAGCCGAGCCGGGAAACGCGCCAGCGGGCGATATCGCGAAAGCGTAGAGTGCGGCAAGTTGCGATGATTCGGGAGAGAGGCGCTCCACTGGCGTAGGCTGCGCCGAGGATGCTGCCGACGCTGGTCCCCGCGATGTGAGAGATGGGGATCTGGTTCTGCTCGAGTACTTGCAAAACGCCGAGATGGGCGAAGCCGCGGGCGAATCCTCCACCCAGGGCCAGTCCGACGCCTGGCCGAACGGACGGTGCCGCTGAACCTTCTTGCGAGGGCTTCCGCTCAGAGAAATTGTGTTGCGGCATGTACGCAGGATGAAGGTTGCGGGTGCTCTGACCAATGGGCCGCGCGTCCCGCGCAGACAGTACGGACGTACCTCGATAAGAGAGTTAGAAAATCGATGCAGCGAGGTTTGAACAGTACCTTCTTACTAGTCGCGTACCCTCTCTGTACCATTGTGAACCGCATCGCCAAGCGCGATTCTCGTTCCTGTCAGGCTGCAGTACTGAGGGGAACAAGAATGGAAAGCGCGTTCAAGACTTGGATCGGGCATCCAGTGATCCTGCAAGTGGCGCTTGGGGACATTAAGGTGCCGCTGCGTGGCAGGCTGCTGAAGGATGACGGCGGCGAAACGGTAAGGATGAGGATCGGCGAGGGCTGGGACGTAGATATTTACAAAGCAATGATTTTGGCCGTTGAAGAAGACGCAATGGTTCTACTTCCTGCGTGAGGGAAATGACCATGACGATGAAAGCACAAGAGCTGAAATACGTAACACGGCGGCGTGCAGCGGTTTTGCTGGGAATCTCGGAAATGGAATTGAGCCGCATCTCGAGTGAATCGGGATTCGGCCATCGAGAGACCGCCGGCGGACAGGAAGAGACGTATTTCACGTACGAAGAGCTGAGGCAGATCTGCCTGCTCGCCGTGCAACACGTGCACTAGTCTAATTTAGACTAGTTCGCAGAAGTCTAAAAACAAGTTTCCTCCGGCCCCCCTCAGCAGTACCCCCGCCCCGGGTCGCTCCCCCCAGCGACTCGGGGTTCTTCTTTGCACCGGATCTCTTGCCAGCCGCAGTTGATCCTAGAATTCCTTTGACAGCCGTAGCCTGCCCTAAGAGACTTAGCGCGCGAATTGGGAGGCGGAAGAAGCATGAGATCTGTAAACGCCGCGAAAAAATGGGTGCTGGCTTTGGCGGTCGCTGGTGGATTGGCGCTTTGCGGCTTGGGAATGGCGAACTCTGCTTCTCCGGAGGACGTGGGCTACGACCTGGTCATCGCGAACGGCAGAGTGATGGATCCGGAGTCGGGCCTGGACGCGGTTCGAAACGTGGGAATCCGCGGAGGAAAGATCGCGGCGATCTCGACAGAGCCGCTTCCAGGAAAGCAGACCGTTAATGCCAAAGGGCTCGTGGTTGCGCCGGGTTTCATCGATTTGCATGAACACGGGCAGGAGCCGCGGAATTATCAATTTCAGGCGCACGACGGCGTGACGACCTCGCTGGAGCTGGAAGGCGGCACTGCCGACGTGGACCGCTGGTATGCGGCAAGGGAAGGGAAGTCTCTGATCAATTATGGAGTGAGCATCGGTCATATTCCGGTGCGCAGAAATATTCTCACGAAGACAAATGGAGAGCAGGGGCTTGGGGGAAAGGCGAGTGCGGCGGAGATGGCTGCCGAAGATGCCGCGGCTCATCGAGAGGCAACTCCGGAAGAAATCGTTCAAATCAAAGAAGCGTTGGACCGAGGATTTCAAAGTGGCGCTCTTGCCGAAGGCATGGGCATCAACTACACGCCGGGAGCCTCGCACTGGGAAATTGTGGAGGCCTTTCGTGTGGCGGCGAAATATGACGCATCGGTGCATGTTCATCTGCGTTATGCAGGAGGGAAAGAGCCAGAAACTGGTTTGAGCGCGCTGGAAGAGGTGATCGCCGCGGCGGCTGCGACGGGGGCGCCGCTCCATGTCGTCCACATCACCAGCATGGGAATGAAATACACGCCGCAACTGATCGCCATGGTCGAAGGCGCACAGAAACGCGGTATTGACGTTACGACGGAATGCTATCCATACACTGCGGGCAGCACGTACCTGCAGTCCGCAGTGTTCGATCCGGGCTGGCAGGAAAAAATGGAAATCAGTTATCACGACGTGCAGTGGGCCGATACGGGGGAACGATTGACCGCGGAAACTTTTGAGAAGTACCGCAAGACTGGCGGAATCGTTGTAATCCATTCGATTCCGGAGGAAGCGGCGCGCACCGCCGTAGCGAATCCCATGGTGATGATTGCCAGCGATGGCATGCCCATTACCGGAGCCAAAGTTCATCCACGCGGGCAAGGAACGTATTCGCGTGTGCTGGGACATTATGTGCGGGAAGAAAAAGCGCTGGATTTGATGACGGCGCTGAACAAGATGACGCTAATGCCGGCGCAACGGTTGGAGAAGCGCGCACCGGCTTTCAAGGACAAAGGACGGATTCGCGTGGGGGCGAACGCGGACATTACCGTGTTTGACGCGAACCGCGTGATTGATAAGGCCACTTTCGAGGAGCCGTTGCAGTATTCGGAGGGGATTCAGTTTGTGTTTGTGAATGGGGTCGCGGTGGTCAAGGACGGGCAGCTTGTGGGCGGTGTGTTTCCCGGGCGGGCGGCACGTGCGCCGATTCTGCATTGACCCGCTTTCATCCTGCATAAGTTCTCGATGAAGTTATGGCGGAACGGGAAAAGAGTATGCAGTCAAAATTGGCGGAGTGCTATATAGTACTGCGCATTCCCTTCTGAACGGGAAAGGAAAAACTTTGACGCTCTCGGCTGCGGACTGGGCTGCCATCGTGGGTTATCTGCTGATTACGCTATTTCTGGGTCTTTATTTCCGTGGCCGCTCGGGGAAAAGCACGGAAGATTATTTCGTGTCGGGCCGCAATGTTTCCTGGTGGCTGGCGGGAACATCAATGGTGGCGACGACCTTTGCCGCGGACACGCCGCTTGCGGTGACGGGCCTGGTTTACACGCAAGGCGTGGCGGGGAATTGGTTGTGGTGGAGCTTTCTTCCTTCGGGGATGATGACGGTATTTTTGTTCGCTCGAATGTGGCGACGTTCGGGCCTGATCACCGATGTGCAGTTTGCGGAATTCCGGTACTCGGGCAAACCCGCCGCGTTCCTGCGAGGATTTCGCGCCGTGTATCTCGGGCTGCTGATGAACTGCCTGATTCTGGGCTGGGTAACCAAGGCCATGGTGAATATCATCAGCACATCGCTGGGGGTGAGCGATGCGAAAGCGCTGGCGATTTGCGTTTTCTTCCTGATGCCGTTCACGGGGATTTATGTTTCGCTGGGCGGGTTGTGGGGCGTGCTGTGGACGGACCTGTTTCAATTCGTGCTGAAGATGGCGATTGTTATTGGCGTGGCGTGGTACGGCGTCCACGCGGCGGGTGGAATGCAGCAGATGCTGGCAACGCTCGCGGCAAAACGCGCGGCGGCGGGGCCGGGAGCGAGCGACATCACCGCCATGCTTCCTGATTTTTCGCGTGGCTGGACCGGAGAGGCGCTGTGGACGCTGCCGGTCATTACGTTTGTCGTTCATTTGACGGTGCAGTGGTGGGCTTTCTGGTATCCGGGAGCGGAGCCGGGCGGCGGAGGATACATCGCGCAAAGAATTTTCAGCGCGAAAGATGAGAGAAACGGACTGTTGTCGGTGCTGTGGTTTAACCTGGCGCACTACGCGCTCCGGCCATGGCCGTGGATCCTGACGGCGCTGGCGGCGGTTGTGCTCTATCCGGGATTGGCGCAGCCAGAGCGCGGGTACATGATGGTTGCGACGCGAAATACACCGCATGCGGTTCTCGGGATTTTGCTCGCTGGATTCATGGCGGCGTTCATGTCCACGATTGCCACGCAGCTCAATTGGGGCAGCTCGTACCTGGTGGAGGATTTCTACCGGCGCTTCCTGAAGAAAAATGCAAGCGAAGCGCATTACGTGAACGCCTCGCGGCTGGCGACGGCGTTTCTGTGCGTGGCTGCCGCGGTAGTCGCGTGGAATCTTACGTCTGTTTCGGAAGGCTGGAAGATTGTGCTGGAGTTGGGAGCAGGCACCGGCGGCGTTTACTTGCTGCGCTGGTATTGGTGGCGGGTGAATGCGTGGAGCGAAATCTCCGCGATGGTGGCGGCGCTGGTGACGACGCTGGCGCTGCATTCGAGTGCGTTGTGGATGGCGATCGCGGGAAGGCCGCAGCCCTTCAGCGGTTCAGACCCGGTGATTTTTGCGAAGACCACACTCTGCACAACGGGAGTGACAACGCTGGTGTGGCTCTCGGTCACGATGCTGACGGCGCCGGAACACGGCGACACGCTGGTGCGGTTTTACAAGAAAGTCCGGCCGCAGATCACGGGTTGGAAGCCGGTAGCGAAAATTGCCGGGGATGAAACCGTCACGCGTGATCTCGGGAGGAATCTGCTGAGCTGGCTGCTGGGCTGCGTGATGGTTTACTCCATGCTGGCCTGCATCGGAGCGTTGTGCTTCGGGCGATATTCTACTGGCGGAATTTTTGGCGCGGTGGCGGTAGTGAGCGCTATCGCGATCTCGCGATCCATGCCCAAGCCGAATGAGTGGCGCACGGACTAAAGTGGAAACAACGGCGAGTAACTCCCCCACATCCGGCAGCAAAGGACAATTTCACGCGGTCCTCGCGGGATTTCTTGGGTGGACCTTCGACGCGTTCGATTTTTTCATCCTCACATTTGTGTTGGCTCCCATTGCCAAGGAATTTGGCACCAGCATCCCCGCGCTGGCGTTAACGATCACCGCGAGCCTGGCGACGCGATGGATCGGCGCGATTTTGTTTGGATTATTTGCTGACCGGTATGGACGGCGCACTCCGCTGATCGTCAATATTTTGTACTTCTCGCTGATTGAAGTTCTCTCCGGTCTTGCGCCGAGCTATAAAGTTTTCTTTTTCTTGCGACTGCTTTACGGGGTCGGAATGGGCGGTGAGTGGGGCGTGGGGGCTTCGCTGGCGATGGAATCCGTTCCCGCGCGGTGGCGGGGGCTCGTTTCGGGTTTCTTGCAGGAAGGGTACGCGCTTGGATTTCTGCTGGCCGCGGGCGTCTATCGTCTCGTTTACCCACATTGGGGCTGGCGGCCACTATTCTTCATCGGCGGGTTACCTGCGCTGCTGACTCTGTTCGTGCGGGCCAAAGTGAAAGAACCTGAAGCCTGGCACCGCTCGCGCACCGATTGGACCACGTACAGGCAAGCCATTTTCCGCAATTGGAAGCGCTTCGCGTATCTCGTGGTTTTGCTGGCGATGGTGAATTTTATCTCGCACGGCACGCAGGATATGTACCCTACCTATTTGCAACAGCAGCATGGATTCAGCCCGCAGCGGACGTCGGACTTCACGGCGTTTTCGATGGTCGGAGCGATTTGCGGAGGACTGGCGTTCGGATATTTTTCCGACCGCAGCGGGCGACGGCGGGCGATGGTTACGGCCGTGCTGCTGGGGATTGCGATGATCCCTTTGTGGGTGTTTGCGCCCAATTTGCCGCTGATTCTGGTTGGCGGATTTCTGATGCAGTTCATGGTGCAGGGCGCGTGGGGGGTGATACCGGCGCACATCAATGAGCTTTCGCCCGACCAATTGCGCGGATTCTTTCCGGGACTGGCGTATCAATTCGGGGTGCTGATTGCGTCAGGGAGCGCCTACTTTGAGGCGCGCATGTCTCATCTTATGAGTTATGGGCGGGCGATGGGACTTTTTGCCGCGGTCGTGCTGCTGGTGGGAGCAGTGGTGATTTATTTTGGTCCGGAAGCGCATCGCGCGGAATTCGGCAAGAGCAATCCGGCGAAAAGTTGAAAGAGGTTTGATCGAGATCGCGTGGCGAGAGCGTGATGCCTTGTGCTAATATTTATTTACAGTGCGCCCGTAGCTCAGTTGGATAGAGCGTCTGGCTACGAACCAGAAGGTCGGGAGTTCGAGTCCCCCCGGGCGCACCACTTAAATAGTTTGCCCTTCATTGAATTAGCAAACTCCCCGGTTGAATAACCCCCTCGATTTTGGGTCCATTTGGGTCCACTAAGAAGCCCACAGCCTTTTCGAGCCTTTCTACAGCGGCTCTCTGCGAAGCAGGGACTGCCTGCGCGTAGAGTTCTGCTGTCGTGCTGAGGCTGGCATGGCCGAGTTGAGCTTGCGCCGTCTTCAACGGTTCGCCCATGTCACTGAGCAACGTCGCGTGCGTTCGACGGAAATCGTGCCAACTGAAACGCCGGAGTTCTGCTTTCGCGCATGCGGGATGCAAATAGCGCTTGTGCAGATTTCCGGGTCGCAGATAGCTTCCGTTGCGACTGGGGAAGAGGAGTGAATCATCTGAAATTCGGCTGCGCGCACCATGCAGGCGAAGTGCTTGTTCGAGCGCCGGTCCCAGAGGAATGTCACGGATGCTGCCCTGCGTTTTTGGTGTCGAGTTGTGGCCTTCATAAACGGCCTCACGAACGCGGATGACCTTGCGTTCGAGGTCCACATTTCTCCAGCGCAGCGCGAGTAGCTCTCCGATCCGCATTCCAGTCAGAACGGCTGTTAGCACCAACGTCCTTTCCGGCTCCCTAAGAGCTTCCAATAAGCGCTTTACCTCGCCGACTGTAAGGAATCGGAGTGGTTGGCGAACTGGCCTCTGAGGAAGTTTTACGCCACGTGCAGGGTTCGCTGGCACATACTCCCAGTCCACAGCCGTGGTGAATATTTTGCTCACCAGGTTGCGGAGATGAAGGGACGTTTTCCAGGAAAACCCCTGGCGAACCATCTTTTCCATGACAAACCCCTGTATGTGTTGGCGTTTGATATCACACATGGGTTGATCACCAAAGATTGGAAACAAGTGGCGTCGTATGAGGTGCCGGTAGTTACGTTGCGTAGCAAACTTCAGTGTGGGCAGGATGGCGGGCTCCCACTGTGAGCAGACAAATTCGCGGAACTGCATTGACGATTGCGGTTTTTGAAGCGTGTGATTGACATCATGCAGGCGGGATTCGAGCAGAGCGCGTGCCTGGCGTCTTGTGGGGAAGTCCGCGAGCGTGCCAATGATCTCTGAACGTCGAATGCTTTTCAGAGTCCCATCAGGCGCGAGCACAGGTTCCCTCCAACGAGCAACCCAGACTTTCTTTCGCTTTCCTCGAACTACTAAACTTCCGGATTGGTATCGGTGACGAATCATCGGTGTATCTCTTTCCCCCGAAGTTCGTCTTGGCTCTGCAATACCTATCGACATCATACGCACGTGTTTCGCGGAATCAAGCACAACGCTGCCTCCGAATAAAATCCAATAACGCGCGTTGTTCGAATCGGAGGTATTTGCCGATCTTGAAGTGAGGCAGTTGCTCAGGTCCTTGCCTCCTGGTTCGCTCGTACACCCATGAAGCAGGAACCTGCAACAAGTCTGCTACCTCATGAACGGTCAGAAGATTTCTTTCGCCTCGTGTCTCATCCACTGTGACCGCAGGCTGTGACTCGGCATGCATGAGGTCCGAGATATTCTTCGCTGAAGCATCGTCCGGGAATGGGGATCTCGCCCTCTGCGCGGTCTCTTCTTCGATGCCAAAGGGCTTCACGTGGCTGGCAACTGCAAGGCGCGAGGCATGCCGTCTTGACGACGCTGTATTCTCGCGCACATCGAATTGGGTTAAACGACGATTCATGTTTGCTACGCAGTCTTTGTAAGAGCGTCTCCTTGGATTTGTTCTTGTTTGTGATTGTTGGCGTGTTGGCCTAGCCAGCGTTTGAACTCTTCATCCTTCCTAAACAGGAGCTTGAGTGCCTCGCTCACAACGTAAGAAGCATTCGCGTCGATGAACTCGGCGTATCTGTCCAGTTTGTGCCTGACTTCTTCCTCTAGGCGGACCTGAAGGGTTGTAGTTTTGGGTTGCTTCGATGGTGCTTTCAGAATTGCCACGAGTTGGTTCTCCTTTCGTGCTTCGTGATGCATTACATCGCGCATTACAAACGGTATGTTCCGATTCCTGCGCGCGGCCAAAACACGGCCCCGAGCTGCTCGGGGCGGCGGGAGCGATCCCACGAAGTTTTGGGCGGCTGAAAGCCCCCAAAAGTGGGGTCGCTCCCGCCCATCCTAGTGTTTTGGCCGCGTGCATATGTCACCTCCGTTCTTCACGCATCTGCCGGTTTCTGAAGACCTTGGGTTGGTTCTAAAAGTGACCTGCGAGGTGATGCTGCCCGTGAACATCCTCGAATCTGCCAGCCGTCACCCCAGTTCTTTGTGCTATCCCCAAAAATTGCTTCCTGTCCCCTCAACGTGATGGTTCGGAAGAGGATCTTCTGCGTGGCAATGGATGTTTGTGCTACCTCAATCTGTAAGTCCTTTGGCAGTTGATTTCGTTTCCAGAGATAGTAGAGAGTGTCGATACTCCTTCCGGTGTAACGCTTCCTCGCTTCGCTCAAAAAGATCGCGTCCTGCTCGGTTACGAGCCCGTACTGTTCGCGGTCCCACTTTGTTTCCAGATCGAAGTAACGTTTTAAATCCATGAGGCCCTTACCTTCCACGAGTAACGAAAAGATCTCGGCAGCCTCCTTCTGCAGGCTCGCAGCCGTTGAAATGTAGAGGAATTGGAAGCTCGGAAGTTGCCGGAACAGTGGGCGGTAGGCGCGCAAATAGGCGATGTACGGATCGAGGTCTCGGTGCTCGGCGTCAACGTAGGTGAAGGTGACCACAGGCAGGTGATCGGGAGAAGAAGGGGCAACGCACAGCGGAAATCCTTCGGCGAAAGTGATGCCGTTGCCGTGGTCCACGGACGGGGAGAACACAGTCTCGTTGACTTTGAATGTTTGGACAAAGTAACGGCGCTTTGCTTCCGCGGTCTCAAAATAATCGTCCTCCGGGTGAGTAAGGATGTAATCCAACGCCAAGAGCCGAGATTTAATGTGGCGGAGTTCGTGGTGCCGTCGATTGCGCAAGTGGTCTTTGCCGATAGCGGCGAAGACTTGGCGCGAGCACAGATGATAGACAAGACTCCTCCGTCTGTATCTTTGGGCGCTAGCATGACCCAGGCCGAACAGCTTCTCGACGAGACGGGCATTGCGCTTGCCGCTCTTGGCGTTGGCAAAGTCGAGAAACTGTCGCACCGTGAAATAACCCGAATGTGTTGCCACAAGGTAGAGAAACCGGGCTTCTACCTCGGTATAACCGAAGTTGCGGAGGTTAGCGATTTGGTCTTCTCGGAAGTTCATAGACTAGAAGCCGAGGATAACTGCACTCAACTCCCGCTCGTCGCGGATACGGCGAAGCCGGCCAGTTTCGCCGTGACGGGCATAAATCTGAAAGCCTGCGCGAGCCTTCTGGGAAAGTCCGCTTGGGCGGTAGTGGTCGGTTGCAAGCTCAACGTCGCGCCAGTGAATCTGGTTTTCGTTCTCGTTCGCATACTCAATCCGCAGATCGGGAATCGGAATCTTGCCGGAGACAACTTTGAGGTGATACCGCTCGGCGACTTCTCTCCTTTGCCTCTCTGGTGCTCGGCTCTTGTCTTGGGATGCGCGGGCAAGGCGAGCATACAGCTCCTGTTTCATTTCGTAATCGAGTTGGACTCGTAGGACTCTGCCCCCGCGGCCCTCGATCTCTTCGCTGACCTTGTGATAGAGCCGGTAGAGGTCCGTGTCGTGGAAAGCTTCCTTGGGTTTCTTCAGTCCGTGGTAGATGGCTTGGCTTGGAGAAACGACTTTACCGCGAGACAGGAGCTTGTGACCTTCCTTCGTGAGCGTCAGAGCCTGAATCGGGGTGTGGTCAATGTCAGCGATGCCGGTCTGCCGCATGAGCCCATGCCTCACTAGGTTTTCGACATCGTTCTCCATGCGGGAACGGTCGCCGTTGTAGGCGAACTGGGCCAAATCGCGAGCTGCCACTACTCGGAATTTGCCGACCTCAGCTAGCGTATGGATCTCGGAATCACGCAGCGAATAATTCTTGCCCCTGTCGATGTACGATGTTCGGATACGCTGCGAAAGAATCGTTTCGATTCGTTCTTCCCGGGCCAGCGGCGGACGCTCATTCTCGGAACGCTCGCGCTCCTCGCGGTCAAGTCTGTCGGCGCGGTCTTCCTCACGGTGAATGTTGTGGAGATTGTGCTGGGTGTTCCATACGGAGGACGAACCGCGATTTACATCGCGCTCGGACCCAAAATCAGAGCTGCGAAGGTCGTCAATTTCGAAGCTGTCAAAGCCACGAGACACGATAATCCTCCTCGGAGTTCCAATAGCCGCTCAGAAGCTGTCGGAACGGCAGTAACCAAAAGTGTCTGCGAGGGGTGCCGTTGGTTCTGAGGACACCGGTTGAGGGAGTGGGCTTCTGCACCAAAGAGGACACCGGGAGGGATAGAAGACAGGCCTGGCGTCCCAAGATTGATGCGAACTCGCACATCGTTGCAACAGAACGTGACCGAACGCAGTTATCCAATTCACCCACAGCAAAGCCCCTTCGTCCTTCTGAGGAGTTGGGTCTAGGAAGAGCCGCTGCCAAGGTTTGAGGCCCCAGACTCGAACCAAGTTCATCTCTCAGCCGGCTCTAACCTCCGCGCACCGCTCGGGATCTTCGAGAAGTACGCCAGCGAGCTTGGCGGCTCACCGCAAGAGGGGCGGCTTCCGTCAGGCTTTGAAGGGAGCAACACGGCGAGGGCTCCCCTTACAGATATAGAGGCCCTATTTTCGGAAAGTGTATCCAAGATTCTTAAATGGGTGGGTTTCAGGCCGGAAAGAACTCAAAACATGAGGCTTCTAGGAGAATAGGCTATCCACGTCGGCCAGCATTTCTTCTTTAGAGTGATCGCTAATCTTTAATCTGACTCCGAAGACGGACTTGGCGCCCACTGTCCGAAACAGGCGTAATGCGAAAAGTGATTCAAACAAATTGATCAAGCGCGCCTTCCGCTGTTGCTCGCGCTCCGCTTGTTGTAGTTTCTTCGCGTATGCTCGCGGGTCGGTCTGGAATGCCTTCCGAATCTCGCGCAGGGCTCTGCTGTAACGCAATCTGGCCGCATGGCTCGGTATGGCTGCGCCATAGGAGATTTCCCCCCAGGAGCGGCCCTCGATTCGCTCCCAGATTATCCACATAGTCTTTCGATCACATGTTCGAAGGACTTGTTTAAGTAGAAGGCGGGCCTCAGATTTTGCTTCAGAGCTCATGCCTTCGTCCAGGCGGAAATGATCTTCAAACGTTTCCTCCAATTGAATCTCCGTATGTCTCGCTGCAGCCACCTTCCGCAGAAAGGCACGATAGAGGTACGCGCGCAAATCACGGATGGGAGGCATTCCTGCATTCTGTTTTCTAATGATCGTTTCCGAGACCGTTGCAGCGGCCTCCTCCAGAATGTTCACGCTAACGCAAGGGTCTGCTAGAAATTCCTGGGCGTAGGAAATGGCCCGGGAGGCGATGTCCTGGGCGACAACGAGTACACGTGGGTCGATGGGTCTGCCGAGGATGTCAATCGCATTTAGGAGAAAACGGGAAGTCCGTTCTTGTCGTCGTTCTTGTCGCACGGAGATCTCCGCCATTCGCCGCCGGAAATCGGTACTTCGAGGTGCACGCCGCCACTGTACAAGACCCTGAAAATGGAAATTCTTTCAAGGGCCAACGTAGGCGACGCCTCCATTAACAATAATACACCTACCCTCAAATGAAAATCGCCTGGGTGAGGAAGATATCGTGGCGGAGCGAATCGGAACGTAGCACGCTGAGGGAAAACCTTTCTGTTTTTATTCACAGATTATTCACAAGATTATGGCGTGGGTTCTATTGACAATTCGTAGTACTAACCATAAGAAGAGCAACTCATTTGGAACTTAGAAAAGTATAGCCCGTAATTCGTGGCTGTGGCGATAGCGTGTTGCCTCGCGGAAGTGGAGTTCGCCTTGGGGGTTTGCGATTTGCATTGAGGTCGTTCTGTGCTCGTAACAGGTTGGGACGAGATGGGGAGGGAGTTATGAACAGAAAGTTTCTTGCTATGGCGTTTTCGATTGTGGTCTTGCTGATTGTTCCCGGTGCGAATCTAAGCGCGCAATCCAGTGATAGCTGCACGTCCACATTCAACTATTGGTTTTTGTCGGGTCCCATTCCTTACGGAGCGACCTGTTATGAGGGTCTGTCCTTTTTCTTTACGCCTTGCACGATACCAAACGCTGTCTGTCCTCCACCGGACGCAAAAGACGAAGTCTGTCTCGCCTGTCAGATTGCAGCGGCAACGGGAGGATCGCCAGTCAATTTGGCTACGGGCAACACATATATCCAACAGACAGACTTGAGAATTCCCGGCCTCGGAGGAGGATTGTCACTGGCCAGAACGTGGAACAGTAAGTGGCCATCCAGCCAATCCACCTTTCAAGTGGGGCTATTTGGGCCTAATTGGCGTTCGACCTACGAAGAGCGAGTGATTTTGGGTCTCGACAACTACATCAAGTATTCACGGAGCGATGGAAGTTTCTGGTCTTTTGGATACAACGGGGCGACCTGGAATGTTGCGGCTCCTGCAAACGTTTCGGCTGACCTTGCAGAAGGCACCAGCTACTGGACTCTGACTTTTCAGAATGGGGAACAGCGGCGTTTCGACAATACAACGGGAAATCTCATCGCCATCATCGATCGCAACGGAAATACAACCCAACTTTCCTATGATTCCTCGGGCCGGCTTGTGACGGTGACGGACGCGGCCTCGCGATATTTGACGTTTGCCTACGGCAGTTCCTCAAGCCATCTGGTAACCAGTGTGACAGCGAGTGTTGGGCCTTCTCTGTCATACAGCTATGACACGTCGGGACGCTTGACCCAGGTCACAAAGCCGGATTCAACCACGGTCTCGTTCGCATATAACAGCCAATCCCTGATTACGAGCGTGACAGACTCCAACGGGCACACTCTGGAAACGCATACGTATGACAGCAGCGCACGCGGACTAACGTCATCACGGGCCGGGGGTGTTGAAGCCCTCACGGTCACCTACCCCTAACAAAAATGTCTTGAATCCGACGATTTGACAATGAAATGGAATTCGTTTTTTTGGTTGCAATCCGAATTTCGTGAGGGCCGACAAATGCGCTTGAGTAATCGACTGGCACTACTCCTAGGAGTCCTAAGCCTGAATTTACTGGCGGGGCAAATTCCCGTGATGGCGCAGGGCTGGGCTAACGGCTATGGCTACCGTCGGGCGATCACGATCGATCACACCAAAGTGCCAAACTCGGATCAAGCGAATTTCCCCGTCCTGGTCTCGGGAACTTTTTCATATTTGGCAACCACGGCCCATGGCGGCAATGTGACAAATGCGAGCGGGTTTGACATCATATTTACCTCCGACGATAGCGGCACGACTCAGCTTCCATACGAACGGGGGAGCTACAACCCCTCTACAGGCGCGGTAAATTTCTGGGTGCAGATCCCATCGGTGTCCCACACCGTGGATACGGTCTTCTACCTGTTCTATGGAAATTCCACGGTGACCACGGATCAATCCAACAAGACAGCAGTGTGGGAGACCAACTACCGAGGCGTGTGGCACGCCGATGATAATGCTTCGAATACAACCGTGGCTGACTCGACCGCCAATGCGAACAATGGCACAGACGGTGCGAACACAAGCAGCAAATCGGTTGGGGGGAAAATTGGCAACGCGCTTTCGTTTAACGGGAGCACCGATAAGGTGACTACCAGTCTGACGAGAACGACCGCGTTCACTTGGGAGACCTGGTTCAATCTGACCTCGGCGAGCAGTTATCGAGAGATAGTGACAATCGATGGTTCCAATAGCGTGCTAATGGGCTTGAATGGCACCGCTGGTTCCTTTTGGACCGTGGACGGATTGGCGGGCAATACCTTCTCGATATCCGGACTTTCTTTGAATACCTGGTACCACCTGGCTTTCGTTCGCTCCGGCGACAGCTCCAGCACGGGCTATTCCGCATATCTGAATGGCGTGCTTACGGGTCAAGCCAGCAGTGGCTCGCTGAGCAGCGGTAACACAATCACGTTCGGCTACAGACCGGACACACCCTCGCAGGCATTCAATGGGAATCTAGACGAAATAAGGATTTCCAACACGGCTCGTTCGTCCGACTGGATTGCTTCGGAGTACAACAACCAGAGTTCACCTTCGACGTTTACAACTATTGGTTCCGCAGGCCAGGGACCAGCGAGTGTCACTATCGCAGACGTATCGCCAAGCACAGCCGACTATGGTGATTCTGTCGCTATAGCGGGCACAAATTTCGGCCCTTCCCAAGGGAGCAGCACAATCACTTTTAACGGAGGAAGTTTGGCGGTCCAGGATTGGAGTGATACCGCAATTATTGTGGTCATCCCTTATGGAGCGACCTCAGGAACTTTCTCCGTCACGGTAAATAGCCAAACCGTAGTAAGCCCGACGTTAACGGTCAGGGCTCTGCCATCAACTTGGTCTGACGGGGACATAGGTGCCGTCGGGGTCGCTGGAAGTGCGAGCTATGCGAATGGGGTGTCTACGGTGGCGGGTGCAGGAAGCGGCATTCCAAACACGAGCACTATTGACGCCTTTCATTTTGAGTCTCAACCGTTGTCGGGCGATGGGACGATTGTGGCACGAGTGGTTAGCGTAGTTGGATCTTCAACCCAAGCAGGAGTGATGATTCGCGAGACGTTGGGTCAATCCGCTACGCACGCCTTCACCGCCAGCTATGGGGGAAGCGTTCGACTGTTTTACAGGACGAGTACTGGAGGAAGCAACTCCAACGATAACTACGGCAGTGCAACTCTGCCGTACTGGGTGAAGCTGGTACGCAGCGGGAGTTCCTTCTCTGGGTACATGTCGCCAGATGGCTTGAACTGGTATCAAGTGGGGACGAGCCACACGATCAGCATGGCAACAAATGTCTACATCGGCCTCGCAGTAAGCAGTCAGAGCACTTCGACCGCGGACTCAGCTACGTTTGACAGTGTGTCGGTTAGCTCGGCAGCATCCCCTGCGCCAGTCATCACCAGCATATCTGCCACGACGGGCTCAGTTGGAAACCAAGTTGTGATTACCGGGACCGGCTTTGGGGCCTCGCAGAACGGAAGTTTGGTAACGCTGAACAACGCAGCGATGACCATCAACTCTTGGAGCAGCACTTCGATCATCGTGACAATCCCGACGGGAGCAACATCGGGGCCCTTGGTGGTTTCCGTTGCGCCGACTATGAACGACAGCAACGCCGTCGATTTCGTTGTAACTACGCAGCCACTGCCAACGCCGTGGTTGAATCAGGACGTAGGCTTGGTGGGTGTCGCGGGAAGTGCCACTTATGCGAGCGGGACATTTACCCTAAACGGTGCGGGGCAAGGAACGCCGAACACATACACCACGGACTCGTTTCATTTTGTTTATCAACCGTTGTCCGGCGATGGCTCGATTGTGGCACGAATTGCCAGTTTCCAGCCGGAGTTCGCAGGTGTGATGATTCGAGAAACGCTTGATCAATCGGCGAAGCAGGCGCAGACGGCCGACTATGGAGGAAGTGTCCGCCTCTTCTATCGCACAAGCACTGGAGGAAGCAACTCCAACGATAACTATGGAAGTGGGACAGCACCGTTCTGGGTTAGGCTCGTTCGCTCTGGAAATTCATTTAGCGGTTACACTTCGACGGACGGAACGACCTGGTATCAAGTCGGAACAAGCCACACCATCACAATGGCGCAAAATGTTTATGTGGGCTTGGCAGTAAGCAGCAGCAACACCTCCGCACTAGCCACGTCGACGTTTGACAATGTTTCGGTCAGCGTCGGGACCACTCCCTTTGTCACGGGTGTGGCGCCCAATCTGGGCGCAACCGGTACATCCGTAACTATAACCGGTTCGAACTTTGGCTCTTCGCAGGGGAGTAGCACGGTCAGCTTCGACAGCGTGGCCGCATCGTCGATTACGAGCTGGAGCAGTTCGCAGATCGTGGCTACCGTGGCCAGCACGACGCCGGCTGGGCCTGGGCCGGTTGTCGTAACGGTGAGTTCCAACTCCAGCCCTGGAAATGTGACGTTCACCACGATTAAACCTGCGATTAGCAGTCTGACGCCACCGGCTGCGCAGATCGGCGGGTTGATCACGATTGCTGGCAGCGGTTTTGGCGCCAGCCAAGGTAGCAGCCAAGTGTCATTCAACGGCGTCGTGGCATCTGTCAGTTCCTGGAGTGACACAAGTATTACGGCAGGAGTGCCATCGAGCGCCACAAGTGGCTCAGTGACGATCACCGAGGATGGCATTACAAGCAATGGTGTCAGCTTCACGGTGATCGAAGCGATCTCCGTCACAAGCATTTCGCCGACCAGCGGACCAGGAGGTACAACCGTAACGATTACAGGTGCCGGCTTCGGCTCGACCCAGAGCAGTAGCGTCGCAAAGTTCTACAACTTGGCAGGTACTGTCAGCAGTTGGAGCGACACGCAAATTACGGCAGTCGTGCCGTCGGGAGCAGCAACAGGCCCGGTCAGAGTGGAAGTCGCTGACCTCACTGTGGAAGGACCATGGTTCACCGTAACTTCCTCGTCTCAATTGACGGACTCCATGAGCAACCAGACGACGTACGGTGCGGCGCTGATCGGGGGACGCTGGGTCTCATCCAGTTCTCAGGGGTCAGGGTGTTCTAGTTGTACCATCCGCGGGGATATCAGCTATACCTACGATTCCAAGGGAAATGTCTTATCCAGGACCGACGAGCTAGGCCACGCGACGACCTATACCTACGATTCCAACGGAAACGCCCTGACAGTGACGGTCCCGATCAATTCAAGTACGTCCGCCACGACAACCTATACCTACAACAGCTTCGGCGAGGTTCTTACGGCTACCGATCCGCTTGGAAACGTGACAACCAACACGTACGACGCAAACGGGAATCTGCTCACGGTCACAACTCCCGCGCCGAGTGGCGGTGTCTCCAGCAGCGTCACGCAATTTGCCTACAATTCATTAGGCGAACTTACCAGCATCACCGATCCCTTGAGTCACGTCACATCGCTGACCTATACCTCTGCCGGACTCATCTCTACGATCACTGATGCGCAAAGCAATGTCACGACCTATGGGTATGACAGTCACGGCAACCGAACTTCAGTCACAGATGCCCTAAGCCATCAGACGACGTTTGCTTACGATTCGGGGGATCGGCTGACGACCATAACGTATCCCGGCGGCACGACTACAACCTTTGCCTATGATTCGCGCGGACGGCGGACATCGGTGACCGATCAGAACAGCAAGACGACCACGTATGCCTATGACGATGCGGATCGGCTTACCAGCGTTACGGATGCGGCAAGCCACGTGACCACGTACGGCTACGACACCGAAAACAATTTGACTAGCATTACGGATGCGAGTAGCCATGCGACTTCGTTCTCCTATGACACTTTCGGCAGAGTAACTCAGGCGACCTTCCCATCTGGCTTGTACGAGACTTATGGCTACGACGCAATCGGCAATCTGACGAGCAAAACTGACCGAAAGAACCAGTTGATTACCTACACTTACGACCAGTTGAACCGTCTGACGGAGAAGACGTATCCTGATTCTACGACAGTGAATTACACCTACGATAAAGACAGCCGGCTAACGCAGGTGACGGACCCCACGGGTACCTACCAGTTCACGTTCGACAACATGGGGCGGCTCACCGGCACGACGACCAGCTACGCATTCCTCACCGGGCGGAATTTCACAACCAGCTACAGTTATGACGCGGCATCCAACCGCACGGGCTTTACAGATCCGGAAAGCGGCTCAAGCAGCTATGCCTACGACACGCTGAACCGCTTGCAAACGCTGACGCCGCCTTCGGCCATCAGCTCCGGCAACTTCGGCTTCAGCTATGACGGGCTCAGCCGCCGAACGGGATTGACGCGGCCTAACTCCGTCAACACAGCCTACGGCTACGACAGCCTGTCGCGCCTTACGTCGGTGACCCATGCGAAGTCCGGCACGACATTGGACGGGGCCGGCTACACCGTGGACAACGCGGGGAATCGGACGGCGAAGAATGATTATTATGCCAGCGTGACCTCGAACTACGCGTACGACTACATCTACCAGCTAACGGGCGTGACGCAGGGGAGTACCACGACGGAGAGCTATTCTTATGACGCCGTGGGCAACCGCACGGCCTCTCTGGGTGTTTCTTCCTACACAAACAATTCATCGAATGAGATGACCGCAACTTCCAGCGCGTCATACACATACGACTACAACGGAAATTCGCTGACCAAGGTGGTTGGGTCGAACACCACAAGCTATGCCTGGGACTATGAGAACCGCATGACCAGCGTGACGCTGCCGGGAAGCGGCGGGACTGTAACTTTGAAGTATGATCCCTTCGGACGGCGCATCTACAAATCATCTTCATCTGCAACGAGCGTCTTCGCCTATGACGGCGACAATTTGGTCGAGGAGACAAATGCTTCCGGCACAGCCGTCGCACGCTACTCGCAAGGTCTGAATATTGACGAGCCGCTGGCTATGCTGCGCAGCAGCACGACGAGCTACTACCAAGCCGACGGCCTTGGTTCCGTGACCTCGCTCAGCAACTCGTCCGGAGCGCTGGCCAACACGTACACGTACGATTCGTTCGGTAAGCAGACGGCGTCCACGGGCTCGCTGGTGAATCCGTTCCAGTACACGGCTCGTGAATCTGACCCAGAAACCGGCCTATATTACTATCGCGCCAGATACTACGATGCCTCGACTGGCAGGTTCATCTCAGAAGACCTTCTGGGATTTATTAGCGGCGTAGATTTCTATAGCTATGTTCTGAACAGGCCTATTCAGATGGCGGATCCAGCAGGCCTGAGTCCGCAGGATGTTCAGCGAATTCGACAGATCTGCCATTCGTGTGTGCAAGATATGGTAAAAGGCGGAGTCCGACGGCCGGGGGACGGCATGATGAATGGAGCTCTTAATGACCAAAACTCTAACCAATCGCTCATCGGATTGATTAGAGGTTCGAAGTATATCGGCTGTAAGGACCAAGCTTATAGAGCTGTAGGATGCTTGGACAACGGAAACGCAATAAAACCATTCGATGCCAACTGGGACTTCTCAGCGGTCGCGTGGTGGGCCGGCTTTCACACAATCGTAAAGGCCCGGAGTAGTGATCCGAATGATCCCATTGTGTACTGCGATCCGTGGAGGGATACGACTTGGACGGCACCTCAGAATCCTCTTCCTGAGCCCTGGCCGCATTCGAAATTTTGAATTTCCAAGCGAAGAGGTATTGCGATCAGTGAGAGCATTTCACTTGGACTGTTCCGAGGGACCGGAATTACACCGGAGTACCCCAGTGATTCTGAAGTGAAGGTGCATACGACTCTTTGTTCTTGGTGCTCGGCGATTTCGGAGGTTGTGGGATTTATGAAAAGAGTCTTTTGGACTATCGGAGTTGGCCTTGTCGGCGTTTTCATTTGCGGGCATGCGGGGGGCAGGGTCGGGCTCATTATTGGCTTGATCTGGGGCGCGTGCATAGGATCTGGCTTTGGGGCCATTTTCACTCAGACTATGCCGACTAAACGTTTAGTCGTATATTGGGCGGTGACTCTAATGTTGGTGGGACCTTTTTTCGGCGTTGTGGTCTACGCCGCGCCTAGACCCTATGTCTCTACTGCCCAACTGGCAGTTGCCGGCGTTGTAGGTGGCTTGCTGGGCGGATTACTTGGTGTTTTGGTTGGCGCGTTACAACTAAGCCACCTCCGCCGAAGATTGCCGAGTGGCTGAGCCTGTCTCACTTAACTGCCGTTAGTCTTGAGGGCAGGTGGCTGGCGGAGACGGAGCCGAGAAATCTACAGGCATCGTACTATCGCGCCAGATACTACGATCAGAACGTTGGGCGTTTCCTCACTGAAGATCCACTGCAATTCGTGGCCGGTGAGAATTTCTACGCATATGTTCATAACCAAGCTACTAATTTGACTGATCCGCGTGGACTACAGCAAGGTGAGCACCTTCTCTTCACGTGCACTTGCACTCGGGCGATCGTGAAGCCGGTGCCGTCCAGGCCGAATAGCAAGATTCTCATTTGCGAGTACTTCTGTGATTGCATCGACGGAAAGTTCGTCGTTCTATTCAATAGGATTCGAAGGCTGAAGGGATGCAAGGATGCTCAGAGCTGTCCGTTCCAAATTGAGGGGACCGTCGATCCAGTGGCCGATAGCCCGATCTTGATCCCAGATCCAGGAAAGACACCCGTGTTGGAGCCCCCGAAGAAGTGAAAGAATGGGACCGAACAGACCGGTCAAGCATAGCCACGTCGAAGTCATTCGATGACCCAAGGAGTTAAACCATGTTGCTTTCCCCCAATTCGTTGGTCCTAAAGATTCTTGCTATTTGGAACGCATGTCGCGGCGCTTGGATGGCCTATATCGTCTTTCTATTGTCACGCGCTCTGGCACTGGCAGGAGATCCGGGGCCATATGGAGGCATCGGTGTCGATCGCATACTAATCCTCAAAATTGGCGCGATGCCCCCGAAGTTACTTGGTATTCTGGCGGGTTTTGACTTTGGGCGCGTAGGTGAGCTTGCAGTGGAGTTCGTGGCTGCTGTGCTGTACTTTACGGTTGCGATCGGGATGTGGCGGCGGATGAAAGGAATCAGACTTATAGCCGTTGGTCTTGGGCTCCTCGATTCTCTTTTGCTTGTGTTTTATCTTCGATTTGCCATCCCCTCGCCTATCCTTCCAGAGTTCCGCCCCTTGGCGCTTCTTTGTTGGTCAGTGTTCTTGGGTATATACAGCGTAAATACAATATTCTTACTGAGACCCAGCATTAAGGCATTTTTCATGGACAACGTAGCGTTGGCAGGCTGAATAGATGACAACAACGGGAACACGCAGACAAAGGTGGTTGGGTCGAACTCCACAAGCTATTCGTGGGACTACGAGAACCGTCTCACCAGCGTTACGCTGCCTGGCTCGGGCGGCACGGTTAGCTTCAAATACGATCCCTTCGGCCGCCGCATCTACAAATCTTTCTCGGCAGGCACCACCAGCGTTTACGCTTACGACGGTGACAATTTGGTGGAAGAGACCAACGCGGCGGGAACAGTTGTGGCCCGGTATTCGCAGACGCAGAACATTGATGAGCCGCTTGCCATGCTGCGCTCGGCGGCGACAAGCTACTACCATGCGGACGGCCTTGGCTCGGTTACATCCTTGAGCAACGCGGCCGGCTCGATCGCCAATACGTATACTTATGACTCCTTCGGCAAACTAACGGCTTCTACAGGGTCGCTAGTCAATTCGTTCCAGTACACGGCGCGCGAATCGGACACCGAAACTGGCCTGTATTACTACCGCGCCAGATACTACGATGCAAATCCTGGGCGTTTCCTAACCGAAGACCTAATTCGATTCCGTGCGGGAAAAAACTTCTATTCTTACGTTCACAACCGCCCGTTGGATCTGCGCGATCCAAAAGGCTGGCTGGCTTGGGGCGGAGGCCTTACGGGTGGGGGAATGGGCGGCCTGTTTTGGTTCGGAGGAGGAGCCGAGGGTTCCCTTCTGGTAGTAGGCGATTCTCAGGGTAACAGTGGCCTACTGTGGTGCTCGGCTGGTGGCCTCGGAGCAGTAAATGGAGCGACAGTGAGCGGCCAATTCACGAGCGTAGTATGTCCCACATGCAACACCATCTGTGACATGGAAAATGGTTTTGTGCAAGTGCAGGGGTTCGCGGGCGTAGGAGCGACAGGAGCTGTGGGTGGAGGAGCTTCCATCGGCATGTCGAACGGAAGCGTCTTCGCTTCGGGTGGCGGCGGAGTAGGCGCTGGGGCCGGTCTCGTAGTAATGGGCGGCAGTTGCAAGTTGCTCTCAGGCGGGAAGAGTTGCAAGAACTGCCCGGCCACCCAAAAATGAAGGAGTGATTAGGTATGGACAAACAAGCGAATCGGAAGTTTTCCGATGGTATAGGAATTTTTGTGCGAGCCGGAACGGCGCTGGAGGCCTTGGTAGCATTCTTGATTGTCGTGCCGCTGACGCTATGGTTTGCTTGGGTGCGACATTCGACGATGGCCGAACCAGTAGTCTTGACACTGTTTTGTCTGTCGTTCGCATGGGGAAACGTGGCCATGTTGAAATGGCAACGCAGCCTCCGTAATCTGGGTTGGAGTTCACCGGGCAAGCTTGCCTTTGGTCTGGGCCCACGCCCGGAGGATCCGGATGAATTGCGCCTTTGGCAGTGGGGAACGCACTTCCGTTATTCGTTTGTAGCAGTGCTACTGTGCATGTTTGCCTTCGGGATAATAAAATGGCTGAACGGTGGATAAGGCAACGGTCTGAAAGCCTGTTGCCAGGGCCGGGTAACGCCTCGCGCCGTAGAGCGCCGTGGAGCGCCAGAACAGCGGCGTCTTCGACGCCGGGAGGGGCATGACACGTCACCCCAAACGGGTGCCGTATGGCAACCTTGGTTGCTATTGGGGAACGTGCTGAAAATGCAGTGGCTTGCGACAAGGCGGGTGGCAGGCCCTTAGTTTCTAGGCACTGACCGGGTGCCGGACCCTTTGGTTCGTAAGGGTCCGGGTTTAGAGTCAACTTCATGGAACAAGGCGAGAGATCCTGGCGAACGACGGATACTTCACATTTCAAACCCGAGTTCGTTTGCACGGGCGGAGAAGTCTGCAGCCTTTTTAGGATCCGGTTGTATATCAGGTAGCCCCGTTGTGTAAATGGTTGCCAAGTTCCGGCAGGCCAAACTGGACAGATGCTCCTCTCGAATATTCTGTTGAGCAACCTTAGAATAGAGTTCGATGGCTTTTTCCCCGTCAATAAGCACACCCCAGCCAAAATGATAAAGATTTGCCAGGTTGCACAGCGCCTTCGGATTGCCGGATTCAGCTAAGGGCATCAATAACTTTTGCGCCTCCAGATAGTTGCCTTTTTCTATCATTTCAATAGCACGTTCTACCTCTGGAGTGTTAAAGCTTGCCATGGTCGCTCCCTACTAGTGTTACGTCTCAAATGGTCCAGGTTTTCTTTGTGTCATCCATATCGTAGTTGTTCGCGTGACCGGTGCGACGAATAGGGCAAATAATGGAAGCTCTAGGTCCTAGGTAGCGGGAATGGGACCGGGACCGCCCGCGAGAGCTGATATTATGAGCAGTATGATAATTATCAAAGGTATAGGATTGGGATTGGGCACCTTTTTCTTGCATGGTTCGTCGTTTCGGCAATCGGGGTGGATTTCCTCAGTATGCACAAGGCCGGTGATGGGATCAATGCTGGGGCAGGGCCTCAATACATGTTGAGGAAAAGTAACTATAGCTCCGTAACCTCGACATCTATACATGCATGTCATACATGCCCCCCCCCATGATACTGAGAACCCACGAAGCTGCAACCTGCTTTCCCAGTTGGAACGGTCGGCAGCTTCGGAGAATCAGGTGCTAATCCTGTAGGATCTGCCAAATTAGCTGAATTGTTTCTCACGTAACTATAAAAATTAATGTCAGCCCGGAAATCTATCGGGTCTTCGCTGAGGAATCTTCCAGTCTGAGGATCGTAGTATCTGGCGCGGTAGTAAGATGCCTGTGGATATCTCGGGACTGTCTCCGCTGGCCAGCAGAAAGCCTTTGAGGAAAGACAGGCCTTGCCCTGTGATGCATCCTGCTGAGTTATGGACATCGTCGTTCTTATTGTACGATTTGGATGAATGGCACGCTTAACACTAGAGGAGCGTGTGCCTAGTCAGGCTCTCCCGATTGAGTCTTATTCAAATCTTGTAAGATCTCGGTATCCACCGGTTGGGCGGAGTTTTTTGGCAGCTTTCTAGCCTGGTCGTTCTCTACGTCCAGCCGTGCGGCTGGGTGAGTGGTAGTGTGAACTTGCTTCAACATGCGGATCGAAACATGTGTGTAGATTTGCGTGGTGTCGAGCCGTACGTGTCCCAACATTGCCTGGATGTACCGAATGTCCGCGCCCCCCTCTAGCATCAACGTCGCCATGGTATGGCGGAAGATGTGACACGCGCCGCCCTTGCCGATTCCCGCAGACTTCACACACTGGCGAGCCAGCCAGCTCAGGTAATTCGGCGTGAATGCGGCACCATTCGATGTGAGGAAAGTGACTCCACTGTCCGGCTTTAAAGCGATGTCGGGCCTCACGCTATCCAGATATACATTCAGCCAAGCCAAGGCCCGGTCACCGATCGGCACCACGCGGTCTCTCTTGCCTTTTCCTTGGCGAACCGTTATAAGGCCGTGTTTTTGGTCCACATCGTAGAGTTTCAAATGTAGAAGCTCCATCCGGCGCAATCCGCTGGAATAGAGAAGCTCAAGCATGGCGCGATCACGAATGCCCAGTGGCTCCCCAACATTGGGCTGACTCAGAACACGTTCAGCTTCATCTTTGTTCATCACGCTCGGTAGCTTGTATCCCACGCGCGGTAGCTCCAACTCCGCAGCCGGGTCTTTCGAAATATACTTTCGATGGTTCAACCACTTGAACCAAACCTTCAACGGTGCGAGCCGCGAATGCTGGCTGGCAACAGCCAACGGCTGTCCGTCTTTCTTTCGGTACTGGAACAAATATCTCTGATAACTCTCGAGAGAAGTTCGCGTAACTTGAGTCGGCCTGGCGGTTCGGCTTGCTCTACACCATTTCAGGAACATCTCCATGTGCACGCGGCGAACTCTCAGCGTGCTCTCGCTGTAGCCCTTCACAGCAAGATGTTGAAGATATTTATCAAGAAGCAGAGCAAGAGATCTTCCGGGCGAGCCGCGTAGTTTTTCAACTATCAGCTTGTGAAGGAAATTTGGGTCAGTCTTGTGAGCAATCTTTTTTTCACGATGCCCTCCTAGTAGTCATCTTGCCTCGGGAACAGCAATCTGGCCCCCGAGAAATTCTTGGCCAGGTGTTAACCGAAGCTTGTATGCCAAGTGGTAGTCGGCGCTAATGTTCGTCGCGGATCAAACCGACTGGCGCCATCTCTCATAAAGATGCGCGTCCGATAAGTTCCCGTTCTGAGAATTTCAAGAACGGCCACGCGTTCGTAAGTCTTTCTTTCTCCCAGCCTGCTTCGGCCGGGTCACCCTCAAAGAATGATATTCTTCAAGCGATCGCGATGGTGAGTCGAGCACATAAGCTGGCGAGGCCTACAGTTTTCCACGTGAAGGTGACTTTACTTGGGGTGCAGCCAGCTATTTGGAGATTAATTCGAATCCTCGGAGATATTCATCTGCACGATTTCCATTCTGTTCTTCAGGAATTGATGCCGTGGGAGAAGCGGCATCTCCACAGATTCGTGATCGGAAACGAACAATTTGGCGTCCTCAATGAGGACTTCGCTGACGATAAGATGCGCGATGAGTCTCGCGTCACTTTGGAGAGAGCCGCTCGAATAGCCAAAGGCCGATTTAGGTATGAATACGATTTTGGAGATCGCTGGGACCATGACATCGTCATCGAGAAGGAATCGCCATGGGAGAAGGGAAATTGGATCCCAGTCTGTTTGGATGGGGCGCGTGCATGTCCGCCAGAGGATTGCGGCGGCCCTTCAGGATACGCAGATTTGCTTGAGGCGATGAACAATCCGGATAAAGAATTACAGTTGGAAATGAAACAATGGTTGAAGAGGCGACGGAAGGAGCCATTTGACCCGGAAAGATTTGATCAGGCTTTCACAAACAAAGTGCTCAAGTGGACCGCACAAGATTTGCGCAGACACGCCTCCTCTCGATAGGGAGAGTGCTCGGCGAAAAGTTGGGTCCGAAATGGGTCCAATAAGCCCCGAAAACCACCTAAAACCAGGGTACATCAGGTACGCAGAGCCAAGACGAATCAACGAGATAGCAAACTAGAATCTAACTACGAACCAGAAGGTCGGGAGTTCGAGTCCCCCCGGGCGCACCACTTTGCCGAAATTTTCTGCCTGCATTCCCCGCCGTAAATCCAGAGTGAGACCGTTGTTCGTGAACCTGCCGAATATTGGTGGCGGGGCGGACATTTCTAGTGAACAATTCATGGTTATGAGCGGATTTGCGGGACTGCGAGTTCTGGCGCTGGAGAGCCGCCGCGCTGCGGAATTATCCAAGTTGATCTCCACTTACGGTGGTCAGCCTGTCGTTGCGCCGTCTATGCGCGAAGTTCCATTGGAATCGAACAAAGAAGCGCTGGAATTTGCGGCCAGGCTTTTTGCCAACGAATTCGACATGGTCATTTTCTTGACCGGCGTCGGCTGCCGAGCGCTCTTGGCCGTTGTTGAGGCAGCTTATGGGCGGGACGATTACATCGCCGCGCTGCAACGCCTGAAGGTTGTGGCCCGCGGGCCGAAGCCGGTCGCTGCTCTCCGGGAAATGGGGATCACACCAGCCCTTATTGTTCCTGAGCCTAATACCTGGCGCGAACTATTGCATACGTTGGACGCAGCAGCAGAGGCCGCAGAAGGAATCCGCCTGAAGGGGGCACGAATCGCCGTGCAGGAATATGGGGTTTCCAATCCTGAATTATTGGACGGACTCATCGAACGAGGTGCTCGCGTCATTCGCGTGCCGGTCTACCAATGGGCGCTGCCGGAGGACCTGGCTCCGCTTCGCGCAGCTGTCCAGCAACTTGCAGAAGGGAACATCGATGTAGTGCTCTTTACCACGAGCGCACAGGCGGCGCATCTTTTTCAGGTCGCCGAAGAGATGAATCTCAAAGATGCAATGCGGTCAGGACTGAGCCACGCGATCGTCGCTTCGATCGGGCCAACGACATCGGAAGAACTATCGCGCCGAGGAATAAAACCCGATCTCGAGCCTTCACATCCGAAAATGGGTTTTCTGGTAAAGGAAACTGCCGAGCGTGCGGCGGAGCTTTTACGCAGGAAACGGCAGGGAAGCGTCCCAGCTTGAAACGTCTAGTGGCTTAGCCCGACGAATTCTGTCCCGCGGCGGCCGCCATAGCCGCCCTGGCACTGGGAATAAGTTCAAAATCGACATCAGCCTGAGCGAGGGCTACCATCTCTTCGGCAACCTGTTCGGGTTCAAGGTGGTCACCACTCTTCAGGCGCACTACCAATCGTCCTTCCCGGGCTGAATCGATCAGCAGAGCGTTCATTTTTTCCTGAGAAAAACCGGCATGTTCGCAAAGCTTGTCCACGTTGCGCACTTGTGCCGAGGCTGAAACCAGATCGAGAATCTCCGGGGAGACTTGCTCGTCATGCAGGACAACCTCAGCTTCTTTAAGCAGCCTCACGGCTTCCGTAGTCAAAAGATGGGGATCGCCTATGCCGGCTCCCATTAAATAAATTTTCCCTCTCATTATCGGCGCAGTCATGGGGTACTCCTGAGGCCTGGCATGAATCAAGGGCAACCGCTGCCACATCAGCTGGGGGCGCTTCGCCCTGCCTGACTTTAGGCCTAGAGGCTAACACTCTGCGGGAATTCCGACTATGCGGAAGAACGCATTTCATGTATCGAAAATCTTGATTCTAGGCGGATGGAACGTATTGAATTAGCTTGGGTTAGGTGCAGCTCCTTGAGCGCACTTCAATTCTGGACGTTTCTCCGGAATGCCTCAAACGCCTCCTTGCTTGCAAGATCGTAAAGTCGGCGCTTCCGCTGTTCCGGATCCATCGGCGCAGAAAAAAGTCTGTCGCGGATTTCACCAAGGTGTTCAAGCCAAGCCGCGTACTCCGGTCCAAACTGTTCCGCGAGCTCTTTCCTCAATCGTTGCGCAAGAGATGGGCTTTGCCCGGCGGTTGAGATGGCGATTTGTAACGCGCCGCGCTGCACCACCGCCGGGTAATAAAAATCGCAGAGTGCCGGAACGTCGACAATGTTGCACAACACGCCGCGCCGCGTCGCTTCCTGGAAGATCTGTTCATGGAGCTCGGTCGAAGATGTCGCGGCGATTACCAGAAACATCCCGTCAAGATCCTCGGGACGAAAACGGCGCCGATGCCATTCGATCGAGTTCGAATCGGCCCAGGAGCGCACCGCTGGAGTTGCCTCGAGTGCTACAACACGTACGCGAGCTTCAGCGTCTACCAGGCTTGCCATCTTTGACTCGGCAATGTTCCCGGCGCCAACCACGAGACACGGCCGTCCCGCGAGCTTCAGAAACATCGGAAATAGTCTGGTGTGACTCATCTTTGCGCCCCAGCAAACTCTAGATTTCGCCGGCAAGACCCCGCATATATCTGAACTGCTTAGACGGTTTTGGTCAAGCCGAAGCACGTGACCTACTGTTTTCAGGACATTCGTTCGGGAGTAAGCAGCGCGGTCATCTCAAGGACTCGCCGGTAGTAGTCACGCTGCGTAAGTTGCGAAGCAGCCTGCTCGTCGACGATAAAGGTGACTTCCGGATGGAGCTGAAGCGCTGAGGCGGAAACCGCGGAGGCGATCGGGCCTTCAATGGATTTGGCGACCGCGGTTGCTTTAGCGGCGCCCGTCGCGAGCAAAATTATTTTCTTGGCTTCCAGGATCGTTCCGATGCCCATGGTGATGGCGCAACGGGGGCTCTCCTCGCTGGGCGCAAAAAACTTGGCATTGTCGTCGATCGTTTCCTGACTCAGCACTTTCAGCCGTGTGCGCGATCCGAGGCTGGAAGTCGGCTCATTAAAGCCGATGTGGCCGTTGCGGCCGATGCCCAGAATTTGAAGATCGATTCCTCCCGCCTTTCGAATGGCGTCTTCATAAGTGGCGCAGTATTGTTCGAAATTCCCTCGCACGGTCCCATCCGGAATATGAATATTGCGGGGATCGACGTTGACGTGCTGAAAGAAATGCTCATGCATGAAATAATGAAAACTCTGCGGGTGCGTGGCAGCGAGGCCAAGATACTCGTCCAAATTGAAAGTTACTACCTGGGAGAAATCGAGTAATCCCTGTTTGTGAAATTGCACGAGATGTTTGTAGACGCCAGTCATGGTGCCGCCCGTCGCCAATCCAAGCGTCAATGCGGGTTTCTTGCGCACGGCGCCGGCGACGAGCTGTGCGGCCTCGCGGCTGATCTCTTCGTTGTCGCGCTTCAGGATGACCAGCATGCTTCGTCCTCACTGCATCTAGTGTTCGTTGGACCTGAAACAAAAGTATTGCTTAACCTGGTGGAAGATTCGCGCTAGCGGAATCGCCGAATGACCAGGTTGTGCCGATCAGAACGATAGAATCCCAGCACATACATGACAGCCTGGCCCTTGGTGGAATAAATCACCTGGCGGATGCGCAGAAGCGGATCGCGGCGCGGCACGTTGAGGAGTTCCGCGATCCGCGGATCCGCGGCTGTAGCGTCCACCTCTTCATCGGCATACCCCAGTTCCAGCTTGTAGTTGCGCTCGAGAATTCCGAACAACGACTCCCGTCCAAGGGGCGCTTCCAAGAGTCCTGGGAATTCTGTGGCGCTCAGATAGCAAGTTTCGAGGGCAAAAGCCTCGCTCGCAGCATGCCGCAGCCGTTCGAGTTTGATCACGCTGCTCGTGGGAGGCAGGGAAAGCCTCGCCGCCGCCTCCGGCTCGTTGTCGATCACTTTTGCGAAGAGCACCTTGGATGCTGCCGTGAGGCTGCGGCTAGCCATCTGTTCGGTGTAGCTCATCAGTTTATTAAAATGAATTTTCGGGGCCGCGACGAATGTCCCAATCCCGCGCCTGCGCTCCACAACCCCTTCGCGTTCGAGTGAGGCAAGGGCGTGGCGGGCAGTCATCAAGCTGACCTGATGAATCTTCGCCAAGTCGCGTTCCGATGCTACCGCATCGCCCGGGTGTAATTGGCCGGATTCGATGCGCTTTCGAATGCTGTTCTGGATTCTCTGGTACGCAGGCAGGCCGTTGCCGTTTTTGGCGGGTATTCTCTCCCGAGAATTGGCGCGCCGCTCCTTCTCAAGCGTTTTGGTAGGAACCGATTTCATAGCAAGAACGATATTCTATTCTAAGCTTTCGTCAAGGCTGGCGAGCGCCGCGTGCTTCTCCGGTCACCTCTACTGTTATAGAGCGGACCAGGGATGGTGCTATAGGGTGCTCCAGGTACTCTCGTTATAAAACATGGATTCGGAGTTGACAACTTGAAAGTTGTGCTATATAGCTATAAATATCGGGCCATATAGCTGGCGGAGTGCGCGGCACATGGCAGGCTTCCCGGGGTGGGCGGCTTGGAAGCAAGAGCAAGATCTTCCGAGCCAGACGGTATCCTTGAAGGAGAACGCATTACTATGGAGTCTTCCAGGAAGACGGTCGGCGCTGGAATCAAAGCCAATAAAAGCAAGTGGTCCCGAACCATGCAGTCCTGCAGCTACTTAAACCTCGCCGGCCGCCTGGCTTCGGAAATGGTAAGAGCCCTGAAGTCAACGGAACCACGAGGGGTTGCTCCGTTCCAACTGGTGCTCATCGGCAATCACGGTGACGTGGTGTTTGATTGCCAAGTTGGGGAGGACTGGAAGGTCCAGCGCTGGGGCACCTTATCGCGGGTGCGGCGTTCGCATTTCCCGGCGACGGCGTTGCTCACTGACGGTTCATTGGTGACCCGCACATTCCTCATCGAACGCGATCCGCTTCTCGCACCCGCTGCCTGATTCGCGCGTGACCCACCGCCGATTGGCCAGCCCCTTCACCCGTTCAGGAAGATACCGAGCCTGCTGGAAAAGTTCTCGCGGTCTTCCACGTTCGAAAGATGCGCGGCATTTAGCTCAGCATATTGCGCGCCGGCGATGTGGTCCGCAAGGAATTGTCCGTCCGTCGGGGTTGTGGCCGCATCATGAGTTCCTGAAATCACCAGAGTTGGGCAGCAAATGCCGTCAAGCTTTTCGCGGTAATCGAAGTCGCGGACTGCGGCACAGCACGATGCATACCCCTCCGGGTCCGTTTCTTCGAGCATATGCTGTACCAGCGCGACGGCCGCAGGCTCGTTCATTCGAAAGCTAGGAGTAAACCAACGCTCGAGGACAGCAGCCGCCACTTTTTTCATCCCATCCTTCCGAACCATTTCGATTCGCGCGTTCCAGGACTCCGCAGTTCCGATCTTTGCGGCCGTGTTGGAGAGCACCAGCTTGTCCAATCGCTCAGGAGCATTTGCTCCAAGCCCCATGCCAATCATCCCACCCATCGAGAGCCCGCAAAAGTGCACCCGGTCGAGTCTCAATGTATCGAGCAGACGGATCATGTCATTTCCCAGCTGCTCAATGGAGTAAATTCCTGGTGTGACGGAGCTTTGTCCATGGCCTCGCGTGTCGTACCGCAAAATCCGGAATTTCTTCCGAGATTCCTCCGCCTGCGAATCCCACATGGAATAGTTCGTACCGAGCGAGTTTGAGAAGGCCAGGACCGGCGCGCTCGCTGGGCCTTCCAGGAGGTAATGAATTCGCGCACCATTCAGTTCGGCGAAAGGCATGGCCCGAGTTGACTCCGATTGAGTTTGTGCTCCGGATTTCCAGCGCGCCGAGCCGCGAAAGTAATCCGCGTCGCGACGGGAGACGACCCAGTTCCTAAACGCGCTCCAGGATTAGCGCAATTCCTTGGCCTACACCGATGCACATCGTGCCAAGCGCATATTTCCCCTTGGTCCGTTGCAATTGATACAGCGCGGTCGTTACCAGCCGAGCGCCGGTCGCCCCCAGGGGATGGCCCAGGGCAATCGCGCCGCCATTGGGATTAACGTGCGGCGCGTCATCTGGAATCCCCAGTCCGCGCAATACCGCCAGTCCCTGCGATGCGAATGCTTCGTTCAATTCGATCACGTCCATTTGTGAAAGCGTCAAGCCGGCTCTAGCCAGCACTTTGTGAGTTGCCGGAACCGGCCCCATCCCCATAATCCGTGGAGCCACGCCCGCGGCCGCAGCGGCCAGGACGCGCGCTCTTGGCGTCAAACCATGGCGTTTTGCCGCCGCCTCCGAGGCCAGCAACAGCGCGCACGCGCCATCGTTAATCCCGGATGCGTTTCCCGCGGTGATGGTACCTTCCGGCTTAACCACTGGCTTCAATTTCGAGAGTCCCTCCAACGTGGTAGCCGGCCGAGGGTGCTCGTCTTCTGAGAAAAGAAGCGCATCGCTCTTTTTCTGCGGAATAGGCACCGCAACGATTTCTTCTCTCAGCCGCCCGCTTCGCATTGCTTCCGCCGCACGCTGCTGGCTTCGCAATGCAAACGCATCCTGATCCTGGCGAGAGACGTGAAACTCTTCGGCGACGTTTTCACCGGTTTCCGGCATAGTCTCGACGCCATATTTAGCCTTCATCAGGGGATTGATGAATCGCCACCCCATGGTGGTATCTTCCAATTTCATCGAGCGTGAATACTCACTGTCTGGCTTGCCCATCACAAAAGGCGCTCGCGACATACTCTCGACTCCGCCGGCAATCACCAGCTCGGCTTCACCGCACTTGATGGCGCGCGCGGCGGTTGCCACCGCGTCCATGCTGGATCCGCAGAGACGGTTCACCGTCGTGCCGGGCACCTCCTTGGGTAAACCGGCCAGCAGCAGCGCCATGCGGCCCACGTTGCGATTGTCTTCTCCCGCTTGGTTCGCGCAGCCGTAAATTACGTCGTCAACGGCGCCCCAGTCGATGCGCGCGTTGCGCTCCATCAGCGCCTTGATCGGAATCGCGGCCAGATCATCTGTTCGAATCGCCGCCAGCGTCCCGCCATACCGGCCGATGGGCGTTCGAATGGCGTCGCAGATATACGCATTTTCCATGGTTGTCCTTCGAATCCCTCCACTATCTTATCTCATAGGGACAAAACGCCCTGCGGGGTTGTTGCAGTTCGGCAGGGCGTCCAGGATTCTTGGTTATTTCTGTTTGATCTCAACAGGCTGAAACAACTTGAAATTGAGTGTCGACTCCGAGCCCAAGGTAATGTCCCGGTTGCCTGTTAACCCGGCACCCCCGGCGCCCGCCGCAGCGCCGACCAAGCCACCGATGGCAGCGCCTTTGCCGCCGCCGACCAAACCGCCGATCAGCGCTCCGCCGCCTGCGCCACCGCCAACCATGACCGCCGTGCGCTTGCCTTTGCCTTTGCTGGCCATGGTGGGAGCGGAAGTCTGGATCGCGTAGTCCTGGCCGTCCACGGTGACGCTGGTCAGCGCGAGTGCCAGCACAGCTCCGCCCTTGAACCGGCCCGCAGCCTTTGCATCATTAACGATTCCGTGGGCGCGCGCGTCCTTGGGAATAGCAACTTTCTCGTTCACGACCACGGGAGCCTGCACCGTGGCTGAAAATCTGTCCCCAGACTTCGTAGTCTTCGTGCTTAGCGTTTGATCCAGCACAACGGTCAGTACGGTGTCAGCGGGAACTACCAGCGGCTTGGGCTCGATGATCTTTTTGACCGCTGATTTCGCTGACTCCGCCATCGAGGGAGAAGAATTTGCAGCAGAGTTCGCATCGGGGCTCGCTTGCTGATCGGCTGTCTTTCCGCAACCGGCCGTGAGTATTGCTGTGCAACAGAAAAAAGTCGTCAAAGATATAAGTCTGCGATTCATGGGCATCCTCCGTCGGGCCGGATATTCTCCATATTTAAGCACACTCTTTCCCGGCCTGCTGCGGTGGCGTTCTTTCGGCAACCATTTTTTCTCATCTCCTTGACACACCACTGCGGTGAATCCAGATTGGATTCACCCCTTCCAAAATCTACGTGGTTTGTGTGGGCACATGCGCATTCTTGTCGCCGAAGATGACGCGCCGCTGGCGGATTTTCTCTGCCAGCACTGCAGCAGGAACAGTTTTCCGTACAAGTAGTTTCCGATGGAATCGCGGCCCAGCAACTGGCCTCCGATCAATCGTACGATCTTGTGCTTCTGGATTTGACTCTGCCGGGGGCCCAGGGACTGGATGTCTTGCGTGTTATTCGTTCCAAAAAGCCAGACTTGCCTGTCCTCATTGTGACCGGTGCCAACAAAGTCGAGGAGCGCGTCCGCGGCCTCGATGCCGGCGCGGATGATTACGTCGCCAAGCCCTTCGACTTCAGCGAACTCTCCGCGCGTATTCGCGCCGTCCTGCGCAGGGGCAGCCGCTCGCAGCGCGCCGTTCTGCAAATCGAGGATCTCCAACTCGACCGCATGGCCCACGCCGTCCGGCGAGGCGGCCACGAACTAGCGCTGAGTCCCAAGGAATTCGCTCTCCTCGAACTTCTCATGCGCAACGAAGGGCGGCCCGTTTCCCGCGCGGCAATCATCGCAGAAGTCTGGAAACTCAATCTGGACACCATGACCAACGTCGTCGACGTCTACATCAATTATCTTCGACGAAAAGTGGACTTCGGTTCGGATCGCACACTCATTCGAACCATTCGTGGCGTGGGCTATCAGATCGGCGGTTTGGCTAGATCGCTCTGATTTGTGACAATTCGAACGACTGAGCGAACTGCCGAACACCCTCGCAGTCTGAGTTCACCGTGACCCCATCAGTGTTCGGTTCCAAGTGCAGAACGGTGACCGAGTCTGTGTAGGCAATGCCGCGAAAAGACACCTGTAACCCAAACATAATAAAAGGTTAACGAAATGGAACTTGCGCGGCAACCGAAAGCAGGAACCCACTCCTTAGCAACTTCTTTTCCACTTTGGGGTTCTACGCTACAGGAGTTATAAGAAGATAGCTCCGAGCAGCTGGAACGCGTATTCTGGTAACCGTAAGGCTGCCAGCGTCCAGGCCGCGGACAGAGGCCCATCATGAACAAGACGACATTGAATGGCACGAGGAAATTTGGGCTTTCGGCGTTGATTCGTAACGCCTCGCTTTTGTTGTCGGTGGCTGGTCTTCTTTTCTTGGTGGCTCCAAAAGCCCAAGCGGATGACGAGCAGCAGGATCCACCCACTCGCGTTGCGCGCATCAGTTATATCGACGGTACCGTCTCCATGCAGCCTGGAGGGGAAGGAGACTGGGGCAGCGCGGCCAAGAACCGTCCAGTGACCATCGGCGACAAGCTTTGGGCTGACAAAGATTCCCGTGCCGAACTGCAGGCTGGCCAGGTAGCTATCCATCTTGGCAGCATGACCGCACTCTCGTTCTTGAATCTGGACGCTGGTATTACCCAAATGCGGCTCGCGGAAGGCAGCATCAATTTTCGCGTGCGAGCGCTGCAACAGGGCGAATTGTGCGAACTGGACACTCCTAACCTTGCTTTCACTGTCAAACAGGCAGGCGACTTTCGGGTCGACGTCAGTGAGAACGGCGATGCTACCCGCATCACTGTGATCGCTGGTGAAGGCGAAGTCACTGCGGGCACCAAGACGTATCCGGTTCGGGCCGGCGAGCAAGCGGAATTCACCGGTACAGACAATATCCAGTCCAACTTTCAGCCTGCCCCGGCACCCGACGGCCTGGACCGCTGGGCCGCAGAGCGCGACGCCAAGGAAGACAATTCCGTTTCCGCCAAATACGTTTCGCGTGACATGGATGGCTACAGTGACTTGGACCAGAACGGTAGCTGGAATCAGGAACCCGACTACGGAAATGTTTGGTATCCCAATGCGGTAGACCCCGGGTGGGCTCCCTATAGTTACGGATACTGGAATTGGGTCGGCCCCTGGGGCTGGACGTGGGTTGATTATTCACCCTGGGGTTTTGCTCCTTACCATTACGGTCGCTGGGCTTATATCGGCAGCAGATGGGGCTGGTGCCCAGGTCCCTACTATGGCCGCCCGATTTATGGACCTGCTTTTGTCGGCTTCGTGGGCGGCGGATTTGGATTTGGTATTGGAGTTGGCTGGTTCCCGCTGGGTTTCGGCGAACCGTATCGTCCTTGGTATCATGCTAGCAACCGCTACGTCACCAACGTCAACATTCACAACACCACGATTCACAACGTGAATGTCATCAACAACTCTCATGGCTTTAACTACGCCTACGCGCACAACACCAACGCTGTGACGGCAACCTCTCGGAACACCTTTGTTAACGGCCAGGCGGTTAATCGCGGCGCTGCCCACCTCACGGAAGCTTCCTTGAAGGGCGCGCAAGTCAGCAACAGCGCTTCGTTCACGCCGAATAGGCAAAGCTATATCGGCGCAGCCAACGCCGGTGGACACGTATCTCGCCCGCCGACGAATGTGCAAAATCGCCCTGTGATGGCCCGCACAACTCCAGCGGGTGCGGCCTCCCATTTGCCGGTCCATACCTTGAATACCACCGCGCTCACGACAGGCCGCACCGGCAATTCTCCCGGAACGAGCGCTGGAAGCAATAACACGATGAATTCACGCCAGCGCGAACTTTCGCAGAGCCGTCCGGCCTCAACGATGTCGGGCAACGCTCGCACAACGACCGGTGGAGCAAACAACGCGCCACAGCAACGCTCGACCAACGGATCCACTGCGCGCGTTTGGGCCGCCCAGGGCAATACTACGGATCATGGCAATGCGCCCGCGGGCTTCGGCAGTTCAGATCGCCCATCGAATGGCTCTTCACAAACGGCGCAAGTCAACCGCTCCGACCGTCCGCCTTGGGCTGGTTCATCGCAACCTGGCGTAAACGCGTCAACAGGCGGCAATCGCTCCTATTCGCCGCCGCAGCGGACGTCACCGTCTTACAACAACGGCGGCAATTCACCGCAACAGCGCGCGTATAACCCCCCACCCGCGCGATCCTCCCCGGCGCCAAGGACTTACTCTCCTCCGAGCCGCAGCTATCCGGCTCCCTCGCGTTCCAATAGTGGGCCGAGCCGAGGTTCCAGCGGCGGTGGCAGTCCTCACGGCGGTGGTGGAGGTGGAGCTTCGCACGGCGGTGGTGGCGGGGGTGCTCCTCACGGCGGCGGTGGAGGCGGTGCTTCTCATGGCGGCGGAGGCGGCTCTCACGGCCACCGTTAATCGCCTTTGGCGGCAGGCGAGCCCGTCCGGATGACCTGGACGGGCTTGCTTTATTTATTTCGGCGGACAATTTGCATTTCCATTGTTAATCTTGAATCCAGTGCCTGGGAATCTCTCGCGCCTTATTCTCGATCCTTCAGAGTTCCGCCCCCCGTTCGCTGCTAATGCAAAGTCCTTGCCACCGCACACAAAGAAACTCTTTCTGCGCAGGGGTGTTAAATAAATCAGAGCGTTCTATTCCAGGCATTTCCTGTTTCGACATGCAGAAATAGCCTGATAGAGGCACGGCTGAGGCAGGATGTTACTGTTCCAAATAGGACGTTCGTTGCATACAACGGAATGCTAGTCTGCGATGCAAAGGCATATGCACCGCTTTCGGTTCAGGAGAGAAAATCCGCTATGAGAAAATACGCTCGGAAATTTGTGGGCCTGCTCGCCATCGCGCTCGCGGTGAGTTTTCTCGCACCACAGCGCGCCGCCGCCGATGATGATGACCCTCCGAGCCGCGTCGCGCGGCTTGCTTTCACCCGTGGCGCGGTGTCCTTCGAACCCGCGGGCACGGAAGACTGGGTTTCCGCCGTCGTGAATCGCCCCATGACCACCGGCGATAAACTCTGGAACGACACCGATGCGCGCTCCGAATTGAATATCGGATCCGCGGTTATCCGCCTGGGAAGCACCACGGGTTTTTCGTTCCTGAATTTGACCGACAATATCACTCAGATCCGCGTTACCGAAGGCACGCTGAACATCCGCGTCCGGAGTCTTGGTGACGATGAAACTTTTGAAGTAGATACACCCAACCTGGCCTTTTCCATCCTGCGCACCGGAAACTACAAGATCAGCGTAAACGAAGCCGGCGATACCACCGTGGTCGTGGTCCGCGATGGCCAAGGCGAAGTCACCGGCGGCGGCTCGGCCTACACCGTTCATCCGGGTGAGGCCGGCACCTTCATCGGCACCGATCAGCTCGACGCCGACGTCCAGAGCTACGGCGGCGACGACGAAGATTTTGACGATTGGTGCGCCGAGCGTGACCACCGCATTGATCATTCCGTTTCTGCAAAATATGTTTCGACCGACGCCATCGGCTATGAAGACCTCGACGATTACGGAGGCTGGCGGCCAGTGCCGGAATACGGCACGGTCTGGTTTCCGCACGTTTCTGTGGTCGGTTGGGCTCCCTATCACTACGGTCATTGGGCCTACATCGCGCCATGGGGTTACACGTGGGTGGATGATGCGCCTTGGGGCTTCGCTCCCTTTCACTACGGCCGCTGGATAACTGTCGGTGGAGTTTGGGGCTGGGTGCCGTGCGCGCCTCGGCCAGTCGCCGTTGTAGGCGTCGCCTATGTGCGTCCAGTCTATGCGCCTGCGCTGGTCGCCTGGGTTGGCGGGCCGCATTTTGCTGTCGGAATTGGCGTCGGAGGCGGTTTTGCTGCCGGCGTCAGCGTCGGCTGGTTCCCCTTGGGACCGCGCGAAGTCTACGTGCCGTCTTATCCGGTGAGCCGCACTTACGTGAACAACGTAAACGTTTCAAACACCACGGTGAACACCACCGTCGTCAACAACTATTACAACACCACGGTCATCAACAAGACCACCAACGTTACCAACAACAATGTGACCGTGAACAACCAGCATTACATGAACCAGAGCGTCCCCGGCGCAGTCGCGGCCACGACTCCACAAGCATTTACGTCCGCGCAATCCGTTTCCAAGAATAGCGTTTCTGTAAACGCGAGGGAAATTGCCACCGCACCCGTTGCGGCTACGACTCCAGCGGTCGCGCCCTCCAGACAGGCTGTCTTGGGCTCAGGAGCACAGGCAGCTAAGCAGCCGCCCGCGGCGTTGCAGGGCCGCGCCGTGGTGGCGAAGACCGCTCCGCCGCCGCCTCCAGTGCCGTTCGCGAAACGCCAGGAAGCTATCCAGGCGAATGGCGGGAGACCACTTTCGACGTCACAGGTGCAGCAGATCCAGCCGCAAGCTGCCCAGGTGCATCCGAATGTGAAGATCGCTCCTCCGGCGAAACCGGCTACGCCGCAAAACGCGCAGGCCAATAAAACCGTCGGTCAGCCCCAAACCGGCAATTCGAATCGTCCCGGCGCGCCCAATAACGCCGCTCAACCGGTGCAAGGCGTCAAGCCGGTGAATGCACCCGCTAATAATGTCAACCCCAATGCCAACCCGAACGCCAACCAAAAGGCGTACGGCGACCGTCCGCCTACCGCGCGGCCCGCGAATTCGAACGCCCCCGCCAACCCACAGCTCGATCAGAAACATCAGCAAGAATTGCAGCAACTCCATCAGCAACAGGATCAGGAGCGCCAGAAGGTCGAGCAACAACAGCAGAAGGATCGCTTGAACGCACAGAAAAGCGCCGACGAAGCAAAACAGCAGCAATTGAATCAGAAGCATCAGCAGCAATTGGACCAGCTCGAGCAGAAACACAATCAGGAACAGCAGCAACTCCAGCAAAAGCAGCAGCAGGAGCACCAGAAAGAAAAGCCGGCCAGCAAACCGGCGAAGCCCGCTAAAGATGCAAAGGACGAAAAACCTCACAAGTAATCGTTCTTCTCAACATGGCATCACGGCGGCGCACCTGTTCCGATTCAGGTGCGCCGCTGATTTTTTAGCATGCCGGAATCTTCGTTGGTGAAAGGTTCTGTCGTGTCGAGTAAGATTCCTTCTTCGCGTTCATGGCGAAGAAATCGAAATCCCGCCGTTCTCTTGCAAAGGACATTCCTGCGGCTTCGGAATTGCGGCTTTTTTCAATTCCTGGACTTCCGGAGATTCGCTACGGCGATGATCTTGCCAAGCTGGTTACGGGCGCTGCGCGGCGAGCTGCCACGCCATTCGAAGACGGCGATATCCTGGTCATCGCGCAGAAAATTGTCTCCAAGTCGGAAGGCGCCCTGGTGCGACTTGCGGGCGTTAAGCCTTCACCGAAAGCGCTCGCCCTCGCTGCGCGGCTGAAAAAAGATCCTCGCGCAATCGAAATCGTTTTGCGCGAATCGCGGCGTATTGTCCGCAGCGATCATGTGCTCATCACCGAAACCCGGCACGGCTTCGTCTGCGCCAACGCGGGCGTCGATCATTCGAATGTGCGCGGCAAGGATGTCGTTACGCTGCTCCCGAAAAATCCTGATCGCTCCGCGAAAAAAATCGCCGGCGCTCTTCGCAAGCGCACAGGCAAGCGCATTGCCGTCATTATCAGCGATACCTTTGGGCGCCCCTGGCGACTGGGGCTAACGGAAGTAGCCATCGGCGCCGCGGGCGTGCCCGTCCTGGCTGACCTGCGCGGCACGCTGGATCGTCACGGCAAACTCTTGACCGCCACAATTCTCGCCGTTGCCGATGAACTCGCCGGCGCTGCGGGGCTTCTCATGGACAAATCCAAAGGTTCACCGGTCGTGCTCATTCGAGGCTACCGCTACAAACCTTGCCACGAACCGGCGGCCAGCATCATCCGCCCGCCCGCGGAGGATCTCTTCCGCTGATCTGCCCGGTGCCGTCTGTGTTCTACGTGACCTCTGTGATAAATTCTTCATGGAATTCGTGGCAAGTTATTTGTGAAAGTACATCTTTCAGAATCGGGCTCGGCTCCTTCTTCGAACCCTCGCATCGAAGATATCCTCAGCGGCGCTCGAGAAGGGCTCGTCATCGATCGCCCTAGCGCGTTGCTACTCGCTGAGCAAGCGCCCCTGATGGACCTGCTGAACGCCGCCACCGAAATTCGCGCCCGCGGCAAGGGAACTGTCATCACCTTTTCGAAGAAAGTTTTTATTCCGCTGACCACCCTGTGCCGTAACTACTGCAGCTACTGCACTTTTCGAAAAGATCCCGGACAGCCTGGCGCGCACTTCATGACGCCCGACGAAGTTCTCGCGCTCGCCGAACAAGGCCGCCGCGCCGGCTGCAAGGAAGCGCTCTTCAGCCTGGGCGACCAGCCCGAACGCATTTTTCCGGAGGCACGCGAATTTCTTCGCAAACAAGGTTTTGCCCGCACGCTCGACTATCTTGCGGCCATGTCAGAGCTGGTTCTGGAAAAGACCGGGCTGCTGCCGCACTCCAATCCCGGCGTCATGGACCGCCCCGCTCTTGAGCGCCTGAAGGATTCGAACGCCAGCGTCGGCCTCATGCTCGAGAACGTAAGTCCGCGACTGATGCGCGATGGCTTGCCACACGCTAACGCTCCCGACAAAGTGCCCGCGCTCCGGCTGCGCACCATGGAGGAAGCAGGGAAGCTTTCCATCGCGTTCACCACCGGAATTCTTATCGGTATCGGCGAAACCATGGAAGAGCGCATGGACTCACTTTTCGCCATTCGAACGCTTCACGAAAAGTACGGCCACATTCAGGAAGTCATCATCCAGAATTTTCGCGCCAAACCCGAAATTCCCATGGCCACGCATCCTGAGCCTTCGCTTGAAGACATGCTCCGCACCATTGCACTCGCCCGCCTCATCCTCGGCCCACAAGTGAACCTCCAGGCTCCTCCCAATCTCAGCTACAACGAGTTTCCTCGATTGCTCGACGCCGGCATCAACGATTGGGGAGGTATCTCGCCGGTCACCCGGGATTTCATCAATCCCGAAGCCGCCTGGCCGCAAATTTCCCGCCTCCAGTCGGAAACCGAATCGCGCGGCTTCACTTTGCGCGAACGCCTGGCGATCTATCCCGAGTTTGCCGGACGTGAAGGATTTCTTTCTCCGTGCGTTCGCAGCCGTATCGAGGCCATCTCCGATGCGGGCGGATATCCGCGTAGCGACGGTCTCGCTGGCATCTGATCTTCATTATGTCGCCATGCAAAAAGCTCAAAATCACAGCGCTCGCCGGCGGGGTCGGTGCCTCAAAACTTCTCCTCGGCCTCTATGAAGTCATGGACCCGCGCGACCTGACCATCATCGTCAACACGGGCGACGACATCACGCTCCACGGGCTGAAAATCTCACCCGACCTGGACATTGTCACCTACACCCTGGCGGGAATTGTCGATACGAAGAAAGGCTGGGGATTTCGCGGCGAATCGTTTCACGCCCTAAAACGCCTCGCCGTTTATGGCCGCGCGAATTGGTTTAATCTCGGCGATCGCGATCTCGCCACCCACATCCACCGCACCGCCATGCTCGCCGAAGGGAAATCGTTGTCGCAGGCCGCCGACTCCATTCGAACGGCCCTCGGAGTGAAGTCCCTTATTCTTCCGATGTCCGACGACGCCGTCCCGACCATCATCGATTCGAATGAGGGTCCGCTGCATTTTCAGGAATACCTCGTCAAACGCCGCACGGAACCCGTCGTCCGCGCCATTCGCTTCGACGGCGTCGAATCCGCGCGTCCAGCTCCCGGCGTTCTCGAAGCGATCGCCGCCGCCGACCGCATCATCATCTGCCCCAGCAATCCGCTGATCAGCATCGGCCCCATTCTCGCTGTCTCAGGAGTCCGCGACCAATTACGCGCTCACAAAGAAAAGGTTTTTGCCGTCTGCCCTATCGTCGGCGGAAAATCCCTCAAAGGCCCGTCCGACAAAATGCTCACCCAGCTCGGTCACAAGTCGACCGCCCTCGGCGTCGCCAAACTCTACGCCGACTTCACCGGCACCTTCATCATCGATCCCGTCGACAAATCCCAATCCGCCGCCATCGCCGCGCTCGGCATGAAAGTGGCCATCATCCCAACGGTGATGAAGACCCTCGCGCAGAAGCGCAAACTCGCCCGCGCCATTCTGTCATCCTCCTTTCCCTTCTAGGGGTAATCCTGGCAAGTATGTTTGTTTAATGTTGCGGTTTGGGAGGCGTTTCGGGTGTAGCTTGAGCTTTACTTCCCGTAGATGGTTTTTCTAGTTGCCAGCAGTCCACCATTTTCCCAAGAGAATTACTGAACTCCTTGAGTGTCAATTCCCTCGTGGGCACAGCTGGAATTTCGCCGTTAGCGTTTATCACTGCCCCCTTAAATCCCCGGTGGATAGCTACGTATCGGTTCCCCAAAAGTCCTTCAGACGTCACAGTAGCAACCGAGTCACTTCGAATCGCGTCCTGATAGCGCTTACTAATCCGCAAAACCAATTGAATCCTTCGTTCGGGGCTCGCCGAGCCTTCTGCAAGCTTTATGGCAACCACGGACCCAATCGGAAGTCCATCAAGTGTTACTTTCGCCCCTACGCCCAAGCCGGACACTTCCGAAACGTAAGCAACCAATTTATACTTTGGAGTGAAAATACCTGAAGCCCACAAAGACGCAGAGATCCAAACCAGGACACCAGCGGCCAGAGCAATTCCCACGATTCTTAACGTTTTATCTGAAATGCAAATTGTAATTTCGGCCATCGCTAGATTACTTATGCATACTTTTATCTTCAAAAACCCATCAAGGCAAGCGCCAATAAATCGGCCTCAGCGCGCAAGACAGTTCTTCATTTCAAGGGAAGCCCGGTGAATCGAATGCCCGTGCCATGAACTCTGTAACGCATATTCAGCCCGATCAGTAGCGCCGTCAGCGACTCCACAATCCGTGCGTTCTCCAGTTTTCCGCCGTTCACTGCGCGCGCACCCGGAATCTTGCCCACCAGTTCGGATGCCACTTGCTTGGCCTTCTCGTCGTCGCTACATACGAGGACGTCACACTCCACTGCCCCATCCCCAGCCAGTAACTCCGCACTGAGATTGTGCAACGCTGCCGCAAGGCTTATGCCGGCTGGGAGAAATTCCTTCGTCTGCTCCGCCGCGGAGCCTTGCCACACGCCCAGCATCCGGGTCGCCGCGCCACCCACCGTGGCTGCAAGAGGCACCGTCGTATCAATCACAATCGTTCCAGGCTTCCAAACGCTTTTAAGTTGCTTGAGCAACGCCGCCGCACCGGAGAAGGGAACCGTTAAAACCGCAACATCACACGCTGCAGCCGCGGACGCATTGTCCATCCCCTCGATCTGCGTGGGCTCTCCCATACGTTCGCGAATCTGCTTCGCCGTTTCTTGTGCGCGCGCCGAATCGCGTGAACCAATCAGCACATGCTCGCCGGCCCGCGCCCAGCGATTTGCCAGCCCAGAGCCTTCCGCTCCCGTCCCACCTAGAATCCCGATCTTTCGCGCCATAATGGTTCGCTCCGTTGATTCTTCTTCACGCGACTGGCTCATCCATTCTCAAGATTCCCGTCAATCCGTCCCGCTTCGCTTTCCCGCCACCCAGTATGGTATCTTCAAAAATTCCAAAGATGACCACTCCTCCACCCACTGCTCTGGAATTTCGTAAAGCCCTCGGCCAATTTCCCACCGGCGTAACCGTGGTCACCGTCGAGCGCGAGCCCGGTCTCGTGCACGGCATGACCGCCAACTCCTTTACTTCCGTCTCGCTCCATCCCATGCTGATTGCGATCTGCGTGGACCACCGGGCCAAATTGCTTCCCTTGCTGCAGAAGAAAAAGCGTTTTGGCGTCAGCGTCTTGAAAGATACGCAGGAAGCCATCTCCGAGTACTTCGCCAAGCGAGAGCAAAGCGCCGAAGCCGAGCAGCGCCTCGCCATTCGCTATCACTGGACGCCCGGCGGCATTCCTGTTCTCGAAGGCGCGATCCTCCACCTCACCTGCAATCTTGTGGATTCGCACATTGCCGGCGATCACACGGTTTTTATCGGGGAAGTGGAAACCGCCGCGGTTCACGATGGCGAACCCCTGCTTTTCTTCCGCGGCGAATATCGCGCCCTAGCCGGCAATCACTGATCACTGATCGCTGATCTCTACGCACTCTCTAATGCAGCCCGCCCAGCGGATCTCTCTTCACTCCGTACTCCGCGCCCCACCTGTCGGTCATCTCCCCACGAATCTCCCATAGCTCCGGGAAAAACTTTTGCCGCATGCCATCTTCGAGAATCTCCACTGGCCGGCCCTTCAGCGATTTCGCGGCGAATCCAATCGTGCGATGGATCAGTTGCATGTGCTCGAACCGGAATTTCTGAAACAGCTCGTCGAACTCCGCAAGCGCCTCGGCTACCACGTAGGCGTCGCCGTGCGCATATTCCGAGTCATAAATCTTCTCTACCGTGAGCCCATGTTTGTCCAGATAGTGTTCCTTGAACGAATTCCAGATCGGCTGGTACATCTTCAGCAGCACGCGAAAGCCCGGCGACTCCTGCCCGCTTCCGTTGCCGAGACGCTTTCGAATCTCCTGGTACTCTTTCGGAGACATCGTCTCCAGCAGCGCGATCTGCTCGATCATCATCTTCTGCGTGATATGGACGCGCCGGAACAGGGTGATCACCCGGTTGGTATTTTCCTGCTGCAGGTAATCGTCAATATCCAGAAGCGTGTAAGCGATCAGTTTCATCCACAACTCTTCAATCTGATGGACTAGTTGAAACTGCAACTCGTCCCTATTGCACAGCTCTTCATACTTGCTCTGGCAGGAAAGGAGCGCCTTGGTGTTCAGATACAATTCGTAGTCCAGCGTGCCTTCGCCGCTCATCATTTCGTAAAACTGTTCACGATTCACAGATTCTCTCCGTTCCTGAACTGCCGCGCTTTTAGCTCATGTCCGCAGGGCGCTTATCGGGACCGTCTTCTTAGGCAGGCCCCCCACTTCGCACTCGTAAAAATTCTCGCTTAGCTCGCCGGCCGATTGCTGTAAACGGCCTTTTCTCCCGAGCGTGCCACTTCGTAATACGGTGCCGCCAATGGTTTCAGCTTGTCGACGCTCTTGGCATTTCGTGCAATAAAAAAGATCCTCCCCGGGCCAAGCCAGAGCTTCGCGAATGAAGCGTCATCCTCAAACACCGGCGGCGAATCGGGAAACAGCGAGCCGAACCACAAATCGTTATATCGCCCGTTGAGCATGTGGAGCTGCACTCCGGTATAAAAATTAATACTGGAAGCCGCCGAATAGGCCCCGTCTACAATGATCATGTCCCCAGGCCGATATTCCTTCTCGATCGCCACCGCGAGCGGCTTCGAACCGAGCACCGGCGAAAACGTTGTCAGCGCAACATGGACAGCATAAAAGAGCACCACCATCATCGTGGCCAGCGCGATGTTCGAGCGCAGCGGCGAACCACGCTTCCGGAAAAACCACGAGAAAAAAGTCCCTGTCAGAAAAGCGATTCCCGTAGCGACCAGAGGCCATCGAAACGCGCCCATTGCTCTTCCGGTAAGGTCAAAAAGATGCCCCATCGAGAGTTTGTACATCCCCGGCGCTTTCTGCAGCAGGTTGCCGAAGTCCGTGTCGGCCGGCGCCGCCGGCGTAACCACGAGAATAAACATCGCCACAATAAACGCGATGATGCCAATCACCATGAGGCCAGCCGACATCCGCAACCCGCTGCGCCGCAGCGTGCTCCCGATCGGCGAAGCTTCCTCATGGCTGAGCCACGTGCCACACAGCACGGCTAGCGCGGGCAGCACAGGAAGTACGTAATATTCCTGCCTGGTCGAAAAACTGAAAAAGACCAGAACGAACAGAGTCCACACCGCCATCAGAAGGGCCGCACGTGGTTCGATTTCAAGACGCTCGCGCCAGCTGCTGACTCGCCCGGGCACTTGCCCCAGGCCCTTCAGCACAAAAAAGGTCCAAGGGAAAAGCCACACCAGCACCAGGCCCCAAAACACCAAAAACGGAACTTTGTCGTAGTCCCTTGGGATCCCCATGTTCAGATACCGATAGATCTGGTCGTTGATGAAGAAAAACCAGAAAAACCCTTTGGCTTCTCCTCGCGGGGGATTTCGAATCGTCGCCAGCACATGCCACGGAGCCGCCACTACCAAAAACACCAGCGTCGTGGAAACAAGCCGCATGCGCAGCAGATGCCGAAGGTTTCGCGTGATGAGCAGGTACGCGCCCAGGATCGCCACGGGGAACACCACCCCGATCAATCCTTTGGTCAGTACATTCAAGGCGGTTGCGACGCCGATGGACCAGCAAACCCATCGCGAAGGCTGGGCCTGGTCGAGGCTTTTCAGGAACAGAAGCATGGTAATCGTCAGCCAGAAACAAACCATGATGTCGGGAATCAGAAACCGTGTGTAGATGTACGGCCCAATAGCGGTCCCGATTGCCAGAGCCGAAAAGAATCCCGCCTTCTCGCCCGCAATCTCCCGCGTGAGCCAGAAAACCGCGAGAAAAGTGAATAACGCAAAAAGTGTCAGGGGCAAACGCACCGAAAACTCGTTGATGCCAAAAATCTTGTAGACACCCGCGATGATCCAGTAGGGCAGAGGCGCTTTCTCCAGGTAACGCACGCCATTCACATACATGGTCACAAAATCGTGCCGCGACAACATCTCGCGGGCGATTTCTGCGTGTTCGGAGTCCACATCGTCCATCATCGGCGGCGACGCCAGCCCGGGAATGTAGATCAAGCCCCAAAAGAGAAAGATAGCGGCAAGGTAGGAAAGAGTTCGCGGGCGCGCGCCCGAAGAAGGCCCAGCAGGAGATGACGCTCTATCTGCTCCCGGTGCGGTCGAAGAATTGGTGTCGTTGCGCGTACTCGTGCCGTTGCTGGTGATGCTGGCGTCGGAAGGATTCGTCATTTGAACTGTGAGCTTGTGTGTCCGCTAACGGTCGGAAGAACCGGATGGCCGCGACTGCTCTGCTGCCCCGCCCAGCTCCTTGCGATGGCTTTTCACTTCGCGCAGCGAGTAAATCGGCTTGTTCTGTGATTCGTAGTAAGTACGGGCGCTGATCTCACCAAGCAATCCCATGGACACAAATTGAATGCCGCTGACGAACATGGCGATGGACAGGAGCAGCAGCGGACCATGCTCGGTCATCATATCCGTATGGTGCAAGAGTTTATCGATGCCCAGGAAAGTAGCGATCGCAAAGCCGATTCCTGCCCCGGCCAATCCCAGCAATCCGAAAAACTGCAGCGGCCGCGTCGAATAATCCAGCAGGAATTTTACGATCACCAGATCCAACAGCACGCGAATCGTTCTTCCAATTCCATAATTCGATTTGCCATTCTTCCGGCTGATATTCGAAATCGGCACTTCGGCGATCTGCGCGCCCGCGGAGCTCGCTAAAGCGGGGATGAACCGGTGCAGTTCGCCATACAACTGAATTTCCTGGATGATTTCCCGGCGGTAGGCCTTGAACGTCGTCCCAAAATCGTGCAGATCAATTCCAGAAAGCTTGGCCATCATCCAATTCGCCACGCGGCTGGGAAACTGCCGCATCAGCCAGTGATCGCTCCGCTGCACACGCCAACCGCTCACCAAGTCGTATCCTTCTTCGATTTTCTCCAGAAAGCGCGGAATCTCTTCGGGATCGTGCTGCAGGTCTCCGTCCATCGAAATAATCACGTCGCCGCGCGCAAAATCAAACCCCGCCTTCAATGCCGCCGTCTGCCCAAAATTCCTGCGTAGCCGCACCAGGTTGACGCGCCCATCGTGCTCGAAAATCTCAGAAAGCACCTTGAACGAATCGTCCTTGCTTCCATCGTCAATGAAAACCAGTTCGAACGGCTCGCCAATCGAGTCCATCACTTCGGTCAGTTTCATGTAGAGAGATGGGATGTTTTCCTGTTCGTTGAAGAACGGAACGACGATCGAGTACCGGACAGGCGAATCACTTGCCATTTTTATCAGAGTGGCCTTCTTTAAGCTTCCTGGGCGACGAAGCCATATTCTATCAGGCGAATCCCCTGTGATGCGACAAGATTTCGAATTTCCGTGTCCGTCAGGATCTCCAGCTCCGTCTGCCGCGAATCCTGCAGCCGCGTCGCCGTTTTCTGTAGCGCCGCATCCGCGTATCCGGGGTGGCACATCAATTCCGTCGTGCCTATCGGCAGGCTCTTCAGGAATTGCGTTATGCCTTCTCGCGTCAATTCGCCGGTCTGCGCAATCCCGCAGAAATAATCCGCCGTCGCAATCCCCGCGCGCGCGGCTTGCTTCCGCGCATCCCGCGCCAGCAGCTTCAATCCCCGCGCTTGTACGCCCTGTTTCATCACCACACCGGTTCGATGCTTTTCCCCGGCCGATAGCGCCGCCCGCAGGCTCGATGCCTCCAGCGAAACCCGGATCGCCCCGATCCCGTACCGCTTCGCCAGCCGCAGCGCGATCTCAAACAATCCCGGCAGCATGTGCACATGCTTGTGTCCGTCCAGATGCGTCGGCTCAATCCCCGCGTCACGCGCCTTCTCAATCTGCGCTTCCCACTCTACCTCCACTTCACGCAGCACCAGCCCCCGGCGAGCGCGCCGCAGCAACAAGCTCTGCGGGCCGCCCGCGAACAAGCCTTCGTCATTCAAGAGGCTTGTCACCGTCTCTCGGTCCGCCACCGGCGCTCCGTCGCTCAAGTTCAAGTGAACCCCCACTCCCAGCCCACGCGCCGCCCTCGCCTCATTTACGCCGTCCGCAAACGCCGCCCCATTTGCCAGCAGGGAAGTGCTGGTCACGATGCCGTTGCGAAACGCCTCCACGATCCCGCGGTTCACTCCCGGCGTCCAGCAAAGGTCGTCCGCATTCACGATCAGATTCTTCACACCCTGTCCCGCACTCGCTTTCACCTGTCCCTTCGTACAGCTACTCTTTCGCGCGCACCCGCTTTGGTACCATTGACCGTTTTTCCTCTCAACTCTAGCATGGCCTTCTAGAGGGAAACATGTCGCTAAAGCTGCGCGAAAGCAAGACGGTCAGCGCTCATTACCGCGAGAAGCGTCGCGGCCGCCGCATGAATTCCCGCGTTCCTGTGCGTCTCGAGTGGGACGATGAGTCCGGCAAGCGCATCGTGGTCGAAGCCCACACCCGGATCGTCAATCCCTACGGCTGCATGGTCGTTCTCCAGCAATCTCTCAATCTGGAGCACCGCCTGGCCCTTTCCAATCTCGCTACGCAGTCCAGCAACGCTGCCGTGATCGTCTGGAAGGGCAATGCGCGCCCCGACGGCTGGGAATACGGCGTCGAGCTTGTCGCGCCAGAGATGGATTTTTGGGGATTGGAACTGTGAAAAGCCTTTCAAATCCGAACGTGAAACCCTCGGCCTACGCGAAGCCCGGGGAAACGCCTGGCGTCCGTCCCGCGCTCAATCGGCAGCCCACCGCCGAGGAACGCCGCCGCGCCCAGCGCGTCCTGCTGCGCATGCGCATCCTCGCTCACGTTACCGGTAAAGCCGAAGCCGTCGAAGGCTTCACCCACACCGTCAGCGCCACCGGCGCCATGATCATTCTTCCCGAGGGCTTTGCCCAGGGCACCAAGTTCATCCTCGAAAATCCCAAGACCCAACAAAAGGTCGAAGTCAACGTCGTCCGCCCTTCCCAGCTCAACCAGGAAGGCGCCCTCATGCCCATCGAATTCCTCTCTCCGGCCCCCCAGTTTTGGAACATTTTCTTTCCACCTAACGTCAACTGACGCATCCGACGAGCGCGCGTCATCCCGAGCGCAGAGGGATATGCTTCTCTCTTCTCTTTGCCCACGTAGGGGCACGATATGGCGGCAGTTGGGTGCCGGAAGAAAAGACATCATGCCCTCTTCTCAGTGCTGTCTCTGTGTCCTCAGCGCTTCTGCGTTAGATTCTCGTTTCCAAAAAAAGAGCGGCCCCGAAAACTTCGGGGCCGCTGTGCCGGTTGAGCCGGATTGTATTAGTTGATGGTGACGTTAATCGGCGACGCTGCTGGAGTCGCAGCCGGATTTGTCATGATAGACATTTGTACGGGCCCTCCCGTTACAGTTACGTTTAGCACGCCGCTCTGTGACGCTTGCGTGGTCGAATCGCCAAGGTAATGCGCACTGATCGAGTGTGTTCCCACAGGCAAAGCATTACTGATTGACGTCGACCCGTTGGTCACGGAGACGGGCGTGCCCAGCGCCGTCGAACCGTCAAAGAGTTGCACCTGCCCATTTGCGCCCACCGAAGCCGTTACGGAGATCGCAAACGCGATGTTCGTCCCGCTTGGTACCTTTGTGCTCGCCACGGATACCTTTGTGGTCGTCGCAACTGGCCCGCCACCTCCGCCGCTTCCGCCGCCGCAACCAAGCGCAAAGCTCAGCACGCACACCAGGCCAAGCCCCAGGGCCGCGCGGTACCGCTTTCGTCCGGGAACAAAGAGCAACAGCATCGCCGCCAGCCCCGCGCCGGCACTCAGCATCCACCAGCCCTTGCCGCGGTTGGACGGAACGATGCCCGCCGCATAGAGGGTACGCTCAGCCGGTGCAGAGGAAGCTGACAACGACGATGAAGGCCCTGTCACGCTCATCGTCAGCGGCATGCTGATGGGTGCAGGATTGGTGCCCGTGGGAATCGTGATGGTCAGCGGCGTACAGCTGACACCGGCCACGGCAACTCCCCCTGTAGCTGGGCAGGTAACCGTCACTTGCTGTGCCGTATTGAATGTGCCGCTCGGCGTCACTTTAATTGTGGAAGTGCTGCTACTCCCAGCAGTGACCGTCACGGCTGTACTAGTGATGGAAAATGTACCCGTATTTGCGGCAGTCACCGTGAAGGTGACACCGTTGCTGGCTACACCACCCACCGTCACAATTACAGGTCCAGTCGTTGCGCCAGTGGGCACCGGCACGACGAGGCTCGTCGCGCTCCAGCTTGTCGGTGTTCCGGCTGTCCCATTAAACGTGACCGTGCTCGTTCCCTGGGTTGCGCCAAAGTTCGTGCCCGTGATCGTAACTGGCGTTCCCACCTGTCCCGAAGCCGGGTTCAAGCTCGTGATCGTCGGCGCCGGATTGCTTGCCCCGGCGAAAGTGAAGTTCAAAATGGTTTCGCCGCCAAGTGCGATCGGATTCGGATCAGCTGGCCCGAAGGAGCTGACCATGATGAAGTAGGTCGTCCCCGCAGTTACAGGAAGATTTTGCAATTGAGATTGCGTAACGACGCCCGAGACGATGTCGTCGTTACAGGCGAACGCTGTCAAGCTGCTAGAGGACCCCGTCCAAATCGAGAGTACGCTGTCGTAGCTGCTCCCAATCGTGTCCACATCCGTAATTGTTCCGTTGGATGCCGGCGTGAACTTATACCAAATCGTGTTGGATGTCCCTGTCGTGAAACCAATCTGAACATTTTGGGCGCAGGACGGGATGGGATCACTCGTTTGCATCGTCGCGCCCGAACTATCGCGTGTGTCAGTAAACGTGTTTGTGGTGATGTTGATCGCATTCGCAAAGTTGTCGTTAATCGGTGCTGGAGCCACCACGACAAACGTTGGTAAGGTCACCGTTTGAGTCGTAACGGTGGTGCCGCCGCCGGGCGGAGGGTTCTGCACACCCACGGAATTCGTGCTCCCAAAGTTGGCCATGAAGCTCGCTGGAATTGTCGCTGTGAGTTGTGTCGAACTTACGAAAGTGGTCGGAATCGCCGTTCCGCCCACATCAGGGTTCATCAGAACTGTCGCATTAGAAGAAAATCCTGTGCCCGTTACGGTAATTAACGTCGCAGGCGAATTTACCGGTTTGCTCGTCGGACTCACGGACGTAATCGTCGGGGCCGCCCCAAGCACCGTGAAGGTAAGCGCGTTGCTCGTCCCTGCCCCCGTCGTCACCGTGATTTGCGGCGTTCCTCCTCCGCCTGTCAGGGAAGTCGCGATCGTCGCGGTCAATTGCGTGTCCGTGCCGCCACCTTGGGTCACGCCAGTTGTCAGACCATTCCACTTGACCGTTCCGCCAGCTAGCCCGTTCCCATTGACCGTCAATACAAACGGCGCAAGTATGCCGGCGGGCACGGAAACCCGCCCAAGCGAAGAAATGTGCGGCCCCGGAAACGTGAAATTGTTCAGCACAATGTCCCACGCGCCACGGCCATGCGTGGCCGCGCGCAGGGTGCGCGACGCATGGTGCAGTTTCAGCGAAAGCACCGCCGAGCGTGGCAATCCCATGCTAAGTGGAGACCAGGTGCACGTGGTTGTGCATGTCCCTTGATAAACTCCTATGTCCGTCGCCGCGTACAAGGTTCCGGCGATATCCGGGTCAATCACCACATCATTCACCGGTGAATTTGGCAGGTCGCTCGCGGCCGGCGTAGCGCAGTTCAGCACCGTGCAGCTGACGTCTTTCCAGGTCGCTCCCCCATCCGTGGTCTTGAAGAGATGGCCCAGTACATCTGAAGCAAAGGCGAATCCAGAGAACGCCGCGTACGCTGTCTTGCCCGTTGCATCCGCGCCGTCGACTGCAATCGCGGAAACTTGACGTAACGGCAGGCTCGCCTGTCCGGTTACCGCAGCGAAAGTGCCAGCTCCAGGCGTCACGTTGGTGGCCACGAAAATCTGACCTGTATCCGCTCCGGCATACACCACCTTGGGGTTACCCGGTGCAACAACGAGGGCCGTCAGTTCATCCTGGTTCGCCCCGTTCACGAGGTCGCCGGAAATAGCCGTCCACGCGTTCCCAGTGTCCACAGATTGATAGACTTTCGTCGAACCGGCGTAGACGACGTTCGCCGTGCTCGGGTCGGTTACAAACGGCGGCACAAAACTCGAGTTGTCATTCAGATTAATTCCGTTGACCGCCGTGAGAAAAGTGTTCGGCGCTCCGTTCTGCGTCGAAACCGCCAGATTGAGTCCGTTGCAGGCCACGTAAACCGTGCTCGGGACCACGTTGTCGATTGCTGTCCCCGTACCATCGCCGCAGATACCATTGTCAATCCAGGCCAATCCTGGCGGACCCTCATAGATTTGGCTTCCGTTGTCCTGCGCTCCCGCAAAGGCCACCGCTTGCGAAGAAGGATGGATGGATAGCGCTGGATAAAACTGCGTCAGCGTCAGTGGTGTGTTGTTCAAATTCGTCCAGGACACGGAGGCTGCTTCCGCGTCGTCGGTGCGCCAGATTCCGCCGTCATTGCCCAAGTACATGCGTATTTTGCCGCTCGCCAACTTGATGAAAGCCATCGCGTGGTTGTCCACGTGGGGCAATCCGGGTATTCCTGTGACAGCGGGGATCACCGAAGTCCAAGTCGCTCCTGTATTTGCGGTACGCTGCACCCAGAGCGGTCCAGTATTCGTGCTCACGGCAGAGCCGCCAAAAAAGGCATGCGCGCCGCCGTTTGGATCCACTTTCACTACGTTGTCGTACCAGCATTGCGCCTGGCAAATATCGGGCGCAGTCGTCTGGGTCCAGCTTGTTCCACCGTTGGTGGTTACCCAAACGCCAAGGTTTGGCTCCGACTGGTTGGTGCCATCGGCGATAGACGCGTAAACCGTATTGTCCGTGGCGAACAGTGGCGAGATGCCCAGATCGATCCGGCCCATCGTACTCTCGGTTGGCAAACCGGTCGCGAGCGCCGTAAATGTCAGCGCACAACTATTTGCGTTCGTTGACTTATAAATTCCATTCTTCCCCGTCGTGCTGCCAAAGGGATTTCCAAGCGCTGCAAACGCCACCGTCGGTGAGGCGAAGCCCACAAAGGTAGACATTTCTCCGGATGCCGAGGCCACCAGACTCCAGTTGGCGCCGCTGTCGCTCGAGCAATAAACGCCTTCGGTGGGTCCCTCGGCGAACTGCGTTTGGGCTCCGACAAGCACCATCGCGGGATTCGTTGGGTTTACCGCAATGTAGCTGATGCGTGTTCCGCCCAATGTAAAAAAACCAAATGGAGTTGCGTTGCTGTACGGGCCGATGAACGGGCAAGTCGCGCTACCTGTTGTGCAGGTTTGCGTCCACGTCAGTCCTCCGTTCGCGGACTTCAGCACTCCTGCGCCATAGTAAATATCGAATCCAATCGAAGCCTGCTCTCCTGTCCCCGCGTAGACGGTGGCGGGACTCGACGGCGCGAACGCGATGGAGCCCATGGCGAGAGATGGATCCTGATCGCCTTCTGCTGTCCACGACGCTCCTGCGTCAGTCGAGCGCCATATTCCGCCCAACGCCCCTCCGATGAGCAGCGTATTTCCTGTCGCGTCGGTCGGATCAATCGCAATCGTCGTGATGCGCCCCGTCACTGGGCTGAAGAATCCTCCCGCCGTAGGAGTAGGCCCAATTGAAGACCACGTGTTCGTCACGGGAGTTGTGAACGGCGTCACCGCCGTCGACCGTGGGGCCACTTCCGCAAAAGAACCGTCCGGGTGCCGCACCAGCCTGCCCTCTGCCTCCAACCGGCGTTGCATGTGCTCGAGTGCCTTCGCTCTAACTCCCGCGGGAATGCGGCCGTTCGCGGAACTGCGCTGTTTGTAAAACCATTCGTCACGCTTGCGAATTGCATTGGGGCCGTCTTTGTCGACCTTCGTCGCTTTAGCGGGGTCTTTCTCTTTTTCCTGCCCGTCTGCGTCCGTATCCGACGCTTTCTCGAAGTCCGCATCCGCTTCCGCGGAAGATGGTTCAGGCGCCTGCCTCTTGGCGGCAGGGAATTTCGCCGCGGGCGCGGCCTTCTTGTCAGCCGGTGGTTTCCCTTGTGCCGAAGCCTGAGGGCTCAAGCATGAAAGTGTGAATAGCGCCGCAAGGAAGAGAAGGGTCTTGCAAATAACAGCAGTGCTGAATTTCATAGTCCGCCCACGCCACCGACTGGATTTGACTCCCGGCAATCGTGTGCGGTCGGAGGGCGCCCGCCATTCGCACGGAGGGAGATCTTCTGCGAATGGTTTTTCCCGGGCAAGGGCAAGGACCGTAAACGGTTCACCGTAAAAACGCCTAGAGGTTAGCACAAGAGATAACTTTTCAGGGAGCCTATCGCATGCGGACACTGACGCCCACCCACATCCCGCGCACACACCCTGTTAGAAGTTTCAGACCGTCACCGTGCCGTTTTTATTCCAGGCAGAAAGAATGATTCCTTGGCTGCCTTCAGCCGAAAGCGCATTTCTGCCCGCGCAGCGCGCCGCAACGATTACCGATGGTATCCGTATCGGCCGTAATACCCACCGCGATACCCGCCATAATACCCGCCGTAGTATCTCGGCCCCCATCCATAGAAACCAACCGCAACACCCGGGTACAGGTAGCCCGGATAGCCATAACCCGGATAAGCGTAGCAAGGCGCATATGGCCCGCATGGGTAACCCGGATACCCGCCCGCTGGCGGCGGTCCGCGGCGGACCATTCTCCCGCCCTCAAAGTCTTCCTGGGAAACAGGGAAGAAAGCTTGCTGACTCTTCGTGGTGTCAATTTTCACCGGATCCACTAGCCGGAAGCTCAGCGGCGTCTCTGGAGGCAGAACCGTTGGGTGTCCGCGCGTCAGCAAGACCGTTGCGATTCCCGCTACTGCGCCGGCTCCAGCGCCGATCGCCGCGCCCACTCCCCATCCCACCGCCGCGCCGATCCCTGCTCCTACTGCCGTCGTAGTCGCAATCGTCCCTGCGTCCTGCCCGTGCGATGTGCCGGCCGAACCCTTCCACAGTTCCGTCAGCACCGGAACTTGCTGGCCATCCACTGCCGTCACGTCCGTTATCTCAACTCCCAATCTCGAAACGCCGGTTACTTTCCCCGCGCGCACCGCTTCTTTGACCACGCCCGACACCACCTGCCCGCGCCGCGCCACCACCCAACCGTTCACCACGATTGGTTTTTCGAGCGTGCCCGTGAACGGGTCCCCTACCTTACTTTTGTCGCTGGAGAGGTAACTGTCGGTCCGAATGAAAACGATCGTGCCTGGAGGGACGGTCAAAGTTGCCGGCACCGGCTGCGCATACTGTGCCGCTTGAGCGGGAAGAGCTCCTTGGTCGCCTTGCCCACCTGGCCCGCCTTGGGGAGGATAGGGGTAATTTTGACCCAGTCGTTGGCCCTGGCTACCCTGAGATGGATACGGCGCGTTCTGACCCGGCCCACTCGGACCCGCTGGTCCACTCTGCATCTGCCGGTCCTGCGCGTATGGTGGCTTGCCCGCGTCTTGCGAGGGGTAAACTGGCCGGGGCATCGGGGCGGCTTGTGTCCCGTCCTGCGCCTGCTGCCCCTGCTGTTGATCCTGTTGCTGCCCCTGGCTTTGCCCCTGCTGCTGCTCTTGTCCCGCCTGCGCGACGCCGCTCATGCAAAACGCCAATGCCAATGCTACTGTTCCGCGCCAAATCGAGCCTCCCTTCGAGGCCCTTGTAAACCCACTCTCTCTGGAATTCCTAGCGATTCTCGACTGATTGACCATGTTCTCAATCTCCCTCGACCTGGGTTCCTTCAGCTCCTGCAACCCTTCAGATCCTCTAATCCTCACCCTTCGCTTAACCCCTTTGGATGGCAACCCTTCTATCACAGGATGCCCGTCTTATAACGCTCCGTTCTGCGCGCAAAACCTGCCATACGTTCAAACACCAGTCCGCCAAATAAGTTTCCCTCCTTGGCCCAAGTTCTTCTTAGCGAACACGAAGAGGCGGTGGAGCGCCCGGTTTCCAGAGTGTGCCGCTCTACCGACTATCCTGCGGCTAACTTCCCACAGATGATAGAGTAACCCCGCATCTTCGACGAAAGTTTGTACCGGGAAGGGATTCGATGAAATTCAGCGCCTATCTAGCTCTGTTTATGGTTTTGCTTTTGCTCTGGGCCGAAGGATTCCTGGTTTACCATGTTGCGAGTCTGCTGATTCACCTGCTATTAGTCGCCGCAGTGATCTCTTTGATCGTCCATGTTGTTCGCGGCCGGTCCAGGAAATAAGCCAGCGCGGTGGGCCAGCTCTTCAATTTTACGAGGAAGTTCGCACCGAATTCAATTGCCCGCGACCGCGCGAAATGACCTCATATTCCCGCGCCGAACTCTCTGGCAGCAGCACCCAAAGCGTGTAGATCCCCAGCGCCGTCCCGAACGGCATCCGCAGCAGTGCCAAAAAACTCACCACGATTCCCAGCGTACGAGCCCACGGTTGCCGTTCGAACAGGCCCCACGCCAGCAGCAGGTGCGCCGCTCCCAGCACGCCCATCAAGATTCCCGCGGTATAGATACCGCCCCAGATGAGCGAGTCCAATCCCCATCGTCCAAACGGCCACCCGTTGGTGCCACCCCACTCACGCATAAACGGAAAAAATAGCCGCCCAGCTACCAGGATCCAGCAGACTTCCACTAGCCGGAGGATGCCATTCGCCGCCCACAACCCAGCCACAAGCTGAATATGCCGCTGAACGCGCGCTTCTGACGGCACGGCCCTTGCCACGACTGTCCCAGCCGGTCCCACGACCGGCCCCGGCGTCAACGCCTTGCCACACACGCTACAAAACTGGGAGCCCGCGCTTAGTGAGGAGCCACAACGGTCGCAGTACATGGTTCACCCCCACCATAGAATACGTGGTCCACGGCGAAATGTTTCCGGTCAGTTGCTCACCGAGGAGTGGCCCCAGCTGGCCCCTTCGTTTCATTGATTCACGCGAAGCACGGCGAAGTGAGTCAGAGCGCCTGGTTTAAGGAGTTTGTCTCGACGCGCACGCGGAACGCCGCGCGGTGCCGGCCTCCCGGTTCCAAGAGCCTCAGCCCGCTGCCGCTCGCCAGGGCATTCGTCGGCGCCGTCATCGGCTCAAGCGCGATGTAATCCTTATCCCTCGGCGCGTAGATTTGTGCATTCGAATAGCCCTCAAGAAACTCAACGATAATCTTTCTGCCCGCTCCCGCGACAGAGAACGCGGCCTGTTCTTCCAGCAGCGCAAAGCCATCATCGAACCCAAGCTCGCCCAAAAGTCCACTGTATCCGTCGTACGACTCTCCCGCGCCGGTCGGAATCCCGCGAGAATCCGCCAAAAGTTTCCGCATCGCGGGAATCTCTACTTGCCAATTCGCCCGCGCGAGCTTTGGAAGGGTGAAGTAAGGATGAAACCCGAAGCTTATCGGCACAGGGCCCTCCGCACTGGCGATGAGCGTTGTTTCCACGGTTAAGCCGTCGGCCTGTACGCTTGCCCGCATTTCCACGCGATGACGGAACGGGAACAAAGCGAGCAACTCACTGCGGCCCCACTCGAGTCTTGCCACCAATACGTCCTGTTTGGCGTCAATGACTTCCCAACTCAGCAAAGCCCATGGGACTCCGTGTATCGGCAATCCACGCGCGTCAAAGTGTAAAAGTGGCGACCCCGCGTCCAGCTCAACTTTTTTTCCGGCCGCAGAATAGCTCAGTCCTGCAAGCCGGTTCGCCCAAGGATGCAAAAACGGTATTCCCGCTGTACTTCCTTGGGCCGCAACACTATCCAGGTTTTCCACTCGCCCCAAAATCTCCAGGCCCCGATGCCGCAGCGAAGCGCACAGCATCCCATGGGCTGGCAGAAATACCGCGGCAAGGTCGCCTGCCACCAGCGAACGAGTAGAGGAAGAGTTCAGCAAGTTCGAGTCTCCGGCTTGTTCATTTCCATCACTGGCGGTCACATTTCTCCCTCTGCTCGCGAGTTCCTTGCGGCCAATCCTACTTGGAGTCTTATACCTATGCATTGCAGCTGGTGTCCGGACCCTCCCACAACACTGTCAGACTTTACAGGGGGCCAAGAGAGCTGACACCGTGCCGCTAGCAGTTCTTGATTCTACGTGCAGATGAGGATTTCTCCTTGTGTCCAAAAGGGAACAGAATCCTACGCAACGCGCACTTACGCTTTATTTTGGCTGGTTATGAACCCTCAGATCCCCCATTCAAGAAGGTTTAGCTCGCGTGTTCATTCGCTAGCGGACGTCTTCGTGTGCTGGGGCGCGTATGGATATGACGATACTTCGCGAGTTCGGGATCTTAGCTCCAGCGGCATGTTTCTTCTGACGCTGGAGTCCAAGCCTGTCGGCTCGATCACTAGACTTCATTTTCTCGTGGAAGAAGGACAGATCCGCGCCGAAGCGATTGTCCGCCATGTAAAGCCAGGTTGCGGACTCGGGATGGAATTTACAACCGTGCTCGAGGAAGATCGCCAACGACTCGCCGGCTTGATGAAAAGGCTTCGCGAATTCGGCTTCATGTCGAAGTTCGAAACCGGTGAACACGGCCAGGAAGCACATCCCTCATGACGCCGGAAAAGAGAATTCAGGTCCCCCGGCAAATCAGGTTTGGACCCCTGAACCAAATTCTCCGCTTTGGCGGCTTGGCAATCTTCGCTCTGCTTTGCGTCGCCTGCAATGGTACCAACTATGGCGTGCTGCAGCCGAATCCCGAAGATCTCTGCAAATGCCTGCCACTTGAGCCGGACGTTCTTGATTTCCGGCATACCGCTAAACACGTCTCGATACCCGTGATTGCCGCACAGGAAATCGGGGTGGATACCATTCTCAGTTGGACGCAAGATGACATCGTCCTCCCCGAAGCACCTCGAACCGGGCGGGAACTTCAGGTTTTCCACGTGGCCACCGCGTTCCTGCAGGAAGCCAGCGTTAACGGCGCAGACTGCGATGTGCACTTCGAGATTTCTATGACCGCGGACAAAAACGCATCCAGGGTAATTGTGGAAACTCCCGTGGACAGTCAGTTCTGCAGCGCGCGCCAGAACGCGCAAACCCAGCTCTCCAAGCATGGCTTTAAGCTCGACTCACAAACTGGAGGAGAACTCCCCCAGGCCTTGCCGGTAGAGGTTCTCGGTATGGCCTTCCAGGATTTCGATCACGCCCGCGGCTCCGCTCAGGTGGCCACAAACTGGGAACTTCATCCAGCGATCGTCACCATCCCCTGAAGATACTTACCGAAGCGTTGCTTGCTAATATGTCAGATGGAATTGTCGGCACATGGCCTTGCGGCGTTGAGTCCTAACACTCTACTCTCAAACCGAATGGGCCAAAGTGAAGCGGGGCTCGACAAGCGTCGTATCCCGTGATGCGCCCAGCCAGCAGCTTGCCAGGCAGCGATCTCACGCTCAAAACGCTTTGCCCGTTGCGGAAATTAATTTTCAGTCACGTCGTTTGTCGTATACTCTTTTTGCCGCCCTCGGGAGGGACTATGCCACGGTTCTTCCGCGCCCTTCGCCTGTTTTCCGTTCTCATGTTTGCTTCGGCCATTCACCTGCGCGCACAGGATATGGCACTTCGCGTCGAAGCAGTTCGCCTTTTGGAGCGTTCTAATGCCGTTAGCCGTTCAACCCATATTCTGCCCAACCGCAAACTGGACGTGACTTTTCGCGCGTATACGCCCGACGGCGTTGCCAAGGACGGCACCTACAACGTCATTTACGCCATCGATAGCGAGCGCTACGAAACGCATTTCGGAGACTACAACGCCATCAGTATTCATTTACCCGACAAGATTGTGCAGAGCGAATTCGTCCCTCCGCCGATCGAAGCCTTGGAAGTTCACTGGCTGACTCCGTTGGTCAACGGGCGATTCGATGAGTCCGACACGATTACTTCCATCACCCCAGCGACGCTTTTTGGCCGCCGCGCCAAATGCATTCAATTCGAAACTGTGAAAGGGAGATCCCAGCAATCCAACGAAATCTGCCTCGACGAGGAACTCGGCGCCATCGTCCGCTGGCATCTGGGAGAAGATCTCATCGAGAACACTGATTATTTCTCGTTTGAAGGCGTTTTGTTTCCTGCCCACATGCGCCACTACGTCAACGGCACTTTGCGCATGGAACTCGATCAGAAGTTCACCATTATGGAAGCTCCGATCGACTGGGCCGCCCTGACACCGCCGAATGCCCGCACCATTCTCCCTTGTACCCAATATCGCCGCCCCATCCTTCAGTCCGCTCCACAACCGCCCTCAGCAGGCCCAGGGCCGTGGTATGACGTCCAGGTCCATGGCTCCATCGGATCAGATGGGCATGTCCATAACCCAACACCCATGACCGCCGGAAAGCCCGACCTCGAGAAACAGGCGGTTCAGATTGTCTCGACTTGGATCTATTCACCCCCCACTTGCGACGGAAAACCGACTTCCGTAAGCGCAGACTTCATCGTCCACTTCCCACCGCAATAACTGTGCCAGCAGTTCTCACGGCTCTTGTACGATTCGCGCAGACCTCGCTTATCTCTCAATGAAAGTTATAACCGTCGAAGTACTGCATTGCTGGCAACAGGTCAGGCGGGACGAAGTTGAAGGCTCGTATTTTGATTGACTGTGCTAAGTCCGCTCGGCGGGTACAATCACGTCACTGTGCCGCAGGCTTGGGTGGGTGTTTGGCCCGTTCCTCTCGCTTTTCTTCGATCTCTTTTTTCGACGGCGGATAACTCTCAAAACCTTTCGAGATCTGTCCCAACACTTTGCCCCAAATACTATCGTCATCGGTGATTTTCTGTTCCACGTACAAGCGCCACGCCAGGTCCTTGCGCTTCAAATCGATCAGGTCGATGACTAGAGTTGCGTCCAGACGGGTTTCCGCCGACATCAGGTCGTAGGTATAGGCCCAATAGCTGCCCGTGAACAATCCGAATCCGCCCCAAGCTCCTGCAGCCGCGGAAACCATCTGGGATTGGCTGTTGGCCCAATACCTCACCACCAGGTCGGGCTGCTGATCGGGCTTTACTTCCCTTAGTCCGCGCGCGATCAACGCCTGCGCCACCCCTGCATGCACACGGTCGCTGATGAGATTTGGATCCAGCTGCCGGAACTCCAGCGTATTCGCGCCGCCGACATACGCAAATGTCTTGTACTTCGAAAAATCCAGGCTGGGATCAAAATCCACATTCATCTTCCCCGTCGCCAGCGGCGCCAGGATCAGCGTCAAAACGAACAGACAAATAGCTGCAGCTAGTCTGCTGACTCGCGAACGCTTCTTGCTCTCCTGCATTTGGTTCACCAGCTCCTTCGTAAGAGCCACCTGCAATCTGTCTATCGCCATGCGAGCGATTCTACACCACATGCCTGGTCTTAGCCCGATGCTACGGTCGCATTCCTTCTTGCGAAAACCCTGGCGCCGGACCCGCGCGTTTTGAATCGACGAATTTGACGAGTTCTATGGCAACGAAACTAGCGCAAGTTGCTGTGTCTCCAACCCGACATTTCTCCTACTCCCACGGGCAAATGGACTTCAGGCCCGATTATGATGCGTGAATTCCTGATACGGAATCGCCGTCTTAATCTACAATTCCCATAGCGCGACGAACCGTGAGCCACAGGCGCTACACGAAACAGATGGGTGAGCAAAATGAAGATCGAAATCGTTCACTGTCCTACTTGACAGAACAACAAAGCCAAGGTCACGAGTCTCGTGGCCCTCATCAAGCAGCGCCTGGATGTTGACGCTGTCATTACGCCTGGTAAGACCGGCCAGTTCGAGGTGATTGCGGACGGCGAGAGGATTGCGGAGCGCGGCGGGAACTGGTTCACGCGGAGCTTTGGCGCCGGGTATCCCGATCTCGATAGCGTGCTCAAACTGCTTGAGAAACACCGTCGTCCCCAAGGATAAGAAAGAAGAGCTTCACTAAGCCTCGCCCCCATGCCCGTCCGCGGAATCTTCATCTTTCTGGCGTTCCAGCGCGTCCCAATACACCTCACCCAGCTTCAGCAAATCCGTAACCGCCAGCTCTCCGGCGTCACTTCTGAAAATCGTCAGCCTCTCAGCACGCAGCAGGAGCTCATGATAAGTTGTGTAATTGAAAAGCCCCACGATGCGCAAAGCCACAGATCCGTCCGCTCCCCTTGCCAGAGTCGCATCCGAAATATCAATCACCTGTTTGTGGTCGGTCGTAACCGCTTTTTCCAGATCGCCCCAGCTCACCGATTCTTCCCGCCACTTCGCCTGGTACGCCGCTACCAGCCGCGATTCTTCCTCTTTGGATGTTCCCGACGGCACAGCGAACGCTCCCGGCCAAACGGAATACTTCAGCACACGCGCGGACTGCACGCCCTCCAGCCGGAACAGAAATTGCATGTCCAGCGGCAGTTCATAGAAAATCCGCAAATGCTCGATTTCCAGATTCAGCGTAACGGTGCGGTGCAAAAGATTGGATTGAATGGCGATGATTTGTGCGTCATGCAGCCCCGCCCACAACGACACGCCCGAAATCCCCGGCGGAAGATTGGCCCAGTCCACGATCCAGCTTTGCTCGTCAGGCATGCCTCACCTTCCTCAAGCGGACTCGCGAGCAGGAGTATAGCCCGCGCCCCGTCAAATCGAAACGCATTGTATAATCCTGCCTCCACCCCATCCACCTGAGGAGATGCACCATGGCCGAGCCAACCTACGAAGAGCTGAAAGCAAAACTCGCGGAAATGGAAAAAGCGACCGGCGGACGCCGCGGCGGCTCGCTGGAATTTCGCGTCGGCGAAAAAGGCGGCGTCAGCGTCTACGGCCTCGGCCGTTTTCCCGTCACGCTCTACTACGAACAATGGATCCGCTTGCTGGAAGCCACGCCCCAGCTCCGCGAATTCCTAGAATCCAATAAGGCCGATGGCAAGCTCAAGCTGAAAGAAAAATAGACGCTCCACGCGATGCATTTCGGAAGTGCTATTCTTACGCAGTCCCCGGAAGTGAGGCCCCCGATGCAACCCCCGACCACAAGGCAAGCCCCATGCCGCGTGATTCGAATCATTTTTCCCGCGGCGCTTCTCCTCTGCGCAACCCTCTCCGGCTGTAACAATTCCTGCTACAGCGGCTTCTGGAACGGCAACGGCAGCGGCGTCGCCGTTGGCAACACTTCTTGCCCGCTCACGCCGGCCACCGGCAACGTCACTGTGCAAATGGGCGCCGCATCCGTCTCCTCCGTCTCCGCCGCATCCACATCTTCCGCCGTCTTCGCGTCAGTGCCATCGCCTCGCGAAATCCAACATATCTACATCACTCTTCGTGCCATCGACGCCCGCGCAAGCAGCGCCGCGGACGACGCTGCATCCGGTTGGCAGCAACTCGCTCCGGCTTTCGCAGCGCATCCTGCACAAGTGGATCTCTTGGCGCTGAGCGCCGAATATATTCCGGCGACAATCCCCGCAGAAGAATACCGCCAGCTTCGCCTGCTGCTGATGGCTCAACACCCATCCTCGGATGAAGCAATCCCGGAGCGCAACGCCTGCGGCAATGTGGGGTGGAACTGTGTCGTTTTCGCCGACGGCTCGGTGCGGCCGCTGGAATTTGGCGGCGCAGCTCCAGAAGTGAAAATAACGCCTCAGAGTGCTGAGAATTTGTTCCGCGTTCTTCCCGATGAAAGCGTTCGGCTTTCGATCCAGTTCGATGCCAGGTCTTCCTCATTTTTTTCGCCGAATACTCCGGACAACATGGAGGCGAGCGCCGCGCTTCAGATGGTTCCGGTCTTCAGAGTTGTCGTTTTGACGCCTTAGCGAATCCAGGGAAGGGAAGAAAGATCGACGTTTCCGCCAGAGAGAATCACGCCGAGTTTGGGAGCGCCCCCGTCGGGGCGATTCATGAAATTCAGCGATGAGACTATGCTGGGCTTCAGCAGCGGCGCAACGGCCACCGCGCTCGATGGTTCAATAATGATTTTCATGCGCTCCCAGATCAGGCGCGCAGTAGAAATAATTTCTTCTTCGCTGACGAGCAGAATGCTCTCGACATTTTTGCGCAGAATGGCGAAAGTGCGCGGAGCGAGCGAAGCGCGAAGGCCGTCCGCGATGGTGTCGCTCGATTCGAGCGATTGCAGCGTGCCGGTAGTCAACGAGCGGTGAGCGTCGTCGGCGCGCTCGGGTTCGCACCCAAAGATTCGAACGTCTGTTCGAATGCCCTTGGCGCCAAGACAAGTCCCACTCAGCAGACCGCCGCCGCTGACCGGAGCAAAAACGGCATTCAGATCGCCAACTTCCTCTAGTAGTTCTTTTGCGGCCGTGGCCTGCCCGGCGATGATGCGGTCATCGTCATAAGGATGAATCAGATAGGCACCGGTCTTCGCCTGAACACGCGCAGCAACTTCAGCTCGCGAAGACATTTTTGGTTCGCAAAAAGTAATGCGTCCGCCGTAGGCTTCGATCGCGCGCGCTTTCACGGCAGGCGCGTTCTTCGGCATCACAATATACGCGGGCACGCCTCGCCATGCCGCCGCGCGCGCCACGGCTGCGCCGTGGTTTCCGCTGGAAAGTGTGACGAAGCCGTGGCCGGCTTCTGCGTTCGAAAGAGAAAAGATGGCGTTGGTTGCGCCGCGAATCTTGAAGGAACCAGTCTTTTGAAAATTGTCACACTTGAAGTAGACCCGGGCGCCCGTCATCGCATCGATTGATGCGGAAGTCAGCACAGGAGTGCGGTGAATGCGCGGCGCGATGCGCGCGTGGGCTTCGAGGATTGTTTTCCAACTTGGCGGTTGGAAGGAGCTGTTCTCGACCTGTGGGGCTGTGCTCATGGGACCAGGTTTGGTTCGGAATGCTTGAACTAGTGTTCTTGTTTAGCGCGTTTTTTGTCCTTTCGAAAGAGGCAATATAGCATGCGGAAGCGTGAGTCGTCAGGGGTGATACAGCGGTCAGAATGGAATGGCGAAGCCATGCGCAGCAGGAAAAGCGGCAGCTACGCTGTCGCACTCCAAAAGGGAGACGGGTACTGGTATCAATTGGCCATCCAGGCTTTGGTACTTGACCGCGTTGGTGGCTCTGTTAGGCTGCAAGCACCCTCCCCTTTGTCGAGAGAGAGTCCGCAAGCGACTTTTCTCTGAACGCTGGGAGTCAAAATGAAGCCTGCCGAACGCCGCCAATTAACGCGCTTCAGTCTTCGCACCCCGCTGCGCTTCCGTGCGATGGGAGTAAGTTCGGACAAGACGGAGCACTTTACCGAAGCTTTGAATGTTTCGCGGGGGGGCTTTTTCTTCGCGTCGTCGGCACCGCTGCAGGTGGGAATGCCAATCGAGGCCACACTTCGAATGCCGGCGGAAGTGACCGGGAATGAGTCGCAGGAGATGAGGTGCACGGCGCGGGTAGTACACGTTCGAAACGAGCCTTACGGCGACGGGCGGATTGGGTTTGGGGCGGAGATTGAGAAGTTCCAGGCGGTTCCGGCCACGGAACGCTGGGTGAGTTGAAAAGAAGTGATCAGAGATCAGTTAAAACAAACTGAAAATCAGTCCGCCTTCGAAAAGTGCCACGTGCTTTCACGCTTGTTCTTCGCAATGCTTCCGAGAAGTGCGGCCAGAATACGTTCACTTGATCGGCTGTACAGGCCGCATCCGCGTCAGGGTTTGGCGGGTGGGACGGTGAAAGTGATTTTGGCGCTGCCGACGTTTTCGAAGCGGTCGTAGGCGCGCACGGCAATCGTGTGTTCTCCCGGTACAAGCCCGTTGATCGAAAATCCGTAGCCTTCCTCCGACGCATCGCTGATGCTGCCAATCGGGGAAACAAGGGTCCAATCGCCACCATCGATGCTGTACTGGGCGCGCTCGATGCTGGTCCCCGAGTCACGCGCGGTGAACTGAACCATTGACACTCCTGCCTTCAAACCGTCGATGACGGGAGGGGTGTTATCGATTTCGAAGCGTTCGCTTTCGCGTTCGGTTTTTAGGGCGAGGTCTGGCGGATTCGAAAGGGCGTCGGTGGCGACAATTTTCAGGTAGTAGGCGCCGTCGGGCAGTGTGGTGCTATCCCAGGAATAGAATTTCTGGTCGAGATTGTTCTTCAAAAGTTTCCAGTCGTGTTCGTTTTCGCCGTGATAGTAGACGGTGTAGCGCAACTCGTCGTCGTTGTCGTCGTGCGCGCTCCATAGGACGGATTGATAGCCTTTTTGCAGGGTGCCTTGCGGCGGCACTTCGAATTTGGCCGGTGTTCCGCTCTGGGCAATGATCACGCCGGTGGGATTCGCTGATGGAGGCATTTTGAGAGTTACCGCAGTTGGCTGACCTACGGAGATGTTCAACTGGCTCTGCACGCGCACGCCAGGATCCTGGAGCGCGATACCGTCAATCACAGGTGCGACGTTGTGAGGGAGGTAGGCGAGGCTGACCCAGTCAATGCCGTCGCCTGGCCGGCCGTCGTGAATGATGGCTTTCCATTGGGCGAAACGAGCGGGCGGCGCTTCCATGGCGGCGCCGGATTTCGTGTACGGGCCGAACCACAGGGACCATTCTTTGCCGGGATCTTCGGTGTTGCCGCTACGCACGAAAAACTCGAGGCGGGGCTCATTCGAATGAGCGGCAGATTTTACGCCATCGGCAGGCGGCGGTCCCCACCATTCGAGCCGTCCCCACTGCGAAAAAAGTTGAGAATCAAAGGAGCGGGATTCGTAAGTTCCCTCGGCTGCGTATTCGGGACCGACAGAAAAAACCTTTCCCGGGTTCGCGGTGCACAAGAAAGCTTTTCCGGCAGAGTTGCGCGCGATGCCGGTAATTTGTGCGGAGCCGGCTTTCGCGAGCTGCGCGAAAACGCCGCGGCGGTCGATGGCGAGGAGAGCTCCACTATTACCTGTTCCAGCGAGAAGGCGGCCATCGGAGGCAAGCCCCAGCGCATAGACGACATCTTCGCGTGAAGTCCAAAGTTCTTCGGGAACGCCCTCGGCGCTGAGCCGATAGATGCTGCTGGAGAGGAGCGGAGGAAAAGGAGCAAAGGAAGTCAGCTGCTGCGCCTGCCCACCAGTGATCACACCACCCGTGTTAATGGTCGCGGTCCCCTGCGGGCCGGTGATGACGGTCGTTGGGGCGGCGCCAGTGTTGCGCTGTTTTTCACCGATGGCCGCGGCGTAGATAACGCCTTCGGAGGAGACGGCGAGAGCAGTGACTTCGCGCTTGGAAGTTTCGTACAGGACAAAACCCTCAGCGGCGGATTTTCCTGAAGCGCGGCTGATGCGAAGGATGCGGCCGCTGGGTTCGGTGCCGGCCAGAAGATTGCCTTTGTTGTCGAAAGCGAGAACGCGAATATGGGCTTCATCGCTGGAATAGAAAAGTTCGCCCTTGCCGTCGGGAGTTACAGCGAAGACCTGGCCTTTGTCACCGGTGGCGACGTAAAGGGTGCCGTCCATGCTGAAGCCGAGATCCCAGATATATTTTGATTTGGGATCGAAGAAGACGGATTTTTCGCCGCTTGCAGAAACTTTGTAAACCTTCCCATCTGGAGAAGTGCCGACATAGAGCGTGCCCTTCGAATCAAAGGCGATGGCCTGCGCGGAGAGATCCGTGGAATCAAAGACCACGGATGGTTTGCCGTTGGAATCGAAGCGAAACACTTTTGCTGGTGAGCCGCCTGCGGCATAGAGCGTGCCTTTGGAGTCGAGGCGGACTGACCAGAGGTAGGAAGCATCGGCATCGGCGAGCAGAGTGAATTTAGGAGCGAGCTCGAGACGGCCGTCGCTGCGGACGGCGACACCGTGCGCAGTGCCTTTCAGGAATTCTTCGTAAGTGGATTGCCGCCAGCGGCGGACGTGATCGGCGAGAAGAGGTAACGAAGCAATGGAACAAAGAAGTAAGGAAAAAACAACAGCTTGGAGAAAGTGGTGGGTGCTGACACTGCCTTGATGTTTCTGAAAGCTGTGCATGGAAATTTTCACCGGATTTGGAGATTCAAAGATATGACGCCGGTTACGGGGCCTCCCAATGGGATGGAGGATTCGCCTGCCAAGGATTCGCGCAGAACTTGGACACTTCCGGGAGTTGGGCGGCCGTCGACGACGTTGATTTCAGAGAGCGGAACGTTGGGAAGTTCCTTGTCATCCCAAAGCAAAGTGGGTGAAGGCGCGAAGAGGCCCACGTAGAGGCGGTCGTTGCGGCGCTCGCGATTGAGAAGAGCGATGAGCTGATCGAGGCCGGCTGGCCCGCCGCCGGCGCCGGAAAAGGAAAAACCGCGAGAGGCTCGATTGAGGAGATCGCCGTCGCAGACGAGTACACGAAGATTGGATCCCCGCGCGATCTGTTCGGGAACGCGCACGGTGGTCTCTTCCACGCGCGCAACGCCGCGGTAGGGGCGAAGAAGAACGCGGACACGAAGAGTCTCGCCAGGAGCGGCTTCGCCTTTTTCAAGCCAGGCGCTCTCAATCGTGAACGACTTGCGGCCGGGAACGGATTCAACGCGGAGCGAGATGCGCTCCACTTTTGCCGGCTCGAAGGTATTGTTGTAGAGACGCATGAAAACATTTTGCATGGTGAGGGCGATTGGCAGGCCGTCGGGAGAGAGGAAATCCCCTGGAGCAAAAGTGTTTTCCATCTGCACGGGCGCGTGACCCTGCAGTCGAATTTCGCCGGAAAGGTGGAGCGTGGTGCCTTCGCCATAGAGGGAGTTCTGGGTGAGGCCACTGAAAGTGGTGATGGCCACAAGAAGGGGTGTGAGCTTGGGATGATTGACGATTTCGAAGTGAAGTGTTTTTGTGCCGCCTGCGGTCTGCAGAGTCAGATCCAGCGGAACCATGGAAGGAGAAGCGCCGAGCTTACCAGTGACGGCGGTGAGATGGTCGCCGGTGATCGTGCCGATGGAGCCGCCGACATTGACGATTTTGGTGGAAGCGAGCTCGGAGGAAAGTGTCGTGACAACGCGGCTACGCGCCATGGGAAGTTGCACGTCGCCGAGGCTCAAGAAAGGATGGCCGCAGAGATAGACGCGATCTGCGCGCACCGCGGTTACGGTGCAGGAGGCGTTGATGGATGCGTCGCCCTGAACGAGAACCATCCCGGCCATATCTCCTGCGGCAAGATGCGCATCTTCGGCGCGGGGCGAGGCGGTGCCGCCCTGCGCGGCCACCATGCCATAGCTTTGCAACTGGCCGGCGAACTGCTGAATGGCTGCAGGCTGAAAGCCGGAGAAGACGAGAGGCGTTTCAATGGGCTGGAGCGTTGAGCCCAAAGGCAAGCCGGTGTTTGTGACGGATGCGCTTGGCAACGAAAGTTGCTGGTTGCTGGCTTGCGCCGGAGCGCTCTGGGTGGGCGGGTTCAGGATGGATTCGATGGGCGTGACGCCTGCGATGGGCTCTTTGGTGAAGATGCCGAGTTTTAGTGACAAGGCGCCGGCGAGTTTGCCGTCGAGATAGACGGGGCTTCCGCTCATGCCGGCAACGACCCCGGTGTGCTCGACCTTGGGACCCTTCAACTGGACGAGAATGATGGATTGCTTGGGGCCGAAAAAATTATCGAGGACGCCCAGAACTTCGAGGTCGAACTTTTCAACCTGGTCGCCAGCGAAGATAGTGTAGGCATAGCCCTGCATTCCCGCACGAACCTGGCTGAGGGGAAGGATTTCGTTGGATTCCTGCGCGATGGCGAAGCCGGGCACGAGGCCGTGAAAGGCCAAGAGCACCAAGAGCACCAAGAGCGCCAAGGCAACAGAGCGGCGGGAAGTTGACGGGTGAGGCAGGGCCGTAAGCATGAATCGGTAATGATACGCGGCGGGGTACGGGGAAGCAATCAAACGAGCGGAGGCGAAGGAATAGGAGAAACAGTCTGGACGTACTAGGCCCGCAATTCTCAATGGCCCCATCCGTATCATGGGGCATCCGGGCTGTCGCGCGAGATTCCCGTCGCGCGACGCAACAGTGTAAACTTCCAGCATCGGGAACTATCGATAGCAAAGCTTGAATTTTCCACGGCGGTGAGGAGCTGGCAACCATGGCAGACACTATTCCTCTAGGGCAACCCCTACAAGCGCGGTTCAGCGAACGCACAGCCGCAAGCGTGGAATCTATTCCGTGGCCAATCTGGTGCGTCATTGCAGGAATTTTTTCCAGCATGGTTGGCGGGCATTGGGACATTTCCTGGCACATGTCAATCGGACGGGACACCTTCTGGACGCCGGCGCATATCCTGATCCAGTTGAATGGTGTGCTGGTGGGGATTGCGTGCGGCTACATGATTCTGGCGACGACATTTGGCGGAGATGCTGCGGCCCAAGAGGCCTCCGTAAAGATCTGGGGATTTCGCGGGCCCCTGGGCGCGTTCATCGCGACGTGGGGCTGCGTGGCTATGCTGACGTCGGCGCCGTTCGATAACTGGTGGCACAACGCGTACGGGCTGGACGTAAAGATTATGAGCCCGCCGCACGTGCTGCTGTCGCTCGGATCGTTTGCGATCAAAGTGGGAGCGCTGGCGTTAATGGCGGGGTTGATGAGCCGCGCGAGCGAAGGCGTGCGGCAAACGTTGGGGTGGCTCTTCGTATTTGTGGGCGCGGATTGCGTTGTGCAGATGGGAACGATGCTGACGGATGCGACGTGGCCTGTGAACTTGCATAGCGCGGCTTGTTACCTGGCAATCGCTATTGGGTTTCCTCCGATGCTGATCGGCACGTCTTGGGGATTGGGGCGGCGATGGGCTTGCACCATGATCGCGGCAACCTACATGGCCATCCAACTGGCGTTCGAATGGATCCTGCCCCTGTTTCCCGCGCAACCGAAGCTGGGGCCGGTCTACCAAAACATTACTCATCTGGTTCCGCTGCACTTCCCGCTGTTGCTGATTGTGCCCGCAATCGTGCTGGATCTGCTGTGGAACAAGAGGGAGCAGTGGGGAAGATGGAAGCTGGCCGCGGTCTCGGGGCCGTTGTTCGTATTGAGTTTTCTTGCGGCGGAATGGCCGTTTGCGAATTTCCTGATGTCCCCGGGGGCGCGGAACTGGGTCTTCGGCATGGGTTATTTTGCGTATTTTGATCCCGCAGGGGTTCTCTACGACCCTTATAAGTTTCACATCGCAGAGCCAACGGCCTTTGGGTTTTGGAAAGTGATCGCCGAGGCGCTGGTGATTTCCATTATTACGGCCCGGCTGGGATTCTCGTGGGGGGACTGGATGCGGCGGATGAAGCGATGAAGGCGCTGCGGCCCCGCGCGCGCTATTCCATTACAGTTCTGGTGCTTGTGCTCGCAGGCGCGCTGTCCCTGAGCGCGCACGTCGGCAGTTCGGATGTCTATTGCGAGGGTGACGCGGGACCGTACCATCTTTTTGTGACCGTCCGAGTGCCTCAGGTGATCCCCGGCGTGGCGGCGATCCAGATTCGTGCCGCCGGCAACGACGTTCGAACGATGGAGATCGTTCCGATGCGGTTGAGCGGTGCGGGGTCCAAACTCCTTCCTACTCCCGACGTGGCCGAACGATCCAAGGAAGATCCGCAGTTTTTCACCGGCAACCTTTGGCTGATGGAAGATGGCGCGCTGAAGGTTCGCGTGACGGTGGATGGCGCAAAAGGCAAAGGAGAGCTCTCGGTCCCGGTGCCCGCGTTTGCGCGGCGCACCCTGAAAATGGAAAAACCGCTCGGGGGATTGCTGGCTTTCCTGATGATGTTCCTGGCGATCGGGATCATTTTTATCGCGGGAGCTGCGGTGCGAGAAGGCAATCTAAAACCGGGTGAGACGCCGGCGCCTGTGCGCGTGCGGCGTGCCCGCGTGGTGATGGCGATTACGGCGATTGTGGTGGCGGGTATTTTGTATTTGGGAAGAGCGTGGTGGGGCGCGGAAGCCGGCAACTACGAGCGCGGCGTGAATTTTTATAAGCCGCCGAGTGCGGAGACGCAGTTGGAAGACGGAAATCGGCTGGTGATTCGGGCGAAGGGACAGGATGCGCAGTGGTCCAAGAGCGTGAAAATGGTGGATGTGATTCCAGACCACAATCATTTGATGCACCTGTTTTTGATCAGCGCGCCGGGATTGGAAAAGATGTGGCATTTGCATCCGCAGCGCACGGCGGATGGCGCGTTCGCGGAGGATTTGCCGAGCATGCCGGCGGGGAGGTACGAAGTTTTTGCGGACATCGTGGATAAGCACGGGTTTCCGTGGACGCTGGTAGGAAACGTGGAGTTGCCGCAGATTCAGGGTAAGGCGCTGGCGGGAGATGATTCGTCCTGGAGCAGCAGTGGAATCGCCGCGATGGCGGGAGATTCGAACGTCTCGCAGCTTGCCGATGGCGGACGCATAGTGTGGGAGCGTGGGAACGGGTCGTTGAAGGCCAATACGCCAATGAATTTCAAGTTTAGCGTGCAAGACAAGGACGGGAAGCCGGCGCAGGATATGGAACCGTACATGGGGATGGCGGGGCACGCGGAGTTTGTGAGCAAGGACATGAGCATTTTTGCGCACGTGCATCCGGCGGGCTCGGTTTCGATGGCGGCGATGGAGTTGGCGCGAACGGCGCATACGGGCGAAGCAGGGGAACTGCAAGTTGGCGTTATGGCGATGGGCATGCCAATGGCAATGCCGACGCCGGGCAGTTCAGTCCCTGCGGAGGTCAGCTTTCCGTACGGTTTCCCGCGCGCGGGGGATTACAGGATTTTTGTGCAGATCAAACGCGGGGGAGTCATTGAGACGGGAGTGTTCGACGCGCGCGTGGAGTGAGCTGGTCTCTTACCGCAGCGGATTCGAATCGGATATGAAGTTCACCGCCTAATTTAACCAGCGAAATCAAAAACGCTTGCGCTTTGATCGATTGAAGAAGAATCAATCCATGTGGTGGTGCATCGCGAAGATCTGGTCGAGAGAGTCTTCATACGGGTAGACGTGGACCATCCAGCCAAAGATGACGGGATGGAAGCGGCCGCTGGCGGCGTCGCAGGCTTCCTCCGTGGCGATGGAACCTTTCAGGCCGAATTTAGTCATGTCCGCTTTGCCTAGCTGGCCTCTTGGCGGCATGCAGAGGTTGGTGTGCAAGTGCCACATAGCAATGCTGAGCGGGACGCGGGCGTTAAGCTGCTCTTCCGTGGCGCGCTTGGGCATGGTGTACATGGCGCCGACGAGTTCGTAGCCGCCGGGAGTCTTCTTGTAGAGCAGGGAAGTCGGGCGCGAGGCATCGAAGGAAAAAGCTTCCAGGAAGCCGTTGTAATAACTTGTGAAATGATATTCGGGCTGCGGGATATTGGGCAGGAAGATTTTGTAGCCCTCGTTTAAGGCTACGTGGTAGTCCTTGTATTTTTCCAGGCCGGCGCGAAGCTGCGCCACGACTTCTTTTGCGCGCGCGGTGTCTTCGGCCGTCGCCGTGCGCATCGCGGTCATGTGCATGTGCAGGTTGTGCGCGTCCATGCGCCCGGGCGTCATGTCGTGAACCGCGCGGGCTTCGTTGGCTTTGGCGTCGTCCATGTCCATTCCGGGCATTTTGCTGTGGTCCATGGCCGGTGATTCCTGAGATTGCGAGCTGGAAGATTGCTGTGAGCCTTGCGATTGCGGCGCGGGGGCGCGATGGCCGGGAATGGCGGCGAGCAGGACGCTAACGAGAAAAAGTGCGCCGAACAGAATGCCGGCTTTGGTGGCTAGATGGATAAAAGTGCTGCGCGCGGACATGAAGAATCTCCTCAATCAATAATACGTATTCCGATGCCCTGAGATTTCGAGGCGTGGTACAGGTGGTTCCCTGCAAAAAACTGGCCGATGGAACAGGGAGAAGGAGAAGGTATGGAAGGGGTTCGAAAAGGAAGCTAAGGCGGAGATCGGAGCACAGAGGCCACGGAGAAAGCTGGAAGCGGCATGGTAAAATCGGCGCGTGAAAAAAGAGACCGTTCAACCTGCGAAGTACCTGACCGGTGGGCTGGAGCTGCCGGGAGACAAGTCCATATCGCACCGTTACGCGATGCTGGCAGGGCTGGCCGAAGGCACGAGCGAGCTGCGTCATTTTTCGGCGGCGGCGGATTGCCATAGCACGCTGGATTGTATGCGTGCGCTAGGCGCCGAAGTAAAGATCGACAAGGATACGGTGCAGGTCACAGGGAGCGGTGTGCGAGGGTTGAAGAGCAGTTGGCGTGCGCTGGATGCGGGGAATTCGGGAACGACCATGCGGCTCCTGGCGGGAATATTGGCCGGTCAAGCGTTTACGTCGAAGCTGACCGGTGACGAGTCGCTGCAGAAGCGGCCCATGGGGCGGGTGATCGGGCCGCTTCGAGAGATGGGCGCGGACATTCGCGGCCGCGAGGATAACTTTGCGCCGCTGGAGATACGCGGGTCCCGGCTGAAAGCCATGCACTACATGATGCCGATGGCCAGCGCGCAGGTGAAGTCGGCGGTGCTGCTGGCCGGATTGTTCGCCGACGGCGTGACCAGCGTGACGGAACCGGCCGGGACGCGAGATCACACGGAGCTCGCGCTGGAGGAATTTGGCGCGCAAATTGAGAAAGACGGCCGCACCGTCCGGATTCATGGCCTAGGCAGCGGAAACGGAAGCGGCAAGTTAATTGCCAAGCCCCTGGATGTGCCCGGCGATTTGTCGTCGGCTGTTTTTTTTATTGCGGCGGCATCAGTGCTCCCGGATTCGAATCTCCTGATCCACAACGTGGGATTGAACCCGACGCGCACGGCCATTCTGGATTTGTTTGCCTCGATGGGAGCATCGATTCAGATGCTGGGACTGAAGAGCTCCCAGGGAGAGCTGGTGGGCGATTTGTCGGTGAAAGGCAGTTCCTTGAAAGGCGGCGCGATTGCGGGCCGGCAGATTCCGTTGTTGATCGACGAGTTGCCGATGCTCGCCGCGCTCGGACCGTACACCGAGGAGGGAATTGAGATTCGCGACGCGGCGGAATTGCGCGTCAAAGAAAGCGACCGGATTGCAGCGCTGGCGGAAAATTTGCGCCGTATGGGCGCCACGGTGGAAGAGCGGCCGGATGGATTGAAAGTCGCGGGCCGGCGCGCGGGAAAATTGCGCGGAGCAGAAATCGAGCCGCGCGGAGATCACCGGATAGCCATGGCGTTTGCGGTGGCGGCCCTGGGGGCGGAGGGAAATACCGTCATCCGGAATTCGGATTGCGCAGGCGTCTCCTTCCCAAAATTCTTCGAAGAACTGAACCGGATGGCCGACCGGTAGCAGAATTCCCGCCGTCGTTTTGCGGCAATGACATTGCTTGGCAAACGCGTTCCGGAAGCATATACTCCCCGCTCATCCCACAACCGACGTTTGAGCTTCTTCTAGCCCCGAGATGTCAGCCACCGGTTGTTCCATGGAGCGCCAATGATCTCCGACGAGTTCGTTCAGAAAGAAATCCTGCGGCTTGCGGGAAATGGCCACAAATCGGCGTGCATCAGTACGCGGAGGATTTCGGCGTTCTACAATGTGCCGGAGCGCCGAATCCGGAAGCAGCTTACGCTGCTCGCCGAGCAGAAGAAGATTCGATTGACTGGCTGGAAGGGAAGCGCGTTGTGCCCGTACAGCGACTGGGCGAACTCGGAAGATTTTGTGAATTCGCAAGCGGATGGCGGGCATTTCCACGTGGACCTTCTGGACTGAGCCCCGCTTCGCAACCTTTTCTAATAATTTGCAACGAGCAGGAGTCCGACGCCCATCGTGAAGCGCTTAGGTTTTGGGCGCCTTTGGTGGCCGCGGGGGAGCAGGTAGAACCGGCGGGGCCGGCATATCGGAGCTCGTCCGGCGCAACGAGATGGAGCCATAGCTGGTTTTCAAAGAGATTTTGGGCCCGCGGCCGCTCCCGTATTTTCCTTCCAGGTGAGAATCGGCGTTCTCCGTCGAAGTCTTCTTCAGGGAATCCGCCGAAAATTCTGAATTGATGTCGCCGGAGTGGCAATCGGCAACAATGTCGAAGCTGGAAGATCCAGGAAGGCTCAGATTGATTCCAGCGGAAGCGTTGGTGATTTCGACGTCTTCTTTCGGCGGCGTGGAGAAGCGCACCTCCACGTTTCCATCGCGATTATCAATCTTTACTTTGCCGCCGATGTTCTCGGCAGAGATGTCGTAACGATTTGTGCGCAAGGTCAGGCTGCCGGGCGCGTCGCTGATTTCGAGATTGCCGGAGCTCGTTTCCAGATGGCCGGTGAGCTGAGTAAGAGTGAGATCCGTCCGCTGGGAGACGAAGCGCACGCCCTTGGCTACTTTATCCGCGGTGATGGGTCCAAAGAATTCGCCGTCGAGAGTCAGCCCGCCCGTTGCGGTGGTTACCGTCACTTCGCCGCCGTGCCCGGCAATTTTCACGTTGCCCTTGGTGTCGGAGACCTTGACGTCGCCTTTGCGCGTATCAATCGACACATCGGCCGAGGTGTTGCGCACTTCAATGTCTCCCGTGCCGCTGATGATGGTGACGGGAGTAGCCATATCGGAGACGGTGATGTCGCCCCTTTCATTGCGAATCGTAAGCAAAGATTTTTTGGGAACGGAGACTTCGAGATCAAAGCTCAGACGTGAATCGCCAGTACCGGCCCCCGAAGGCTGGATTTCATAGCCATCGCCGTTCTGCACGATTTCGATGGAAGCGCGATCGGCAAGCTTCTGGGCGTCGTTTTCGTTCCAGGCCTTGGCGTTCTTCTTGCCGGAGACGCGAATCTCAGGTTCCTCAGAAGAATGCACGCTGATGTCGCCGCGGGTATTCCGGATGGTGATCCGCGCGTCGGTAGGAACGCTTTTGGGCGCGGCTTCAAGGGGGAAATCAAACTTGTCGCCAATCCCACTGCTCCAGTTGCCGCCCGGCAGATGTTCCTTGCCGTAATCGACGGCCACGACGATGCCGAGAAGAGAGAGAAGCCCTAGAACGAGAAGCACTTCACCGGCGGTCACGCGCGAAGAGCCTGGATCGCCGGAACGGCTGGCGACTGTTCGCTCGTAGAGCTTGATGGCACCCCAGAAGATGAGCAGGAGCGGCCACCAACGATGCAGGAATTGGCCGATGCTATAGCCGCCATAATTGTGGAGGAGCAACAGCACTCCGACGCAGATCAGCGCCAGGCCGGGAAAAAGGGAACTGCGGCGCGAGTAGTCTCTGGCCATAAGGATTTATTGCCCCTGACCCTGGCCAGGCAACGGATTCGGCGGCGGATTTTGAACGGCGCTAGGCGTACCCGGTGGCGGGACGGGAGCGTAGGCATCGCTCACGTGCCCGTCCATGGGCGCCAGGGCGGAAGCCAGACTCACGAGGCCAATCACGATAAGGATGACCGGGAAGGTATTTTCGAACGAAAAGTAGCCGCCACGCGTTTGGGCGAGCAGGAAGAGCACGCCGACCGTGATAAGAATGGCAGGCCCCATCAGGCTGCGAATAGTGCAGCGGCGGCAGGGGCAACGGAAACGATCACTCATCGAAGTTCATCCTCCAAAACGCCACGGCCTAGGAGCGGTTGCCGAGGCGGTTACGAAATAACATCAGGCCGACGCCGATCAGAATCAGCGGCCACAGGAAACGCTCGACGCGATGAAAAGAAAACCAGTCGAAATTGTTCAAGAGGAAAAGAATTCCAAGTCCGATCAATAGAATCGGGCCAACGGGGCGATTCCTGGTCCACGAATCCAGAGCATCGGATGGATTTTCCCCAAGATTCTTGGCTTTGGCGACGCGCATGGCGTCTATCGCCATGTAGAAGCAGAACCCGATAGAGGCAAGAATCAGGATCACCATGAGACCCGTATCAATATCACTGCTGGCGCCGACGATCAGTGCTACGAAAACGACGACGTGGATCAAAGCTTTGTTGTATTCGCCGTTGTAGACCGCGCCGAGGCCGGGGCATAGACCAAGAAGGAAAGCGACGCCCGGGTTGTGTTGTGAGCGCGGGGGAAGGGGCGGCGGCAGAATCGCAGGTGTGGATGCCGGAGTGCCGGGTGCGGCAGCGGGAACTGCGCCCGGAATACCCATGATGGTGGCTAGGCAATCTTCGCAATAGAGAACGTCGCGCACGGGGCGCGTGCAAGCAGCGCACATGGCCTTGCCACAGTTGCGACAGTAACCGACAGCGTCCACTTCAGAATGGACGGCACACTTCATCGAATTCTCCTCTCACCAAATGAGCCGCTTAGAACGGGGAATTCCGCGGCAAGAAGTTCAAGATTGCGCTGAACGCCGTCGGCGCGATTCTGTTGCCGGGGCGAAGCGGGGTCAGTCCTATCGGTTTGGCCCGGCTGTTTGCCCGGAGCAGATTGCGGGATCGTGCTCTCGGGGGTAGTCGGAATTTCGTTGTCCTGGCGCAGGCGCGATTGAATTTCGTAAACCACGCGGAGGTCGCCGACAAATTTCGTGGTTCGCGCATAGACCAGATGAACCTGGTTATCGGCCTTGTGATAAATGGTCGCCGGTGCGAGGTCCGCAAGCTTCGGTTTCCGCAGGGAGAACCCGAAAGCCCACAGGACGACAAAGAGCGTAGCCGCCACGGAGACCGCGCTGTACACAAAACGCGGCGATTGGAGATTGCGCAGCCAGCGCTTGGCGTTGCGCCAGCTCTGCGGCCCGAGCGTGGCGGTCAGGATGGAATTGACGAGTTGCGGAGAAGGCTCGACCGGCTCCAGTTTGTGCAGGGTGCCCAGGACATTCGAAACGCTGGCGACCAGCGGGGTGCAGCGCTCGCACGTATTTACGTGGAGATCGAAAGCGGTTTGCTCGGCGGGCTGGAGGAGTCCGTCGAAGTAATCGCTCAGGCGCTCTTCGGTTTGTTCGCAAGTCCAGTTCATGCCATGCACCGCGCTCGCTTCGAAATCACGAATCCGTTCATGACGGCCGCACTCCCATTTGCTGCAGGACGCGAGCCAGTTCGATACGTCCGCGATTGATTCTCGATTTCACAGTTCCTTCCGGCACAGCCAATACTGTTTGGATCTCCGCGTAGTCCAGTTGCTGCAAGTCGCGCAAAATCACCGCTTCGCGCAGTTCTGGCGAAAGCCGCCTGAGCGCCGATTGCACCTGGCCGCTCAACTCGCCAAGAAGTGCTTGCTCATCTGGGCGCCGCGCGGAGGAGGCCTTGTTTTCCACCGCAGGCATGGCGTCGTCGAGGGAATCGGTAATGCGGTCCCTCTTGGTTCTACGATAATGGTCAATCAACAGGTTGCGCGTCACGCTAGTCATCCAAGTTGCGAAACCGCCATGGGCAGAGCGATAACTCGCCAGTGTGCGGTAAACCCGGAGGAAGACATCCTGCGACAGGTCCTCGGATTCCGTGCGGTTTCCGGTAAACCTGTAGCAAATGTTAAAGATGCGGCGCGAATGGCGACGCACAAGTTCCTCCCAGGCCGACCCGTCGCCCTGGAGGCATTGCTGGACCAGTTGGGTATCCTGCTCCAACGTATCTTCAGCCTCTTAACCTGCCACGGTGCAAGGCGTGTCTGCGAGCCGGCCCCTCTCTCAAAGAGCCGCCTGGCAGTCCATCTCGGCCTGCCAACTATGGAACGTAAACTGCTAGCAAAATGTTCCCCTTGGATTCTGGCCTTACTGCCGACCGTTCTGCTGGGCATCTTACTCACCGCAAGGCCCGGACACAAGCCATCCACGGCCTTGGCCCTTCGCCTCCCTCAAGCCACCCTTGCAGCACCCTCTAAGTCGTTGAAATCTCTGAAAATTATGGATGATTCATCGCGTACGTGTGTTTAGTCAGCGACTTGTCCCGCGCGAGAACTCGTGCGTAGATGGGAATGCCGGGAGGCATCTGTGGGATTGATCTACGACCAATTCACCAGGGAGCTGGCGGGCTGGCAGGAGAAATACGTCGGTCGCCCGCGCGAGGAGCTCCTTGGCCTCTGCCTGATGGCCCTGGAACGCGAAGAGCTCGTCACTGTCGGCTATCGCGAGGAGTTGATGACGAAACGGCTCGGCGGCATGCCCTTGAGCGATCCCGTGCGCGAGCTGATCAGCCACGCACTCATCTGGGCGTGGCGCGACGAGGAGATGCACACGATTTATATTCGCGGCGCCTTGCTCAAGCTGGGCAGTCCGCTCTTGCGCGTGAAAACATTTAGGCAACAGTTCGGCGGCATGCTTGGCGGCTGGGCGGGCTCCGTCCGGCAGCACGTCCCCTGGAAGCACGCGCCGATTGCGCGTGCGGCGGCGACTGCGGTCACTTGGATGGGTACGGTCACCGGAAAAGTTTCGGAGGATATTCGCAAGTACCTGAACTACGGTCCCTTTCGGGATTTTTGCGAATTCAATGTAGACGCGGAGAAAACCGCGAGTCTCTGTTACGAGCGGATGATTGCCCTGGCGCAACTAACGCCCGAGCTGGGACGCGAACTTGCCGACGATTTTGTGCGCGTATGCGAAGACGAAAAAAGGCACGCGCGGATTTTCGAGATCCTCGCTGAATCGCTCGACGACCAGAACCGCCTGGCCCCAGGTGAGACGGACGAAACTCTGGCAGCGAAAATCGCCGACGTTGGCGAATATTTTTTGCCTCGAAGTCTGCGGCGGAAGATTGTGACACAGAACAAGATTGGCAGCGGAGGGCGCGTTTGGGTACATTCCGGGGAACCCCAGGAAGAGAAGTGCGGCGTATTTCGCCGGCTGCTCGACCAATCTGGTCTTGCACAAAAACTGGAAGAGCGCGCCGCGCAGTTAGGAAAGCGCGCCGAGGAACTGCGCGTGGTGATCAAGCCCTCGTTCATGCTTGGATACCACACCAAAGACCGCTCGATTATCACCGACGCTGAACTCCTCCGCGAACTGGCCGCGTTCTTGCGCGAGCGCGGTTACAGCCGGGCGGTCCTCATGGAATCGGCAAACATTTACGACCAGTTCTTTGCCAAACGGGGTGTCCCGGAGGTCGCGGCTTACTTCGGCATGAGCGAAACGGGGCTCGAGATCGTCGACGCTTCGAAAGACCAGGTGCCGCATAGCTATTTTCGCGGCATGGCGCAGAACACGATTTCGCAAAGCTGGAGAGAAGCCGATTTCAGGATTTCCTTTGGCAAGATGCGCAGCCATCCCGTCGAGATGGCCTATTTAACCATCGGGAATTTGGAATGGATGGGCGGCCGGTGCGACGAATTTTTGTTTGTGGAACGCCAGGCGCATCGTGAAACGGCTCTGATGACGCTCCTCGATGCGTTTCCCCCGGATTTTGCTTTGCTCGATGCCTACGATGAAGCTTCTGACGGATTAGTCGGGATCATGGGATGTCCGCGTCCAAAATCGCCTAGAAGGATTTATGCCAGCGAAGATGCGTTAGCGTTGGACCTGGTGGCCGCGCGGCACATGGGCGTGCGCGAGCCAAATCGCTGCATTATTCTGCGCGCGGCTTGCCACTGGTTTGGCGATCCCAGCGGCCGCATCGAGGTCATCGGCACAGACCAGCCGTTGCGCGAGTGGCGTGGGCCATACGACACGGAATTCTCCACGCTCCTCAGTTTCCTTGCCTATCCAGTTTACGTTTTCGGAAGTGGGCGCGGCTCTTTGTTTGTTCCGGAGATGGACGAGAAGGCGTTTCCGCCACTCCAACGCGAGACGTTTGCTCGGCGAATTCTGCGCCGCGGTCTCCGACGTTTGCTCGGGCTCCATTTTCCGAATAGACCCGATGCGCCACCTGAGCCGGGTGTCGTGGCATGACCGGAACAACTGTTGTTATCGGTGCGGGAATGGGTGGGCTCGCCGCGGCCCTGCGGTTGGTGCGCGCCGGACACCGCGTGATTGTTCTGGAAGCGCGCTCCGAACCGGGAGGCTTGGCTTCCGGTTGCAACTTTGAAGGCTTTGCGTTTGATGCCGGACCGTACATCCTCCTGGATCGGCCAGGATTGGAATGGGCCTTCAAGTCTCTGGGAATTGCGCTTACCGAGCACCTGGAACTGCGCGCGATCGAACATGTTTACAGCGTCGATTCGCCGGGTCAGCCTGCCGTCAACATCTACTCCAGCGACGCGAAAACTGCCGCGGAACTCGACCGCACCTGGCCGGGAAGCGGGAATCGGTATCTGCGTTTTGTCAGGCGCACCGGGGCGATTGAAGCTTCCCTGCGCCCGATGCTTTACGGGACTGCGCCGGGTCCCTTAGCACTGCTGGGTGGAGGAAGATGGCGGCACGCCGGCTTTCTTCTCCGTTCTCTCCAGTCTGTCCTGCGCGAATCTAAATTGCCCCCTTCCGTTGTGAATGCGCTTTCGATCTGGACACACGTCGCCGGGCAGCGGCCGGAAGAGGCGCCGAGCCCGCTGGCGTTTGTCTCTGCTCTGGTGCATTCCGTCGGGTGCTTTTATCCGAAGGACGGCATCCGAGCCATACCGGCACTGCTGGCAAGATTTGCGGCAGAGGCGGGTGTTGAATTCCACTTTAATGCCAAAGCGCGGCGAATCGTTTCGGCCGATGGAAAGGTTACTGCAGTCGAAACGCAAACGGGAGAGTTGATCCCAGCTGACGCGGTGGTCTCCGATTGCGGCATCGCCACCTACCTTGATTTACTCGATGCGGAAAAGAGCCGCAGCCGCACACGATGCGAGAAGCTGCCGCTGCAATCGCCCGGAGTCTGCGCCTATCTTGCGGTAAAGGCCAAAATGCAGCCCCCTTATTTGCGGTTTCTCCTGCCCGGTGGAGACGCGCGGTGCCGTTTGCTCATCCGCCCTGGTGTGCTGAATCCGGAAGCAATCTCCCAAGGATGGTGCGCGGCGCGCCTCTTGGGGCCGATGGATTATCAGGCGGCCCAGAAGCTGGGCCAAGCAGGACAGCTCGAGAACTTGGAAAAGCTTCTGGAAGAAAACTGGTGGCGCGGAGGCATTGAAGAATTTCGCGTCCTGCACGCCCGGACTCCCTCCGGCTGGGGTCAGGAGTATTCGCTCGCGCGGGACAGCATGAATCCGGTGATGACCGCCAAGTTCATGCGGGAAGGCCGCCTGCCGCACCGCAGTCCGGATTTGCGTGGTCTCTATTTGGCGGGCAGCGCCACGCACCCTGGACAGTGGGTAAGTTTTTGCGCCATCTCGGGAATACTGGCCGCCGATTGCGTTCGTGAGGATTTGTCCTGATGTTGCAGACAGCGATGGAGACGCATGCCGGTCGCAAGGTGCGCGTCGCGCGTATCGGTAGCGGACCGGCGGTAATTCTCCTCCACGGCTATCCGGACAATTTGCAGATTTGGTCGGATGTCGCCACACGTCTCGCGGGGCAGTTCGAAGTGTTCGTGTTTGACTGGCCGGGAATGGGATGTAGCGACGCATGGCGCGGCGGAGCGACACCGTTCGACATGGCGCGGCGATTACTCTCGCTGATGGACGCCTGGGGTGTGCAGCGTGCGGCCCTTGTCGGGCAAGACATGGGTGGGCAGCCCGCGCTGGCTTTTGCCGCGGAGTGTCCCCAGCGCCTGAGCCACCTGGTAGTGATGAATTCTCTGGTGATCTGGGATGAAGAAACTTCCTGGGAAATCGCTCTGCTCCGGAAGTTCGGCTGGAACCGCATCTTGCTCGAACGGTTTCCGCGCGCCGTTTTTTTTCGCGCGATTCGAACGTTTCTTCCAGCGGGCTATAAACTCAGTCCGGAATTGCGAAGTGATTTATGGGACAGCTTTCAGCGGCCCGAAGTGCGGCGTTTTGTCGTCCGAATGTGCGCCGGATATCAGGGCACATTGCCGCGCCTGAAACAGCTCTATCCCGCGATTCGAACGCCGTCGCTGTTTTTGTGGGGCGGCCATGACAAACATTTCCCAGTCGCGCATGCGAAAACCCTGGCCGCGATGGTCCCGGGCGCAAAGCTCGAAGAGATTCCCGAAGCCGGTCATTGGATGGCTTTGAATCTTGCCGGCGAAGTGAGTTCGCGAATCCTGCGATTTCTTGGTGCCTCGATCGGTGCCCAAGATGCCCAGTAATCTCGAGGGCGCGCTTATGGAATCGCGCATGCGCTACTACCGCTGGATGTTTCTTGCTGCCGCCGCGTGGAACGCGTTCGCCGCGGGAGCCGTTCTTTTTCTTTTGACCAATGCGGAGTTTCGAATGCGCATGGAAATTTCGAACCCGACCGATCCACTCATCCTGCAGCTGCTTGCGTCGTGCCTGTTTCTGTTTGGCCTGGGCTACTACTGGGTCAGCAGCGCACTTTCCGAAAACCACGGCATCGTGAAATTAGGTGTCGTAGGAAAAATACTCGTGTTCATTCTGTTTTTCGGCCACGCGCTCGCAGGGACAATTCCCGTGGGCCTCGCGGTACCGACCGTCGTGGACTTGCTCTTTGCGGTGCTTTTCCTCGAGTTTCTGATTCATTGGAGGAAAGAAGCGCAATAATCGGAATAGCGATCTTTGCCGTGCAGAAGCATAGGAACGAAATGGCTCTAACACCGGATCCAGTGGTTGACACTCTTGCTCAGAATTTGAGCGCTCGTCCTTATCGCTCCATCCCTCGAATTCTTCTCGACCTTCTTTTCTGGGTTGGCGCAGCCGCATTGGCCATCTACTTTCATCGCTGGTGGCTCACTTGCGGAATCGCCTTCCTGATTGGCTTCGTACCGTTTCACGATCTGCTGGTACAGGGCCACGAAGGCACGCATGACCTCATTTCCAGGAACCGGCGCGTGAACGATTTCTACACCTGGTTCACGCTGGCGCTGGCGGGAATCTCCGCGGAAGCGCACCGCAGGTTTCATCTCGATCATCACCATCATGCGCATTCGGCGAAAGACCCCGAGTATCAGTTTTTCAACCGGGTTGTGCGCGGCGTCCCCGGCTGGGCTTATTTCTTGATCCCTGCTTTCGCGCAAATCGGCGTGAATGCCTACGGGTTGCGTCCGCAAACGCCCGCCGCTGTTCGGCGAAGGATTGTCCTCGAACTGCTTGCCGGAGCGGCGCTACATCTTGGAATTGCAGTCTTGCTCGGCTGGAGGCGCTACCTTATTTTTGTGATTGCTCCGATGCTCAGCGGCCTCTACGCCGCGTCCGTTCTGCGCAGCGTGACCGAGCACCACGACGTCACCGAAGGCGGCGCTTGGACGAATGCGCGGTCCATCATCACGCATCCCACCCTGGAGTTTCTCTGGTCGAATGTGAATTACCATCTCGAGCACCATCTCTACCCGTCCGTGCCCTTTCACGCCCTGCCGGAATTGCGCCGCGCCCTCGCGCCGGAATTCCAGGCTCACGCGAGCAATGTGGAGAGTGGCTATGGCCGCGCGGCCGTGGCGCTCCTGCGGGACCCGCAGCACTTCGCCGCGCGAAGAGACAATCAATAAGAATTCATGACTTAGCTTGACGTCGAGTGACCGCTCCCGCTACGCTGACCTGCGCATGCAAACAAAGTCGAGGAAACTTCTTGTCGTCCTGATCGGGCTGCTGGTGCTGGGGTTTGTCGTTTACCGTTCGAGCGGGATGCTGCATCTCGGGGATTTCAGCGGAACCAAACTATTGCAAGCGGTCCGCAACGCAAATCCAGTCCTTCTGATTCTCTCCGTTCTTGCAATCTATGGCTGTTACGCCATTCGTTCGTTGCGATGGCAGGTTTTTCAGCGAACTCTTGGGCCATCGCGGTTCGCAACCATCTATGGTTTGACGCTAGCTGGATTCTCTGCGGTCTTTTTGCTGGGACGTGCGGGCGAGCCGGTGCGGCCGCTCTTGCTGGCGCGGAAAGAAAAACTCCCGGTTTCGGGGATGTTTGGGATCTACGTGCTCGAGCGCATTTTCGATTTGGCAAGCGCGGCGGTGATTGCCGCGATCGCCTTGTTGCTTTTCAAGCCGAATGCGGACTCAGGTGGAGCGGCGACTAAGTTGGAAATCGCGGCACGAACCACGGGATTGCTCTGTGCTATCGGAGTCGTGGCAGCCGTCGCCTTTCTCGTGTATTTGCGCTTGCACGGCACGGCCTATATGGAGCGCAGGCTTCAAGGATGGCTGAAGTCCCGCGGATGGCGAGCGAAGTTCGCGGGAATCCTTCTGGGATTTGCGCGAGGGGTGCAGGCCATCCAATCCTGGAAAGATTTGGCGTTGTCGATTGCCTATTCCGTGGCGCACTGGTTCCTCGTCTTGCTGGTTTATCTCTGGGTTTCCCACAGTTTTGGCGGGGCGCTTGCCAAGATCGACATGGGCGACGCCATGCTAGTGATGGCCTTTACGCTGGTAGGTTCGGCCGTACAACTCCCGGGTGTCGGCGGTGGCTCGCAGGTAGCTTCGTTCCTTGCGTATACCGCGATTTTTGGAGTAGAAAGTGAGCCGGCAGCCGCTGCTTCGATTGTGTTATGGCTGATCACGTTTGCGGCGTGTAGTCTGGCGGGCGTGCCTCTCTTGATCCATGAAGGGTTTTCGCTCGGGAAATTGCGCGAAATGGCCGAGCAAGAAAAAGAAGCAGAGAGCGAAGCCGCAGCTCGGCAAGGAGAATCAGCCCAGTGAAGTGCCCTTTTTGCGCGCATGTGGACGACAAGGTGATCGATTCGCGCGAAGGCCGCGGCGGCGATACGATTCGCAGACGCCGCGAATGCCTGAAGTGCGGCCGGCGCTTTACCACCTACGAGCGCATCGACGAAATCCCTTACATGGTGATCAAAAAAGATGGCCGTCGCGAACGCTTCGAACGGCAAAAAATCCTACAGGGACTTTTGAAAGCATGCGAGAAACGTCCGGTGGCCACGCCCAAGCTCGAAGCCATCGTGGACGAGATCGAAGCCGTGGTCCACGAGGCCACGGAAAGGGAACTAACCACCACGGAAATCGGCGAAATGATCATGCACCGTCTGAAAAAGCTGGACAAAGTTGCGTACGTTCGCTTTGCCTCCGTGTACATGGACTTCAAGGATGTGCAGGAGTTCATGAGCGAGCTGAAGAATTTGCTCAAGGACCGCGCCAAAAAGTAATTCCTTCTCTGGTTGGGGAGATTCCATGAAGAAATATGCGGTGATCGGATTGTCTGCGGTGCTGGCGCTCGTCTACATTACCAGAACGACCGAGCGCGCAGCGGCGCAAAGCAAGAAGCCAGCGGCTCCTCCCGTCATTGACAAAGAAAAAATTCGTGAGCACGTGAAATATCTTTCCAGCGACAAGCTCGAAGGGCGTGGAACGGGACAGCCCGGCGGTGACCTCGCCGCGGATTACATCGCCAAGCAATTCCAAAGCTACGGTTTGAAGCCGGCGGGCGATAACGGAACTTATTTTCAAAATGTGCCCATGGTCGGAGTAAAAACTCTTGCCGACACGGCCTTTGCCTTTAAGGCAGAAAATGGAAAATCTTTCGAAGCGAAAAATCTGACCGATTTTGTGACCAACAATGAGAGCCAGACGGAGATCGCGGACATCGATGCGCCGATCGTGTTCGTGGGCTACGGCATCAAGGCCCTGGAATACGGCTGGGACGATTACAAGACCGTCGATCTGCACGGGAAAGTAGCGCTTCTCTTTGTCAACGAGCCAAGTTCGGATGATCCCGATTTCTTTAAAGGCGCGGCGCTGACCTATTACGGGCGCTGGACCTACAAGTTCGAAGAGACCGCGCGGCGCGGCGCGGTGGCCACGCTGATTATTCATCGCACCGACCTCGCAAGTTACGGCTGGGAAGTCGTGCGCAATTCCTGGGGAACCGAACGCTCGTATCTGAAGCGCGACGATACGCCGAAGCTGCAGGCGGCTTCGTGGATTCAGTTGGAAGTGGCGCAAAAACTTGTCGGACTGGTCGGGCTTGATCTCGAGAAGATGTATCAGCGCGCGCAGAGCAAGGACTTCAAACCGCTTACGCTGCCGATCCATCTGAAGGCTCACGTCGTCAGCAAGCTGACACCGTTTGTATCCAAAAACGTACTGGCGATGTTGCCCGGCGCCGACCCCGTGCTCGGGAAAGAGGCCGTCCTGTACACCGCGCACTACGATCACCTGGGGATCGATCCGAGTCTCCTCGGTGACAAGATTTACAACGGCGCCGTCGACAATGCCACCGGCTGCGGGATCCTGCTGGAGCTCGCGCGCATGTGGGCCGGAGTGCCCGTGGCGCCGCAGCGATCAATTCTCTTCGCGTCAGTCACTGCCGAGGAGCAAGGTCTGCTCGGCTCCGAATATCTCGGAAAACATTCGCCCGTGCCACCGGGAAAAATCTCCATCGATTTGAATTTTGACGCCGTGCCGCCGCTGAGCACGCCTGAGGAAGTGGAAGTCAGCGGCGCGGAACGAACGACGTTTTATCCCGTGGTAAAAGCCACCGCGATGGATTTCAATCTGGCCATTCGGCCCGACCCGCGCCCGGAAGCCGGACATTTCTACCGCTCCGATCATTTCAGTCTTGCGCGCGTAGGTGTCCCCTCTTTTTCTGTCAACGAAGGCATCAAGTTCGCAGGCCATCCCGCGGAATGGGGCCAGGAGCAAGCCCGCGATTACACCGACCACCGCTATCACCAGCCCAGTGATGAGTACAAGCCGGAAATGGATTTCACCGGCGACGCCGTGATCGCAAGATACGGTTTCATGCTCGGCTTCAGCGCCGCAGCTTTGCCCCAGCTCATCAGCTGGCTCCCCGGCGACGAATTCGAGCCCGCGCGCAAGGCGAGTCAGACCCCCGTGCATTAACTTCTCGATGGAAACTGCATCGCTATCGCGGCCAAACTCCGGCGGTAAAAGACTTAATCGTGTGAAACCCGATTTTCTCGTAAAGCTGGACGGCAGTGTGATTTTCCGAAGTCACTGTCAGTGTTAATTCCCTGAATTTCATCGCGTGCAGCGCCTCCGCCGAAGTCTGCATCAGCATGCGTCCGAGGCCGTGTCCCTGATAACCGGGCAGCACGCAGATCTGTGTGGTGTGCCCCACACCCGGAGAAACCTCGCTGGTCAGCACCGCCGCGACGAGGTCATCGCTGCCAGGCTCATGCAGCACAAACGAAGCGCCCTGCACAAATTGCCCGCAACCTGGAAGCAAGATAATATTCTTCAAAAATTTCAGCGCCCCGTTGCGGCTGCGATACTGGTCGTTTATCTCCCCATCCACGTGGTTTGCATACGCCAGATAGATCAGCTTGGCGCACGGTTCGAAGTAGCGGTCGTTCCACCGCGTCAGCCGCATCCCGTTTGAAGCGCCCGGCTTGGCCTCCGGCAATTTGTTCAGGTCCTGTAGCATGAACTGGCGTGTGTACAGCCGGAATCCCTGGTCGAGCAGTGGAGTGTCCACCGGCCCGCTGAAGGGCATCAACTGAGCTTCGATCCGCGCCAGATGCGGAAGCGCTCGCATGGAGACCAGCATTTCCTCGAGTAGCCTCCGTCCGATCACCGTCTGCGGAAATTTCGACGATACGTACAGCCCGCCAATCAGCCCCTTTTGCTCCTCGAGTACATAAAACGAGTAGCCCGCGGCCGAGCCGTTTTCGAACGCGACGCAACCAGCCAGCGCATGCGCGTCCAGGAACCGCTTGATCAGCTCCAGCGCGCTGCGGTAGTCCCAGTGCAATTCGTCACGCCAGTGACGCGCTTCTTCTTCGAGAAGCGGCTCAATCTGCCGGACCGTGGTCTGTCGCAAATCGACAATATTCATGGACGGAAGGAAATCGGCGCGACCCCTGCCGCGCGCGTTCTATCATAGCCGATTCGGGTCGGCGCTTGCGCCGATGGCCGGTCCGCAGGCGATATAAATGCGACACACAGTGCAGCGCTGCCCGGGGCCGCGCTCGGCGCCCTATGCTACGATGCAAATTGTTGTTCTTTTTTTCCGAGGAGTAAAAAAGCGGCGTCTCCCGCCAGCCCATTTACGCACACGACGAATGCAGATCCTTTTCGAGCTTCGCTATCCAACCCGTTGGTACACCAAGCTCCTCATGGCGCTCTTGGCGCTAGTGTTTTTCGCCGTGCTGGCTACCACGGCCATCGCCGGGTTTCTCGTTTACCGTATCGTCAAGCCGCAGCGCACCAGCAGCGAAATCAATATGGCCAGTTTTCCCGGCCGGCCGGACGCAGTGGAGTTCGAAGTGCCCGGGCTGGGGAAGCGGGAAGGCTGGTTTTTTCCCGGTCTGCGCGGCGCTCCCACGATTATTTTGTGCCATGGCTATGAATCGAGCCGCGGCGAACTGCTGACGCTGGTCTCCGCGTTGCAGGACCATCAGTACAATGTTTTCGCGTTTGATTTTGCCGCCCATGGCGGAAACGCCGGTCTCACCACCCTCGGCTACCGTGAAGCCGACGAATTGCGCGCCGCCATTGATGTCCTTGCCGCGCGAAACGATGTGGACCCGGAGCGCTTCGGCGTTTGGGGCTATAATCTCGGCGCTTACGCCGCGCTGCGCGAAGCGGAAAGCGACAAGCGCGTTCGTGCGCTGGTGCTCGATTCCGTTTATGACGAACCCAAACAGATGGTGAAAGTGGGCGTGGAGCGTAACGGACTGGGCGGTTTCCCCTTCATGGTGCGCTCGGCGGAGCTGAGTTTCGAATATCTGAATTACGCGCACCGCGATGATCCGCCGCTTTCTAGGAAACTGATCACGCTCGCCGGCGTCCCGACGCTCTTCATTCAGGCGCTCGACGATCCGGAGCTTGCCTCGATCACCCGGCAGATGTTCATCAAAGCCCCCGAGCCACGCGAGCAGGCCATCATCGCCCACGGAAACTTTGCCAGCTTGAACGACGAAGACAAGCGCATGTACGAGAACCGCATCGTCTCATTTTTCCTGCTGAAGCTCCCCGCTACCGGCAAGCCCGCTCACTGATCCAAGATCCTCGCAGACGGTGACAGCTCTGTTGAAGCCGATGAACGGGCATCGCAAGCCGAGCCGCCGTAACTCGTTGCTTCCGCCTCCAGAAGTAAAGACCCAACCGGATTGAACACGGTCTACTGACCATTCCGGAAGTTCTCGGTGAAAATAAAAATTCAAGCTGTATTGGTATGACCTTCTGAGCTTGTAAGTTGAAGAGTGTTCCGGGGAGTAGTTGTTCCAGATCGCCTGCGCGATCTGAGGAGCAGGACGAGCCGAGACAGCTAAGTCGATCTCCCGGCGAGCCGCACCGCTAAGCGCCAGATGAATGGTCAGGATCACAGCCAGCGTACCGAGCGCCAAAGACGCCGAAAGTCTCCGCAGGCCGCCCAGCACTGCGCTCACAAGCCCGCCACCAACTAGGGCTAGGGCCGGGGGAGTTAACTGCATCGTATCCGCTTGGAATTGAGAGTAGGCACCCATGATAAACAAGGTCGTCCCGCTCGTAATCCCAATCCAATGACTCCCCGAAACAATCCTTCGGCTGCGGAGCGAGACACTCTCCGAAACAAGAAGTCCGAGGGGGGGGATCGCCGGCAAGATGTATCCAGGTAGCTTCGAGTTCGATGCGCTGAAGAAGAGGATCGTAAAGGCTGTCAAGCAAGTGAACAACAGGCTCGGAGACAATCGCCAAGATTCTACCTGGGGGGATCTTCGTAAGTCGTTGGCAACTGCCGCAAAGATTGGTGTCCACGGCAACAGAGCTAGGAGCAATATCGGCATATAGAACCAGAACGGCTGAATGTGCTGGAATTCGGGGGTAAGGTAGCGTTTGAAATTGTGCTCGATGATGAAGATACGGAAAAAGTCCGGGTTGCGGCGAGCGCACAAGATGTACCAGGGGAAGGCCGTAATGCAAAAGGACACGATTGCAGCGGGATGAAGGAGACGGAAGGCGTCACGCCAGCGCTTGGTAAAGGCCGCCCAGAAAAAAACAGCGCCGCCGGAAAGAATGATCGCCGCCGGGCCTTTTGCCAGTACAGCAAGCCCGAGGAAGAAACCGAAGAGCAAGAGGGCGAGCCAGGGTGTCTGAGGAATGATTGGAGAATTTTCGTCGCGGATCAGCCCCAACGCCACGGCCGCGCAAACCATGGCAATCGTGAGCATTGCGCCGAAAGGCATATCCGTGGCGGCAGCGTGCGAAAAGCCGATCATCCCGACAGTTGTGGGAAGTAGCAGTAACAGCCATCGCGCAGTTTCAGCCCCATACAAACGCAGAGCCAGCCAGGCAAGTGCTAGGGTTGCGAGTAGCGCGGAGATCGCGCTCGGCAAACGCGCCGCCGCTTCACTCACGCCGAACAACTTGAAACTCAGCGCCGCGCCCCAATAAAAGAGCGGAGGCTTTTCGAACCACGGTTTTCCGTAAAGCCGCGGCGTCACCCAATCGCCACTCTCGGCCATCTCCCGCGCAATCCACGCATAGCGCGGCTCGTCCGGCCCCACGAAACCAATCGCGCCGAGATGGCTGAAGTAGCAAACGTAAAGCGTCACGAGGATGAGGACGGCCCATCCAATGCGCGCGGCAGGACTGCTCTTTGCGGGAATGCCTGGAGCGCTGGAAACCGTTTCCACGGTTTCCGAGTCTAGCATGGCGGCGAAAACGAGCCGAACATCTCCAGCACATCTCCAGCTTGGTGCCGACCGCCAAACGCAGCCTACATTGCGCCACCTTTGGCTTCTTTGTAGGCCCGCTCCACGGCTATGCCCAGAAAATAAGCCTCGAAACTACGCTGCCGGTTTGGATTGTCACGCACAAACTGTTTTTCAAGGCTCGCCACGTCCACTTTCTTGCGCGTGTCGTCGAGGCTCAGATTCTGTTTCACAGATTGCTGCACCTGAGAGTTGACGGACTGCAGAAGGCTGCTCATCAGATCAATGTAATCGTTGTTGTGCTGTACCGGCCCGTGGCCGGGAATAATTGTTGTTGCGCCAATGGCCTTGAGTTTGCCGAGCGTCTGAATCCACTCCGTCAAATACGAGTCGAACGCGAACGGCGTCGGATACACCAGAAGGTCGCCCGCCATAACGACCTTGACGTCTGGAACGTAGATAACCGCGTCGCCCCCGGTATTCCCACGGCCCAGAAACTTCAGCTGCACTTCGCGTTTGCCGAGATGGATGGCCATCTCTTGATCGAACGTCTCGTCCGGCAGCAGCAGCTTCACCTGTTTGAATTCCGCGACCGCCGCCTCGATGCTATCCGCGAACTCCTTGCTGTAAGTTATCTCTTCGGCGGTCAGCGTTCTCCCCGAGCTGCCTTTCCCGTCCTGCGCCACTTTGCGCAAATAGCTCGCGTAGTCCGGGCCTTCCTTGATCTCTTGGTCCAGATTTTTCATCGCGACGTCGCCAATCATTTTCCGCGTGTACGGCGTGCTGATGATCACCACGTTCGGAAAGGCCCCGCGATATTCGCTGTCACCATCGGTATGATCGCGGTGCCAATGCGTGTGCACCAGGTAACGCACGGGAAGTGGCGTGAGCTGGCGGATCTCCGCGATGATCCTGCGCGTCTCGGATGGAAAGTTTCCCGAGTCCACCACCAGGACGCCGTCGTCTCCAACGATTGCAACGGAGTTGCCGCTGACGATGGCATTGTTCGACTCCGCGGTGATGAACGCGTAGATGCCTTCGGCGACTTTGACGGTCTCATGGCCCGGCAGCGGTCCCGCGTGCAAGGCCGCCTGCGGCAGCAACAGTGACGACACGGCAGCCAGACTCACAAATCTTTTAAACATGAACTAGAACCCTCTCTTCGCCGCTTAGACTGGAGCCTCCCAGAACTGTGAGCAGTGGCGGGCAAGCCAGCGAGCAGGCATACTGTCGCGCGGCGAGATTTTAGAAAGGATTTAGCTTGGGATGAAGGATTGGCTCGAATACGCGGCGGTCTGGCTGCTTCTTAAGAAGCTGGGCTTCCTGCCCAGGCCCCTTGCGCGCGCGGTTGCCGCGGCAATGGCCAGGATTCTGTACGATCTCTCGCCCAGATTGCGGAAGACGGCCGAAGCAAACCTGAGAATCGCGTTTCCCGAGTGGAGCGAGTCTCAACGCAACGCGGTCATTCATGCCATGGTACGGAATCTGGGATGGATGGCCGCGGAGTTCGCGCGCTTCCCAAAATATTCGAAAGAGAACATCGACCAGCTCGTTCTCTTGGATGGCAACGAGAACTTCTTGGAAGGGCAGCGGCGGGGAAAAGGTGTGCTCTTTCTCACCGGACACATTGGCGCCTGGGAGCTCTCCTCGTTTGCCCATGCCGTTTATGGGTATCCTCTCCATTACATGGCGCGGCCTCTGGACAATAAGCGCATCGATGATTTGGTGAACGGCTACCGTTGCTTGTCCGGCAACCGGCCTATATTCAAGAATGAATCCGCGCGCGTGATGCTGAAAGTCCTGAAAGACGCTGGAACAGTCGGAATCCTCGCGGACCAGAACACCATGCCCGAAGAAGCCGTCTTCGTTGATTTTTTCGGAGCCCAAGCCAGCACCTCCACGGGAATTGCGCGCGTGGCGCTGCACACCGACGCGGCGGTGGTGCCGGGCTATGCGGTCTGGGATGCGAGCATTCAAAAATACCGGCTGCGATTTGAGCCGCCGGTGGAGCTGATTCGAACGGGAGACACCGAGCGGGACGTTTTGGAGAATACACAGAAATTCACGAAGGTGATTGAAGACATCATTCGAAAGTATCCGGAACAGTGGGTTTGGGTGCACGGGCGCTGGAACACACGCCCGAAAGGCGAACCACCGCTGTACGATTTTTCGTGAGGTCCAAGATGACAAGAACTGCGAAGGAACTGGCCCCGTTGATTGGCGCGACGCTCGAAGGCGACGGCGGCGTGGAACTGGCGGGCGTCGCGTCGCCCGAACGGGCTGGGACTCGCGATTTAATCTACGTCGAGGCCGCAAAACATGCCGCGCGCGCAGCGGCATCCGCGGCACTCTGCGTAGTTGCGCAAGAAGGCGTAACCCTTGCTGGAAAAACCGTTCTGCGCAGTTCAGAGCCGAAATTCGCTTTCGCCAAAGCCGCGGAATTACTGCTCGGGCGGCCCCCCATCGCCTCCGGAATTCATCCGACAGCCATCGTGGCGCCGCTGGCGCGCGTTGCACCAAGCGCGGGCATCGGTCCTTATGCTGTCATAGGAGAGGACGCGCACGTCGGAGCTGGGACGCAGATTGGAGCGCATTCTGTCATCGGAGCTGGTTCCTGGATCGGTGAAAATTGCCGGATTCATCCGCGCGTGACTCTCTACGGCGGAGTCCGCATCGGAAATCGCGTGGAAATTCACTCCGGCGCAGTGATTGGCGCCGATGGTTTCGGATACGCGCAGGGCGATGGGAAATATTTTAAATTTCCCCAGGCTGGGATCGTGGAGATTGCCGACGACGTGGAAATCGGCGCAAACACCACCATCGATCGCGGCTCGCTCGATGATACACGCATCGCCGAAGGCGTGAAGCTCGATAATCTCGTGCACGTGGGGCACAATTGTCGGATCGGCGCGCACACGGTGATCGCCGCGCAGGCAGGATTGTCTGGCTCCTGCATTTTTGGGAAACACGTCGTCGTCGGCGGGCAGGCCGGTTTTGGAGAGCGCTGCAAACTGGAAGACGGCGCAGTGATTGGCGGGCAAAGTGGCGTCCTCGGTGGAAAAACGATTTACGCCCGCGAAACCGTTTGGGGAACGCCGGCCCGTTCGCTGGAAAAATTCAAGCAGCTCTTCGCGTGGTATGGGCGGCTGCCGGAGTTGGCTGCCCGCATCAAAGAATTAGAGGCCAAAATTGCCAGCAAGTGAAAAATCTTCAGCGGCGTGGCGCGTGATTGTCGTTGGCGGGCACACCCGAAGCATCGGCAAGACCCAGCTCGTGTGCGACATCATCTCCGCGTTTCCCCACGAGAATTGGATCGCCGGTAAAATCACGCAGTACGGCCACGGCGTATGCGCCCAGAACGGCGACAATTGCGATTGCGCGCCGACAGACCACGTCTGCGCCATCAGCTGGGAATCCCGCTCGGACTCCGGCACGGACAGCTCTCGATTCCTCGCCGCGGGCGCGCGGCGCTCTTTTTGGCTGCGCACAAAGCAGGGCTTCCTTGCCGAGGGGCTTCCGCTCCTCCGTCAAGCCCTCCACGAATCCCCGGAACAAGCCCATGGCGAACCCGCTGCGCTCATCGTCGAGAGCAACTCTTTACTCCAATTCTTGAAGCCCAGCCTCTACCTCGCAGTCATCGATCCCGCAAAAGAAGATTTCAAGGACTCAGCGCGCGCCGCCCTCGACCGCGCCAATGCCCTCGTTCTTCGCGGCACCGGAGATGTTCTACAGGCGGCGGAACCGGCCTGGATGAAGCTCCCGGCGCGCTTGCTCAAAGAAAAGCCCTCCGTCACGCAGCGCGAAGGCCAGCCCCTGCCCGAACCCCTCCACGTGCTCGTCCAGCGCGCTCTGGAGGCCCCAGCGCGCGTTGCCATCTGACATCGCCAGGGAGGCAAAATGGCATCTTATCCGTTGACCGTCAACAAGAAGGCGGCGATAATTTAATAGTACTGGTGTTACTCGAACGCAACCGTCGCGAAGCCTTTTCCGTGAAGTAGCACGGACCGCGGCAGTTGACGCGATTCTTGGGCGAGCCTGGCCGATCTTTCGAGTGCGCCACTTTGAAGTTCCGCTCTGGGGGAGCGTTCATGGCCTCATTCGTTCGAATGGGAGAAGAAATTCCCGTTTCGCCCGCGCCTGTGCCATTGCAGCAGCAAAACTGGGCCCAGCATCTGGAAACGTCCATTGAGCGCGGCGCAAACCACCTGCTTTCTCTCCAGGCCGATCAAGGCTATTGGCAGGGCGAGCTGGAAGCCGATACTACTCTCGAATCCGATTACATCTATTACCTCCACGTTTTGGGAAAAGCCGATCCGCAGCGCATTGCCAAGCTGGCGAATTATGTTCGGGGCAGGCAACTGCCGGACGGCGGCTGGAGCATCTATCCCGGCGGCCCCTCGGAACTGAACGCCACCTGCAAAGCCTATTTCGCCCTGAAACTTGCCGGCGATTCCACCGACTCAACCCACATGGTCCAGGCTCGCAAGACTGTGCACCGCCTTGGCGGCTTAGAACACACCAATTCTTACGTGCGCTTCTATCTCGCGCTCGTCGGGGCCGTCGGATGGGAACTCGTCCCCGCCATTCCCGTCGAGCTGATGCTTCTTCCGAATTGGTGCTACATCAACATCTACGAAATGTCCTCCTGGACGCGCGGCATCGTCATTCCCATGGCCATCCTTTGCGCGCTGCGCCCGGATTTTCGCCTGCCAGCGCACGCCCAGGTCGATGAACTTTTCAAGGATTCCAATCGCAAGGACGCCGCCTTTGATTGGAGCAAACAGTTCTTCTCTTGGAAAAACGTTTTCCTGGCGCTTGACCGCGCCCTGAAGCTCTACGAAAAACTTCCCTGGAAGCCCTTTCGCCAGCGCGCCATTCGCGAAGCAAAATCCTGGATGCTCCATCACCTCGAGCGCACCGAAGGCCTCGCCGCCATCTATCCCGCGATGATGAATTCCATTTTCGCGCTCATGGCCCTCGGCCACGGCCCTGACGATCCGCTGACCTGGCGCGAAATCAAGGAGTTTTCGCGATTCGAAATCGAGGACGTCGACACCATTCGAATGCAGCCCTGCGTCTCGCCCGTCTGGGACACCTGCATCGCCATGGTCTCGCTCGAAGAAGCCGGCCTCCCACCGGATCATCCTGCGCTCGTGAAAGCCGCGGATTGGATGCTCTCAAAACAGGTTCTCGGCCCCGGCGATTGGCAAATCAAGAACAAAGACGCCGAGCCCGGCGGCTGGGCTTTCGAATTCCGCAACGATTTTTATCCCGACGTCGATGACACCGCTTTTGTGCTCATGGCTCTCCAGCGCGTCAAGCATCCCGATTCGAAACGCATGGAAGGTGCCATCCGCCGCGGCATTCAGTGGCTCCTTAGCATGCAGAATCGCGATGGCGGCTGGGGCGCTTTCGACCGCGACAACGATCGCGGCTTCCTCTGCAACATTCCTTTCGCCGACCACAACGCCATGATCGATCCTTCCACCGCCGACGTCACCGCCCGCGTCGTCGAATGCCTCGGTCGCTTCGGCTGGCGCGCGCAGCATCCCGCCATCCAGCGCGCCGTGAAGTTTTTGTTGAAGGATCAGTCCGCAGACGGCTCGTGGTTTGGCCGCTGGGGCGTCAACTATATTTATGGCAGCAGCGGCGTCCTCCGCGCGCTCGAAACCGTTTCGCTCTCCACTACCGACTATTGCCAGCGCGCCATCACCTGGCTCCGCACCGTGCAAAAACCCGATGGCAGCTTCGGCGAATCCTTGCGCAGCTACGACGAACCGCTCACAAAGGGCCAGGGGCCAAGCACCGCATCGCAGACCGCATGGGGCCTCATCGGTTTGCTCGCTGGCGCTGGCGTCAACGACCCCGCCGTCGCCAAATCCGTCTCCTACCTTGTCCACCAGCAGCAGCAGGACGGCTCCTGGAACGAACCCGATTTCACCGGCACCGGTTTCCCCGGCGTTTTTTATTTGAAATACCACCTCTACCGCAACTCGTTCCCCGTCTACGCGCTGGCCCGCTTCGCAAATCAGTCGCGCGGTACCGAAGACTTCTCCGCCCTCAAGTTCCAGCCCAGCGAATTTCGGCTGCGCAGCGGGTTTTAGCCCGCATGCGCTTCCCCGCGCTGCTTTCCGCAAAATTAGTCAAGGCTCGTGTTGCCGGATTCTTCCAGAAAGCTCACTCAGCACCACTAATCGATTTTCTCGACGCCGCGGAGGTCCTTCATTCGGGTTCAGAGCATCCCGTCTCGCACGAGAAAATCCGCGGCATTCTCGACAGTCCCGCGCCCATCCTCTGGATCGGTGGAAGCGACCCTCTCGATCATCCCGGAATCGCTCACCTGGTCCGCGCCATCGCGCAGAGCGGCCGCTTCGTTTTTCTCGAAACCTCCGGCACACGCCTGCGCCGCCGCATTCATGAATTTCAACCGTCACCGCAATTGTTTCTCACCGTTCGAATCGCCCCGCAATCCCCGGCAGCTGCACGCGACATCCGTGGCGCCGGCGCGTTCGAATTGGCTCTCGAAGGACTTCGCGCCGCCCGCCTCTCCGGTTTTTTCACCGCCATCCATTCTTCCCTCCGCGAAGATTCGGACCTTTCCCAGCTCCGGGAATTCTCAATCCTGCTTTCCGGCCTGGACGTCGACGGCTGGCTGATCACGGCCGCCTGTGCCTCCGATTCCGCCTCGCGAAAAGCCACCGAAGCTCGGAAGCTGATTCCCAATTCACAATGGCGGAAGTTTTCCACCCGCGTGGAGCGCGACATTCTCTCCGTTTCGAAATCTTGCGATGTGCACGACTCGTTCCGCAGCGAACCCCAGCCGGCCCCATCCCGCGAAGAAGGCGTCCACATCTCATGACCACTCTGGTCACTGGCGCAGCCGGCTTTTTGGGCAGCCACGTTGCGCGCCAACTGGTCGCGCGCGGCGACGAAGTCCGCGTGCTCGTGCGCGCCTCCAGCACCAATCGCGCCATCGCCGATTTGTCCCTCGAGTACGTCACCGGCGATCTCCGCGACCCCGCTTCTCTCGATCGCGCCATGAAGGGCGTCAAGCGCGTCTTCCACGTCGCCGCCGATTACCGTCTCTGGGCCAAGCGCTCTCAAGACATCTACGATTCGAACGTCGGCGGCACCAAGAATCTCCTGGACGCCGCCCGGCGTGCCGGTGTCGAGCAACTCATCTATACCAGCACCGTCGCCACCATCGCCGTTGACCGCCCCCAGCACCCCAACGAATTCACCGACGCCAAACTCGAAGAAATGGTCGGCCACTACAAGCGTTCGAAATGGCTCGCCGAAAAAGAAGCTCTCGCCGCCGCGAAAAATGGCTTGCCCGTGATTGTCGCCATGCCCACCACGCCCGTCGGCCCTTGGGACTGGAAGCCCACCCCCACCGGAAAAATTATCCTCGATTTTCTGAACGGCAAGATGCCCGGCTACGTCGAGACCGGCCTCAACTTCGTCGGCGTGGAAGAATGCGCCGCCGGCCATCTCCTCATCGCCGAAAAAGGCAAAGTCGGCGAACGCTATCTCCTCGGCGCGGAAAATCTCACGCTCAAAGGCATGCTCGATCTGCTCTCCAAAATCACCGGCCTACCCGCGCCCAAGCTGAAAATTCCCCACGGCCTCGCTCTGGGTGTAGCCTATGCCAGTACGGCGTTCTCGCGCCTCATCGGCCGCGAACCAGGCATCCCGGTCGAAGGCGTCAAGATCGCGCGCCACATGATGTACGTCGATTGCTCGCGCGCCCGTCGTGAATTGGGTTTCAAGGCCGGCCCGGTCGCCGCCGCGCTCGAACGCGCCGTCCGCTGGTACGAAGCCAACGGCTACATCGCCAAAGGCCGTGCCAAGCGCATGACCCGCGCCGCCGCCTAAGCTTTTGTATTCTGTGTAGCGGCGGGCTTTAGCCGGCCCGGGTTTGTAGTGGCCGGTCTTAGACCTGTGCGTTTTTCTTGTCTTTGTCTTGTGGTGTTGTGTAGCTGCCGGGCTTTGGCCCGGCCCGCTCGAACTTGGAATTCTGAAACGAATGCGCATCCTAGTCACCTTCGCCGTCGAAGCCGAATTCGCCCCCTGGCGCAAGCAGCGCGAATTTAGGTGTATCTCCAAGGTTCCGTTCGAAATCTATGACGCGAAAGTCGGGCAGCATACCGTGCGGGTTTTGCTGACAGGCATAGGATGGGAATGTGCAAGACGCACAACGGCATCCGTTATGGAAGATGTCTTTGACGCCTGCGTGTCTTCTGGGCTGGCGGGAGGTTTGAGGAGCGCATACCGCGCCTCGGACATTCTGGCATTCCGCGAAGTGGGTGAGATAAGTGGACGGCGCACAATGCCTTCAACCACGTGGCTCTTGGATCAAGCGGCCAACCGGGGAGCTTCGACGGCAGAAAAGCTGCTCACTTCGAAAAAACTCATTCTGACTGCAGCGGAGAAAAACCGAATCGGACTTTTCGGAGATGCTGTGGATATGGAGAGCTTTCGCGTCATGGCTGCAGCGCAAGGCCGTGGCATTCCGGCTCTGACGCTTCGCGCAATTTCAGATACTGTCGAGGAAGATCTGCCGATGGATTTCAGCGAGCATATCTCGGAGAATGGGCAAATTGCAGTCGGAAGGATTCTCGGCAAGATCGCGTACTCTCCCCAGCTAATCCCAGCTATGATCCGATTTGGTTCGCGCACAAAGCGTGTCGCTGAGAAGCTTTGTGAGTTCCTTGATTCGTTCATCTCAGGATTGACGGCGGAATCGTCGGCATCCGAGGAGCGGGTGGCCGCCCGATGAGCCGCACCGGCACAACGCTCGAAGCGCCGCGCACTCTAGGCCCCTTCCCCAAAACCATGCGCGCCGGAGTCTACCGCCAAAAAGGTCTAGTCCGCGTAGAGGAAGTCCCTGTCCCCGAAGTTACCGACGGTGAAGTCCTCATCAAAGTCGCCGCCTGCGGCATCTGCGGCACCGACATCAAAAAAATCTTTCACGCTTACGTCCCGCCTCCCCAAATCCTCGGCCACGAGCTTGCCGGCACCGTCGTAGCCATCGGCCGCGGCGTCACCAAGTGGAAACTCAGCGACCGCGTCATGAGTTTTCATCACATCCCCTGCGGAAAGTGTTTCTATTGCGAGCGCCGCCTTTTCTCCCAATGCAGCCAATACCAGACCACCGGCCTCACCGCAGGCTTTACTCCCAACGGCGGCGGCTTCGCCGAGTACGTAAAAGCCATGCCCTGGGTCGCCGATCGCGGCATCGTGGGTCTCCCCGACAACGTAACTTTCGAGGAAGCTACCTTCATCGAGCCCATCAACACCATCGCCAAAGCCGTGCAGAAAGCCCGTATTACAGCGGGCGAAACCGTGCTCATCGCTGGCTGTGGTCCTATCGGCCTCCAATTGCTTATGGTTGCGAATCTCGAAGGCGCCAGGCTCTACACTAGCGACCCCATGGCCGTCCGGCGGGCCAAGAGCCTGACTCTCGGAGCATTAGAGTCCTTTGACCCCAGTGATGGTAAGCTTGTGGACCAGATCAAGGCCCGGTCGGAGGGGCGGGGCGCCGATGCGGTTCTGGTAGCGGTTGCGCATCCTTCCGTGGTAGTGGATGCGCTGGCAGCGGTAAGGCCCGGTGGGCGTGTGCTGCTGTTCGCCGCAAATGATCCTGTAACCAGGATTGAGTTTCCTGCATCTGCTGTAGGGATCGACGAAAAAGAAATCCTGGGCAGCTATAGCGCCGCGGTGGACATCCAAGACTCAGCGGCAGACCTGGTGCTACAGAAGAAACTGCCGGTCATGGAGATTGTGACGCACCGGTTTCCGCTCGCTAGAATCCAGGAGGGGCTGGAACTTGCGGCCAAGCCGACAGTAGAATCCTTGAAGATTTTGATTACCCACGGATGAGAACGACGACGCCAAAGAAGACGGAAGTAGGCGAAGAATTGAAAGTAGCCGAACCACGGATGTCCGTGCCGTCAAAGATGACGGCAGCGGTGCTCTACGGCAGCGAAGATCTCCGCATCGAGAAGATCGATGTCCCCGCATTGTCCGCGGACGAGGTTTTGTTGCGCGTCCGGCTGGCGCTCACCGATGGCACCGACCTGAAAGTCTGGAAACGCGGCTATCACGAGAAGATGATTCAGCCGCCCGCCGTCTTCGGCCACGAACTGGTCGGCGACATCGTAGCCGTAGGCAAGCGCGTGGATGCACGCTGGCGCATCGGCATGCGCGTGATTGCCGCCAACTCCGCGCCGTGCTTGCGCTGCTACCACTGCCGCCGTGGGCAAGAAAATCTTTGCGACGATCTGCTCTTCAACAATGGCGCCTATGCCGATTACATGCGCATCCCCGGGCGCATCGTTGTCGAAAATATGCTCGAAGTGCCGCACTCCGTGGATGACCAGAGCGCTGCGCTCACCGAGCCGCTCGCCTGCGTTCTCCGCGGAATCCATGAAATGGAAGTGCGCACGGGTGACACCGCCGCCGTCATCGGCTGCGGCCCTATCGGATTGAAATATGTTCGTATGCTTTCACGGCGAGGCGTGCGCGTCATCGCGCTCGCGCGGCGCGCCGGCCCGCTGGATGTTGCCAAACGGCTGGGCGCCTTCGCCACCATTAACGTCACGGAAGTCGTTGATGTCGTGAGCGCAGTGAAGGCCCTGACCGAAGACCATCTGGGACCAGATTCTGTCGTGGAAGCGGCGGGAAATCCTGCCACCTGGAAACAGGCCCTCGCCATGGTGCGCCGCGGCGGTGTTGTGAATTTCTTTAGCGGCCTGCCCTCCAGCACGCGCGTGGAGATTGAGCCCGCGGTTATCCATTATTCGGAGCTCAAGTTGATTTCTCCGTTCCACCACACGCCGCGTTTTATTCGCGAAGCCCTCGAAGCCATCCGCCGCGGAGACATCTCCGCGCATGACTTCGTCACCGAAGAAATCCGGCTCGCCGACCTGCCCCAGGCATTCGAACGCATGAAGTCCCGCAGCGGCGAAATTAAACTAGCCGTCCGGCCATGACTTTGGAGTGCGGGAGCCACGCTCCCGCTTTTCCCTCCAGCCCAGAACCTCAAATGCACGACACGCCCTCTGCCTTCCAAGGCGCACCGCTCGCGTATTTGCGAGTAATGTCGAGAACGGGAGAACTTCTCCGCTAATGCTGCGCCCCGGCGAAATTGAAATCACCCGCCACGCCCCGAATCCCGGCTGCACCCCCGAAGCCGCGCAGAAATACACCCGCTGGCTCGCCACTCACCACTACGAGAATTTCAACGTCGCTTCCTGGCTCCTCCCAAAGGATCTCCATCAGCATTTCTACAACGTCTACGCCTATTGCCGTTGGGCCGACGATCTCGGCGACGAAGTTCCCGATTCGAATCGCGCCCTCGAACTCCTCCACTGGTGGGAGCACGAGCTGAACGCCTGTTACGAAGGCAAGCCCTCGCATCCTGTTTTCGTCGCGCTGCGCGAAACGATCGTAGCGAAAGATCTTCCCAAACAGCCCTTCGCCGATCTGCTGAAAGCCTTCCGCCAGGATCAAACCGTGAAGCGCTATCCCAACTGGGACGCCGTTCTGGATTACTGCGTCTACTCCGCGAATCCCGTCGGGCGCTTGGTACTTTATCTCTGTGACTATCGCGACGATCGGCGCCAGAAACTATCCGATGCCACCTGCACCGCGCTGCAACTCGCCAATTTCTGGCAGGACGTTTCGCGCGACTTGGAAAAAGGCCGCATCTACATTCCACTTGATGCCGCCGCCGCGCAGGGCCTCACCGAAAATGACATCGTCGAGCGCCGCTTTGATGACCGCTACGTCCAATTGATGAAGAACTTGATCGCACGCACGCGCGAACTTTTTGCCGAAGGCATGCCCCTCGCGAAATTGGTGGACGGCCGCCTAAGCATTGACCTCGAAATGTTCAGCCGCGGCGGGGTCGCCGTTCTCGACGCCATCGAATCCATCGGCTACGACACTCTCCACCATCGCCCCTCGATCAGCAAACGGATGCAAGCGGGGCTATTGGGGCGAACATTGGTGACTCACCTGCTGCGCCGAAGCACTGAGCCGCAGCAATCCGTTCATGTTCCCGCTCGCACCGTTGTACCGGCTCAGCAGGCTGCCCCGGTTTCGAACACCACGATCGAGGCTTCCTACGCGGAGTGCTACCGGATCGCCCGTGCCTCCCGCAGCAATTTCTACGCCGCCTTTTTTCTTTTGCCGAAACCCAAGCGTGACGCCATGGCAGCTCTATATGCTTTTATGCGTCTCGTCGATGACGTCTCGGATGAAGATCATGGGCTTCTCGCCAAGCAGCGCGGCCTTGCAAAATGGCGCGCCACTTTTGACGAGGCCGTTACCGGTAACTCACAGGTCTTTGATGGAACGGCAGCGATTCCATTACCTTCCGAGCCCTCCTTTGGCGAGGCGGAAGTTCTCCCGGCGTTGGTCGACACGATGCAGCGGTACAAAATGCCGGCGCGATATCTCCACGATTTGATCAGCGGCGCGGAGATGGATCTCACGGTGCAAACCTATCCGACGTTCGAACGCTTGCGCGAATATTGTTACCGCGTCGCCGGCACTGTCGGTTTGACCTGCACCCACGTTTTCGGTTTCCAGGATGCGCGCGCCCTCGACCTTGCGGAAAAACTCGGCCTCGCGTTTCAGCTCACCAACATCATTCGCGACGTCCACGAAGATTTCAGACTCGGACGCGTCTATCTTCCGGAAGAGGACCTCGCTCGTTACGGAGTCTCTCCCGATGATTTTGGCCGCACCGAATCGACACTCGGCGTGCGCGAGCTGCTGCGATTCGAATCCGAGCGTGCCTGGCAATTGTACGAAGAAGGCTCCGCGCTGCTGGGCCTGATCGACGCGGACAGCCGCGGCGCGTTGTGGCTGCTCGTCCACACGTACAGTGCGCTGCTCGGACGCATCGAGTCGGTCGATTTCGCCGTTTTCGGTGAGCGCGTGCGCCTTTCGAAAGCTGAAAAAATGATGTTCATCGCCAAGGCGCGCTTCGGCCGCCACACGGAAGAGAATATTCTTGAAAAGCGTGATCGTGATCGGCGGCGGCCTGGCGGGA
>Ga0210403_10000036_pt1 | contig 145588 bp, 141 predicted proteins | sample IncBWC19MmetaG_FD_150863 | JGI IMG/M metagenome (GOLD analysis project Ga0210403, IMG submission 150863) | Forest soil microbial communities from Barre Woods Harvard Forest LTER site, Petersham, Massachusetts, United States - Inc-BW-C-19-M | ecosystem: Environmental > Terrestrial > Soil >... | reverse complement strand
ACCTACCGTTAGAAAGAACGCAAGCGCGCGGCCCCACATTTTCAAAAGCGCATGGCCCAATCCCGGCAAAATCCATCCGGCCACGCCGACCACGAATGCGCGCGTCTGGAATCCTGAATCCCGGTGCGGAGTGGCCGGTGCGATCATCTCGTCTGCCATTCTTTTCCTTTTCGATTCGCGCTAGGCAAGCAACGCCAGAATCTCGTTCTGGACTGCACCCGTTACGTGCGCTTCGCTTTCGTCAATGTACACGTCCACTTCGGTTCGAATGCCGAAATCGGAAAGATAGATGCCGGGCTCCACGGAATTGCAGGTCCTCGGAATCAAGTGCCGGCTGTCGTGCGTCTCCAGCCCGTCCATGTTTACGCCATTGCCGTGGACCTTTTCTCCGATGCTGTGGCCAGTGCGGTGAAAGAAATATTTTCCGTAGCCCGCTTTTTCGACCACGTTGCGGGCCGCCTTGTCTACCTGCCATCCCTGCAAAGGCTTTCCCGCCGCGATGCTCTTGCGAATCAGCTCGACGGCTCGATCGCGGGCCTCGCGAACGACAGCGAAAACCTTGGCATATTTATCCGGCACTTTCGCGCCGAGATAGCCAATCCAGGTCACGTCGTAATAGACGCTGCCCGGCGCTTTCTTCTTTCCCCAAACATCGAGCAATAACAAGTCCCCTTCGCGAATCGGAGACGCCGTTTCCGCAGTGGGACCATAATGCGGATCGCTGGCGTGCTCGTTTACCGCAACGTCCGGGCCGTCCTCCGCCCATATTCCTGCGGCATCAAACTCCTTTAGTATCCAATTCTTCAGATCGAATTCCGTAAGGGTCTTTTTCTCGCGCACGCTCTTCGCCGCAAGCTGAAACGCTTCGCGCACGATCCGGTCAATGGCCACGCCGGCAGATCGGTGAGACTCGAGCTGCTCGGCGGTCCAGCACGCTTCATACTTCTGCACCAGGTCCGCCGAGCTCACCACTTTCGCGCCGCTGCTGCGCACCAATTCGATCGTGCCGGCATCCACCATCGCCACGTACGGAATGGCATTCTTCGGCGAATACTGCATGGCTACGTTTTTCGCGCGCCCCAGGATCTTTACTACGTTCTTGCGAAGCTCGTCCTGCCCTGCGTAATACAACGTCTCGCCCGGCAGCACGGCCAGTGACTCCGACTCGATCTTGTGCACCAGTTTCTTGGGAGTTCCCTTGGCGGGAATAAAATAAAACCACCTTCGAGTGCGCATGTGCTCCGGCAGAGCCAGGATGCGCTGCGCGATGGGGTCACGCCCTCGAAAATCGTAAAAGAGCCAGCCGTCCAGCTTGGCCGCCCGCAAATCACTTTGAATCCCTGAGATTTCCGCGCTCATAAAGGGTCTGGCTCCATTGTTCGAAAACAGAGATTCACTGGAAATTCAGGCTTCTTGCACCAGCAGGTCCAGAACCTGCTGCCGCGTCACGCCATTGATTTCGACGCGCTTCGTGCGGCTTCTTTCGCCGCTGAGAATTCTAACAGCCGCCTTGGGTCTTTTCAAAAGCTGCGCCAGGAATTCCACCAGCGCCTCGTTCGCGCGGTCCTCCAACGCTGGCGCCTGCAATCGCACCTTCAGCGCGCCCCGCATTTCGCCGGCGATCTCGTCTTTGCTCGCTCGCGGCTGCACCCTCACCCGCAAACTGATCGCGCCACTGGTCATGTTCTCTGAAATTTCCAGCATCCAGGATTTACCAGGCGCACTCGCACTGCACGGGAGGCTTGATTTTTGCACCGAGCATTTTCGCCGCGGGCCTTGGCCAATACGGATCACCCAGCATCACTCGCTCAAGAAAGCTTAAGTCCGCCTGCTCTCCCGTTACGATGGTCTCCACTTGCGCGGGATGGCCGTTCTGTGCGGAATACTGGCACATCGCCGAAACCACAATCCTGTTCTTCAGCTCGACGTCCCGCGTGCGAATCGGCTCAAATAATTTCATGCCTGCTTGCCCCCGGAATATCATTGGCCGCCGGTCTGAATTCCTCGCTGCCCAAACAACGCCGCACCCACTCGGATTTCCGTCGCCCCTTCTTCAATGGCTACCTCATAATCGTGCGACATCCCCATCGACAGCACCGGCAGCGCCAACCCAAGCCTCTTCGTCAAATCCTCGCGCAATTCCCTTAAGCGGCGGAAATACGGCCGCACACTCTCCGCATTCTCCAGAAAAGGCGGTATGCACATAAGCCCAGCAAGCTCCAATTTCGGCAATTCGGCGGCCTCTTCCGCCAAGGCAGGCAACCCCGCAATTCCCACGCCGCTCTTGGTTTCCTCAGCAGCCACGCGCACCTCAATGAGCACGCGGAGTTTGCCCGTAATGCCCGCCTCCGCCCTCGCCCGGTCCAGTCGCTGCGCCAGCACAACATCATCCACGGAGTCTACGCTGTGAAAAAGTCTCGCGGCCCGTGCCGCCTTATTGCTCTGCAAGTGCCCGATCAAATGCCACGTGGCCGCCAGACCTTCCGTTCCCGCGCGCTTCCCTTCCCATTCTTGCACGCGGTTCTCACCGAAGTGCAGCACGCCTGCCTCAAACGCTTCGCGAATCGCGTCGGCAGGATGCGTCTTCGACACGCCAATCAGAGTAATCTCTTCAACCCTCTGCCCGGCGCGCTTCGCCGCGAGCGCGATTCTTTCCTGGATCCTGCTTAGATTTTCGCGTACCGAAGCCTGCGTCATGTTCGAACTGAAATCCTAGCACGCGCGGCATTGCGGCGCAGAGTCTCTGCGGTTAGACTGACCTTCGAGCGCTGCCTTTTTCAGTTCAGGGCACGTTACACTCATTCCATGATGGCCTCTTCCGGAAAACTCATCGCCGTCGAAGGTATCGACGGCAGTGGCAAGCGTACCCAGGTCGAACTCCTGACGCTTACCCTCAAAGCACGCGGCCACGCCGTCTTTTCCACGGGCTTCCCACAATACGATTCCTGGTTCGGCAAAATGGTCGGAAAATTCCTGAATGGAGAGCTCGGCACGCTCGAAAACGTCGATCCGCACTTTACCGCCATGCTGTATGCCGGTGACCGTTTCGAATCCAAATTTAAGCTGGAAGCCGCGCTCGACGGCGGCCAAATTGTCCTTGTCGACCGCTACATTGCCTCGAATTTGGCGCACCAAACCGCCCGCGTCCCGCCCGCGAAGCGCTCCGAATTCCTGGAATGGATCGAGCACCTCGAATACGAAATTTACGGCCTCCCCCGCGAAAATCTCATCCTTTACCTTCGCGTTCCGCCGCGGGAAGCGCAGCGCCTCATCGCTCGCAAACCTGCGCGCGGTTACACCTCCGCGCAGAAAGATTTGCTGGAATCCAGCCTGCATCACCTCGAAGACGCCGCCGAAATGTACGATTCGCTTTCCCGAAGCGCGCCTTGGGCCACCATTCAGTGTTTCGACGCCGCGCAAAACGCCATCCGCGAGCCCGAGGAGATTGCGATCGATGTCCTCGCCGCCGTCGAAGGCGTGCTTTCCTCCGCTTCCGCGAGTGAGGAGCGCTAACACATGGGTTTCGCCGAATTCCTTGGCAACGAACGCATCGTCGGTGCGCTGCGCGGCGCCCTTCGCACCAATCGCGTCCCGCACGCGCTGCTCTTCACCGGCGCTCGCGGTGTCGGCAAATTCACGTTGGCGCGCCTCTTCGCGCAAGCCGCCAATTGCGAACGCCTCCCCGACGATTCCTGTGGCGAATGCGCCACCTGCCAGCGCATCGCGCTTCTTGCTCATCCTCAAGAGTTGATCGAACAGGGCCTCGTCGAGCGCGGCGAAAGCGCCGACGCCGCCACCGTCGAGCGCGTGCCACTGATCCTTCAATCCCATCCCGACGTGTGGGCTCTGGTCCCTGATCCGGTTCGTCTGAAAAACCCCGTCGCGCGTCCCATGCTGCGCGTCGGCCAATTGCGCGCCGTTCAGCGCGCCGCCTATTTTCAACCGATGGGCCGCCGGCGCGTCTTCATCCTCGACGGCGCGGAGACCATGCGTTGGGACGTTGCCAACGTCTTTCTGAAAATCCTGGAAGAACCGCCCGGCTCGGCCACGCTAATTCTCACCGCGCCATCGCCCTATTCCCTGCTGCCCACCATCGTCTCACGCTGCATGCAATTTCACCTTGCGCCCTTGCCGCAGGCCGCTGTTGAAAAAATTTTAAAGGAAAAAACCAGCCGCACGCCCGCCGAAATCAAGCTCGCCGCCCAGCTCGCCGAAGGCAGTCCCGGTCTGGCCATGGAAATGGCCGTGGAAAAAACCGCGCAAGCCCGGAGAAACGCTTTGCGCATTCTCGAACGCGCCGCGCGCGGTCAAGGCTTCGCGCAGCTCTTCGTGGATACCTCAGCTCTCGCCAAGGACCGCGATTCCTCCTTCGAGGATCAGATCAGCGTTTTCTACGGATTGCTCACCGATCTTCTCGAACTCACGTCCAAAGTGAAAGAGCCCGCTCTCCGCAACGCACCACTTGCCAAGGAACTCGCGTCTCTCAGCAATTCGGTGGATTCCATCTGGGTTCTCCGCGCCATCGCCGGTTTTGATGAGCTCTACGCTGGCGCGCGCCGCAATTTGAACCGCCAGCTGGGCTTGGACGCTCTCTCCGCATCTCTGGCCCCAAAAGATTCGCGTGCGTCTGCCTCATTACTGTGACATTATTCCGGCAAATCCTTGCCCTGCAATATTTCCAATGGGGGACTGTAACCCGCGAGCGTTCGCATGCATCTCAGCTTTAGATGGTCCACCCCCTCTGTTGAGAAGGAGTTGTCATGGTGAATCGCCGTATGTTTCGTCCGGGCTATCCGGACCTCAAGGAGCCGAGTGCACCCCGCCCGTCGCACAATGGCCCATCCCACAATGGCCCGTCGCACAACGGCCCTGTGCCCAGCAAAAAGCCCGCACCGCCCGAACTGACCCACGCCGAGAACTTCTATTGGGTCAAGCAGATGCAGTCTCACACCCCCATGGCTATCGTTCTTGAGGATGGCGAGATGCTTCGCGGAACGGTCGAGTGGTACGATCGCGATTGCATCAAGCTGACCCGCCAGGGTAGTCCCAATCTGCTCATTTTCAAGCGCGTCATCAAGTATGTATATAAGGATGGCGAAGAATCTGCCCAGGGTGGCGACGAATAATCGTTCTATTTTTGGATGGAATGGCCTGCGGTTGCTCCGAAAGTAAGCAACGCCTTTGCGGCCAGGGACCCGTTCTCGTTAAAGATCTCGCACTCCGTCACAACAAAATTTCTTCCTGCGCGCAATACGCGCGCGTCGGCTTTGATGCGTCCGCCGGGCACGGGCTCCAAATAATTGATGCTCAACTCCACCGTGGCGATCTCCGTGCCCTTTGGAACCGTCGTATACGCCGCAATCGCCGCCGTCGTATCCGCCAGCGCCGCCAGAATTCCCCCGTGCACCACGCCGTGAATCTGTTTGTGGCTAGGCCGCACATCCAGCCGGAAAATGGCCCGTCCCGTATGCACGCTCTCCACATCGAATCCTAGAAGTTCCGTCGAGCGGCTCTCCCTCAGCCGCTTCCGCACCATCTCCGTGGCCTGCTTCTCCGCCTTCGACATTTTCTTCGTCATCGCGTCCTACACGACCCTCGCCACGCTGTTCTCTCCTACTGAAAACCGAACACGGACAACTGAAAACTCAGTACGCCGTCACCCCGCCATCCAAGGGAATCGCCGCCCCCGTCAGCCACGACGACTCCTCCGACGCCAGATAAACCGCCATCTCCGCCACGTCCTCGGGCCGCCCCAAGCGCCCCAGGGGAATCGATGCAAGCCGCGCTTTTAGCATTGCTTGTCCTTGTTCCGTCTCATTAAAAACGCCTTTCACCAAATCGGTCTCCACAATCGAAGGACAAATGCAATTCACGCGAATCTTTTCGTGCGCATGATCGAGCGCCATGGCCTTCGTCAGCATCGTCACGCCACCTTTCGACGCACAATACGCCGCGCGATCCTTCACCGCAAAAAGTCCCAGCACCGATCCAATATTCACGATGACCCCGCCCCCGCACTTTCGAAACTCCGGCAGCACCGCACGCGACATCAGAAACGGCCCCTTCACATTCACGGTCATCAGCCGGTCCCACTCCTCTTCGCTGATCCCCTCGACGGTCGAAGCATGCAAAGTCCCCGCGTTATTCACCAGCACATTCAGCCGCCCAAATCGCTCCACCGCTCCCTTGATCGCCCGTGCGACTTCCCCGGCGCGCGTCACATCGCACTCCATCGCTAATCCCGCCCCGCCCTGTTTCTGAATCTCGCCGATCACTTCGCGCAGCTTCTCCAACCGCCGTCCCGCCACCGCCACGCTCGCGCCCTCCCGCGCAAATGCCAACGCAATCGCCCGCCCAATCCCCGTCCCGCCACCGGTAATCAGCGCCACCTTCCCCGACAGTCGTGTCACGGTTTTCCCCATTCCTGCGTCTAATAGGAACGTCTCGGTGCCGCCCCAGTCGTCGCACGGTGGCCGCGACTCTAGCATCGGCCTCGGCAACCCGCAAGCTGCCGCAAGGCCGTTGTAGTGGCGGGTCTTTAGACCCGTGCTTTTCCGGTGCTTGCCCCTTGCTCCTTTACCAATGGGACTGGGCTCCACGTCGCTGTGCGGTTTCTGAGGGTACCTGTGTGTTAGTGTTTCAGGCTGCGATCTACGGCGACGGACCTGAAACGAGATCGAGCGGCGTACTTGTTTTCGAATCGAACCAAAATCACGTTCGAGCGGTCCGTTGTTTTTGCTTTTACTAAAAACTGAAAACTAACAACTAAAAACTCTCATGCGCATCGGCATCACCTGTTATCCAACCTACGGCGGCTCCGGCGTCGTCGCCACCGAACTCGGCATGGAACTCGCCGCCCGCGGCCACGACATCCATTTCATCAGCTACGCCCCACCCATCCGCATGAATCCGAACGATCCGCACATCCATTTCCACGAAGTGGAAGTCGCTTCCTACCCGCTCTTCGACCACCCGCCCTACACGCTGGCGCTCGCCACAAAAATGCTCGAAGTCTTCGAATCCGAATCGCTCGACCTGCTCCATGTCCACTACGCCATCCCGCATTCCGTCAGCGCCCTGCTCGCGCGCTCCATGGCCGCCCCGCGTCGCCTTCCCTTTATCACCACGCTTCACGGCACGGACATCACTTTGGTAGGCAGCAATCGCAGCTATCTCCCCATCACCAAATTTTCCATCGAGCAGAGCGACGGCGTCACCTCCATCTCCCAGTATCTCCTGAAGGAAACGCTCAAAGATTTCGACATCAAGCGCCCCATCGAAGTCATCCCCAATTTCGTCAACTGCGATCTCTACAATCGCACCGCCGACAAAGGTCTCGCCGCACAGTGGGCGCCTGACGGCGAACCCATCCTCATGCATCTTTCGAACTTCCGTCCCGTCAAGCGCCTCACCGATGTCGTCGAAATCTTCGCCATCGTCCGCGCCGCGATGCACGCAAAGCTCGTCCTCATCGGCGACGGCCCGGACCGCGGCGCCGCAGAATTCCTCGTCCGCAAATACTGCCTCCAGAAAGACGTCCACTTCCTCGGCAAACAGGACAACGTCTACGAAAAACTAGCCGCCGCCGATCTCTTCCTGCTTCCCTCCCAGCTCGAATCCTTCGGCCTCGCCGCTCTCGAAGCCATGGCCTGCGAAGTTCCCGTCATCGCCACCAACGTCGGCGGCGTTCCTGAAGTCGTCCAGCACGGAGTGGACGGTTTTTTGGTGGAACCCGGCGACGTCGGAGGAGCAGCCCGCTACGCTATCGAACTCTTATCCCGCTCCGACCGCGGCCGCGAAATGGGCAAAATCGCCCGCCTCAACGCCAAGAAAAACTATTGCGCCAACGACGTCATCCCCGCCTACGAAAACTACTACAAACGCGTCCTCGAAGAATCCTGACAAACGATCGCACAGCTGTAGCCCAGTTCGAGCTGAGCTGTATTTCAGGCCCTCAGGCCTGAGGCAACCACGCGACTTTTGTTGCCGCCCCGATGCCAGGGGCCGGGAGTCGGTTCTGTAACAATCGGCTATCATGCTGCAAGCCGAAGCGCAAAAGGCATTGCAAGCATTGTCGCCCGCCCAGAAATTGCGTCGCCTGGCTTCCGGCACATTTTTGCCTTGAACGCTGCCCCCACATTACCTAGGATTCCCGTATAGTGGAGTGCACAATCAGGTCGCCTCATTCCGTTGATATTAGCCGCAGCCCCAAAAAATGGAGAAACACATGCCGACTCGAACCCTCCCTTCTTGCGCAACGCATATCCTGGCGGCCGCTGTGGTCTTCGGCAGTTTCACGGCGTGCAACAATAAAACCAAATCCACTGACGCACCAACAACCGAGCCAACGCCGCCTGCTGCCACCGCCGAGGCTCCGCCGCCGCCGGAGCCCGCCAGTGCACTCGGCACCGCCTCCGGCGCCTTGCAAATGACCGACTTCGCCAACGAAGCCGACTTCTGGGCCTTCGACAAAGATCCTTCTGACGCCCGCCGTGCCAAAGCAAAGGGTCAGGTAACCGAGGAATTTCACTCCGCGCTGGCACAGTGGAAACCACGCAACCACTCCCTTGTCATATACCTCTTCACGGTAAACTTGAGCGCCGACGAAGCGGCCAAGCTGAAAACCTCCCTGGTGAGCAATAGCGGCGACGTACAGAAACGATCCTCGACCCCGGGGCAACTTGCCGCCATCACTGTGGAGTTTCAGTCCTACCCGCCTCCCGCTGGTGCGCAGTCCGCATCCATCACCATAGACAGCCGCGGCAGCAGCGGAAGGTCCTACTCCGCCACTGGCAGCGCCGATGCGCAAGTCAGCAGCCTTCCCCTGAATGCGTCCTGGGCCCAGCCGGGCCGCCTCCTGCCGGAACTGGAATTGCGCTCCTCAGGAAAAACCCACTACGGCGGATCATCGTTCGGCTCCAGTCAGTGGCAATTTGAAACGCGCGTCCCCGTGATTATCACCTCCGGCTACTGAATCCAGTAGTTCCGGCCGCCCGGATAAGCCTCTTGATTGAGTCGGGTATCGCAGCCGGGTGCGCCCATCTCCCGATTGGCTTCCTGTCGTATCTGCTAGCCTGCTGATTGACTGGGACTTGGAAAATGCAATTCTGTCAACGTGAGATGGCGAAAGGATCGCTCTTCAATCTCTCTGCGGAGGTAAAGAGACACGAAGGGTGCTCCAAGTCCCAAGGGTCGATGGGGAGCCCTCGGTCTTGGACGAAGACAAGGAACAGACGGGACTTTACCTTATTTTTCGGCGTCGTCGGGAGACAAGGGAGAATCAACACTTGCAGGGTGCCCCGGACCGTGATTCAGTGCACTGTCTCTATCGGACGCCCTGCGAGCTCGCAAATCCGCCGCAATTCTTCGTAGGTGAAATACGTCTCTTTCTCGTTGCCGGCGCGTTCTACGTGGCCCACTCCGGATTCCTTCGAGATCCGGTCGAGCTCCGCTTCTGGCATATCCAGCAGTAAGGAAGCTCTTGCCTGCGTGAAATATCTTGGGACCTGATTGTTCATGACCTTCCCCTATGCCGCCGCGTCCACCTCAATGTCAGTGCAGGTTCGGTGGTTGTGGTAAGTAAGGAGGGTTCTGTCCACGGGGCGGCCCGTTCTCCTTACAACATAGCCCGTTGCAAAATGATTTCAATCGGGTGAACCACCCAATTCACACTCAGGGGAATCACTGAGAACTGCGGGCGCCTTGTTTCTCTCCCGCCTTCGCGTCGCCCCTCCCATTCAGCCAACTTTTCCTTGACTTTTGTTATCTCTTTGGTACAATACAAGCTAGAGTAACACTCTATGTGGAGTGCGGGAACGGAGCTCCCGCTTTTCTTTTTCGGGCTGCCGGCCCATTCTCAGTTTGAACAAAAATAAGCGCGCCCTTTAGAATCAATCACTTACGAAAAACCAGGGGGAGGGGAGCGTTACTGTTAACTAGAAATCCCGCTCGGGGTTTCTAGTCCGAGGAGCATTGCGACTCATGCTGAGAAGTTTGCTTCTAGATTGCCTGCCCCGTCTCGCAAACTCGTTCAGAAGCGGAGGCGTCGTTCGGCTTGCTTCTCGGCTCGTTCCGCCAACGTTGCACAAGATCGCGCGCGGCAGATGGCCAGTCCGAAAACTGGAACTGAAAACCAGACTCAAGCAGGCGACCCGGAATGACGCGACGGCTCTTCAGAATCAATTCCGTCTCCGTTCGCAGCAAGACCGCCCCGATTTCCAGCATCCATTCCGCTGCAGGCAGTCCAAGGCGCCTGCCCCACGCACGCCGCAACGCACTCATGAACTCCCTGTTCGGCACAGGTCCAGGAGAGGCGATGTTTATGCAACCCGTCACATTCTCCTTGGCGATCAGACAGTCGATAGCCCGGACAAAATCCACCTCGTGAATCCACGAAACGAATTGCCTCCCGGATCCCGCGCTTCCACCGAGTCCAAATCGCACGAGACGTAGTAAGACATCGAAAATGCCCGCCCGATCCGGGCTCATGGTCATCGCGCTGCGAAGAGCAATTTTTCTCGTGTTCGGCGTGCTAGCTGCGAAGAACGCTTCTTCCCAGCGCTTTGCCACATCGATGCTGAACCGCCAGGCGGATGGCGCGCCCGGCTCGTTCCCGCCGAGCTCCCCCGTGACTTCGTCCATCGGCCGATCCAGGGCGTGACGATAGATGGTTGCGGTGCTGGCGTTCATCCAAAGAGTCGGTGGGCGCGCAACCCGAGTGATTGCCTCGCCCAGAACACGAGTGGGCTTTGTTCGGGATTCGAGGATCTCGCGACGATTGGCGGTGCTGTACCGGCAATTGACGCTGCGCCCGGCAAGGTTGATGACTACATCTGCCCCATCCAGCTCGCGGACCCAATCGCCGAGATTTACACCGTCCCAGGTGACTGTGCGCCACGGAGCCGGAAACATTCTGCGGGTCAGCACTACGACAGAATTACCCTTCGCATGAAAATGTCTGGCGAGGAGGCTCCCTACCTGGCCGCTGCCACCTGGAAGAACAATGCGAAGTGGCCGCGCAGTGTTCATAAGGCCTTGTCTTCAACCGTAGTTTTTATGTGGTTCAACACCCGGAGATGGATCCGGTGAATGATGTAGTCCGACCACAAACGCCAGTACGCCGCCGGCCAGATCGCGTCGTGATACCAAGTCGTCCCTTCCAGGCGCGTTCGTCCACCGGGCAGCGCGGTCAATAAAAATTGTCCCTTCTCGGAAACGAAGTAGCCGTGCAAATGCGGTGGCTGAATCTTTCCATAGGGGCTAAGCTCGTTCAGCGGCGCCGGATTCGCCGTCACGCCAAACTGCAGCAGCCGCGGCTCGTTCCACACTTCGATCGGCTCCACAAACGGACCCGTCGAAAAAACGCAATGCCGCACCGCTCCGACGCCGCGCCCGGAAATCTCCGCGCGCATCGGATATGCAATTCCGGCCCGAAACAACAGTTCCTGCGGCGGCGGAATTTCCGCAAACGCCACCACTTGATTCCAAACTTTTCCCGGCGGCGCATTCACGTCAATCGCCGTCTGCACCATGTACTGCGGGGGCTTCAACGTAACTGCGTGCTCGACCCCAAACGACGCCGGAATCATCAGCAGAACAACCGAAAGCAACGCCGGCGTCTGCTTCGGCCGCCAGTAGTGCGCCTGAATCGTGTACCCCAGCATTCCGCCAAGTGTCGAAAGTCCCAACGCAAACGGCGCGGCCATCAGAATGCAAATCACGCCTTCCATCGCAACTAAGAGCAACACCGCTCCCAGCAGGCCCACCGGGAGCAGCGCCACGTTGAAGCAAGTCCACAGGTCGCGCGGCGCATGGTAGCTGTAAAGCAGCACCGAAAACATTCCGAGGCAGAATGGCAACGCCACAAACAGACCCCAGCCGTATGCTCCGACCACCAGCGTCCCGAGCCCCACAAACACAAGACCCAAAACGGTCGTCAGAAAAATCGAAAGCACCGCGCTGCCCAGCGCGCTCCGCGGAATCATTCCCGCCACCACGCCCGGCCCGGGCCACGGCGCGCCTTCCGAGTACGCCGTCGGCTCCTGCGGCGGCAGCGCGCAGAGCGCCAGAAAAAACAAAACGTTGATCACCGGAATGAAGAAAAGTACGACGAGCCACACCGGCTGCCCGGCAGCGCGCAGACGCCGAACCGTCATCGCCACGCCGACCCACAAAAATGGAATGGAAAAAAGTAAGAGGGTGACGAGGAATTTCGCTTCGGAATTCGAGAGGTGATCGAGCCGCGCCGCCTTCCCCAGCGGCGCCCAGTAGTTGAAGAAAGAACTTTTGTCGTAACCTAAAAAAGAACCCGCGATGAGCCGGTCCAGGTTGTACTTGATCGCCACACCGATCAGCCCCACCGCCGCATATTTCCCGCGGCTGACTTTCGCATCCCAGCGCCACAAGTCCGAGAACTGAAACGCCATCGTCGGCCTACTCTCTGCAAAGATGCGCACGACTGCGCGTTACACGTGAGGAGAAATCTGATCGACCGGACAGGAAATCGCCGCACAACTGCGTTTCCCGGCAACCCACCGGTACCCTTTGCGCAGAATTTCCATCATCCCAGGAATCCGGGAAACCCATAGCAGCGGCCGCCACCACCAGATTTCGCGCGCCAGCGCCACGGCCGCGTCCGCGCCGCCGTAGCGGCTGCCGTCGCTCAAAAGAAACTGCATCTCGCGCATCAATTCGTCACGCGACAATCCCAGCAATGCCCCCACCCGCGGATCCTGCAGCGGCGCCAGTTCCAGCCCGTGCTTTTCCAGAATGGGCGCAAGCCACCGCGCGATGCGCGTGCAGAATTTACATTCGGCGTCGAAGAAAAACCAGCCGCGCGCGTGCCGCCCCTTCCCGTCCGTATATTCACTCACCAGCGAAATCATGATTCCTTTTCTTCCTTACTTCCTTCTCGTTTGCGGCCTCTGCGAACTCCGTGTTCCGTGCGTTAAGACTGTTCGCTTTTTCCGAAACTTTCGACCTTCAAGTGTCAACTGTTCACTGCTTTTTTCTTATCCGAACTCAGCAGGGTAATCACCTTGCCGCGCAATTTCACTACGCCTTTCAACGCTCCCGTGGGCATGCGGATGATTTCTTCGAACAATCCCGTCATCGCGGTCAAAAATTCCAGCATGCTTTCCATCCGCTCGCGCGTGTAGGCATCGCCCTTTGGATCGGTCTTTACTTCGTGCACGCATTCGGCCAGCACGTGCAGCGTGGGATCAATCTCGCGGCGCTTGCGCTCTTCCGAGACGATGCGAAAAATCTCCCAGACGTCCTTGATGGATTCAAAATGGTCGCGCCGGTCGCCCAGCACGTGCACCACGCGCACGATGCGCCAGCCTTGCAGCTCGCGCAAGCTGGTGCTCACATTCGAACGGGCCACCGCCAGCGTCGCAGAAATCTCATCCGCCGGGAGCGGCTGCGGCGACAGAAACAGCAGGGCGTGCACCTGCGCGACGGTGCGGTTAATGCCCCACCGGGTGCCCATCTCGCCCCAGTGCAAAATGAATTTCTGTGCCACGGGTGTGAGTGCGTTTTGTGTCATTTTTGTTTGTTCACTCATTTCTGTTACTACAGAACATACAGTATACCTAGCCCGCTGTCAAGCTCTTTCTTCCTGCCGAGAACCGTGCTGTCATTGTTTGACTCTGCTATCGGGGACTGCCGATGACCTCAAAAGAATTCCGCCAGCTCGCTCTCAGCTTTCCCGGAGCGGAGGAGCGCGCGCACATGGACCACCCGGATTTTCGCGTGGCTGGGAAAATTTTCGCCACGCTCGGCTACCCGCAGGAAGGGTGGGGCATGGTGAAACTCACGCCTATCGAGCAGGAAATGTTCGTCAAAGCTCAGCCCGCTGTTTTCAATCCTTGCAGCGGCGCATGGGGGCGGCGCGGCTGCACCAACGTCCGCCTGAAATCCGCGCGCAAACCTGCGCTGCGGCGCGCGCTCCACGCCGCCTGGCTTCTGGCCGCGCCCAAAGCTCTTGCCAGCAAGTTGGAGCAGGAGAGTTAGTGTTCCAAGGCCCGATCAAGCATTCCTGGTCCCTTTTTCATCCAGCATAGCGACCACTCGCCTTTCCTGTCGTCTAATTCCAACAACAAGGTCGTCTACTCGTGTAGCTGGAGGTGCCGGCATGATGAATCTGGGACGCAACATTCGCTTTGGCCTTCGGCTGCTTCTCAAAAATCCCGGTTTCACCAGCGTAGCCCTTCTTGCGCTCGTTCTTGGAATCGGCGCCAACACGGCAATCTTCAGCGTCGTCTACGCTGCCCTTCTCTCCCCCATGCCCTACCCTAATCCAGACCAACTCGTGATTGTTTGGTCGAAGATTAATGGCAACCGCAACGGCGTTTCCGCAGGAGACTTCCTCGACTGGAAGAGCCAGAACTCTGTCTTTCAATCCATGTGTGCTTGGACTGGCGGCAATTACGCGCTGGCCAACTCCGACCGTCCCGAAATGATTCAGACCCGGCTAACCACACCAGGCTTCAACGACATGGTAGGAACTCCGTTTTTCCTAGGGCGGGATTTTCTGCCGGAAGAAGGGCAGGTCGGCAGGGACCGCGCCGTCATCATGACTCACCGGCTGTGGATGGAGCGCTTCGGCAGCGACCGGGACATCATCGGCAAACCCATCCGCCTTAACGGCGAGTACTACACCGTGGTGGGAGTATTGGCGGCTGGCCAGCCCGATCGTCTCGAAAACCAATTGTTCGTTCCACTCGCTTTCAAACCGGACCAGATCAACCACCAATTTCATTTTGTGCTGGTCATGGCCCGCCTGAAACCCGGAGTCACGCTCCAGCAAGCCAGCGCGGACATGGACTCCGTGACTCGCCACATCGCCGAAGTGTACCCAAAATCCAACAAGGGCTGGGGCGCTACCGTCGAACCCTTGCGGAATGACTTCATCAGCAAAGACACCATCAAGAATCTGTGGCTGCTGATGGGCGCGGTCGGCTTCATTCTGCTGATTGCCTGTGTGAACGTCGCCAATCTTTTGCTGGCCCGAGGCAGCGCGCGCCAACGAGAAATTGCCGTGCGGGCCGCACTCGGGGCAACGCGCTGGCAGCTCTTCGCCCAGTTTCTGACCGAGAGTGTTGCGTTGTCTGTGATTGGCGGCGTCCTAGGTATAAGCCTCGCCTGGGGCTTGCTCAAGGTGATTGTTGCCATGATTCCACCCTATACCTTGCCGTCCGAAGCAGACTTCCGCTTAAACCTGCCGGTGCTCTTCTTCAGCCTGGCCGCCTCAATTGTCTGCGGGGTGCTCTTCGGTTGCGCTCCTGCCTGGCAAACCGCGCAGCTCAATTTGAACGACACCTTGAAAGAATCCGGACGCTCCTCCTCCACCTCCGTCGGCCGTCATGGATTGCGGCGCACGCTGGTGGTTGTCGAATTCGCCTTAGCGCTTACGCTGCTTGCCGGTGCAGGCCTTGTCATTCACAGTTTCTGGAAATTGTCGCGTGTGAATCTCGGATTCCGGCAAGACCACATCCTCACTTTTTACCTGCCTATCACGAACGACCGGTTCGCCAGCGCAGAACTGAACAACGCATTTTACCGGCAGCTCATTGAAAAGATCGGCGCGCTCCCCGGGATCACAGCTGTCTCCGCTTCCACCGGCATGCCCATCATCGGGACAAACTTCGGCATGCCTTTCAATCTGGCGGGACAGGCGGTTGACGATCCTTCCTCGCGCCCCGGCGCAGGCTTCAACATGGTGACTCCCGAGTATTTCCGCACGTTTGGCATTCGCATGATTACCGGCCGCGCGTTCACCGAACAGGACGCCGCGGGCGGCGTGCCCGTGGCCGTAGTGAATGAGACCTTCCTGAAAAAATACCTGTCCAAAGTGGATCCGCTCACGCAGCGCGTTGTCGTCGAGCAGTTGATTCCGGGTGTCACCAAACTCGGCCCGCCCATCGAATGGCAGATTGTCGGGGTCTACTACGACGTTCACAACGGCGGAGTCCGCCGCGAGGGATTTCCGGAGATTGACGTTCCGTTCTGGCAATCTCCCTGGCCACAGGCGGGCGTGGCAGTACGCACTTTTGGCGATCCCGCCGGAGTGACGAAGAGCATTACCGCGGTTGTCCACACCGTGGATCCCGAGCTTCCGCTCGACCAGGTAAAAACCATGGACCAACTCGTCCATGAATCTCTGGCCAGCGACCGCTTTTCGACGGTCCTGTTTGCCAGTTTTGCGGGCCTGGCACTTCTGCTCGCCGCCATTGGAATTTATGGCGTGATGTCTTTTGCAGTGGCGCAGCGCACGCACGAGATCGGATTGCGCATGGCGCTCGGAGCTGGTCCTGCGCAGGTGCTGCGGCTGGTGCTGCAGGAAGGGATGCTGCTCGCGCTGGCCGGGCTGGTTGTCGGAATGGGAGGAACGTACTTTGTCGGGCGGGTGATGAAATCGATGTTGTACCAGGTCACAGTGATCGATCCCGTTGCGTTCAGCGCTGTCACTGTGGTGTTGCTGCTCTCCGCATTGCTCGCTTGTTACATTCCCGCGCGCCGTGCGACGCGAGTCGATCCCATGGTCGCACTGCGCGAAGAATGAAACGCAGACTCAAGATAGCTCTGTTCACGCTGTCAGGAATCGGACTGCTGTTCATCGTCCTTGTGGTTGTTGTGTTGTATGAGACCTCTCGTCCGGAGCCGCAACACCACGTCAGCCAGGAAGCGCAGCTGTCCAATGGCGGGATTTTGCGAGCGCACGGACTTGCATACCACGGCCCTCACGGAGTGCCCTTTTCCTGGGATGCTTCGTATCAAACCGCCCGAGGCGCGGCCAAAGAAGCCGTCGGAATCTGGGGAGGCGGCGCTGACGAGGGAGATGTCGTCGGGTGTCCCGTCGATAATTTGGTCGTTGTGAATCCATTGCTTTCCTGCAGTATTTTCCTGCGCACGGCCGCCGGGCACTGGAAATCCATTTATCTTGAGATTTATGGCAGGGTGCCGCCGGCTTTCGGTATTCGGGGCGTTATGGCTCAAACTTCACTGACCGCCGAAGATCTCGAGAGACTTCATACATTTTTCTCCGACTTGGTTCCCTACCTCGACGACTTCCGGCCGAGCCGTATGCAATTCGTTGCTGGGTCCCGCGAGTTATGGGCCGATTTTTACACTCCAATTGGCGGGACGCTTGAAAACGAGGGTCACCGGGTCCGCTTCAAACTCACCGCCGATGGCGAGCATTTTCAACTCCTGGACATTCAAAAAATTCCAAGCGCCAAGGGTTTCATCCGGCCAGACAGGGACCCCGACCCTGTCTGTACGCGAGTACGTCCGCTAGGCCCAACCAGTTAGTTCGCCGGGCGGAGTGGACCAAATCCAGGCAGGCAAAGTTGTAAGCCGAAATTCTGAAAAGCTCTCTAGCAAAAAGTGCTATCGTGATCGCATGCTGGGGATGGCCAAGCGGAGGTCGCGCGTCCATTCAATGGACAATTCGCGAGGTGCATCAAAAAAATCAAACGGCCAGGAATTCGAGAAGGAGGAGTGAATGAAGACTCGTTTTGCGTCTCTGCTTATCCTAGCTTTCCTAGTAGCGCTCCCAGTTTTTTCTCAACATGGCGGAGGTCATGGGCCTGGCACGCCACGCGCCAATCAGGGGCACCTTCCTCCGCCACCCCCGGCACGCACCGAGGGGCGGGCGGCGCCCGAAATCGAGCGCCACGACGCGAATCGCATAAACAGTACGCCGCACGTCAACCACGACCACTGGTACGGCCACGAAGAGCCCAACGATGCGCGGTTCCACATGGATCATCCGTTCGAACACGGGCGCTTCGAGCACTTTGGGCCGTCGTACCGCTACGGCGTTCTGCGCTTTGACCGCGACCATCATCGCTTCTGGTTCCCGGGCGGATTCGGTTTTGAAGTCGCGGCCTGGGACTGGCCGCTCTGCGCGGACTGGTGCTGGGATTGCGGCGACGACTTTGTCGTTTACGACGACACAGACCACCCCGGCTGGTACTTGCTCTACAACGTTCACACCGGCGTCTACGTCCACGTCAACTACCTCGGAACCTGATCGGGAGAGGGAGTGCTGCCAGCCGGCACTCCCTCTCTTCCAATCTTGACCCCGCTCGTGGCACATGCCCCAAGAAACGCTTCCGAAGAATGATCAGCGCCGCTCGCCGAAAGTCGCGCAAAACTCGACCATGCAGGGGATAAATTATGATCCGGGATGAAAAGATTCGCGATTTTGGAAACGCAGTGTGGAGGCTACTGCTGATTTTGCTTTTCACAATTTGGATCGCCCAAGGTGTTCAAGCTGGCGATACGCCGCTCGCTGTGCCGAGTGGAACGATATTGCCAGTGCGCTTGGACTCGACGATTTCGTCCGCCAAATCCAAGGCGGGCCAAGTGATAACGGGTAAAATCATGCAGGACATTTCGTTGCCATCTGGAGGGCGGATACGCGCCGGGAGCAAGGTTAGCGGCCGCATCCTAGAAGTGAAAGCGGCAACCAACAGCGCGCCGGCGCGCCTCTCTCTCCAGTTTGATAAAGTTGTTTCTTCGAATCAGGCCATTTCTGTCACTACCGTTCTGCGAGCCATGGCGGGTTTCATGCGGGTGCTCGAAGCTCAGACACCACCCGTCGGTCCAGGAGAGAGCGACGTGTACCGCTGGCTGACGACGGTGCAAGTCGGCGGCGATGTTGTTTACGGTGAAGGCGGACCCGTTACCAGCGGGGAGAACGCCAATCAAATTGTTGGAAAAGCGGTCCAGGGCGGAGTGCTGGGCCAAGTGAGGGCAAAAGAGGGCACAAAGTGCCGAGGCGCGATCGATGGTAATGAGAGTCCCCAGTCACTGTGGGTATTTTCCTCCGATGCCTGCGGGACTTATGGTTTGGCCCACATTCACATTGCGCATGCGGGCCGGACGGATCCGATTGGCGTGATTGTCCTGGCTTCCGACGGCAGCAGTCTGAAGATTCCGGCCGGAGCAGGGATGCTCTTGCGGGTCACTACGAACAGCCAGAACTGAACGCGTGCGGCCGGCTTAGCCGACAGTTTGGAGCGCGGGCACGACCTCGGGGATCTCGATGCGGATGACGGTTCCTTCGCCGGGGCGGCTCTGGATTTCGAGGTGGAAATCCGCGCCGTACAAGACGTGCAGGCGTTCGCGCACGTTGCTCAAGCCGATTCCTTCGACGTAGACATGGGGCATCTTTTCTTCGGAGATGCCCACGCCGTTGTCTTCGATTTCGATTTTCAGGCGGCCGTCTTGCGTGGTCGTGCGCAGCTGGATTTTTCCTCCGCCGAGTTTCGGGGCGAGGCCGTGCTTCAGGCAATTCTCCACGATCGGTTGGAGCAACATGCTGGGCACAAAGGCTTCGAGCGATTCTTCTTCCAGTTGCTTAACGATTTCCAAATTGTCGCGGCCGAAGCGGGCCACTTCGATGTCCAGGTAGTCGTCAATGAATTGCAATTCTTCCTGCAGGGGCACGAATGTTTCATGCTTGCGCAGGAGCCGGCGGAGAATGTTGCTTAGTTTCAGCACCACGCCGCGCGCGGAATCCGGATCAAAACGGATCAGCGCCGAAACGGTATTCAGCGTGTTAAACAAAAAGTGCGGATTGATCTGACTGGAGAGCGCGTCCATTCTCGCTTTCAGGAGCAACTGCTGGTGGCGCTCGAGATTCATTTCGATGCGGGTATTGTTCCAGATTTTCAGGGGCGCAGCCACGGACATCAGCGTGGCGATTACTACGAGGCCCAGCCACCAATCCCAGTGCGGATCGATGGCGAAGAGCCACTTGAACTTGGTGGCTTGAACCAGCGCTACTCGGCCCAGTTCCAGGCCGATGCAGGTGGTGAGCGGGGCCATTTCCCAGGACAATTCGGCTTTGCGCAGCAGCTTCACGGTGGCTTTGGGAATGTTCAGAAAAGTGAAGGGGCCAAAATTCCAGAGGTCTTCTTTGTTGGGGATGGCTTGGCGGATTAAGCCGCCGAGGAGTCCGGCGGTGGAGGCCACGGGCATGGCGAGCCACTCGTGGGAGATGAGCGCGGGAATGGTGATAATGGCGCCGCCGATGGGGCCGACTACGCGGCCTCCCAGCAGGCCCATCAGGAAGGCGCCTTCGATTGAGAGGTCGGCAAATTTGTAGGCGGAACCGACCAGCCGGAGCACTACGCCAACGATGAGCGGGGGAACCATGAACATCATGAGTTTTAGTTTTTGGTCGACGTCGCGCTCTTCGGTGAAGAGAACGCGGCGGAAGGTATTCCATCGGGCCAGCAGTGCGGCGATGGAGGAAGCCACGCCGACCTTCAGCAGCAAGGTGAACAGGAGGTCGCGAACTGAGGTTGCGGTGTCCATTTTTGGCGGCGTGTCTAAGGCTAACGCTAGCGTTTCCCTGCCTGCGTGTAAAGGGGTGTGAGGCGCGCGGTTGTCGTCGCGCATCATCTGAATCGGAGATGCATGCCTTCGCTTCCGATGGCTCAAGGGTCGGCGATTCGACGAGCCTGCTATACTTCTCGTTCCTTATGAGCAAGAAATCACAAGCGAGCAAGCGAACGAAGAGAAAAACCGCTGGCATGCAAATGATCGCGCATGCGGATTTGCCGACGCGCTACGGGCGCTTCACGATTTATGGGTTCAAGGGCCGCGGCGCGCAGGAAGAAGCGGTTGCTTTGGTTCGCGGAAATCTGAACGGCAAACGCTCGCCGCTCGTGCGGGTGCACTCGCAGTGTTTGACTGGGGACGTTCTCACTTCGCTGCGCTGCGATTGCCGCGCGCAGCTGGAACTGTCGCTCAAGGAAATCGGCCGCGCGCCATCCGGCGTTCTTCTCTATCTTCCGCAGGAGGGCCGCGGGATTGGCTTGATGAACAAGCTCCGCGCGTATGAGCTGCAGGACGGCGGGATGGATACGGTGGAGGCCAATGAAAAGTTGGGCTTTGCCGCGGATGCGCGCGATTATGATTTTTCGGCGCAAATTCTGAAGAAACTCGGGGCGATCAGAATTCGTTTGCTTTCGAACAATCCGGAGAAAGTGCGCCAGCTCGAACGCGCGGGGATTCAGGTGGTGGAACGCGTGCCTTGCCAGCCGCGCGTATCGAAATCTTCGCGCGCGTATCTCAAAACAAAAAAGCGCAAGTTGGGGCATTTGCTCAAGGGAATCTGAGAGCGGCGGTGAATCTGCAACATACTTCACTTGAGGCTTACAGCAGGTGATGGCAGGGCCGCAGCGCGCTGGCGGGCGGCGGCGGCGCCGCTTGAATTGCCCTGGGCTTCGAACATCTCAGCCAAAAGCAGCCACGCGGCTGAATCTTCCGGCGTCAAACGGACGGCAAACTCTTGCTGTGCAATCGCGCGCGGCAAATCGTGCAAGGCGCGGTAGGCGCGGCCGCGATCCTGTGCGATTTGGGCGTTGAAGTTTTTCCCGAGATCCGTGGTGGCGAGGCGATAGGGGCTGGCGCGCTCGGCTTGGTCGAAAGCGTCGAGCGCGTCTTGCGGCTGATTCATGAAGAGGTAGACATGGCCCAGGCTGCGGAAGCGGTCGTAAGGAACTTGCGAGTAGGCGACGGCCTCTTTTATGCAGCGCGCGGCTTCGGCGTAGCGGTGCTCTGAATTGTAAAGACGAGCGAGAGCAAACCATGGGGCGTCGCCGGGCAGCGCGCGAATGGCACGAAGATATTCCTGCTCGGCCTCGGCGGGTCGATTGTTGGATTGCAGCAGCTGGGCGGCCACCAGGTGAAGGTTGGATTCGTCGGGAAAGAGCTGGGCGGCTTCATGTAGCGCGGAGAAGGCTTCTGCGTCGCGGGACGAAAGATAATAGATCGATGTGGAATTCATCAAGAAATTGAAGCGCTCGGCGCGGGCGCGCCAGGAATTTCCAACGGCGGCGGGCGGCGGCGTGAGCTGGGCAGTGTCGCAGCGGATCGTCAGGCGGGAGAGGAGATCCGCATATTCGGGTCGATTGCGGACGAAGAGGATGGAGACATCATCGAGATAAACGGGCTTCCAAGTGGCGCTGTGGCAGTACTCTTCAAGAGGAAAGGAACCGAGGCCAGCGTAGCGGGAGAGAGAGAAGACGATCGTGTTGATGTTCCAGCGATCGGCGGCTTTTTGCCACGCGGCGGAATCGGGCGGGGCCGAGGAGAGTTCTTTTTGTTCGAGGAACAATGCTCCTGCGAACGGAATGAAGCGGCCGTCGGCGAAGTCCGGATATTTTTCGCCGACGCGAAAGGTCAGGAAGCCGCCCATGTCGTAGGGATGAAAGAGATTCGCGGGAAGATGCTTGCTTTCGACGACGGCCATGGCGCGCTCGGGAAACCACCAGGATTCGCCGGGGCCGAAGAAGTGGAGCTGGCCGGACTGGAGGTAATAGCGATTCGAAACGAGGTCGAAGGAACGCACGGCCGCCAGGAGTGCGAATAGAATGACGGCGATTAATCCGAGCACGCGCGGCGATGCGATGGTGAATGGCGTTGGCGGCGATTCTTTGTCTTGTGTTGCGGGCGCTTGGCGCGCGGGGAAAAGTTCGGCCAGCGCGGGGAGCAGCGAGCCGCCGAGCACTACGACAGACACCGCGAAGACGGCTTGAAAGCGGACGTGCGCGATGGACTCGTAGAGAAGAGCGGCGAGCAGAATTGCTGGGCCGGGGCGCAATTTCCAGATGCAAACGAGAATTGCGATTGCGCCGAGAGCAAGCATCCACCAATCGGCGCTGGCGGGATCGCGGGGACTGAAAGCCTGGCGGAGCGCCAGGGAGTTGAAGTGAACTGAGGACCATTCGCCAATGAAATCGGTCAGCGGTTGCGTGACTTTGTTCTGGCGGGAGAGGGCTCGATAAATGCCGAAGCCCCACGGGTTGACGAGAGTTGCCGCTCCGGACGCGAGGAGCCAGGGCAGGGCATTTCGGACCCGCGCGAGTGCACAGGCGCGACGGTCCGCGAAAACCAGGTCGCAGACCTCTGAAAAGACGTAAGCGCCCATCAGCGCCAATCCGGCGACGAAGCCGTGATGCATGTTTACCCAGAGCAGCATGAGAACGGGTACCAGCCAGAGGCGGACGTGCTGGCCTTCGTAGTAACGCGCGAGCAAAACAAGAACGGCGGCGAATAAGACGGTGGTGAAAAGGTCGGCGCGCGGCATGGTTCGAAAGGCAATCGCGGGCACGGCTAAAATGGCGAGGGCGGCGGTGACGCGTCCGCCGCGCCAGACCGTTAGCGCAACGGTGACGGCGCAGGCGAACGCGCTGAACCAGGAGAGCGCGGCATAGCCGCCGAGTAGATAGAGCAGATAGAAGATGACGCCGGAAAACGGGGGATAAATCCAGGTTGAATCGGGAACGGTGTAAGTGAAAAGCGTGGTGGAAGGAATCTGGTGATGCTGGACGATGTAGCGGCCAGCAGCCATTTGCCAGCCGAGGTCGGTTTCGCTGACAGTGTGCAGGCCGGCGAGGAAGGCGTAGACAAGAGCGATGGCGAAGAGCGCACGGCGCTGCCAGTCCGCGCGGGAAAGAGGCTTGATTTCCATGAACTTCCATTCTGGTGAAGAGTGGATAGCAAGACAACGCGCAAGAAAGAAGCGGGTGCGTGAGAGTTACGGAAACGGACTTCAGGAGCGAAAAGGAAGAGTGAGCACTCCCCAAATCGCTTCGAGGATGATTTTCGAATTGATCTTGGAGCGGCCGATTTCCCGTTCATAGAAAATGATGGGGATTTCTCCGATGCGAGCACCTTTGCGGTATGCCTTCCAGGTCATTTCGATCTGGAAGAGATAGCCATTGCTAAAGATCTGATCCAGATTGATTTTTTCGAGGGTTTCTCTTTTCCAGCATTTGAAGCCTCCCGTCAGATCGCTGAAGGGCATGCGTGTGACCCAGCGGACGTAGACGGAAGCCATTTTGCTGAGGATGAGGCGCTTGAAATCCCAGTTCACGACGTTGACGCCGCGCATATAGCGCGAACCTAGGAGAAGATCGAACGAAGCAATCTGTTGCAGAAACTCGGAAAGATAAACGGGATCGTGGGAAAGGTCGGCGTCCATCTGGAGGATCAGGTCGTACTTGCTGCGAAGCGCTTCTTTGAAACCTGCCGAATAGGCTTGCGCAAGGCCGTCCTTCGAGGGACGAGAGAGAAGTGAGATCTTGCCTTCCTGACCGGCGGCAAGATCGAGAACTGCTTGTCCGGTGCCGTCAGGCGAATTGTCGTCAACGACCAGAATGTGAAGCTCTGGGACTGCTTTTTGAATGCCGGCAATCAGAACGGGAATGTTTTGCCGCTCATTGTAGGTGGGAATGACGACGATGGCGTTCACGAAGCAGTCCTCTCGAGCGGGTTTCCGAGGATCAATGGAGGAAAACCATCATGACTACATCGAGTATAGGGACGGGCCGCGGAAAGTTCACGAGAATGTATCGAGCTGCTGCTCAAGAATGAACGAGCTGCCCCAACTGCAAATTGGCGGAAAGACTGAGTTCCCGGATCAGATCCTGAGTTGCAGTCTCCAAGTGGACGATCTCCCGGGGCTTAATCGATTCAAGCGCCTGTAAACAGGCGGGGAAATATGGGCTGACGTGGCTCAGGCGGTTCGAGCGTGCAAAGAGGACAACGATGGCAATTCTGCGACCCGTCAAATTCTCTTGATAACGGAGGTTTGTATCGAGTGTGACCAGCACATCAAATTCAGCTTCCACGGCCGCGAGGAGCTCGCCGTTCTCTTTCCCTGACCAGCCTGCCTCGTGAACGGCAAGACGTTCGTGCCCGTGCTTAAGGAGAAAATTCCTGGGGGCTCGTGGGGCACACTCGCCGATCAATACTCTCATTTAAGCTGTGAGAGAAGACCAGAACGCGCTTCTTCGATGGGCGCAATCGCGAGCTCCGGCTAACGCTCGGATACTGCTCTAGAAACGGATCCGGCGTATCGCCGCCTCCAAATAGTCGATAAGGATTCTGAAGGGAACGCGGCTTCCGCGAAAAAAAGGCTCTCCGCCGCGAATCCTTTGGTCCTTACTGATTGCCTTCTCGATCTTCACTCTCGCTTGCTTAGGCAGAGTGCAACAGTCAAAAGGCATCGAAAAAAGCAACTGGTCTCCTCGCCTGGCGATTCACGGAATCAGGTAAGGAGCAGGACGGCAAATCCACACCGACGCAGAACCAAGAGGGCTCAACCGCCGCCGACGAATTGGACGATTTCGTAACGGTCGCCGGCGGTGACGCGGGTGTCCGGCCATTTCGGGCGGGGCAAGATTTCGAGGTTGCGTTCGATGGCGACGCGGCCAGCATCGAGGCCCAATTCACGGAGAAGGTCGGCAACCGTGGCGTCAGGCTTCGCTGCGCGAGCATCTCCGTTGACGGTAATGGTGATGAGCGTCTGCATAGCTAACTAACAGAAGGCACGCGGGGCTTGGCACGCAACTGAAAACGCAAATGTCCTTTGGCATTGCCTTTGAACGATTCTACAACCAGCGCGGCCTCCGCAGTGGCAAGAGCCGGCATTTCGAATTCGAGCTGCGCGTGCCCGAAGGCACCGGTCACCGTGGATAATTCGGTGTGCACCGCGGCGCCATCCACTCTCGCGGTCACAATGGCTCCTTCGATGGCCTTGTTGGCCTGGTCGCGCACAGCGATTTGCAATAAGGCGCGTTTGCCGGTGAGCCAGGTCTTCGCGTTGAGCAATTCCAGGCTGAGAATTGGCGGTGCCGAACTTCCGCCCGGAGCGGGCGCTAACGGCGCAGCCGACGTCTCGTCTCGAGGCAAAGCAAGATGCAGGGCTCCGGAGCGAAGTTCTTCGACGACGGCGCGATGTTGTTCATCGAGCCGCAGCTTTAGAGCCTGTTCGCGGCCGGGGTTGAGCGGGAGGAGATCAAAGTAGTTATTGGTGCGGCGGTGCAGCACGCGGCCGCTGAAATAAACGGTGGTGTCAATGAGGGCATTGGCCGCCCCGCGGTCTTCCGTCTGAACGTGATAGGTCGTCTCGCCCGCCTTCACGTTGGTGTTATGACCGAACAGCATCGGCTCGCTCGCTTTGCTCTGCGCCTAGTGTCTGGCAGCCGCCACGCGGGAACTTCCCTGCGCGATTTGACCGACCGGCGGTTAAATCGTTATTATAGCGCTTCGCCTATGAGTGGCTCGGGTTTACATTCGTATGCTCCGCTTGTTTTATACCTGCTGATAGCGACGGCGCTTGCCAGCGCGCTGACGGCCGCCTCGGTACTGATCGGCTGGCGCCGTCCGAGCCGGGCCAAGCAGCAGCCGTATGAATGCGGCATGGAGCCCACCGGGGACGCGAGACAACCCTTCTCCGTGAAGTTTTACCTCGTAGCGATGGTTTTCATTCTCTTCGACGTGGAAGCCATCTTCCTATACCCTTGGGCCTACATTTTTCGAAGTTTGCGCTGGTACGGCTTTGCGGAGATGATGATTTACATCGCCATCCTGTTGGTCGGTTACCTCTATCTGTGGAAAAAGGGCGCGCTGGACTGGCACAAATAGCCGGCGCTCGCGGGATTTAAAATCGTGACGGAGACTTCCAGCCAAAACGCTAATGTTGTAGCTGAACTGCTGCGTTCGTGGAACCCCAAAGCAGTAGTGGAAGTGATCGAATTCCGCGGGGAGACTACTATTGTGGTGCCGCGTGAACTACTGCGCGCCACCGCCGAGCACTGTCGTCAGCACGCTGGGTTGCAGTACAACCTTCTCACGGATGCCACCTGCCTGGACCGCTATCCTCACGAGCCGCGATTCGAATTGAACTATCACCTGGTTTCCATTCCACGCCGCGAGAAAGTGCGGTTGAAAGTGAAGCTCTCCGGCAACGACCCTATTGTGGACTCGCTGGTGCTCGTGTGGCCGGGCGCCAACTGGCTGGAACGTGAGATTTTCGATCTTTTTGGCATACGTTTTTTAGGCCATCCGGATTTGCGGCGCATCCTACTTCCTGATGACTGGGAGGGATATCCCTTGCGCAGAGATTATCCCGTCGAGGGGTATCGCGACGTGCCGAACACCGGAGAACTCTTCAGGAAAAGCAGCACACCATGACCACCGTCGAAACCGCAACCGGCGCAGCAAAAACTATGGTCCTGAACATGGGGCCGCAGCACCCTTCTACGCATGGGGTTCTGCGAATCCTGCTGGAGCTTGACGGCGAAACCGTGGTGAAAGCCGTTCCGGACCTCGGATACCTGCACACCGGCATCGAGAAATCCTGCGAAGACAAGACTTACTCTCAAGCTATCACGCTGACGGACCGGATGGACTATCTTAATCCGCTGGGCAACAACCTGGTGTATTGCCTGGCGGTGGAAAAGTTGCTGGGACTGGCAGTTCCGAAGCGCGCGCAGTACATCCGCGTGATGATGGTGGAGCTGCAGAGAATTTCGTCGCACCTGGTGTGGCTCGGCACGCATGCCATTGACCTCGGGGCGATGTCGGTTTTTCTGTACTGCTTCCGCGAGCGGGAAGAGATTCTGAAAATCTTCGAGATGTTCTCGGGACAGCGGATGATGACCAGCTACATCCGCATTGGGGGCGTGGCGCTTGATCCCCCCGCGGGCTGGCGGCAGGCGGTGGAGCGATTTCTGAAGATGATGCCGAGCCGGGTGGACGAGTATGAATCGCTGTTGACGGAGAACCGCATCTGGATGGGCCGCACCAAAGGCGTGGGCTACATCTCCGCGGAGGACGCGATCGCCTACAGCATGACGGGGCCGACGCTTCGCGCTGCGGGAGTGGCTTACGACAATCGCAAGGTGTTCCCTTACTCGAGCTATCAGGAGTTTGACTTTGACATTCCAACGCGCACGGACTCCGACTGTTTCGCGCGGTACATGATTCGCGTAGCGGAAATGCGCGAGAGCCTGAAGATTATTCGGCAGGCGTTCGGCAAGATCACGAACGAGGGGCCGATCAAAGCGGAGGCGCCGGGAATTATTCCGCCGCAGCGCGAAAAGATGAAGACGGAAATGGAAGCGCTCATCTACCATTTCAAGATTTTCACGGAAGGCTTTTCGCCGGCGCCCGGAGAAGCGTTCGTGACCGTCGAATCGCCGCGTGGCGAGCTGGGATGCTTTATCGCCAGTGACGGTTCGCCGAAGCCGCTTCGAGTGCACTTCCGCTCGCCTTCGTACATCAATTTGCAAGCACTTCCGAAGCTCATCGAAGGCCAGTTGATTGCCGACGTGATCGCTTGCATCGGCACGATTGATATCGTCCTTGGAGAAGTAGACAGGTAAACATGGAAATCTCTCCCCCGCTCGCGGCGAAGTTTGAAAAGTTGCAGACCAGCTATCCGGTGAAGCGCAGCGCGCTGATTCCCATGCTGATGTACGCGCAGGACGAGTTCGGCTGCGTGAGCGACGAAATGATCGCCGAGATCGGGCGGCGCCTGGACCTCAACAACGTGCAGATCGAAGAGACGCTGGCGTATTACTCGATGCTGCACCGCAAGCCGATGGGAAAGCATCATGTGCAGATTTGCACGAACGTGGCCTGCATGCTGAAGGGCGGGTATGAAATGCTCGACCGCGCCAAGAGGCGGCTGGAAATCGGGCACAAGGAAACCACGGGCGACGGGGTCTTTTCGCTGGAAGAAGTGGAATGCATCGGCGCGTGCACGGGCGCCCCGGCAATGCAAGTGAATTACGACTTTTACGAAAACCTTACGCCGCTCAAATTCGATCGCATCATCGAAGATTTGGACGCGGGCAGACGCCCGGCGCCGGAGCCGGTTATTTCCGGCGCGCTGCACGAGCGACACGCCGCGGAAACGCCGCTGATCAGCAAGCGCTGGGGCGTCAAGGATTCGCACAAGATTGACGTGTATGTGAAGCACGACGGTTATCAGGCGCTGGAAAAGGCGCTGCGGGAGATGACGCCGGAGAGCATTATCGATGAGGTGAAGAAATCCAACTTGCGCGGGCGCGGCGGGGCGGGATTTCCGACGGGCATGAAGTGGTCGTTTGTGCCGAAGGATTCGCCGAAAGCGAAATACGTGATCTGCAACGCGGACGAATCCGAGCCGGGCACCTGTAAGGACCGGCCACTGATGGAGATGGACCCGCACCAGATGATCGAAGGCATGGTGATTGCGGGGCGCGCGATTGGCTCGCATCAGGGGTTCATCTACATTCGCGGGGAATATCGCTACGTGCTGGATATTGTGGACGCGGCGATTACCGAGGCGTATGAGCGCGGCTATCTGGGGAAAAATGTTTTCGGAACCGGATTTGATTTCGATCTATTGATTCACACTGGCGCGGGCGCGTATGAATGCGGCGAGGAATCCGCGCTGATGGAATCGCTGGAAGGCAAGCGCGGTTACCCGCGCATCAAGCCGCCGTTTCCGGCGGTGGTTGGCTTGTATGGATGCCCGACGATTATCAATAACGTCGAGACGCTGAGCGCCGTGCCGGCCATTATTCGCGAAGGCGGCGAAGCATACGCCAATCGCGGCACGCCGAAAAATGGCGGCACGCGTATGCTGTGTATCGCGGGCCATGTGAACAAGCCGGGGATCTACGAGGTGCCGCTCGGCATGAACATGAAAAAGTTTATCTATGAAGTGGCGGGCGGAATTCCGGGCGGGAAGAAAATCAAGGCGGTGATTCCGGGCGGAAGTTCGTGTCCACTTATGACTGGCGACGAAATTGACATTCCCATGGACTACGACTCCGTGGCCAAGGCCGGTTCAATGCTGGGCTCCGGCGGCATGGTCATTATGGATGAAGACACCTGCATGGTAGACATGGCGCGGCGGATTATGCACTTCTATGCGCACGAGTCCTGCGGCTGGTGCATTCCCTGCCGTGAAGGAACCACATGGCTCCGGAAAATACTGGAGCGCTTCCACGCGGGGCTGGGGCGCGCAGAAGACATTGATATCATCGCGGATCTTGCCAAAAACATGCTGGGGCGCACGTTTTGCCCGCTTGGTGACGCGGCGGCGATGCCAACGATCAGCATCATGAAGAAGTGGCGCAAAGAGTTTGAAGAGCACCTGCAAGGACGCTGCCCGTACAAGTCCGCGGCAGCGTTGGTTGGTTCACGATAAACGGTAATCGGATTCACGATAAAGGGGCTCGCAGCAGGAATCCATGGCTGACCAGAAGCTAATTAAGCTGAAAATCAACGACCGCGAAGTGCAAGTGACGCAGGGCACGCTGGTGATTGAAGCGACGAGGCGGATCGGCACCGAGGTGCCGTCGTTCTGCTATTACCCCGGTCTTTCGCTGCAGGCGGCGTGCCGGATGTGCCTGGTGGAAGTGGAAAAAGCGCCGAAGCTGCAGACGGCCTGCACGCTGGTGGCGACCGAAGGCATGATCGTTCGAACGGACACCGAACAGGTGCGGCAGGCGCGGAAGTACATGCTGGAATTCCTGCTGACGAATCACCCGCTGGATTGCCCGGTGTGCGACAAAGGCGGCGAGTGCGAGCTGCAGGACATGGTGTTCCGCTACGGCGCGGATTCCAGCCGGTTCGTGGAAGAGAAAATTCACCGGCCCGAAGAAAAATGGTCGGAGCTGGTTTATTACGATGCGCCGCGGTGCATTTTGTGCTTCCGCTGTGTGCGCGTGTGCGACGAGGGCATGGACGTGAAAGCGCTCGGCGTGGGCATGCGAGGCGCGAACAGCGTGATTATCCCCAACCGCGAAGATCACCTGGAATGCGAAGAGTGCGGGATGTGCATTGACATTTGCCCCGTGGGCGCTCTGACCAGCGGGACGTACCGCTACAAGACGCGGCCGTGGGAGATGAATTACGTTTCGACGGTGTGCACGCACTGTTCGAACGGCTGCAAGACGACGCTCAGCGTGCGCAATCACGAGATTCTGCGTTCGAATAATCGCGACTTGAGCGGCATCAACAAGGATTTCCTTTGTGTGAAGGGGCGATTTGGTTTTGATTTTACGAAGCATCCGGAACGCATTCGGCAACCGCTGGTGCGCAAGGGCGACAAGCTATTGCCGGTTTCCTGGGAAGAGGCGGCGCAGGCGGCGGCAAGCAAGCTGAAAGCGATTTACGACGCTAACGGAAAAGATGCGATTGGGTTCATCGGTTCGAACCGCACTTCGAATGAAGAGAATTATTTGTTGCAGCGGATGGCGCGGGCTACGTTTGGAACGAATAATATCGATCATCACCGCACGGCGGATTACACCGGCTTGGTCACGGCACTGGGCGATCGCGCCGCCGATTCCCTGCTGACGATGGAGCAGTTGTACGAGTCGAAAGCGGTCCTGGTTATCGGGAACGATCCCACGAATCAGAATCCGCTGGTGGGCTGGCAGATTCGCAGCGGCCTCCGGCATTTCGGGACCAAGCTATTCGTCATCAATTCGAATGAGATCAAGCTGAAGCGCAAAGCCACGCAATTCGTGAAAATCACGGCGGGGCTGGAAGGGACCGTGCTCAAGTGTCTGGCGCATGAAGAAGGGCAGCTTGCGACGGCGCTGGTCGAGCAACTCGTTCAATTGAAGGCGGGGCTTGAAGCTTCATCTGATGTGGCGATTGTTTTCGGCGCGGAAGTTTCCGGCGCGGCGATCGCGCAGCTGGTAGCATTCGGTTCGAAACTTCCGGGAAAGACTCGTTATATGGTGCTCGGCGATTATGCCAATTCGCGCGGCGCAGCGGATTTGGGCGTGCTGCCGGATCGTTTGCCGGGCTATGCGTATGTGGACGACGGGGGAGCGCGCGAGGCGTTCGAAACACTTTGGGGCGGGGTGATTCCGTCGAAAGCGGGCCTGACTGCGCCGCAGATGGTGGAAGCCGCGCAGAGCGGCACGATGAAAGCGCTGGATGTCGTGGGCGCGAATCCGTTCGCGCATTTTGGCACGCTCGGTTACGGGCGCGGAAAACTGGAATTGCTGATCGTTCACGAAATGTTTCTCACGGAAACCGCCAGGGCGGCTGACATCGTCTTCCCTGCGGCTTCAGCGTATGAGAAAGACGGCACGGTCACGAATACATCCGGGGAAATTCAGCTGCTGCACAAGGCCGCGGAAGTGATGGGGCCTCGGAGTGACTTCGATCTTCTGCGGATCCTTTCACACCAATTGGAAAAGCTGGCCCTGGGGAAGGCGTTTCATTACAAGACGCCGGCGGCGGTGTTCGAGGAGATTCGCAAAGCTGTGCCGGCCTACAACGTGGCGTCGGCGGGCTTGCTTACTGGCGGCGCGGAAGCAACGCGCGTGCAGTTCGCCCGGAACGGCCACGCTCCTTACGACGTTCCGGTCGGGCTGATTCGTTCCGCTGAAGACACGCTTTTCACCAGCGGCACGCTGGGCCGCTTCTGCACGATGATGGAATCTGTGCCGGAGGCCAAAGCGAAGCCGTGAGCGCCTTCTTAGCCAGCAACGCCGAGTTGATTATCACGATCGTCAAGATTGCGCTGCTGCTTTTCATCGTTCTTACCGTCAATGCGTACCTCACCTGGTTTGAGCGAAAAGTCGTGGCGCACATGCAGTCGCGCTGGGGGCCGCACCGCGTCGGGCCGCATGGATTGCTGCAGCCGCTGGCCGACGGCGTGAAGTTTCTGTTCAAGGAAGATCCCACACCGGCGGGCGTGGACAAATTCGTTTACTATCTGGCGCCGCTGCTGGCGCTGGCGCTGGCGCTTACTTCCATTTCCATCATTCCATTTGGGCCGAATCCCATCCGGCTGTTTGGGCATGACATTTATCTGGGAATTGCGCCCCCGGACCTGAACATCGGGATACTGGCGCTGTTCGCCATCACTGCGCTCGGCGTTTACGGAGTCGCGCTGGCGGGCTGGTCTTCCAATAGCAAGTATCCGCTGCTTGGGGGATTGCGCAGCTCCGCGCAAATGATTAGCTACGAACTGGCGCTGACGATGTCCGTGGTTGGAGTACTGCTGATCGCCGGGAGCTTCAATCTCACAGACATTATCAATGTGCAGGCGAAGCATCCGGAGCGCGGCATCCTGGGCTGGAACATCTTTCCGCAGATTCTGGGCTTCATTTGTTTCTTCATTGCCGCGGTTGCGGAAACGAACCGTGTTCCCTTCGATCTTCCGGAAGCCGAATCTGAACTCGTCGCAGGATTTCACACGGAATATGCGAGCTTCAAGTTCGCGATGTTTTTTATCGCGGAGTACACCAGCATGATCACAGTTTCGTCGCTGTGCGCGATCATGTTCTTCGGCGGATGGCTGTCTCCCTTCCCTGCTTCGTGGACGTTTGCTCACTATCTCCCGTCAGTCATCCTGATTCCCGCGGGCTTGTGGCTTATCTGGGATGGAATCCGCTACGAAACGATTTTCGGGAAAATCATTTTGCCGGGCGTTGGCACGGTTCTGACGGTTGCGGGGATTGCGCTTCTCATACCCAATTTTCAGTTCGTCAATGAATTCATCCAGGCGCCTTTCTGGCTGCTGTCGAAGATTTTTGTCTTCCTGTTTGTATACGTGTGGATGCGCGGGACGCTGCCGCGTTTTCGGTACGACCAGTTGATGGCGTTTGGCTGGAAGCTGCTGCTGCCGCTTTCTATCATGAACGTGATCCTCACCAGCTTCGTGATTCTGAAGTGGGGTGCGCAGTGACGCCGCAACTTCTGATCTTCTTCGTGCTCGCGGCGCTGGCTGTGTTAGGAGCGCTCAGCCTGATTCTGCAGAAGCACCCGATTCACAGCGCGCTTTCGCTGATCGTGGTGATGGTCGCGCTCGCGGGATTGTACTTGCTGATGGGAGCTGAATTTGTGGCCGCGGTGCAGATCATCGTGTATGGCGGCGCGATTATGGTGCTGTTCGTGTTCGTAATCATGCTTCTGAACGCCGGCATCGAGGAACACACCAGCCTTTCGAAGTTTGCCGGGCCTCCGGGATTGCTGCTGGTGGTCGCGCTGGCGGGCTTCCTCGCGGCGACGATTGCGCGTTCGACCGGCACGGTGCAGGCTGCGGGACAGACCGGCGCGATGTCTTCGACGAAGGGCATTTCCAGCATGCTCTTCCGGGACTTTGTTTATCCGTTCGAACTGACTTCGTTCCTGATCCTCGTGGCGATCATGGGCGCAGTGGTTCTGGCGCAGCGGGAGAAGAACTGAGATGGTGCCGACAAATTACTTCGTCATCTTGAGCGCGGTCTTGTTCGGGCTCGGCGTATTCGCGTTCGTTTTCAAACGCAATATCATCACGATTTTCATGTCCATTGAATTGATGCTCAACGCAGTGAATCTGGCGTTCGTGGCGTTCAGCCAGGCGCTGGGCAAGCTCGATGGCCAAGTGTTTGTGCTGTTCGTCATCGTGGTGGCCGCGGCGGAAGCGGCGGTGGGACTCGGAATCATCATCCTGATTGCGCGCAACCGGCAATCGCTCAACGTCGAGCGCGTTGACCTGCTCAAACTCTAATGCCGACATATCCGATACTCGAATATCTGTGGATTATTCCGCTCTTGCCGCTCGTCGGTTCGGCGATCAATGGCCTGTTCGGTGAAAAATGGCCAAATAAAATCGTCAATTGGGTGGCGTTGAGCTCCACGGGGCTGTCGTTTGCCTGTGCGCTCGAAGCGGTTCGCGAGTTTTTCGGATCCGGGCAGGCGCTCTTCCGCAAGGAATTCTTCACCTGGATTGCCGCGGGCAATTTCCGCGCAGGCTTCGATTTGCAGATGGACCAGCTCACCGTCGTGATGGTGCTGGTGGTGACCGGCGTGGGCTGGCTCATTCATATCTACGCCAGTGGATATATGGCGCATGAAGGCGGCTACTACCGTTTTTTTTCGTACTTGAACCTCTTCATGTTTTTCATGCTCATCCTGGTGCTGGCCGCGAATTACGTTTTGCTTTTCGTTGGCTGGGAGGGCGTAGGCCTTTCGAGCTATTTGCTGATCGGATTTTATTTCCTGAGAAAGCCAGCTGCCGACGCTGGCAAAAAAGCGTTCATCGTCAACCGCATCGGCGACTTCGGGTTCATGCTGGGGATGTTTTTGCTGTTCCGCGCCTTTCATACCTTGGATTTCCAGGCCATCTTCACGAGTTCTACGCTGCAGGGTTGGCCTGTTGAAGGGAGTGGGCATCTAGGCACTTTGACGTTTGCGTGTTTGCTGATTTTCATGGGCGCATGCGGAAAATCGGCGCAGCTCCCTCTGTATGTCTGGCTGCCGGACGCCATGGAAGGCCCAACGCCTGTCAGCGCTTTGATTCACGCGGCGACGATGGTGACGGCAGGCGTTTACGTCGTCGCGCGCTCGCACATTTTGTTCACGCATGCTCCCACAGCCATGCTGGTCGTCGCGATTGTGGGCTGCGCGACGGCGTTCTTTGCCGCCACGATCGGCCTGGTACAGACGGACATTAAGAAAGTTCTTGCCTATTCGACGGTCAGCCAGCTTGGCTACATGTTCCTGGCCTGCGGCGTCGGCGCATTTTCCGCCGGGATTTTCCACCTGATGACGCACGCCTTCTTCAAAGCGCTCTTGTTCCTCGCAGCTGGCAGCGTGATTCACGCCATGGGCGGCGAGCAGGACATGAACCGCATGGGCGGGCTCAGCAAGAAGATTTCCTGGACGTTTGGAACCATGCTTGTCGCGACAATGGCCATCGCGGGAATTCCCTTCTTTTCCGGATTTTTCTCGAAAGATGCCATCCTCCTCGCGGCGTTTCAGAGCGACAATGGCGGCCGCGTGCTCTATGCCTTCGGCTTATTGACGGCGCTGCTCACTTCCTTCTACATGTTCCGCCTCATTTTCCTCACGTTTCGCGGCAAGCCACGCTTTGACGACCACAAGGTCCACGTTCACGAATCGCCGTGGAGCATGCTGGGGCCGCTGGTGGTGCTGGCGGTGCTGGCGTTTGCGGGCGGCTGGTTCGCTCTGCCTGCGTTCTTTCAAGGACCGGACTATTTCGTCAATTTCCTCGCGCCTGTTCTTGGCGGCCATGAGGCCGTCGAAGCAGCTGGCGAGGTAACGGCCCACCAACTCGAATTGATTCTGGCGGGAGTCGCCGTGAGCGCGGCGGTCATCGGCCTTGGCGTGGCGTACTGGCTGTACCTCAAGAAGCCCGGCCAGGCCGATGAGCTCGCCAAGTCCATGAAGCCCGCCTACACCACGCTGCTGAACAAATATTACGTGGATGAACTGTACGCCGCCGTGGTTGTCAAGCCACTGCTTTGGATTTCGACGAACGTGCTCTGGAAAGGTGTGGACGTCGCCGGAATCGATGGGGCCGTCAATGGCCTCGCCGAGGGCCTCACCACGGTCGGCGACGGCGTGCGCCACACGCAATCCGGCAATACGCGCAGCTATGCTGTCTGGGTAGTTGTGGGAGCAATCGTGATTATCGCCGTGATTTTTTTCTGGCCGACTGCGGGAAAACCAGTGATCGGGATGGTGCGCTGATGCTGCCCGGCGGGCATCTGCTTTCGGTATTGATCTTCTTCCCTGCCGTGGGCGCGCTGGCGCTTTTGTTGCTGCGCGGCGACGATCACAAGTATATTCGCTACCTCTCTCTCATCGTCTCAGTTGCCGAGTTTGTCTTTTCGCTCTTCCTGCTTTTCAAGGCGCCCGTCGGCGCTTCCGGATATCAGCTCGAGGAATTCATCAAGTGGATCAACCAGCCGCCGATCAACTATCACCTGGGCGTGGACGGCATCAGCATGTTTCTGGTGATCTTGACGACATTCCTGACGCCGATTTCGATTCTGGCGTCGTGGAAGAGCATCGAGCACCGCGTGAAGGAATTCTTCATCATGGTGCTGATGCTGGAAGTCGGCGTGGTGGGCGTGTTCCTTTCGCTTGATCTTTTCCTTTTCTTTCTTTTCTGGGAAGTGATGCTCATTCCCATGGCTTTGCTGATCGGCATCTGGGGCCACGAGCGGCGCGTCTACGCCGCAGTGAAGTTTGTGCTCTACACGATGGCGGGCTCGATCCTCATGCTGGTCGGCATCATCTGGCTGTACAACGCCACGGGCACGTTCGACTTGCCGACGATTCAACAGATGGTGGCGAATGGTGTGCTGGTGCTCGCGCCGCGCACAGAAATGATTCTTTTCCTGGCCTTCTTCGTAGCGTTTGCCATCAAAGTGCCGCTCTTCCCACTGCACACTTGGCTGCCGGACGCTCACGTGGAAGCGCCCACGGCCGGCTCGGTGATGCTCGCTGGCGTGCTGCTGAAAATGGGCACATACGGCATGATCCGCTTCTGCCTGCCGCTCTTCCCCGACGCTTCGCGGCGCGCAGCAATCTGGGTGGCCGCGCTGGCGATCATCGGAATCATTTACGGCGCTTTGGTGGCCATGGTTCAGCCGAACTTGAAGAAACTAGTCGCATATTCTTCCGTGAGCCATCTGGGCTTCGTCGTGCTGGGCATCTTCGCATTTCACAGCATTTCCATGCAGGGCGCGGTCTACCAAATGCTGGCACACGGTATTTCGACCGGCGCGCTCTTCCTGCTCGTGGGTATGCTGCACGACCGACGCCATACGTTTGAGATCAGCGAGTACGGCGGCCTGGCGACGCCGATGCCGAAACTTGCCGCGTTTTTCCTCTTCGTCGCGCTGTCTTCGCTGGGCCTGCCAATGCTGAACGGCTTTGTCGGCGAATATTTGATTCTGCTCGGCACCTACCAGCGGCACTGGCAGTGGGCCTCGTGGGCAGCTCTCGGCGTGATTCTTTCGGCGTGCTATCTGTTGTGGTCCTATCAGCGGGTGTTCTTTGGCGAGATTACAAAGGAAAAAAATCGCACATTGCCGGACGCCTCGTTGCGTGAAAAGTGGATTCTCGCCACCATGGCGGTGGTCACCCTGTGGATGGGAATTGGCTCCACGTACATTACGCGCCGCACTGCCGCCGCGGCGCAGAACGTGGTTGACCAGGTCGAGCCGCAGCGGCCGTATGAGGCGTCTGCACCATCCGGAGTTGCGCCGTCGGTAGCGCCGTTGCAAGCAGCACGCGATTCTTCCCGCGCGGCGAAACATATTTCTCTCGAAAGGCTGGGAACACGCTAGATGCTTCCCCGCACCATAGATCTTTACCGAGTGCTTCCTGAGCTTCTCTGGTGCGGCTTCGGGGTGCTGGTGATGCTGCTTCAGCCGTTCGTGCGCAACCGGCATTTCTTCACGTTTCTTGCGTTGATCGGTACGCTGACCGGAACGCTCGGCTCCGTGATCTCCGCCGCCAACGCGGGTCCGGGCTTCTACGGGCTGGTCGAGTCAGACTCCTTCAGTTTCTTTTTCCGGCTTCTCGTCGGCACCGTGGCGTTCCTGGTGGTTCTCGCTGCCGGACCGTATCTCGATCGCGAGCGGCTGCCCGTTCCGGAATTCTACGCGCTCTTGCTATTTGCCACTGCAGGCATGGGCGTTCTCGCCTCGGCGCAGGAGCTGCTAACCGCGTTCATCGGCCTGGAGATGAGCTCGATTTCCAGCTACATCCTGGCGGGCTACCGGCGCGATTCGCTGAAGTCCAGCGAATCGGCGATGAAATATTTCCTGCTCGGCTCGTTCGCGACGGCCTTTTTTCTCTACGGCATCGCCCTGGTGTACGGCGCGACGGGAACGACTGTGCTGGACAAGATGGGCGACACGGACCCGGCCAGCACGCTCTTGAAACTGGGCCTCGCGATGATTCTCATCGGGCTGGGCTTCAAGGTGGCTGCGGCGCCCTTCCAAGTGTGGACGCCGGATGTCTACGAAGGCGCGCCCACGCCGGTCACGGCGCTTTTTTCCGCGGGACCGAAGGCCGCGGCATTCGCTTTGCTGCTCCGTATCTTTGCCACGGTTCCCGCAGCCACGCACTTTTGGTTCTGGGCATTTTGGGTCCTGGCGGCGCTGACGATGTTCGCCGGGAATCTGGGCGCGTTGGTGCAGACAAACATCAAGCGGCTGCTGGCCTACAGTTCCATCGCGCACGCCGGCTACGTCTTGGTGGCATTTGCCGCCGTGACTTCCATGGCGCAGGGCGGCACGGCGGACGCGGCGCCCGCGTATGCCGCGGTGCTCTTTTACCTGCTCACCTACGCACTGGTAAAACTCGGGGCGTTCACGATTGTTTCGCAGCTTGGCGGCGCGGGCGAAAAAAATTTGTCGTTGGACGATTACGCCGGACTTTCTCAGCGCCAGCCAGTCGTTGCGGCAATGCTAAGCATCTATTTGTTGTCGCTCCTTGGCCTGCCGGTTACCGCAGGCTTCTTCGGAAAGTTCTACATTTTCAAGGCGGCGGTGAATTCCAATCTGATCTGGCTTGCAGTCCTGATGGCGATCAACAGCGTGATCGGGTCTTACTATTATCTGCGCGTCATCGTGGTGATGTACATGCGCGAGTCGAGCGCGGAGGCCGCCGCTTCCGCTCCCGTGAGCTTTCCGCTGAGCGTGAGCGTCGTCCTTGCAGTTACGGCCGTCGGTACCATTCTGTTCGGCGTGATGCCCAACCCCGTCATCAACTTTCTTCTCCGGCCAAGTCTCTTCGGTCACTGAGATTGCAATCTGGATAAAGAAAGGCCGGGCTAAAGCTCGGCCTCTGCATTCACGGCATAGAAATGAAAACGGCCCGCAGGCTTGCCCACCGGGCCGTTTCAAAAACTCGATTTGTTGGGCCTTAGACCTTCACGAAGATAATCACCAGCGTGAAGAGCGCGAGCGTCTCGACGAACACCAGGCCGAGAATCATCGCCGCACGAATCGCGCCCGCCGCTCCCGGATTGCGCGCCATGCCTTCGCACGCCGCCGAAGCGATGCGGCCCTGCCCCAGCGCGCCGCCAAAGGCCGCCAGCGCCATGCCGAAGCCTGCGGCAATCGCCAGCAAGCCTCTGCCTCCAGCCGCTGCGCCTGCGGTTTCTTCCGCGAACGCGGACGGCGCAATCAACATCACCGCCACGAGCGCCACCAATACCATCATCCACTTCTTCATCACTTCCTCCTTGTGAATCGCCGCCAGGAGGTGGTTCCCGGACACCGTGCAGCCGGGCTCACACTGGAGCAGCCAATTGTCGGCAATGCTTCACCGGCAAACTCGATTAATGCTCGTCGGCCGTGGCCATGCCCAAATAAACCGAAGGCAGCACCGTGAAAATGTACGCCTGAATGATGGCCACGAAAATGTGCAAGCCGATAAACGCAACAGGGATCGTGGCCGGCAGCACGGCGACGACGACACCCAAAACCGGAGACTTGGACCAGGCCGCGACGGTGGCTATCGAAAACAAGCCGACGAAAATCGTGTACAGAAGATCGCTGGCCACGATGTTGGCCCAAAGACGAACGGTCAAGGAAAGAACGCGCGCTGTGGTGCTCACGATTTCCACGGGAAAAAGCAAAATGGCCAGCGCCCAATCGCCGAACGTTTTTGGCGAGCCTGCAAACGTAAGCAGGTAATGGCCGGGGCCGTGGTGCCTGATTCCCTGCCAGTTGAAATACAGAAAGGTCAGAATGGCGCAGGACATGGGCACGGTTTTTTCCGCCGTGGGCGCGGCGAAAAACGGAACGGCACTGAGCAGGTTCGACAGAAGAACGAAAACCGAGATCGAGCCCACGAACGGAATCATTTTCAGCGCGCCGTGGTGAACGTTCTCTTCCAGAAGATCCTTGATGCCGAAGCCCAGCGGATTCGTCAGCAGCATTTCCGCGACTTGCTGCGACGCTCCTGGCTTTTCCACGGAAAGCCGTGAACGAAGGAACAACGCCAGCACTGTCCCGAGCAGCAGCGCGACCGTACACATCACAATGTGTTCGGGGATGGGCCGGTTCGGATGCTTGACCTGGATGTGCAGGAACGCCAGCAGGGCGAGAGCGTAGCGCCCCAGATAGTGATTCACCAGCAGCGTAAGTCCGGATACGTGTTCAACCATTCGCTAGTCCGCCGGATGCAAGATTTCGTACACACTCGCCGCGATGGTGGCGGCTCCAAGAGCACACAAACCCACAACCATGCTCAAAAGGGGAATTCTCAGATATTCAAAAATAACATACACGGCGAGGGCTATCAACCCGTACCGAAAGACCATGCCGAAGTAGCTGCGGAGCGGGACTTTTGGTTTCTTGTCACCGGCTTGGGCCGTCGAAGCTTGCGCCAGAGCGTCGAGACCGCGCTTCAGCCAGCGAAAATTCAGCCACGCTAGAATAGCGCCAATGGCCAGGCCAGCCCCCCACGCGCGATCGCGAAGCGAAGCGACCAGCGCACCCGCGAGCAATCCCAAAAGCAGCGTCAGCCAGGAGATACGCCTCTCGGTCGCGGCGCCCGGGGCCGCTTCAGCTGCCTTCAGTGCCATTGCCAGTTCCGCCCACCCGCCGAAGGACATCCCGAACCCCTGCGAAAAATCCGATTCCCCCCAGGATCAGCAGAAAAATCGGCTTGGTGTGCAGCCAGCGATCGAGGATATAGCCCAGAAGTCCGCCAACAACCAGGGCGGAAACCAGCACGAAAGGCAGCTCCAGGGCGATCGCGGCCTGGTTCGAAGAATCCCTGGCCTTCCCCACAATGGGCGCAGCCGATCTCGTTTTATCCGGATTATTGTCCGAAGGCATAGTGCGCAAGTCGCGTGAACGGCTCAGGATACAACCCCGCGGCGAGCGTGACAAATACGGCCACGCCGAGGGCCACGGCCTGCGCGTTGCTCATCAGCACGCGCGGCGCATCGCCCGGCTGCTTGAGCCACGCGTGCACGATAATGCGGAAGTAGTAGTACAGCGCCGGAACGATGTAGAGCACCGCGAAAACGGCAAGCACGGTGTGTTTCGTCTCAATCAGCGAGAGGAAAATAAAATACTTGCCCATGAAACCCGCAGTCGGCGGAATCCCCGCCAGCGAAAGCATGAATACCAGCAGCAACAGCGCCGAGGCTGGGCTGCGCTGGTACAGGCCGTTCAAATCTTCCAGTTCGTCACCGATCAGTTCTTTTTGGCGCAAAACGATGACCACGGCGAACGCACCCACGGTCATGAACACATAAGCAAACAAGTAGTATCCGATCCCGATCAGGGCCGTGTTGTTGCCCGAAACAAGTCCGAGCAGGATGTATCCGACATGCGAGATCGAGGAGTAGGCCAATAGCCGCTTGACGTTGGTCTGCGTCAGCGCGGCAAGGTTGCCCCACGTCAGGGTCGCGACGGCTACGCTGGCGATTAGGTAGAGCCACACTTCATGCGAAGCCGCGAAAACCGTCAGGAACAATCGCAGCAGGAGCGCGAAGCTCGCCGTCTTTGACGCGACGCTGATATACGTGGTGATCGGCGTCGGCGCGCCTTCGTAGACGTCCGGCGCCCACTGATGAAAAGGAACGGCGGCAACTTTAAAGAATAGCCCAACGACCACCAAGACGAACGCGGCCGCGGCAAATAGAGGCATCTGATGCAGCAGCATGGACGGGTCCAGCTGCAGTGCTGCAGGATATTGCGACGCGAATCGTTGGCGCATCGCTTCGCCGGCTGCACCGGGTTGGCGGCTCAACTGAATGGCTTGCGCAAGCGGGCTGCGCGGATCAAACGCATACGAAAGAAGTCGGACGTTGGTCGTCCCGCTCAAACCGTAAAGTATGGAGAAGCCGTAGGCCAGGATTCCGGAACTAAACGCGCCGAGCAAAACGTATTTCAGCGCTGCTTCATTCGAACGCTTGTCGCGCCGCAGGAAACCGGTCAGCACGTAGAAGCTGAGCGCCATGGTCTCGAGGCCTAGAAACATCACGATCAGGTCGAAACCCGAAGCCATCAGCATCATGCCGACGCAGGCAAAGAGCAGAAGCGCGTAGTATTCCCCTTCTTCTTCCTTTTCGATTTCCAGATATTTCACGGAAAGAAGAATCACAAGCGCCGTGGCCGCCAGAAAAAGTGCGGCGAAGAACAAGAAGAATCCATCTACAACTACCGTCTCGTGGAACCCAACGAGATCGCCCCGCATCGCAACTTGCCCCCGCAACTTCCAAAGGGTGAACGCGCTGAACAATGTGCCTACAAAAGCGGTCTTCGCGTAGAAGTCCTTAAAGATCAGCTTCCAAAGCCCGTTGTTCCCTTCCGACTCGTTGGCAGAAAAACCGATCAGCAGAATGCCGAGGCCGAAAAGCGTCAGTTCCATCTCTGGAAGAATAGCGGCGCCGTCTCCCTGGAGATAGCTGCGAATCGCGTCAATGAGCGGGATATTCATGCGGCCGGGCTATTTCGTCTCCGCCACGGCGGGCTGCATTACTATGGGCGGTACTTTGCCACGCTCTGCTCCATAAAATCCCGGGTTCACCTGGCGGACGATCCTGTCCACCGGCTTTTCGATGATGGCAAAGAATGGCTTGGGATAGACCCCGATCCAGAACGCCAGAATCACGAGTGGTATGAGCGTGGCGTATTCACGCGCATTCAAGTCCGGCAGCTTTTCGTTGGTCGGGTTGGTGACCGGGCCGAACATCACGCGCTGGTACAGCCACAGCAAATACGCTGCGCCCAGCACCACCCCCAGCGAGCCCCACGCGGCCCACGCCTTGCTCACCTGAAACGCGCCCTGCAAAATCGTGAATTCTCCGATGAAACCGTTCAGCAGCGGCATGCCCAGCGAACTCAAGCTGATGATGAGATAGATCGCCGCAAAGTTCGGCATGGGCGTGGCCAGCCCGCCGAATTCGGAAATCAAGCGCGTGTGCCGCCGCTCGTACAGCACGCCCACAATTAAGAACAGCGCGCCGGTAGAAATGCCGTGATTGATCTGCTGAAGCACGCTGCCGGACAGCCCGTTCGGATTGAGCGCGAAGATTCCCAGCGTGCAGAAACCCAGATGGCTGACGGAACTGTAGGCAATCAGCCGCTTCATATCTTTCTGCATCAGGCAGACGAGTGCGCCGTAGATGATGCCAATCAACGACAACACAATGACGATATGAATGATGCGCGCGCGCATCACCGTATCCGCGGGCAAGAGCGGCAAAGAAAAACGGATGAAGCCGTACGTCCCCATCTTCAGCAGGACGCCGGCTAGAATGACGGAACCCGCCGTGGGCGCTTCCGTGTGTGCGTCGGGGAGCCACGTGTGGAACGGGAACATTGGCACCTTGATCGCGAAAGCGAAGAAGAAGCCCCAGAAGAGCCAAGCCTTCAGCGAGTCGGGAAAGCCTTGAGCGGCGGCCAACAGTGTTGGAACATCAAATGTGCGCGACCCGCTGGCAGCCGCCGGCGCATTGTAATAAAGCGCCAGGATCGCCAGCAGCATCACCACCGACCCAGCCAAAGTGTACAGGAAGAATTTAATCGCCGCGTACAAACGCCGGTCGCTTCCCCACACGCCGATCAGGAAGTACATCGGCACGAGCATCACTTCCCAGAAAACGTAGAAGAGGAAGAAATCCAGCGAGACAAAGACGCCGAGCATGCCAACTTGCAGCAGCAACAACAAAATGTAGTACTCCTTTTGCCGCTGCTTGATGGCGCTCCAAGAAGAAAAGATGGCGATCATACCGAGGAACGTCGTGAGCATCACCAGCAAGAGGCTGATGCCGTCGATGCCCAGGTGGTATCTCGCGCCGATCGACGGAATCCAGTCCGCATTTTCTTCGAAGGCAAACCCGCCCCATTCCGGCCTGAACCAACGAACCAGCGGCAGCGAAACGAGGAAACCCAGGACGCCGAATAAATTGCCCACAAGCCGGTGAACGCTATCCTGCTCACGCGGCACAAAAAGCAAGATCAGCGCCCCCACCAGCGGCGTAAACAGCACCACGCTCAGGATGTGATGTGCAAAAAAGTCCATTCTCCGCCTCTCAGCGCACGGCGCGCAGCAAGGTTTGCATGTGATGCCCGTAATACGCCAGCAGGACGACCAGTCCCACCAAAATCAGCAACGCGTAGCTGGAAAAGAGCCCGGTCTGCAGCAGGCGCACCGGATAACTGAAAAGCTGCGTCACCTTCGCCCCGAAATTCAGCAGTCCATCAATCACCCACTTGTCCCACCACATGGAAATCTTTGACCCGAAGCGTGCCAGCCACCCGGCTCCATTGACACCCAGCCCATCAATGATCTTTGCATCGAGAACGCCGAGCAACGTGCCAAGGTCCTTCACGCGATTCACGATCAATGCATCGTAGATCTCGTCCACGTAGTATTTCTGAACAAGCAATTCGTACATGTTCGGCCATTTTCCCGCCACCAATTGCGGAGCAATTCTCTTTGACCGGTAGAATTCATACGCCAGCCAGATGCCCGCCCCGGCAATCGAGAGAGACAAGACCATCAGGAAGATTTCCTTTGCCACCGCGTGGTGGACGATCCGAACGGCTCCCGTCTCCGAAATAACGCCGGCCAAGACCGGCTCAAGAAACCTTTCAAAACGATTTTCCCCTCCCAGAGCGCCCGGCCATCCAATCCACCCGCCAATGATCGAGAGTCCGGCGAGAATGATGAGCGGAACGGTCATGGCCCACGGTGATTCGTGGATATGTTTCTCGACGTGCTCGTCCGCGCGGGAGTAGCCGAAGAACGTTAGGAAGAGCAAGCGGAACATATAAAACGCCGTCAAGCCTGCGGTGATAAAGCCGACAATCCACAAGAAAAAAAAGCGGTCGAATGCCTGGCCGAGGATTTCATCCTTGCTGAAAAATCCAGCGAACGGAAAAATTCCCGCAATCGCCAGCGTCGCCACCAGGAATGTTTTTGCGGTAATCGGGATCTTGTCCCACAAGCCACCCATTTTTCGGATGTCTTGCTCTCCCGACATCGCGTGGATCACGCTGCCCGCGCCAAGGAAGAGTAGCGCCTTGAAGAAGGCATGTGTCATCAAGTGGAAAATTCCCGCCGCAAACGCCCCCACGCCCAGCGCCAGGAACATGTACCCAAGCTGGCTGATCGTCGAATACGCCAGGACCTTCTTGATGTCGTTCTGCACCAGCGCCATGGACGCCGCGAAAATCGCCGTTACGGCCCCCACCACCGCCACAACGTCCATGGCGGCCGGCGCGAGTTGGTAGACGGCGTTCATACGCACCACCATGTAAACGCCCGCGGTGACCATAGTGGCCGCGTGAATCAACGCGCTCACCGGCGTCGGCCCTTCCATCGCATCCGGTAGCCAGACATACAGAGGAATCTGCGCTGATTTCCCCATCGCGCCCACAAACAGCAAGAGCGCGATGCCTGTCAATACCGGGGCGCCAAAAGCCAAGGCATGCGCGTCCACAGCGGCCTTCAGCGACTGCAGAATCCCCGAAGCACGTCCCGCGTCAGGCAAACCCTCCGACGTAAACCGAATGGTGCCCAGGGTCACCGCGGTCAGGAGAATGCCAAGAATAAATCCCGCGTCCCCGATGCGATTTACGATGAACGCTTTCTTCCCCGCGTCCGACGCCGATTTTTTCAGAAAATAAAACCCGATCAGCAAATAGCTGCACAGCCCGACGCCTTCCCATCCCACGAACATAAGCAGCATGTTATTCGCCAGGACCAGCGTGAGCATGGCGAACATAAACAAATTCATGTATCCGAAGAAGCGGTAATAGCCGGCTTCGTGCGCCATGTATCCGACCGAATACACATGAATCAGGAAGCCCACTCCGGTCACCACGAGAACCATGACGCAGGAAAGCGGGTCGAGAAGAAATCCCCAGTCCGCCACGAACCGCACGAGGTGCCCGCCCGTCATCTGCATCGGGCCGGGCGTCAGCCATTCGAACAGAATTTGCTGGGACACACGGTGTTCGGGATCCGCGGCCAGCAGTTCGAAAACCGCGCCCGCCGCCCAAATAAACGACAAGCCGACGCTCCCGGCGCAAAGCAAGCTCACTCCCGCTTTCGGAATGCGCCTGCCGGCGAAAAGCATCAGCGCCGCCGTCGCCAGCGGAAAGAGCGGAATCAGCCACAGGAAACTGAGAAAGGTTCCTGTGGGCGTCATACGAGTTTTATTTCGTTTTTCACGTCGCCGTTTCCAACCCTACCACTTCAACAAATCCATTTCGTCCGCCAGCACCGTTTCGCGGTTGCGGAAAAACGCGATGATGATTCCCAGACCCACCGCCGCCTCGGCTGCCGCATCGGCAATGATGAAGAGCGCAAACACTTGCCCCGCGACGTCGCCATACAAACGTGAAAACGCCACGAGATTGATATTCACGGCATTCAGGATCAGCTCGATGGACATCAAAATCACGATCACGTTGCGCCGCGTGATCACACCGATCACTCCGATGATGAATAGGGCCGCGCTCAGAAATAGATAGTGCCCAATCGGCAGCATCACTTTTCCTTTTTCGCCATAACCACCGCTCCGATCATCGCAACCAAAAGCAAAACCGAAGCGATTTCGAACGCCAGCAGATATGTTCCGAACAAGCTTTGCGCGACGGCTTCGGAATTCGGTGGCAAGTCACTTGCCGCCGGAGCAGCCAGAACCGGAATTCCCTGCCCCGGGATTTTTTCGGACGACCAAAGCATCAGCCCGAGCTGCGCGCTCAGCGCCAGCGCCACGATCAGCGCCACCCACTTTTGCCGCGCGAACTGAATCTGCTGCAGCGCCACGTCCAGGTTGACCAGCATGATCACGAAAACAAAAAGCACCATGATCCCGCCGACGTACAAAATAATCTGGACGATGAACAAAAACTCCGCCCGCAATTGCAAAAAAATTCCTGCCGTGGCGAGCAGCGCAGTCACCAAAAAGATCGCGCTGTGGACCGCGTTGCGCCGTGTCACCATCAGCGCCGCGCTGGCGATCGCCAGCCCCGCGAAAATATAAAATAGGACTTTATCCACCATAGAAATCCGGAGCAGCCGCGCTTTCTTTGCCTGCCTGGCCTTCTTGCCCCGCCGCCAGAATCATCAGCGCCACCACGAGAGCGAGGATCGCCGCCGGCGTTGTCACCAAAAGCATCGCCCAGCCGTGCAAATTAAAATACGAACTCACAATCAGGGCCACACCCACGACCAGTACGTTGACAATGGACAATGGAATCAGGAACTGCCATCCCAGCCGCATCAGCTGATCGAAGCGATAGCGCGGTATCGTAAACCGCAGCCACATAAAAAAATAAATATAGGCGCTCACCTTGAAAATGAACCAGAACCCGCCATGAATTCCTGCATAAAACGGTTTCGCAATCGGCAGCACCGCCGGAGCGAGCAGCACCAGCGCAACAGCAAAGCACAAAACCGCCACCGCTAGCATGAAGAGTTGCTGCACCCGCGACGGCTGCTTGGGCGTTCGCAACAGGCAATAACCCGCGACTCCAATCATCAGGAGCGACGGCACATAATCCAGAAAATTGAAAAAAGCCACGCGCGCAAACGGCCGCAGCCAGCCGCCTAGAAATAGCGTCGTGGCCACCGAGGACACCACGATCATGTTCGTGTATTCCGCGAGGAAGTAAAGCGACCAGCGAAATCCGCTGAACTCCGTCATGTAGCCGGCGACCAGCTCGGACTCCGCTTCCGGCAAATCAAATGGCGCGCGGTTCGTCTCCGCAATCGACGCCACCAGATAAATAAAAAAAGCCACCGGCGCCAGCATCCCGAACCAGATTCCTTCCGTGTATTGCGCTTCGACGATCGCCTTGATGTTTAGCGTGCCCGTCAGCAGCAGCCCGCTCACCAGTGCCATGCCCGCCGCGGTTTCGTAGCTTACCAGTTGCGCGGAACTTCGGAGCGATCCCATCAGCGAATAGTGGCTGTTCGAAGCCCATCCGCCCAGCACGATTCCGAAAATCCCCATCGCGCTGACGCCCACGACGAACAAAATCCCAATATTGATATCCCTCGCGATCTGAAATGCCGGCCCAATCGCCAGACCGGCAATCGAAAGCAGCGCCGCTCCCACGGAGAGCACGGGGGCGAGCCAGAAAACCAGTTTGTCCGCGTTGTCAGGGATGATGTCTTCCTTGATGAGGAGCTTGACGGCGTCCGCGATCGGTTGCAGCAAACCGTGCGGCCCCACGCGCATCGGCCCCAGCCGTGCCTGCATGTCCGCCATTAATTTGCGTTCCACCAGCACGATGTAGCCGACAATGAGCGGCAGCACGGCGACGATCACCAGCCCGCACAGCAGCGGAGCCCAGTAGAGTTTCAGAAAATCCATCGTTGCCTGAATCATCAGCGAACTATTTCTCCTGCGAACTACCGGTGTTTTTTCGCACCGCTCTACCGGTCGACTTCTCCCAAAACGATGTCAATCGTCCCAATGATCGCCACCACATCGGCCACCAAATGTCCTCGCACCATGCGATCAAACGCCTGCAAATTGATAAACGAAGGCGGCCGGATGCGCACGCGATAAGGCTGCACGGTTCCATCGCTCACAACGTAATATCCCAACTCGCCTTTGGGCGCTTCAATCGCGTGGTAGACCTCGCCCGGGGGCGGCTTCAACACCTTCCCTACTTTCGCGAGGATCGGCCCGGCCGGAATATTCTCGATGGCTTGTAAACAGATCAGCCGCGACTGCCGCATCTCTTCCATTCGCACGAGGTACCGGTCGTACGTATCTCCCGTGGTGCCAACGGGAATTTCAAACTTGTACTGGTCGTACGCCGCATAGGGCGCCGCTTTTCGAAGGTCCCACTTCACGCCGCTCGCTCGCAGCACCGGCCCAGTCACGCCAAACGCGATGGCGTCTTCGGCGGTCAGAATCCCCACGCCTTTCGTGCGCCCGATCCAGATGCGGTTGTGCGTCAGCAGCGTCTCGTACTCCGTGACGCGCGATTCGAAATCCCTGCAGAAGCGCTCAACATCTTTTTCCAGCGTGTCGTACGCCTCGTATTGCAACCCGCCAATTCGAAACGCATGCGTGGTCAGGCGCGCTCCGCAATACTTCTCAAAAATTTTCAGGATCTCTTCCCGTTCGCGCATGCAATAAAAGAGCGGCGTCAACGCGCCGATGTCCAGCGCATGCGTCCCCAGCCACAACAAGTGGCTGGCAATTCTCTGCAGCTCCGTGAGGATCGTTCGAATCACCCGCGCGCGCGGCGGCGCTTCCACCACCAAAAGCTTTTCGATCGCCTCGCAATATCCCAGCCCGTTGCTTACCGCCGCGACGTAGTCCATGCGGTCCACATACGGCGCAAACTGCTGATACGTGCGGTTCTCTCCGATTTTCTCCACGCCGCGGTGCAGATAGCCGATGATGCACTCCGAGCCGATCACGCGCTCGCCATCGAGCTTCAGCTTCACGCGCAACACCCCGTGCGTCGAAGGGTGCTGCGGCCCCATATTGATGATGAGCTCGTCCGCGCCCAGCAGCGTTTTGTTTTCGGTTGTTGCTTCGCTACTCAGAGTCTTCTCCCGTTCAGCTTCTGATTCGGCCGCAAGTCCGCGTCACTGTCCGCTCTCAATTCCCAAATTTTCCCGCACCCAGGCGGTATCCTGCTGCAGGATGTCGTAGTCCTTCCGCAGCGGATAGCCTTGCCACTCTTCGGGAAGCAAAATGCGCGTCAATCCCGGATGCCCCGCGAACACGATCCCAAACATGTCAAATGCTTCTCGTTCCAGCCAATTCGCCGCAGGCCAGACTCCGGTAAGGCTCGGCACTTCTTCTCCATCCGCCGCCCATGCCTTCACGCGCAGCCGTTCGTTCTTCGCAAACGAGTAGAGATTAAGCACCACATCAAAGCGCTTCTCGCGCTTCGGCCAATCCACCGCCGTCAGGTCCGACAGCATGTCGAACTTTTCCTCATCGCGCAGGTGCAGCGCGATTTCCGCCAGCCGCGCTCGCTCGACGGTCACAATGGCTTGCTTGCGATCCTCCATCGCCTCCACGATCCTCGTCCCGAACTTCGCGCGCAGCCGCGCCACCAGCTCGTTGTTGAGCGGAGTCTGCAAAACTACAGGAGGTTTGGGAGGAGCAGCAGGTGCAGCGGGTTTTGCAGCAGGAGCGGGAGGCGCGCTCGCATCGGCCGGCTTGGCAGAAGGAGTTGCAGTTGGAGACGGGCTTCCCGCGGGCTTTTCGCCCGGGGGCAGTTGGGGCGGTTTAGGTTCCCGAGGCTCGTCGGCCATGGACCCTGGAGTTGACAGGCTGCGGCGAACGAGTTGCCGTTCGCTTCAAGCAACAACGGAGCAGCCAGGAATTCAAACGCCGCGTTTCTAACACACGCCGCAAACCGAGTCAATCACAACGACTTGCGGCCAAGACCATGCCTTCGAGGAGAAGAAAAACTCTTTCGGCTCACGCCCACTCCAGCGCGCCCTTCTTGTAGAGCCAAACGTAGCCGACCACCAGGATCCCCAGAAACACAAACATCGAGACCAGTGCGAACAATCCCGCGTGCGCCGCCACCCACCCCTTATACAGAATCGCCCAGGGAATCAGGAACATGGTCTCCACGTCAAAAATCACAAACAGCATCGCCACAATATAGAACCGCACGGAATACCGGCCGCGCGAGCCCCCCTCCGGCGGAATCCCGCACTCGTAGGGCATGAGCTTCGCCCCTACGCGGGTCGACGTCGGCCGAATCAGCTTCGCGAAAACAAGCGTCACCGCAGGAAACGCGATCACTAGGGCCGCATAGAGTAAGACGGGAAGGTAAGCGCTCGGCATAACTCACCCACGCGCAGCATCCTATCACCATTTCTGACGCAAGCAACGCAGTGTTCGCGGATTCTTTGGCTTGGGCTAAGGATGAGGCGGGACTATGGGAGCGGCTCACTTTCGAGTTGAGGCGTCGATCATGCAAGCGCCGGCGTTATAAGCTACGGCTCGTCAGGTCTAAAGATACGACCTCCACCGCACACTTTTGAGACCGGCTTTGACTTCCCCCGAGATCGAAGCGGGGGAGGTGTCCAAGATCGACAGAAACAGCCACGGCCTTGTCCTCCCACACTTCGGGTCTGAGTCAAGTCCCGATCTGTCGGACAATTCGAGAACTGCCCCATCGCCGAGATTCCGGACATCCCGCGGCTAGGAAGGGATCTCTCCAATGTGTCGAATCTATCCGGCTGTGGAAGCTACTTTTCAAACAACAACTCGCCTGCGCGGCTGGTCGCCTTCACAACGGCTTTGATCAACGTGACACGCAGCTTCCCTTCTTCCAATTCCATGATTCCATCAATCGTGCACCCGGCGGGGGTGGTCACGGCATCCTTCAGCAGCGCGGGATGATCGCCGGTTTCCAGCACCACGCTAGCGGCGCCTTTCATTGTCTGCGCCGCAAGCAGCGTGGCAACGTCACGCGGCAAGCCCACTTTGACCCCGGCCTCCGCCAGCGATTCCAGGATGATGTACGCATACGCCGGCCCGCTCGCCGAGAGCCCCGTGACCGCGTCCATGTTCTTTTCATCCACAATGACCGTGCGCCCCACCGCGTCAAACATCGTCCGCGCCGTTTCCAGATGTTCCGCCTTCGCGTGCGCGCCTGGGCAGATTCCGGTCATGCCGCAGCCCACTGCCGCCGGCGTATTCGGCATCGCCCGCACCACCGGCACTTTTGCGTTGACGCGCTGCTCGATATAGCTCGTGGGCACCGACGCGGCCACGCAAATCACCAAAGTCTTCTCGCTCAACTCCGGCGCAATCTCTTTCAACACCTCGCCCACCACCTGTGGCTTTACGCCCAGTAGCACAATGTCCGCATCGCGCACCGCCTTGCGGTTCTCGGTAGTCACGGTCACGCCGAGCTCCTTCGCCAGCGCCGCCGCCTTTTCGCCGTGCTTCACCGTCGCGGCAACGTGTTTCGGCGAAAAGAGCCCCTGCTTCAGGTAGGCCCGCAACAAAATCCCGCCGAGTTTTCCCGCACCGAGGACCGCTAGTTTTCTGTCGGATGGTTTAGTCGCCATGATGCAAGCATTCTTGACTCGATTGCGAAATCGGTCAACCCAAGAATCTTGTTTGGCAGGAAATACCGCAGTTAATCGTGCCGAGCGCCATGCAGAACTTTCGCTGCGTGCGGCAAAAGGTGCGCCACCGCATCCAGCGATTCCACCGCACCCTTCGGACTTCCCGGCAGGTTAACGATCAGCGTCTTGCTCCGCACCGCCGCTGTGCCGCGCGAAAGCACCGCCGTCGGCGTAAGCTCCAGTCCCTTGCGGCGCATCTCTTCCGGAATTCCCGGCACAATACGGTCCGCCACCGCTTGCGTCGCCTCCGGAGTATTGTCCCGCGGCCCCAGCCCCGTTCCGCCGGTCGTCAGCAGCACATCCACGCGCCCCGAATCCGCCAATTCCCGCAACTGCTCGCGAATATTCGCCGGATCATCCGACACGCGCAGCGCCGACGTAACTTCCCACCCCAGCCCGCGGCAAACCGCGACCACTGCTGGACCCGACACATCCTCGCGTTCATTTCTGGAAACGGAATCGCTAATAGTAAGGACCGCTACGCGCATGAGGACGGTTTCTTCCGGACATTCATTGCGTCGGGACAGCATCGCGGTTGGATTCATCCATCAACCGCATCGCTTCCATCAGCAGGCCCGTGGTGTTCTTCGTGGTGGTCGTCCGCGTCGAGGCATTCGCGGCGTTAAAATCAATCTCAAACTCCCCAGCCGTCCACAAAACGACTTTGTAAACCGCGTCGTCGCCCTCGATCCCGCCAATCTTCGCATCGCGGCACTGCCCGCTCGCAAAATACAATTCGCCCTGCGCCCCATCATGCTGCACGACCAACCGGCACGACTTCTGTCCCATCTCCAGCGATTGCATCAGGTCAATCATGCTCATCTCTTCCAGCCGCCCTTGAATGACCCCTGGGCGCTTGGCCTTCTTCTGCAGTTTTTCCAGATGGAGCCGGTCCACAACCTTCTTCGCAATGCGCACCAAATCCTTGATCAAGAACGGCTTGGTAATGAAATCTTCGACGCCATCCACCAGCGGCCTCAGCCGCTCCTCGATGTCCGGCCGGCTGGCCATAAACAAAAACGGAATGTGCTTCGTCGCCTCGCGCCCGCGCAGCTTCTCGAAAAGCTGCCTGCCGTCCAATCCCGGCATCTTGTAATCGCAAAGAATCACGTCCGGCGGAGCATCAATCACTTTCAGCAGCGCATCCGCGCCATCCGTGGAAGTCTCGACCTCGCAAAACGGCTCCAGCCCCTTCGCGATCAAGTCCCGCACCAGTGGATTGTCATCCGCCAGCAGCAGCTTTACGCTTTTTCCGCCTGCGGCGCTCATCTCCCGCGCCTCAACGAAGCCGTCTTTCGACGGAAGTCCCCGCTCTTGCCACCGGTCTTTTCGGCCAGAACAATATCCGTAATCTCCATCCCTTTATCGAGAGCTTTGCACATGTCGTAAACCGTGAGGGCTGCGGCGGCAACGGCGACCAGGGCTTCCATCTCCACGCCCGTCTGAGCTGTCGTCGTTACAGTGGATCGCACTTCCACGCCATTTTGGCATAGCCGTGCGGTCACATCAATGTGCGTCAGCGGCAGTGGGTGACAAAGAGGTATCCACTCCGCGGTCCGCTTCGCCGCCGCGATTCCCGCGATCCGCGCCACTTCCAGTGGGTTCCCCTTGGGATTCTTCAGCCGCTTCACGGCCCGCACCACGCGCGGCTTCATCTTCACAAATCCCTGGGCCACCGCCGTCCGCGTCGTCACCGCCTTCGCCGACACGTCCACCATCCTGACTTCGCCCCTCTTCCCGTAGTGCGATAGCCTCGCCATTTTTCTGGCTAAACGAAATCCTTCCTCATGAGCACAGACACGCGCTCGCCAATCTCAACCTTCTCCCGGTCCGCCGGCACCACCAAAAAACAATTTGCCTTCGCCAGCGCCGCAATATCCCCGGATCCTTGCCATCGCAAAGGCTTCACTTCTGGCATTGGACCGCTCCACTCAATCCTCGCCGGCAAAAAATGCGTCAGCCCCGGTTTCTCGTTCATTGCTTCCGCCAGCCGCGCTTCCAGCAGCGGCAGTGCCCGCGCATCAGCCCCGCTCAGCAAATCGATCGCCGGTACGACAAACAATTCGAACGTCACCATTGTCGAAACCGGGTTCCCTGGCAACCCGAACACCGGTTTACCCCGGCAGATTCCAAATACCGTAGGTTTCCCCGGCCGGATCGCCACTGCATCAAAGAAAAACTCCGCCCCCATGGCCTTCAACACATTTTCGACGAGGTCATACCTCCCCATCGAAACTCCGCCCGACAACACCAGCGCATCTTCCTTCAGCCCGCGCTCAATCTTCTCTCCCAAATCCTCGACCCGGTCCGCCGCATTTCCCAGAATCACCGGCTCGCCCCCCGCAATTCGAACCTGCGCCGCCAGCGAAACGCTATTGCTGTTGCGGATCTGAAACTCTCCCGGCGTCTTATCCACCAGCACAACCTCATCGCCGGTCGAAAGAATTGCGACGCGCGGCTTCTTCGTGCATTGCAATGTCACGGCCCCGACTTGCGCCGCCAGCGCCAGCTCCGCGTATCCCAGCCGCATCCCCGGAGTCAGAATCGTCTGCCCCGCCGCCGCCTCACTCCCTCGCAATACAATGCTCTGCCCCACCTGCGCCGCGCGTTCGAATCGCACCAAATCGCCTTCGCGCTGTGTATGCTCGATCATCACCACGGCATCCGCGCCCGCCGGCACTGCCGCTCCCGTCATAATCTGCACACACGTCCCGGACGCCAAGCCCTCGCGCACGGTATCTCCCGCCTTGATCTCTCCCACGCACTTCAGTTTCTCGCCAGCCACAACTTCCTTCGCCCGCACCGCATACCCATCGCGCGTAGACCTGTCAAACGGCGGATACTCCCGATCCGTCCGCACCTCCTGCACCAACACCAATCCCAGCGCCTCCCAGACGCTCACACCAGCAGTCGCAGGCGGCTTTGTCCCTTTTTTAAGTTGTTCGATAACTGTCTGCCGTGATTGCTCGTAGCTGAGCATAAAAGAGGATTCGTAGTGGCGGGCTTCAGCCCGGCCAATCTTCATTTTTCGCGTTTTCTCTGAGAATTCTGTGTCTCTGCGCTCAAAATTCCTAAAGCCACCGCGCCAACAACGTCCCCGCCGGCACAATCGTCGCATCCCGTTCCGGCCCCGTCGAAATCATCCCAATCTCCACCTGCAAAAACTCCGAAATAAACCGCAAGTACTCAATCGCCGCTTTCGGCAGCTTCGCCCCCTCCTTTAGTCCATATGTCGTCTCATTCCATCCCGGCAGCGTCTTATACTCCGGTGTAACGTGCTCGTACTCCTCCGCCAGCGCTGGCATTTCCTTGAGCGTCATGCCCTTATATTTGTACCCCACGCACACCTGAATCTCCCGTTGCGTATCAAAAACATCCAGCTTCGTAATCACCAGCGAATCGATCCCATTGATCATCTTCGCGTAGCGCAGTACCTGCAAATCCAGCCACCCGCACCGCCGCGGCCGCCCCGTCACCGCTCCAAACTCTTTCCCGCGCGCGCGCACTTCGTTCGCCTCAAGGTCCGGCATCTCCGTCGGAAACGGCCCGCCGCCCACGCGCGTCGTATACGCCTTCGAAATCCCCAGCACGTGCTTGATCTTCGTCGGCGGCACCCCCACGCCCGTCGTCGCCCCGCCCGATATCGCGCTCGATGACGTCACAAACGGATACGTCCCATGATCGATGTCCAGCATCGTGCCTTGTGCGCCTTCGAAGAGCACCGACTTCCCTTCATCGAGCGCGCGATTCACCAATTCCGCCGTGTCGCAAATGTACCCGCGAATCTTCTCCCCAAGTTTCAGCGTCTCTTCTACTTCGTGCGAAAAATCAATGTCCGCGCCGTACGCGCCCTTGGCCAGACGGTTCTTCTCCGCCACTACGTGCGCCGCCTTCTTTCGAAACAACTCCGGCTCCAGCAAGTCGCACATCCGCAGCCCACGCCGCGCCATCTTGTCTTCATACGCCGGACCGATGCCTCGCGAGGTTGTGCCAATCTTGTCGGCCCCGCGCGCGCCTTCCGCCGCTTTGTCTAGTTCCCGGTGATACGGAAAAATCAGGTGCGCGCGATTGCTGACGTGCAAGCGCCCCTTCACGTCAATCCCCGCTTTCGAAAGCGTCTGGATCTCCGCCACCAGCGCCGCCGGATCCACCACCACGCCCGTGCCGATTACCGCCTGCTGCTTCGGCCGCAAAATCCCGCAAGGAATCAACTGCAGCACATAGCGGTCCTTCCCGATGATGACCGTATGCCCGGCATTGTGTCCCCCCGCCACTCGCGCGATGTAATCAAACGACCCTGCAAGGTAGTCCACCACCTTGCCCTTCCCCTCGTCGCCCCACTGCGCGCCCACCACCACCACCGATTTCATCCGGTTACTCCCCTAAAGTGGGAGAGGCATTCCTGCCTGTCCCTTCCGCTCCCGCATCTGGACAGCTATTCCTGTTTGCCGTGAGTCTCGCAAGGAACCCGTTCACTCCTCAACACACCCCAACGCTTCCGCGCTTACTTCGCACAAACTGCTATGGAAAGCACCACGAAACGGCAGGTTCTAATCGTAAGCTCGCCCCGGCCTCAACGCAAGCAAGTCTACCGCTCGGTCCTACCGAGACAGTTCCGCATATCGAAAGCAACTGACCAAGTGATCGTTCACCAATCCCGTCGCTTGCATCAACGCATAGCAAATCGTCGAACCCACGAATCGAAATCCTCGCTTCTGCAAATCCTTGCTCAACGCATCTGATTCCGCCGTCCACGCAGGCATGCGCTTGTGCGTCTTCCAAGTATTCTGCCGCGGCTTCCCGCCGACAAAGCGCCACACATATGCATCAAAGCTGCCAAATTCTTTCTGGATCTCGAGAAACGCGCGCGCATTCCCGATCGTCGCGTCGATTTTTGACCGGTTCCGTACGATTCCCGCGTCGGCCAGCAACTCCCGCACCTTCTTCTTATCGTACCGCGCCACTTTCTCCGGATTGAACCCGTCAAATACTTCGCGATACCGCCCCCGCTTCTTCAAGATCGTGTCCCAACTAAGCCCCGCCTGCGCCCCCTCCAAAATCAAAAACTCAAACCACGTGTGTTCGTCATGCACCGGCACACCCCATTCCCCGTCGTGGTAAGGAATGTTTAGTTCGCTTGTTGCCCAGTGACAACGAACGACCGCATCTGCAGCTTTTTTCATCGTTGCGTTTTCTTGAGAGTCGCCGAGTGGAGTCGACTGGTTAGCGCAAAATCGAATGAATGATAATCGTATTCCCGCCCAGCAGCACCGGGTCCGACGCCAGCTCCTCCGTCCAGCGATCCTTGCGCCGTGCTTCCGGCGTCAGCTTTCCCAACAGCCGGATGAACGCCACGAGCGGCCAATACAGCCACTGGTTCCCCTTGACGCGGTCGCGGTGCACATCCTGAATCGAGAAGCCATTCAACTCCAAGTAATACCGCAATTCGTTGTAGCCGATGGGGTTCGCGTGCACTACGATCTCGTGCTTCCCCGCTGTGTCATCGTCAATCTTCGATTTATATTGCTCGGAAAGCGGCTTGAAATGCGACGTATAACCGAAGAGCAGCCACTTCAGCCGCTCTTCAATGTTCATGATATTCGGCACGCTGATAATCAAATGTCCGCCCGGCTTCAGCAATCGCTTATATTCGCGAAACGCCTGCGGCGGCGAATCGATGTGCTCCAGCCCATCGAGCGAAACGATGTAATCAAACGATTTCGATGTGTAGGGCAGCGTCCCGGACAGGTCGCCGCGCTTGATGTCCACTCCATCCAGCCTAAAAAGCTCCGAATACAAATCGCAGCAGCGCAGCTCAAATCCTTCTTTAATCAAGTCTTCCGCCAGCGCGCCTTCCCCCGTCGGACAATCCAGGACCAGCCCCCGTGGCAAGCCCCTTAGAATTCCCAGCACCGTCTCGTGCAACCCCGGCCGCGACACCGGCGCCGGCCCGCGATTCCCCGCCAGCAGCGGCGGATGATCCGCCCCTTTAATCGTGCGCGAAGTACTTGCCGCCGGCTCTACCGTAGCCAAATCGTTTCTCCTAACCCAAGCTCAAATTGCGTGCTCTTCACGCACAAAAAAGGCGTGTCGCACTTAACTGTACGACACGCCCCACCCATCTTCTATCTTTAAATTACGCCAGGTGGCGCTCCAGCGCCTTTGTGATCTGGTCTTTCGGCACCGCGCCGACAATCTGCTCCACCACCTGCCCGTTCTTGAACACCAACAGCGTCGGAATCCCGCGAACGTTATAGCGTCCCGCTGAATTCATCGCTTCATCCACGTTCAGCTTCATCACTTTCAGCTTGCCCGCATAGTCGTGCGCGATTTCCGCCACCGTCGGCGCCAGCATGTGGCACGGCCGGCACCACTCGGCCCAAAAATCCACCATCACCGGCTGCGAATTGCTCGCCGTCAGCACTTCTGCTTCGAAGTTTCCGTCCGTTACTGCTTGTATTGAATTGTCAGCCATAGTCTTTGTCCTCAGCAGCTTGCCGACCGGGCAGCCGCCTGTCTCCTTAGTGACTTTAATTAGATGTTGCAACAGGCTTTTGGTTTCTTTTCCCCTGCCCTGCCGCCTGGCTGGCTTGCATCGTGTTTTGCGAAATCAGCCCCAATCCCCGAGCCTCCCGCGCCGCCTCATACAGCTTCGCATACTCCGCCGCGGGCCCCTTCCACGAAAAATCCTTCGCCATTCCATTCAACTGGATGCGCTTCCAGATTCGCTCATCCATATAGTGATGCAGCGCCTGCCGCACCGCGTACAAGAGCGCGTCCCCGGAATATTCTTTGAACTTGAATCCCGTCCCAGTGCCGTGTTCCACATCGAACGGCTCGATGCTGTCGTCCAGCCCGCCCGTCGCTCTCACAATCGGCACCGTACCATACTTCAAGCTGTACATCTGATTCAACCCCGAAGGTTCATACCGCGACGGCATCAGAAATATGTCCGCGCCCGCCTCCACCTTATGCGCCATCGCATTGTCGTACGCGATCTTTACTCCCACGCGCCCCGGATACGCGGCCGCCAGCGCCCGGAACAAATCCTCGTATTTGCGCTCGCCGGTCCCCAGCACCACCAGCACTAAACCCTCGCGCATGAGCTCGTGCGCTTTCTCCGCGATTAGGTCGAAGCCCTTCTGGTCCGCAAACCTCGAAACGATCCCGATCAGCGGCCGCTCCAGATGATCGTGCGACAATCCAAATAACTCCAGCAGTTCCTGCTTGCACACCTGCTTCCCGCTCAAGTCCTTCGCCGAATACCGCGCCGCGATCAGATTATCTTTCTCCGGATTCCACGCGCTGTAGTCCACGCCATTCAAAATTCCCACCAACCGGTCTGCGCGGCTACGCACCACTCCGTCCAAACCGGATCCGTACTCCGCCGTCTGAATCTCCTCTGCATATTTTCGGCTGACCGTCGTCAAATAGTCCGAGTAGACCAATCCGCCCTTCAATAAATTTACACTTCCAAAAAACTCGATCCCCGCTGGATGAAATAGCGCCTGCGGCAATCCCACGCGCTCCAGCACATCCTTCGTGAACTGCCCGTGATACCCCATGTTGTGAATCGAGAACACCACCGGCGTGTCCTTCACCAGCGGATCGTCGCCATACGAAGTGCGCAGCAGCACCGGTACCAGCGCCGTCTGCCAGTCATGGCAATGAAACACGTCCGCCGGCCAAACATGTTTTGAAATCTCAATCGCCGCGCGGCAGAATTCCGCGTACCGTTCTGCATTATCCGGATAATCCCCAGCGCTCCCGCCATACAACCCGTCGCGGTCGAAATACGCCGGATCATCCACGAAGTAGTAGCGCACGCCGCTGAGCAGCGTCCCGTCGGCAATCGCCGGAAACCGCAGTCGCGTCCCGCCCATCGGAATCGTCAGGCTCGGCATTACCACGGCCGTCGCCTTCGTCTCGCGGTAACGCGGCAATACCACCGCCACCTCGTGGCCCTGCGCCACCAACGCTTTCGGGAGCGCCTCTACCACGTCCGCCAGGCCGCCCGTCTTCGAAAACGGCAGCCCCTCCGACGCCACAAACAAGATTCTCAAGGTCTTCTCGCTCACTTCACGTGCAGGCACATTTCACGCTATCGAACGCAATGGTCCCCGTCAAGCTGGCACAACGAAATCGCCGCCAGCCACATGCACAACGTTTGGGTATCTCTGGGAATGGCGCTCGGTGACGGAGGGCGCCAACACCAAGTCGCCGAAATGGAATGGAGCCGATTTGAAGGGACCGCTATCCCAATCGGCTCCAGGCTTGGCTTAGTAGGGGAGAGGGCTCCCCCTATCAGGAAGCCCCCTAGAGCGCAACTGGATGATTTGGTTGCTCACTCACTGCGCACTCGGCTGCGCTCCAACATTGCCCGTATCTTGGGTCCCTTCCGCCGCACCCGCTCAAAAAACCTCAATTTGCTTGGTTTCCCAACCATGCCCTGTCACATCACAAGTGGCGCACGCCCACCGCCGCACCCCACTCACTCCGACGCGGCATATTGCAATCGCTCCCGGAAGTACTCCTTCCAACTCTCCGGTAACTCCTTTACTTCCAACGCGCGCCGCACCGCACGGATTTCCGCCTCTCCAAACCGCCTCGCCACATACAATCGCGTAATCTGCGAAATCGGAACGGCCTCCGCACCTCGTCCAATCACCATGATCTCATCGCCCGCGCCGACCTCTCCTTCGCGCACGACCGCGACATAGAATCCCGTCCTCCCGCTCGCGAGAAACCTCTTCACCATGTCGTCCGACCCGAACCTCACGCCCAATTTGTAACAAGGCAGCCGCGGCTGCGTCACCACCACTTCCGCCGTTCCGACCGAGAATCGGTCGCCCAGATGGACCGATTCTTCCAGCGGTTCGTCCCTGCCGCCATCAATGGTAAAGTTCTCTCCAAACATCCCCATCGGCAATTCCCGCCCCGGCAACTCCTTTTTCCAGTATTCGTAGTGCCCTAGCGAGTAGCAGTAAACCGCCTTGTACGCGCCGCCGTGCACCGTCAGGTCCGCCTGCCGGTCTCCGTCCAAATTCAACTTGCGCAACGGCACCCGCCCCTCGACCGGCTCCTTAAAAATGCCCGTCGTCACCGTTCTTCCGTGCCACTTCACTTCCCGCGGCAATCCCGTGTTCACCGACACAAGTTTCACTATCCGCCTATCCTTTGGCCCGCGAGGCCTTTGTCTTTCCTGCCTTTTGGCTGGAAGAGGTTCAAAATGCCAACGGACGGGCCACCGGCCAAATCGTCCAATTGTGACTTCAGTTTCGCAGTTTCAATGCGATAGAAGTGAGCAATGGTTCGCTGAAGGACCGCCGTTTCCAACACTATCCGATTCCCAACTTATTTGTCCTCGCATTTGACTTCGCCACGTTCCAACTGCTTCAACATCCCGCGCGCCGTCGAGGAATCCGGATTGAACTCCAGCACACGCTCAATGGCCCTTTTCGACTCTTCGCCATGTCCGCTCAGGCACAACGCCCGCGCCAGATTGATTCCCAACGAACTTCTCCCAGGCGCTCGCTCAAACGCCGGCTTCCAAAGCGCCGCCGCGCGATCAATATTCCCCGCATCCGCCTCGATCAACCCCAAAGGCATGACGACGCCGCTGGTGCAGTCAGCGGCATCTCCTTCGCGCCCTGACTCTTAGGCTCCATGTCCCACACCCCGCCCGGCCCGCCACCGGACTGCGAGTAGAAATTGATCGGCAATTCGAACGAGAAGCCATCGTCACTAAAGGTGAAGGTCTTCCCGCGGTGACCTGACCCGATAAAATACTCAAGCTTTCGTCTGCCATGTAAAGGCGCGTCGCCATCGCGGTCAAAACTCATCCAGACTTCGCCATTTTCCAAATGCACGCGATAGTGCACACCCGACGCCGCATGTAGAAATTCCCCGGGAAGAAACCCCTGCGTTGCCGGGCCGCTCCCACGCGCCATCGGCGTAACCGCATACGTTTCAAAAATCTTGCTGTGGCACTTAGCGCAAATCTCATTCCCCGGAGGCGTAGCGGACGCGTTGCTCTTAGCTGAGGCACCGCTCTCAGGAACTTTCGTCTGCGATTGCGGTCGGCCTGGCACGGCGAAGGACAGTGCTACTATCCCCGCCAAAATAATTTCAGAACAGGCAGGTTTGCAATGCCGCCGCAGCCGCGCGGGCGCCGTACGTAGTCCGGTGATTGATCCGAAACTCCTCTGCAACGCCGAATTTGTTCGGCGGAAAACTCTACGTGAGCTTGATGAGGTCATCAGCGCCCATGGTACAACGAAACCGAAATGGGCGGCTGGGACGAGCTTTCGAATGGCGTGGCGCATCCCCGGGGACTCGCCGTGTGCATTGTTGGCGGGTGCGCCGTCATTCAAGCCGCACCCTCATGTCGCAATCCGCAACATCCACTCCGATCAAATTGCTGAACGCAGACACTTCTCTATTTCGCGAACCGCCGGACAGTATAAGAGATCGGCAGCCCAACCACGATCATGTGTACCACCAGCCCGAGAATTAGGTCATCAATCTTGAACGGGCCCCTGGCGTGAAGCGCCGACAGCGGCAAAACCACAAGATTCATCACCTCTTGCACCGCGCCTCCAAAGAACAACCCGCACACCAGCGGATGCTCATTCATAAAAACCAGCTTGCGGCTTGCCCCGTAATAAGTAGCCGCTGCCGAACACGCGATAAGAAAGTGCAGTACGACACCAAGAAGATAGATACCAACTCCTCCATGAATAGCCCCCCGCCCCAGCAGCCCAGCGGAAATCACCAGTGGCGTCTTCCATCCAAACAGGATGAGTGCCTGTGTTAGGTCCAAAGCCCCCGCAAGCCCCCCGGCCGCTAGGATTGTCAACAACGCGTTCCTCGTCCCCGCCGTCCTCGGTGACCCAGCTGCAGAATTTCCCATCGTCCGGTAGCCTCTCTTTTCCTTCTGATTTGGCCGCAATCCGCATTGCCACCATACTTAGCTGAGACGCGGGAAGTCCGGACCTGCGTCTGAATCATCCTGAATAGTTCTGAATTCACGCAGTATGGCCGTGGCACGGCTGGGTAGGATCTCCAAGCGCTGGTCGGCCAGGAGCGCAGTCGGCGTTACTCCGCGGTGTTGGTATACTCGGCGAGCGCCGCTTTTCTATTCGAAAGCAGACGCCAAGAATCGATCCTGCATGGAACGTCCAACCACCACAATGCTTCGCATCGGCGCTTGGTGCGTCAATCCGGCCTCCGGCCAGATTTCACGCGATGGAGAAACCGCTCGGGTAGAGGCGCGCACGATGCGTCTGCTACTGTGCCTCGCCGAGCACGCCGGCGAGGTCGTCAGCATTGAGGACTTGCTCAATCAAGTCTGGTCCGGCGTCTTCGTCAATCCGGACTCCGTCTACCAGGCCGTGGCTTCGCTCCGCCGTCTGCTCGGCGACGACCCCAAGCAGCCCACCTACATCGAGACAGTGCCGCGACTAGGCTATCGCATGGTAGCCACCGTCCGTCCCTGGCCCGATCCCCCGGTCACCCAAACGAATGCCGGGGCTCTCGATGTGTCGAAGAGGTCCGGCCTGCGCTTCAAAACCGTTAACCCTTGGACCGCCGGCGGGGTCGTTTGCCTCGCGCTCGTCGTTGCCGTCTTGTTTTACGGTAGAATCTCGAACAGACATCACTCTGCTTTGCCCAGCGTTGCTCGCCAGCCACAGAAATCCATCGCTGTGCTGCCTTTTCTCGACCTCACCGACGACATGAACCAGGAGCCCTTCGCCGACGGCGTGACCGAAGAACTGATCGACAAACTCTGCAAAATCCCCGGCCTACAAGTAACGCCCCCCACCTCCTCCTTCTATTTCAAAGGCAAACTGTGGCCGCGTTCACATGGCACTCCGCAACTCACCGTCGCCGACATCGCCAAGTCTCTTGGCGTCGCGTATGTCCTCGATGGGAGTGTGCGCAAATCGGCCGCCAGGGTGCGCATCGCCACGCGCTTGATTCGCGCCGACAACGGCTTTGTCGTCTGGTCCGAGACCTACGACCGCCCATTCAACGACGTCCTGATGGTTCAAGACGACATTGCCGGTGAAGTCACGAAAGCGTTGAGGTCCTCCATCGAACCCAGCCCGGGCCAAAAAAGCCAGCCCTAGCATTGACCTGCACGAACCGCGTAACCTCAAATGCGATTTTGCGTTGCTGGCTCGCAAGTGGCTGAATTAGGCGCATAAACCATTGTCTGGGGCGGGGCATCGTGGGTCTGCCCGGTCACAAATCCCTGTAAACTAAGAAACAAACCGCTGCAACCGCGCGTTTAGACTAGCAATGGCAGGTGGCTGAATGAATCGGAAACGGACCACCCGTTCGGGTGCTTCGGGCCAATTCGATATTCGTCCTTTCTCGTACTGGCCGATAGCACCAGTCCCGCATGCACTTGCTTCGATGGCTCGCCTAAGGAGAACGCCCTATGAGCACAGCCGCATTCCCCCCGCGCATACCGGCCGATCAACAGACCGCCGCCAAAGTCGCCGGACTTTCTTACCTTCTCACGTTTGTCGCCGTCGTCTACGTCAATTTTGGCATCCACGACCGTCTGATTGCTGATGGCAACGCCGAAACCGCTCGGAATATCCTGGTGCACGAACGGCTCTTTCGCATCGGCATCGTCGGCGATCTCCTTTACTGCGTAGGAGTGATCGTGCTCCTCACGGCGCTTTACGTAATTCTCAAGCCTGTCGGCCGCGGCCTCGCCTTGCTTGCCGCATTCTGGAGGCTCGTGTGGGTCTTGATGTGGCTTGTAATGACGCTTCATCTCTTTGACGCCCTGCGCCTCCTCCATGGCGGTAACTCCTTGCGAGTATTCGAAGCCGACCGATTGCAGTCTTTGGCGGTGCAATATCTCGCCACGCGTTTTGACTACTACTACGTCGGCCTGCTCTTCGGTTCCCTGGCGTCGACCGTCTGCGGCTACCTGTGGCTCAAGTCCCGCTATATCCCTCGAGCGCTGGCTGCCTTTGGTCTGATCTCCTCTGCATTTTGCGTGGCGTGCACTCTCGTTTTCTATATTTTCCCCAACTTCGACAAAATCGTGAACCTCTGGTGGTTCGATACTCCCATGGGTCTTTTCGATATTGCCCTGAGTTCTTGGCTTCTGTTTAAGGGACTACGTTCACCGGTTGTCGCCTAACGCCAGCTACTTGGAGCCACCGCCGCGGACAAGTACCCATGAAAGCCGCCGTCTATACCAGATACGGTCCTCCCGACGTCGTCCTAATCAAGGACGTCGAGAAGCCTGTCCCCAAAAACAACGAAGTATTGCTAAGAATCCGCGCGGCCTCCGTCAATCCACTGGACTGGCACTTCATGAGGGGCGCGCCGTACATCCTTCGCATAGGCGCCGGGCTGCACAAACCAAAGGTCACCCGACTGGGCGTGGATCTAGCTGGCCAGGTCGAAGCCGTTGGCGCGAACGTAACGCAGTTCAAACCAGGCGACGAGGTGTTCGGCGTGTGCCGTGGCGCCCTTGCCGAATATGCGTGTACGGTGGAACAGAAACTAGCGCTGAAGCCAGCCAACCTGTCGTTTGAAGACGCAGCAGCCGTACCCGTGGCGGCCATCACTGCCCTTCAAGGTCTTCGTGACAAGGGCCGAATCCAGCCAGGCAACAAGGTTGTGGTGGATGGCGCTTCCGGTGGCGTTGGCACCTTTGCGGTCCAGATCGCCAAATCGTTCGGCGCGGAAGTCACCGCCGTGTGCAGCACGAGAAACGTGAACACGGCGCGTTCGCTCGGCGCGGACCACGTCATTGATTACACTCGCGAAAATTTCACGAAAAGTGGTCAGCGTTACGATCTGATCCTGGCTGCCAACGCCTATCATTCCATTTTCGACTATCGGCGTGCCTTAAATCCCAACGGAATCTACGTCATGGCCGGAGGCGGCGGGGTTCAAATTCTCCAATCTATCTTCCTGGGGCCATTCCTATCGCTGCTCGGGAGCAAGAGGATGCGCCTCATTTTCGCGAACATAAACCAAAAGGATTTGGTTTTTCTGAAAGATCTTTTGGAAGCGCGGAAAGTTGTACCCGTCCTAGATAAACGCTACCCGTTAAGCAGCGCCGCCGGGGCGCTCCGTTATCTCGAAGAAGGACACGCGCAAGGCAAAGTCATAATCACCGTTAATCATGGCTACCACACCTAATCAGCAGGCGGGAGTTTCCGCCTAGACGCTCGAATCAGGAGCCGGCGATCGGTCTTCTGCCTATCCCGCAAATCCATCCTTTGCCGCGTTCCTCAATTATCTGAACATTCGTGAAACCGGCGCCGGTCAAGAGTTCGCGATGCTCGTCAACGCTCAGGAGCGTCATGCCTGTTCGCGACGCGTATTTCTCGGCGAGCTTTGAGACCGCAGTGTTCGCTCCCTTATAGACTTCCGCTATGAGGACAAGCGTGCCGCCAGCCTTCACGGCTCGGAAGACTTCGCGCATGTCTCCAGGCAAGTCGGGCCACCAGAAGTGTGTTTCCACCGCCGTGACGAGATCGAACATGCCCTCCGGAAACGGCAGCTGCGACACAGAGCCGTGCCGGATCTCCACGCGGCCGAGCCTGATCCATTGTGCATTTGTTCTTTTTGCTGCCGCCACGCTCTCCTCGGAGTAATCGACGCCGTAGACTTTCCCCTGCGTGGCCATCGCCGCCAACTTACTGACGGTCCTGCCCCCACCACAACCTACATCGAGGATCGTAAAGGGGTTCGCTATCGAGACGTGTTTCAGGCCCCAATCCGTCAGTTTGGAATGACCGGAATTCATTCGCCACAGAGTGAATCGGCCCAGCCATCCTGCCGGCTTGCTGCATTGATTTACCGCCGTGCTTTTGCTGGCCACGATGGTTTCCCCCGTCGGGAATTCTAACGCTAAAACGAGCGGCGGCTAGCAAATACCCGCAGAAGCGGCCCCACTACCCGGGATTTTATGCCCCGAATGCAATGCGCCCATGTTGACGCGCGTTCGTAGTGCGGCCTAATATGGCGACACGGGTTCCTAAACCGAATCTTGGCGCAAGGTGCTGAAGTGGAAATTTATAACCCCGAGTTAGGCACCTCCTCCATGGCGATGAGTTTTGGAGCCAAACCAAAACTCCTCTTCTTATTTCAGTGGTTCGCCGTCCTCATGGGTTTGGCAAGCGCAATGGCCGCATTGCCCGTGGCCGCTCTTTCCTTCGGATGCTACGGCGCGGCCATGCTCCTCGGGAAGATTCGTCCGTTACGCGGGGCGTACGAATTTCTCTCCCAAGCGTACGACCGCATCCTCGGCCGCTTCGCCCAAAAAGCTTTGTGGGACTCCCGGGACGCCCCCGCGTTGCGACTGATGGTTTCTCTCAGTCTTACCGCCGTTCCAATTCTCGTCATCCAACTCGCATTAGGGAAGCCTCGGCTGCTGCTGGTGATCGCTTTCTATCTCGCTCTCTACGGTCTCAAATTCCAGCGCTTTGTCAGGATGTTCAGCGCCAGCCACTTGGAGGCGCACCGGCCCCAGGGCTACTTTTCGGGGAAATACGACAAACTCTTCGGCCGCTACCTCGAATTCTTCCTGGGCTTCCTGTATGGAAACATTCCGGAACTCGGCCGCACGGCTCATGTGTGTCTCCACCACAGAGAGAACAGCGGGCCCGACGACACTCGCAGCACTATGGGCTACGATCGAACCAGCCGGCTCGATTTCCTCTGGTACCTCTCGGACAACATTTGGACCGTCCTGGGGCTTGCTCCCTACGCCTATTTTAAAGCGCACGGCGATGAAAAAAACCGCAGACGCATGTTAGGTGGAATGGCCCGCTACTATGCGTACTTCGCAGCTGTCTTTATTTACGATTGGAGAATTGGGATCATGTTCGTCTTGGTTCCTATTCTCTGCATGAATTTCATCAACGCCATCACCGCATGGGTCCAGCACGCTTTTTGCGACCCGGAGCATCCTGAAGATTTTTTCGCCAATTCCGTGACCGTTCTGGATGAGGTGAACTTCTTGAACGAAGGCTACCACCTCTGCCATCACCACCGCGCCAGCCTTCACTGGACCGAGATGCCGGCCCATCTGGAGCGGATTCGCGATCAGATGAAAGAGTCCGGCTCGTTGGTCTTCCGCGACTTGGATTTTATGGGACTCTTCCTCGAGTTGACCCTCCTTCACAGAATGGATGTGCTTGCCGAGAAGCTTGTCCCCTGGGAGCCCATGAATCACCAGCAGCGATTGGCTTTGCTTGCCAAGAGGACCAGCCTCAGGACTCCTGCCTAGGCTAATTCCCCGGTTTAGGAGCTGCCAATCAGCTGTGGCCCATTCTGTTCGCAACATCCATGAGCCCGGCCAACTTTCAAGGGTGCTATCATGCCGCTGCTTATCCTTGTAGACGCGTCAACCAAACCAGCAATCCCATCATCCGTTTCAAGGAGGCGGAGCATGAGAGCGATTCTAATCTCCGTAGCGATCCTATTCATGTGCGGCCCGATGCCGGCACAGCAAAGGAGACAGCCTGCTCCCGTGCCACGGACGTTTGTTCCCAACGAGCCGCTTCCCTGCACCGCATTTAATGGCATGGCCGCTCGATTGGATGCGGTATACAAAATCGAAGAAATCAGCAAGACCGAGTACGACGAGGGCATGAAAAAGTACAAGGATGGTACTCAGCCAGAGGGCACGGACTATTTCATGGGCGACAAGGACAAATACCAAAGGATAATTTTGCAGCTGGACAAGCGCGCTGAATTCATTCGCTGGTACGCTGTCGAGGGAGGACGCGCGCAAATGGCCGCGGCCAACAACCAATGCAACACGGAATTAGGGGAGCGAGAGGGAACCTACGCTCACATTGACGCCATCCGCCAATTACAAGACACCTTGACTGTTTCGCAGGCCGAGGGGCTGTTGGCGGATGCTGCCTTGGAAGGTCAGAATGTCGTGATAAAAGCCTTTCTGCAAAGTGAAGCGGAGCACCGTAAAGTCGTGGAGCGCTACAACAAGCTGGTTGAAGGCGTCAACACCTACAATAAGGCGGTCAACGATCTTGTTGTTACCGTGAATGCGGCTATGAGTGAACCGAAGGGCTCCAAGCTCGCGCCGACGTTGAGCTTCAACTTTGTCCGCCTGCAACCCATCACCTGCACGGGAAGCGCATTGACGATTACCGATTCGACCGCCTACATGGCTAACGTGCGCGCCATGGCCAACGCAACCGCAACGATGCACTGTGAGTAGGCGCTGAAGTCGTCGCGCCCCACGGGCGTTGCAGAACCATATTCCTGAATAAGCACTAGCTACGCGCGTCTAGTGATGACGAAGTGCGTCGTGTTGGGCGTGCAAACGTGCGTGGAGCATTGATACCCGAGATTCGGCAAGTCTATGCCCTCCAGAAGACATTCTCCAGAACCAAGGAGGACCGCTGGCATAGCCAGGTGCATCTCATCAATAAGTCCGGCGCGAAGGTATTGCCGGATGGTAGCAACCCCGCCACCCAGCCGGACATCCTGACCCTTCGCAGCCTCAACCGCTCGTTCCCGTGCGGCGTGTATGCCATCCGTGACGAAGTGAAAGGTCGTCCCCCCGCTCATCTCGACCGATGCGCGGCCATGGTGGGTGAGCACAAAAACAGGTGTGTGGTGCGGCGGATCGTCGCCCCACCAACCCTTCCAAAGCTCGTCTGGCCACGGCCCTCGGACCGGTCCGAACATGTTTCGGCCAATGATCGACGCCCCGATATTCTTAAAGCCCCCCGCCACAAAATCATCATCAACGCCCGTTGCGCCGCCATCCTCGCCAACCATCCGCCGAAACGTGCGCGTCCCGAACACCCATTCGTGCAGCGCCAACCCGCCCTCGCCAAGCGGATGGTCGAGCCCCTGATTGGGCCCGGCACCATAGCCCTCGATAGAAATCGCAAAACTGTGCACCCGAAGCCTGGCCATAGATCCGAATCTCCCTTTTCGCCACCAATCCGCTCGGATTGTACCGCCCCTAAATCATTTCTTGCCGCATTCCAGTCATTCTGAGCAATTCGCATCCGCGCCCTGACCGCGGCAGGCTCGACGACTTACCTGTTGTTTTCCCAAAGGAGGTGTGGCATCCTTCCTGTTGGAAACCAAAATGGCGGTGCCATGAAACAGGCATTCTTATGAAACAAAAGGCCGACGTCTTGCAAGGTACTTTGGCCTTGATGGTCCTCAAGACTCTTGATGTCCTGGGGCCGGTGCACGGCTACGGAATCGCCCGGCGCATCGAGCAGATCAGCGGAGACTTGCTGGCCGTGAACCAAGGCACTCTGTATCCCGTGCTCCTCAAGCTGGAGCAAGAAGGCGCGATCGCCTCCGCGTGGGGCGCCTCGGAAAATAATCGCAGGGCGCGCTTCTATCGCCTGACCCGCGCAGGACGGAAGCAGCTGCAAGCCGAAACCAGGGATTGGGAACAAACGGCGGCTATCATCAGTCGCTTCTTCGAAGCCAAGCCGGAGGACTTGTCATGAAATCTCTGCGGCGTTTTTTCACACGTCTGTTCAACTCCGCGGCGAGGCGGGCCGAGGAAGAACGATTGCACGAAGAGATTCACGAGCACATCGCTCTGCAAACGGAAGAAAATCTTCGCGCCGGTTTGTCACCCGTGGAGGCCCAGCGCCAAGCCATGCTGAAGTTCGGAGGCGTGGAGGCCATGAAACAAGACTATCGAGCCGAGCGAGGACTGCCGTTGATCGAGAATCTGCTGGGGGATTTGCGAAACGCGGCGCGATCGATTTCCCGCATGCCCGGGCTGGCAGCCGTGATTGTCATTTCGCTGGCCATCGGCATCGGCGTGAACACCACGATCTTTTCATGGATTCAGCTGATCCTGTTCCAACCATTGCCCGCCGTGACTGGCGCGGCGAATTTTCTGCTGGTCGAGCCTCGCACGGAATCGGGCGGGTATCCGGGCGCTTCCTGGCTGGAATATCGCGACGTGCAAACGCAAGTGCCCGCCCTGCGAGACGTCGTGGCTTCTCAGATGGTGCCGTTCAATGTCGGAGAGAGGGGCCAGACCGAGCGCACGCACGGACAACTCGTCTCCGGCAATTATTTTTCTGCGCTCGCACTCAAGCCTGCGCTCGGACGATTTTTCCGCCCGGAGGAGGCCGAGCGACCTGGCACTGAGCCTGTCCTTGTGATTTCGTATGATTATTGGCAAACGCGCTTTCGCGGCGCACCGGACACCGTGGGACAAACACTCCGCGTGAACGAGCGCAACCTTATCGTCATTGGCGTGGCGCCTAAGGATTTCCAGGGAACATTGGTGCCCCTGAAATTCGAACTGTGGGTGCCGGCCACCATGGCCCCTGCGCTGCTCGGTGGAACACGCGACCTCGAAGACCGCACCCTCCGCTCTTTTTCGTTGATCGGAATGCTAAGGCCTGGCGCGACACGCCAGCAAGCACAAGCCGAGTTCAGCACCGCGACGGCTCAGCTTGCGCGCGACTATCCTGAAGCCAGCGCTGGCATTGGCGGTGAGATTCTTCCCTTCTGGAGCTCGCCGCGCGGTCCCCAGCGCTTGCTGATCAGCGGGCTGGCCATCTTGCAAGGCGTCATGCTGCTCCTGCTCTTGGCAGTCTGCGGCAACACCGCCAACCTCATGCTCGCTCGTGGAAGCACCCGGCAGCGCGAGATGGCCGTGCGCGTGGCCCTGGGCGCGGGACGCTGGCGCATTGCCAGCCTGGTGCTCTCGGAAAATATGCTGCTGGCTCTCGTGGGAACAAGCCTTGGAGCAGCCATCGCCCTTTGGGGCACCACGGCATTGCGTGTGGCGCCAATCATTGGCGCATTTCCCCTCCTGTTTCCGACAAGAGTCGATGCATTCACCCTCGCCTTCGCGATGTTGCTCGGTGCCGCGTGCGGTTTGATTTTCAGCGCGGCGCCCGCAGTCCACCTGGCACGGCTGGATGTTCAGGACGGACTTCGCTCCAGTTCCAACACTCCGCCCCGCAGCCGCGCCCGCAAAGTTCTCATGGGCGTGGAAGTCGGACTTGCGATGGTCGTGCTGATCGCGGCGGCGCTCTTCCTGGAGAATTTTCGCTCCGCAAGCCAAACGGATCCGAGATTCCGGCCCGAAGGCGTTCTGCTCGCCGCCTACGACTTAAGCGGACGGAATCCCGACGACACCTCCGAGCGTGAATTTGCCGCCCGCCTGCTGGAACGCCTGCGCTCCTTGCCGGACGTCGAGGCCGCCGCCATCGCAACCAATGTTCCGCTGGACCTGCATGGAATTCCGGCACGGCCTTTCACCGTGCAAGGCCGCGTGCGCACGCAGCCAGGGCAAGATCGAGCCATTTCCAACACCGTCACGCCCGGATACTTCAAGGTGATGGCCATCCCGCTCGTTGAAGGAAACGACTTTGCCGACATACGGGATAAAGCGGCGCCCGCACAGGCGATCGTCAATGAGGAGTTTGTCCGCCGTTACCTCGATGGCGCGGACGCCATCGGCCGCCGCCTGCAGACGCGCGCGGCAAGCTTTACGATCACCGGCGTGGCGCGCAATTCGGTCTACGACGCCTTCGGCGAGCCCGCGCAGCCAGCGGTCTATTTTTCCTACCGCGATCGTCCCCAGGACCAAGGCGAAATTCACCTGCGAACGCGCAGCGGCAATGAAACCGCGCTCACCTCCGAAGCGCGTGCCGTTCTGCGCAACCTCGATCCCATGCTCCCTCTTTACGACGTGCGAACTTTCTCCCAGCACATCGAACGCAACCTTTATCTTCGCCGCATTCCCGCGCGCATGTTCGCCGTGCTCGGCCCACTCCTCCTCGGCCTCGCAGCGGTCGGAATCTACGCCGTGGTTTCCTACGCGGTCGCCAGGCGCACAAGAGAAATTGGCGTCCGGCTGGCGTTCGGCGCCACCAGCAGCCGGGTCGGCCTCCAAATCATCCGCGAAAACTTGGGTGTAATCGCCTGGGGCGCCGGGATTGGATGGCTCCTTGCGCTCGTGATTTCCGGTCACGCAATTCCAAAGGGTGGGGTCAACCTTCCAGTTTTCCTCGGTGTACCCGCAATTCTGTTGGCCGTCGCGACCCTGGCCTGCTGGATCCCCGCCCGGAGAGCAAGCCGCATCGACCCTATGGCCGCCCTCCGCCACGAGTAAAACAGGCCCGCCAAGAGCCCGTGGACCGATTTCCGGTCTCGGCGTTCATCAACAGCTGAGTCCAATTGTTGCTACCGCCGACCCAGCTCGAGGTGCTTTTTCCGGCACTCGTCACGCGTTTTTGCTGATCGCGTGCAGACCGCGACACGTACGATGACGGTTGAAGTGGATGTTAGAAATCTGAAGTTATGAGGATGGCGATGAAGCCTTTGATCCTGGCTCTCTGTGTTGTGTTTGCGTTTGGCGGTCTGAGCGCGCAAACACCTGGTTGGCAACCCTCGCCGGGACATACGCAAGTGCCGATATGGCCGGGGGCGGTGCCTGATCTTCAGCCCGTTGCGGGGCCGGAAGTCTTTACGGCCCCGGGGGCGGTGAGCAACGTCTCGCGGCCTACGATGACCGTCTATTCGCCAAAGGAGAACAATACGGGCGCCGCGGTGGTCGTGTTTCCTGGTGGGGGCTATCAGGGTCTGGCCATCGATCTTGAAGGCACGGAGGTCTGTGATTGGCTGACGCCCAAGGGAATCACATGTGTGCTGTTGAAATACCGCGTGACGGATGTGGGTGAGTATCCGAAGTCAGGGCCGTATCCGGAATCGCCAATGGCGTTGGAAGATGCGCAGAGGACCGTGGGGCTGGCGCGCTTTCACGCCGCGGAGTGGCACATCGATCCACACAAGGTTGGTGTGCTCGGGTTTTCAGCAGGCGGGCATCTCTCGGCAGCGATCAGCACGCACTTTGCGAAGCGTTTGTACCCGCCTGTCGATGCCGCCGACAAAGAAAGCTGCCGCCCGGACTTTGCAGTAGCTATCTATCCGGGACATTTGTCGCTTTCTGCGGCCGAATGGGACGCTAAGCAAGGCACCAAAAAGTTTGAGCTTCATTATCCGGCGACTGCCGATAAACATCTTGGGTTGAATCCCGATCTCCATGTCACCAGCCAAACCCCACCTACGTTTTTGCTGCAGGCTGAGGATGACCACGTGGACAACGCAGACGACTCGCTGGCTTACTACATTGCGCTGAAGAAGGCCGGCGTTCCCGTGGAGATGCATTTGTACGCCCAGGGCGGGCATGCGTTTGGGCTGCGGCGCACAAAGTTTCCGATAACCGGATGGCCTCAGTTGGTGGAGACGTGGCTGGGGACGATCGGGATGATTTCGCAGTAGTTGCTCCGGGATTGCCGGATGCGCAAACGACAAATCAATTGATGCGACTTACTTTGCCTTTTGTAATAGCTACGACCCTGGCGTTGACCGCGCGAATGTAGTCTTCGGGGGCCAGCAAAATCTGCAGTCCGCGAATCCCTGCGGACACCGAGATGACCTCGCAGATTTGCGCCAGCTCGTCGATGTACACCGGATAATCTTTCTTGCACGCCAAAGCGGTAACTCCACCGCGAATGTAACCCGTGGCGGCTTGCACGTCTTTCAAAGGGAGCATGTCGACGTTTCGATCCCCTGTCCGTTGAGCGAGCGCCTTGAAGTCCAACTCCTCGCTCGCGGGAATTACCGCTAAATAGATTCCATTGCGGTCCCCTCGCACCGCAAGCGTCTTGAAGAGCTGCTCGGGCGGTAAGCCGACCTTTGCTGCCACCGTTTCCGCGGACAAATCGTCGGGATCGACCTTGTACTCACGCAGTTCGTACACGATCCCAAGTCTATCCAGAACTCGCGCCGCGTTCGTCTTGACCACCTGATGCGCCCTCGTGTTAGGCTCACTCATGCCAGTCCGCTTGATGCATTACTCGTGCTGAAGAATACCCGCGCACTTTTGCTCGCCCTTGCCCGCCACTCGGGAAGCCGTTCTGCAAAGCAGCGCTACGCCGCACCGACTGCCTTACCTTTAACGAATTTCGTGTCCGCAGCCAGGCCGAAGGCTTCTAGCACGCTGGTTTGCACTCGCTGTAGGAAAGCGTTGATCTCGTCGACACCAAAGTTCTGGGGGCTGACGAAATACCTCAGCTGCTTCTCCCCTGCGGGAGTTTCGATAATCCGCAAAACAGCGTCCGCGACGTCCTGAGCATTGCCGGCCGTGGAGGAAAGTGCCGCGTTGATCTTCGCGGGGATTTCCTTCATAGCACCATACGTATCGGTGCGAGCCTCGTCGGCAGCCGTCACTGTATTGCCGAAAACAGGAGTCTCATATTGGCCGGGTTCGACAATCACAGATTCAATTCCCTGCGCGGCAAGTTCGTAGCTATAGGCCTCGGCCAGCGCCTCGAGCGCAAATTTGCTGGCGCAATAGAAGCCCGCCGAAGGAAAAATCAAGCGGCCGGCGCCGCTGCTGATATACATGAGCACGCCGCTGCGTTGCCGCCGCATGTGCGGAAGTACGGCGCGATTTACGCGAACGGGGCCAAGAAAATTTGTGTCCATCAGGCGCTGCGCTTGCTCCGTGGTGACAGCTTCCTCCAGCCCCGTGAGGAAGTACCCGGCGTTGTTGATAGCGATATCGATGCGACCGGCTTTGGCGACCGCAGCATTCACAGCCCCCTCGACCGAGGCGTCGTCGGTTACATCCATTTCAAGGACGGATATGGGCAGTGAATCCTTTTCCGCAAGCGTACGGATTTCGGAGGCGTTCTTGGCATTGCGGCCTCTGGGGTCACGCATCGTCGCGAAAACCGTGTGCCCTTTGCGAGCCAGCGTTTCAGTGAACAGTCTGCCGAAGCCGGTGCTGGATCCGGTGATGAGAACCACTTGCTTAGCATTCATAATGATCCCCTCCTTATGGTGCTACCGTGAACCCATTTGATGCCAGAAGTAAAGCGCTTGGTTACAAGAGATGAATGGAACCGATTGGCCCGTGGCGCGCACTCGGCATTGTGAGACGACCCTGGGTGGCCTTCGCCCTGATTGAGCGCCCACCGAGAGGCGTCCTTCGGGATTAAGGCGCGGGCGCGGCTGAATTTGCGTTGATAGTAGGCAACTGTCATGAAGACGGCAGGCACGCCGATTAGGCTTGGCAGAATCCAGAAAAGTGCGAACAACTGCTTTGGGGCGAACAAAGGAAGCAACCGCGCGGCACCGAACACCAGGAAGGCCGTGTAACCCGCAATGCCCTCCATTACCACGGCCAAGTCGCGCCGTCGTAGCTCAGGAATTTTCCCGTCAGCTCCATCGGATTCCCTTCGAGCACCTTGCGCATACCTCCAATGCTCTGCTCCGGCGTCAGCGCCGCGTTCGCGCCTCCCATGTCCGTCTGCACCCATCCCGGACTGAATATCACCACGCTGATTCCCCGCGGCTCCACTTCCTTCGCTAGGATCGACATCGTCATGTTTAACGCCGCTTTGCTTGTCCTGTATTGATAGGAGATTCCAAAGCCGAGCGTGGATCCCAACGTTTGCAGTGAGCCCATCCCCGAGCTGATCGCGACGATCTGTTTCCGCTTGCTTGCCGCGACGTTTTCGATCAGCGCCTCGGCCACCCGGATCGCTCCCAGCACGTTGGTTTCGAAGGACTCGCGCCATCCAGCAAAATTGAGGGCGCCAAGTTTGTCTCCGTTTCGCGTATAAATGGCGGAGTTCAGGACCAGCAAATCCACCGGCTTGGCGCCCAGAGTTTCCGCTAACTGTTTGACGGATTCATCGCTCGCCACATCCAGGCCGCGTAAAGACACATTTTTATTTTTTGCCAGCTGCTGCAATTCTTCGCTGCTTTTCGGATTGCGCGCTGTCGCAATCACGTCCCATCCGTCCGCTGCATATTGACGCGCAAATTCTAATCCTAGTCCGCGATTTGCTCCGGTAATCAAAATTCTCGACATGATCGGTCTCTCCTCCGTGCGCCAAATCTCTCGTCAGAACGCGAGCAGGCGGAAGTTCCCTTAGATATCTGTTCTAACGCGCAAGTCATTTGATGCTCTATGTCTTTTTTCGTCACCCGGAATCCTTGTGCAGAAGGTGTGAACATCTCGAGGGAAACAGGCGGGTGGAATACCTTTGATGTGTTCAGACGCCTTTCGGTGCCGCATCCCTGCGGTTTTCAGGGTGCGGTTTTTGATTTTGCTCTTTTCTTCTTCCTCTCTCTTTCAGCCGCGCCGTTAACCCCGCCCCATTACCGTCCACTCCCCATTTCCAACCATTCCCTGCATTTCACTTAGCCTGTCGTACCCCCTCTTCCCACAATGGAACTCAGTGCCTTCGTCCCTCCGGGCCAATCCCCTTCCCAACCCATTCGGAAAGACTCGACTCTTGGACTCTTGGACTCTTGGACTCTAGCACTCTTCGACTCTCAGAGGTTCCCTCCCTTGCCGCCTTGCAGGCCCCGTCGTACACTTTGGACCATCCTGACGAAACCATGAGGACTCGCCCGTGACCACACCAGCACAATTCATTCCCGCTTCCCAGCTCGCCCGCAGCGCTCGCAGCGACGAAGTCGTCGCCAAGCACAAGAAATATCTCTGGCCCTCGGTCACCAACTACTTCCAGCAGCCGCTGGTCGCCGACCGCGGCCAAATGCAGCACCTATGGGATCTCGACGGCAACAAGTACCTCGACTTCTTCGGCGGCATCCTCACCGTCTCCGTCGGCCACTGCAATCCCAAGGTTTCCAGCAAAGTCAGCGCGCAGGTCAACCGCCTGCAGCACACCTCCACGCTCTACCCCAACGAACACATCGTGGCCCTCGCCGAAAAAATCGCGCAAATCACTCCGGGCAACTTACAGCAGAGCTTCTTCACCAGCTCCGGCAGCGAAGCCAACGAAGCCGCCATCCTCCTCGCGCGCATGTCCACTGGCAGCTACGACGTCGTGGCCCTGCGCCACGCCTATTCCGGCAGCTCGGCGTTAACGAAAGCCGTTACCGCGCACGCGCCCTACCGCAAGGGCGGAGTCATCAGCGTGGGCATCTCCCACGCCGTGAATCCCTACTGCTATCGCTGCCCGCTCCACCTGAAATACCCCGAATGCGAAGTGGCCTGCGCCGACGACGTCGAAAACCTCATTCAAACCGGCACCAGCGGCAATATCGCCGCCTTTATCGCCGAACCCATCCAGGGCGTCGGCGGCTTCATCACCCCGCCGAAGGAATACTTCAAAATCGTCTTCAAGATCGTCAAGAAATACGGCGCCCTCTTCATCGCCGATGAAGTCCAGACCGGCTGGGGACGCACCGGCAAAAAATGGTTCGGCATCGAGCAGTGGGAAGTCACCCCGGACATGATTACCAGCGCCAAGGGCATGGCCAACGGCGTGCCCATCGGCCTCACCGTCACCACGCCCGAAATCGCCGGCAGCTTCCAGGGTGCGAACATTTCCACCTTCGGCGGCAATCCCGTCACCAGCGTGGCCGCGCGCGCCACCATCGAATTGATCGAGGAAGAAAATCTCCGCGAAAACGCCCACGTCGTCGGCGCCTATTTCCGTGGAAAGCTCGAAGAGTTGCAGGCCAAGTATCCGCTCATCGGCGACGTTCGCGGCATGGGCCTGATGCAAGCGCTCGAACTCGTGAAGGACCGCAAAACAAAAGAGCCCGCTCCTGAAGCCACCACGCAAGTCATGGAGCGCGCCCGCCAGAACGGCCTGCTCATCGGCAAAGGCGGCCTCTACGGCAACACTCTGCGCATGGCCCCCATGCTCAACACCACCAAGCCCGACGTGGACGAAGCCATCAAGCTCCTCGACAAGTCCTTCTCCGAGGTCAGTCATTGATCCAGAAATCGAGCCAGCCCTTGAGCGCGCAATGGAAAATGAAAAGTGTGATCGCGGCGCTGGCTCTTCTTTTTTTCGCTAGCGACGCGTTAGCTTTTCACGCCCGGGCGCAGACCGTGGACAAAAAATCTCTTTGGAAATCCGTCCCGTTCGCCATCGTGAAATTCAACGACGACGCCCCGAAATCCTGGAACATGTATCACTCGGAGAAAAAAGGCCTGCTGCTCCTGCACCTTTGGAAGCGCTACTTGCTGCTGGACATCAAGGAAGAAGAAGCCTTCGAGATTGATCCGCAAACCGTGAAGCCCGCCGGCGACGACGTCGAATGGTCACTCGCCGATAAGCCCGGCCAGCCCATCGAAACTCCCGAATGGAAAACGCGCGACCTCGGCTCCCTCGAGCGCATCCGCTTTCGCCTCGGCAAAAACGGCTACATCCTCGAACTGCAAATCCCCCTCCTCCCCACCGGCAAACCGGTCTATTGAGGAGCAGTTTTCAGTTCTTAGTTCTTGGTTCCTAGTTTTTAGTTTTCGTCGTTAGATGGAAGTCGTCAGTTCTTAATTCTGGTTTTTAGTTGCGGTTTTGCGTTTTAGATTTTTGCTACTGACCCTGAGGTCCGCAGTTTTGTGTTTCGAGTTTTGAATTTCGTGTTCCAGTTTCCAGTTTCATGTCTCCGTTTCTTAACTGAAAACTGAGAACTGAAAACGCTTCATAACCGGCGATAGATGCCGTAATACCAGGGAATGCCGAGAGCCCCGGGCTCGGCGGCCACGTTGACGGCATCGCCGTCATGAAAACGATCGTAATCGTCGGCATCCACCGCGAGGCGCTCGATTTTTTGCCCCTCGCGCCACGAACGCACAAAGATGCGCCGCGTGCCGCGCACGATGCCCGTCATGCTGTAGCGGCTGACCACCGTCGTCGGGTGATAGGTCAGATTTTTTTGCGAATCCAGTTTGCCATTCACAAAAAGGGTGAAGGAGAGAATCCACGGGATCAAAATAAATCCAGAGTAGACGCGCTTCAGCACTTCCAGTTCTTGGCGATTCCGCGCGCGCCGCTCGAGAATCACCGCCAGCGTCAGCGCGATGAAAAAAATCATGCCAAAAAACACCAGCATCAAGTCTAGTTCTAGCGGCGGAAAAATTTGGCTGATGTACGGAAACAGCAGCGACCCCGCAAGAAAAACCGCCGTGCGTTTCATCAGTCGCGTTCGAAACATCAACTCGGCGGCCGCCGAAGTCAGCCCGCACGAGGGACACTGGTCCGCGGTGCGCTCCGAACCGCAATCAAGGCAGCGTGTCATTGGTCTCTGGCGACCGTGATTGGCCCTGAACCCATCGTACTCGTGGCCCCGCAACGGTCCAGTCTAGTATAAGGCGGACTCAGGAGTCGCTGCCGGAGAGTGTGGAAAGAAGATCGTGGAACAGTCTCTGACTTTCGGATTCGGCAACCGCCACGGCAACGCCCATGCCATGTCCCGGCTCGATGCGCTTCACGAAACAATCGAGCTTGACTGGGCGCTCGAGATTCAAGCGCGCGGTAAAACCCGCGCCAATCCACAGCGGGTCCATGGCTTCGATAAACATTCCGTTCGCGCTGATATCGCGCGTGCTGGCGCGAAGCACCGCGGAACCCCATTCGATCTCGAGGTCGGCACGGAACGAATAACGAGGCGCCCAGCGGCGCTCGAGTCTTCGGGCTGAATGATCCGCACTGCCCATAAGTCGGGTGCAACCCCCTGCCAGGGATTACGTACCACGGCGTCAGGGCGAGACCGCCGTTCCTCGGCTCCAAGCATACGCCATCTTTTGCCACAAAACATACGACGCCGGAAGACAATGTTTTGTTCCCGCCATTTTATGGTTGGACACAAAAACGGCGGCGCTGCCGATTCGAACGACTTTCCGGTATTCGAATGCGATTCTAGCCCTGTTCAGACGCGGGAGGGCCTTCGGGGTTAGCGCCGCCGCGCGCGGCTCTTTCGCTGCGGCGCGTTCTGCGGTGCACTTCGGCCTGGAGATACTTACGAAGGCCTTCGGAGACGATTCCAGGGGAGGCGAGTTCCCGCAAATCAGACACGGTGATTTCCGGCAGATAGGCGAGAACCGTGGCGAGCGGAGAAGAAGGATGGCGAACCAGAGCAAGACGTACGTTGTACGTGATGGACCATTTGCGATGATGCGCGATTGCCTGAATTACGTGTGTGGGGAGCTTTTCGCGCGAAAGCGTTTTCAGAATTTGCGCTTCGGTGACATTTGGATTGTCCAGAACGATGGTGGCGATTTGTATATGGCCCTCGGCGAGAAGCGCGCCCGCGACGCGCGGCGGGCCGCGGCGGGCCAGCGTGATTTTCTGTCCGAGCGGCATTTGCGGAAGGCGGGCGAGCAATTGCTCTTCGGCGTTGCGCTTCAATTCAGCCGAGACTCCGGGTGAAAGCGTGACTTGGACCAAGTCCATCAAATAGAGATCCCGAAGGAGCCGCAGGCTGATGAGGCGCGGTGTACGCGGATGAAACGCCAGCGCGCGCTTCACTCGGTAACTCTTGAGCAGCGGCTTGCGGCGCGCCACTTCTTCCAGAATTTCTCCGGGAAGATTTTTCCGTTCGAGCAGCAAGCAGAGTTGCGCATCGGCGAGCGCCGGATTATCGAGGAGCGCGAGAAGCACGTCGGTGGCGGAATGATGCAGCAGCAGAGCGAGTTCCTCGCCGGTGGCAACGCGCGAGCGTTCGCGATTTGTGGCTGCGTCAGACATTTCCGTTCAATTCGTTACTTCAGTGCAATCCGTGCCGCAGCCTCCGCAGATGACATCGCCAGCGCGCCGATTTTTGCGAGAGGCAAAACTTGCTTCAGTGCCACGTCAAGTTGCGCATCGAAGAATGCCGAGCGGCCCACGGTCCCTCCCGTCTTCGCAACCAGGATACTCTGGCGGCCGTATCCCATGTGCTCCGCGACGGTGCTTACCAGTGATGATAATTCGCCCGCTGCTTGAAGCAAAATCTCACGCGCGGCGGCATCGCCGGCATCCGCGGCCGCGGCAACAAGCGGAAACACCAACGGAAAAACGGCGTCGGGTTGCTCGGCCGCGCGCCGCTGAAGCTCCGGCCAGGAAGAATAACCAAGTTGCTCCAGAATCTTGTTTCCCAAGCTGGAGTCCGTTCCCTTCCCTTCACGCTCCTTCATCGCACGCGTAACGGCGCGGGAGCCAATATCATACGCGCTGCCGTCGTCTCCCGTTCGCGGGCCCTGCCCGCCTGCGCGCCAGATTTGCCCCTGCGCGTCGCGCCCAATCGCAGCCGAACCAGTTCCCGCGACAAGCACAATCACGGCCCCTTCGCCCGCCGCGCCCAGCGCCGCCTCCAAGTCGGTAATCACCCGCACGGTCATTTCGGGGAAAGCGTTTTGCAGATCGCGAAGAACCCGTTCCTTGATCGCCGCATTCCCCGTCCCCGCCATCCCCGCGCAAAGCGCCACGACCGCATTTCGCGCGATGCCGCCATCTTGCAGCGCAAGCTCCGCCCCTCTCGCAATTTCACGCACGGCCGCTTCCACGCCGATGCGCGAGGGATTCGACGGCCCCGAAAAACTGCGCGCAATAATCCTTCCAGCCCGGTCCATCAAAACACACTCCGTCTTCGTGCCCCCGCCATCCAGTCCCAAAACGTAATCCATACCAAAAGCATACGTGAAAAACGAACGCGCCAAAGTGTTTCCGGGAGCAATGCAGACGGGTCGGTAAAGGTTAAGTTGAATCCATTCGCCGGTGCGAGTAGTTAGCGGGAATTAGTTCGTTCTGTAATGCCGTTGTTCTTTATATCTAAGATTAATATTATCGTGATATAAGAGCCTTTCCTTGCCTTTCACAGCGTGAGAACTTGCGTGCGCGGAGGCCCTTCGTGAAACTCCTGGTCCTTGGATTTTCTCTGATCCTGCTTCTCATCACACATGCATCTCAAGCGATCCCCCAAGAACAAGCTTCTACGCCAAGCATTCAAGGCAGGGTTTTACAGGAGCCGGACGGGCAACCGATAAGGAAGGCAACCGTGCAGTTGAAAGGGCAAAAAGGGCCTGGCGACTCCCAGTACTCGGCCATTAGCGATACGGAAGGCCAATTCAAGATCGATGAAGTGCAACCCGGGCGCTACGTCGTGTTCGTTGAGCGCCCCGGGTTCGTGCAGTCCGGCACCGGCGGCAGACAAACTTCCATTTCAGTGCAACCGGGCAGCGGCAAAAACGGCTTGCTCTTGCACATGCAGCCTGCCGCGGTCATCTCTGGAAAGATTGTAGACCTGGACGGAGACCCGATGCGCGATGTCAGCGTCAATGCGATCAGGTCGGGTTCGACTGCAGCGAGATGGAATCCGCATGACTTCGGCAATGAAGCCACGAACGATCTTGGAGAATTTCGGATCTCCGGCCTGCGAGCGGGACGCTATAAAATAACTGCCTCTCCCCTGCAAGGAACCCGACCGCCGAATCAGAAAGAAGGCAAAAGTGAAAAGGAGCAATCAATATACCTGACCACGCACTATCCAGGCGTTTTGGATGAAGACCAAGCTGTTGCGGTGGAAATCCATGCGGGGGCCGAAATACGGGTTAATTTTGGGCTCGTGACGGGCCGGGCGTACCGCGTCAGCGGGTCGGTAACGGGGATTCCCGGCAACGGCGCCATGACACAGATAATACTGCGAGCAAAGGGTAGCGGCGGCTCGCAGATGATTCCGGCGGAGCTTGGTGAGGGTGGCAAATTCGAGTTCACGGGCGTCTTGCCGGGATCCTATGTGGCAAGGCTGATCGTCGTCACCGTGGAAAGCGGTCGACCAGCCATGCAGATGCTTCGCTTAGGTCAACCGATCGAGGTCAGTAATGCTCACGTGGAGGGATTACAACTGCGGCCAGAGCCTGTTGGGCTTGTTCGGGGGAAGTTCCGGCTGGATACGGGCCAAAAACTCGATTGGACACAGTTGACCGTAACCCTGGCCCCAGTCGAGGAACACGGGGCCGAGATTGCACGGGAGGACTCAATGGGCCTTCCGACAATTTCCAGTGTGAATAGTGACGGAACTTTCGAACTGAAAAATGTTCCGGGAAGCACATACCAGCTGGTGGTCGGGGCTAAATCCGATACTTTGCGCGATTACATCACAGAGTCGGTCACTCTCGACGGCCGAGATGTTGTCGATTCGGGCTTCCCAGTCCATCCCGAGACCTACTTGGACGTGATCATAAGCGCGAAGGGATCTGGCATTGCCGGTACGGTTGTTGACGGCAGTGGCCAGCCGATCGCGAACGCCACTGTTGTGGATGTTCCCGCAGCGGAGCACCGAACGCGCCTGGATCTATACCAGCAAGATACGACCGATGAGAGCGGCCACTTCAGCCTGCGCGGCCTGAATTCCGGCAATTACACCGTGTTTGCGTTCGAAGAATTGCAGGAAGACTTCCGCCAACCCGAATTCTTGAAGTCTTACGAAACTCGCGGGCAGGTCGTCGAACTGGATAAAGGTACTCGAAAAAGCGTAGTCCTGAAGTTGATCTCCAGTGACGCGCAAGCGCCGTGAACGGCAGAGTCTCGAACCTAGCATCCCTTCATGGAGGTGGTTGTCCTCGCGACCGCCTACTTCTTCGGCACCCTGCTCCGCGCCAGCTTCAGGGCTGTCTCCGGGGCGTCCGCGGCCTTCACTTTTACATCCGGCTCCACGCCCGTCTCTGCCCAGTCAGTGTTTGAGTAAGGATTGATCGGTTTAGTTTCTGGAACGCCCATTCCGAAGTGATCATCAATGCGGTGAAAAACTCCCGAATGGGCACCGCCGCCTGTCGACTCACCGATCAGCGTGGCGCGTTTCAGCATCTTCAGGTCGTAGCAGAACTGCTCCGCGGCGGAAAAAGTCTTGTCGGACGTCAGAATGTAAACCGGCTTGTCCGCCAGACTGTTTCCCGGAACAGGCGAGCTCGTCCAAGACTTCTGCGTGGTATTTTCTCGAGGGTTATACCAGTATTCGGGATGATCGAAGAGATACGCGGCCATCAGCGCGACCATCTCGGGTTCGCCGCCCCGGTTATCCCGCAAATCAAAGATGATTGCCTCCGCGTGGTTCACGGAAGACATCGCTGACGTCGCCGTTTGCCGGCATACCGAAGGATCGGGAAACGAATTGAGTTTCAGATAACCAATATTCGAGGGCAGGACCTCGACCTTTTCGAACGTGCAGTTTTGCTTTTCCATTGCTTCCCGATAACGAGCAAGCTCTTCCGCTGTTGGTCCTGTCATGTGCTGAGGCAGCGGGTCCCGGCTGTAGACCAGCTCCAGGTGCTTGTCAGGACTTACCTCTCTCATTTGCCGGGTCAGGAGAGCGGCGAAGGCCCGGCCCTCCGTCACGTTGTCATCCTCACCACTCTTTTCGCGAGCCAGCAGCGCGCTTGCCATCTTCTGCGCCACGTCCGGATAAACGTAGTGCTCTCTTAGAGTAACGATAGCTCCCACAATCACGCGATGCCGCTCCGACGCATCCAGCGTCCTGTCTCCGTTCACGACGCGGTCCGTTGCCGCAACAGCATTCTGCGCGCCTGGTGGCGGAGTCTGCGGCCGGGAAGATTCGGAGCCGTCCTCAATCAGGATCGCATTCGGTTGGGTATCGCAACGCGCGCCGTCATCGGGTGACAAACTGGTTGCGGAATTCACTGCCGATCCGGACGCGGTCGTCTTCTCACCGGCATCGGCGACGGCCTGTGCCGCTGGGGGCTTGAACGCAGATGAAACTGCAGATGCCGAACGCTGCGGTTGGGCGGTCCAGGGGCGAAATGGGTGATAAGACCCAACCTGGCTAATCAAAACGAAGATGGTGCTGACGGCGGCCAGCGAAAATGCGCTTCCCAAGAGCAGGGCGCCAAGACGGGGCGATTCGTCTTCCAAAATAAAGAACAAAGGCAAGCCATCCAAACGCCTATAGGCTGAAGCGCCGATGAGCGCCGGTTGGACATGGAAGTATTCGCGCGGGACGGACCACGCTAAATCAGTTAGCAAATCCAGCCACAGCCGGACGCCCGGGAAAAATCCTTGTTCATCGCGAGCGCGGTCGCGGAACAGTTGCAGGGCTTCCTCTCCATAAGCCTCGCGAAAAGGAGAAGGAAAAAGCCTCAACAGCAAGGCGTATATCTTTTCAGACATAGTCCCCCCTCAAGATTTTCTTGGCGCGCGCGGGCCGCAACAAGTCGGCAAGCCGCTCGGCTTCGGAACGAGCCAGTTTACGCCCCGCCGAGGTCAGCCGGTAGTAGCGCCGCCGCTCCTGGCCGAGTTTTGCGTCCTCGCGCCGGTCTACCTCTTCGATGAATTTTTCTTCAAGCAGCGTCTGGATGGAGCTGTAGAGCGTACCGGGGCCAAGGCGCATGCGGCCGTCGGTCTGCTCCGCGACTTGCCGCATGATGCCGTAGCCGTGCAGGTCTTCCCCCGCCAGGGAGAGCAGGATTTGAAACGCCGCCGAAGGCAATGGATCGAGTTTCCGTTTAGGCATTGGTAGTCGATAGCCGCTATATCGATTATCGACTATAGTCCGGAGATCTCCGCGATGCAATACTTTTCTTCCAGCATCCTCCGGCCTGACCGCCCTCGGTTGCCGCTGCTGCCTTTCTTGCGTTCCAGGCCGCGCAATGAAATAATCCCGCCATGATTATAGGCGACCGCCTCCGCGAAATGCGCGAGGCCAAGAATCTCTCTCAGGGCGACATCGAGAAGCGTACCGGCCTGCTTCGCTGCTACGTCTCCCGCGTGGAAAATGGTCACACCGTTCCCGCGGTGGAGACGCTGGAAAAGCTTGCTCGTGCCTTCGAAGTCCCCCTTTATCAACTTTTCTACGAAGGCGAAGAGCCGCCCGACTTGCCAAATCTGCTCAAGCTAAAATCGTCTGACGAAGACGCTTGGGGCAGCTCGGGTAAAGATGCGCGTTTTCTGAACAAGCTTCGCCGCCTGTTGGGTAAGGCGAACGAGGAAGACCGGAAACTCATTCTGCATTTGGCCCAAAAACTGGCTCGCCGGTAGCCGCACGTCAGCGCTCCGCATCCAGGCGACGGAGGAACGAAACAGAATCGATGGCGAGCCACCGTAGGGGAGTGCCCGGTGGATTCTGAAAAAATTGTGAACCAGGTCATTCTGCGGCGCGTTGGAATTTAAGCCGCGCCGCCTGCGACGGTACGGCCGGGAAAACCCCTCGCGTTGCGTGGAACAAATGGAGCCGCCTTAATGCCGCGGCCTTGTTCGCGGGCTCATTCAATGCCGCAGACGGCGCGCGCGTTGTCGACGAGTGTCGCCAAGTCGCCGAGCTTGGAAAACACGGCGGTAATGCCGCAGGAGAGCGCTTCCTTCTCCAAATCCGCATCGCAGTCTGCCGTTAGCAAGAAAATGGGCAATTTCGGCGCGATTGCTTTCAGCTCACGCGCCAACTCCAATCCGTTCATCTCCGGCATCAAAAAGTCCAGGACGGCAAGGTTTGGCGAAACCTGCTTGACCTTTTCGAGCGCTTCGGCGCCGTCGCCGGCGCCTACACACGCGTCGAAGCCACTGCCCGATTCAAACAGCGCACGAACAACGTCACGGAAAGCATGATCATCATCAACGATGAGCACCACGGGCATGTTTTGCTCCGATCTGAAAAACCCGGCCGACAGAAGTTCGGCGGAAGCCATACTTCGTGCAAGCGTCGTTGCCGGCGTGCATCTCAGTCCGCCCGGACCTCAGGCTTTAGCGGTTTCTGGCAATGGGCACAGCACGGAATCTTCCGTTCCCATGTGATCTTGAGAGATTGGAGACAGAAGGGACAGCGGCCGGACCATTCGTGACCGCATTCCGGGCACGCGCTGAATATGATGTCTCCAGGGCGCAGGAGTTTGCTGCCATCTCGAAGAGACACTAGAAAGCGGCATTCTCTGTTTTTGCAGATCAAGAATTCTTCCAAGCGGGAAACCCCCTTGCGAGCGCTCCGTTTTCGAGTGACACGAGAAACCGAGGACAGCCCGCGACTTGGGAGCGGGCCCGGAACTCCTGGTTTGTTCCCGAGGTTCAAGTTCACTCCAAACAAGCGCGCGTTCAGCCGGGCAAATCCGGCAACGAGCACACCGGGGTGTTCACCCGGATCGCCCACGCGTAAAGATTCCTTCCCGGGCGATCCCTTTATCGAACGCCAGGTTGGTTGCGCACAATGCCGGGAACTACGTACCACCATCTACGTACCCGCCCGCAGCTCTCATTCGCTTCGAATCGCGACGCCGGCCCTCGCCAATCGGGGGGTCTCCTGTTCCAGATTTGAACTCTTCGAATGCACACCCGGCTCAACCGCGCAAGTCAGCGAGCCATTTCTCCAGGATAGGAGTACTATCTGCTCAACGAAGCAAAGGTACGGTAGGCAGTTGTCTCCGATTTCGCTACAGGACTTGCAGCCAGCCAGAGGAGCAAATGCCTTGACTGGCGCCAGGTCGGGTCCGGTGGAGGGCACCATGAGCCAAACCGGGGCCAACACGCACGACAGCGATGCTGACGAAGCGTCGAATGTTATCGAAGAGCGCCTGCGGCTCATCATAGACACCATCCCCACAATCGTCTGGCGCAAATTGCCGGAAGGCTCGGCCGATTTCCTCAACCGAAATTTTCGGGAATATACGGGTCTGTCCTTGGAAGACGGTCTGGGCTGGGGATGGATGATGAATGCGTTCCATCCGGACGACCGTATCAGGGAGGAATGGCATACGGCTTTGGCGGCTGGGAAACCGTTTCAGAAGGAGGCGCGCCTCCGCCGCGCTGACGGGCAATATCGCTGGTTCCTGATTCGCGCCGTGCCGTTTCGAGACAAGCAGGGAAACATCGTCCATTGGTATGGAACCTCTACCGACATCGAAGATCTTAAAAGGGCCGAACATCGCATTCGGCTTCTCATTGACGCAATCCCCACGATGGCCTGGACCCTTCGGCCGGATGGCGTCGTTGATTTCGTCAATCAGCGGTGGCTGGACTATACGGGTTTCACTCTGCAGGAGGAAATTGACGACCCGACGCGGGTAGTTCATCCCGAAGATCTTCCGAGAGTCATAAATAAGTGGATCGAGGACATGGCCGCGGGAGAACCCTCCGAGGATGAGATGCGTTTGCGCCGGGCTGACGGGGAATATCGCTGGTTCCTGGTCCGCACCGCTCCTTTGCGCGACGAGCAGGGCAACGTCGCTGAGTGGTACGGAGTATCCATCGATATTGAAGACCGTAAGCGGGCGGAAGAAGCCCTCCGATCGACCGAGCGGGAACAGCGGCGTATAGCCGCGCAATTGGAAAGAGAGCGCGCTCGCTTGCTCGAGGCTCAGGAGGTGGCGAAACTGGGAAGTTGGGAAGCGGAGTTGCGGAGCTTGAACGTGAGTTGGTCAGAGCAAACACACCGAATCTTTGAGACGGATCCGGCTCGTTTCCATCCCACGCGCCCAACCTTCCGCGAATTCATTCATCCGGAGGACCGCGCGAAGGTGGATGCAGCCTTTGTAGCATCCCTCGGCAAGCGCTCGGCGTCCACTGTCGAATATCGAATCGTTATGCCGGATGGCCGCGTCAAAACTCTCGAAGAACGCTGGCAAGCTTTTCACGATGAGGAAGGAAAGCCGATCCGTGTTGCGGGCACTTGCCGTGACATCACAGAACGTGTGCGAGTCGAGGAAGAACTCCGCCGCCTTTCCGGCCAGCTCTTGCGTTTGCAGGACGAAGAGCGCCGCAGAATTGCCAGGGAACTGCACGACTCCACCGGCCAAGACCTCGTCGCGCTGGCAACAACTCTTAGTGAACTCCGTTCCTCCATTCCCTCGTCGGCCAGGACATTGCGCAGGCTCGCTTCCCAGTCCCAAGCATTGGCAGATCAATGCGTCCGGGAAGTCCGCACCCTTTCCTATTTGTTACATCCACCGATGTTGGATGAAGCCGGACTGGAGGACGCGGTTCGGCACTACGCGGCTGGCTTCGCCGAGCGAACTGGAATCGAGGTTGACCTGCAGCTATCATCGGGTTTCGGACGGTTGAAGCCAGATGTCGAGATGGCTCTTTTCCGTGTGGTGCAAGAGAGTCTCACGAACATCCAGCGGCACTCAGGCAGTCTCCGGGCCAAAATTCGCATGGACCGCAATCAGGAGCAACTCGCATTGGAGGTAAGCGACAGTGGCAGTGGAAATTCCGGAGACCGGGACGTGGAACTGCCCTTCAGACCTGGGGTTGGCTTAGCTAGCATGCACGAGCGCGTCAAGCTCATCGGCGGCCGGCTTGCCATTGAATCCAGCAGCACCGGCACTACTGTCCGCGTGACGATACCGGTAGATGGCTAGAAGCATCAAGAACCTTCGCATCCTGGTGGCGGATGACCACGAACTCGTCCGCCACGGCATCCGGGGGATCCTCCGCGCTCAACGCGGCTGGCGAGTCATCGGCCAAGCGACGAACGGCCGGGAGGCCGTAGAAAAAACTACCAAGCTGAAACCGGACGTAGCCATCCTGGATGTCAGCATGCCTGAGTTAGACGGCCTTCAGGCCACGCGCCAGATTCGCGCTGCAAGTCCAAATACGGAAGTTGTAGTTCTCAGCATGCATGAGTCTGATCAGATGGTGCGCCGCGTTCTCGACGCAGGAGCCCGCGGATATGTCTTGAAATCCGATCTCGCGGCAAACCTCGTCAAGGCGGTGAAGCATGTCTCCGCAGGTAAGCTCTTCCTCACCCCCAGAGTGTCCGACATAGTCGTGAAAGGGTTTCTCAAGAATGGAAATCGAGTTGACCCGGAAGTGCATTCGCAAACCAAGCCAACTCCCCGCGAGGCTGAAATCATTCGACTTTTGGCGGAGGGGAAAGCGAATAAGTTGATTGCCGCCGATCTAGGAATTAGCATCAGGACAGTGGAAACGCACCGGGCGAAAATCATGCAGAAACTCGGACTGCATTCCGTCGCCGAGCTCGTCCTCTACGCGATCCGACAAAAGATAGTCACTCCTCCGGGCCCCTTAGAATAGATGTTCCGGCTCAGGCCTGCAGAATCGTCAATTCTTCGCTCCCTTCGCTCTGAGAAGTAGCCGAGGTTGTGCCAGAGACAGCCCGGTTCGGCATCGCGCGTTCTCCGCAAATACTCCCAGCCACAAAGTAAGGCAAAAAAAGATTCCGGGCTGAAGCCTCGCGCTACATATAATCCAGCAGCCATGCGCATTCATCCTCTGGACCTGGCCATTGTCGTTGCATATCTGCTTGCGATAACCGCGCTGGGCGTACATTTCCGGCGCGGTCAGCAAAATGTGAAAGATTATTTCTTGGGAGGACGAACGGCCCCGTGGTGGGCCCTGGCATTTTCCATCGTCGCCACGGAGACTTCCACACTCACCATTATTGGGACGCCGGCAATCGCCTACGGCGGCAATCTGACGTTCCTTCAATTGGTGTTCGGATATTTGATCGGGCGCGTGCTCATCGTTTTATTACTTCTTCCCGGCTATTTTCGCGGCGAGTTTTTCACTGCCTACGCACTCATCGAAAAACGCTTTGGCGAACGCATGCGTGCAGTCGCGGCCAGTACTTTTCTGATTACCCGCGCCATCGCCGAAGGCGTGCGCGTTTCCGCCATCGCTTTGGTCGTGAGCGTCGTGCTCGGAACATCGGAGAAGCTCGCAGTCGTCATCGTCATCGCGCTCACCGTGCTCTACACCTTTGAAGGCGGCATGAAAGCCGTCATCTGGACCGACGTCGCGCAACTCATGCTTTACTTGACCGGAAGCGCCGTGACGTATTTCGTTCTGCTGCACCGCATCCCCGGCGGTTGGAGCGAAGTGACCGAAGTCGCAGCCATCGCCGGACACAAATTGCAAGTGTTCGATTTTTCCTGGAATCTCGCCACCAAGTACACCTTCTGGTCCGGACTCGTCGGCGGCGCTTTTCTCACCATGGCCACCCACGGCACCGACCAGATCATCGTCCAGCGCCTGCTCTCCGCGCAAAACGAGCGCGACAGCCGCCGCGCCTTGCTCGCCAGCGGCGCCATCGTGCTGATCCAGTTCACGGTATTTTTGCTGATCGGCGTCCTGCTATTCGTCTTCGCCCAGCATACCCCGCTCTTGGCGCCCGGCGAACGCACCGACCGCATCCTCCCTCTCTTTCTTGTGCGCGAGATGCCGCCAGGACTCGCCGGCCTGTTGCTCGCTTCAATCATCGCCGTGGCCATGTCCAACGCCAGTGGTTCCCTGAATTCTCTGGCCGCTTCGAGCGTGCTCGACTTTGCAAAACTGCGCGGGCAATCCGCCGACCCCGCCCGCTTCCTGCGGCTCTCCCGCGGCATGACGCTCGCGTGGGGCCTGGTGCTGATGGGCTTCGGCCTGGTGAAGTGGGGCCCGCTGCTCGAAACCGGCCTCACCGTGGCTTCGATTCCCTATGGCAGTCTGCTCGGCCTCTTTCTTCTTGGCACGTTCGACCGCGGCGCCAACGCGCGCGGCGCCCTGGCCGGAATGATTGTGGGACTCGTCACGATTTTATGTATATTCCAGTTCACGAGCGTCGCGTATACCTGGTACTTCATGATTGGCGCGATCGTCACATTCGTCGCCGGCTGGATGGTCAGTAGAATCGCGCGGCCGTAAGGGCACGATACAATCGTGGCCCTTGAGGATGAAGGCGAGGATGAATTGACCGAAAAACGTCTGGAACTGGTGCGCGGCCTCGGCGCGTGGGCCTCCGGAGCCATCGTTGTCGGCACGATGATCGGCACAGGAATCTTCCTGAAGCCCGCGGAGATGGCGCGCGAAGGCCGCAGCGTCTCCGTCGTCTTTGCCGCATGGATCATCGGCGCCATTCTTTCGGTCTTCGGCGCGTTTTCCTTCGCGGAATTGGGCTCGATGATTCCGGAGGCCGGCGGCGAGTACGCTTATTTGCGCCGCGGCTTCGGTCCTGTTTACGGATTCCTCTTCGGCTGGATGCATTCAATCGTCGGGCGCCCCAGTTCTTTGGCCTCGATTTCTGCAGGAATGATGCGCTTCCTCAGTTTTCTGCTTCCCGTCGTCGCGGCTCCACTCTTCACCATTCACATCGCAATTCCCGGGTTAACGGGATGGATCAAGCCGTACGACTTCGTCTTCACCTGGGCGCAGCCCTTGGCCGTGGGGTGGCTGCTCCTCATGACGGGAATAAATTATCTCGGCGTGCGGCTGGGCGGCGCGGTGCAAGTGTTCTTGACGACGATCAAAATCATGTCCGTGGCGATTGTTATCGGCGTGGCGTTTTTTTCGCCGGCCCCCTCGCCGCACGCCCCCGACCCTTTTTGGCCTCCCGCAGGCATGGGCGGCGCGGCGGTTTTCAGTGCGTTTCTTGCCACGCTCGCCGCGGCGCTCTGGGCCTACGACGGCTGGGAGGACTTGAATCTTGTTGGATCGGAAGTGGAAAACCCGCAAACGAATTTTCCGCGCGCGCTGGTGGGCGGTGTTGCTTTCGTCGCTGTTATTTATCTGCTCTTCAGCGCCGCTTGTCTGAAAGTTCTGCCATTCGAAATCGTGGCGGCCTCGCAGCACATTGCGTCCGATGTGGTCCAGCACATCAAAGGGGCCACCGCCGCGGCGTGGATCACCCTGGCGATGGCGATCTCCGCGCTAGGCTCGATGAATTCCTCAGTGCTGAGCGGGGCGCGCGTAGGTTACGCAATGGCGCGCGACGGAATTTTCTTCAAGATTGCGGACGGCATCCACCCAAAATTTCGCACGCCCACGCGATCCTTGATTTTCCAGGGCGTGCTCGCCAGCCTCATGGCGCTGACGGGAACATTCGAAGAACTGACCAATCTTTTTATTTTTGCCGCTTGGATCTTCTACGCCTTCGCCGTAGTCGCGCTCTTTCGAATGCGCAAGACCGAGCCGGACCTGCCGCGCCCGTACCGCTGCTGGGGCTATCCCTGGGTCCCCGGAATTTTCGTCGCCGGTGCTCTCGCACTCACCTTCAACATCTGGCTCGAACGCCCCGGCCGCTCTTCGATCGGACTCTTGCTGATCCTCGCAGGTCTTCCCTTCTACCGCCGCTGGAATCGCTCACTCTCAGCTGCCGGCAATTTGCCCGGGCTCCGGCCGTCGTGAAACAAAGTGTTGTGTCAGCAGTCCCCCTGCAAGAAGCGCCGCGGCAGGGGCTACCACCCAGGCGAGTAGGCCAACGAAAAGGGCGATGAACATGAAGTTGTGGCCAAGGTGCTCATTGAAGAGGGCCATTGCGGGGAGCGCTACAAGGAAAAAAACCGAGTATGGCAAGATGGGAAAAACGACGGAAGAGAGCATGGCGCGCTTCGATCCACCCGCTCGATTCGAGAGGTAGGCCCCCGTTGCACCAATCAACGGCAACGAAAACAGCCAGGGGAGATAAATCATGGCGGCCGGCGCGATCAAAGACCAGCCGCTCTTCATCGCCACCGTCCACGGCTTAGGGCCAAAAACCTGTGTGAGCATGAGGAGACCCATAGACAAAAAGAGGGTCAACAAGCTGGGCAGCCAAAATTGCTTCACTTGGTTTGTCATGCGGTTCTCCTTTTTCCTGGCGATTTGAATCAGCCGGCTCAATCTCCGCCAATCTTCGACTTGCGAGAGCGTGCGTCGCGCGGCCTCTTCTTCCGTCATCCCCTGCCTGCGCAATTCTTCGCAGCTTTCTTCGAGATGCGCAGCGAGTTCCGCAATAACTTCGGCCCTTTCTGCTGGCGCCAGGGCAAGTCCGGCAAGGCGTTGTTCAACTAGCGTCTCCCAGTCACGCATGGGCCACCTTCTTGAGCCGCCGCAAGGCCTGGAAAAGTTCCGACCATTCCTGCCGGAGCGGCGAAAGTTTTTTCTTCCCCGCAGGAGTGAGGCGGTAGCAGCGCCGGCGGCGGCCGCTGTCGCTCGTTTCCCAGGCGCCGCGAATCCAGTGTCGCTGCTCCATGCGGTAGAGCATGGGATAGAGAGCAGCGAGTGTGAAGCGCAGCGCGCCCTTGGTTTGCTGCTCGATGCGCCGCGCCAGTTCATAGCCGTGGAGCGGCCCGTCTTCCAGAACGCTGAGAACAGCCAGTTCCGCGGTGCCGCGCTTGATTCCTGCTCCAATCATAAGGCTCTCCATTACATGTAAGATTCTTATATATGAATCCAGAATTTGTCAACTGGCATGAAGAACAGGTGCTCAAACGCCAACGCTTGGGTAACTCGGACTAAACGGAGGCGGCGCGGGCCGTGGTTGATCCGGTGGAGACGGGCAGAATGGCGGCCTCTGCCTCGCGTGAAACTTCAACAGCAGGATGCAGGAGTTTGGCAAGTGCTTCGATTCCGGTGATTAGCCGCGGGCCGGGACGCGAATAATAGCTGTTGGCCTCGAGAGCGTAGACGCGCCCATTGCGCACGGCGGGAACAGCGTTCCATTCTTCAGAAAACGTCATCCCGCGATATTCATCGCGCGCTTGTTCCGCGCCGTAGCCGCAAGGCGAAATCAACAGAATTTCAGGCGCAGCACTGATTACGTCGTCCATGCCGATGCGAAACGATGGTGTGCGCGCACTTCCGAAAACGTCTTCCCCGCCGGCGAGCTGAATCATTTCCGGAACCCAGTGCCCGCCGACATAAAAAGGTTGCAGCCATTCGAGGAACGCGACACGGGGACGCTCCGCCACCGTCTGTACCTGGACTTCCAGTGTGCCGAGCCGCTCGCCGATTTGCTTGAGCAGCGCTACCGCTTGAGGTCCGTGGCAGCATTCCTCACCCACCCAAAGAATATCGCGCCACACGTCCCCCAAATCCTGCGGATTAAGGCAAAGAACTTCCGGCCGCCGGTCGAAACGCATGAGCGCCGCCGCGAGATCGTCCGGAGATGCCGCGCACACATGGCACAAATCCTGCGTAATGATCAGATCCGGCGCCAGCGTTTCGAGCACATCCGTATCAACAGCATACAAACTTTCTCCGCGGTGAACATACTCGCGAACAAGGGCATCAATTTCCGCAGGCGAAGCCTCGTGCGGCAGTCGCGAATGAATGACGACCGGCTTGGTTCGCGCGCGCAGTGGAAAATCGCACTCATGGCTCACGCCCACAATTTCGGCATCGAACCCGAGCGCAAACAGGATCTCCGTAGCCGACGGCAGCAACGACACAATTCGCATGCGAGAAATGTATCACATTCCGATTCCTTGGGAGCCACATAGAGTCAGCTTTCGATAGGAAGGAAGAGCCGTTTCCAGTACTGGCGACGTTGTCCACGGACGACCCGAATAGTGCGCCACATATGTCACTAAACAATCTTTCCGTTCCCGCTGAAAACTAAGAACTGACCACTGATTGCAGTTTCATTTATAGAGAAAATACTTGCGGCGGATTTGATCGAACGCGGCAAGATCGGCGGTCCAGCTGGCCACAATTTTTTCCGGGAAGGCGCCGGACTGCAATTGCTGGAGGGTGTCCGCATTTCCAGCGAGGAAGAGAAGTTTCGTTATGTCGAATTGCTTGGGATAAAGCTTCTGCAGAAGCGCCGCAATTTCCAGACCCACACGCATGGAGCGCACCGCAAAGCGATCCGTGACGCGAATGCCAACGCCGCCGCAGCGCTCACCGCTATAGAGGCCGGAGATGGGAATGAAAGGCTGATCGGCAAAATGCACGCCGGGAAGATGGCGCTCATTCAAGGCGGAGGCGACATCGTTGCCGTTGAGCCAGGGCGCGCCAAACTCCTCGAACGGTGTCTGCGTCCCGCGTCCAACGGAAACGCCGGCATTTTGCAGGATTTCTATTCCGGGATAGAGGACGGCTCCCTTGGTGGTGCGAAGATTCGGTGAAGGCGGAATCCATTTGATGCCGGTGCTGTCAAAAAAATAATTGCGATGCCAGTTCTTCATGGCGATGACGTGCAGGTCGGCGCCGATGTGATTTTCAATGTTGAAAAACTGCGCCAGCTCGCCGATGGTGAGGCCGTAGCGTACCGGCATAGGAAAATACGCGGTGAAAGCAGTCTTGTCGGGATCAAGCATCGGACCTTCGACAATTTCGCCTCCGATTGGATTGGGACGATCGAGCACGAAAAAAGCAATGTTGTGCTTGGCGGCGGCCTCCATGCAGTAGGCCATGGTCGTCGTGTAGGTATAAAAGCGCACGCCGGCGTCCTGAACGTCGAAGACCAGCGTGTCGATTCCCTCCAGCATTTCGTCGGTGGGCCGGCGCGTTTCGCCGTAGAGGCTGAACACGGGCAAGCCAGTGGAAGGATCTTTGGAGGAAAAAAGCTTTTCGTCTTCGCGCCCGGCGAGACCGTGTTCCGGGCTGAAGAGCGCGACGAGTTGCACGCCCGCCGCATGGCTCAAAACGTCAACGGTGCTGCGTCCCTGCGAATCAATGCCGGTGTGATTGGTAATGAGGCCGACGTGTTTGCCGCGAAGCGGGGCGAACTTCTGGGATTCGAGGACGTCGAGGCCCGGCTGCACGCGCGCCGCATGGCTCGAATGTTTTGATGAGGGATGCGCGAAGGAGGGCGCGGCAGAGAGCAAGGTCAGGAAAAGAACAAAATGAAATGCACTGGAAAGCATCGTCTTGTCGCTCGTCAAATGGTCCTCCGCTATGGAAACAATACAATGATATTCTGGAACGCGCTGGCCGAAGCCCGTTGAGAGCATATCGTGCGTGTGCTATGAATAAATGCGGGGTGGGGGCGGCTGTTAGGGAATTCTAATTAATGATGAGACGCCGCGTCCGCTTTCTGCTTCTAATTCCCGTCTATATCTTTTTTCTTATGGCCAATAACGCACGCAGCCAGAACCGCAGCACTTCCGCAAAAAAAACTGTTTCCAAAGAGAGCGCTCCTGCAACCAAGAGCGGCGCGAAGAAGTTGTCGCCAGCTGCAAAGGCATGGGTGGAAGCAACGCTGCGCAAAATGAGCGTGGACGAAAAGATCGGGCAATTGCTGTTCACCACTTATCACGGAAGTTTCACGCCAACGGACGCAGCGGCGTACCAACAGATGATGCACGACGTGAACGATTTACACGTCGGCGGGTTTATCACCATCACGCACAGCTCGCCGCTGGGAATCGTAAAGAGCCAGGCGTATCCCACCGCGGTGCTGATCAACCAGCTCCAGGCGAAGTCGAAGCTGCCGTTGCTGATCGGCGCGGATTTCGAACGCGGCACGGCGATGCGGCTGGATGAAGGCACGTCATTTCCGACAGCCATGGCGCTAGCGGCCGCAGGAGATATAAAAGACGCCTACGCCATGGGCAAGATAACTGCGCTGGAGGCGCGCGCCGTCGGGATTCAGTGGATTTATGCGCCGGACGCCGACGTGAACAACAATCCGGGAAATCCAATCATCAACACGCGTTCGTTTGGCGAAGATCCCGCGCGCGTTGCGGAATTCGTCACGGCATTTGTGAAAGGCGTTCAGGAAAACGGTGGGCTGGCAACGGCTAAACATTTTCCGGGACACGGGGATACCGCAGCAGATTCACACATTGATTTGCCCGTGATTCACGCGGACCGCGAGCGGCTCGAACATCTGGAACTAGTTCCCTTCCGCGCGGCGATTGCCGCGGGCGCGGGCAGCGTCATGACCGCGCATCTCTCGATTCCGGCGCTGGAGCCCGATTCGAACACGCCCGCGACGCTCTCTCACAATATTTTGACGGGACTCCTGCGCGATGAACTCGGATTCGAAGGGCTGGTCGTCACCGACGCGATGGACATGGGCGGAATCACGGTCCGATTCGCGCCGGGCGAAGCGGCTGTGCGCGCGGTGGCCGCCGGTACGGATGCGCTGCTGATGCCGCCGGTGCCCGATGCCGCGTTCGAAGCGCTGCAGGCAGCGATGAAGTCGGGGCGGATTTCGAAAGAACGGTTGGATGCGTCCGTGCGGCGGATTTTGCAGGCGAAGGCGCAGCTCGGGTTGCATCAAAACCGGCTTGTGGATGTGAACGCCATCAATCACAAACTCGGGAGCGTGGCGTCACAAAAAGAAGCGCAGGACATTTCAGATCGCGGCGTAACTCTCTTGCGTGACGCACCGCACCGGCTGCCACTCGATGGCACGAAACCGTCGCGAGCTTTGCTGCTCGCGTTCTATGCCGATCCGGAGCCGTATCCGGGAGAAGACCTGGAGCGCGAACTTCGTTCGCGATTCGATTCGGTGACGACGCTGCGCGCGGACACGCGATTTGTGAATGCCAGTATTTTGAAATTGCCGGCGGCGGATTCGTATGACGTTGCAATTCTCGCGCTGTTTGTGCGCGTGAGCGATCGCAAGGGAAACGTGGATGTTCCAGTGGAACAGGCGGCGCTGGCGGAACTGCTTTACAAAACGGGCAAGCCGGTGGTCACCGTGGGATTTGGCAGTCCGTATTTGATTGAAAGCTTTCCGAAGGCGGAGACGTGGCTGGCGGCGTTTGGCATCAGCGATGTCGCGCAAATTTCCGTGGCGCGCGCATTGTTCGGACAAATCCCCGTTCGTGGAAAACTGCCGGTAACAATTCCTGGCGTGAATTTGAAGGCTGGATTTGGAATGGAGTTGCCGGCCGATCCGATGACGGTGCAGCCGATGGACGCGCGTGGTGAAGCGCAGTTGCAGCCTGCACACGACGTGATCGAGAAGGCGATTGCGGACAAAGCGTTTCCCGGAGCGACGCTGGCGGTGGGTTATCGTGGTAACGTTTCGGTGCACGCGTTTGGGAAATTGAGTTATGACGCGAAAGCCGCGGCGACAAATCCGACTACGGTGTACGACATCGCGTCGCTGACGAAGGTGGTGGCGACAACGACGCTGGTGGCGAAACTGGCAGAGGGCGATTTTGCGGTGCCGCTGGATCTGGATGCGAAAGTGGAGCGGTATCTGCCGGAATGGGCGGGCAGGCCGCAGCCGGAGTGGCGCCACAAAGTAACGGTGCGGCATTTGCTGACGCACACTTCGGGATTGCCTGCGTTCAAAGAATATTGGCGCACATCGAAGGGCAAGGCGGACACGCTTGCGAGAATTTTCGCAGAGCCGCTGGAGTATGAGCCCGGGACGAAAGAGATTTATTCAGACCTCGGAATTATTTTGATGGCGGAGATCATCGAGCGACTGACAGGGCGAACGCTGGACGATCTCGCAAAAACTTTTGTTTTTTCGCCGCTCGGAATGAAAGACACAATGTACCGTCCGCCAAAAAAAGCTTGGCCGCCGATCGCGCCGACGGAAATTGATAACAATTTGCGGCACCGGCTGGTGCAGGGTGAAGTGCACGACGAGAATGCGTTTGCGATCGGTGGCGTTTCGGGACACGCGGGCGTTTTCAGCACGGCGCCGGATTTAGCGGCGTTCTGCCAGATGCTGTTGAATGGCGGTGTTTACGCGCACCAGCGGATTTTGCGGCGCGCAACGATTGCTCTGTTCACGGCGCCACAGCAGCTTTCTGGCGGGACGCGCACACTGGGCTGGGCGGTGCCGACCGAGGGCGGTTCGAGCGGGCATTATTTTTCGGCGCACAGTTTCGGGCACACTGGATTTACCGGGACATCCATCTGGATCGATCCGGACCGACAACTTTTTGTGGTGCTGCTGACGAATCGCGTGCATCCGACGCGGGAGAATACCAAAATTCAGCAAGTGCGACCGGCGCTGCATGATGCGGTGATGCAGGCGCTGGGATTCGCCACGGCAGCGGCGCGATGAGTTAGCTTTCAGTGGCCAGTTTTCAGTTCTCCGTCAGAGAGGAGTGCGACCGGAAAGCCTCCCCTTTCGTGAGGAAAAACCAAATTTAGCAAGTCCTCGCCCGCGGCACGATCTCAATGTGGTGGGTCCGCCGCGGGAGCGGTCGCGGCGGCTTTGGGCTGGATGGAGAGCAGCTCGACTTCGAAAATGAGCGTAGAGTTGGGGCCGATCTGCTGGCCCGCGCCGCGGTCGCCATAAGCGAGGTCCGAGGGGATCACCAGTTGCCACTTCGAACCTACGGGCATGAGCTGTAGCGCTTCGGTCCATCCCTTGATCACGCCGTTCACTTGAAACGTCGCCGGCTGGCCGCGTTTGTAGGAGCTGTCAAATTCGGTGCCGTCGAGAAGCGTGCCGCGGTAGTTGCAAACGACGGAATCGGTGGCGGCGGGTTTCGGGCCTGTGCCCTCTTTCAAGATTTTGTATTGCAGGCCGCTGGGAAGAGTGACCACGCCGTCCTGGGCCTTGTTCGAGGCCAGAAAGGCATCGCCGGTTTGCTTGTTGGAAACGGCGACCTGCTGCATTTTTTCTTGTGCTTTTTTGCGCAGGTCGTTCTGCATTTGTGCGAGGGTGGCTTGCGCTTCCTGCTCGGTCAAGAGTGTCTTGCCGGCGGCGATCCCGTCCTTCAAACCGCGCAAAAAGATCGCGGGGTCCACTTCCACGGATTGCTTGTGGAGGCCGGAGCCGAGATTCATGCCGAGGGCGTAGCTGAATTTGTCTTTCTCCGTCTTGAGAGTGAGAGGGACGGCGGTTCTTGGCTTGGCAGCTTGTCCCGTTTTTGCGGCGGGGGCTTTTGGAGCTTGCGCCGCGGGATTGGTTGGAGTGGCGGCGGCCGGAGGTTGCTGTGCGTGGGCGTTGCCCAGGAGCAGGAGGCCGGCGGCCAGAGTTGTAATTGAGGTGACGAGTAGTTTTCGCATGGAAGCATTGTCCCATTGGTTGCGCGGTATCGCAATTGCTGCTGAGCAAAGAGCGGGAGTGCGCCTGAGAAGTCGTGCCCCCGCCCCCCTATTTTTTGTAAGTATTGTATTGCTGATAAAGGACTTGGTGTTTTTGTAAGTGGATTAGAATCAACAGTTGCGGGCGGCCTTGCGGGGGGCTGCTGTGGTCATAAAATTCTTGAGTCTAGGGACGAAGGAGGGTTAGGATACGCGAGCTTCGAGTCCAAATCGGAAACTCCGGGGAAATTATGATAGACCACGTTATTCTCACCGTCAGCGACTTCAAACGTTCAGTCGCTTTCTATGCCAAGGCTCTGAAGCCACTCGGGATCACAACCTTTATAGACTACCAAGGCAAAGACGGACACCCAGACTTAAAAGGATTTGGTGATGGCAAAAGACATTTTTTCTGGCTCAAGGAAGGAAAGCCCGATCCTCAGGCCGTTCACGTCGGATTTGTAGCGAAAGACCATTCCGAAGTAGATGCATTCTATGAGGCTGCTTTGGCAGCTGGAGGAAAGAGTAAGGAATCACCTCAAGCTCGTCTCGAGTACTATCCTGGCTACTATGCGACCTGGGTGCTTGATCCTGACGACCACGATATTGAGGTCGTCAATAAAAGCTAGCCACCGACAGAATATTCTTCTTTCACGCCCTATACAGGACATTTGAATTCACAGCTTTGTGCTCGAAAATATATGATTCGACTGTGACCGAGTCGTCCATCGCCGGAGATTTGGCAGGGGACTTCCATCGTTTGCGGCGCACAGTCAGGAGTGACTGTGCTGCCGGAGAGGCTCTTGGCGTGGACAAGTTCGCGGCGTTTTAGCTTGGGCAGGGCTTCGACGGATTTTCCGGCTTTCTTTTGGGCGAGCCTCAGGTCGTAGAGATTTTGGAGATTGAGCCAAGTGTCGCCGGTGACGGGGCGCGTGCCATGCAGGATTTGGGTGACGCGATTGGTGGGCACGCCGAGCTTGCGGGCGAGTTCCGCGGCGCTCATATCGAGTGCTTGAAGTTCCTCGGCGAGGTGCTCGCCAGGGTGAATACCAGTGACGGCCATATGGCTCTCCCAATAATAGTCAACGATTTCCACGCTCGATGGACCAAGCGAACCGCCGGGCCACCGGAAGCAAGTCCACCATTGATCGTTGGTGCGAATGCTGTACTGGCCTTTGCGATCGCCTAGCAGAGTTTCGAACCGATTGCCGGGTAAAACGGCCAGGTCTCTGAGAGAAGTGGCCGTCTCCAGCCGGTCGAGTTTCAGGCGCGCGGAGCGCTCAAAACGACAAAAAGCCTTGATGCGCTTGCCGCACGCGAAATCTCTGGTGCGGCTGTCCCGAGAGCTGACAATCACTGGCCGAAATGGAGTGAATTCGTGTTACGTCAACCGTAATTGTCCGGCAATGCTCTTGCTAGGAATTTTGCTGCAAATCAAGGGCGGCTTGGGTGAGGTCGGCAGGGCGGCCGAGGTCGCGCCAGTAGTAGTGGTCGGCGCGGAAGGCGATGATTTTTTGGCCTTCGGAGGATAGGCGGAGGTAGGAGTCGATGATGGAGAAGATGCCGTCTTCGGTAAGGAGGGGGAGGAGGCGGGGGGAGATTAGGTGGATGCCGGAGAAGGCTAGGGGGTGCAAAGGCGATGGTTCAGGGGCTTCGGGAAGTGGCGAGTGGCGAGTGGCGAGTGGCGAGTGGCCTTCCATGCGGCGGGCTCGGAGTTGGTTGTGGTTGTCGAAGAGGAGCTGGCGGGAGGAGGGGCGGGATTGGACGGCCAGGGTGGCTAGGGCGTGGTGGTCCTTGTGGTATTGGAGCATTTGAGCGAAGTCGATGGTGGAGAGGACGTCGACGTTGTGGAGGAGGAAGGGTTCGTCGAGACGAGCGGGATCTTCTAGGAAGAACCAGGCGGCTTTTTTGAGGCCGCCGCCGGTGTCCAGGAGGATTTCTTCGCGGGAGATTTCGATGCGCAGGCTGAAGTTGTTTTTGGATTTCAAGTAGTCGATGACCATGTCGGCGTGGTGGTGGACGTTGATGATGACGTCGGTGACGCCGAGGGCGCGGAGGCGGGTCAGAGTGATTTCGAGGAGGGTGCGGCTGTTGAGTTCGACCAGGGCTTTAGGGCGGGTGTCGGTCAGGGGCCTGAGGCGGGTGCCTAAGCCGGCGGCTAGGATCATGGCTTTCATTGGGCTGATTTTCCGGGAGTGAACGAAGTGACGAATGGCAAGTGGCGAGTGGCGAGAAAAGGAAAAGGATAACGCGAACACGCGGAGGAAACGCAGAGAAGAGGGGTGTGGCAGGCGATTGCGCAAGTGGTCCGCCTTGGAAGGCGGACCCTACAATGGCAAAGAGAGATTTGCGGGAACGTCATTTGGACATTTTCTCGAGTTCGAGGTGGCGGAGGACAATTTCCAAACCGTTGCGCGCGCGGAGGCGCTTGGCTAGTTGTTCGGCGAGGTAGACGGAGCGGTGCTGGCCGCCGGTGCAGCCGAAGGAGACCATGAGGTTTTTGAAGCCGCGCTGCTGATAAGTGCTTACGGTGGAATCCACGAGCGAGAGGACGCTGGCCAGGAATTGGTGGACGCTTTCCTGTTGCTGGAGATATTCGATGACGGGGGCGTCTTTGCCGGTCAAGGATTTGAAGCGGTCTTCGCGGCCGGGGTTGGGGAGGCTGCGGCCGTCGAAAACGAAGCCGCCGCCGTTGCCGGTTTCGTCTTTGGGCAAACCTTGATGAAAAGAAAAGCTGAAGATGCGGACGACTAGATTGTCGGCTTCGGAGGCGATGGCTTGCAATTTTTCGGAGGCGAGCATGCTTTGGAAGGCGGCAGTGAGTGTGGGCAGAGCGATGGGGAGTTCGACGTGATGGAGGAGCCAGCGGAGATTTTTTAGCGCGTAGGGGACGCTTTGGAGGAAATGGGGTTTGCGTTCGTAGAAGCCGCGGAAGCCGTAGGCTCCGAGGGCCTGCATGATGCGAATGTAGACGTACGGATAAAAGTGCTGGAGGAAGGCGGGGCGGTCGAGCTGGATGAAATTGGCGAGCGTGTCGAGATAGTGATCGAGGAGTTGCTGGCGGAGTTCGGGGGGAAGATCGGCTTTGGCGTCGTAGAGGAGAGAGGCGATGTCGTATTGGAGGGCGCCTTTGCGTCCACCCTGGTAGTCGACGAAAAAAGGATCGCCGTGACGGAGGAGGATATTGCGGGATTGGAAGTCGCGATAGAGGAAGTAGTCGCGCGGGGCGGTGAGAAGAAAATCGGTGAGGCGGCCGAAATCGTCTTCCAGGGCGCGTTCGTTGAAGGGAATGCCGGCGAGGCGGAGGAAATAGTATTTGAAATAGTTGAGGTCCCAGGCGATGGATTGGCGGTCGAAGCTGGGGTTGGGGTAGCAGACGGAGTAGTTCAGATCGCGGCCGGCTTCGACCTGGAAGCGCGGGAGGATGGCGACGACTTTGCGATAGGCTTCGACGGCTTGGGGCGCGATGGTTGCGGCGGTACGATTTTTTGTGAGGAATTCGTAGAGGGTGGTGTCGCCGAGGTCTTCTTCGAGGTAGGCGCCGTGGTCGAGATCTTCGGCGTAAATTTCGGGGACGGGGAGGCCGTGGCGGCGAAAGTGTTTGGAGAATTCCACGAAGGCGATGTTTTCTTCACGGACGCCGTAAAGGACGCCGATGGCGCGGTGTTTTTCGGTGGAGAGACGGATGATTTTGCGGCCGGATGCGCCGAGGTCGCCCTGGAGAGGCTGGACGCGCGCGGGCGAGACGTGGAAGTGGCGCTCGAAGAGAGTATTGAGAACGTTCAGGGACATGAATGCCCGCCCGATTCGATTTTGCGGATCGAGGATGCCAAGCGATTTCTAGCATAGCTGATTTCCGTTGAAGAGAATTAGATGACGGAGGGGTGGTGTGCTTAGAAATGTGTCGAGAACGGTTTGTGGAACGGGGCGGAGGAAGTACCTGTGCTACGAGAGCTTTTCCGCAATCTGTATAATGCGGGGATGCCCTCTCCAGCCAAGAAACGCGGGCGCGCAGGAGTGCGTCGCGCGGATGAGCGATTGACGGAACAAAGGAATGCGGGGTCGAGAAAGCTCGATCGCATGAGCGCGCTGGAGATTGTGCGGTTGATGAACCGCGAGGATCGCTTGGTGGCGGCGGCGGTGGGGCGGGAGTTGGCGGCGATTGCGCGTGCGGTGGATGCGATTGTCGCGGGGATTCGAAATGGCGGGCGGTTGATTTATGTGGGAGCGGGATCGAGCGGACGGATGGGCGTGCTGGATGCGGCGGAGTGTCCGCCGACGTTCGGCGTTTCGGCGAAGGTGGTGCGGGCGTTGATTGCGGGCGGACGGCGAGCGATTACGCGGGCGGTGGAAGGTGCGGAGGATTCGGCGCGGAATGGGGAGTGGGATTTGCGGGCGATTCGAATGACGCGGAAGGATGTGGTGGTGGGAATTGCGGCGAGCGGGACGACGCCGTACGTGCTGGGGGCGCTGCGGTTTGCGCGGAGGCGCGGGGCGACGACGGTGGCGGTGACCTCGAATTTGCGGATGCCCGTGGGACGATTGGCGAAGATTGTGATTGCGCCGGAGGTGGGGCCGGAGGTGTTAACAGGGTCGACGCGGTTGAAGGCGGGGACTTCGCAAAAGATGGTGCTGAACATGCTTAGTACGGCGGCGATGGCGCGGCTAGGACATGTGTATGAGAACTTGATGATTGACATGATGTTGACGAATGAGAAGTTGGGGGAGCGGGCTTTGCGGATATTGGCGGAGGCGAGCGGGAAGGGTGTGTCAGCGGCGGAGGACGCTTTGCGGGCGGGGAGACACGATATGAGGGTGGCGTTGGTGATGTTGAAGATAGGGATTGGGGCGCGGGAGGCTAGGAGGAGATTGAAAAGAGCGCGGGGGGATTTGCGAGTGCTGCTGGGAAATAACAGAAAGAATTAGCACAGAGAACGCAGAGAGCACAGAGGGCACGGAGAAGAGTAAGAAGGGCCGGGCTAAAGCCCGGCGCCTACACGAGCGCGGACGCGGGCTCGGCAGAGAGAGCGAATGGATAAATTTTTGATTCGGGGCGGGAAGGCGCTGCGGGGGAGGGTGGCGGTCAGCGGGGCGAAGAATTCGGCGCTGCCGGTGATGGCAGCGGCGTTGCTGACGGCGGAAAAGGTGACGCTGCACAACATTCCGAAGGTGCGCGACTTGATTACCATGAGCAAGCTGCTGGCGTTCATGGACGCGCGGGTTTCGGTGAGGGAGGTGCCTGCTAGCGATTACGAGATTGAGGCGCCGAAGTTGAACCATGCGGAGGCGCCGTATGAGCTGGTGAAGACCATGCGGGCGTCGATCTTGACGCTGGGGCCGCTGATGGCGCGGGTGGGAGTGGCGCGAGTTTCGCTGCCGGGCGGGTGCGCGATTGGAGCACGGCCGGTGGATTTGCATCTGAAGGCGCTAGAGCAGATGGGGGCGGAGATTGTCACGTCGCACGGGTACATTGAGGCGCGGGCTCCGAAGGGCGGGCGGTTGAAGGGCGCGCACATCGTGTTTGAGAAAATCACGGTGACGGGGACGGAAAACATTTTGATGGCGGCGGCGCTGGCGGATGGGGAAACGATGCTGGAGAATGCGGCGCGGGAGCCGGAAGTGACGGATTTGGTGGCGCTGCTGCGGAAGATGGGGGCGCAGATCTGCGGGGATGGGACGGCGACGCTGCGGATTCGCGGAGTGAAGGTATTGCACGGGACGGAGCATACGGTGATTCCCGACCGGATCGAGGCGGGGACGTTTTTGGTGGCGGGGGCGATTACGGGCGGGGACTTGACGATTGCGAATTGCGCGCCGGAGCATCTGGGGGCACTGATTGCGAAATTAGAACAGGTGGGAGCAGCGATTGAGATTGTGGACAAGAGCACGGTGCGCGTGCGGGGTGCGAAGAAACTGGTGGGGTCGGATATGACGACGGAGGAGTATCCCGGGTTCGCGACGGACATGCAGGCGCAGTACATGGCGCTGGCGACGCAGGCGGAGGGGAGGACGGTGATTACGGAGAAGATATTTGAGAACCGTTTCCTGCATGCGAGCGAGATGATTCGAATGGGGGCAAATATTTCGATTGATGGGCACACGGCGGTGGTGCATGGGCCAGCGCAATTGTCGGGGACTACGGTGCAGGCGTCGGATTTGAGGGCGAGCGCGGGGCTGGTGCTGGCGGGGCTGGTGGCGAGCGGGGAGACGCTGATTGAGCGGGTTTATCACATTGATCGCGGGTATGAGGGGATTGTGGAGAAGTTGCAGGGAGTAGGGGCAGAGATTGAACGGATCCACGGGACGACCTAGCGCGCGGATTGAGAGCCTCGGCAAATTTCCTGATGAATCTAAAGTACTTACCCGCTAGTACGAGATTCCCATTTGCGCCTCGAGCGCCGGAATGATACGTTTCCTGCCTCATGAAATTGGAATCGCTGTGGGGCATTGCTGCAGCCTTGGGCGGGCTCTCTTCGCCGTCTGTTCCTGCCAATATTGCAAATCTGCGTTTGCGCACCAAATTGCTGCTGTCGTTTGTGCTGCTGTGCGCAGGACTTACGTGCGCGACGCTGCTGGTGGTGCGGCAAAATGCGCAGGCGCAGATGCAACACCAAGTCGAGCAGGATGTGCGCACGGCCACGCTGATGTTCCAGGTCATGGAGCACCAGCGGCAGGCGGCTCTGAGCCACAAGGCGGACTTGCTGGCGTCGCTGGCATACATGAGGAACGGGGACGGCACGGCGATCCAAGAGGCCAGCGAAGACCCTTGGAAATCGGATGAATGCGACATGTTTGCCCTGGCCGACAAGAAGGGCAAAATTGTGGCACTGCACTCGGCGACCACGACATTTCCGATGGCAACCGCGCAGCTAATGCTGAGTCGCTCGCTCGGCAGCGGCAGCACGGCGGCGTGGTGGATGAATGACAAGAATGTGTACCAGGTGGTTTTGCAGCGGTACTACGATGGCCCTCCGGTAAAGAGCAATTTGCTGGGGACGGTGGTGGTGGGCCGCTCGATGGACGCGCGGGCAGCCAGCGAATTGGGCCGCCTTTCCTCAAGCCAGATCCTCTTCCGTTACGGCAAAGAAGTAGTGGTGAGTTCGCTGTCGAGCCTGCAGGAACAAGAGGTGGCCAGGCAGATTCAAGACCAGCGGGCAGAAGAACGGATTTACATCGGCAACGAGCGGTTTTTGACGAATTCGGTGGACCTCGCGCCGGGCTCACCCGTCCGGGCGAATATCATCCTGCTGAAATCATACAAGGAGGGGGCGGCCAATCTGGAAACGCTCAACCGCCTGCTCCTGGGATTGGGGCTGGTGGCGGTGCTGGCGGGAGGGACGCTGGTCTACCTGATTTCGGATACCTTCACGCGGCCGCTGGCAGTGCTCTTGAAGGGAGTGCATGCACTGGAGGCAGGAAACTTTGCATACCCGATCGAAGCGCGGGGAGGCGATGAACTAGCAGAAGTGACGCGAGCGTTTGACGGGATGCGCACCACGCTACAGCGGAACGAGGCGCAGAGGGGGCAACTCGAAGAACAATTGCGGCAAGCGCAGAAGATGGAAGCGCTGGGCCGCCTGGCGGGTGGAGTAGCGCATGACTTCAACAATCTCCTGACGGTGATCAAGGGCCATGGCGAATTGCTGATTGACCGAATGAAGCCGGCGGACGCCACGTACGGCAGCACGCAACAGATTGTGAAAACCGCGGACCGGGCGGCTTCGCTGACGCGGCAACTGCTGGCGTTCAGCCGAATGCAGGTGCTGCAACCAAGAATCCTGGACTTGAATGCGCTGGTGGCGGACATGAGCAAATTGTTGCGGCGGCTGGTTCGCGAAGACATCGAATTCGGCTTCCGGCTGGGCGATTCTCTGGGGCGGGTAATGGCGGACCCGGGACAGATCGAGCAAGTGCTGTTGAACCTGAGCGTAAACGCCAGCGACGCCATGCCACACGGTGGAAAACTAACGATTCAGACACAAAGATTGAAGGTCGATGAGGCCTACGCCGGTGCGCGGCCGCCACTGAGACCGGGCGAGTATGTGCAGTTGGCGGTGACGGACACTGGCCATGGAATGGACGCGGCTACAAAGTCACGAATCTTCGAGCCTTTTTTTACGACCAAGGAGTCCGGCAAAGGAACGGGGCTTGGCTTGGCAACGGTATATGGTGTGGTCCGACAGAGCGGCGGTTTTATTTGGGTAGAATCCTCGCCGGGGGAGGGTTCACGGTTTGAAGTCTATTTGCCACGAGCCGTCGAGAAACAAAAGGCTGTTTCCTGGGAGCGGATTCCTACAAGGGCCAGGCAGGGAACCGAAACCATACTGGTGGTGGAAGATGAAGATGAGGTGCGATCCCTGGCGTCCGAATTCCTGCGGTCCGCTGGTTATAACGTGCTGACAGCGAAGGACGGGCTGGAAGCGCTTGAAATTTCCAAGCGCCGCGGGAGCACTATTCAACTGCTGCTGACCGACATAGTGATGCCCAAAATGCGAGGAACGGAGCTTGCGCAAGAGATGAGGGCGCGCTTCCCGAACTTGAAAATCGTTTATATGTCCGGCTACCTGGAGCAAGACACGTTCGGCGGGGTAGCGCTGGAACGAGCGATGGTGCTGCAGAAGCCCTTCTCACGCGAGACGCTTGTCGCGCAAATCGGCGAGGCGTTTAAAGACAAGGGTCGCCGAGAGGCGATGCTGGGTGAGGTTTCTCACTAGCCGCAGGTCCGGATGGAGTGCTGGTAAACCAGCACCCTACTCTCGTAACTTGAATTGCGCTAACTGTTCTAGAGATCAAACTCTTCGTAAATTCCTACTCGATAGACATAGAGTCCGCGCAAATCCGAATTGAGCCAATGTGAGATTGGCAGGTCGGGTGAGGAAGGCACACAGGCAGGGTTGGCTCTGCAACAGACATCGCACACCGAAGTTTGGTACAATGCGCGGCACGATTTAGGCGCGGGTGCGCGCAGGGTTGTTGGGCGGCGCGGCCTGGGCAGGAGGCGAGCCATGGCGAGCGCGGGATTGGGTGCGAGCGTGAAGAATGCGGGTTTGCTGGCGAGGCTGGATGCGGCGATTGCGGAAAAGAGTTTGCTGAAGCATCCGTTTTATCAGGATTGGCAGGCGGGGAAGCTGAGTAAGGAGGCGCTGCAACTGTATGCGGCGCAGTATTACCGGCATGTGGAGGCGTTTCCGGGGCACTTGCGCGTGCTGGCGGCGCGGACGGAGGGTGCGCTGCAGGGACTGATCCGGGAGAATCTGGCGGAGGAAGAGAGTCCCGAGGGGTCACATCCGAAGCTGTGGCGGGATTTTGCGTCAGCGGTGGGTGTGGGAGAGGACGACATTACGTGCTGCCCTTCGCTGCCGGGGACGCAAGCGGTGGTGCAGAAATACCGGGAGATTTGCGGGGACCGGCCGGTGGCGGAGGCGGTGGCGGCGCTGTATGCATATGAATCGCAGGTGCCTGAGATTGCAACGACAAAGATTGACGGGCTGAAGAGATTTTACGGGGTGTCGCAGCCGGAAGGTCTGGCGTACTTTGAGGTGCATGAGGAGGCGGACAAGGCGCACCGAGCGGCTTGGCGGGGTTGGCTGGAAGAGCACGCGAGCGGAGACGAGGAACAGATTATGAAGACCACGAATGAGGCGCTGGATGCGCTTTGGGGGGCATTGGATGCGGTGCACTGTGAGAGGCAAGAGGTATTGAAGTAAGGAAGTAAAGAGGTAAGGACAAAGAGAAAGATAACGCAGAGACGCAGGGGAAACGCAGAGAAGAAAACCCGCCAAATTAGACAAGGAAAAACAAAGGCCCCCGAACGAACGAGTCGGGGGCCTTCTGTTTTTCCAAACCTGGGTGGGTTATTCGTGAGAGACGGAGTCTCCGCCGTTGCCTTCGCCGCCGGAGGGGCTGGTGGTGCCGCCGCTGCCGGCAGCGGCTTTCTGCTGTTTTTCGCGGGCTTCGCGGATCAGGGCTTTGCGGGAGAGGCGGACCTTATTGCCCTCGATGGAGAGGACTTTGACGAGGACCTGGTCGCCGAGTTTGAGTTCGTCCCGAACGTCGCGGATGCGATGCTCGGAGATTTCGCTGATGTGTAGGAGGCCGTCGGTGCCGGGGAAAAGCTCGACGAAGGCGCCGAATTCCGCAAGGCGAACGACTTTGCCGAGATAGGTCTTGCCGATTTCGGCGCTGGCGGTTACGTCGCGGACCATTTGCAAGGCCGCGTCACCGCCGGCTCCACTGGTGGAGAAGATGTGCACGGTGCCGTCTTCGAGGACGTCGATTTTGACGCCAGTGGCCTCGATGATGGACCTGATCTTCTTGCCGCCCGGACCGATAAGGTCTCGGATTTTGTCCTGCGGGATTTTCAGCTTGAAGAGACGCGGGGCGTAGGCGGAAATCTGTGCGCGCGCTTCGCTGAGGGCCTTTTCCATGGTGTCCAGAATCTGGAGACGAGCTTTCTTGGCCTGGGCGAGGGCTTCGCGCATCATGGCGATGCTGATGCCCAGGACCTTGATGTCCATCTGGAGGGCGGTGATTCCGGCACGAGTGCCGGCGACTTTGAAGTCCATGTCGCCGTAGTGGTCTTCGGCACCAGCGATGTCCGTAAGGATCGAATACTTTTTGTCGTCACCGACGACGAGGCCCATGGCGATACCGGCGCAAGCGGCTTTGATCGGCACGCCAGCGTCCATGAGGGCGAGTGAGCCGCCGCAGACGGTGGCCATGGAGGAAGAACCGTTGGATTCGAGAATGTCGGAGACGAGGCGCATGGCGTAGGGGAAATCCGCTTCGGGCGGAAGCAGGTTCACGAGGGCGCGCTGCGCGAGAGCGCCGTGGCCGATTTCGCGGCGGCCGGGGCCACGAAGGAATTTCACTTCACCGACGCTGAAGGGCGGGAAGTTATAGTGCAGCATGAAACGGTTGAACTGGTCCTGCTCGAAAAGCAGGTCGAGGCGCTGCATGTCTTCCTTGGTGCCGAGGGTGAGAGTGGCGAGAGCCTGCGTTTCGCCGCGGGTGAAGAGCGCGGAGCCGTGGACGCGTGGAAGCAAACCGACTTCGCAGGTAATCAGGCGAATCTGGTCGAAGGCGCGGCCATCGGGACGGCGGCGGGCATTGAGGACATCGTCGCGGAAGATGTTCTCGCGAAGGCGTTCAAAGGCGCGCTTGGTGAGCGTGCGCTTCTCGTCCATTTCCTTCTTGGGCTCTTCGGGAATGGCCTTGATGATGTCTTCCTTGAGAGCGTCGATGAGGTGGTAGCTTTCCTTCTTGGGATGCTTTTCGGTGTTCACAGCGTCGTGGAGCCTGTCGCCGTACTTTTTCTGAAGGTCCTTGTAGATGGCTTCGTCAAAGGGGAGCGGCGGGACGACGACTTTCTTGGGCTTGAGCTGCGCGTGGAGCTCTTTAATGGCGGAGACGATTTTCTTGATTTGCGCGTGGCCGAACTCGAGGGCATCGGCGACGGATTCTTCGGAAACTTCGAGCGCGCCGGATTCCACCATGACGATGGCTTCCTCGGTGCCGGCGATGATGATGTTCATCAAACTTTTTTTCTGGTCGGCGACGGTGGGATTGATCACCAATTGGCCGTCCACCAGGCCAACGCGGACGCAGGCGATGGGCTTTTCGAACGGGAGGTCCGAGCAATAGGCGGCAGCAGAGGCACTGGTCACGGCGATGACGTCGGGGTCGTTCTCGCTGTCCGCGGAGAGCACCATGGAGACAATCTGGGTTTCGTTGCGCCAGGATTCGGGAAACAGCGGGCGCATGGGGCGGTCAATCAGGCGCGAGGTGAGGATTTCCTTTTCGGAGGGGCGGCCTTCGCGCTTGAAAAAGCCTCCGGGGATTTTTCCGGCGGAGTAGGTGTTTTCGCGATAGTCCACGGTGAGAGGCAGGAAGTCCCGGTCGTTGGCGATGGGAGCCATGCAAGCAGTGGTCAGAACGACGGTGTCGCCGTAACGCGCAGTGATGGCGCCATTGGCTTGCTTGGCGATTTTTCCGGTTTCGAGGATGAGAGAACGTCCTCCGACATCTACGGTCACCTGGTGTGGTGCGGGTGCAATTTTATTTTCAGACATGAGCAATTATTTCCTTTGGCTCCGCGTTCGCGCGGAACATTTTCGGGCACGTTCGAGAAGCGAATCCTCAATGGGGGTTCGCCAGCGAACGGCCTTGCAAACTACGTTGGCCGCTTTGCAGCCATACTAAGGAAGAAAAGAGGTTGGAAGACGCGTTAGGCGGACGGAACGCGACGGTCTACACCACGAGAAACTCCGGCATTAAAGCAGCCGGATGCCTGACGACAGACTCCGTGTGGAATGTGTCACTTCGAGTGAACGCAGTGAATGCCGCCCCAGTTGCATTGAAACGCGAGGGCGATTACTTGCGCAGGCTAAGACGTTCAACAATCTCGCGGTACCGATCCGGGTCGCGACGGTTGAGGTAATCCAGCAAGCGGCGGCGCTTATTGACCATCATGATCAACCCGCGGCGCGATGCATGGTCCTTGACGTGGGACTTGAGGTGCGAGGTCAGATAGTTGATCCTCTCGCTAAGAAGCGCGATTTGCACCTCTGGCGAGCCTGTGTCCTTGACATGTGTCCGGAATTGTTCGATCAACGCTGATTTCGGTGCGCTCAAGTGCCCCTCTCCGTCGTCCCCTGAATTTTTCCTCTTCTCTTCGACCCATTCAGGCTAACACAATCGCGACAAAAGTGTAAAGCAATTGAAACAAGGGAGGGCGGGGCGGCCTTACGCAATAGACGGACTGAAAGAGATTTCGACAACAATAAAGCGGCTAGCCTTTGGCAAGTTCCCTGATCTGTTTGGCAAGTTTTTCGATCTGCTGGGCCTTTTTGACCACGGAGAGCGAGAGGGTGGAGTTCGCATCGGTGTGTTCGACCTGCTCCTTCAGCTCGGAGATCATCTCGTAGAGCCGGGAAACGTCGGACTTAATCTCTTCCTGGTTCTGCTTGTTGATGACCTTGGAATCCGTGGTAACGGGGGGGCCCTTCAGCCCGGGAGGAAAATTGCCGTTAGGAGTATTGGGCGAGGGCTTAGGCTGCGGCGGTGAGGGGTGCACCCCCGGAGCTTGCACCGCCGAGAGAAGGGGTTCTAGCGCAAAGACGCTGGCTGCGCCGACGAAGGTCAAGAACAAGTGACGCCTGGATTCCGGCATAGGTCCCTCCTGAAGATCGTGCCGCGGTTTAATGCAGAGCTGGACAATGCCTAGGTTTAGACCTTTTTTTGAAGTTTCGCAAGCATGCAAGAGAGATTGGAAGGAAACGAGCGGAGGTTTCAGCCGTCTCTTAAGATGGCGTGCGGTGGGAGTTGCGCTTGGCGTGCAAATTAGGTTCAATGCTTGGGCTCCGACTGAGGAGGGAGAGAAACATGAGGAAACCACTGGCAGTTTTGGGGGTTGGATGTCTGACGCTGGGTTTGATGGCGGCGCTGGGATCGGCTCAGATGGATAAAGCAGCACGGCCGAGTCCAGCGGCGAAGGCGAGTTGCGCGCTGGGCGACGGCAAAACGATCACCGTGGACTATTCGAGCCCGCGGACGAAGGGACGAAAAATCTACGGTGGACTGGTGCCATTCGGAGAAGTGTGGCGGGCGGGAGCAAATGAGGCGACTACGTTTGTAACGACCACTGACTTGATGGTCGGCGGGCAACACGTGCCGGCCGGCAGCTACACGATTTTTACCGTACCGAATAAGGATAAATGGACGCTGGTCGTCAGCAAGAAAACGGGTGAATGGGGGGTTCCCTACCCCGGAGCGGACCAGGACCTGGTGCGCGTGGACATGAAGGCTTCGGCGTTGCCTGCGTCGGTGGAGAATTTCACAATTGCATTCGACAAGAGTGCTGGAGGATGCACGCTGCGGATGGACTGGGAAAAAACCAGGGCGTCGGTGGATATCAGCAAGATGTAACTGCGCGGCGGACCGTGCAAGCGCGCTGGAGCGCTTGCGCGAATGCGGCAATTTGGGCGGGGCGGGCGAAGTGCGCGCTCCGCCTATCTTATTTGGATTAGGGCGGCGCTCGGAGGATGTTGCTAGAGGCTGAGCTTCAGGCGTCTCATGCCGCGGTCCACGAGGATGACGGCGACGATGACCATGGCGGCGGAGAGAAGCACGTTCAGCGTGACGACCTCACCGGCGAAGAGCCAGCCGAGGAGAACGGCGACGATGGGGTTGATGTAGGTATGGGTGGCGACGAAGGTCGGTGAGTAGTGTTCGAGGAGCCAGTTGTAGGCGGTGAAGGCTACGACGGAGCCGAAGATGATGAGATAGGCGAGGGCGAGCCAGGAGCGCGTGGAGACGGACGAGAGAGAGAATCCGCGGTATTCGCCAACTAGAGTGCCCACAAAAAGAAGTTGGAATGAACCTGCCAGCAGCGAGAGGGCGGACAAGAGAAGCGGGTGGCCGGAGAGATGCGATTTCCGGGAATAGATGATCCCCACGGACCAGGAAATTGCTCCGAGGACCACAGCGAGAGAACCCACGAACACGCCGGGCCCTGAATTCAGAGCACTTCGGCCCATCAACAAGCCTACACCTCCGAAGCCCAGAGCAATCCCGGCGAGGAGTTTTGCGTTCCAGTGCCACTGTTTGCCAGCAATGGCGGAGAGCAGGAAGACCCAGATCGGCTCGGAAGCAATCAACAGAGAGGCGAGGCCGGAGGGCACTTTTTGTTCGGCCCAGTGGAGCGTGCCATGGCCGATGAGAAAAAAGAAAGTGCCAATGATGAAGCTGGCGCGGACTTGCGCCCAGGTGGGGCGCAGGCGCTTGGGCAGGCACCAGGCCAGGAGAATCGTGCCGGCGAGCAGATGGCGAAGGCCGGCGGTGTAGAGCGGGGGAATGGTTTCCACTGCGTAACGAATGGCGAGGTAGGTGGAACCCCAAATGAGGTAGATGGAGAGAAAGGAAAAGATGACGGTGGCGCGGTGCCAGCGCGGGCGCGCAGGAACCATTGCGTTTGAAAGTTGCTGGACGGTGGCAGTGGAGTTGGCCGACATGGGGTCACCTATGAGCAGCAAGGCGCGGCGCCCTGCTGAACGTTCCGATTGCTGTAACGACTTATCTCTGCTATGCTCATTACGTGATCCTAGTTGATTCCTTGTAACGAGTCAACTACCTTTATCTCATTACGGCAATGACACCTGACCACATTTTCCGCGACCATGGATTCGGCAAGGTAGCTCCGTGGGTGGACCTCGTCAATAGCGAGGAATGGGATGGCTTCGGGAAACGCGAGGATCATCTTGCGGACGTGCACTGGCTGGCCGCGTTTCTCAAGCATTGGAAGCTTCCTCCGGTGCGATTGAGCCCCGCTCCTCACCGCGAGTTGCTGGAACTGCGTGCGTTGCTGCGCCACGCGGCCGAAGAACTGGCCGTTCGAGAACCCCTAGGACCGCAAGAGCTCTCCAAGCTGAACCACGCTTTGAAAGTACCGGTCCGGCAGAGGCTGGTCCAGCACCAAAATGGTTTCCGCTCTGAACTCGTGCCGGTGAAGAGTGGTTGGAGTTGGGTGATCGCGCGGATTGCGGCGTCGCTCGGGGAGATGCTGGCGAAGAGTGACGCCGAGCGCGTCAAGATTTGCGCCAATGGGGACTGCCGCTGGGTTTTCTATGATCCGACGAAGGCGAAAATCAAGCGGTGGTGCAAGGACAGCACTTGCGGCAACCGCGCGCGCGTGCGGCGCGCACGAGCCGCGCAAGCGCGAAAAGCTTAGGGAGAAGGTTCACTGCCCGCAGGCTTGAACCGACTTCAGGAATTCTTTGGGCGCACGAGGGCCAGGAATTCGTCGCGGGTTTGCTTATTGTGGCGGAAGGCGCCAAGCATGGCGCTGGTGACGGCCTGGCCGTGCTGCTTTTCGACGCCGCGCATTTGCATGCAGAGGTGGCGGGCTTCAATGATCACGCCGACGCCCTGGGGGGCAATTTTTTCCTCGATGGCGTGAGCAACCTGACTGGTAAGGCGCTCCTGAATTTGCAGGCGGCGGGCGAACATGTTGACCAAGCGCGCGATCTTGCTCAGGCCAATCACGCGTTTTTCCGGCAAGTAGGCAATGTGCGCTTTGCCGAAGAACGGCAGCAAGTGGTGCTCGCAGAGGCTGAAGAACTCGATGTCCTTGACGATGACCATGTCGTCGTAGGCCACGCTGAAGGTGGCGCCGTTGAGGACGTGGTCCACGTTCTGGTGGTAGCCGCTGGTCAGAAATTTGAGCGCTTTTTCATAACGCTCGGGCGTCTTGCGCAGGCCTTCGCGGTTGGGATCTTCGCCGACGAGCTTGATGATTTCGCGCACGTGGCAGGCGATGCGGCGCGCGTCAAGCTCCTTGGCGTCGGTCTCGTTCAACAAAATTTCTTCCGTCGGTTTGGTCACTGGAGGTTCCCTTCTGAGGCATGTCCGGCATATTCGAAGCTGTTTTTTCCGGTCTCTTCAATGCGGATGCGTTCGAGTTTCGCGCTGGGGAAGGATTTCAGGCGCTGGAAGATCTCGATGCACAAATTCTCGGTGGTGGGCACGGTGTCCCGGAACGCCGCAACCTCCTCGTTGAGCGACTTGAGATCGAACTCATCGAGCATGCGGCGTTCGACAAAGGAGTCGAGGTCGGCGAGATTGGCGATCATCCCGGTGGTCGGGTCGACGTCTCCTGAGACGGTGACTTCCACGACGTAGTTGTGGCCGTGGCCGTAGGGATTGTTGCATTTCCCGAAGACCCGGCAGTTCTCCTCTTCGGTTAGATGCGCGGAGTGGAGGCGATGTGACGCCGAAAAGCGGTAGCGGCGGCCGAGTTCGATTTTAAGGGCGCTGCTCATGGCTTCCCTGCCGTGCTGGCGCCGTTGCGGTAGCAATCGGCAAAGAGATCGGGCGACTCATAGAGGCGCACGCGGTGCAATCTGCCCTGGGTGATTTTCGGCTCGAGCAACTGCCAGATCACGCGCGAGATGTTTTCACACGTGGGAATCTGCCCGGCGAGCTCCGGGACTTCGTAATTGAGATGACGATGGTCCATGCGCTGCATCACTTCGCGCTCCAGAATGTCCTTCAATTCCTTGAGGTCGAGCACCATGCCGGTCACGGGGTCGGGCTCGCCTTCCACGGTCACTTCCAGGATGTAATTGTGGCCGTGGCCATGGGGATTGTTGCACTTCCCAAAGATTCGATGATTCTCCTCCGGCGAGAGATTCGGGTTGTTGTAGAAGTGCGAGGCGGAGAATTCGATTTTTCGAGTGAGAAGAATCATAAGAGTTCGTCTATTTTACCGCCCTGGGGGCTGTAACGGAGTACTCGCGGCCTTTCCACTCGATTCTTCCGTTGGCATGGCTCCGATAGGAGGCCCAGAGCACGCCGACGTACAGCACTACGGCAGGGACGTAATAAAAGATGAGGGAAAATGAATATTGGTTACGTGCAAGGTCGAGGCCGTAGCTGGTTTGGCGAGCGACTAGGAACAGAACGCCGATGAAAAGCAAAAAAGGATACTTCCAGCCCGCGACAAGCAGCAGAAAGGGAATCCAAGGCAGGCTGGACTCGGTTTCGCGGAGGACGGCCCAGGGCGTGCCGCCCATCAAGCGGTAGAGATTTTTTTTCCACCCCTGCCACATAGCACGGAACGAACGATACATGCGGACACGGACGATGCCTTTGCCGGAAGCAAGCCAGATGCGATGGCCGGCGGATTTTGCGCGGATGGCGATGGCGACGTCCTCGAGGATTTCGCCGGCGACGGCGGTGTGGCCGCCGATTTGGTCATAGACATCGCGGCGGATCATTAGGAATTGGCCGTTCGCGGCAGCGGCGGCGGATTTCGGGTCATTCACGGCTTCATACGAAAAGCGACCGGCGAGGCGCAAGTAGATGTAGGGGATCAGGGCTTTTTCGTACCAGGTGGTGGTGATCTGCTCGGGAGAAAACGATACCAAGCCGGCGTTCTTTTCGCTGACAAGCTGAAGTGCTTGCGCGGCGGAGTTTGCTTCGTGCTCGGCGTCGGCGTCGGTGAACAGGAGCCATGCACCTTTGGCTTGCTGTGCGCCGATCCAAAGGGCGTGGTTCTTGCCAACCCAGCCGTCTGGCAGGCCGTTCGCTTCGAGCAAACGCAGCTGGGGGATTTTTTCCATCAGGCTGTGGACGACCTTCGCGGTTCCGTCACTCGACTGATCATTGACCACCAGGATTTGGCCGATTTCCGGCTGCCGTGCCAGTGATTCGATGCAGGTGGCGATGACGGCCTCCTCGTTGCGCGCGGGAATGATCGCGCAGACACAGCCTGGAGCCAAGGCTGGAATGGTGGTGCCGCTTGGTGAAGGAGTGTGTGCGTCGCTGGTCATGATGTTATCGAGGAGGAGGGTCGTTTCCCCGTCAGGGGGCGGTTGGGTTAGTATAGCATTCGATGGTCATCCTTCGAAAAATTGCAGCTTGGGGCGTGGTGGCGATTGCCGCGCTGGTGGTGGTGTTTTTCGCGATGCCGTCGTACCGGCAGGGCGAGGCTTCGGTGGCGGGCAGGACGGCCGAGGACTTCCCGATCGAGCTTTCCGGGAAGCCGGGGCATCTTTCCGATCTTAAAGGAAAGGTGGTGGTGCTGAATTTCTGGGCGACGTGGTGTCCGCCCTGCGTGGAGGAGACTCCCGCCCTCAACCGCTTGCAGAAATATATTGCGTCGCGCAACGGCGTGGTGCTGGGCGTGGCTGCGGACGAGGATCCGGCTGCTTACGAGAAATTCCTGCGGGACCAGGGCGTCATCTTTCCGACGTACCGCGATCCTTCCACGAAAGACAATCATTCGTCGATTGCGCAAGAGTATGGCACCACGATGTATCCGGAGACGTATGTGATTGACCGGCATGGAAAAATCGCGCGAAAGATTATCGGATTCCAGCAGTGGGATTCGCCGGAGATGCTGGCATACTTCGATGCCATCCTGGGGCAGACGTAGGAACGAAATTCAAGAGATAACCTAACGCAGAGACGCCCCGACCGGGTCGGGGCAAACCCCGTACGCAGAGGAATCGAAGAGCACAGGCGGAAGAATGCACCGCCGCTGTGCCTGGATTCGCTGTGCTCGCACAATTGCGCGTTGCAACCAGGACGCGTTGACTAGATCACTCGTAGCGGAGTGCTTCGACGGGGTCGAGTTTGGCGGCTTGCATGGCGGGGAGCCAGCCGCTGATGACGCCGACGAGGATCAGGATGGCGGTGGAGAGCATCATGGTGAGGAAAGAAAGCTGAAGGTGGATGTCCACTTTGCCGGAGTCGTCTTCGTAGGCGGGGCCGAGGAATGGGAGCGTGCCGACGGCGGAGGTTATGGCCGCGGAGAGCAACATGCCGATGACGCCGGCGGCGAGCGTCATGACCAGGGCTTCGAGGAGAAACTGCCAACGGATGTGGGATTTTTTTGCGCCGAGGGCGCGGCGCAGACCGATCTCGCGGACGCGTTCCTCGACAGAGACCAGCATGATGTTCATCACGCCGACGCCTCCGATGCCTAGGGTTAAGGCACCGACGAAAAACAGAAGGGCTTCGATCCCGAGAGTGATTCCTTCGTAGATGGGCTTGAATTCTTCGCGGCCAAACATGGTGATGGCACGCTTGTCATTCGGAGAGAAGCGCTGGCGGCTGGCAATGGCCGCGCGGAACTGTTGCATCGCGGAGGGTTCGAAATTCGGCGCGACCGGCTCGAACAGCATGACACTCGCGTAACGCGCATCCCACAAGTCGCCTGCCGTTGTGTAGGGAATAAAAACGGATTCATCGTCGCTGGTGAAATAGTTGCTGTCGGAAAATTTCGTGTCCATCGAGCCGACGACAGTGAATTTCACTCCATCGATGCGCACGGTTTCGCCGATTGCAGGAGTGCCACTGAAGAGCTTCCGGCGGCAAATGGCGCCAAGAAAAGCGACGTGGCGGCGCTCGGCGATGTCCTCGGGAGAAATCCAGCGGCCTTCCAGGGGAACTTCATTGCGCATCTCGCCGTACTCGGGGAAGACGCCACGGATGGCGGTGTCGGAGAGCCGTTCGTCGTGGGTGATTCCCTTCCAGCGCACCGTCTCGCGCGTCACACGCTTGATGAGCGGGGATTGCGCTTTCACCCAGTCGGCGTCTTCCTGTTCGAAACGCACGGCTTTGCCGGCGCGTTCGCCGCCGGCCTGCTCGCTGGTCTTTCCGGGCCAGCAAACCACCGCGCCCTTGCCGAAGACTTCGAACGTGTACATCAGAACGTTGCGGAAACCGGAGCCGTAACTGAGCAAGAGCGTTACGGCAACGATGCCCCAGGAAATTCCGGTCATGGTGAGGAGGCTGCGGACGGGGTTGCGGCCGAGTGCTGCCCATGCTTCGCGAAAGATTTCGAAGAGCATCGCTAGCCTCCTGCCTCGAAACGAAGAGCTTCGATAGGGTCGACGGAGGCGGCGCGGTTGGCTGGATAGAGGGCGGACAAAACGGCGATCAGGCCGAGCAGTGAAATAGAGAGGGCGCCGAGCTTCCAGCTGGCGAGGAGGCCGGCAAAAAATGGGGGCATGGGGAGGAGATTGACTAGCGCGCAGAAACCGTAGGAGAGGATTAGGCCTGTGCCGCCGCTCAGGGCGACTACGATAATGGTTTCCAGGAAGAACTGGCGAAGGATGGATTCGCGCGTGGCGCCTAGCGCTTTGCGCACGCCGATTTCGCGGGTGCGTTCGCGGACGGAGACGAGCATGACGTTCATCACGCCTAGGCCGCCGAGGAAAAGAGTGGCTACGCCGACTGCTCCCATGAAAACTTCCATGCCTACGATGATCATACGGTTGGCTTCGGCGTTTTTCACCGTGTCCCAGATGCCTGCGGCTTCCTTGTCGCGGGGATCGAAATTGTGCAAGCGGCCGAGCGTGCGGCGGAGCTGCTTGACGCAATCGGTGTGCGTTTCGAGGGACCAGGGGGCGACGAGCAAGCGGTCCACGCTGTGTTCGACGGCAGGGGGCTTGTTGGGAAAATCGCGGCGCATGGCGTTGAAGGGGATGAAAATTTTGCGAACGTCCGCGCCGTCGTAGCTGGAGTTTTGCTCCTTGGGCTTCATGACGCCGATGACCGCGTAAGGGATGCCGTTCATCCAGATGGTTTGGCCGAGAGCTTCGCGATCCGCGAAAAGCTGTTTCTTGGCGTCGCTTCCGAGAAAGGCGACGTTGCGGGCTTCGGCGTCGTCTTCGTTATTGTAGAAGCGGCCTTCGGCGACGGTGATGCTGCGAATTTCGGTGAAAGGGGGAAGCGCGCCAACCGTTTGAATGTCGCCGCTATTGAAGAGGCTGTGAACTTGAACGCTGTTGCCGAGCTCCGGCATTACGTATTTGCAGGCGGGCGATTCCTTGGCGACCTGGAGGTAGTCTTCTTCCTTCCAGCGGATGATGCGGCCGGAACGCGTTCCGCCGGCCTGCATGCTGGTGCGGCCGGCGAAGACGATCATGACGTCCTTGCCGAAGGTTTCCTGGTTTTTCTGAATGCCGACACCAAGGCCTTCACCGGCGGCAACCATTACGGTGATGGAGATGATGCCCCAGGCGATGCCGAACATGGTGAGCAAAGTGCGGCGCTTGTGGGCCCAAAGTGTGGCCAGCGTATCTCTGAGCAAATCCTGAAAACTCATGGCGCCACCCCAGCAGGGGACGGAGCCACGACTCCGATTCTGGAGAGAAAATCTTCGGGCCACAGCGGAAGTTTTTCGGTGGACGACTGATTCCATTGCGTCGCCGCTTCGTTGTACACGACGAGAAAACGCTTCCTGTCGCAGATGCAATTGATGAGCGCGGGGCGCCCGAATTCGCGCTCGATGGTTACGGCCATTTTCCAGCCGACGGTATACCAGGGCCCCTGAACACCGAAGAAGGAGAAGGCCTTTTGTTGAATCTCTTCCTCGGTTTTGAGTTTTTGATTCAAGACATCGAGGAAGAAGGACTGTACTTCCTGGAGGTCTTGACTCATCCTGGCAACGTCGCGGTCCCAACGCGTGCGGTCTTCTGGCTTGCTGAATTGATGCGGATGAACATCCGGCCCGCCGGCCGCAGCGAGCATCGCCCATCCTTCGCCAAAGGCGCCGACCCATTGGAGAACCGTAGCAACTGGTTTGTCTGTTTGGTTGCCGCTCGTGTTGGTCGACATCGCCGGGCAAGCATTTGCATAACCGATGTGGTGCAATTCGTGGGCGACGGTGTTTTCAAAACGATCCTTGCTTTCATCCGGATCAAGATAAAGAAATATGGCGGGATCAGAGTCCGCTTCGAAAACAAAACTATTGGTGCGGGGCTTGATCACCGGATAAATCTTGGCGCGAATCTGGGCATTCGAGGGAAGGTAAGCAAGGGCGCGCTGTCCGGCGTCTCGGATGTCCGCCTGCTTCCAACGCTCAAGCGTGTCACGCAGCTGGGGTGCTTTTGCCGCGAGGTCCGTGGATAGAACGAAACGCTCGAAATCCGCATCGCTGAAAGACCTTTTCATGGAATCCTCGCGTTTTTTCAACCGTACATAGCCTTCGCTGGCAAAAAGATGCTTCCAGTCTTCATCCGAAATCGCTCTGCCGCTCTCTTTTTCGGCAAGAATACGTAAAACGGCGTCAGCTTCGTCCGCGACCATTTGCACATTCATAGTCGAAACGGGTGCTGCTGCTGCCTCCGCCGGTCCGAAGCAAACGGCGGCCGCCACGGTGAAGAGGAAAATCCGGCTGATGCACGATTGCACCGGCGCCATGGTTCGCGTGTAAGCCTCGCTTAGGCTATTGCAGAACGACTTGCTGCTTTTCATTGACGCCGTCTAGGATTTCGGTTTTCACGCCGTTGGAAATGCCGAGCTTCACGCTGAGCTTTTTCTTGCCGTTGTCGGCACCGGCGTCGGGAATCTCGACAGTGGCTTTGCGCTCTTTGTCGTAGATCAGCGCAGCTTCGGGAACCATCAGGACGTTTTTCTTTTCTTCGAGGAGAATTTCCGCGTTGGCGCTCATGTTGGCTTTGAGTTCGCCGCCGGGATTGGAGATGGAGACGCGAACTTCGAAAGTGGTGACGTTGTCTTTTTCCTTGCCGAGCGGAGAAATCTTGGTGACCTTGCCGGTGAATTTCTTGTCTTTGAAGGATTCAACGACGATGCGCGCGGGCTGATTGAGATAAACCTTGCCGATGTCGGCTTCGTCCACTTTGCCCTGGACATAGACTTCGCTGACATCGCCGAGAGTCATGATCAGCGTGGCTTGCGAGCCCAGCACCAAGATGGAGCTGACGGCATCGCCGACGTTGACGTCGCGCGAGAGGACCAGACCATCGATGGGGCTGACGATTGTGGAGTTGCGTAAATCTTCCTGCGCGTTTTCCAGAGAAGCCCTGGCTTGGGCGACCTGCGCTTCGCACTTGGCGATTTCCGCCTTGGAGACAGCGAGGGTGCGCTGGGCGCTGACCTGCTTATTGAGACCGAGTTGATAGTTCTTTTCGGCGTCTTCGACGAGGCTCTTGGACATTACGCCGTCTTTGAACATGTGCTCGGCGCGCTCCATATTCAGCTTCAGGAACGGCACGTCGGGGCCTTCGGCATCCACTTTGTTGCGTTCCAGAGTGGCCTTGGAAGAATCGAGAGCGGCTTCCGCGGCTTGCAAATTGGCGCGGGAAGCGCGCTCGGCGGCTTCGAGCTGGACCTTGTCGAGTTCCGCGAGAAGCTGGCCCTGCTTCACATGGTCGCCGTAGTCCACGTAGAGCTTTTTCACAATGCCGCTGGCCTTGGATTTGATTTCGACTTTCGAGAGCGGCTGAATTTTTCCGGTGGCTACGACGACGCGGGCCAGATCGCCGCGCTCCACGGAAGCCAGCTTGGAGGGATCAATGGTGCGGTTGGGGCTGAGCGCCGCTTTGACTCCGTAGCCGCCCCCCGCTAGCATTAGGACCGCGATGGCGGCCCAGATTATGCGCCGGCGGCGCTTTTTGCCATTTTTCCCGTTTGCTAACCCATTGCCATTCGTGGACATACGAGACCCCCGCGGTTTTCACTCGTTGCTATCTAGAAGTACGCAAGCCCGACCGAAAAGTTCCCTCACCGTCACGCTTTAGACGATGGACAAAGCGATTGGTCAGGTCATCTTCCTGTGTTTAAGTATGTGTTTAAGTGGTTTGACGGGATTCCGGGGAGAAGCCTATGATGCCGCTCACAGGCTCACTCCATGATTGGGAAGACATTCGCACACTACGTGGTGCTTGAAAAGGCGGGGGCCGGAGGCATGGGTGTGGTCTTTCGCGCCCGAGATGAAACGCTGCATCGGGACGTGGCTCTGAAGCTGCCATCCAAGAATTCCTACACGGATGAAGATGCCCGCGAGCGCATCCTGCGCGAGGCGCGTGCGGCTTCGGCGCTGAACCATCCACACATCTGCACGATCTATGAGGTGGGCGAATTCGAGGGGCAGCCGTATATCGCGATGGAGTACATCGGCGGCGAGACGCTGAGCCGGCGAATTCCTCCGAATGGGTTGCCGGCAGAGTCCGTGCTGGATCTTGGGGCGCAGATCGGCGACGCGCTGGACCATGCGCACACACAAGGAATTCTCCATCGCGATTTGAAGTCGGCCAACGTGCGGATGACCGCGTCAGGTCAGCTCAAGGTGCTGGACTTTGGGCTGGCGCTAAACCTCAATGACGCTGGGGTTGAGGGCCTCACGCGCTCAACCAATCTTGATACGAGCAGTGTCGTAGGAACGCTGGCGTACATGGCGCCGGAGCTGCTCGTAGGAAAGCCGCCAGACAGCCGGACAGACATCTGGTCGTTGGGAGTGCTTCTGTACGAACTTGCCGCGGGTGTGCTTCCCTTTCAGGGCCGTACCGGATTCGAATTGACGACGGCCATCCTGCGGGAATCACCGGCAGCGTTGCCAACGCATGTTACGCCGGGACTCCGGGCGGTCATCACGCGTTGCCTGGCAAAGGAGCCGGAGAAGCGGTATCAGCGAGCGAGTGAAGTTCGCGCTGCATTAGAAGCACTGCAATCGGATACGGGCGCCACGCAGCGGATCGCCCCTATGCCCGCAGAGAAATCGCGGAGTCCCGTGCTGCTGGGGGCCATCGGTATTTTGGGACTGGCGGTCATTGTTCTGCTGGTCTACGGCCGGCTAGGCAAACCCGGCGGAGGTCCGCAAATTGGGCGAAAGCTGAGGCTGTTTCTTTCCTCGGAGGCCGAGGTCGGCGGCCCCGCGCTTTCTCCGGATGGCAAGATGGTCGCGTACGTGAGGGACAGCAACGGGCGAGAGGATTTGTATGTGAGCCGCGTGGCGGGCGGGGAGCATGTGCGGCTAACCAATGACGATTCACGAAAAGATGCACCGCAGTTTTCACCCGACGGCGAAAGGATCGCTTTCGTCCGACACACGGCGAATTCCGTCCGACCAGAGCTTTGCCTTATTCCTTCGCTGGGCGGGGATGTCGTGCCGATCATTTCGGGAGCCGAAGCGCCAGCGTGGTCACCCGACGGGAGCAGGCTGGGCTTCATTCTGAAAAAACAGGGAGAGCCAGAGACCCTTGTAACATCGGCCGTGGATGGATCCGATGTGCACGTGGTATTGAAGAGCGATGACCTCTACCCTTTTCTCGACAGCCCTTCGTGGTCACCGGATGGCAGTATTCTGGCGGTCGAGCGAAGCCGCGGCGGAATAAATCGCGATGTTTGGACGGTGCCGGCCCACGGAGGAACGGCGACTCGGCTGACGAAAGACCCTCCGGGAGTTGTAAGCGATTCGCCGGTTTTTGAGCCGGATGGCCAGGGCGTGATTCATCGTTCCACTCGGGGCGGTGCATCGAATCTGTGGTGGCTGCCGCTGGACGGCAAATCGCCGGTGCAGTTGACGACCGGATCGGGCCCGGACACTTCCCCCAGTGTGGCGCGGAATGGCATGATCGCGTTTCTGAATTCCCGATGGCGAAATTCCTTTCTGCTCTATTCGCTCGCCACTGGCACCAGCACTACGCTGCTGACGGATTCCTCCCGCTTGTGGGGTCCCGTGTTTTCGCCAGATGGCAAGGAGATCGCCTATTCGCGCGATGAGCCGAACGGCTTGTGGCATCTTTGGATCCTTCCGGTGAGCGGAGGAGTGGCGCGGCAGCTCACGACAGGAAACATCCCAGAAATTTATCCGCGCTTCACTCCGGACGGTGATGCGGTTTTCTTCAACACCTGGGGAGCGGAGCCACTGAGCCTTGGGCGCGTGCCCAGCAAGGGCGGTCCGCAGAGGCTGGTGCTGGCCCCGAGTCCTGGAAGCGATGCCTACGGCGACGTTTCTCCAGACGGGCGGTCGGTAGTGTTCGTCCGGACAGAAAACAAGATTTCACATCTCTGCGTCGCGCCGACGGACGGAAGCGGCCAGGCTCGGTACCTCAACGGCATAACGGGTACCGTGCCGCGATGGTCTCCCGACGGAAAATGGATCAGTTTCAGTCCAAACCGCACTTCCTCCAGCGGCGTGTACCTCGTGCATCCGGATGGCACCGGGTTAAAGCGGATTTCAGAGAATGGCGGATGGGCGGTGTGGTGGCCGGATGGCGAGCAAATCGGCTTTCAAGTTGTGGGACCGGACGGGAACGAGAAGATTCAGGTGTTGCGCCTAAAGACGGGCGAGACTTGGACGATACCGAACATTTCTTTCGTGGGAACCAATCATCCCTTCGACATTTCGCGTGATGGCAAGTGGCTGACCACCACCAGCTACCAGCACCTTTCGGATGAGATTTGGTTGCTGGAGCCTGCGGAGAAAAAATGAAGGTGGCGGCTTTCGCCGTGGGCTAGAGAACGGCCTTGCGGAGACGAAGGGCGTTGGCGATGACAGAGACGGAGCTGAAGCTCATGGCCGCGCTGGCGAGCATGGGACTGAGCAGCCAGCCGAAGACGGGATAAAATACTCCTGCCGCGATAGGAATGCCAATCGCGTTGTAGAGAAAGGCGAAAACGAGATTTTGCTTGATGTTGAGAATGGTGGCGCGGCTTAGCTTGCGCGCGCGAACAATGCCTCGAAGATCGCCTTTGACGAGGGTGATGCCGGCGTTTTCGATGGCGACGTCAGTGCCAGTGCCCATGGCTATGCCGACGTCTGCGGCTGCAAGTGCGGGAGCGTCGTTGATGCCGTCGCCGGCCATCGCGACTACGCGGCCCTCCTTCTTCAAAGTCCTTACGATTTCACTTTTCCCCTCGGGCTTGACTTCCGCTTTGACTTCCTCGATTTGCAGTTGAGCGGCTACGGCTCTTGCAGTTTCCACGCGATCTCCGGTGAGCATTACGACCCGCACGCCGTCCGACTTCAGTTGCTGGATCGCTCCGGCCGATGAATTCTTTACTTTGTCTGTCAACAGGAAGGCTCCTGCGGCTTTGCCATCGACTGCGACGTAGACGACAGTAACCGATGCCGGCCCCACGGTTAATACCCCCATGCGTTTTCCTGCTGGGAGTTGCACTCCCCGCTCTTTCAAAAAGTTCTCACTCCCGGCCAAAACGAATTTGCCGGTGACTCTGCCCTCCGCGCCCCCGCCGGGTGTTGCCCGAAATTCCTCGACGGCGTGAGTTGCTAGCTTTTCGTCTTCCGCCGCGTGCACAATTGCCTTCGCCGAGGGATGCTCGCTGGCTCGCTCCAGGCTGGCCGTCAAGCGAAGCAATTGCTCCCTCGAAACCTCACTTTCCTCGAAGACCACGACATTGCCCACTCGGGGCTTTCCTTCCGTAAGCGTGCCGGTTTTATCCACGATGAGAGTGTCTACCTTTGCGAGCATCTCCAATGCTTCCGCATTGCGGACGAGGACGCCGGCGTGGGCGCCGCGGCCAACGGCTACCATAATGGACATGGGCGTGGCCAGGCCGAGAGCGCAGGGGCAGGCGATGATCAGGACGGCCATGGCGGCGACCAGCCCGTGCACCAGGCGCGGCTCCGGGCCGAAGAAGGCCCAGCCAAAAAACGCAAGAATGGCAGCGAGGATCACGGTGGGGACAAAGTAGCTCGAGACTTTGTCGGCCAGGCGCTGCATGGGCGCGCGGCTGCGCTGGGCTTCGCTGACCAGCTTGACGATTTGCGCGAGCATGGTTTCGCCGCCCACGCGTTCCGCTTCCATGAAGAAGCTGCCGCTAGTATTCAGTGTTCCACCGGTGACTTTGTCGCCGGCGGTTTTTTCGACGGGCATCGGCTCGCCGGTGACCATGGATTCGTCCACGGCGCTGGCGCCTTCGCGGAGCACTCCGTCAACGGGTACACGCTCGCCCGGGCGGACACGCAAGCGGTCACCGCGCTTGACTTGATCGAGCGGGACATCTTTTTCGGAGTTGTCCGTCGCGAGCAGGTGGGCTTGCTGTGGCGCGAGATTCAATAACGCGCGAATTGCGCCGCTGGTGCGCTGCCTTGCGCGCAATTCCAGAACTTGCCCCAGAAGGACGAGCGTGGTGATGACCGCAGCTGCTTCGAAATAGACTTGGACGGCGCCGTCCATGCCACGAAACGAGGCCGGAAACATTTGCGGGAAGAACATTGCGGCGAGACTGTCGAGATAGGCCGCGCCCGTGCCGAGGCCAATCAGGGTGAACATGTTGGGGCTGCGAAGAACGAGCGAGGACCAGAAGCGTTGAAAAAACGGCCAGCCGCCCCAAAAGACTACCGGAGTGGCCAGTAGGAATGCGATATCGTTCCGAGCATTCGCGGCGAGATGGAAGCCGAGCGAATCACCAAACATGGAGAGAAGAAGCAGGGGCAACGAGAGTGCGACGCTGACCCAGAAGCGCAAACGCATGGACTCGTACTCGGGATCGGCTTCCACTTCCGCAAATACATCCATTGGTTCTAGGGCCATTCCACAGATTGGACAGCTGCCCGGACCAAGTTGAATGATTTGCGGATGCATCGGGCAGGTGTAGCGCGTGCTCGTGTTTGAAGGCGCGGCCGCATGCGCGGAATCGAGTGCGACGGAATGGACATGCTTCGCCGCAGGGTGGTGCAAGACTTGGCTCGGCTCCATCTCCGCGGTTCCCGGCTTGGCAATAAATTTCGCTGGCTCTTTCGAAAAACGCCCGGTGCACCGCATAGAGCAAAAGTAATATGTTTTTCCGGCGTGCTCGACCTTGCCAGCGGCCGTGCCGGGATCAACCGTCATTCCGCACACGGGATCCTTGTGTCTTGGCGCTCCCTGCAGGACCGGCAGCGACATTCCGCCGGCATTCTGTGAACTCATTTGTGGAACTCCTTTTCGTTGGCCGGCACTAGCGCAGATGCCTGTAGATCAGTTCGAGCAGCTCTTCGTACATGGCTTCGGCCTCTTGCTTCTCGCCACTTCGCAGCGCTTTGGCAGTGCAATGGTGCAGATGATTCTTCATCAGGTTGCGGGCGACGCCGCGGAGCGCTTCCTGGACGGAAGCGATCTGCGTGATGACGTCAGCACAGTAGCGGTCTTCTTCGACCATTTTCTGCAAACCGCGGACTTGGCCTTCGATGCGGCGGAGACGCTTGCGATTGGCTTCCTTCAGGGCGGGATCTACGCCGGCCGCTTTGCGCCCTTGCGCACCCGTTTCACAAGCGCAATTCGCGGTGGAGCTGTGCCCTTCCCCGGCGCTCGCGCCAGAAGCGGTCTTGTTTGTCCGAACCATCCCAATACCCCCTACTCCTATATACCCCTATCCCCTACTTAAGTCAAGTCCGGCTGGAAGGCTGCTGCGTTTCAAGGCAAAGTTTAGCCTGCTTGTCTGCCATGCGAACTGTAGCTATCCTCAGCCTACTGTCATGAATGCAGAGCAGCAGGCCAAGACGTTTTTTTTCGAGGATCGACCGGTGGGCTATTTTGAAGGTGACCAACTTCCGGACAAGCCGGGAGAACATCGCTACATGCCGTTTCGAAGCCGGGGCCACTACGAGTTTATTGGCGCCTTAATGTCAGCGGGCCCGCAACGATGCCATTACTTGATCGGAGGCAGGAAGTGCCATTTCACGGTGTTGCATTGGGTTTCCTACGGCGTGCTGGCATTGGGCGAGTTCGACTCCGGGAATTCCCAGGAACAAGAACATTAGGAGGGTAGCGTTTGGGCCGGCGAGAGCGCTGGTATACTGTCGGCATGACCCTCGTCGAAGTCACCTACGAATTGCAATCCCCACTGACGCATGACCAGCTGCGCCATCTCGGCGAATTTGCGAACACCTACGGCTTGCGGAGCTTCCACGTGGACGAAGCGAAGAACCAGCTGTCATTTGAATACGACGCGTCGCGATTGCGTGAGACGCAGGTGGAACATGTGCTGGCGCAGGCGCGCATTGCGGTAGCCCGAAAGGTCAACTAGGCGGGTTGGGATTAGCGGTCAGGCCGGCAGAAGCAGAGAGAAAAAAAATGGGGCTCCCGCTTGGGACCGGGAGCCCCGGAAGGCGCGTTCCATTGCTGGCGTCGTTTTCACACCAGCGCGTGGGGTCATCCATCCTAGCTTCCCTCTCAGAGGCAGGTGGGAACGATTTGCAAAAAGTGACAAGCAAGCCCCTTCCCCCTCGCTTGTCGCTCTCCGCATCTCGTCATTTGAAACGCGCCTACGTGGTCCCTTTATGCACGGCGCGCGCCAATGCCGCTATTCCGATCGCGGTGCATAAGTGGCCTCTTATCTTTACGTTGAGATTCGTGGGCCAACGGCTTGCTGCTCCAAATCCGTCCTCCCGGTTCAATTCGGGACGCGTTCAAATCTGAATTGGGCAGCGGCCTCTTTTCCATCCCACTGGTAGTCCGCGGGGGGCCAGTTCCAGGACCCGAGTAACAGTTCTCCCGGGCTTGCGGAGCTATCGGTTTTTCCTGGCATTCTCTTCAGAATGTATTCATGCGATGGGCTTTTTCGAGCGCCGTTCTACACCGGCTGTCTTCTCGCAAATTCCTTTGCGCGGGCATGGTTCTCCTGGCGAGCTCGATGCCACTGTTCGCGGATAGTTCCGCGCTCCTGCGCAGAGTTACGGCAGGTGGATGCTACTGCCATTGTGCGGAAGCGCACGGCAAGGCCGGATGCGTGAAGCTGTGCGATTCGAAGAAATATGCGCAGCGCTGGGGGGCAACGAAGTGCGCCAAGCCCCACATGCAAACTCCCGCCAAGAATTCGAACGCAGGGCCGCGATTCCCGCACCCTGGTCGCGCGGAGCACGCCCAGTTGTAGGCGACGCATCATCCGCGCGCGCGTTGCGGACTTTCCCTACTGGTACAACTCTGCCGTCGCAAGAACTGCTATCCCGTTTCCTCCGGTCACGAGGACGCGTCCATCGGGGAGCAGTGTGGCCGTATGAGCTTGGCGCGCGGCCGCCATGCTGCCGGTTGGCGAAAAAGTACCGGCAACCGGATCATATACCTCGACCGACGCGAGGGCCGCGGTCCCATCCTCTCCTCCGATTACGAGAACGGTGCCGTCTTTGAGCACCGTGGCGGTGTGAAAGGCGCGTGCGGTTCCCATGTTGCCCTTCGCCGGCGTGAAGGATTGGGTGGTTGGATCGAACAGCTCCGCGGCGGCTATAGTCTTTCCCGTACTGTCCAACCCTCCCGTCACGAGCACTTTATCGCCCGTGAGCAGACTAGCGGTGTGCCATTGGCGCGCGGTGGCGAGGCTGCCGAGCGTCGGAGAGAAACTTGCGGTGACAGGGTCATACAACTCGCATTCGGCAAGCACTTTGATGGACGCTCCTGTTCCCTGGACTCCTCCCGTGAAGAGCACTTTTCCGGAGCTGAGCAGCGTGGCGGTATGCGAGACGCGCCCCGTGACCATGCTGCCGGTCTGTGCGAAGGTTCCGGTGGCTGGATCGAACAGTTCCGTGGCGAGGCCACCCCAACCGGCTACGAGCACCTTGCCGGTGTTGAGCAACGTCGCGGTGTGGCTAGCGTGCACGAATAGCATAGGGGCGGCCGTCGCGGAAAATGTTCCGGCGCCTGGATCGTATATTTCGGCGGTCATGAGAGCATTCCCGGAAAGGTCCAAGCCTCCGGTGATGAGCACTTTCCCGCTGGTGAGCAAGGTCGCCGCGAAATGGGCGCGCGCCACGACCATGCTGCCCGTCGCGGCGAAGGTTCCGGTGGATGGATCGTATAACTCGGCGCTTGCGAGCAGGTTGCCAGCAGCATCTGTTCCTCCAGCTACGAGCACCTTCCCAGTGTTGAGCAACGTGGCGGTGTGCCATTGGCGCACGGTTGCCATGCTGCCGGTGGCCTTGAAGCCATGCGCGAAAATCTGAGTGTTGAAGACTTGGGGCGCTGAATCTTGTTTGAACGTATCCTGCGCGATGAGCGTGAACGATGATGTTCCAGCCGCTGTGGGCGTGCCGGAGAGAACACCGGCTTGACTGAGGGTCAGGCCGGGAGGCGGCGTGTTCGCGCTCACTCTCCAAACCAGCGGGGTAGCTGTGCTGGACGCCGTGAAGGTAAAGCTATACGGCAGGTTCACCGCACCGGCGGGAGGCGCCGGAGCCGTGCTGATGACCGGAGCTGGGGGGAAGCTGATGACGATGGGGAAGGTGCCAGGCGTGGTTGCTTGTGGTGTGCCCGAATCCGTCAACGTTACAGCCACGTTGTAGGTACCGGTTAAGGTAGGCGTGCCTAGGATGCGGCCAGTCCTCGAATCTACGCTCAGCCCCGGGGGCAGCGAGGTAGCGCTCCAGCCATAGGGCGGTATTCCGCCGGTGGCGGTGAAAGCGAAACCCGTGAAGATCACCCTCGTTTCACGACAGGGCGTGCTGAAGATGGGCCCTACGCAGAGTGGAAGTGGCGCACATACCGCTGGATTAGGGCACGGTTGGCAGGTTATCCCACGTCTACCGGAGGTACATTCAAAGACTACGGTCTGGACAGAACCGTAGCTCGTCCCGATTGTGCCGCTTGGCGGAGGGGCGAGGTTGATCGTGAGCGCGGCAGCGGCGGTGACGCTGATCGAAATCGAACTCCCGGTAAGAGAAGTTGTGATTTTGTCGGTCGCAGTGATGGTTTGGTTGCCGACGGTTTCGAGCGTGGCGGAGAAAATCCCTGTGCCATTTGGTGGCAACGTTGCGTCGGCCGGCAGGATCGCTTTGCTGTCCGTGCTCGTAAAGTGGATGGTCCCGGAGTAGGTGTTGAGAAAGTTGTTGTACGCGTCGACTGCCATAACCGTGACGGAGATGTTTGCTCGAGCGGTGGCGTTGGCTGACGTGGTAACGGAGAAGTGAGTGGCGGGGCCTGCGGTTACGTTGGTCAGACTCGCAGTTCCTACGATCGAGGCCGTGGCAGTGTCGGTTGCGGTGATGGTTTGGGCGCCGGAGGTCTTCAGCGTGACCGAAAAAGATCCTACGCCATTCGTTAGCGTCGAATTGTGAGGCAGCACGGCCTGAGGGTCGCTGCTCGTAAATTGAACAGTCCCGGAGTAGCTGGCGACCGGAGTGTTTGAGGCGTCGAGTGCTGAGACGAAGATGTTGAAGGGCGCCCCTGCGGGCGGGGTAAAGCTGGTGGGAGTAACGGAGAAGTGAGTCGTCCCAGAGGCAGCGACGGTTATCGAATTCGAACTGCCAGAAATTGAGCCCGCCGTGTCAGTAGCCGTGATGGTCTGAGGGCCCGCGGTGGTCAGCGTCACAGCAAACGTCCCCGCGCCGCCGGTGAGCATGGCGCTTGCCGGTGACACAGGCTGGCCATTCGAGCTGGTGAAGTGAATGGTCCCCGAGTAGCTGGAGACCATCTGGCCCGAGGAGTCGAGCGCGGTGACGGTGATGTTGAAGGGCGTCCCGGCTGTTGGCGCGGAGTTGGCAGCAGTGACCGAAAAGTGAGTGGCTACGGGGGGCGGAGGCTGGCTAGCCGTGCCACATCCATTGATGAGAGGCAAACTGCAGAGGGTAAACACAAACAAGCAAAAATTTTTCATGACTTCTCCTCAAATTCGGACTGACTATGCGCGGCCGCGAATCAAGTCTGCTTAATGGCGCTTCTTCGCTGTCGGTTGGGAGTGGCCGATGCCGCGTTAACGCTTATGGATCTGTTCCAAGCACATGGCCTAGAAATACCGTGTGACGCGCAAAGTAGTCTCGATTCGTAATACTGGCAATGGGGAGGATGTACATTTCTGGTTAGTTCTTGGTAAGGGGCCAGATCCCTGAAGAAAAAGGGTTTATATGGCTCGAACGGAGAAAGATTCTGTCGTGGGCTGCAGCGGAGTGGTAGAATCCAGGGCAATTGTCACTCGCGGTTGATCAATGACCACTCTTCCCGCAATTCCGCCTGACATTTGCTTTGGCCCGTTCGAGCTGGATGCGGCGGCAGGCGAACTCCGCAAAGGCGGCATCCTCGTAAAGCTACAACCGCAGCCGCTGCGTGTCCTCCTGCTACTGGCGGAACGCGCCGGCACGGTCGTGACCCGCGAAGAAATTCAGAGGTGCCTGTGGAGCGAATCGACCTTTGTCGATTTCGAGCACGGCATCAATTTTTCGATCAACCAAATCCGAGGCGCGCTTGCCGATGACGCTGAAAAGCCGCGATACATCGAGACATTGCCGCGGCGAGGCTACCGATTCATTGCGACGGTGGAGCCAATGCAACAGAGCGTGAAACTAGAGCCGAACGTTGAAGCGGCGGGCACCACTCCATGGCGTTCCTTTTTAGTTGCTGGTTTAGTGACGATTCTCCTGTTGGTGAGCTATGTAACCTGGCGTCGAATCCATCCCCCAACTGTCGCACCCCCTGGCAGGATCATGATGGCAGTGCTGCCGTTCCAGAATCTTACGGGCGACCCGAAGCAAGAGTATTTGACTGACGGTGTAACCGAAGAAATGATTACCCAGCTTGGGCGGCTGCAACCGCAACGACTGGGAGTCATCGCGCGAACTTCGGTCATGGGATACAAGCACGGCGATGCGCGGATGGACCAGATCGGCCGAGAACTGGGCGTGCAATACGTTCTTGAGGGCAGTGTGCGGCGCGATGGAGAACGTATGCGCATCACCGCGCAGCTCATTCAGGTGAAAGACCAGAGTCATCTATGGGCGCGAGAATACGAGCACAATTTGAAGGACCTCTTCGCGCTGCAGGATGACGTGACTGCCGGGGTCGCTGAAGAAATCCAAGCGCGGCTGGCCCTGGAGCCGCGAAACCGTGCGGGACGCAATCATCTGGTCACTCCGGAGGCACACGACGCCTATCTTTTGGGGCGCTACAGTCTGAACGGGCGAACCGCAGCAGGACTCCGCAATGCGGAGACGTATTTCCACGCGGCGATAGCAGCTGACCCTAACTACGCGTTGGCCTACACGGGCCTGGCAGAATCTTACTTGTTGATGGCTGCCAACGGCAGTTCACTGCAAGGCATGAGCCTTCAGGCGCGAACGGCAGCAAAAAAAGCTCTTACCATTGATCCAACATTGGGCGAACCGCATGCCATTCTGGGGCTCATTGCGCAGAACCACGACTGGAACTGGCAGGAGTCTGAACGGGAGTTCAAGCTGGCCATGGCCCTGGACCCCAATGATGCGATCCCGCATCACTGGTATTCCGGAGGCTTGGCAGTAAGGGGGCGTTTCGAGGAATGCCTTCGTGAAAATGCAATTGCAAAGCAATTAGATCCCTTGTCACTTGTGATACGGTCTTCTGAAGGAGAATACCTCTACGTGGCACGGCGGTACGATGAAGCCATAGGGAAGATGGATCAAGTCCTCGAAATTGAGCCAAACTTCGCCCTGGCGCATTATGTCCGAGGTCTTTCGTATGAACAGCAGGGAAAATGGCAGGAGGCTCTAGCCGACCTGGAGAAGGCGAGACGACTCGACGACACGCCGCACAATGTTGCGATGTTGGGAGAAGCGTACGCACTGTCCGGCGATAAGAATCGCGCAAGACAAATTCTTGCTGAACTACAAGCCCGTGCAAAGCGAGAAGAAGTCAGCGCTTTGTACCCGGCCATCATTTATGTCGGACTTGGCGAGAAAGATGCTGCCTTCGCGGGCCTGGAGGAGGCATTCCAAGAACGCGCTACGTACCTCCTTGCGCTAAAGTTCGCTCCCTTCTATGACCCCCTCCACCTTGACGCGCGCTTTGACGACCTCGTGAATCGCATGGGCCTGCCGCAGTAACGCTTCTTTCCTCTATGGAACCATGCGGCTTCTAGCGGCCTTTTTCTGTAGCGGCTTAATCTTCCGATTGCACTGGACCGCGGCTTACGCCGGGGGGCGCTGTCGCGCGTAGTCGCCACCTCGTTCTTTTGCGCAATCTCCCTGGGACGCCGCTTCATTATCGGGAGCCTGAAGATTTTTTCGTGCCCCGCTCACGGCTACAAGCATACCGGTAATTTCACGCTTGAAATTCAGAATCCTCCCGGGTGCGCCATGCGAGCTTAGGCGCGAAGCAGCGCTTCGCTGGAATTGGCGATGGGCGGGGACTCGCCAAGCAGGCTCGCGAGAATCTCGGGGATTTCAAAAATCGCGCGATTGTCCTGGGCCGCGACATTTTTTCGGAATTCAACCAACGTAGAAGGATCGAGCATCTGCCGGACTCCGGCTTCCACATCCTTAAAACTTTTCAGCACGATGCCGACGCGCTTCTCACTTACCCATTCGGCGTTGTAGCGCTCTTGCGGGAGCGTCCATATGTTGCACTCGATCAGGACGGGGAGTTTCCGTACCATGGCTTCCGCGATGCTTCCTGGGCCCGGCTTGCCGATCAGGAAGTCGGCAGCACACATCAGTTTGTGGACTTCTTTTGTGAACCCCACGATGTGCACGGGCATTTTCCACTGGCGAGCGCGCAGCTTGGCGGCCAGCTCTTCATTGCGGCCACAAATCAAAATGAGTTGTAGCGGCAACCCGGCCTTGTCCAACTGCTCCGTAATGGAATACATGACCTTCGACCCGTGCCCGCCGAAAAGCACGATGGCCGTCGGCAAGTCCGCCTGCAAACCCATTTCTTTGCGCAGCTGCACGGGATCCGAACTGTCGGGGACGTAGAAATCCGGGCGTAAAATCATCCCTGACGTCAGGAAGACGTGCGCATCATCGTGGCCCATGGCGCGCGCTTGTTCGGCAGCTCTTTCCGTGCCGGCGATGACGTATTGTTCCTTGATCGGCTCGATCCAAAAGCGGGGCGGGAAATCGGCGAGGTCGGTGATGAGGGTCACGAACGGGCGGCCTGGACTGACCGTGGTCCAACTCTCGCAAATTTGACGATTGAAGTGGGGGATAACGGAAACGAGCACGTCCGCAGAATGCTCCCGCCAGAACTGTTCAAGCAGCCTGACCAGCGGCCGGTGGAATAGCCGGATGGTGAACTGAAGGACACGCAAGAGATACGTACTACCCAGCGTCCAGCCGTTCTGAAGCATGATGTTGTATTGCTGCTGGATGCGGATGCCAGTCAGTTTGCGCAAGACGTCCAGGCGGTCAGTTAAGTCTTGGAACTGTATTAGTTCGACCTGCCAGTCGCGGTGCTGTTGGGTGATGACCGTCTGCAAGGCGACGGCGGCGTTGCGGTGTCCCCCTCCCCCATCATGGAAGACGACATGGACTTTTTTCATTTGCCCGATTGTGCCACAAGTGCTTGTGGCAGGAAAAGAGCACACACTATGCCATGTGGATAAGTTTGTAACCCAAGTGTGTTCAATAAGTTCCATGGGCACATTTACGTAGAATTCGCGACCTCTTCACAGGCTGTTCATATGCAAGGCCCAGAATTGCATCATGCGCTGTGACCTTCATGTGCACTCCATCGCTTCCGGAATGTTTACCGCTCCCGGGCTGGACCGCATTTGCCGGGAGTCCTACAACGATCCCGCGGAAGTCTATAAACGACTGAAGCTGCTGGGGATGTCCATCGTTACCCTAACCGACCATGACTCCATTGATGCCGCGGAGACTCTCCGGCGGCACCCGGACTTCTTCCTGAGCGAAGAAGTGACCGCCCGAACCCCCAGCGGGACGGAGGTGCACATGGGCGTGTACGGCATGGCCGAGCGCGATCATGTGGAAATTCAACGCCGGCGGAAGGACTTCATCTCCCTGGTAATGTACCTAACCGAGCGAAAGCTTTTTTTCAGCGTAAATCACATATTGTCAGGGCTTACGGGGCGGCGCGAAGAAGAGGATTTCCTTTGGTTCGCGTCCTACGTGCCATCGTTCGAAACACGCAACGGACAGATGTGGCCAGCAGCAAATGAGGGCGCCGCCAAGCTGGCTGCGCGGATGGGCAAAATCGCCATCGCCGGAAGCGATTCCCACACCATCGCAGGCGTGGGATTGACGTATACGGAACTTCGGGGTGTACGGACGGTTGACGAATTCTTTGCCGGGCTGCGTGCGGGGCGCGGGCAGGTCCATGGAGCGCATGGCAGCTACGCGAAGCTCACGGCGGACGTTTATTCCATCATCAAAGCGCTTCTCTGCGACAAACCCTGGGTGCTTGCGATTTCACCGCTGGCCTTTCTCGTCCCGGCATTCACCCTGGGCCATTGGATGAACGAAATCCGTTTTTGCAAGAAGTGGACCAGGCTCATGGTGGAAGGCAAGAAACCGCCGCGGATGCTCTGGGAGATGGATTCGAGCTTGGGGACCAACCTGGTAGCTTGAGGCCGATTATGAGCAAGCCCTACAAATCGTCTTTTCACACGATACGCAAAGCACTCTATTTGCGGGCAATTTACACGCGAGAAATCTTTCTCGCCTATATGTGCGTCTTTCGGATTGAAAGCGCTTGCTTGTTTCCGGCCGTCTGGATGAGGTGAGGCGATGGCAGTCGCACGCAACGTCTGGGGATTCATCGAACGCCGCGACCACCGGTTGATGCACCGGATGAACCGGTGGCGCGCGCCGCGCTGGATTCGTATCTGGATGATCTCCGCGACGCGCATGGGCGATGGATGGATTTGGTACGGCCTTGGGCTGATGTTGCTGGCGTTCGGCGGGCCTCAGCGTTTTGCAGCCATTGGCGCTGCTGGCTCCGCCGCAACCTTTGGCATCTTTGTGTTCAAGGCGCTGAAAAAGCTCAGTCAGCGTCCCCGTCCATGCCAGATTGAGCCGCATTGCTGGTCGAAGGTCTTGCCGCCGGATCAATTCTCATTCCCATCGGGTCACGCGATGACGGCGTTTTCCGTCGCGCTAGTGGTGAGCTACTTTTATCCTTCGTTGGAAGGTTTGCTTTTTTTCCTGGCCCTCAGCATCGCACTCTCACGCATCGTGCTTGGAATGCATTACCTGAGTGACGTGCTTGCCGGGATGCTCCTGGGAGTCGCACTGGGGTGCGTTTCAATTACTGCGTTCGCCTCAATGGGGTTGGCCTAGCAGCCCTGTCCAGCGGCTATCCCTCGCTGCTGAAAACTTTCCAGCTCGGCCATCTCTCACATTGGTTTCGGATGCGCGGCCAGAGCTTCACGGAACGCCGCAATATTGTTCTTGTCCACAATCGCGGTGCCGGTATCCACCCACGCAGGCATTGGCGGCGCTGGAGCGGTGCGCCAATCCTTGAATTCGTGAACGGCGTTGTGGTGCAGGTCGTCGAGGAATTTGAGTCCGTAATAGCCCATCACGTACGGTTTCTGGACGATGGTCGCGGTGATGGCGGCGCGCTGGATCCAGTCCAGCGTCTCTGGATCCTTGTCAAACGTTACCACCGGGACCTTCCCCTCCAAACTGACGATGTGCAAAGCCTCCGCCGCGCCGGAGCCGCCGGAAGCTTCCAGACTGATGATCCCGTCGGGCTTGTCCTTCCCGCGGAGCAACGCGGCGATGGCATCATCGGCCACACGCGGATCGCCTTTGTCGTCGATGGTCTTGGTGATCTTGACCGCTGGATATTTCTTCAGCGCTTCGGTCACGCCGCGCATGCGTTCGGAAATGTTGAACTGGCTGGGGATGCTGATCACCACCACGGAGCCCTTTCCTCCGAGAACCTCCGCCATGCGCTTGCCGCTTTCCTGGCCGGCACGGAAATTGTCCGTGCCGATAAACATCACGCGCCTGGAGTCGGGCGAATCCGCATCCACGCAAATGACCGGAATGCCTTGTAAGACCGCGGTATTGATCGGGTCCTTGAAGATGTCTGGATTCGCGGCGGAGAGCATGATGCCGGAAGGTTTTTGCGCGACCGCCTGCTGAAACGCGGTCAGTTCGTCGTTAGGGGCAAAAGCAGCTGGACCAACCAACTCCGCTTTCACGCCCATCTGCTTGGCCGCATCGTTGAGGCCGGCTTCCGCTTCCTGCCAGTACGGCAAGCCGGTATTGAACGCCACGAAAACGTAGCGCTCTTCGGGCTGGTGGTAGGGCTGCTGGCAGGCTGTCAACAGACCGCCTAGGAGAATGGCCGAGAGAAGAACGTGAACGCTACGAATTTTCATGGGAGGCCTCCTTCCAGAAATCTTCCAAGCACGGGAAACGAGGTGAATGAAACTCAATTGGATTCGCCTACTTCGAGGGGTAAGCCTACCACATCAACGGCGGGAAGGAGTCACCTACACATTTCCTCCCGGCGTCCTTCGAAGTGTTCGAACTTTGCGAAACAATTCGTCACACGGCAATGAATTGAAAACCGAGGAAGGCCCACAAGCCTTGTATATTGGTGCAAATGTCCAATGCGACCGTAGCGCTACCAAAAGAAGAGAGTAAGGGGCTGCAAGCTTCTAACTTAGAGTTTTTGATCCAGGTTTCACGGCCTGGTTTGTGGTCGACCACGGCGATGTTTTACCTTATGCCGCTCGGCCACGCGAATCTTTTGCATTCCGGCAAACTCTGGCTGGGATTGTTTTTCGTGCTCTTCCCGCTTGGATTCTTGCTGTACGGCGTCAATGACATTGTGGATACGGAAGCCGATCGGCTGAATCCGCGGAAAGGCACGTTTCTGTTTGGCTCGCGCGGGGCACGCGAGCAGCTTGCGGCTTTGAAGTGGCAGGCGGCCGTGGTGCAACTTCCGTTCCTGCTGGCGTTTTATTTTTTGGTGGGGCCGCGCATCTTGTGGTGGTACGCAACGCTGCTGTTGGCAGTCGGTCTCTACAACGCTCCGCGGCTTGGATGGAAGGGACGGCCTCCGTTTGATGTACTGATTCAAGCGAGCTATCTGCTGGTTTTCGTTTTGAGCAGTTGGCTGAACAAGGTGCCTCAGCTTCCCTGGCAAACCTTTCTGTTTGCCGCGCTCTTTGCCATGCACTCGCATGTGTTCGGCGAAGTGATGGACATCGAGCCGGACCGCTGGAGCGGCCGGGCGACAACAGCCACACTCATCGGCAGAGTCCCCGCCAAGTTCCTAATCGCTGGTTTCCTGTGCATCGAGACAGCGCTTGTCTATTTCAATTTTCACGACCTGATCATTGCAGGGTTTCTTGCGCTCGGTATGATTTGGTTTGTGCTGGACGCGGCTGCGCTCTGGAAGAATCGTCCCTATACTCCGATGGAAATGCGCTTGTTCCTCTGGGGGTGGAACATCGCAGCCCTCCTGGGAATCCTCTGGAATTGGAAGCAGGGCCCGCTCACGCAGGTGAGCCACATTCATCGATTCTGAGGATGGAAACGAAATATCTACTCGAGATCAGCGTTGAAACGCTTGAAGCGGCGTTGGCTGCGGAGCGCGGTGGCGCGGATCGCATCGAGCTTTGCGCTGACTTGTCTGTTGGGGGCCTTTCGCCAAGCGTGAAACTGATGGGAGCAGTGCGTGAACAGCTACAAATCCCCATCTTCGTGATGATTCGCCCACGAGGAGGCGATTTTGTTTATTCCGACGCGGAGTTTGCCGCCATGAAAAGTGCCATCGCCTCCGCGAAGAAGCTCGGGCTGCACGGAGTCGTGCTGGGCATCTTGCGGCAAGACCGGCGCGTCGATGTTCACAGGACTGGCGAATTGATTAGATTGGCGCGGCCCATGCCTACTACATTTCACCGGGCCTTCGACGAATCCGCTGACGTGCGTCAAGGGCTCGAAAACGTGATTCAGACTGGTGCGGAAAGGATCCTTACGTCGGGTGGGGCGGAAACCGCTCCCGAAGGAGCCGGAGCGCTCGCCGAACTCGTTGCCGCGGCCGGAGATCGCGTCACCATTGTTCCTGGCGCTGGAATCAATGCCTCCAATATCGACAAACTGGCTAAGCAGACTGGCGCGCGGGAATTTCACTCCGGATTAAGTAGTGCTCTCCCCTATGCGAACCATGATTACGGGAAATTCGAGGTCGAGGTTCGGAAATTGGTTGAAGGCCTTGCGAGTTTGCCATGAGCCAAGTCTCCCGGCACACAAAAAGCAAAGGGGCGCCCGTCGCAGTGAGCGCCCGTTGAAAAAATTAGTCGAAATTCGCTGCTGTTACGCTTTTTGTGCTTGGCGGCGGAGGAATGTCGGAACGTCCAGGTCGTCCGAAGGAACTTCCTGACTGACTTCGCGGACATTTTGCTGCACCTGGTGCACCACGTTCGGCAGCGTTTGCTGCATGGGCGCATCGGGCATTTCGCGCCCGGCCTTCCAGGTCTTTGGAAGGAATGACGGCTTCTGGTGCAGGTTTTTCTTGTTGGCGTCTTTGAAGCCCGCGGCGATCACCGTGATCTTGACGCTGTCCTTCATGTTGTCGTCCTGCACGGCGCCGAAGATGATGTTCGCGTTTTCATGCGCGGCTTTCTGGATGACGCTCGAAGCTTCGTGAACTTCATGCAGCGTGAGGCTCGAGCTCCCGGAAATATTGATAAGGATGCCTTGCGCGCCCTGAATGGAATTGTCTTCAAGCAGCGGGCTGGCGATGGCGCGGTTGGCAGCATCGATGGCGCGGTTCGTGCCGGTGGCCACAGCAGTGCCCATGACCGCGTATCCTTGTCCATGCATGATGGCTTTCACGTCCGCAAAGTCACGATTGATGATGCCGGGCACGGTAATGATGTCCGAAATGCCCTGCACTGCCTGGCGCAGGATATCGTCGGCAATGCGGAAGGCGTCGAAGAAGCTGGTGCCGCGCTCGACAGTTTCCATCAAGCGCTCGTTGGGAATCACGATGACGGTGTCCACGGCACCGATGAGTTCCTGCAGCGCCTGCTCCGCCTGCATCATGCGGCGCTTGCCTTCGAACGCAAAGGGCTTCGTGACGACGGCAACACTCAAAGCACCAAGCTCGCTGGCGAGCGAAGCGACGACCGGCGCAGCTCCGCTGCCGGTGCCGCCGCCGAGGCCTGAAGTGATGAAAATCATGTCCGAGCCTTCCAGCGCTTCGATGATTTTCTCGGTGTCCTCGAGCGCCGCCTTGCGGCCAACCTCCGGATTCGCGCCCGCGCCGAGGCCCTTGGTAAGCTTGGCGCCGAGCTGCAATTTCACGGGCGCCTGCGAAAGTTTCAACGCCTGCAAGTCGGTATTCGCGGTGATGAATTCGACGCCTTCGAGCTTGGCGCGAATCATGCGATTCACCGCATTGCATCCGCCCCCACCCACGCCGATCACTTTGATCTTCGCCGGCTGCAGCTCCTCGCTGAAGCTCATGCGGATTCCTGCTTCTCTTGCTGTCATATCTCTCCCCCAGACTTCTCCAAGTTCGCTAGCGGCTCTCGGGCAGGGTTACGAGGCGCCCGCGAACATGGCCTTC